>Ga0209605_1000085_pt1 | contig 128373 bp, 111 predicted proteins | sample AD_UKC035_MetaG_FD_184408 | JGI IMG/M metagenome (GOLD analysis project Ga0209605, IMG submission 184408) | Active sludge microbial communities of municipal wastewater-treating anaerobic digesters from USA - AD_UKC035_MetaG (SPAdes) (version 2) | ecosystem: Engineered > Bioreactor > Anaerobic...
TTTGTTTGTGAAGTTGGCGCACTCATTGATGAAATCGGCGGGAGGCGGCGCGGTGGTGAATGTATCGTCTGTCCACGCGATTCAAACTTCGGCGAACATTGCCGCGTATGCCGCGTCGAAGGGCGGGTTGCTTGCGTTGACTCGCGCGATGGCAATCGAGTTCGCGCCCGATAACATCCGCGTCAACGCCATCCTCCCTGGCGCGGTGGATACGCCCATGCTCCGCGCGGGGTTGGGACGCGGTCACGTCGGTCACGGCGATGTGGAAGAACGGCTCGATAACCTCGCGCGTAAAACCGTCAGCGGAAAAGTTGGCAAGCCCGAAGAGATCGCCAGCGCCATTTACTTTCTCGCGGACAATGAACAATCGTCGTTCATGACGGGTCAAGCCTTGGTTGTGGATGGGGGTGCGACGGCGAGGCTAAGCACGGAATAACTCACTTTACGCAATGTCATTCTGAGCGAAGAATCTCTGACACCGACATAGAGACCCTTCGCTGTCGCTCAGGGTGACATGCCAGAGGTGAATAAAAGTAATGAAATTCTTCCATCTTCCCATGAAACAAACCCTCAAACAAATCATCCCTCCGCCGCTCTGGCAATTTACCCGCGACGCGTACGATTCTTTCCGCCGTTTGCCTGATTTGCCCGCCGCGTATTTCCACCCTTGGCGGCGGGAGAGCATTCGTCGACTCGCTGCGTTGAAGGATGTTCACAAAGGCAAACGAGCCTTCATCATCGGCAACGGTCCCAGCCTGAAGGGGACAGACACAAGCAAATTGAAAAACGAGATCACCTTCGGCATGAATCGAATTTATCTCGCCTTTCCCGAGTGGGGATTCACAACATCCTATCTCTGCGTGACGAACGATCTAGTCGTCGAGCAATTCGTAGACGACATCTCCGCGCTCACGATTCCAAAATTCATCGCCTGGCGTTCCCACCGACATTTCAAAGCCCAATTCTCGAATTCTCCAATTCTCCGACCTCTCAACAATGCTCAGAACAAGCCCCCAGTCACTAGTCTCCAGTCTCCAATCTCTAATTCTCTAATCTCCAATTCTCCTATATCTTCCCTCCCCACCTTCATCTACACCACCTACACAGGACCCCGCTTTGCAACCGATGTCCGCGGGCGGGTGTGGGAGGGCGCCACGGTCACCAACCTTGCTCTGCAAATGGCATTCCACATGGGCATCGAGAAAGCCATCCTCATCGGCGTGGATCATAACTTTGCCGACAAAGGCGAGGCAAATAAAACCGTTGTTTCGCAGGGCGACGACCCGAATCACTTCATGCCGAATTATTTTGGCAAAGGCGTCAAGTGGCAATTGCCTGATTTGGACACATCCGAGATTGGCTATGCTCTCGCTCGTGAGGCATATCAACGCGCAGGGCGAGAAGTGGTGGATGCGACGGTTGGAGGCAAGTTGACGATCTTTCCCAAAGTGGAATACGAATCGCTTTTTTAGAGTACGCAATACGGAATACGCAGTATGATTCTCTACTACGTACTCCGTACTGCGTATTGAATTTTCCATGAAACTTATCTCCATCATTACCCCCTCCTTCAATCAAGCCCGCTACCTCGAGCAGACGATCCAATCTGTGCTGGGACAGGATCATCCGCGCATCGAATACATCGTCGTGGACGGCGCGTCTACGGATGGGTCGGTGGAGATCATCAAGAAATATTCTATGGAGTCGGACAGCTTGCTGTCCGAAAGCCAGAAACACAAAATAGATTGGTGGCTGAGCGAAAAGGACTCGGGTCAGGCGGAGGCGATCAATAAGGGACTAGCGCGCGCGACGGGCGAGATCGTCGCATGGCTGAACTCAGATGATTATTATTTGCCTGGCGCAGTCTCTGCGGCGGTGAAAGTGTTTGAAGAGAACCCCGATGTTGTGCTGGTGTATGGAAACATCCTCGCGGTGGACGAACACGGCAATCCGTTCAACACGCTGACGTACAAACAATTGTCCTTGCAAGATTTATTGTGCTTTCAGATCATCGGTCAGCCCGCTGTGTTCTTTCGGCGTGAGGTGTTAGAGAAAACAGGGATGCTCGATCCCACTTTCCACTTTCTACTCGATCACCACTTGTGGATTCGAATCGCGCAACATGGAAAAATCCTCCACGTGGATCAAACATGGGCGGCGGCGCGTTATCATGCGGAGGCGAAGAACCGCGCCAAAGCGGCGGAGTTTGGGCGCGAAGCCTTCCGCATTTTGGCTTGGGCGGAGAGTCAGCCGGGGTTGGGCGAGGCAGTTCGACCCGTCGAAAGACGCGCGCGCGCATCGGCGCATCGAGTGGACGCGCGGTATCTGCTCGACGGCGGCAAATCCGCATCCGCGTTGAGGGCATGGATGCGCGCGTTCTTCATCCACCCGCCGACGGCGTTGGCGCGGTTGAATATTTTTGGTTCCGCGTTGTTGAATCTTATGGGGCTGGATTTTATTCGTTCGGCGTTTTTGTCGCGGAGATCGCGAAGAGTGAACGAGAAAAATTTTTAGCGCGTGTCTGAAACATGTCATGCTGAGCGGAGCGAAGCATCTCTCCTCCCGTTAGGAATCTTCATGGAGTGTCAGAGATTCTTCGTCGCCGCTTCGCGGCTCCTCAGAATGACATGATGGGGAGGTATGTTATACTGACTCGCACTATTCCATGAGGTTGATGAACGAATGAGTTTGGCGAAAAAAAATTCGGGCTGGGTGTCGTTATTATTTTTTATTGGGGTGTTGAGCGCGTGTGTGCCATTGGCGGTGTACGCATACTTGGGGACTTTTTCGCGCTATCTCGCGGATGATTATTGCGCGTCGACGTATTTGTACACGTCGCAAAATATTGTGGAAGCCACGTTGCGGGCGTATTCGTTGTGGGGAAATAGTTATTCGCGTTTGATGTTTTCGCAATTGATCGAGTTGGGCGGCGTGAACGGCATCCGCGTCATGGCGGGCGTGGAGCTTGCGATCTGGGCGACGTTGCTCGCATGGATGTTCGTTGAGTTGGGAAAACTTTTGCGAGTTCACGTTCCGAAGGTTGGGTACGTGTGGCTGGCGTGCATGACGATCGCGTTGAGTTTGTATCAGACTTCGGCGTTGTATCAAATTTTGTTTTGGCGCACGGGATTGATTCCCTACTCACTGCCGTTGTTATGGTTCATCGGGATCGCGGCGTTTTTTCTGCGTTATGTTGAAAAGCCATACGAGAAATCGCGCGCCATTTGGTTTGGGATTTTATTTGTCATTTTGATCTTCTTCGCAGGCGGATTAAGTGAAACGACCTCAGGGATGCTGGTGGGAAACATGTTCGTCGCGGTCGCGCTCGCGTGGTGGACGAAGCGACTCCATCAACGGCGCGATGTGATGGCGTTTCTCGTCGCTGGATTGTTTACTGCGATCGTCGCCATTTCGATCACGGCGGCGTCGCCAGGGACATCGAATCGGTTGGGTAGGATCATGCGCCAGGAGCCGATCTACAATCCCATCGAACTGGCTGGCGACGTGATCCTGTTTACATCTCAGTTTCTTTTTGAAACAACCAAATCGTATCCGACGCTGATCGTTGTCGCGCTGGCGATTTCTTTCGGCGTTGCGTATCTCGCGTTTGCGACGAGCCAGAACGATCAATCGTCCATCCGAGCATCGTATTTGCGAATCGCGTTGATCGTCATCCCTGTTGTCGTCTTCATTGTTATCGGGTTCAGTTATGCGCCGAGCGCGTTCGTGCGGACGTTTCCTGCGGCGCGCGCGCGTTATGCGTCCCATTTTGTGTTCATGCTTGGGTTGATGACCGAAGGCGGAGTGCTGGGAATTTTGGCGGCGCAGGTGCGTTCGGTCGTTAACTTGCAGTGGGTTAAATTCGCTGTCGCGCTTTTGCTGATCGCGGTGATCGTTCATCCGATCCGCGCGACGCCGAATGTGTACGCGCTTCATTACGGGTATCAAACCTTTGCACAGCAATGGGACGAGCGCGACGCGCTCATCCGTCAAGCAGTTGCGAACGGCGAGACCGATCTCGTCGTCGTGCAATTGGACGCTCCAGGAGGAATCGGAGAATACAAAAATAATCCGAAAGATTGGATCAACCGTTGCGTGGCGCGGTTCTACGGTTTGAATTCGATCATCGCGCCGTAATGTCATTCTGAGCGGAGCGAAGAATCTCCGTCACGGTGTAAGAGACCCTTCGCTGTCGCTCAGGGTGACATGCTGAAAGTTTGAAATTTCAAAATACGTAAAATCAATAGTTCATTCTTATGAAAACCGATTCGCAAGACTCAAACACGCAACCCATCCTCGTCACTGGCGCGCATCGAAGCGGCACCACGTGGGTTGGAAGAATGCTCGCGGGTTCGCAGGCGGCGTACATCAGCGAGCCGTTGAATGTGTTGCATCGCCCTGGCGTGTTGCGCGTGAAAGTGAAACATTGGTATCAATACATCTGCGATGACAACGAAGCCGAATATCTTGCGCCATTCGAGGAACTGCTCGATTATCGTTATCACACGTGGAGTGAGATCAAGTCCATTCGCTCGCTCAAAGATTTCTTGCGTATGGGGCGCGATTTCAAAATTTTTTACGACGCGCTCGAACACGGGCAACGCGCTTTGCTCAAAGATCCGTTCGCGGTGTTTTCAATTCCATGGTTCGCAAAACGATTCGATTTCAACGTCGTCGTCACGGTTCGTCACCCCGCCGCGTTTGCGAGCAGTCTCAAACGCCTCGGCTGGAATTTCGATTTCAACGACCTGCTGGACCAGCCTCTGCTGATGCGCGATCATCTCGAACAATATCGCGGACAGATGCAAGCCATCAAAGCGGATGATGTCATCGGTCAAGCCAGCCTGTTGTGGACGATGATCTACAAAACGGTTCATTCGCCCCTTCGACACGCTCAGGGCGGCGAGGGACAGCTGGATCGGCGCCTCAGCATTGTGCGCCACGAAGACCTCTCGCGCGATCCCGTCAGCGGCTTCCGCGATTTGTACACCGCACTCGGGTTGGATTTCACACATCACGCGGAGGAGCGAATCCTCAACTCGAGCAGTTCCGACAACCCAACCGAACTCTCGCGCCGCAAGACTCACTCCGTTAAAATGGACAGCCGCGCCAGCATGGACAATTGGAAAACTAAATTGACCGCCGATGAAATTCAACGCATCCGTGAACTCACCGAGGACTCCGCCCGCCTCTTTTATCCCGACCTCAACTGGTAACCAATTACTGCTTACTGATCACTGATTACTGCGCACTACTCACTGATAACTCACCCACCCATGACTTCCCCCTTACCACTCCCCGTAGTCTCCATCATCACGCCTTCGTTCAACCAAGCGCGCTACATCGAAGCGACGATACAGTCCGTGCTGTCGCAGGATTATCCGCGCATCGAGTACATCATCGTAGATGGCGCGTCCACGGATGGGACGGTAGATGTGATTAAAAAATTTGAAGGGCGAATCGGCTGGTGGGTGAGCGAGAAGGATAAAGGTCAGACCGACGCGATCAACAAAGGATTTGCGCGCGCGAAGGGCGACATCCTTGCTTGGATCAATTCCGATGACACGTATGAGGCAGGCGCGGTTGGGGCGGCGGTGAAATTCCTGTATGAGAATCCAGAAGTGGGCATGGTGTACGGCGATTGCAATTTCATCAACGAAAGCGGACGCGTGATCGGCAAATTCAACTCGGCGCAAACGGATGAGCGCCTGCTTCGGCAGGGATACGTCCACATCCCGCAACAGACCGCGTTCTTCCGCGCGGACTTGTGGCGGCAGGTTGGTCCGCTCGACTCGTCGTTTTATTTCGCGATGGATTACGATCTGTGGACGCGTCTCGCGGCGCGTTCGCGGATACAATATGTGCCGCAGACGTGGGCGAATTTCCGTTTGCACACGTCGGGCAAGACTCTCGTCGCGGACGACCGTTGCTGGCCCGAAATGGTCCGCGTTCATTATCGCGATGGCGGCTCGTTCTTTTCGACGATCATGGCGAAGTATTACATCCGCAAGTTGATCGCGCCGATCTGGAATTGGAAGCGTCGAAGGATGCTAAAAGATTCACCACAAACCCCGCAAGAGCATCGGGGCAGGTGACACGAAGTACACAAAGTTTAAAAGGCTGAAGGTGGAACTTTTCTCCAACGACAGTCTCTAGTCTCCAGTCTCTGGTCTCGATACGCCCCTCCAAAATCATTCGGGGCTACTCGACCACCATCATCCAATTACCAATTACCATGCACCTTTTCTCTCCCCCCTCCCTCAATGACCTAGTTCGATTGCTCAAAGCCTGGCGCTTTTGGGTTCTTGGCGCGATCCTTGGGGTGGCGATCGGCGCGGCGGTGTATTATGTCGCGCCTCCGCCATATCGCGCGCGCGCCACGGTGACCGTGGATTTCAATTTGGAAGAGGCGTTCCCGCAAGACACGGATCGCCAATATTTTTATTATCTCGAGCGCGAGACGCGCAAACTCGAAGACATCGCGTGGTCAGATGATGTGATGAAGCAACTTTCGTCTGAGTTTGGGATTCCCGTTGATGAATTGCGCGGCGGCAAATTGGATTTGAGCCAACCCGCGGAGGGCGGCTGGCATTTTTATGCAAACGATGAAACCGTGCGGCAAGCGGTGGAGATCGCATCCACGTGGGCGCAGTTGTTTACTGAGGAAGTGAACGCGAAGGTCGACGCTTCCGATGGATTGAATCCGTTCATTCGTGTGGAGCCAGCCCAAGTGGAGAATCTGCCCTCCGAGCGGAGTTTGCCGTTGAGTACATACTTGTTGATCGGAGCAATTGGGTTTCTTGCCGTGAGCGCGTTCTCAGTATTGTTTTTCGGTAAGGCAAAATGAAAATATTTGTACCGCGACATTTATGTCGCAGTTGTAGCAAAAGCGACATGAATGTCGCGGTACGTATGGAGTCTCTGTGGCGAAGTTAACGCGCTTCCTCTGGGGCGCGGGGTTGATCGCGTTGCCCGTCACGAGTTTTCGCTACTTTCCTGGCATGGGTGAGGGGACACTCGTCCGCCCGTTGGCGTTTTATCCCATTGCGTTGTTGTTGCCGTTGTTGGCGATTCAACTCATTCGCAGGAAAACATCGTTTCCGCGAGCAAGCGCGTTGACTCCGCTTGCGGGGTTTGTGCTGGTCGTTTTAGCGGCGAGCAGTTTCGGGGCGTGGCTCGATCCGATTCCGTTGCGTGGACAAGAATATTTCGGGCGCGTCATCCGCGCGTGGGCGACGCTGGTTATCGGTATATCCTTTTTCATCGCCGCCGTGTGGATGAATCGCAACGAAGACGATCTGAAGTTTTCGGTGCGATGGATTCTTGCTGGCTTCGCGTTGGATGTAGCGTGGAGCGGCGTGCAGGCGCTTGCGTTTTACACGCCGATCCTTCCGAAGGTGACGGTGACGCATTGGCAACTCGCGTTCTCGATGCGCGAACTGGTGAAGACGAATCGAATCTCTGGCATGGCGTACGAACCCGCGTGGCTCGCGGGACAGATTGCAACCGTGTATTTGCCGTGGCTGTTCGCGTCATTGTTGACGGGCGTGCGCGTCACGCGCTTCAAGTGGCTCGAGATTATTTTGTTGGGATTCGCAGGATTATTAATCCTCGCCACCTACTCGCGCGGCGGATTGCTCACCGCAGGCGCGGCAACTGCCTTGACGTTTATACTCGTCGGTCGCGGCGAACTTCGCTCAACGTGGAATTGGTTCCGTTCTAAAAATTGGATTCTGCGCGTCGGAGTTTTGACTCTCATATTCGCGTCGCTCGTCGGCGCGGGATTGTTCCTCGCGCAAAAGGGATACATCGCCCGCATGTTTGAATCGGATGCGGAGAGCGTGCAGGAGTTCGTCGTCGAAAATTCGGCGGGCGCGCGCTCGGCGTATCTCGTCAGCGCGATGGGCGTGTACGAGGGGAGTCCTGTGTTCGGCGTGGGCTTGGGCGCCAGCGGATTTTACATGTACGATCATCTCCCCGATTGGTCGCTCACGGTCGTCCCTGAAATTGCAAAACAACTCAACCCCGAAAGCAAACTTTATCCGAATCCCAAAAACATGTACGCGCGTTTGCTCGCCGAGACGGGATTGATCGGCTTCATCCTTTTCATCGCGTTTTTATTTTCATTGCTCGCCGATTCGTTGACCGCGTTGGGACACCAAAATTCGTACGCGCGTTATCTCGGCATCGCGGGCTTGTTCTCGTGGATCGCCATCGCCATGTACAACGCCACACAAGATTCATTCGCCACTCCGAACCTGTGGATCAACCTCGGAATTCTTGCGGGTGTGACGGCGTTTGCGTTAGAATCGGGAAATAAAAGTTCTTAAAAAATCCGCAGATTTCGCTGATTATGCAGATTAATAAAAATCGGCGAAATCTGTGTAATCTGCGGATAAATTTTCAGGAGCAAAATGATCGTCCTTTCTGTTGGTATGCCGCGCGCGGGTTCGGGTTGGCACTACAACCTCATCCACGACCTGATGAAGACCACAGGCTGCGCCGACGCGCGCGACATCCGCGAAAAATATAGATTGCAAAAAATATTGACCGAAGTCAACTGCAACATCGGTGTCCTTTCCGCGCGGCGGTTGGGGATGGTGGCGATTCCCGCGTTGATGGGCAACACGTTCGTCATCAAAGCCCACGCGGGACCGACATCAACGAGCCGCCTCTTTCAACGGGTGGGCTTGCTTCACATCACCTACATTTATCGCGACCCCCGCGACGCCATGCTCTCGGCGTTCGATTTCGGTCAACGCGCCCTGCAAAAGGGACGTCCCAACGCCTTCTCGCATCTCACCGACTTCGACAAGAGTCTCGCGTTCATCATGGACTACGTCCGCATTTGGGAGAAGTGGACGAAAGAAAAGAATGTATTGATCGCGCGCTACGAAGACTTGCTCACGAATTACGACAGCGAGGCAACGCGTCTGGTTGAGTTCCTCCGTCTACGGGCGAACCAGCCCGACGTCCAGAAAGTGATCGAGGCTTTTCGTCCAGAAAAAGGCGAAGGGCAACAAGGGCTCCATTTTTTCAAGGGAAGAATCGGGCGCTTCCGCGAATCCTACTCTGCCGAACAGCAGGCGATCTTGAAAGAGAAAATGGGCGCGTATCTTGCACGAATGGGGTACGAGGCGTAGTTCGTAATCTAGCTGCAAACTCGGGCGGAAATATCCCGATACTTTTCGAGTATCATTGGAAACATGCGTAAATTTGAAACGCCGTATGTGGCAGACTGGTTGGCGGTATCCCTGCGTTGGGTGACGCTGGTAGGCTTACTCGTGTCATTGGGATTGCGCGACTTGATCAACGCGGTTTCGCTGACCATTGTTTTACTAATGGCGTTGTGGAATATTGGCATGAGCGTGTTGGCGGGGATGAATTTGCGCATCCGTTTCCATCGGTATATTGTGCTGGCTGTTGATTTTGTGCTCGCCGCCTTATTTTTCTATTTGCAGGGCGGGCTGGGCAACGCCTCGGTATGGACTGGGTTATATCCAATTCTCACCGGCGCGGTGTATTTTGAACTGATGGGGTCGTTGGTGGCAGGCCTCTTGTTTATCGCGTGGCAGTTGTTTGTTTCGCGCGCGTCGCTTATGAATGGCTTTACTTTTTCCATTTCAAACGGATTGACACTTACTGTGTTGTTCACGCTGGTGTGCGGGGTGGGAGGGCGGATGTTGATGCGGCGTTTACGTTTCCAGCGCCGCACCCGGTTGGATGCGGAGGAGCGCCGCAGTAACATGGAAAGCGAACGCCTGCGCGCCATCTATGAATTGACCTCCACGCTGACAGCTACGCTGAGTTACAAGCGCGTGCTCGATTCTGCGCTTGATCTTGGATACTCGGCGTTGAATCCTACCGCCGATCCCGATGAACCTGAACTGGATGAGCGGCTGGTGAGCGCCGTCTATTTATTCCGCGGGAATGAATTGCGCGTCGGCTCTGCGCGGCGATATACGAACGCGGATATGCGCGTCAACCTACACGGCAACGAAGGTATCCTTAAGAAGATTTTCGATGACGGTGAGCCGCTTCTTTCCACCGACGTGGGATACGACCCCGAACTCGGTCGCATCATTGCCCTGCGATCCTGCACTGCCGCGTATTGCTTTCCCCTCCGCAGTGGGTTCAACGTGTACGGCATGATGCTCTTTGCCCATCCCGACCAGAATTATTTCACGCCGGAACGCCGCGGCTTGCTCGATATCATCGGCAGGCAGGCGGTGATCGCGGTACAGAATGCACGGTTGTACCAGGACCTTGTGGAGGAAAAGGAGCGCATGGTCGAAGTGCAGGAGGAGACGCGCAAAAAACTGGCGCGCGACTTGCACGATGGGCCGACGCAATCGGTTGCGGCGATGGCCATGCGTATCAATATTGCACGACGCATGATAACGAAGAATGTCGACGAAGCGACGGATGAGCTGAAGAAGATCGAGGAGTTGGCGCATCGCACCACGAAGGAGATCCGCCATATGCTGTTTACGCTGCGCCCGCTTATCCTTGAGTCGCAAGGGCTTACCGCCGCGCTCGAAGCAATGGCGGAAAAAATGCGCGAGACGTTTCAACAGAACGTCGTCATCAATGTGGATGAGAAGATACTCGAAAACATGGAGATGGGCAAGCAGGGCGTGATCTTCTACATCATCGAAGAGGCAACGAACAACGCGCGCAAGCATGCCAACGCGGTGCATATTTGGGTGCGATTAAGACCTTTTGAAACGGGGATTGCATTGCTGGAGATCGAAGACGACGGGCTGGGCTTCGATGTAGATGCGGTGAACAAATCGTACGATAAGCGCGGTAGTCTGGGTATGGTCAACCTGCGCGAGCGAACGGAACTGGTGAGCGGCTTGCTCAATATCGATTCCGCGCTGGGCAAAGGCACGAGGATTCAAGTGTACATTCCGCTTACCGAAGAGGCGACGGATCGCCTGCATCACGCGAAGAGGTGAGATGTTTGGGGGGTTAAACAAATTTGCCCTCGCCGCGCTTCAAAAATTGACCGTCGCCTGCTTTGCCCATCCACGCGTCTCCGTCCAGGATCATCCGTCCGCGCAGGAAAACTTTTTCGGGGTAACCGATCAATTCCCAGTCTTCATACAGGTTATAGTCCGTGCGTTGATGTGACATGGCAACGCCATATTTCACTTTCATTTCGGGGTCCCAGATCACGATATCCGCGTCGGAGCCTTCGAGTAACGCTCCCTTGCGCGGATACAAGCCGAAAATTTTTGCGGGGTTCGTGGACGTGTATGCGACAAATTGATTTGGCGTAATTTTCCCGGCACGGACTCCGGTTGTCCACAACACGGGCATACGATCTTGAATCCCGGGCAGGCCATTCGGGATTTTTGTGAAATCATCCTCGCCCAACTCTTTGCCAGGGATGGCGACCGGCTTGCCTTCGTAGATGATCGGTTCTCTGCCATCAAAGAAGAAGGGACAATGATCCGTGCCGACGGTTTGCAGAATCCCCTCGGTCAACCCCTCCCACAGACGTGCGTTATCATCTTTCGTTCGCATGGGCGGGGAGCAGATCCATTTTGCGCCATCGGGCTGACGCAAATTATCAATCGTGAAAAACAAGTATTGCGGACATGTTTCGCCCATCACTTTGACGCCGCGTTCGCGCGCGTACTTCAACATGTCCACTTCGCCGCCCGCGTTCATGTGGACGATGTAGACAGGCGTATCGGCTTGCCCAGCCATCGCCGCCATGCGGAAGGTCGCTTCCACCGCGCCCCATGCGGGACGAGTCAATGCGTGCCATTCGGGGGTTGTGTGACCAGCCGCCAATGCTTGCGCGACGAGTGTTTCAATCACATCGCCGTTTTCGCAGTGCGCCATGACGAGCATTCCGTTTTCTTTGGCGATCTGCAAAGCCTTGAAGATACTGCCATCGTCGAGGCGGAGGCGTCCGTTGTAGGCGGTGAATACTTTGAGGGTTTGGATTCCCATCTCGCGCAGGGAGGGAATCTGTTTGGCGATGTTCTCGTTGAACTGCGTGAGGTTCATGTGGAAGGAATAATCTATCGCGGCTTTTTGCGCTTTTTTTAGCCAGAGGTCGAGGGAATAACGAAAATCTCCCTCACCCCTAACCCCTCTCCCAGCGGGAGAGGGGGATTCTGCGAGTGGAACAAAATCCATCACTGTGGTTGTGCCGCCAAATGCCGCGGCTTTGTGTCCGGTGTAATGGTCGTCGGAGGAGACGGTGTCGAACATGGGGAGGTCGAGGTGGACGTGCGGGTCTACGCCGCCGGGGAGGATCAGCTTGCCCGACGCATCGATCGTCGAAGCCGAATCAGCCTCAAGTCCCGAAGAGATGCGCTGAATCTTTTCATCCTGAATCAAAATATCGGCTTGAAAAGTTTTTTCAGCGGTGACGAGAGTCCCGTTCTTGATCAGTGTGTTCATGGTTGAGATATTCCTGCAGGCGCGGAAAGCGCGAATAACATGCCGCCTGCCGATGAAACGTATAACGTGCCGGACACAAGCGCGCCGCCGATCGGATGTGAAGCATCCTGCACGAAGATCTCCCACTGCGCATCTTCCACGCCTGGGATGGCAAGCACACAGCGGATGCGCGCGCCAGTGGGTCCGCACAAGTAGGCTTCACCGTTCTGGCCGATCGCCATGAGACGCGAATTCACCAGCGGGAATTCAAAGTTGCCAACGAGGCGGCTGGATTCGTCGAGCCAGACCACGCGCCCATCGCTGAACTCAGAACTGTAAAACATCCACGCGAGTCGATTCGGTGTAACGCCTTGATTCAGCGGGTTGAACAACACGAACGATGCATATTCCCATGTGCGCGCGGGTTCGATCTGCAACCCCGATTCATCAATGCGCCAGCGAATCACTTCGTGCCCATTGCGATAGTATTCCTGCCCATCGCCGCCTGTAAAAAAAGCGGGTTCAGTGAACAACACTTGCGCTTGTGAGCGGATCGGAATTTCCTGGATCGCGCCCGTCATCGCATCGAGCGCGGTGTCTTTCAAAAACACATAACGTTCATCAGGACTGAGGCGCGGCGGCGCATCCACATAAACATCGGCGGCGGTCTTGCGCCAGATCAACTCGCCATCGGGCGATACGCCAACGACCGCATCGATCATGGTGACGTAGATCATGCCATTGGATGCGACGACGGGTCCTGAGGTGGCTTGCCGCGTGGAGGACGCTTCGACCCTCCATAACAAACTGCCTCGTGCGTCGAACGCGCTGACGTACCCTTCGATATCGGAAACGATGATCTGCCCCTGCGCGTTGAGGGCGGGTGTGCCGATCGGTTCGGCAGAAAGCGCGGTCTGCCATAACGCGTCTCCTTGCGGCGAAAAGGCGAGCAAAATATTTTCTCTGCCTGTGATGATCAGCGTGCCATCGGCGTACACAACAGGTCCGCCCGACGCGCCGCCGGGAATCTCTTTTTGCCATTGCAATTCGGGTTGCGTGGTCAGGCTGTACGGCGCATACGATGTGCCGTACGCATCGTGCAACTCGGTTGCCCACAGATGACCGCCCAGTACCTGCAAGGTTGTTTGCGTTCCATCGAACATAAAACGATTGCGATCATAATAGATCCACGCGCCAAACACGATCGCCAGCAACAGCGCAGCGCCGCCAATTTTTCTGCCGTTCGACTCCATCCAATAGCGAAGCGGCACAAGAACGCGTTCATCCATCCAGTCGTGGAACTGGTGGGGCATCAACCCCGCGCGCCTGCCAAATTCTTTTTGCGTAAGTTCAATGCGCAAGCCTTCGCCAAGCAAGTTGAATCCCAACACGCCCATAAAGATCACAGAACCAATGATGAGCAGAGCGCTGGGGTCGGTGATCTTTACCAACGCAGTGGAAAGTAATTGTCCCAGTTCGGGCAAGCCTGCCACATTCACCGCTGTAAAATCGGAGATCTCGATCCAGATGCCTCCGCCGATGAAAATATCGAGAAAGCCCAACTCCGCCGCAACGAGCAATGTACTGCTGATCTCGAACGCGAGCAACGCCCACACCAAAGACATGATCTGGCGCAGGATGTGGTTGAACAAAATGAGACGCTCGCCCGCCCCCAACGCGCGCGCCGCTTCGATGAACGTCTGCCGTTTGACAATGCGCGTCTGTTCGCTGACCATTCGGGCTGTCTCTGCCCATCCAGTGAATCCCAGCCCGAAGATGAACGCCCACAAACCCTTTTCCACACCGATCGCGTAAATGCCGATCAATGCGACGATCAACACGGGGATCGAAAGCAGGGAGGAGAGGATCGAATCGAGTCGGCGCGCGCGTCGTCCCTCTGCCCAGCCGATGAGCAAACCGAGGACGATCCCCATAACGAGGCGGAACGCCGCAACCGATGTGACCATGATCATGGTGGGACGCACACCCCACAAGATGCGGCTCAACAAGTCGCGCCCGAAGCGATCTGTGCCCAGCGGATATCCGTCAATGGCAAACGCGGGATACGGCGGTGTTTGGATCCGTCCGTTTACAGCGAGGGTGAAGTTCTCTTGCATGGGGTCTTGCGGCGCGAGGGCGGGTCCGAAAACGGCGAGCAGGATCATCAAGCCGACCAACAACGCTCCGATGACGAGGGGCCAATTTTGGCGGCGGAGGTTTCGCATGAGGTTCATCATGTCGCCGCCCCTGCTTCAGCGTGCACATCCATGCGGAGACGCGGATCAACCGCACGGGCGATGAGAAGCGTGGTGAAGTCGATCAGCAAGAAGATCAGCACGAGCACGGTCAACAATGCCGCCATCGTGGGAGGCGTCATTACCACCGAGTCGAAAAATCCCGCAGGTCGAATGACCGAACCGATGAATTTTCCGAGACCGGGCCAGTTGAATAACCGTTCGATGATGATCAATTCAGCCACCATCAAACGCGCCGAGTATGCAACGGCTTGTAAGATCGGCGCGACCACATTGCGAAACGCAAAACGATTTTTCATCGTTGAGAAGGTATGCCCCAAACCGATGCCCGCTTTGACATACGGTTTTTGAAGTTCATCCACCAGCGTTGTGCCTGTCACTTGCGCGATCTTGACGGTGGGTTGCACCATCAGCACGAGCACCGGCAGGATCAGATGCGCATCCCAGCCGAAACCTTGAAATGGAATGACGATACCGGGTCCGTAGATGGCGAGCAATAAAAAGCCTGTGATCAATAAGATGGCAATATAAAAACCCGGTGATGCCAAGCCCATCGTCGAAAGGATCGTCAGCCACGAAGAAACTCTGGTGTTCTCCCGTTGCACGGCAAGTCTGCCGAGGAAAATTCCGAGCATGATGCTGAGAACGAGGGCGATCAATACAACAACCAAACTGTTGAAACCCAATCGCGCGATCGTGGCGATGACAGGCTCGCCATTAAAGGTTTCTCCGAAATCCAATTGAGCGAAACGCGAAAGATAACCTGCATATTCGGGAAACAACGGCGGCAGGATAATTTCTCCGGTAGCATAGGGATTGCTGGAGGAGACGACCGGCTCGAAGTAAAACGCGAACGCAAAGCCAACAAAGTTTGCGACAAGTAATATCAAAGGGAAGGTTGAAAGTCGGCGGAGGGCGAAGCGGATCATAAACTATTTATCTCTTATAGAAATCCTAATGAAAGAATTTGTCTAAAACCAATGCAAACCAAGTAGCATACTGAGAAAAAAAGATAGATACTACCAGACCAACTCCCACCCCAAGCCAAGGATCTGATGTAGACACATAAATCCACAATGCTACTGGCAACCAAGATATAAAAACTGACAAGAATGAAGTTGCCATCGTTTCATATACAAAAAATATGAGCCACGTACCAATCAAGGGTATTAACAATATACCAACAACACCCTCCATGGCTTCATTTATGCTATCAAACAATCTGTTTGACGTTGAATCAATCATTTCTAATTTCTCTCTCTTAGCTCGCTCGAATCGAATCAAAAACCATACAATTAAGGTTAGTGAGTAAAATCCTAAGAATGCTGTTATTAGCATCCCCCCAGCAGGTATTTTTTCAGGCACAGGCAAATTAGGTATAACCAACCCGCCAGCGAGACCAATTATTGCCCCAATATCTACAATCAAACCAATCACGCCGCTCAATAATGAAAATCTATCTAATCCTGTTATTTTCTTTACACCCATAACTTTTGCTAAATTGTCATCAAATTTATTCATTTTATTCTCTCCCTTTGGCATTGTACGATTCATGCAAATCCCTAATTCCCAACAACGCGATCAACACATCGGGCGGAAGATCCGCTTCGGGCAGATCAACTTTGTAGAGTTGCTCGTTCTCGGCGCGTTCGCGCAGACTCTTCCACAGCAAATCGCGCTCTTCGTTTTGGACGACGAGGTCGTTGAGCAGTTTTGCGTTCGACAAATATTCGCCCGTGGTGTAGAGAAACGTGAGCCGCTTCCATTTATCGGATTGGACGGGCTCTTTCAATTTCTCTAACGCGCCGAGTTGAATTTTGAAATATTCCTCTTTTGCGCGCGGATGATCCGCTTCATCTTTCAGAAGTTCGCCGCGCGTGGTGAGTTCGTGTCCCTTCACTTGCGCGATGAATTCGATCTGTCCGCTGTGATCGCCGAATGTTGAAGGTTGATAAAAGGCAAGATAATCCACAGCGACAACTTTCGGCGCGGTGCGAAGCGGAATGCGATACCAGCCGAGGAGCCGCGCGATTTCGAGATCGCGGGGAGTTGGAAGGAGGCAGACGAGGATGAGGGAGGTGGGGGTGAGGGGCATGGAGACTAGAGATTGGAGACTGGAGATTAGAGAATTGGAGAATTGAGGAGTGGAAAGTACTGAGCAGATTCTACTCGCTACCCTTCGACTGGGCTCAGGGCATACTTTCCACTTTCAACAAATGGGATTCGATGGACAATCGCGGCTTTATTGCTTCGTTCCGCACTCGGCGCAGAATTTTGCGCCAGCCTCCATTTTTGCGCCGCAGTTCTTGCAGAATTTTTCGGCGGCGAGTGGTTTGCCGCATTCCTGACAAAACTTTCCGCCGCCCGCTTTCGCCCCGCAATGCGGACAAGTCGTTACGATGGTCTGTTTGAATTTGTCGGCGGAAACATAATCAACAGTCTCGGCTTTTTCGCGCGCATCATTGATCGCGGCTTGCACTTGAATGGACGACATCTCTTCCTGCATGTCGGGGGCGCAATCTTTGCACATGGTTCGTTGATTGTTCCAGCAATCATCGTCCACCCAATGACCACATCGTTTACATTTGTGGAAGTGAGGCTTGGCTTCCTCGACGGCTTCGGCAAAGGCGTTATCGTGCGCTTTCTCCCATCCCGCCGAGCGGACTCCGCGCGCCACGTTCGCGGCTTTTCCAAGGACGCCTCCAAAGAGGTTGCTTGCGGCATCCAGAACGTTGGTCGCGGTTCCCATCGCCGAGGCTTGGAACTCGGTCTGGTAGCCGTTGCCGCAACGGTCGCAGAAGAATTCGAATTGGAATCCCGCGTCTGTGCTTAGGTCGCGATAGTTACGAGTGAATTGGATGAGAGCCATGGGTCAACCTCCGTGGAAAGACTGTGTTGATTGTAATCCTTAACCGTCAGGAATTATTTTGGTCGCACAGTGTCCCAAACCGCTTTTGGATATTTCGCGGCAACCTGCAACAACACACGCGCCGCGCCTTCGGGAGAGCGCCTTCCTTGTTCCCAGTTGCGGAGTGTCTTCACGCTGATGCCCATCAGCGCGGCAAATTCATTTTGAGATAGTTTATAGTTTGAACGGATCTTCTTTACATCAGGCGCGTTAATTTGGAACGAGCGACTCGGTTTCGCCTTGCCGCGCAGAATCTTGCCGCCTTCGCGCACGCTGGCAATCAACTCATCGAATAATTCGTCTTTCATTTGAACTCCTTTTCAACGATCTCTCTCAACACCTTCAATTGAGTCGGGGTGAGATCATCCTTTTCATTCTTCGAATATAGGAACAACATAAAAATCTGCTCTTTAGCAACAAGCCAATAATAAATCGCTCTCACGCCGCCGCGTTTTCCACGCCCCGTCATTGACCAACGAATCTTCCTCAACCCGCCGCTTCGAGGAATGATCGCTCCTAATTCAGGATGAGCAGATAGAACAACTTGCAGTTCTCGGTACTGATCATCCGTCAACAACGTTATTACCTGACGGGTAAAGATACTGGTTTCAATGAATTGCATAACCGAACAGATTGTACGCCAATGGCGCATACGCGTCAAGAATAAAAAAAGGCAGACGTAGCCTGCCTAACAAATTTACACCATCGGAAGAGAGTTGAAAACTACTCATGCGCTTGCTGCACGCTCTCCCAAAGCCGCCGATACTCATTCCGCACGCTAGAGTCCAATTGTTCGCTTAACTTCAGCGGCAATCCCAGCAAGGAAATCAAATCCTGCACATCTGCGAGATCACGCAGGCGATGTGGCGCGGTCATACCCGACGCAAGTTTGAGTTCAATCATTTTCTCAAGTGTGATAACGCGATAACCATCGCGTTCCACACTCACCGAGTCTGGTTCAGGAAAGGCAACAGGTTTGGGCTTGCCATCGCCTGGGTATTCGCCGGTGACAAGAGCCTCCACCTTGACTCGAGTTTCTGCATCCAGAAAACTTTTGGTCGCCCCGTTGAACGCTGGAACATATCCCCTACCTACCAACCGCTCGCGGAATCGCTCCAGTCCTTGCGGTGTGAGCAGGATGTCCACATCCACAGTTTCGCGGGTATATCCCAACAAGTTGAGCGCCATGCCGCCAATAATCGTATAAGGAATGGATTCTGCTTGGAGTGCCTGCGTGAGACGTTTCAGGGTAAGGTGAACTTTGCCTTCCTTCATGAAAAATGCCTCCGACTCGTTCAGGATCTCATCTACTGACCGAGACTTGAATGCGGGATACACTGCGCTCATGAGTTTCATTATATCTCAAACGCCGATTACAACTTTCCGAAACCGCTAGAGGTAATTGCTCATCTTACGCAGTAAAGACCGTAGTGCGAGATTTATCTCGCAATTCCAGCCGTTCTTGCGCAAGAGCGACATGAATGTCGCATTACGAAAGCCAAATCGACCTCAACTGCGTATCATCAGTTAATTACACGATGCCAACTTCCTTATTGAACTCAACGATCAACTCGTCAATTTCATCGGCTTGCGTTTGCACATTCGTCCAATACGTCGGCTCGTACCATTGTTTTTGGATCTCATCGTACGTGCGTCCCTGCTGTTCGACCCATGTGTAGTATTTCAAGTTATGCACGCGGCGGCGGTCGGGGTAGCGGAGTTCGAGCATGTTATCCGTCGATTCGCCTTGCAGGTAACGCGCGAAGTCTGCGGCGGCGTTGCGCTCAGAATATTCGCCGAATTCCTGATGCATCTCATGCAGGCGCGAGCGATACAGTTCCATTGAATCGGTGAGGATGGTGATCATCACATCGTTCTCGTCCATCTCATAATACTTCGCGGTTTTGATACAAGACAAAACATTCGAGATGCCAGAGAAGCCGAGTAAATCGAGATTGGAGACTAGAGATTCGGGGACGCCTTGCTCGACAAGATATTGCCGTCCCGATTCTTCATTGAACAAACGCGCAAGGTTGACGACGGCGTTATCGTCAATCGCGGTGACGACATCCGTGTTCTTCACATTATGCACCCATGGCACATGTTTGTCGCCGATGCCTTCGATGCGATGCGCGCCGAATCCGTTTTCGAGAAGCGTGGGGCATTGCAGAGCCTCGCTAGCGACGATCTTTGAATCGGGGAATAACTTTTTCATGTAATCGCCACTGGCAATCGTCCCCGCCGAACCCGTCGCGGATGCCATACCGCGATAACGTCCGTGTTTGCCCGCGACCTGTTTGAACACTTCCTCCATCGCGTGACCCGTCACTTCAAAGTGCCACAGGTAATTGCCGAACTCTTCAAATTGATTGAAGATCATCAAATCCTGCCCGGACTTTTTCAACTCCCAGCATTTATCGAAAATTTCTTTGACGTTCGATTCGGACCCGGGCGTTTTGATCGTCTCACCTGCGACCTTCGCGAGCCATTCGAATCGCTCCTTCGACATCCCCTCGGGCAGGATCGCAATCGACTCGCATCCCAGCAACGCGGAGTCATACGCGCCGCCGCGACAGTAATTCCCTGTGGAGGGCCAGACTGCTTTTTGAGTCGTCGGGTCAAACTGACCTGTGACCAGCCTCGGCACAAGACAGCTGAACGCCGCCCCGACCTTGTGCGCTCCCGTCGGGAACCACTTCCCCACGATGGCAATGATGCGGGCAGGGACTCCGGTCAAAGAGGAGGGAAGTTCGAGGTGGCTGACTCCGCCGAACGTCCCGCCTGAAGCGGTGGGCTGGTTGTGCCAGTTAATCCGAAAGAGGTTGCGCGGATGAATATCCCAGAGTCCGATGCCTTTCAACTCATCCTTCACTTTTGCGGGAATCCTCGAGGGGTCTTTCATCTGCGCATACGTTGGGATGATGATATTTTTTTCTTTCGCGCGTTGGATGGCGCGCGCGCGGCGGGATTTGTCTACGGTCAGGTCAATGGTAGTCATTTAGTCACTCCTGAGAAAATTCGTTTGTTGAATGAATTATACTCGTCGGGTAGATAAGGAGACGAACATGAAGCAAACATCGGCAGGCGCTCTTTCAGGCTGTCTTGTGTGGATCATTGCGTTTGGGGTAATCAGCATGTGCATCCTGCCCATTTCAATGATGATCGGCGGATTCACATCCGTAACAGACTTTGCGATGGAAACAATCGCTCCGCTAATTTGCCCAGAGGGCACGTCCGCTCAATCTCGCTCCTATCAAACAACAACAACCGACGAGAACGGGAACAGACAGCCGTCCACCGCGTATGTGATGCAATGCGTGGATTCAAACGGCAACGTTGTGAAGGAAGACCCTGTTGGCTACGCATTCTTATGGACCGGCATGTTTGCCGCGATCGGTTTGGTCCTTTCAGGAATTCTTGCGTTTGTTCTCGCCGCGCCTGCGGGCGTGTTGATCGCAAAGATTCTTGGCAGAATCAAGAAGAACCCATAAATCAAAATGGCAATGCGGCGTTCGTGATTTTCATTACGTACATTTGTTTCAGGAATCAAATTTTAACGAAAGCGTAGGTTGTTTTTAATGCAAAACAAATTTACGAGGTGTATGATGCGTTTAAGTGAAAGGAGGTAGCCATAGAGACTCCGCCTGACAATTCAATAGAAGGAAGGACTGGGATGCCCTAACCTGGCGATAGCCCTCGGCTTTCATGCCAGACGTTCTCCGAACGAAAAAGAAAGAGGCAATTCCCCCACTCCTTACCGGACTTTAGAATTTTTGACGGATGGGCGATCCCCATCCGTCCTTTTATTTAATCACCTTACAGAACTTTGCCGCAGAGTCACAGAGACACAGAGAAAATCCTTTCTTCTTTCTCTACGACTACGCGTCTCTGTGGCAGGATTGCGCATTGTCGGCTGTTCAATCAAGAGCTTTATACATTCGCTCAAGCCCTTCGGCGATCAGACTGCGCGGGGCGCCAAAATTTAGTCGCACAAAATTTTCACCCTCCGCCCCAAACGTTCTTCCGTCGCTCAGCGCCACCTTTGCTTTATTCAGGAAGAATTCGTAGGGAGAGGTCGTGATCTGACCAGACTTCACATACGCGCCAAAGTCTATCCAGTGCAGGTACGTGGCGGCAGGGACGGTGTAACTGGCTTGGGGAAAATTCTCGGTTAGATAATCCGCTGCAAAATCGCGGTTCGCTTTCAAGTAGGTTCGCAGTTGCGCCAGCCAATCGTCACAGGCGCCTGAAAATGCGGTTTCTGCGCCGATGACTCCCAAACTGGATACATGACCGGTCGTCTGCCCGGCTGTTTTCTTGTAGCGTTCGCGCAGGTCGGCGTTGGGAATGATGGCAAAGGCGCAGAACAGACCGGCCGTGTTGAAGGTTTTACTGGGAGAGATCAACGTGATGGTTTTGTCGGCAACATCTTTTGAAAGCATTGCCAAAGGGATATGCTTTGAGCCGTCCAAAATCAATTCGCTGTGGATCTCATCCGAAACGATCGCAACGTCATTTTGCAAGCAGAGTTCAGCCATGCCGACGAGCTCCTCGCGGCTGAACACGTTTCCCATCGGGTTGTGCGGATGACAAAGCAGGAACATGCGTGTCCGCGCTTCGTTGGAATGGAAGGAGCGGGCAAACACATCCAAGTCCAGTTGCGGGGCGAGAATATTTCCTTCACGCATGAAAGAGAAGGGCGCGAACTGTCTCGTGAGCGTAACGTTCTCGTAGAGTTCGTAAAATTTGTTGTATACGGGCGTCTGCATCAGAACGCCGTCTCCCTCCACGCAGACCGTCCGCGCCGCGAGGTTGAATCCGTTGACTACGCCGATGGTTTCCACCACCCAATCGGGATCCACTTGCCAGCCGTGGAGTCGGTCCATCCGCGCGGCAACGACCTGTTGCGTTTGAGGCTTGAGAAGTTCATAACCGAGAACGCCGTGATCCAGCGCGGCACGTAAGGCGTCTCGAATCGGCGCGGGAGTTTCAAAATCCATATCTGCCACCCAAAGCGGCAGGACATCCTTCGGATAGGTTGTCCACTTGAGGGAATGTGAGTCGCGGCGGTTCGGGGTGGAATCGAAGTTGTAGGGCATGTTGAGTCCTTGAGGAGGTATGAGTTACGAGATACAAGTTACGAGTTATCAGCGAGCAGTTATCAGTGGGATGATGCGCACTACGCAATACGAAATAGTTACTTCTTATACGCCACGATCATCCCGTCGCGGATGGGGGTGAGAGAAACGATCCAATCGGGATCAGTCGTCACGTCGAGGGTGAAGCGGCGGATGGCTTCGGTTTCTTCCTCGCGGTCATTCGAGTCGAGGATTTGCCCGTGCCAGATCATGTTATCAATGATGAGCAATCCGCCTGAGCGGAGTTTCTCTTTGATGACGGGCAGCGAATCGGGATAGCCTTCCTTGTCTATGTCGTTGAAGATGATATCGAAGGGACCCGATGTTTTTCGCAACGACTCGACCGCTTCGGCATTGTGAAATGTGACCATGTCTGAGTAGCCAAGTTTGGAGAGGTGATCTTTCGCCATCGCGGAGAGTTTGTCGTCCCAGACGGTGTGATGCACAACTCCGCCACCGTTTTCGCGGACCGCCTTCGCAAACCACGCGGTGGAATATCCGTAGCCTGAGCCAAGCTCAAACACGGATGTCGCCCGAATCATGCGCGCGAGTTGATAGCAGTAATATCCGCACGCCGCGCCGAGGGCAGGGAATTTATTTTTCTCGGCGTATTCTTCCATCTTTTGCATTTCCGCATCACGCAGCGGCACGAGGGAGGTGAGATAGTCTTGCAGTTTGTCGTAGTTGATTTTTGGCATGGGTGGCTCCTTGGGATGAATGTAGACAAGTACACAAGTAGACAGGTAAACAGGTGAATCGTGTGTACGTATCTACGTGTTTACCTGTTTACTTCGCTAGTATCTCTAACACCACCGGCAACGCAAGCCTCGCCCATTCAGCGTACATTTTGCCTGAGGGATGCAGACCGTCGCCAGCGATCAATGATGGATCGTTCACTGCTTCGCGCGAGACGGGCGTGATGTCAATGTAATGCGCGCCCGCTTTTTCAGTCTCTGCGCGGTTGACTGCATTGTATTGGTTGATTTCGTCCGCTATTTTCTTACTGTCGCGGTCGCCTGCGAATGGAGTCACGCCCCAATCGGGGATGGATAGCACGATAACGCGGTTCGCGTCGCCGCCCGCGTATTCGATGGATTTGTTCAACAAGAGAACAAACTGCTCGCGGTATTCTTCGAGGTCGCGTCCGCGATATTGGTTGTTGACGCCGATCAGCAGGGAGACCAAATCGTACGGCGGATTGATCTTCTGCGCTTGAATTCCATCCCAAAGTTCGTCGGTCGTCCAGCCTGTGCGGGCAATGATGGTGACTTCGACACCCCCCTCAATCCCCCCAAATTGCGAAGCAATTTGGGGGGATGATTCAACCAGGGATGCGAGTTGGTTGAGCCAACGTTCAGCCTCGTCCACGCTTTCGCCGATGGTGTAGGAATCGCCGAGGGCTAGGTAGCGAACAGCAAGCATGTCATCGTCTCCTGAAACAAGCGTGGGTGTAGGTGAAGCGCAACCAAAAAGAAAAAGAGCACCGATGCAAATTGCGCGCTTCATGGCGTGATTATAGCCGAGGGGAAAGAGTCGCCGAGGTTCAAGAATCAGGCTCACCCGTGGAAAGAAGCGGGGGTCAGTCCCCGGTCACGTTGACGAGGTCGTGAATCCACTTGCGGGAGAGATAACGCCGCGTGATGACGATCGCTTTGGCGAGTTCTTCCAACAGCACAAGCGCGTACACATAATAGACGGGGAGATGCAGGACAAATCCGCCGATGAGCGCGGCGGGCACGCCAATGAGCCAGATCGAAAATAGTTCGGTGAACATGGCGTAGCGCGTGTCGCCGCCTGCGCGCAATGCGCCGATGAATAGCATGAAATTGTAGGCGCGCAGCCACGACGAGAATGCATAGACCGCCATGATGTTCATCAGATCGAATATGGCGGAATTGGAGACCTGATATAACCCGGCGATCAAGCCGCGTGAAAAGAATACGATCACGCCGCCCAACGCCGAAAACGCCACGGTCACGATGATAAATCGGCGGCTATATTCGAAGGCGGTTTCTTTATCTTTTTCGCCAATCTTGTTGCCGACCAGCACCGAGCAGGCATTGCCCAAGCCGATGAACAAAACAAACATGAGCTCTTCGATGGTCGCGTTGATGTTGATCGCCGCGATGGCATCTGTGCCGATGCGCGCGTAGACCGCATTGTAAAGCGTGATACCGAACGACCAGATGACTTCGTTGAGCGCGGCAGGCATGGAGGTGCGCAATACGTTGAACAGAAACGCGCGGTCAAAGTGAAAGAATGTAAGCGGATTTGCGGCGAGCGGGGTTTTCCGAGCGTAGACAAGGATCAACAACAACACACATTCGAATGCCCAACCTGTTGCGGTGCCAATTGCCGCGCCGCGCACGCCCAAGGCAGGCAAACCAAAATGCCCGAAGATCAGCGTGTACCCAAGGACGGTTTTTAGAGACAATGCCAGCACAGAGACAATGACGGTCAACGTCACTTGCGTGATGCTCCGCAGGATGGAAATGTATGAGAACGAGATCGCCATCAACACATAACTCAGCCCCACAATGCACAGATAGTCACTGCCGAGTTTGATCACTTCAGAATCATCGGTATAAAACGACATCAGCGTTTCGGGGATGAACACCGCCGCCAGAGAAAACATCGCCGCGACCGAAGCCGCGACGATGAGACAAATCCCCAACACCTTGCGGATCCTCTCCACATCCCCTTTCCCCCAATACTGCGCCGTAAAAATGGACATGCCGCTCGTCACGCCAAAGACGAACAGGACGAGCAGGAAGAAGATCTGGTTCGCCAACCCCAGCGCGGCGACAGCCGTCTCGCCTAGTTGCCCGACCATCAACACATCTATCATGTTAAGCGAGGCGGTGATCAATTGCTGGAACGCGACCGGCACAGCCAGAGCCAACGCGGCGCGGAGGAAATCTTTATCTTTGAGGAAGTTCATGGGGTTGAGGATACGCAGTACGATTTTTACTACATGCTGCCTATTTCATTTATTGGTCTTCTGGCGCTTCTCTCACGATGTACAGCGGTCTGCCCTTGGCTTCATCGTACAATCGCCCGATGTATTCGCCGAGGATGCCGAGCGAGATCAATTGCACGCCGCCCAAAAACAACACGAAGATCAAGGTGGTTGTTTGCCCTTCGAAGAAGTGCGTCCCTGCAAGGCGCAGGATGGCTACGACCGGAATGGCGATGATGGCAAGCCCTGCCGATGCGAACCCAAAAAATGTAGCCACCTGCAACGGGAAGTAGGAAAACCCCGTTACGGCATTGATCGCGAGGCGGAGCATCTTACGGAACGGATATTTCGTCTCGCCTGCTATGCGCGCGGCGCGTTTATATTCCACGCCGATCTGTTTGAAACCGACCCATGCGCTCATGCCGCGTAAAAAGCGATGCCGCTCGCGCATCTTGTTCATCACATCCACTACTTTGCGATCCATCAAGCGGAAATCGCCGGTGTCTAGCGGGATCTTCACATCGGTAATGCGATAGATCATGCGGTAGAACAGCGAAGCCGTCCACAACTTGAACCATGATTCACCCTCGCGTTCGGCGCGCACAGCATAGACGACCTCATATCCGTCCTGCCACTTCTGCGCCATTTCAAGGATCAATTCAGGCGGGTCTTGCAAATCCGCGTCTATGATCACGACCGCTTCACCTCGCGAATAATCAAGCCCGGCGGTCACCGCCACTTGATGACCAAAGTTCCGCGCGAAGATGACCGGGCGCACGCGCTTATCTTTTTTGGCAAGGTCGCGGATCATGTCGCTTGAACCGTCGGATGAGCCGTCGTCGATCAGGATCAATTCCCATGGTTTGTGTGTTTTGTCCATCACTTCTTGGACGCGGCGATAGAGTTCGGGCAGGTTGTCTTTTTCGTTGAAGATGGGGACAATGATCGAAAAGGTAATTTTCATGGATAGGTTTTCTTTCGGTTAGATTTTTTCCCACGAGTGGATTCGGTTGAGGCGGATGATTCAATTGTATTGGTGGATGAGGCGCGGGTCTTATCCAGAAGTTTTAATTTTCGCGAGCCGCGTCGGGGCGGATTCACTTTTTCGGGCGGCGCTACAAATTGTGTGTTGCCGTCATCTTCGAAGGGAGATAAGCCCAAAATCCTGCGTTGGAGGTATCCCGCAATGATGATGACGGATGCCAGCGCCGGCACCACGAGCAACGCGCCGAGGATGCCTTCGAGCACGGTGGCGGCGATGATGGCGATGAAGACGATACCCTCGTGCATGTGCACGCTGCGCCCCATGATGAGCGGGCGCAGGAAAAAATTTTTCACGGTCATTAATGCGAAAAAGACGACAACGAGGATTACCGCGACCCAAAAGTTTGGAAGAGGAATCCAAGTCGAACCTTCGAGCAAGGCGACGCTTGCCGCAATCACGGCGGCGAGGAACGGTCCCACATCTGGCACGAGCGTGAATAAGCCGGCGATCAAGCCTAGCGCCAGCGCTCCGGGGATGCCAAGGATGAGCCAGGTTACGGTGAATACCACTCCGACGATGATCATCAACACGATCTGCCCGCGCAGGTATGCCATCCAGATGCGACGGATGCGGCGATACAATTCCCTGAGTTCATCGCGGTAGGCTGGGAGAGCGAAGTCGAACATGGTTTCGCGCAAGCCCGTCCATTCGGATAAGAACAGGTAGACCGCCACGAGGATGACGAGGAACCACAACACGCCCACGGAGGTTGTTTCAAGCAGGTGCAGCGCGTCTTTGGGCAATGGCGTGGTGATCGCGCCCTGTAGTTGCGCCAGGCTTTGTCCCCATTCCTCGAGGTGGAAGACCAGGTTGCCCACTTGAACGGGTTGCATCAATATCGCGCTCAATTGGCTCGAAAGATCGAGCAGGTCTTGAAACACCACCTGCGCTTCATCGTAGAAGATGGGCGCGAGCGTGGCGGGCACGCCCACAAGCAGGATCAACGACGAGAAATAGACAATATTCACCGCCGTGTTACGAGATATTCGGGTGTTGTTGGCAAGATACACAACCGCTGGGTTGATCAAGTATGCGATAAACGCGGCGACCACAAGGTTCCGCGCGACATCGCGCCCATAAAAAAGAAATGCTATACATGCGAGGAAAAAAAGAATCCCCGCTGTGTATCGGAAGGTCAGACTCCACGGCGTATCCTGTTTCATAACAATTTTTTCACGGCATCCAGGGTCGGTTCGATGATTGGCGCCTCGGTGACCGCTTGCATCGCCGCGCGGGTGTCTTTCAATCCGCTACCGGTATTTATCACCAGGATGGGATCATCGCTTCCGATCACCCCAGTGGAAATTGCTCGCGCTACTCCGGCATACGCCGCCGCCCCGGCGGGTTCGGCAAAGATGCCCACCCTGCCAAGTTCGGCAATGGCGTTGAGGATCTCTTCATCCGATACATTAACGTACGCGCCGCCGGTTTCCTTCGCCGCGCGGACCGCTCTCACGCCGTCGCGCGGCAGGTCCACGGATATTGAATCGGCAATCGTCTTGGCAGAGACGGGCTTGATGACTTCGGTATTCGCGTGGAAGGCGTTCGAGATCGCCGCAGACCCTTCTGCTTGCACGCCGATGATGTGAGGCGTGTTCGCCATCCAACCGAGTTCCACCAGGTCTTTGAAGCCTTTGTGGATTCCCGAAATGATGTTGCCGTCTCCCACCGAAACAAAAACAGTCAACGGCGGATGCTCCAGCCCCGCGCCGAACTCATCATGCCAATTTGCGTGCGCCTCCTGCCACCACTCCCAGATCTCGAAGGCGGCGGTCTTCTTCCCCTCCGCTGTGAACGGATTGTAGCCCGTGTTGCGGCAATACCAGCCAAACTCATCCGCGCATTGGATCGTCAAGTCGAACGCATCGTCATACGTGCCATCCACCAGAATGACTTTCGCGCCGAAGATCAGCAACTGCGCCACCTTTGCCGGCGGCGCGGATTTTGGGGCGAAGATAACGGCTTTTTGCCCTACGGCCGCAGACATCCCTGCAAGAGCCGCGCCGGCGTTCCCAGTCGAGGCGGTGACGACAACCTCCGCGCCGATCTCGTGCGCGCGCGCCACCACAATGGCGGATGCGCGATCCTTGAACGAGGCAGTTGGGTTACGAGACTCATCCTTGAGCCACAGGTTTTGCAAACCGAGCTGTTTTGCCAGAGTCGATAATTTGAAAACGGGCGTCCCGCCTGCGGTGTGGAGGGGGGTGGGACCTCCTGCAAGTTCGTTCACCGGCAGGAGGGGTAGGTATCGCCACAGCGAGAAATCTCCACGGCTGGTGATATCCTCGGCATGAAATTTTTTCTTGAGCGACCGGTAATCAAGCAGGATATCGAGGTTGCCGCCGTCTTTGGGGCAAGTGTAGGCGACTTCGTTGGGAGCATATTCCGTCCCGCACAACGAACATCGGTAGCCGAGGAATTTATCCATGCGCTGATTTTACCCGATATGGAAAAGCGCCAAAAACGGACTCTCAGGCTCGAAATCTTGAGAGTCCGTTTTAATTCCCACTTTCCACTTTCTACTTCTCTTCCCTCTCCCAAATCTCCCGCGCAATGGACTCCTGATCCACGGGCAACTTATCCACCCTCACACCCACGGCGTTGTAGATCGCATTCGTAATCGCGGGCGTGGTTGGGATACTGCATATCTCGCCGACTCCCTTCGCGCCGTACGGTCCCGCCGCTGTGGGATGCTCCACGATAATGGATGTGATCTCAGGCGTGAGCATAATCCCAGGGATGCGATAACGCGCCAGACGGTCGCTCACTACATAACCATTGTCCATGAGGAATTCTTCGGTGATGGCGTTGCCGAGTCCCATCATCACGCCGCCTTCGACCTGTCCCTGCAAACCAAGCGGATTGACCGCCATGCCCACGTCGTTGGCAGAGATGACTTTCAGCACGCGTACTTCGCCCGTTAACTTATTCACTTCCACTTCCGCGGCTTGCACGCCGAACGAGAAAGCAAAGTGCATGTCGCCGCCCGTGCCGAGCGGTTGAGTCTTCGGCGCTTCGTATTCGTACAATGCGCGCGGATGTTGTCCCAGCGCTTTCATCTCTTTGGCAACTTCGGCGTACGTCATCGAATGTCCGTTGGCGTGGACGATCCCGTTTTCAAAGCGTATTTGCTCAGGCTTGACATCATATTTTTCAGCGAGCGTAGCAGTGATTGCATCGCGCAGAGTCTTCGCGGCATAACGCGACGCATTGCCCGTCACAAACGTTTGACGCGACGCCGTAGTCGGACCTCCATTCGGAGTCAAGTCCGTATCCATCACCAAGACTTTGACCTGCTCAGGCGGGACAGACATTTCCTCCGCGACAGTTAATCGCATGACCGTGACGAGTCCCTGCCCCATTTCAGCGGACGAACTCCGCACTTCGAACGTGCCGTTATCGTACAACTCAACTTCCGCGTTGGAAATATCGGGCGCGCCGCCGCCAAGTCCCGTATTTTTGTACGCCGCGGCGAATCCCCACGCACGAACCAAGTGCGAATCTTTTTCACCGCTAAGACGCGAAGAGCGCGAAGATTCTTTTTCGCCTTCTTCCACAAGAGTCTTCGTGTCCTTCGCGCCTTCGCGGTAAGAATCGGTTTCATAAATAACTCGCGGCTTAAACAACTCACCCTCCGACAAACCCGAAACCTGACACATGGCACTTGAAACTCTATCAATACACTCCATCAATCCCACCGACTCGCGCAACTCCTGTCCCGTGTTCGTGATGCTGCCGACATGCAACGCGTTGATACGGCGCAATTCAACTGGCTCGATGTTTAATTTTTCGGCGAGCATATCGATCATTGATTCAACCGCAAACGCCGATTGCGTCACGCCGAATCCACGGAACGCGCCCGCGGGCGGATTGTTGGTGTACATGGCGTAACAATCGGCGCGGACATTCGGCACATCATACGGACCCGCCGAGTGCGTGGTGGCGCGCGTCATCACCTTTTCGCCGAGCGACGCGTACGCGCCCGTGTCGCCATACAACTCAGACTCGCTCGCCATGATGCGTCCATCTTTTTTCGCGCCGATCTTGATTCGAATTTGTGTCGCATGCCGCTTCGGATGCACGAGCAAACTTTCATGCCGATCAAACAGCAACTTCACGGGTCGCTTCGTCACATCCGCCAGCATCGCCGCGTGGATCTGTCCCATCACATCTTCTTTGCCGCCAAAGCCGCCGCCCATGAGTTGACCGACAACGCGCACGCGCGATTCATCCCAGCCCATCACACGCGCCACTTGCGTTCTGTCTTGATACGGAATTTGCGTGCTGCAATAAATATTCATCTTGGAGGTGACAGTCACTTCCGAAGTGACTGTCACCTCAGGAACCGCGATACTACATTCAGGTTCGATGAACGCGTGGTCATACGTCGGCGTATGAAAAGTATGTTCAAGGATCACATCCGACTCGGCGAATCCTTTTTCCATATCGCCCTTGCGAACTTTGATGTGCTTGAGCAAATTTCCTTTTTCATGGATTTGCGGGACTCCCTCCTGACGCGCCATCACGGGATTTGTGATCACAGGCTGGAGGTCGAACTCCGCTTCGATCAACGCCGACGCCTGAATCGCGATCTCAAGCGTTTCCGCCGCTACGAGTGCGATCGCATCCCCCACATATCTGACGCGTTCTCCAACTCCCACCATCACGGGCCAGTCATAGATGATCAGTCCGTGATTGCGTTCGGCGGGAATATCGTTAGCGGTTAAGACAGCGAGGACGCCTTTCAATTCTTTCGCTTTCGATATATCGAGTCGCTTCAAGAACCCATGCGGAATCATCGCGCGTTTAACTTTGGCGAACAGCATATTATCGAAGACAAGGTCGTCGGTATAAATTGCTTTGCCGTTGACCTTCTCGATTCCATCAGGTCGCAGATGTGTGTGTCCAACCGAGTTATGGACATGAATCGAATCAGGGACATTCGGCTTTCTGACAGGTTCGCCAGTTCTCAACGATTCAGCCGCCGCGAGGATCGAATTCTCAATTGTCGGATACCCCGCGCAACGACACAGCGTATCCTTCAGCGCAAAACGCACCTCATCCCTCGTCGGATTCGGATTCCGCTCGAGCAACGCATACGCCGTCATGATCTGCCCAGGGATGCAGAATCCGCATTGCACCGCGCCATGCTCTACGAAGGCTTGTTGAAGAGGGTGAAGAGCTATCGAACCGCCAAGACCGCTAAGGTCGCTAAGATTCTTTTTGTTTTCCTTCGCGTTCTTTGCGTGCTTCGCGGTAAATTCTTCCCCCAATCCCTCAATCGTCACCACCGTCTTCCCATCCGCTCGCTCGGCGGGATAGATACACGCCAGCACAGGCTCGCCATCCACAAGGACAGTGCACGCGCCGCACTCGGCTTCATCGCAACCAATCTTTGTCCCTGTGAGACGCAGACGATCACGCAGTAGATCTGAAAGCGTTTCATTCGGCTTTGCTTCGAGGGAATGTTGAATGCTATTGACTACGAGAGAAATTTTGTTAGTCATAAATCACTTCCTAATCTTTGAACCACGGAGACACTGAGACACGGAGTTATTAAATTGTTTTCTCGGTGTCTCCGTGTCTCAGTGGTTTGCCTTTACAAGACACGGCGAAAAATGCCGTCTTTCAAAACAGGGACATTGAAGTTGATCAACAATCCAACGCGAATTCCTGTGAGTCTCATGTAGGTCAACAATTGGGCTTCATGGACGGGAATAACACGCTCCACAGCTTTTAGCTCAACAATTACGCGTTTATCGTAAATAAGGTCAATCTCATAACCTGCATCCAATTCAATGCCTTTGTACTTCACGGGCAATTTCACCCGATGTTCAAACAGCATTTTCCGTAATTCACTTTCATGTTCAAGGCACACTTGATACGACGACTCAAGCAAACCAGGACCAAGCACCTTATGAACTTCAATCGCCGCGCCGATGATCTTATCGGTCAGTTCTTTCTCCAACAGCGGTTGATTGTTCTTATTCTTCAGAACTGGAAAGTTGCGTTGCATAATTCATTCTTTCGTCTCTAACCACAGGATGGCACAGAGAATTTAAAACTCAGTGTCTCCGTGTCTCCGTGGTTTTCTCTCCTGCCCGGAACCACGCAGACTCAAGCGTCTCCCCGAACAACCCGCTGACGATATGCCTGCGGTAATCTGCCCCTGCTCTCCTCGCACTGGTGCGGAATTTGGCTTGGGCGAGCAAGCCTTCGAGCGCGGATTCAAATGTTGACTCGGTGAGAGATGCCCCACGCAAGGTATCTTCGGCTTGTGTGGCGCGGAAGGGAGTCCCGCCGCCGGGACCGACGGCGATGCGAATATCTTTGACGAGATCATTCTCACGTTCGAGCCAGACGGCGCAGTTCAAGATGGGAAGCGCGACTCCTTGTGGGCGCATGATGCGTTGGAAGCAGGAGGCTTGGTGGTAATTGGTAAGTGGTAAATAAAAACCGACGATGAGTTCCTCGCCGTGGTTGAGAGAGGATTTGCCGGGACCAAGGAATAAATCTTTGAAGGGAATTTTACGTGTAACGGCGCTTCGACTGCGCTCATTGTCACTCGCTCCGCTCACATCGTCCCGATGCTCTCTCGGGAGCGCGATGACTTCGGCTTGCACGTCCAATACGAGCAGGGCAATCGTCCCATCCGCCGCGGGGAGGGCGTGCGCAACGTTGCCTCCGAGGGTCGCCACGTTGCGGACTTGCGGACCGGCAATCAAGTTGCAGGCTTCGGTCAAAGCCTCCGCATGGCGGACAGTTAGAGGGTCCAGAGCGACGCGGTTGACCGGGACGGCGGCGCCGATGAAGAGGCGGTCATCCCGAATCTCGAGGCGTGTCATCTCCTCGATGGATGTCACATCCACCAATGTTTGGACGGGCGAATGACGACCTTGTTCCAGATCGAGCAATAAATCAGTTCCCCCGGCGATGGGGAGCAATGGACGCGGCGCATGGGCGAACGCATCCATGGCTTCGGATAAGTTTTTGGGGCGAAGATAGTTTTGCCAGAGGGTCATGATTTTTTGAACGCGAAGGATTCAACGCATAGGAGGGATTTTATTTAACCCCTTCGCATGTTCTTCGCGTCTCTTGTTGCGAATCAGATCTGATACAGTTCAACCAACACGCCCGACGCGCTTTCAGGGTGGATGAAGGCATACTTCTTTCCATCTGCGGCGGTGCGCGGTTCTTCATTGATGAGGCGCGCGCCTTTTGATTTCAACTGCGACATCATACCTTCGATATCGTCGACCTCCAAACAGATGTGGTGCATGCCGGGTCCGCGTTTGGCGAGGTACTTTGCAATACCCGAATCGTCCGAAGTGGGCTGGACCAGTTCCACTTCCGAACCGTGAAGCGGCAGGAACGCAACTTTTGATTTCTCCGCAGGCGCGTCGCGCAGTTCGCGCAGTTCCATTCCCAGCGCGTCGCGCCAGAAAGATAAGGCTTTGTCTATATCGTCTACAACAACAGCAATGTGATTGATCTGTTTTACATGAGGCATGCGCGTCTCCTACAAAATATTGAACCGTTAAGCCCGCGAAGGTCGCTAAGAAATCTTTTGTTAAATCTTCGCGTTCTTTGCGTCCTGCGCGGTTAAAATTTCGTGGCAAAACCTTAACTCCGATTATATCCGCTTGCCAGAGAATCAGAGAGCGATTAAGATTGAGATATGCCCGCCCTCCCTTTCAATGCGCGACGAGTTGCCACGATCATCGGCGTTATCGCGCTGGTGTTCATTGTGCTCGAGTTCAATCGCCGCCTCGAGGAAATGAATTTGCTCAACAAGCAATATGAGCTTGTGCAACAGCAAGCCACGCAGGCAGTGCAAACTCAAACCGCGCTTCAAACGCAGGTGGCGTTTGCGGCTTCCGATGGCGCCGTGGATGAATGGGCGCGCACTGATGGTCACTACGTGCAAGAAGGCGATCTGCCGATCGTGCCGATTGGTCAGCCTGGCGCCGCGCCCATCGAACTCAACACGCCCGCGCCCACGCCAACTCAGATGACGAACGTTCAAACCTGGTGGGATTTGTTCTTTGGCGAACATTAATCCTTTTTGGATGACCAACCGACTCGCGCTTTTCCCCGAAGCGACGCGCGCGCGCGACGACTCGCTCTTCATTGCGGGACATTCCCTCGCCTCTCTCGCGGATGGACGCCTGACCCCGCTGTACGTATATGACCGCGCCACCCTCGACCTGACTATTGCGGAATATCAATCCGCGTTGCGCGCGTATTACCCTGGCGAGTCGCGCATCACCTACGCGGGCAAAGCCTTCCTCTGCAAATCCATCGCCGCATGGACGCAACAGCACAACCTGATGGTAGATTGCACCGGCGAGGGCGAGATCGGAATCGCAATCGCAGGCGGTGTGCCGCGTGAAAAGATTCTTGTGCATGGGGTGAATAAATCGTCAGCGGACTTGAAGTCTGCGTTCCAACATGCGGGGACGATTGTTGTGGATAATTTGACGGAGTTGGAGAGGATATGTACACACGTAGACAGGTACACAGGTACACAAGTATCGTTGTGGTTGAGATTGGTTCCCGGGCTCGCCGTTTCAACACATCACGCCCACACGCAGACCGGTCAGCACGATAGCAAATTTGGAATGACCCGCGAGGAGATATTGCAAGCAGTGCAAATAAGCAAGAAAGCAAATTTGCAAATTAATGGGATTCATTTTCACCAAGGCTCCAACTTCCGCGACCCCGAACCGCTGATCCCCGCGATTGACCTTGCCCTCGACATTGCCAAAGAGATCGGATTCAACGGCGAGTGGCATTTTTGTCCCGGCGGCGGATGGGGCGTGGCGTATCACGAAGATGAATTGCCGAGCCCCTCCATTGAAAATTATGCGCGCGGAATTGCCGAAGCAGTGGTTGAGGGTTGCAAAACGCGCGGACTCGAACTCCCCGTTTTACATCTCGAACCCGGGCGCAGTCTCGTGGCGCGGGCGGGTGTGGCAATCTATCGCGTCGGCGCGATCAAACAACGCGGCGACAAAACGTGGATACTCACCGACGGCGGCATGGCGGATAATCCGCGCTTTGCGTTGTATGGCGCGAGATACTCTTGTTTACCCGTTGAAGGACTTGATCGAGAGATCGATACGAAGGTTTCGATTGCTGGTCCCTATTGCGAATCGGGCGATGTGGTCATTGAAGATTTGCCGATGCCTAACCTGAAAGAAGGCGAGCTGATCGCCATCCCTGTGGCGGGCGCGTATCACCTGAGCATGTCGTCCAATTACAACGGCGCGCGCCGCCCGGAGGCGTTACTGCTGGAGGAGGGGAGGGTGGAGGTGATGTTGAGGAGGGAGACGGTGGATGATTTGCTCAGGCGCGATCCATGACCACAAACACCGACCTGTTTCTCAAACGCCTGCGCGCCTCCGAATTCCTTCGCGGATTGGACGATGACGCGTTAATGCAAATCGCCGAGAGCGCGGCTTGGAAAGTCTATCCGCCAGATGCGGTCATCTTTTGGGAAGGGGATAACGAATCGAATTTGTATTTCCTGCAATATGGTTCGCTCAAAGCCATGAAAACATCGTCCGATGGGCGTGAACAGGTTTTGCGATTTCTCTATGCGGGCGAGGTGTTCAATGAAGTCGGGGCGTTGGCGCGGAAGCCGAATCCTGCCACAGCCGTCGCGTTGGAAGAGTCGGGCGTATGGCTTCTCCCGCGTCACGCGCTGGACAAGATTTTGTTGGAACATCCGCAAGTGGCATTGCAGATTATCGAGAATATGGCAGACAAGATTGTCGGGCTGGTCACGCTCGCCGCAGATTTATCCTTGAAAACGGTCGAGGCGCGATTTGTGAGTCTGCTGTTGGAGCAGGCTGAAGGGGACGTGATTGAACGCCGCCGCTGGACGAACCAGACCGAACTGGCGGCGCGACTCGGTACTGTCCCCGATGTGCTAAGTCGCGTGATCCGCGAACTGACGAAAGCGGGATTGATCGAAATGGACAGACAATCCATCCGCATTTTAGATCGCGCGGGCTTATCGGCGCGGGCGCAAGGGGACGAAAAATCCTGACCACAAGCGTCACAAAGGATGTGGAAGACAGGATTTTCTTGTATTCCTCGTGATATGCGTGTTTAAAAATCGCTTGATTTACCCGACAAAAGTCGGGGCATGAAATGGGGGCAAGGGGTAAAGTTTGGGCATACAAGGAGTTGCCATGCCCGACATCTATTTTCCAGACATAAAATCCAAAGCCGTTTTTGCCGCCGATGGACCCAAGCCGCAGTTCCTGATTGACGCGCCGCAGTTCAAAGCGCTCGTGGTTGGGCTTGAAGCAGGCGGACAAATTCCCATTCATCCTGGAGAAGCCGCAATGTATCACTTCCTCGAAGGCGAAGGGCTGATGACCGTCGGCGAGGAGACTTTTGCCATCAAACCTGGCGTTACGGTCATCGCGCCCAGTGGGTCGAAGCGCGGCATGAACGCCAAAACGCGCGTCGTCTTCCTGGGTTCGAAAGGCGCATCTTAGCGTAGTTGGCGTTCTCTAACGCCGACGGGTGATATAACCAAAATCTTCTAAAGGAACAACCCCATGCCCATCCCCTATCTCATCACCACCCTACTCTATATTTTTGTCGCCCTCTTCGCCGCAGCGGATGCGTCGCTCGTCAGCCTAAACCTCGCCAGCGCGTTTCCCGCTCTGCGCTGGGTGCGCGTCCACTTCATCACACTTGGCGTTCTCTCACAGGTCATCTTTGGCTTGCTTCCCGTTCTTGCCGCGTCGCTTGCAAAAAAACCAAGACCCGCCTTACGTTGGGATATCTGGCTGACTCTCAACGCGGGCCTGGTCGCGTTGATTGCGGGTTTTGCGGGCGTCAACCATCCGATGATCTTCGCGGGCGGCACGCTCATTTTCATCGCCGCAACTCTCCTCTTGCTCCAACTTTGGAACGCGCGCGGCCGCGACGTTCCCGCCAGCCTCAAGTTTTACATCACAGGCATGTTTTATTTGCTCGTCGGAATCATCGTCGGCACGGGTTTGTGGCTCAACTGGAGCGAAGCCTTCTACATCAAAGTCCCGCTCGAAGTGCATATCCACGCCAACTCGTGGGGCTTCATGTCTCTGGTCTTCGCGGGGCTGTTCGTGGACTTCATCCCCATGATTACGAATCGTCCGCTTGGCGGAAAGAGCGCAATCGCCTACATATATTGGGGCATGGCGCTCGGCGCGTTCGGGCTTGTGCTCGGACCCTGGCTGGGCGGCTCGCTTCCCCCAACCATTACAGGCTTGATCTTGCATCTCTCAGCCACGATTCTGTTGATCGTTCTGGCGGGACGCGCCCTCAAAGCCAGCGGTCATCTCTCGACGGCGGGCGGCTGGCACATGCTCGCTTCATACGCATGGATTCTTCTCCCCGTCCTCGTCGCGCCGCTGATTCTGACTCATGTCATCGCGGGCGGACCCGTCGAATCGATTGCGCCTCAGTCCTTGATTTACGGCTGGGTACTGCAATTCGGCATTGCCCTCATCCCATACATTGCTCGCCGATTCTTCCTCAAACAGGAAGCTCCCCAACTTGGAGGCAGTTGGTTTAGCCTGGCAGGCATCACCCTCGGAAGCATCCTGGTCTGGATCAGCATCTTCCTCGTGGACATTCGCGGCGTGTTGTATGGCATTGGCTTCGTCCTCTACGCGCTGGCAATGATTCCTCCCGTCAACGAATTGTTCGGAATCGTCCGCGACGGGTTCAGAAAGATCGAGTCGACATAAATCGCTTGCAAAAGTGCGTGCGGCGCGAAGAGCGTACAATGCGCTTTGCGTAAGAGACGTTCTCTAACGTCGGATGATTTATGCAAGAGGTCAAATAAATTTTGCGGCTGAAACCCTATGAACGCCCTCCTCGCCAAACTTCCCTCCATCCTCGCCTTCCTCGTCGGCGCAATGTCCATCTTTGCAGGCGGAATGGTCTTACGCGGCTGGCAACCTGGCTACAATGTGCTCTCGTGGCTTCCCGTCTATAACTTCATCGTTGGCTTGTTGACTCTCATCCCCGCGTATTTGCTCTGGGTAGGCAGTCGTTACGCCACCGCCGCCTCCATCGTGACCTTTACCCTGCACGCGCTTGTCCTCGTCCTCCTGTTTGCCGTCTTTCGCGGGCAGGTCGCAACCCAAAGCATCGGCGCCATGTCCTTCCGCGTAGCGACGTGGATCGTCATCCTCGCCCTGTTATGGTTTCGAAGATAATGCGGCAAGTTGGCTTCATCATATCTTCATGGTCAGTTCACAAAGGGTCTTTATAATTTCTTTAACTCACATAAGGAGGTCTCCGTGTCACAATCCACGCCCGCTCGTTACAGTCCCCGCCTGGTCACGCTTCACTGGCTGACCGTTTTGCTCGTCTTTGCCGCGTTCGCGCTCGGCAAATATTCCAGTTTTCTTCCAAACGATACAGGCAAGATCGCGTCACTGGCGATCCACATGATATTGGGAATCGCAATGCTGATCGTGATCGTCGTTCGCTTCACCGTGCGGATGAAGACACCGCATCCCGCCTACGCATCCACGGGCAACGCCTTTCTGGACGGACTCGGCAAACTCGTACATTACGCGCTCTACCTGCTGGTGTTCCTCATGGCGGTCAGCGGAATGGCGCTCTCCATACAGACGAAACTTCCGCCCATTGTTTTTTTCGGGTCGGGCGCGTCTCTGCCTGCAAACTTCCACGATTTCGCGGCGCGCGCCCTGCATGGTTTCATCGCGCCCGCGCTCTTCCTGCTCATTCTTCTGCATGTCGGCGCGGCGTTCTATCACCAGTGGATCATCAAAGATAGATTGTTCGCCCGCATGGGGTACGGGAAATAATCATCACATCTGATTACCTGACACAACGCTTTTTGGACGCGGAAAAACGCTGATTTTCGCCGTGAATCAGCGTCCCAATTTTGAAAGTGTAAGGTAATCAATCATCACATCCGCTTCTTCGGGAGTTGCGCATCGCCCATGTAAAAGACACCTGCGCATCATCAAACAGCCGACTTGGATAAACGAGTCGGCTGTTTTCATTGCGTGATATTTCGAGTTAACTATGTTATAACAACCTAACAATGAAATACAATGTTATTGCGCTCACTCAACTCAACAGTGACCAAATAAAAAAATTAGGTTTCCTTCATCAACGCGTCCTGCATTCATTGTTGACCGATCTTGGCGCGCCGTTCCTTGAGCATTATTACCAGATCGCCCGCGCGGACTCGTCGGTGATTGGGATGTGCGCGTTGGGCGCGGAGGGGAATCTGCTGGGGTGGGTGGTGGGGTCTCCGCTGCCGGGGCAGGTCGCCCGTCGGATGAGCGAGGCGGGGGGGTGGTTTATCATCCAGGTGTTAAGGGTATTGGTGGCGAATCCAAAAGCGATTTGGCAGGCGTTCGTCTCCTTGAGATCGGCGTCCGTTACGATGAAGCCGGGCGCGGTCGAGTTGACGTATCTTGGCGTGGATGAATCTGCGCGCAAAATGGGATTAGGGCGTGAATTGTTGAGCGCGTTTATCGACGCCGCGCGCGCGAAGGGGTTTGCATCTGTGGAGTTGAGTGTGGAAGCGGAGAACGCCGCCGCGATTGCATTGTATACTAGGGTTGGTTTTCGCGTGGCGCGTTCGTACACAGAAGGCGCGTTCGATCGTCATCGCATGGAATTGATTCTCAAATGAAAGTTCTCCTTCGTAAAATCGAATCGTTTGCCGGGCCGCGTTACGCGCCGTGGCTTTTTTTGATTGTCGCGTTCCTTGCCTACGGTTTGTTGTTCTGGCGCCACGGTTTTTATTGGGATGATCTGCCGATGACGTGGATCCGTTACGAGTTGGGGCGCGAAGCGATGGCGAAATATTTTTCGACGGCGCGGCCCGTGTGGGCGGTGTTGTATCAGGTGACGACGACCTTCCTCCCGCCTGCGCCGATGGCGTGGCAAATTTTTTCGATCTTGTGGCGCTGGCTCGGCGTGGTGTTGTTGTTGCAACTCGCGCGCGAACTGTGGCGCGACCGCGACAAGATGGCGGCGCTGGCGGGGTTATTGTTTTTGCTCTATCCGGGCTTCAACTTGCAGTATGCCTCATTCCTCACCGCGCATTTTTGGATCGTGGTCTGTTTCTTTTTCGCGTCGTTCTTGTTGATGTTGCGGGCGATGAATTCGCCCTCGCGCTATTGGCTGTTCACCAGTCTGGCGATGATCCTCTCCGCGCTGAATGTATGGATGCTCGAATACTTTTATTCGCTCGAACTTGTCCGCGTCGCGGTTATTTTTTACGCATTGCGGCAAAACGCGCGGGGAGAAAAAATATTTCAAACGGCGTTGCGCGCGCTTCGGCATTGGCTTCCATATCTGCTCGTCTTCCTCGCGAATATTTTATATCGCGTGTTCGTGTTTACGAATGTGGCGTATCAAAATGTATTCTTCGCTGAATTGCGGGCGGACCCGCTTCAGGCAATTCTCGGCTTGATCAAAAATATCGCGGCGGATCTTTGGCTCGCCTCGGCGCAGGCGTTTGGAACGATTTTTATGTTTCCAAATGTCGCGCTCGATGGTCCGCTTACGACGCTGATGTATCTTACGGTGGTAATCATCGTCGGCGCGTTGGCGTTCGTCTTTTTCAAGAACGCAAATACCCAAACCCAAAAACAATCGGCATACTGGGCGATCGGAATTGGCTTGACCGCCATGCTTCTCGGCGGAGGTCCGTATTGGCTGGCGACTCTCGATATCAGCCTGTCGTTTCCCGCGAGTCGTTTTACCATGTCGTTCATGTTCGGCGCGTGTTTATTGATCGCGGGTCTGGTTGAGTTAATTCCAACAAAATTTCGCGTGGCGTTCATCGCCGCGCTGGCGGCATTGTCTGCGGGGCGGCAGGTGATGATCGGCGATTCGTTTTTGCGGGATTGGCAGGCGCAGAAAAACCTGTTCTGGCAAATGCGCTGGCGCGCGCCCGCGCTCCAGCCCGATACGCTCGTGTTGATGAATGAACATCTTGCGTATTACGCCGATAACTCGATCAGCGCGGGCTTGAATTGGATCTATGACCCCAACGCAAACGCGGACGATATCAATTACGTCATCTTTTATCCGGGCAATCGCCTCAATGGCTCGCTCACTTCCCTCGAGCCGAACACGCCCATTCGGTACAGTTACATCGCGGGCGACTTCAACGGCAACACATCGGATGCCCTCGCGTTTTATTATGACCCGCCGTACTGTCTCCGTTTGCTGGATTCTGATCTGGATACAAACAACCGCTTCATTTCGGACCTCAGCCTGATGCGCCAGGCGTCGGCATTATCCAATCCCCAGCGGATTCTGCGCGAGACTGCCGCGCCCATGCCTTCCTTCTACGGCTCGGAACCCCCGCATGGATGGTGCTACTACTTCCAAAAAGCGGAACTCGCGCGTCAATTCGGAGAGTGGGATGAGGTCAATCGTCTCGCCGATACCGCGTTCAAACTCGACGAGCATTTCAACAATCCTGTCGAGTTATTCGTCTTCATCGAAGGGTATGCTCACGCAGGCAAATGGGACGACGCGATTCAACTATCCAAAGAAGCGCGCCAAGTCTCGAAGAGTTACGTTGATCCGCTCCTCTGCAAATTGTGGAAACGCATAGAAACACAAACAACCTCAAGCGAAGAACGAACCGAAGCGTTGAATGAAATCTATGAGCTGACAGGTTGTGATTAGGATTTTTCTCAAAAACCGCCCAAACCCGTCATTGCGAGTGGCGCTGAAAGCGCCACGAAGCAATCTCCGTGAGAATCGGGCTTTGCTAGACGTGGTGGAGATTGCTTCGTCGGGCGAAGCCCTCCTCGCAATGGCGGCGTTTTCTTTTAAGACATGAAGCGATATTTTCCTCAAATCACACTCCTCCTCGTCGCCATCCTCGCTTACGGATTGCTCATCCCGCGCCTCGGCTTTTATTGGGACGACCTGCCCATCTCGTGGATTCGTTACCAACTCGGCGCCGAAGCGCTGACGCGATATTTTTCGACCAACCGTCCCGTGTGGGGGTTGCTGTACCAAGTCACCACAAGTGTCATCCCCGATGAACCCATCTATTGGCAAATCTTCGCGTTGATCTGGCGTTGGCTCGGCGCGGTGATCGTGTTCGCCATCGTTGAAAAATTGTGGAAGGGTAAGCCGCGCCTCGCGCTGGGCGTCGCGCTTCTCTTTTTGGTCTACCCTGGATTCGCTCAACAATGGTCGGCGTTTTTATATAGCCACTTCTTCATCGTGCTGTTCTTCTTTTTGCTTTCATACCTGCTCATGCTTCGCGTCATGCAAGAACCGAATCGCTATTGGAAACTGACCGCGCTTGGTTTGCTCTTCTCCGCGCTCAACTTGTGGATGATGGAATATTTCTACGTGTTGGAACTCATGCGCGTGGGAGTTATCCTCACCGCGTTGCGCGGCGAGGCAATGAGTCTACGCGAGAGGGCGATGAGAACTTTCAAACTTTGGCTTCCATACTTGATCGTTTTCATTCTGGCAATTCTCTCGCGATTATTCATCTTTAATAATCAAGTCTATGGAATTGGGTTAGGCGATTCGTTGAAGTCCGCACCATTGGAGACGATCATCAACCTTGCGCGAAACATCCGCTTCACGCTGACCCTCGTCCTCCGCGACGCGTGGATGCAAGTGACGCAGTTGCCAAACATCGCATCGGCGGAGTCTATTCTCAATTCGTATTACGTCGTCGTTGCTTTGGCGGTCCTTGTTTTGGTCGCGGGACTTTTGTTGACCTTGCGTGAAGAAAATCCACAACAACAAGATTCGCGGGCGCAAAGGAGATACTTCGCTTCGCTCAGTATGACATCCGATTCGCTTTGGATGATCGGCTTGGGAATCTTCACTCTCCTCCTTTCGGGCTGGCCCTTTTGGCTGGTGGGATTCGTCCCGTCACTGGCGTGGCCCGCGAGCCGATTCACGCTTCCGTTTATGTTCGGCGTCAGTTTATTGTTCGCTGGCATCATCAACCTGATTCCCTGGGAGCGGATTCGCATTGCCTTGCTGGTCTCGCTCGTCGCGTTTGCGGTGGGCAAGCAATTTCTCACGGCGAATGAGTACGCACAGGATTGGCAGACTCAAAAAGATTTATTCTGGCAACTCGCGTGGCGCGCGCCGAGCATTGCGCCTGATACCGCGATCATCATGAACGAAGGCGCGCTGGAATATTATGCGGATAATTCACTGAGTCCCGTCGTCAATTGGGTGTACGCGCCTGAGAAGCGCGGCGAAGATATTGATTATGTTTTGCTTTATCCAACAACTCGCTTGCGCAGTGATGCACTCCCGAAACTTGAACCTGACTTGCCTATCTTCACCGAATATTTGGCGGGGCAATTTCATGGGAACACATCGCAGGTCTTAGCAATTTATTTTATGCCGCCAGGTTGTATGCGGATTCTTGACCCCGATGTAGATCGTGTGAACCGTTCGATACCCGAACAAAGTTTGATGCGTTTTGCTTCGCGGCTGACAAATTATGAGTTGATCTCATCCGAGTCAACGGCGCAGATGCCGAAACCATATTTTCCCGAACCCGCGCATGGATGGTGTTACTACCTTCAAAAAGCGGACTTGGCGCGTCAATTCAAACAGTGGGACGAGGTCGCGTCGTTGGGGGATGCCGCGTTCGCTGAGGGTTTGCGACCCGCCGACCCGTCGGAACGATTCGTTTTCATCGAAGGGTACGCGCATGTGGGGGATTGGAGTCGCGCGGTGGAGTTGTCTGCCGAGTCGTTTAGCGAATCCGAATTGATGAGCGCGCCGCTTTGTCGGTTGTGGGAACGCGTCGAGGCTGAGACAGCTGAAAACGCGGAGCGCGACGCGTTGAGCGAGTCGAAACGAATCGAGGCGTTGGCTGAAATATGGAGTTTGCTCACTTGTAACCCGTGAAAATTCACACTTGATTTAAATCCTTGTTTGGCTCTACAATATGACGACGTTAGTTTCACCTGCGATTTGTATGACAAATTATGAAAGGAGGCGCGCGGGAACGTCATTCGCAAGTCTACTGTCCTATGATTCGTCAATCAATTAACAAGGAGAAGAAGAACATGCGTAAGTCACTTTTGCAGGTGTTCGGTTTGTTGATCGTTCTTTCGCTAATCCTGGCGGCATGCGCTCCCGCTGTCGAAGAGGTGGGAGGCTTCCAGATCCCAGCCGTGGAAGATGGTAAATTCAACATCGCGATGGTCTTGATCGGACCGCACGATGACGGGGGATGGTCGCAGGCGCACTATGAAGGTCTGCTGTACGTTGAAGAGAATGTCGAAAATACCCACGTAGCCTACATTGAAAATGTGCCCGAAGGCGCCGACTCGGAACAGGTCTTCCGCGCGCTGGCTCGTAAAGGCTTCGATATGATCATCGGCACATCCTTCGGTTATGGCGACCCGATGGAGATCGTGGCAGGCGAGTTCCCCGACTCGATGTTCATTCATCTCACCGGCATCAAATCCAACTTCACGAATTTTGGCAACTTGATGGGCGCGATGGAAAATATGAAGTTCCTTGCCGGTATGCTGGCTGGCGCGCGCGCGAAGGCGGATGGCGAAACCAAACTCGGCTATATGGCGACCTTCCCGATCCCCGAAGAAATCCGTTTGGGCAACGCGATCGCCTTGGGCATGAGAAAGACCTGCCCCGAGTGCACGATGGACATCCGCTGGATCAACACGTGGCATGACCCCGTGATTGAAAAGGAAGCCGCGGCTTCGTTGTTCGATGCCGGCGCGTATGTGGTCTTTACCGGCGCGGATACCCCGGCGGTTGCCGATGTGGCGCAGGAAAAAGGCAAATATGGCGTGACCTACGATTGGTATGGCTCATGCAAAGTAGATGCCTGTCTTACCGCTCCGTATTGGTTGTGGGGCACTGAATATGCCCGCATTACCGAGGGAATCATCGCTGGCACATATGTGCCCGGCTACGATTACTTCGATGCCGAAACCGGCGCGCTCGGCTTGTACGGGTTCATGGAAGGCGAGTCGTTGACCCCGGGTGTTGCGAGTCTCGACCCTGCCGTGATCCAGGAAGTGCGCGATATCCTCGCGCAGATGCTGGCTGGCGAATTCACCCGCTTCGATGTGTTCAAGGGACCGATCAACGATAACAAGGGCAATGTTGTTCTGCCTGAAGGTCAGAGCCTCGAGCAAGTTGACCTCGATGCGTTCCCCGAGTTCGGTCTGCCGTGCAGTATCGATGTCTGTATGAAGTGGTGGGCTGAAGGCATCACCGCCGAATTGCCGGAGTAAATGTAGTTTGATGAATGGGGCAGGGCTGTCAGGTTCTGCCCCGTTTTGTAAAGGCACACAGGTACACACGTAGACAGGTAAACGGGCAGACACATGTGTATGTGTTCCCTTGTTTACCTGTCTACATTCCCCCGAGGAGCATGTCGTGACCGTGAACACAACAACTGATTTGCAACAGCCTCCTCTTGTCGTCGAAATGCGCGGCATCGTCAAGCGGTTTCCCGGCGTGCTTGCCAACGACCATGTGGATTTTGAATTGCGCACCGGGGAGATCCACGCCTTGCTGGGGGAGAACGGCGCGGGCAAAAGCACGTTGATGAATGTACTGGCGGGATTATATAAACAAGATGCAGGTATTATTCAAGTGAAAGGCAAAACGCTGGAGTTTTCTTCTCCGCGCGATGCCATTAAAGCGGGGATCGGCATGGTGCATCAGCATTTCATGCTTGTACCTTCGCAGACCGTAACCGAGAATATTTTGCTGGGTCTCGATGATCCTCGTTTTTTCATGCGCTTGAACGAATACGATCAGAAGATAGCCGATCTCGGAGATACATACGGATTGAAGGTTGATCCGCGCGCGAAGATCTGGCAACTCTCCGTTGGCGAGCAACAACGCGTGGAATTGTTGAAGATGCTGTATCGCGGCGCGGACGTTCTCGTGATGGACGAACCGACCGCCGTCCTTGCGCCGCAGGAAATTGAAGGGCTATTCGAGACGTTGCGCTCGATGGTTACGCAAGGCAAATCGGTGATCTTTATCAGTCATAAATTAAACGAGGTCGCCTCGATTGCGGATCGCGTCAGCGTGTTGCGGCGCGGCAAGGTGACCGCTTCGGGAGTCTTTGCCAAAGGCGTGAGCAAGCAGGAACTCGCCAGTATGATGGTGGGACGCGAAGTGGTATTGTTCGTGGACAAAAAGCCGAAAGAGGCGGGCAAGATCATCCTCGATGTGAAAGATGTCCATGCGGAGAACGACAAAGGTCTGCCCGCCTTGCGCGGATTGTCCCTGCATGTGCGCGCGGGCGAGATCGTGGGCATTGCCGGTGTGGCTGGGAATGGACAGATCGAGTTATCGCAGGTGATCGCCGGTCTGCGCAAGTGCAAACAAGGCGATGTGGTGTTGGACGGAGACAAGGTCAGCAACCGCGATACGTTGTATGGAATTCAACACGGCATGTCGTATGTTCCTGAAGACCGCACGCACGTTGGTAGTTCGCCCAACTTGAGCGTGACCGATAATGTCATCATGAAGAATTATCGCAAAGCGCCCATCTCAAAAGGTTCGATGATAGACATGACCGCGGCGACAAAATTTGCCCAGCAACTCAAGGAAGCGTACGACATCATCGTGCCGACGGTGAACACGCCCGTGCGTCTGCTCTCGGGCGGCAACCTTCAACGCGTCATTCTGGCGCGCGAGATTTCGGGGCATCCCAATTTTATGGTGGCGGTCCAGCCGACGCGTGGATTGGATGTGGGCGCGATAGAAGGTGTCCATCGTCTGTTGTTGACCCAACGCGAGGCGGATGCGGCAGTCCTGCTCATCTCTGAAGAGTTGGAGGAATTGCTCGCGTTGAGCGACCGCGTCTACGTGATCTACGAGGGGAAAATCATGGGGGAGGTGAAGGTGGGGGCGGGCGAACCAGACGAAAGGTTGATCGAAGCGATTGGTCTGATGATGACCGGCACGCCGCTCGATCAAATCCAAAACGAGGGAGCCGCGTCGCATGGCTGAATCCGCATTGACGAAAAAACGAACCGGGTGGCGCGTCAAACTCGAACCGCGGCTCGATGAGCCGACGGGAAAAGAATCGCTGTTGATCTCGCTTGGCGCAGTTGTCGTGGCGTTGATCTTGGGCGGCGTGGTCATCGCAGTTGTGGGAGGCAATCCGTTCGCTTCGTACCTGCACATTGCGCGCGCCGCGTTTGGAAATATCGGCGTGCTTTCGGATACGATCGTGAAGGCGACGCCGATCATTCTGACCGCGCTGGCTTGTACGATCGCGTTCCGCATGAAGTTGTGGAACATCGGCGCGGAGGGGCAGTTCATCATGGGCGCGTGGGGAGCGAGCGCGATCGTGCTTGCGCCTGTGCTTGCGCCCGAATCGCCGCGCTGGATGTTCATCCCGTTGATGGCTCTGGCGGGGATGGGCATGGGCGCGTTGTGGGGATTAGTTCCCGGTTATCTCAAGGCGAAGTTCAACGTGAACGAGATCATCAGTTCGTTGATGTTGAATTACATCGCGGTCTCGTGGGTGAATTATTGGATCTTCGGCGTGTGGAGCGAAGGCGGATTCCAGATGAGCCCGAAGTTTCCGGTGAACGCGTCCTTGCCGAGGCTTTCGGATTATGCGGAGACTATCCCGTTCTTTCGCGGACTTACGACTCACGCCGGTTTGATCTTCGGAATCCTCGCCGCCATCGCGTTGTGGTACATCGTCTATCGCAGCCGCTGGGGCTATGAGATCCGTTTGATCGGTGACAACCCTCATGCGGCGAAATACGCCGGGGTTAACATTGTGAAGAACACGATCCTTGTGATGGCGCTTTCGGGCGCGCTGGCTGGGCTGGGCGGCATGAGCGAAGTGTCGGGCGTTATCCGCCGATTACAGACAGCCCCCATCAACGCAGGGTACGGATTCACCGGCATCATCGTGGCGTGGCTGGCGAAGTTGAATCCGCTGGCGATCATCGTCGTTTCGATTCTGTTTGGCGCGTTGATCCTGGCGGGACGCGAGATTCAACCTTCGGGCATCCCAAAAATGATTCAAGGAATCATCCTTGTCTGTTTGATCGCGAGCGATTTTCTTTTGCGCTATCGCGTGCGTTTTGTGAAAGGTGAAGAGGAATAATTTATTAACCTCTTTTTGAACCACGGAGTCACGGAGACACTGAGGGAAAAAATTTAAAAACTCCGTGACTCAGTGTCTCCGTGGTTAAGGATTTGAGATTTTTGCAGAATAGATAACAAAAAAACCTTTGTGTGCCTTCGTGACCTTTGTGGTTAAAAGGTTTGAGAAAGTATCATCGGAGAACTCATTTATGGATCCCATCATTATTCTTCAAGCAGGAGTCGCCACCGGCACGGTTCTCCTCTTTGCCACATTGGGCGAAGTATTAGCCGAACGGTCGGGCGTTTTGAATCTCGGTGTCGAGGGTATGATGCTGATCGGCGCGATGACCGCCTTCAGCGCCACCATCGCCACCGGCAATCCATGGATCGGCGTGCTTGCCGCGATGATCGTTGCGGGATTGCTCAGTCAGATCCACGCGTTCATTTCTATAACTTTGCAAGCCGATCAAGTGGTGAGCGGACTTGCGCTCACCCTCGTCGGCGCGGGCATCAGCCTCGTGCTTGGCGAAGGCTTGAGCAAGGCGGGGACGGTTTCGCTCATGCCAAATTTTTCCATCCCATTGCTTTCGCTCATCCCGATTCTCGGTCCGATCTTCTTTACCAACCAAAGCGTGTTGGTCTACATCGGTTATTTGCTGACGCCACTCGCGTGGTATTACATCAACCACACCCGCCCGGGCTTGCACCTTCGCGCTGTGGGTGAATATCCATCTGCCGCAGACGCGCTCGGCATTAACGTTTTTCGTTTGCGTTACGCGTACGTCTTCGTCGGCGGAATGCTCGCAGGGCTGGGCGGCGCTTCGATCAGCCTGGCGGTTGCTCCCGGCTGGTTCAGCGAATTGACTACCGGCGGTCAGGGCTGGATCGCGGTGGGTCTCGTCATCTTCGCGCAGTGGGATCCCATCCGCGCGGCGATCGGCTCGTACGCGTTCGGCGCGCTCCGCCGCCTCATCCTCGACATTCAAGGTCCGCTCACGTTGCTCGGCTTTGACAATCCCTTTTACTACAACTCCTACCTCGGTTTCTTTTTGCAAATGATCCCCTACGCGTTCACGGTCATCGTGTTGGTGATCGGCTCGCGCGAATCCATCCGCAAGCGCCTTGGCGCGCCCGCGGCGTTGGGCGTTCCGTACATTCGAGGCGAACGAGGCAAGTAATCTTTATTGACAAGGACAAAGTTCGCGAAGGCAGAGAGTTCAAATCTTCGTGTCCGCCGCGTTTAAGACAATCATGCTTGATCACATTGCTTCCACCCTCCGCGAACAATGCGGACTACATAAAGACAAACCCATCATTGCGGGCGTTTCCGGCGGTCCCGACAGTTTGTGTTTAATGAATGCGCTACGCACGGCGGGGTATCGTGTCGTTGTCGCGCATTTCAATCACAAACTGCGCAATGATTCCGATGCGGATGCCAACACGGTCGAGCAAGCCGCAGGACGGCTCAACCTCAAGTGGGTAATCGAAAATGGTGATGTGCGCGCTTTTGCCAGCGAAGAAAAAATATCGATTGAAGAAGCCGCGCGGATATTGCGTTATCGCTTCCTGATGAAACAGGCTCGCCGCTACAAGGCGCAAGCGGTGGCGGTGGGTCACACGGCAGACGATCAGGTTGAAACAGTGCTCATGCACTTTGTTCGCGGCGCGGGCTTGGCGGGTTTGAAAGGCATGAGTCACCGCACGATCATCCACATGTTCGATGATGAGATCCCCATCGTGCGCCCATTGCTCGATGTCTGGCGCGAAGAGACGGTGGTATATTGCGCGGCAAATGGGTTTCGTCCGCGGCACGATCCCAGTAATGCCTCGCTTGATTTTTTCCGCAACCGTTTGCGGCATCTGTTAATCCCCACACTCGAGTCGTACAATCCGCGTTTCCGCGAGACGATCTGGCGTACATCGAAATCTCTGGCAGGGGATCACGAAATTCTGTTAAACGCCTTGGATGATGCGTGGAAGGATGTCGTTACCCAGGAAACAGCGGACTTCGTTGCCTTTGATATTTCCGCGCTGACCCAACAACGCATCGGACTCCAAAGGAACCTGATTCGCCGCGCCATGGAACACCTCCATCCCGACAACCTCGACGCGAGCTACGCCACCCTCGAACGCGCTGTCAATTTCATCGCTGACCCCGAACATCCCACACGCATGGACTTAGCTAAAGGCTTGCATTTGTTGCGCGAAAGATCGTTACTCTACGTTGTGGATGGTCACATCACGCTGCCAGTTGAACGCTGGCCCCAACTTCCTCAAGCACAATCGGTGATCTCGTTGAATATTCCCGATCAAGTTGAATTATCGGGCGGTTGGAAACTAAACTGCGAACGCTGGAACATTGCCTCGCTTGCCATGGAAGAAGCGAAATCGAACGAAGATCCGTTCCAGGTGTGGCTGGATGCGCAGGAATTATCCGATTCGCTTGAACTCCGCGCGCGACAGGATGGCGACCGCTTCGAGCCACTCGGTATGGACGGTCACGAGACGAAACTTTCCGATTTCTTCATTAATGTGAAATTGCCCCAACGCGCGCGCGACCGATGGCCCCTCTTGTGCATTGGCGAACGCATCGTGTGGGTGCCCGGCTATCGCCCGGCGCATCCGTTCCGCTTGACGGAGTCCACGAGACAGGCATTGTATTTTTCGTTGACGAGGGGGTAACGAGAACAGTGGTTGAGTAGTGGCGCCAACCTAAGTGGCGAGGCGCCCCGTATCGAAACCAGCGACTTATCCTTTGTTTCTCGCCAGCTTTTGCAACTTGATGAACAACTCGCGCCATTGGATCTTCGACACGCCGAGTTTCTGGCGGATCGCATCCGGCTCCACACCGGCGCGATAATCGTTGAGGGCGCACGTCCAGCGGCACATGTCGAAGGAGAGGTGTTTGTTGAGTCCCGCTTCGTTGCTGATGTCTTCGAGCAAATACTCCAATCGTCGTTGTGACCACGGAAAGAGTTTTTCCTGCGGCTTGTACTGGGCGGCATATTCCTCGTAAGCGGGAATCCAATCTTCGGGCAGGGTGATCTTCCGTTCTTTATAGCGATTCGCGGGCGTCGCATATTTGATGAAGACCTGCGGTCCGTTGGGGGAATCCAATTCGAGATGTTCGAGTTTGATGCCGAGAGTCTCGCTCTTTTTGATTCCCGTTGACAATAGCAAATACACCAACGCGTACGGACGCGCGTCGGGTTTGGAGGCGCGACGATGACGGTCTGCGGCAAGAAGCGTTTCATCGTACTCTTTCGGCGTCAACACGGTGGGGATGGGGCTGATGGCAGACCGCTGGGCGACCTTTTCGGCGGGATCAACGACCAACGCGCCGAATTTGTGCAGCCAGCGAAACAGCGATTTGACCGCAGTGATACGTCGCGCCAGAGTCTTCGGACTGCACGGCACGTCGCGCTCTTTTTCCATCCACTCGAAATAGCGGTTCAGTTCTTTGGTGGTAACTTTGCCGAGAGTCGCGTCTTCGGGTAGGAACGTGGTGAGCAACCGCACATCCGAGAGGAAGGCTTTGATCGTGTTTGGTGAGCGTCCCTGATCTGCGAGGTACATCTCCCACGAATTGATCGCGGTGACGAGCGGCGTATTCTGGTTTAAGTGTGATGCAATTTTCTCAGGCATGACATCTCCTCTTGTTCGTGTAGTTTAGCCGAGGAGGGAGGAGGTGTCAACGGGATGTTTGATGATTCTTCATGCTTATAATAGAATCTGAATCAATTATGGCAAACAATAAAACCGTCTGGTCCTCCTCGCAAGGTGACTTACGAAAGAAAGACCTCACCACTTCGACAAGCTCAGCGCGGCGCCCCAACCCCTCTCCCAAAGGGAGAGGGGAGTCTCTTCCTCCTCAGCAACAAACCATTTACCTCCACCGCGAATCAGCGGGACGCGGCGGCAAGGCGGTGACGTTGGTGAGGAATCTTGTGTTGTCTGCGGAGGCGATGAAGTCGCTGGCGAAGAGACTCAAGCAGGAGTGTGGCACAGGCGGGACTGTCAAAGACGGCGTGATCGAAATCCAAGGGGAGCACCGCGAGAAGATCGCGGGTTTGCTGACGAAGTTGGGTTATAAAGTAAAAATCGCTGGCGGATAGTCTTTTTTATTTGCTCAGCCGCCGAATTTCTTCCCCTGCACGGATCTCTTTTTCATACAAAAACTCGCGGCGATAGATCTGCATCCCCAGGCTGGTATAAAACTTGGATGAGTCGGTGAAGCTTTGAGAATCGGTATCAAGGATCACGCGCTGCATTCCGTTTTGGTAAAAGGCGTTGAACGCGGAAAGCATCAGGTTTTTGCCAACACCTTTTCTGCGGAACTTGGAATTTGTGAACACACTTCCGACTCGTCCGGTGTTTGGAAACTCAACCAACTTTGCGTTGCACAAAATCCCGCCTGCGACTTCATCGTCAATAAAAGCAAGGAAGCAATATCCTTGGGCGTTTGAATAGGAAGAATCTATAACAGGCTCATCTTCATTATTATCATCGCTTGCTTGTTCAGGCTCGGGGTTTTCAACAGGCGGAAGCGAATACGCGCCCCAATGATCCATGAACGCGGCATCTTGCACGGGTCCCACCAGATCCCAATCGTCATCGTTATCTAGATCAAAAGAGCGAATCCTCACGTCGCTTGAAAGCGGATGCTCGCCGTTAAGTTGAATTTCGTAATGCGCCCACTCACGGACTTTGGTAAAGTCCGCGTCTTCGAATAATTGGATGGTTTCATTGTCCGATTCAAAGATGTTGACCTGCAAGACGCATCGAACTCCTTTCGGAGCATTCGCGCTTAATTTGAGCGTTTCCTCTTCCGCCCATTGGATCAGCATGGACCCCACGCCAGCATTCCAATGATCGGGGTGGACTCCGCCGCCTGTTTCAAGGACGAAATTATTTTCCTTGTCTGCCACATACGCATACCCGACGATATTTTTTTGTTCATCTTCAATAACAACTTTACTACTTGAAAATGGAACATAACGGATCAAGCGGATGTTGCCTGCGCCATCCACGACTGCGCGAGGCGCGATTCGGTTGGCGTTCAACATATCGACAACACGTGGAGAGTCGAGAGAAGAATAGTTTCGGAGGGTGTATGATGTCATGAGGTTTCCTTTATTTGAATCGTCCCGCAGATTTGATCGAACGCTTTGTACAGTTCGATCAACCTGCGGGACGTTTGGGCAATTATGCCACTGATTTATTCTTGCGTCGCGTCGCGAACATTCCAACAAGTAATCCTGGCAGACCAAGCAGCATCACGTTGCCGAGCGCATCGCCGACTTTCGGGTATAGCGTGTTGACGGAGGCGATCGGCACGCTCACCTTTTGCGCGCTGACGAAATCGCTGGCGGTGTCATCAAACGAGTCCACTTGGCTCAACGCTTTGCCATACGGGTCGCTGACCAATGACACGCCTTGCCCTGTTTGACGGAAGATCGTCAAGCCGTTTTCCACACTGCGGAAAGTTACCATGTTTGCATGGATGTCGCGCACGCCGAGCCAGTCTTGCGAGGGGACGATGAGCAGGTCCACGTTTTGCGCGCCAGTTTGTTTGATGATGTTCGGGAAGTCGGCGTCCCAGCAAATCACCGCGCTGAGCTTTCCGTAGGGCGTATCCACGGTTTGCAGAATACCGTCGCCTTTAAGCGTGCCTTCAAACATGTTGCCGCCGTATTTGATGTGATGCAAAACCACATCGCCGTTCGGGTCAATAATGCGGACGGAATTGACAGGCGGAGTTTGTTCGATGTCAAACGTCGGCAGGACAATGTAGATGTTTTCTTCTTTGGCGAGCGCGCCTGCGTTTTGGATCATCGTCTCGATCTGGTCGGTGACGCCGATTACGCCGCCCTCCTGAATGACGACGATGTTCGCGCCATCTTGAGCCAACATGCGGATCTGATTCAACTCTGCCGCGTGCAGTTCATCCATGGCTTGACGAAAACCCGCTTCATCCCCGCTTTTGAATTGATTCAGCGACTTGGACAGGGTCCCCTCTGGGAGCGAAAAGCCCGCGATGACGGCAGTCTGCTTGGGTTGAGACGGGAGCAGAATCCTGCCGAGGCTGAGACAAAGGATGAGGATGAGCAGACCAGCCGAAGTCCAGGAAAGAGGCGATGCGTTTCCTTCCCAAAAATGATTGACAACGCTGGCGAAGAAACTCATCATGAAGCTGATTCCCCAAATCCCAAAGATGGATGCGATTTGCATGGCGGCGGGAAAACCGCGTTGGGTGTACGCCAGCGCGCCGAACGAGCCGAAGGGACTGCCGCTGGCTTGGAAGAAGTCGAGCGCGGTGGCGGCGATGGGATAGATGACGAGCATCCAGGCGGAGGCGGGGAAGCGAACGTGAAAGTAACGGTCGATGACGAGGGCGAGCAGGGTGATGGGCGCAATGGCAAGGAAGAAGCCGATTTCGCCGATGCGCGGGAAGAAGGTGGCGCCGTTCCATGAGACGATGAGCGGGATGGCGGTGGCGAGCCAGAGCAGGAAAAAATCGAGCCAGGGTTTGTCGCTTTGACGATAGAAGCGCAGGGCAAAGACAGGCACGATCCACGCGGCGAGCGGGATATTCCATTTGCCGCCGACGGCAATGAAGTTGAGAGCGAAGACGATGAGTAGAAAAAGATAGTGGGACATGGGGGCTCCTTTGACGATTTACGATTGGCGAAACTGATTACTGTTCACCGTTCACTGATAACTGATAACTGATGACTGGCATTCTACAGATTTGCCCCGCCATTCACATCGTCCATCCCGCCCCAAAGCGGACATTGTCCGTTCGGACAATATGCGCGCGGGAGGGTTGAAGTACAATGCAAAGTATGAACGCCGACAATATCAATTTCGAGCGAAAAACGATCTTCCCGTTCTACATCTTTTTGACCCTGCTGATAGGGTATATGGGCATCGCGTCCGTTAAGTCGATTTGGGGGCAGGGTGAGAGCGCGGCGCTCGCGGCGTTGTGCGTGTTGTTTCCGCTCCATATCGGGTTGTATTGGCTGAACGTGTTTTGGTCAGACCGTAACAACCGCTGGTTTCTTTTCTACTACCCCGCGCAGACAGCGGTGATGATGGGAATTGTGTTCCTGCTCAATGGGCGTTCTGAAGTGGGGCTGGCGTTCCTTTTTTCCGCCACCATATCCATTGTGGGCGAAACGCTGGGGGTTTGGGGCAATACGCGCCAAGCCTTTTTGATCGGCGCTTTTTATGTTTCCCTGTTGCTGGGCATGTTGTATTTGTTTTCAGACCGCGAGACCTTCTTTGGTTCGCTGACGGGACTGCTGGTCAATGGCGGGGCATTTGTCTTGTTTATGGTGATGTTCAATCACTTGTTCGCGCAACGCCAAAAAGCCATCGAACTTGCCGAGTCGCTTGAAAGCGCGAATGCCAAGCTCGCCGCCTCTGCCGCCAAGATTGAGTCGCTGACCTTGCAAAACGAACGTCAACGCATGGCGCGGGAATTGCACGATACATTGGCGCAAGGCGTGGCGGGGCTGGTCTTGCAACTCGAAGCGGTTAAGGCGCATCTGGCGTCCAACCGCAATGAACGCGCCGCCGCCGTTGTCGAGCAGTCCATTGCGCGGGTGCGAAGCACGCTGGCAGAATCTCGCGCCGCGATTGACAATCTCCGCGCTGTGCCTGTCAATGTGGCGGATGCGGTGCGCGAACAAGTGGAACGCTTCAAACAGTCGGCGGGCGTGGCGTGCGAATTGGAACTTTCAGTAACGGAGAATCAACTCTCCTCCGAAATCATTGATCATGCCATGAACATCTTGAGCGAATCGCTCACGAACATTTCGCGCCATGCGCAGGCGGACAAAGTGAAAGTGACGTTCTTCATTCAAAACCAAACGCTGGAGTTGGAAGTCCGCGACAGCGGCAAAGGCTTCGATGTGAATCGACAGGCGAAAGGTCACTACGGGCTGATAGGGATGCGCGAGCGCGCGCGCCTCACGGGCGGAATACTCTCCATCGAGTCAGATTCAAATGGAACTTGCGTGCAATTCGTAGTGGGGAGGCCGTGATGAATTCCAACAACCTGAGAGTCAATGAAGACCATTTCTTCGGTACACGGATTACGCGGATTCCACGGAGCCGTACGGATGAAAAAGATAAAAAAATCAGCGTTTGTCCGTGTTGTCCGTTAAATCCGTGTACAAAAAGATTTTTGAGGATTTCTGTATGATCCGCGTGATGATCACGGACGACCATCTCATCGTCCGCGAGGGATTGCGCTTGATTCTCGAAACCGCCGACGATGTTGAAGTTGTCGGCGAGGCGGTGGATGGCGCGGAATGTTTGGAGTTAACGAAAAAACTCAACCCGCAGGTCATCCTCATGGATCTGCAAATGCCACGCATGGACGGCATCACTGCCATCGGTCATTTGCGAAACGACTTCCCCGAAATTGCCATCGTCATCCTCACCACCTACAACGAAGACGATCTGATGATCCGCGGTCTTCAAGCGGGCGCGCGCGGATACCTGCTCAAAGACTCAAGCCGCGAAAATTTATTGGATACGATCCACGCCGCCGCAAAAGGCGAGACGCTGCTCAAACCAGAGATTCTCGCCCGCGTGCTCGCGCCTCGATCTCAGGGGAAGCCTGTTTCACCCACCCAAGCCGATTCCACGCTGACAGAGCGCGAACTCCAAGTGTTGCAACTCGCGGCAAAAGGCGAGCGCAATAAAGAGATGGCGTATAAATTGGGAATCACAGAAAGAACTGTAAAAGCCCACCTGCAAAGTGTTTACCAAAAATTCGGGGTCGATTCCCGCGCCGCCGCGGTGGCTGTGGCGGCGGGGAAGGGGTTGTTGGGGACGTGAAGGTCGATTGCTTGCTGAAATTAAAACAGCCCCGCGATTTTCGTGGGGCTGTTTTTGTTATCGCATTGACTTTAAAAATCTCAGTCAAGCATGTTGAACGCGCTTACGGGACGATATTCCCGCCGCCGAAGTCGTCGAAGTAGGCGTCTTTGGCGTTGATGAACCAGAGTCCGATGCGGCCGCCTTTGGGGTTGAAGAACGCCTGGTCACCGGCGTTGAGGGTGACAGCGCCAACCTCGACGCCGTTCTTGTAGATCAACACCAAGCCGTTGGAGAGAGCGCGCGCGCCGAACTGATCGCCATCCGCGAAGGTGACGGGGATCGGGCTATATCCGTACCATGCGAGCGTATCCGGGCGATAGGTCCACACGGTGACCGTGTTCGTGTTGGCGTCGTACAGTATTTCGATCGCGCCGGAGCCCCAGTTGGGCAGGATCGAGCCTTGAACTTTCAAGAGCAGGTTTTGTTCAAGCCCATCCTCATCCACATCGGTGAGGGTTACGAAGACCTCTTGATTCACGCCGAAAGCGTTCCGCCAGTAGATCGGTCCGTTGTTGCGCACATCCACCATTTGATTGCCGACGATCTTGTACGCGCTGGTAGAGCCGCGCCAGTTTGGTCCGAGCGCGGAGGCAGGGCGGTTGAAATTGTCAAGCACGGATGTGCTGGGGAAGGGCGGATCAAGTTCCAGTCCGATAAGAACCGGGTCGTGATCCGACGAGCGGTAGGCATCCGGCGCATAGATGGCATCCTGCGCGGGCAGTTTGAAGGATGTATCATAGTCGATCAGATCGGCTTCATCAGAGTTGATGTGCCAGTCTGCCATGCCCGTTACCTGGCGGAAGAGCGTGCTGTTCGCCAGACCGTAATCGAGGTAGCCGGTTTGCCCGTCGAACACGTATGAGTAGGCATCCTCGCCCTGGAAGTGGAAGGCAAGGTCGGTGTAATCGTCGCTGGTGCCGAGGAGGTCGTCTGAGCCAGCCTTGATGGCGTCGATGGGGTCTTCCTTATCGTAGGAGTTGAGGTCGCCAATGATGAGGAAGTCGGCGTCGTTGCTGTTCGTTGGGTCGGTGGCGAGCCAGTCGACTATGGCTTGCGCGGCGGCTTTGCGGGTCTGGTTGCAGTTACCCTGACCATCGCCAATATCCGGGTCGCCCACATCGGTGCAGGCGGAGCTTTTGGATTTGAGGTGGTTGACGACGACCGTGAAGCGCGCGCCGGTGGCGATCTCTTCAAAGGTTTGAGCGAGCGCCGGGCGGCTCTTGCTGTCGTTGAAGCGCGGGTCAACCGACGAATCGAGGATGGCAAAGTCTCCAACCGGTACGACAGTGGTCGTCTTGTAGATGAAGCCCACGCGAATCGCATCACCGCCGATAACGCCAGTGTCGATGAAGGAATAGGTACCGGCTCCGAAGGTTGCGTTGAGCCCGGCAACGATCCCGTTGGTGGGGTCGCCGAGCGGGCTGACGCCGGGAGTGTTTTCCAACTCGTTCAAGCCGATCACATCGGCGTTCAAGCCGGTTAGCGCGGCGAGCAATTTATCGCGCTGGCGTTGGAATTCCAACGGTTGGCTAGCGTCGGCGCCGCGGCAATCGAGATTTTGATTCGCGCCGCATGGACCGGGTCCAGTGTCGCTGTTGGTGGTATCGAGCGTCAGGAAGAAGTTGAGCGTGTTCATCGAGGCAACTTTGATACTGCCGCCAACATCTTCCGGAGTAGCCGGGCGAGGGTTCACGCTGGCGTACGATGCGCCTTGGGTTGGTTGGATGCGATATGCGCCAACCGCAAAATCCATGATACCGGTCACGTTCGCAACCGTATCGCCGCCGCGGAAGAGGTTCGAGAGATCGAATGGGCTTCCGTTGGGATGGATGGCTGGGTTCGAGTTTTGAGTCGAGCGTCCATCGTCGAGCGTGATCTTATCGAGCAGGAAATCTTGCACGGCTTGCGTCACCTGCGGCGAACCGGGTTCAAACTGGGCGGTTGGGGTGAGGTGGTGTTCCGAAGTTAACACGATCTCGTTGAAGCGGTCGAAGTTGAAGTATTCGGAGATAACCAAAGCCTGCGGGAAGGTCACGCGCATGCCTTCGTAGGATTCAAAATCGGATACGGCGCTTACCGGCAGTGTGACGGTTGCGGCGGTGGGGAGCGGGTTGCCACTGCTGAGAATGGTCACGCCGGTGAAGGCGGTGATCTCGGTGAGACCATTGAACTCAGAGACAACGCCGACAACTTGCACGAGATCGCCAATTGCCACGTTGACCGCCGGGGAACTCCCGTCGAAGACAAAGATGCCTTCAGATGTGAGCGGGTCGGCATCCGCGTCGGCATCCTCTTCCTGCACGTGGAAGCCGTTGAAGTCGCCGTTCGTGCCGCTGGCGCCATCCTGGAAATCGCCGACGACGATACCCTGAATGACTACGGTCTGCCCAGCCAGCGGGGAGGCTGCGCCGTTGCCTTGAATATCGTGAATCTTATTTTCTGATGGACAGCCGCCAAACTGACTTCCGTCCACTTTTTTGCCGGGCGAGAATAAAGCGCCGCCCGAGCCGGTGGCAATGGAATGTTTGACGAGCGGGTTAGTCCCCGTGACGTCTGGGTCGCGCGTCAGGGATTGATCATCGCCGCCTTCCGCGCCAGTGAATGCGTAACTCGCCACATCCACCGCGCCGTTGTTCAACGTGACGGTATCGCCGCTGTTGTTTAACCCCAACTGCCCGGCGGAAGCCGTTTGCACAAGGCTAAAGCCGAAGGTTCCGGTGGGTGTGCCGCCTGCGAAGACGACAATTGAACAACTGGCAGGGATCACGGTGCCGGACGGGAAGGTATGGCGCACGCTGTTGGCGTCGCTCAACGTCCAGCCGCTGATGTCCAGACTCGCTGGTTCGTTGTTGACGATCTCGACAAATTCATCCTGGGTAGCGTTCGCAGTTCCATCGCCGTTCGCATCGCCGTTGGCGGCATCTGGGTCGGCATGAATTTCGTTGATGACAATGGCGACCGGCTCCTGCACCGTTAGTGCAATCGAAGTATTGCCTGTGCGAAGTTCCGCGTCTGAAATGGAACACGCCAGGGTTTTGACGCCTTCGCTTGTGCCGTTGTCTACGGTTGCAGAGAAGGAGAAGATGTTGTCGCCGGCGGCGGCATCCCCGTTCAAGCCGTCATCGAGGAACGTTTGTGTGGCGCTCCCGCCGATGGATGAAAGATCGCAGTTCACTGCCAAGCCGGTGCTGGCGGGGTTCGTGCCGGGCGTGACCGTGACCGCGAGCAGGCTGGGGTCGCCTGGCGCAACGTTCGCCGGGGAGGCGGAGCCTGCGCCGGATGGATTCGTGGGACCAGCCACAACAAACGTCTGACCGGTGTTGGGGCTTCCAAACGTGTGGGCGGCTGTAGATGCCCAGGTGAAATCGCCGTAGGTATCGCCGCTGCCGGTCAATTGTAGTGACGAACCAGCCGTTGTCGAACTCGACTGAGCGACTCCAATATCTGTGCTGGTCATGCCGCTGGCGGGTCCGTTTGTTGCGGTAAAGCCACCTTCATAGCTCAGGAACTGGATAACAGTATTGCTGGCATCTACCAACGCGATACCATCTGGGGCTCCGTTTTGTATCCCGTTCAACGGGTAGGAAAGGAAGACCGTCCCATAGCCGCCTTGTTGATTCGGGATCGTTCCACTGAGCGGGTCGGTATCGTAAGTCGCTCCGCCGGCGCCATTGTAAAGGACAATGTTCCAGCCCGTCAGGTCGGTGCCTGCGGGGCCAGCGACTTCGATCGATTCGCCGGCGTCGTCGCCAACGTTGTCATAATGGATTTCGTTGATGAAGATCGTTGAGGTGGGATTTGAAAACGAGCGCGGCGCCGCTTGGGCAACGTTGGCGGTTGATAGTCCGCTCAACATCAGCGCCAGAATCAAACTGACTGAAAACAACTTGGGTAGGTGCCTTTTCATATGTTTCTCCTCAGAAATTATAGATGGGTTGGTGCGCGCAAACACGCCACAAAGGCTGGTTGGTTGTGAAATTTGGTTTTTACGAACGCAATGCGCCTCCTTATATCGATCACAATCGAACCAAATCATCTTGAACCCCCGCCTGCTTATTTTAGATGAGGGGAAATAAAACGGCAAGGCATGTGTAACCAATTGCTCGATCTGGTTTGATTTACGCCCGGCTTCACGATTTTATTTTCATCACCCTTTTCAACTCTTCGTGCGGCAACGCCTTCACAGAAAACCCATGATGCCCGGTCATATCTTCTGCCGCGATCATCGAGTTGATGATGGCTTCTTCTGTCGCAAAAACCGTTGCATGAAACAGCGGATTGAGCCGTTCGTTATCGAGCGCTTTCAAATCGACGATCCCGCTTTCACCTGCCAGCGCCGTGTTGGGATTCGCCGTTGAGAACGCGAGAAAGATATCGCCTGAGCCGTTGCCGCCTAATGATCCTGTCCGCGCCATGCCCAACGATACGCGCTTTGCCATCCGCTTAAGTTGATGCGGCAATACAGGCGCGTCGGTGGCGATCGCCACGATCAACGAACCTTGTTCCTGTGTATATGGGTTTTCGCCGTTCGTCCACGCGCAATGCTCAGTGAGGTATCGTCCCACAGGAACGCCCGCGATCGTCAACTGATAGCGTACCCCAAAATTGGATTGCGCGAACGCGCCGACTGTCCACCCGCCCAACGTTTCAGGAAGTTTTCTTGAGGATGTCCCACTCCCGCCTTTGAACTCGTAACTCATCATGCCTGTCCCGCCGCCCACGTTTCCCTCCTCGATTGGACCTGATTCGGCTTTCTTCAGCGCTTCTCGCGCGTGATGCGGTTTGACGAAGAACCCATTCATGTTATTGAGCCAGCCGTCGGCGGTCTCTGCCACCACCGGGCATGACCATTTCTGAAATAGAGCGTTATTTTCCGCCTGCCACTCAATGATCGTATCGCGCACAATTCCCACCGAGTGCGTATTCGTGATGCCGATAGGACCTTCGAGAAAGCCGCCTTCCTCCACCCACGCCGCGCCGGTCATTTCGCCATTGCCATTAAATGGAAACCATGCCGCAAACACCGGGTCGTGATTTGATTTTCCACGAGGGTGAATGATGGTGACCCCCGTCCGCGCCGACTCGCCTTCGATGATCGTCGAATAACCGACTTCGACGCCTGCCACATCGGTAATAGCGTTGTACCTTCCCGTGCTCCCTTCAAATAGAATCCCCAAATCGCGCGCTCGTGGTTTTAGCATACATGCCTCCGTTTGAAATGAAGATGATTTGCGAATTACGGGTTGCGCAATACAAGCTACAGGCTATGGGTTAAGCAATACGAAGCGCGTATTAATTGCTCACGGATAACTGATACCTGCATCCTTACTCATCGACTCCTTTAGCCAGCCCAACTAACTGCCTTGCCACATCCCGCATGATCTCATCCGGCGCGCCATCCACCGCTTTCGATTGGATGCGGGTATCGATCTGGTCGTTGACGTAATCCACGGCGACAAAATCTTCAAGTGTGAGAGCGATCTCAGTTGTGAACCAATCTAAACGGCAGAGTGAAGCGATCGCGCAGGTGATGTCGTGTAGCGGAGCGAGTCCGTATCGATGTTCCTCCGCTGTTGTGACCTCGGCATACACATGTGTGAGCGGATGCCACCAACAGGGATATGTTTTCCCTACCGCGTAGAAAACTCGGAACCAGGCAGGGCGTCCCTGGATGGTGCGCGGAATGACCGTTGCTTGAAGCAGGTATTTCTGTTTGGGGAATTGCATACGAGCGCGCAGTACTTGTTCGAGCGAGAAAGCGCCCAGAACAACTCCTTCGCCGCCTCCCTCGTTGGATGGCTTGATCACGAATTGAGTTCCGAGAGGGTTTAGATCCAACTCGGGGAGTACGGGTTGTTCAAGAAAAGGGGGAAGCAGAATCGTGTGAGGCGTGATGACACCCGCTGTGATGAGTTCGAGGTGCATCGTGGCTTTGTCTTCAGACCATAGAGAAAGTTCCGCTGGATTGATGCGTTTTTTGTCATGCTCTTTTGCCCAGTTATTGACGGGGAGGAAACGATCCTCGCCTTGCGAACGGTCCAACAACGTGTGGAAGGTGTGGTCGCCTTTATACAGGGCGTTGACCGATTCGAGCAGGTTGTCTGGCGTAACTTGCCAGAGCGTCAGCCCTCGTTCGTTACAGGCTTTTTCGACGAAATGAACAAAATCAATATCGTATTCCCAATACCATGGCAGGCAGATGTCGTAATGCATGGGGGAATTGTAAGGCATGAAGATGGCAGGGTGCAAGATAGGAGATAGATGATGCAGGTTACGGGTTTCCGTGTGTACATGTTTTCCTCCCGCTGATACAATCAGCGCACTTCAAGAAAGGAACTTAACATGAGTATTGATTCGGTAAAGGATGGCGTGGTGGTGTCGATGGATTACACCCTGCATGTGGACGGCGAGTTGCTGGATAGCTCGGATGGGCAAGGTCCGTTGCAGTTTTTAGTCGGGTATGGAAATATTATCCTCGGGTTGGAAGAAGAGATGATGGGGATGAAGATTGGCGATAGCAAGAAGGTGGTTGTTCAGCCGGCGGATGGATACGGCGAATTCGATGAGAGCGCGTTCATGGACGTGCCGCGCGATCAATTCCCCAAAGACATGAAACTCGAGGAGGGATCAGAATTAACAGTGCGCGATAACGAAGACAATGCCCGCATGGCGCGCGTCGATCGCATCGAGGGCGATACGGTCACGCTCAATTTCAATCATCCCCTGGCGGGAGATGAATTGCATTTTTACGTGCGCATTGTTTCCTTGCGCGAGCCGAACGAAGAGGAATTGGCGCATGGGCATGTCCATGAAGATGGACATCACCATCACTAGGCTCTGTCGGTAATAAACCGCAATCCATGTTGGGCGCTGACTAGCGCAGTTTTTACTTCCGGGTTAGGGCGCGTTCGCTGGGGGCCATGGGATTTCAACAGGTCCGCCATAGCCGTGTTTTTCCTGCACGAATACGCGCCCATGCGACGCGACACTGCATCCCGGCTCATCCACATCCACGGTGATGAAGGGAAAATTTGTGCCGAGGGTTTCGAAGATGATTTGTCCACTTTCACATCGCCACACTTCGATGAGGTATTGTTGCATGTTTTCATCCTCGTATTTTCCCGGGCTGATTGGCGCCGGCTCCCACGAAATGACAACCTGGCCGTCTTCTCTGCGTTCGGCGGTTGCCCATGATGGACCGGGGTAATAGGGAGAGACCGGCAGTTTCAAGCCGGGGTACACAATGGGCAGTTGCCCCGGATCGCCCTGGATTTCAAGGAATTTTGCGTTTACCCAGCAATGATTATCGCGGTTGTTTTGGTCTTTGTTTGCCACCCATACCCAATTGTTGGCGTCTGTTCGCCCGATCAATTTAACTTTTGTGGTGGCGTTGAACGCGAATAGGTAAAGATATTCGGCGCCGGGACCGTATCGGCAACTCAACTTGTCCGCGATCACTTTGGCGGATAGATTTTCCACAGTGGGGAGCGGCGTCAACGTTGGCGTAGGCGTTGGGAGCGGGGTATCGGTGGGGAGCGGTGTGTCTGTGGGAGATGGCGAAGCGGTGGATGTTGGGGCGGCTGAAATCGCCGGGGGTGGGTTTACAGATGTAAGGGAGGGTGAAGCGGTTTGTCCCGAAGGATTCGGCGCGCAGGAGGATGTCAAAACAAGAATGATGAAGAGCGGTTTGATGTTCATCCTCGAATTGTACACAATGGCTATGATGCCGCTATGCTTCTCGAGTCACTGGTAAAGCCGAGCAGGGAGGCGAGGCCTTGAACGAGGAGACTGCCTCCAAAGAAAGCCATCGAGTATTCCATGTGATCGACAAATAATCCGCGTTGGAACGTCCACACGAGGGTGGCGGTGCCGAAGATAACGAGGCATAGCCCTGCGATGGGGAGAATACCCGGCGCGACGGTGCGGGCACAGGCAATCCACGTGAGCGCGCCAATAAGAATGACGCCCGCTCCCGCAACAATTTTTGCTACCAACCATGGAATCTCATTTGCTCGGATTCCTGAATTGGAGAGGGTGAGGGCGAGTAACAATCCAGCCACGATGGAATTGATTAACGCGAGAAAAAGGGAAATGGTTTTCATGAGCCGCCTCCGGGTTGAAGTTTCTCCCAGCATAGGCGTGTGAGGCTCTCAAAGACTCTACGGAGGCTCTCAAAGACTTGATAGTTGACCAGTTACTCGTCATTAGATGGTTGGAAGCGAGGCTCGGCTCCCAATTTCAAATGAAGCAGGTAATACCAAAACGCGGAAAGCGCGCAGAACACCCCGCCGATATACCAAAGTAAGCGCGGGTCGTAGTGATCGAGGATCAGGCCTGCCGCGGCAGGTCCGAAGGTTGCCGGCAGGGTCCAGCCAAGATCATAGATCGCCATGTAACGCCCGCGCATGTCTTCGGGGGCGAATGCGGTGGCGATCACCCGGTTGGTGGGGAAGATGATCATCTCGCCGATGGTGATGATGATCACGGCGGTTAAAAATAGCGGAATGGCGCGGATAATCCCGATCATGCTGAAGCCCACCATGAAAAACAATACGCCGACGGTCATGGTGAGAAATGGATTGAACTTTCGAATTTTTCGGCTGATCCAAAATTGGAGCAAAACGACCTCCAGCCCGGTGATCGATAGCATGACGCCGTAGATATTCGGGGCAATTCCATGTATGTCGCGCAGGAAGACGGGAAGGGAACTATATTGTTGTTGATACACCAGCAGGGAGAGGATGCCCGCCATAGTGAACGAGATATAGCCCGCATCGCGCAGGACGATCCGATAATCGGCAAAGGTTTTTCTTAAAGATTCGTTTGTCTTTTCCTCTTTATGATGCGCGGGCTGGGTTTCGGGTAGTTTGACATAGAGGATGAACGCGACGAGACTGCTGAGGATCGCATCGGTAACGAACAAGGCGAAAAAGGATTTTTCTGCCAGCAATCCGCCGAGCGCGGTGCCGATGATCCACGAAAAATTGAAGACGACGCGGGTGATGCCGAACCCTTCCTGGCGTTTGTTCTCCGGCAAGATGTCTGCCATCATGGCATCCTGGGCGGGCGCGGCAATGCGGGAGAGCAAACCCACAAGGATGACGAGGAAATATAACAGGTTGATATCGTTTGCCAGTCCAAAAGAAAGACTGCTCACCGCGCTAAAGATCAGACCGAAGAGGATCAGCCTGCGACGCCCGAAGCGGTCTGTCAACGCGCCGCCGATGGTGGATCCTATGATGCCCGCAAGCGACGACATGCCAATGAGGATTCCCGCCTGTGTCATACCGACGCCGAATTTTTGGGTGATGTAAAGCGCGAAAAAGGGAAAAAGAAGCGTACTGCCGATGGAATCGATGAACAGCGTGAAGGCAACGACCCAAAAGAGAGAAGGAAACCCGTTGTACGTCTTTTTGATGCTGTTGAGCATGTGCAACCTGTTTTCAGGCGTTGGGGTATCTTTCCCGCCTGTGGACTTCGATAATGATAATCCTTTTTTGGAAGAGTTTGCTTTTTAATCCTGTTATGTAACGGTTCGTTGTCGATTTGTAATCCATGTGATCCCTGGCCGGGAGCGCGACAACTTCCAATGTGCCATTATTCTCTGATCCAATATTGATGCATGGTTTGCTATAATGGCTCTATGAATTTCAAAACAGATGTGTTGGTTATCGGCGGGGGAGTGATTGGCGTGTGTTCCGCGTATTTCCTGGCGCAACAAGGCGCGCAGGTCATGCTCATCGAAAAGGATGAGATCGCTTCGGGGTGTTCCTATGGCAACGGCGGGCTGATCGTGCCCAGTCATGCCGTTCCATTGGCTTCGCCGGGCGCTCTGGGTGATGGGTTGCGCTGGCTGTTCGACTCTGAAAGTCCGTTTTACATTAAGCTGCGCATGGACGCGGAGTTAATCCGCTGGCTGACGCGTTTTGTGTGGGCGAGCCGCGAAGGGCAGATGTTGAAATCACTGCCGGTGTTGCGCGACCTGTTATTTGCCAGCCGCGCCTTGTATGAAGAACTTGCAAAAACTGTCGGCTTTGATTTCGGCTTCGAGGGCAAGGGCTCATTGCTGGTCTGCCTTACGAAACAAGCGCTTGAAAAAGAGCGACGCGAAACGCGCCTCTTTGAGGAGTTCAAGATTCCCGTCAGTATGGTCAACCGCGATGAAGCGCTCGAACTCGAGCCTGCGCTTTTGCCATCGATCGTGGGCGGCGTGTATTATCCGCGCGATGGGCGCATCGATCCGCGACGTTTTGTCGTTGGGTTGGCGGAAAAGGCTCAAGGGTTAGGCGCCCAGCTCCACACAAAGACCGAGGCGATTGGGTTTGAATCCAATAGCGGGCGCGTCACGAAAGTCCATACCACGCGCGGCGAGTTCACTGCTGGGCAGATCATTCTGGCGAGTGGTTCGTGGTCGCCGCAGGTGGCGCGGGCGTTGAGGGCGCGCATCCCGATTCAACCCGCCAAAGGCTACAGCATTACAGTGGAAAATCCCACCGTGACGCCGCGCCTGCCTTTGTTGTTTTCGGAGGCGCGTGTGGTGATCAACCCCCTGGGTCATGCGCTTCGCATCGCAGGGACGCTTGAGTTCGCCGGCCTGGACTTTTCGTTCAATCCCCGGCGGGTGGCGACAATGCGGAACGCCTCGTCAGAATATTTGCCCGGGTTGGCGGAGGCAAAGGTCATTGAGATTTGGCGCGGACTTCGCCCTTGCACGCCCGACGGTTTGCCAATCGTTTCGCGCGCGAAGAAACTTGAAAATGTGATCGTGGCGGCAGGGCACGCCATGCTCGGCATGTCGTTGGGACCGATCACCGGCAAATTGGTTTCTCAGCTGGCGAGGGGAGAATCAACGCAGTTAGATTTGACACCGCTGTCGGCAGAAAGATTTTAGAACACATATCTTCGTTGGGGGAATCGGATCGACTTTTCCACTTTGCATGTTTGTTAGGCGGTTCAAACGAGGCGAACTGGTACCCTGGTCTGCCCAGTACTTTTGTTCAGATGACTCTTACAAAAATGTTTGTAACTTTTACTTAGCGAAACTTTCAATACAAAGTGTTGACGTGTAACCTTTAGGCACACCCTGATCGAAAAGGGTTTGCCCACACTGAGGCAATTCATTTCCTGGAGGTTCCATGTTTACTATTTCGACAAAGATTGCAAGGAAAGTCGTAAATTGCGGCTTGCTCCTTCTCATGCTTCTCTCCACAGGGTTTGGAGCAGTGGCGCCAGCGCAAGCCAGCGCCAGCGAGCAATCGCTCAGTTACGCGATCGTGTTCGTTTCGCGTAAGATCCCGACGAACGGAAGCGTGTACTATCCTGCCGGCGGCTCAATGCCGGGCGTGATGCCTTACAGCCGCTTCCAAGTTGCCGTCCCGGGCAAGTTGATCGTTCGTGAAGCGAACGGCACTCTGCGCACCCTGATCGACGGCGCCAATCCGACCGCCGCGTCTATGAACCTGATCGACGTCAATGCGCCGGATGTTTCGTTCGATGCCACAAAGATCGTGTTTGCCGGCCTGGCAAATGGTTCCTATTCGTCAAATCCGATGAATAACCCGGGCGCCTGGCGGCTTTACGTTATCAATGTGGATGGCACAGGGTTGAGGCAACTCACCTTCGCCGATCAAAACCTGAACATGTCGCAGTTTGGCGGCGTCGCTTCCTCGCTCTCGCGCTATGACGACACCGACCCAGCCTGGCTTCCGGATGGACGCGTTGTGTTCTCGTCCACGCGCTGGCCCTCGTTCGGTATGTACGGCGCGGCGCGCACCAGCAATTTGTATGTTGTCAACGGAGATGGGTCTAACCTGCATCGCATCACTTCGGAACGCAACGGTGCGGATCGCCCGCTGGTTGACCCGTTGACCGGGAAGATCGTTTTCTCGCGCTGGTGGCGTAATCACCGCGTTGCTACAAATGACATGGGAACCATCCCTGATCCGCGCGGCGGATACATTATGAAAGATGGTTTGTGCGCCCTCAACAGTTCTGGCGCGCGCTGTTTCGAGCCTGGCGGTAAGTTCAACATGGAGCGCAATTCCTGGTTCCTTGCCTCCATCAACCCCGATGGCACCGACCTCGAACAATTTGCGGGTCAATCCAACACAACGTTCAACGGAAGCAATGTCAACCATGCTTATGGCGGGTCGATCGCGCCGGATGGTTCCATTTACACCACCTTCTTTCCAATGGCAAACGGAACGGAAGCCGCAGGCTTTGGCGGAATTCGCCGCTACCAACGCGGGCCCAATGGGTACTCGCATATCATCGGTATCACCACTCGTGACGAAAGCGTTCAGCAGTTTGTAAAGACAAACCCCAACTCGTATGGCGTCTACGTTGGGAATTATGCCGGTGAACCGGATGTCTTGCCGGATGGGCGCGTGGTCATTTCGTGGGCGCAAGATGCGACTCAGGATTACGGCTTGTACATCATCAATGCCGATGGCAGTGGCTTGACCAAACTGTACGATAACGCCGGCACTACTGAACTGCGGGCGCGCGCTATTCGCCCTCGCTCTGCCCCGGTGGTTGGCGATAAGATCACCCAAAACCCGAGCCTGCTTCCCCCGCTGGCGCAAGGTCCGTATAACACCGACGGGACGTTCACCTTCCAGGCGTTGAACGTGTATTTCAATGCGCCGGTGGATGTGAATATTCTCAATGCCATGCCTGTCGGCTCGGCGAACACTATCCGCTTTTACATCGACCACCAGCGTTCACAACAGACCGGCTCCATCGAAGCCTTCGACTGGCCGATCCTGCTCGAAGAAATACAGATTAACCCGGACGGTTCTGTCACGGCACAAAGCCCAGCCAACGTGCCATTGTTCGAGCAGATCCGTTCCGCCCAGCCGGGCTACGAAGTTCCGCTTGTTGGAAATAACAAGTTCTATTTTGAATCCTCCGGCGCGGCGCACGTGGCTGGCGAAAACTACGGTCGTCCTGGCGCGGTGACTGCGTGTGTCGGTTGCCATGCCGGGCATACCATGATCGATGTGCCCAATGCTGAAGCCGCCAAGTGGACCAACCTTGCCACCGGCGCAACCGTGGCGGTATCCTCGACAGGCAGTGGCTCGCCCAGCGGTATCAATGACCGCCGCGTGAAGATGAGCATTCCCAACGGCGCCTCCCCGCGTTATTGGTCGAGCGGTGGCGGCAACCCCAGCGCGCAATGGGTGACGTTAACCTTCCCCGTCCCGGTGACCGTTCGCACGGTGCGATTGTATAACCCCGCCAGTTTCGACTCATCGAACAAAGTATTGGATTCCACCGTCCGCTTGTATAGCGATGCGGCAGGGACTATTGAAGTTGCCAATAAAAACTCAGGCCCGTTGACCGACACAGGCACGAATGTCGACTTCCCTGAAGTGTTCACCCGCGTTGTGCGCGTTCAGTTCAACTCGGTGAGCGGCAATGCCGCCGCCCTTGGCGAGATCGAAGTGATTGCCCGGGCTGAGGCGGCAAATGGGACGGGCGGACCAACTGCAACGGCGGGACCGAGCGCGTCTCCAACTGTGGCGGCAACCTTCACCAACACGCCATCTGTGCCGGCGACTAGCGCGTTCACATCGACGCCGACTACCGTCGTATCGAATACAGCAACAGCCACCAGCATTGTGCTTCCCAGCGCGACGGTCACGAACACGCCCTTGCCGCCGGCAACAAGTTTACCGACCATCACCAACACTCCTGTGATCGGAGTAACAAATCCGCCGGTGAATACGAATACACCCATATCGGTGGCTACGAACACGCCTGTAACTGTGGCAACGAACACGCCAACGCAGATCAATCCATTCCCGACGAATACCACCATCCCTGGTTCGCCGCTGATCCGCACGATCTTCCCGACCGCATGGACGACCAGCAAAGGATCGGTCACCGGTTCGCTCGCCAGTTTGAGCCTGTTCGACCAAAAGGGAACGGATAACAATCCTCAGGCGTATGTCGCCTTCCAGACGCCGTCTAGCGTGTATGATGGATACCAGTCGTTCTTTATCCCGGCGGATATAAACCGTTCGCAGGTGACCGGCATGGTTTTGGAACTCAACTACAAGTCACCGGGACCTGCGGTGCAGGTCTGGACCATTGCTCTGTACGATTGGAGGTCAAAGAAGTGGCTTACGATCGGCGCTACCAATGTGGATAGTTCGGTGGAGTGGCGCAAGCAGTTGATGACACTGCCGTTCATTTCGCGCTACATTTCGTCTGGTGGCGAGATCCGCATCCTCTTGAAATCGAACAATGCAAATGGAGACGCATTCCTCGATTACGAAGCGATTCACCTCGGTCTTGCGGCGCCGAATGGGGTCTTGCCTGACCCAACCCTGACGCCAACCATCATCGTTCCAAGTCCCACGGAAACAGCCACGCCATAGTAATACGAATCAAAAACGGACAGCCGATCGGCTGTCCGTTTTTTTGATTATCAGGGTCTAGAAGACAGTTTGGTTTGCCAGATACATCGTGTTCGATTGCTTTGACGCAGTTGCGCTACTTCCTCAGCTATTTTTGATTACAACCCTGCGGCTTGTTTGAGCGCGCTTGCTTTGTCGATCCGTTCCCACGGGAATTCGATGTCGTCCCGTCCGAAGTGACCGTACGCGGCTGTCTTGCGATAGATCGGTTTGCGCAAGCCCAAGTCGCGGATGATCGCGCCGGGGCGGAGGTCAAAATGCTCGTCCACGAGAGAGGCGATCTTTTCATCCGCAATTTTTGCGGTGCCGAAGGTTTCGACGTTCACCGAAAGCGGACGCGCGACTCCGATGGCGTAGGCAACCTGCACTTCGACTCGATCCGCAAGCCCCGCGGCGACGATGTTCTTCGCCACGTAGCGAGCCGCGTATGCCGCAGAGCGATCCACCTTTGTGGGATCTTTTCCGCTGAACGCGCCGCCGCCATGCCGCCCCATGCCGCCGTAGGTGTCCACGATGATCTTGCGACCGGTCACGCCAGCATCGCCCATCGGACCACCGACGACGAATCGCCCGGTCGGGTTGACGTACACTTTGATATTTTTATCCACCATGTTTTCGGGAAGCGCGGGCATGATGATCTGATCGGTGGCGATTTCGGTGATCTCGTTTTGCGAAACATCCGGCGCATGTTGTGTGGAAATGAGTACCGTATCCACGCGGACGGGTTTGCCTTTGGAATATTCTATGGTGACCTGGCTCTTTGCATCCGGTCTCAGCCATGGGATGCTTCCGTCCTTGCGGAGTTCGCTCTGCCTGCGGGTCAACTTGTGCGCGAGGTAAATGGGGAGGGGCATGAGGGTGGGCGTTTCGTTGCACGCGAACCCGAACATCATGCCTTGGTCGCCCGCGCCGACGGCTTCCACTTCGGCTTCGGTCATTTCGCCGGCTTTGGCTTCGAGGGCCTTGTCCACGCCCATGGCGATATCGCCGGATTGTTTGGCGATGGCTACTTGCACGCCGCAGGTGTTGCCGTCGAATCCTTTTTCGCTCGAGTCGTAACCGATCTCGTTCACCACGCTGCGGACGAGCGCATCGTAGTTGAAGTTTGCGTTCGTGGTGATCTCGCCCAACAGCATGACGAAGCCGGTCTTGGTGGCGGTCTCGCACGCGACGCGCGAGCGCGGATCCTGCTCGAGGCAGGCGTCCAGCACCGCGTCGGAGACTTGATCGCACATCTTGTCGGGGTGTCCCTCCGTCACTGATTCAGACGTGAACATCAGTTTGGAGGAGGTCATAAAAGTGTTGCTCATTTCGTTCTAACTCCTTTTAAAAATATTTGCCCTTTCAGACGAGCAGAAAGGGCAAATCAGTTTTTAGTTTGAAACCCTCTCATCTCCCAGAACATCCGTCTGTAGGAATTGGCACCTTTTCAACGTAGTCTAATGAGAACATTGTTGATAGGTTGTCGAGGCATCAGCGGGCCGTTCCCTCCGCCTCTCTGGATAAGAGCGCCTTGTAGGGCTATTGAATTGTGACGGCAGTGTACCACATGGGGCGGGGTTGCGTCAATTTGATCGTCGGTCCCAACAATAAAAGTCAGGAGTCTTGCAAGTGGCTGGGCATCGGGTTCTCGCCCAAGTACTTTTTCGGCAGGGATGTATAGAGATTATCCGGATAGTACGGTTGAGCGTTGTTTTCTGCCTGCGCGAGGACAACAAGCATGTCGCGGAGAGATGGAAAGAACCGTTTTAAGATTTTTGAGTACCCACGATGGGCATAGGTGTCGACAATGTCGGCTGTGCATATCGAATACCCACAGCCGGTTAAGATCTGGGTCAATTCATCCAGCGTCCATTCCCGATTGTGGCGGCCGTACACGCCATATCCCGAGTAGGGATGATAGATATTTTGCCTGTTTTTAAGCAGGGCAAGGATGTTGCGCAAGACGAGCACATTGGGGGTTGTGATCAACAACTTGCCGCCTGGTTTAAGCGCGCGATGGATTTCCAACAGCATATGCGTAGGATCAAGCGCCAGATGTTCGATGATTTCCCAGCATAACACGGTGTCGAAACTATGGTCGGGGTATGGGTAACGATCCAGTTCAACGTTGAAAGTTTGATACTTAAACACATGTTCCTCGCCGATGGCGGGTTTCGTGAGTTTGATCGTACTTTCCTGGGGTTCTCCGGGAATAACCGCATTTGATAGGGACAAGGAATACGGATAATACTTTTTCAGTAATAAGGTGGTGAAATAAGGCGCCGCCCCAAGTTCTAACAACCTCTCGCCCGGTTTGGCAGATGGCATAAACCGTAGAGATTCATGGAAACGATGCGCGTGGGCGTCTAAATAACGTTCATTCTCTTCCTGCCAGTTCTCGCCGCCTTCTTGAGAAAAGCCCGATAGGTATTGACGTATCTCTGAGATTGTCGGTGTAGGCGTTGTCATCTAACCTCCATGTATAAATACGTTACATATGCTTTACTTGATCTCGGATGTCGAATTGAAGATCGCTTCTGTCTCTCATTTACCCGATCATCGGCTTTTACTAAATTTCCCATCCTCGTAATTATAACCTTTCCATGCCGATCAATCGTTGCGGATGGATGGTAGATCGCCCATGCGCCCTTCGCGCATGCACAGTAGGTAAGCAGGGTGGTTCTCCTAAACTAGGTTAAATTCTTGTCGCTTTATATCAAGATGTAAGCAATGATTCCAGATGTGCCTATGCAGATTCACATAAGCCTCGTTGAGGAGAGTTTTCAATCAGGTTGATGATTTAAAAAGAAATCGGTGGTTGAGTAGATCTGTCGTGCTGAGCGGAGTGGCGCGTGTTGTTCGCGCCACGTAGTCGAAGCGGCGCAGGTCGTGTCGAAACCACCAATGGCAAATACACTTCTTTAACAAGCATTGCTTTTGATACTTGGTGGTTTCGATACGAGGCGGAACAGCGCCGCCCCTACTCAACCACCGATGTTCACTTGTTGTTACTTCTTTTTCGCCGCCGCCTTCTTCCCCTTCGCGGACTTGCGGTACGGCGGCATATCAATCACGCAAATTTGACATTTGCTTGTGTCGAGCAACTTATTCCATAAGCTTGGATAACTCTTCGCAAATGACTCAGGGTCAAGCGTGGACGTGATCACCGTTGGCAGACTCGCATAATAGCGGTGATTCAGAATCTGGTGCAGTTTATCCTCCGCCCACACGGAACTGATTCCGCTTTCCTTCAAGTCGTCGAGCATGAGCAGGGGCGTGGTGCGGATCTCGTAGGAACGGCGGTCAAACGTCACGTCCGAGTTGGGGCGGAAGGTGGCTTTGAGATAGTCGAGCAGAGTCGAAACTTCCGCAAGAATCGCTTGTCCGCCGAGGAGTAGGCGATAATTCCCAACCGCGGCGGCGAGATGCGTCTTGCCTGAATGCGAGCCGCCGAGGATCACCAGCCAGCCGTTCGGACCCTCCGCAAAATGGACAGCCGCATCGAGCGCCTCATGCAATCGCTTGATGTGTTGCACCGTGACCTTCTCGCGCACGATCTCTTTGTCTTTGACGGGACGACCGTAACGATCTTGTCGCTCTTTCGTGATGGTCGTGACGATTTCCTTGCCTACCTCATCATCGCGCGTTTCAAAATTGCCGAACGACAGATCCTTGATGTGCGAAAGCGACAGCATCGAGATGCCTGGGTTGCTGGTCTCGGTGGGGCGGCGGAAGTCGGGCGCGGTGATGCGGATGTATTTCACGAACTCCGCGTCTTGCAAGCGTGAACGGATGCGGCTCTCGACTTCATCCAAAATCAAATTGGTCGTGATGACCGTTGGAAGTTTATTGATGTAGCGAGCGTTGATGATCTGGAATAATTTTTCCTGCGCCCACGGCGTGGCGTTCTGTGTGCCGAAGTCGTCCATCACTAGCAGGTCTGCTGTGCGGATCGTTTCAAAGCGTTCTTCAAAAGTTGTTTCAGGGTCGGCGTATGCAAAGCGAAGTGAATCGAGTAAATCAGGAACCGTGATGAACAACGTGGGGACGCCGCGCTGAACGCATTCATTTGCGATTGCCGCCGCGAGATGCGTCTTGCCGCATCCGTACGAACCTTCGAGCAGTAACCAGCCCGTGAGAGTCTTTGCAAAATGTTCCGAAGCGTCGGCGCGTCGCGCAGACTCGCCACTTCCTGCGGCGAGACGAATTCCGCTTTGGGGTTGCCCGACGAATTGAAATTCGCAAACGTGAGATGACTCAACCGTTCGAGGTTGCTCATCTCATACAAACGCTGACGCGCATTTTCAGCGATCTCATTCGCGCGGCACACGCATGGCTCAAGCCGACCGAATTTTTGGTGACCCACTGGCACGTCCACGCGCAAGAAGCCCACACCTCCGCAATATGGGCAATCGGGTTTACCGAGCAACGGCGCGACGTTATCCATCGAGGTATTCGGCGAACTCGCTTTTTGTGTATCGCTCCGAACCTTGTCGAGCGTCGCGCTGATTCGTTTGTCCATGCCTGCCTTCATCTTTCCATCGCTTCAAAATTGCTTCGCAATATTTCCAATTGCGTTTATTGTTTTTCACCGCCAGCTCGATCGCCTCGGCGATCCACTCCGCGTGATACGATTCTTCGGCGTCTTTCAACGCGTCCGCGATCATCGGCGTGAGCGGACCGATATTCTCCTCGTACAACCGAAACACATTCGGTCGCTCCATCGGCGGCGCGGATGCGGTCGGACTCCACTTTCCACTTTCTATCGCTTGGATTCCCGCCCGTCCCCTCGGCGAATTCAACAGGATGTAAACCACCGCTTCTCGCTCGACCTTCAGCAGGCTCCCGCGCTGGATGGCTTTCTCAAGCCCCCGCTTGATCTCCTCCGCGCTCAGCCCCAACTCCTTCACGTCGAAATCCATCTTCGTCAACGCCCGAAACGGACCGTCCATACTCTCCGCGCGCCACAGAAAATACGCGGTCACCTTCAACTCCGCAACATCGTCGATCTCTTTCAACAACTCGTGAAAGAATTTGTCAGGCAGGGAAGTGAATGTTTCCGAATCTGTGAAGCCTTTAAACTTGCTCACGAAACCTCAATTAAAAATCTCTGTGCTCTCTGTGTCTCTGTGGCAAATTATTCATTGGGCTTGAATACCCTCGTCGCCGCATTCTCAAACTTCGCCAACGCGCCGCGGAAGACCAACTCCACGCTCCCAACGGGCCCGTTACGATGCTTTGCCACGATGATCTCCGCCACATTTTGCTTGACCGTATCTTTTTCATATTGATCGGGACGATAAATGAACATCACGATGTCGGCGTCCTGTTCCAGCGATCCCGATTCTCTCAAATCTGAAAGCACGGGGCGTTTATCGGAACGCTGTTCAACGGCGCGACTCAATTGCGCCGCCGCAAGGACAGGCACATTCAACTCGCGCGCCAGCACTTTGAGGTTGCGCGAGATATACGAAACTTCCTGAACGCGGTTATCGGTGCGCGTGTCGCCGCCCATGAGTTGAAGGTAGTCAATGATGATCAAGTCGAGACCAAATTCAAGATGAAGTCTGCGACATTTTGTCCTTAACTGCAAAGGCGTAATGGCAGGCGTGTCGTCGAGATAAATGTGCGTGTCGCCGAATACTTCAATGGAATGTGTGAACAGGGGCCACTCGCTCTCTTGCAACTTTCCCGTTCGCAGACGCTGCGAGTCGATGCCTGTTTCTTGCGCGATCAATCTTTGCACGACTTGTTCATTCGACATTTCCAATGAAAAGATGGCGACATGTTTTTTATGAGTCAGTCCCGCGTTCTTTGCAATCGAAAGCAGAAAACCCGTCTTACCCTGACCAGGACGACCAGCGATGATCAACAAGTCCGATGGCTGTAAACCCGTCAACATTTTATCGAGATCAATAAATCCCGTCGGCACACCGACAATTTCATCGGGGCGTTTCGCGAGCGTGTCAATTCGGTCGTAGTACTCGCTCAACACATTGGAGATCGGTTGAAGGTCGTGTTTGAGCCGCCGTTCGCTGACGTTGAAGACCGCCTTCTCCGCCTCGTCCATCACATCGTCAACGTTCGTCTTCTCGTTGTACGCGATCGAAGCGATCTTGTTCGCCGCGTCGATCATCTTGCGGCGGATCGAATGTCCCTCCACGATGTGCCCGTACGACTCCGCGTTGAGCGACGACGGCACTTGATTCACCAACGCGGTCAGATACGCGGGTCCGCCGAGTTCGCCGAGTTGACCGCGCTTGTCGAGTTCGTTCGAAACAGTCAGCAGGTCGATGGGGATGCGTTGTTCGTGCAGGCTCGTGAACGATTCCCAGATCCACTTGTGTCGGTGAATATAAAAATCGTCCGCGCTCAAAAATTGCGCGACGTCGTAATACACTTCGGGGTTAATGAACACCGCCCCAACGACGGCTTCTTCGGCTTCGCGGCTGTGCGGCACTGCCGTTGACGTGGCGGGGGCGATATCTTCGTTAGGCAGAAAGTCTGTCATTTTTTCTTTGGATTTTTCGGTTTGTCCGGCGCGTCGCCTTCGGATTTATTTTCATCGGGCTTGTCGAAGTCGAGTTTATCCAAAAAATTTTCAAAGACGGACAAACGCTCGGCTCCTTCTTTCGACAGGGGGGCTGGCTCGGCTTTGGCGGGCGGAGCGACATTCTCAGCCACTTCTTGCTCAGGGAGGATGCTCGCCACGTCCATCACGCTCGGGTGGACGTAGATCGGCACATGCGCGCGCACCGACAACGCGATGGCGTCCGAGGAGCGCGAATCGATCTTGAGTTCCTTGCCGTTGAAGTCGGCGATGATGGCGCCGAAGTAGGTGTCGTTCTCTAGTTTGACGATCTCGATGCGCGTGATGCGCGCGTTGAACGCGTTGAAGATGTTTCGCAACAGGTCATGCGTGAGCGGACGACTCACTTCCACTTCCTGCAACGCGACGGTGATCGCCTCCGCTTCGTACGGACCGACCCAGATGGGCAGATAGCGTTCCGAATTGACCTGCTTCAACACCACCAAGCGGTTAGGCGTCATCAAGTGTACGCGGACGCTGTCTATTTGAACTTCGATCAAATTATTCATGGAAAACTCCGGGCTTGTTTTGCTAGTATAGCATAATCACATCGTCATGTCATTGTGTTGCCGAAATTTTCAAATGAGACTATAATGCGTTTCTCTCAATCGGGGCGTGGCGCAGCCCGGTAGCGCACTTGCATGGGGTGCAAGGGGTCGTAGGTTCAAATCCTATCGCCCCGACTGAATTAGACCTCACAGGTCTCGCAGACCTGTGAGGTCTTTTTGAATATGATTCCCGAATTCGTTCCCATCTCCTCCTTCAACCGCAAAGCCCTGCTCGGATTTGTATTCTCTATTCTCGCTGTTCTCGCATTGTGCGCGGGCTTTCTGCCTGTCCCACTCACCGCGTTGATATGCTATCCGCCCGGTTTTGTCCTGTCCTTCGCCGCGTTGATCCTTGGATTCATCGCCCTCCGCGAAACTCGCACCGACGGCACAAACGGACGAGCGCTCGCGTTATTCGCAGTATGGGTAGGCGGAATTACCATCGTTGCTATGTTATGTCTCGTTACGGTGGGCGTATTGCTCTTCCCGTATATTTCTGAATTCATTCAGCATGGTGTAAATCAAATAAGACCGTAGTTGAGACCCGACAGGTTTCCGAAACCTGTCGGGTCTTTTGGTTTAATCACCAATCGGCTAAAATCTATCCAACAAGTGAGGTCTTATGAAATCAGGATGGCAAAAATACCTGCTGTATGCAAGCATTGTCATAGTTGGGGGATTTATTCTTTTTGAAACTGTTCGGTTGAAAAATACGGGTTTCGAAGGTAAGTCTCTGTGGGATTGGATGGAACTTCTCATCATCCCATTGGTTTTAGCACTTGGAGCATTTTATCTAAACCGTTCTGAACGTGCTCTTGAACGTCAAATTGCTGAAGACCGTGCAAAACTGGAGCGTGAACTTGCTACTGACCATCAGCAGGAAACTGCACTTCAATCATATTTGGATCGAATGACCGAGTTGCTGCTAGAGAATAATTTGCAGGCGGTCAAAAATGAAGAAGTTAGCAACGTTGCAAGAATACGAACACTTACTGTTTTACGAGGGTTGGATCGAGTGCGCAAAGGTTTAGTATTACTTTTCCTTAAAGAGTCAAAACTTATTCAGTTAAAAAGACCGATCGTTGATTTGTCTGGTGCAGATTTTAAGGATTCTGATCTAATACTTGCTGATTTGACCAACTGTTACTTACTCGGTGTAAACTTTGAGGGCGCAAGCCTTCTTGGGGCATATCTACAGAATTCCAATTTAGAAGGCACTAATTTGCACAAGGCTGATCTTCGGCGTGCGGATTTGAGTAATGCAATCCTAATGAATGCTTATTTGGAAGATGCTTTGGTCACTACTGAACAGTTGAAAACCGCTAAAACCCTCAAAGGCACAATTATGCCTGACGCCACAACTCACAAGTAGCATTAATCCCTTCTGATAATCTTGCTTGCCTTCCCTCTCTCCTTCGATTATCCTTGCGCGTGGGAGTGGTTAGGTCCCGGTGGGCTTCCTGGTCTTCAAAACCTGTGGCGGGACGCGTTGCGTGCCGCGGTGGGTTCGACTCCCATCCACTCTCGCCTACACTTTAAAGTGACAGTCACCTCAAAGGTGACTGTCACTTCTGGAGATTTATGTCCCTCCCCGAAATCGAAGTTCTCACCTCCCACGTATCCCGAATCTTTCGCATTGACGATGTCACCGCGGGCGACCCGCGTGAATGGATCGTCCGTTATCGAGGACATCTGCTCGGCGAAGATTCCGTCGCCGCGTACGATCAACTCGCCGACGCGGTTCGCGGATTCAACCTCACCCCGCTCTTCAGAAAAGGCGAAGATGGCAGGCAAGTCATTTACTTGGTGCAAAGCATCCCAACGCCTCGGACGAATACGCGGGTACACATCAACATCATCCTTTTTATTCTCACGATCGTCAGCATGTTGCTTACGGGAGTTGAAATTCCCCCAAGCGCCGTTCCAGCAGACGGATCGTTTCCTTTTCAATATTTGCTTCTCAACATTCTTACAGGCTGGCCCTTCGCGCTGAGCATGATGGGCATTCTGTTCGCGCACGAAATGGGACATTACGTCGCCTGCCGTATTTACAAAGTCCCTGCTACGTTGCCGTATTTTCTGCCCGCGCCGATGATCAGTCCGCTGGGGACGTTTGGGGCGTTCATCGCCATGCGCGGCATCCCGAAGAACAAGCGCGTGCTGTTTGATGTGGGCGTGGCGGGACCGATCGCCGGTCTCATCGTGGCGCTTCCCGTTTTGTTCATTGGCTTGTCGCTTTCAAATTTGGGTCCAATTCAACACGCGCCCGATGGAATGTCTGGTTTCCTTGAAGGGAATTCGATCTTTTACCTGTTTTCTAAGTTCATGGTATTCGGTCAATTGTTACCCGCGCCTGTCAGCACTGGCGGGCTGTCGCAAGCCGTTTATTGGCTTCAATATTTTTTCTCAGGTTCGCCCATTCCTTTCGGCGGCATGGATGTGCAACTTCATTCCGTCGCGCTCGCGGGCTGGGCGGGATTGCTCGTCACCGCGCTGAATCTGATTCCCGTTGGGACGCTCGACGGCGGGCATGTGGCGTACGGTCTGTTCGGCGATAAAGCGCGGAAGATTTTTCCGTTTGCCATCGGCGCGTTGATCGCGTTGAGCATTCTCCCTGTCTTGTTGACGTTTTCGTTCGCATCGTTCAACTTCAGCTGGCTTCTGTGGGTGTTCATCTTGTACTGGCTGGGCAACGTCCGCGCTCAGCCGCTGGACGACATCACCGAACTCGACTCCCGCCGCCGCGTGTTGGGGTTCGTAATGCTCATCGTTTTCGTTTTGCTGTTCACCCCGATTCCCATGATGGCGTATTAAATGGAGAATATGTTTTACACGAAAAAAAATCATTCATTGTGTAGCCAGCGTTCTCTAACGCTGGCTTTGGTTATTTTGACAATTATTCTCTCCGCTTGCGCGCCAACGACAACGGATTCCAATACGCAAACGCCGCGCCCGAGCGCGACGGCAAATGTCGAGGATGCGAAAACGCCGACGCCTGCGGCGAGCCAGCTTGGCGTCGAGAAAGAAGCGCTGCGCGGCAAGCAGGTCAACGTCTGGCATCCGTGGTTCGGCGCCGAGGCGAGTCTGTTCGAGTCGCAGGTCGAAAAATTTAATTCGACGAACGAGTGGGGCATCGTCGTCAGCGCGGAATCAAAAAGTAATTACAACGAAATTTTTTCGCAAACCTCCGCCGCGTTGGAGGCGTCGAATAATCCGCAAATTGTGATCGCGTTGCCTGAGCACGCGCTCGCGTGGGGCGATGACGTGCTTGATCTGAACCCGTATGCGCATGATGTGGAGTTTGGGATGAGCGCGCTTGACATGTCGGATTTTGCGAACGTGATCTGGCGGCAGGATGAAGTGGACGGCAAACGATTCGGCGCACCCGCGCAACGGACCGCGCGCTTCATTCTCTACAATTCAACCTGGGCGCGCCAACTTGGGTTTGACTCGCCGCCTGAAAATTCTTCCGAGTTTGAGTCGCAAGCCTGCGCCGCGCACGTTGCATTGGGAAAGGATTCTGATTCAACGAACGATCCGCTTGGCGGCTGGCTGATCGACGCGGACGCGCACACCGCGCTTTCGTGGATGTTCGCGTTCAACGGCGGCGCGCAGAACGAGAATGGTTATCGTTTTCTCGCGCCAGGGAATGTTGATGCGTTCAAGTATTTGAAAGCGCTGCAAGAAAAAAATTGCGCGTGGGTCGCCTCGTCCGATCTTTCTGTGTACGATCGCTTCGCCGCGCGGCAGGCGTTGTTCGCCACCGCGAGCCTCGGAGAATTTCCGAATCTCTCCCGCGCGTTTTCCGCCGCGAACAACAACGACGAATGGATCGCCCTCCCGTTCCCCGGCGCGGATCGCGACGCGCTCGTCGTCTACGGCTCGTCGTTCATCGTGTTCAATTCAGACGACGCGACTCAACTTGCCTCGTGGCTGTTCATCCGCTGGATGCTTTCCCCGGAGAATCAAGCGGATTGGGTACGCAGCACAGGACTCTTCCCGCTTCGTGCCTCGACGGTGGACCTGCTCGCCGATTATTCAGCCGATCATCCCCAGTGGGCAGAGGCGGTGAAGTATCTGTCGAGCGGAGAAGTCACGCCGCAACTTTCATCATGGCGGCTCGTACGAGTCATGTTGGAAGATGGTTTCCGTGATATGTTTGACACCATCCGCCATCCCGATCTGACGGAGGGGCAGGCGCCGGTGATCTTGACCCAGATGGATCAAACGGCGGATGAGTTGTCAAAGTAACCCGCGCTGAGCGGAGTGACGAGCGATAGCGAGGAACGTAGTCGAAGCGTGTATGATCGCTAGTTCTTGTCCTTCGACTGCGGACTTCGCGACGAACGCTCAGTCCTCCGCTCAGGACGAAAGGTAATTGATATGTCCCAATCACAATACCGCGCGAGACAAGTCGCCGCGAAAACGCATGAGGTGGTCGAGTATGACCACGACGACACAAAGCCCGGCAAGCCGTTGTATATCATGGTCCCCGGCGGATTGGTCGCGCTGGGCGCATTAGGCACGATCGTCCTTGTTGCCTATCTCACCTGGGTTGAAACTCAGCTCGATCAAAACACGGGTTTGATCTTGATCGGCTTGCTCTTTCCGTTTTATGTGGGCGGCGTGTTCCTGTTCAGTTACGGCTATGAGTTGTACAACATCCCGCGCGCCATTCGATTGACTGCCATCATCGTCTTTCTGACCGTGGCGGCGGTGGTCATCGTCGCTGTGTTGGCGCTCGTGTTGTTCGGCGGAGGGAAAATTCCAAGCGGCTCTTCAGGCGGAAAATCGAAAGGCAGGTCGGGCGGTTCATCGAAGGCGATGCCATCTAGCGGAGCGCCGAAAGTGGCGGCAAAAAATATCGCTTCGACGCCTTCCGTGAATACTTCACGCGGCGTGAATCTTGGCAACGTCGTTGTGCTTGGCGGCGGCGGGACTCGCACGCGCGAAGTGACCAAAGAAGTTGTGAAAGAAGTGGAGGTGCCAGTTGCGCCAAGGTCGGTCACTTGCCCGAGTTGTGGACGCGCCTATGTGCCTGCCGATGAAAAATATATTTGTCCCAGCTGCGGCGCGCCGACTCCGCACGAGTTGATCGAGGAATCGGAGAAGCCGAGGAGCAAAGAGTGATTGGTAATTATGCCGGTCCATTCGGCGGGATGAAATACTCCGGCGGCGCGCGCGAACTCGGCATCGAAGGACTCGATCAGTTCCGCGAGACGAAGCACGTGCATTGGGATTTTAATTTCGAGGATAAGTCGTATTGGTATCCGTATGGGAGATGGTGATAAAATTAGACGACTCAACGTTACAAATGAAAGAGTCTTCCAAGGAGGAGAATGTGGACACAGTTACAACTGCAATATTGGCTGCCGTAAGCGCAGGAGTTACTACGGGCGCGACCAAAGTAGGTGAACAAGCGATCTTTGATTCCTACACCAAACTAAAAGAATTGCTTGGAAAGAAGTTTGGAACAAAAAGTAAAGTTGTAAATGCCGTGAAGGAATTGGATGCCAATCCCAAATCGGAGGCGCGCAAAGCGGTTGTGAAAGAAGAAGTATCGGCGGCGAAAGCCAATAGGAATCGGGAACTTTTGAAAATTGCCAACTCATTGCTCAAACGGATTGAAACACTTCCTGGCGGCACACAAATCATACAAACTGCGATTGGGGATCAAAATGTCCAAATTGCTGGTAACAGCAATGTTATAAATGTAAGTGCGCCAAAATCCAAACGATAGATAACCTTTTCAATGGCAAAGAGGACCCAATCTTCGGTTCGGCAAATAGTCAACGGCGATGGAAATTTGCAGGTCGTCGGCGATGGTAACACAATCGAAAAGAAGATCGAAGTTCATATTTCAGAAGAAGTCGAAAACAAAGATATGTTTCAAGAGAGGGGCGTTGATGATCAGTTAACTAACTCAAACATTCCAAAATTTGTTCAAACTATTGCTGGAAGTTTTAGTATTCAAATCCTTGGGAATTTTAATATCGTCAATTACGTTTTAAAGATAGTTCGACGCTTTGTAGATCCGCAATTATTGTTACGACGAAAAGACTTGTTGGAGAAAGTTGAGAAAGATTGGATAGATGAGCAACTGAAAACGAGCTTGTACAATGGAATGTTTATAGATCTAGGAATGGAAGAAAACCCGAAATCAGTAATCAATCCGCAACGAAATAGTACTAATCGTACCCTGCCTGTGGACACTTCTATACTTCAAGTTTTTGATAACATGGAGCACGCCATGTTAATTTTGGGAGATCCAGGTTCTGGCAAAACAACCATGTTGCTTGAATTAGGCCGAGCCTGTATTGGTCGCGCTAAAGATAATGAGAAGCAACCTATACCCATTTACCTTAATCTTTCATGGCGGGCTGATCGTTCCAAGTTAGCTTTTGCTGAATGGATTGTAGACATCCTTGTTTCTAAATATAAAAGATCAAGAAATGAGGCAAAGTCCCTAGTTGCTAATGATGGCTTACTTTTGTTGCTTGACGGACTGGATGAGGTTGATGCCGATCAAAGAGATGTCTTTATCTATCTCATAAACCAATATCGCAGAGAACATGGTTCTGCATATTTAGTAATTTGTAGCCGTCTTGCTGATTATGAAACCCTGAAAGCAAAATTGGATCTTCAAAACGCAGTTGTGCTTTCGCCGCTAACACTCAACCAAATAAGCGAGTATTTTGAACGTCTTGGCCCCAGATTTAAAGCAATCTACCAAATGGTGAAAAATCATGAGCAGATGCAAGAATTGGCAAGTGTGCCTTTGATGCTGAACATTATGACTTTAGCCTTCCAGGATGCTGAAATTACAGATATTTTTCTAATGAAAAATATTAATGCTCAACGTGCTAAGCTGTTTGAAGTGTATGTTGATCAAATGTTCAAACATCCTAAAAGTGAAGATGCTCCGTTGTTTAGCCGAGCAGATGTAGAGAATTGGTTGATTTGGCTAGCCCGTAAGATGAAGGATAACAAACTAATACCTTTTGTCCTTGACCGGATGAAGCCACGGTGGCTAGAAGGGGGGATATATTTAGATGTTTACCGGTTTTTGGTCGGGTTATCTGTTGGGTCAGTTGTAGGACTATGTCTAGGTCTCCTGGGCGGCCCTATGATAGGATCATGTTTAGGAATAATTGGGGGAATATTCACGGGGGTGTATTTTGGGCTTGAAACAAGTATCATACCGATTGATAGGTTTATCTTGAACTTGAACAGATGGGAAAAATCCTTCTATTTGACCATCGCTGCTGCACTTATAGTTGGTTTGCTTTTCGGGTTGAAACGCGGATTGATATTTGGATCGCTTATTGGGTTGTCATACTTATTATATGATGTTTATACGTTTTATTTCAATAAATCAAATCATATAGCGTATCCTGGAGAAGGTCTTTACGTTGCACGTATATCTTTTTTTGTTGTATCCTGTATTTGTGGTGTGATCGTTGCACTAACGTCAAGATTGATTTTCGAATCAAATAATTGGCTAGTAGACGGAGTTTCATCAGGTATTCTTGTGGGTCTGCCGATAGGAGGTATTACATTAATTCAGTATTACAGTCTGCGAGTAATTCTAGGTGTTAGCAACATGCTTCCTTGGCGGCTTCTATCATTTTTGGAATATGCTACGCGGTTACGATTTCTCCGACGGGTGGGAGATGGATATGATTTTTTTCATAGATTACTCATGGAACACTTTGCAACTCTATACCCATCGAATGAATGGTTCTAACGGGAGCCTAAATCTCTCGCGAACGAAATCTAATCGATAGCTAGTAGAAAGGATATCTATGTCGAACTTATATGATCTTACTCGCGCTTCGCTTTCCGAGCTTCGTGAATATGAATGGCTTTGGCGTTCTCCTGTGAGTGGATTGCCTTCGCGTCAGCGTTGGTATCGGATTCTTGACAGGATATTTTTGGGTCAGTTCAGTCGTTTAGACTTGGATAGAGGCAGAAGAGAATCGCCAGGCATAAGAGATACAAGCGTTTTCTTTGCTTGGGTATGTTCCAGTATTGAAGTCAACAATAGATTTGCCGAAGCATATGGATGGCGGTCAATAAGTGGTAATGAGCTTTTCTGTGATTTTGGCAAGATACAACGTCTTCAGGGATGGGACCGTTACGGAGAAGAACGGTATTATGATGTGGACTTTGCCGTAATTGATTCCCTTATTGCTAATGCGCTTAGGCCGAGTTGGGATTGGACTGTCCGTGTCTGTGGGACGATGACGGCATGTAAGGCGATTCGTGTAAAGGATGAACAAAAGAATTCTGATGAGTCACTTTTGTGGATGAATTTTGCACAGGATATGTTATATCGGGCGATTTCATTAGCAAAGAAAGTAAAAAACCGAGAGCTGATCGCAAAAACCGAAATCCTGATATCTGATCTTGATCACTGGTCCACACAGGGATCTCTGCCGAAGAATTCGGAACTCGGGCAACTTTATGATTAGACGTAGAGACCATGAGTCGTTTGCTCGTTCAGCGGATGGTAGAGATTTGATCGGGTAGTTCCTTGTATAAAGGGGATTGCTTTGTCCTTTCAAGCCCGCAATGACATTTGAGGCTGTGGTAAAATCCCGTGCATTCGCGGGAGTCGCCAAGTGGTAAGGCATCAGCCTTCCAAGCTGATATTCGTGGGTTCGAATCCCATCTCCCGCTCTGGTTCGGTGAGCAGTGATCAGTTTGTCAGTTATCAGTAGAAATTACTGTTGCGCTGATTACTGGTCACTGATTACTTTTTCACTGAAACGAGGGGCCCGTGGCGCAGTGGTTAGCGCAGGGAACTCATAATTCCTTGGTCGCTGGTTCGAATCCAGCCGGGCCCACTCTCAATTTACGATTTTTAATTTACTATTGACGATTATGCCGTGCAGATACACGGCATTTTGTGTTAAGATGGGAAAACTATTTGGCTATGAAGAAAATTTCCATCGTTATTCCCGTCTATTTCAATGAATCCAACCTGCCGGATACCATTCCGCAACTGCTCTCTTTGGAAGAGAAACTTCCGGGGTATTCTCTCGAACTTGTTTTTGTAGACGATGGTTCAGGGGATCGTTCGTTGGACGTACTACGTGAATATCATTCTCAAAACCCAGAGAGAATCAAAGTCGTCAAGTTGACTCGCAACTTCGGTTCGATGTCTGCCATTCAGGCTGGGTTCACCGTGGCGACCGGCGACTGCGTGGGGATGATCTCCGCGGACTTGCAAGACCCGCCGGAGATATTTTTGGACATGGTCTCTCACTGGGAAAAGGGGAGTAAAGCGGTCTTTGCCGTTCGGCAAGATCGGGATGAACACCTTGTGCAAAAGACGCTATCCAATACCTATTATTCATTGATCCGAAAATTTGCGCTTGCCGATTACCCCAACGGCGGATTCGACTTCTTCCTCGTTGACCGTCAGGTAGTTGCAGACCTCAACAGAATCCAAGAGAAAAACACGAACATCATGACCCTCGTCTATTGGCTTGGGTACAAACCCGTGATGATTCCCTACATCCGCAGGCAACGGACGAAAGGGAAATCGCGTTGGACGTTTGCAAAGAAGGTCAAACTTTTCATTGACACGTTCGTGGCTTTTTCCTTTTTCCCGATCCGCATCCTTTCGGCGTTGGGACTGGTCGTGGCGGTGGGGTCATTTATCTACGGCGGCTATGTTCTGTTTTACTGGTATTTTTATGGGATCGAAGTCAAGGGCTATGTTCCGATCATCGTTGCGCTGGCGTTCAACTCTGGATTGCAAATGGCGATGCTCGGTGTGTTGGGCGAGTACCTGTGGCGCACGCTCGACGAAGTCCGCCGGCGACCGCAATTTGTGATTGACGAAATTTATCAAGAGCCAAAGCAATCAGTGAAAGAAAATACTGGAGAATGAATGGCTGATTTTTTTGCCCACCCGAATTCTATTGTTGAATCCAAGCAGATCGGAAAAGCCACGCGCGTGTGGGCGTTTGCCCATGTGTTGCCCGGCGCCGTGATCGGCGATGACTGCAATATTTGCGATCATGTCTTCATTGAAAATGACGTGGTGGTGGGGAATCGCGTCACGGTCAAATGTGGCGTGCAGTTGTGGGACGGTATCCGCTTGGAGGACGATGTGTTCGTTGGACCGAACGCCACGTTCACGAATGATCCGTTTCCCCGCAGTAAAAAATATCCGAAGGAATTTTCCAAGATCGTTGTTCAAAGGGGCGCTTCGATCGGCGCGAACGCGACCATTCTGCCCGGCATCACCATCGGGCAAAATGCGATGGTCGGCGCGGGAGCGGTGGTCACGAGAAATGTTCCGCCCAACTCGATCGTGATGGGCAATCCTGCGCGAATCGTCAATTATGTGACCGAAAATTTTGAAACCGAAGAGACGCTCGCGCAACCAGAAAGCGGCAGTCAGGATTTGCCAGTGAAAGGCGCAACGTTGATCCGCCTGCCGGAGATCACAGACTTGCGCGGAAGCCTCACGTTTGCCGAATTCCCCGGTCTGTTGCCGTTCGAGCCGCGCCGTATTTTTATGATCTACGATGTGCCGAGCAAAGATGTCCGCGGTGAACATGCCCACAAGGAATTGCATCAACTCCTCATTTGCGTAAAGGGCGCGTGTTCTGTCGTGTTGGATGACGGAAACGTTCGCGCGGAAGTTCGGCTGGACTCGCCCACCCTCGGGCTTCACATCCCGCCGAAGGTTTGGGCGACCCAGTACAAATTCACGTCCGACGCGGCGTTGCTTGTGTTTGCTTCCGATGTGTACAAGGCTGAAGATTACATCCGCAATTACGATGAATATTTGAAGTCGGTTTCCAAATGATGAAAACATCTGTGCCGTTTCTCGATATGAAAGCGCAGTACGATGAACTGCGCGAGGAACTCGATCAGGCGTATCAGCGCGTGATGGATTCGGGTTGGTATATTCTCAGCGATGAAGTGCGCGCCTTCGAACAGGAGTTTGCGGATTATCTCGGCGTCAAACATTGCGTTGGCGTGGGCAATGGACTTGAAGCGCTTCAGTTGATTTTCATGGCGTATGGAATTGGAGCGGGGGATGAGGTGATCGTGCCATCCAACACGTACATCGCGTCGTGGCTGTCGGTATCTTATGTTGGAGCGACGCCGATTCCCGTCGAACCGAATCCGTCCACTCACAACATTGATCCTTCGCGCATCGCCCAAGCCATCACCAAGCGGACGAAGGCGATCATGCCTGTGCATCTGTATGGTCAGCCAACGGAGATGACCGAGATCTGGAAACTTGCCGAGCAACATGGATTGCGAATCGTGGAAGATTCTGCGCAAGCGCACGGCGTGAAGTACATTGACAAGATGGCGGGGAATTTAGGTTCTGCCGCCGCGTTCAGTTTTTATCCCACAAAGAATCTCGGCGCGTTCGGCGACGCGGGCGCGGTGACAACCAATGATGACGAAATCGCAGATAAGATTCGCGTGCTGAGAAATTACGGCTCGCGCAAAAAATATTACAACGAGGTAAAGGGACATAACTCGCGGCTCGACCCGTTGCAAGCCGCGTTCTTGCGTGTGAAGTTGAAATATCTTGATGAATGGAATGCGCGCCGCACCAGCCTTGCAAAATATTACATTGAACATCTCAACGGACTGCCCGGACTTGGTTTGCCGATCACCGCGTCGCAGACGGAACATGGCTGGCATATCTTTGTCGTCACTCACGATGATCGCGACAGACTCAAATCGCATCTCGATGAACACGGCGTGGATACGTTGATTCACTACCCCGTCCCGCCGCATCTTTCTGAGGCGTATGCCGACATCGGCTACAAAGCGGGTGATTTTCCCCTGTCGGAAAAACTTGCGAATCGCGTGTTGAGCCTGCCCATCGGTCCGCACGTGACGCGGGAACAAGCGGATTATGTAGTTGAGCAGATCAGGGAATTTTGTCTTTCAAGCAGGTCGTGACTTGACGACCGCAAAACGCTCTTTCATGCGCAGGAAGAACTTTTCGAACGCTTCGTATGAGACGACAGACATGGCGACCGTGATCAGGAATGCAAGTAATAGTCCTGCGGCGGGTTCTGCGAGTTCTCTGGTTGGCTCTATATATTGATGGACGATCCGATTCGCAAGATAAATGCCCAGCTTGTGATACACATATAACCCATACGATATCTTTCCAAGATAGGTGAGTGGTTTGATCCTGAGCAGAGGCGAGATCGCCCAAAGATTTCCTTGCGTCAACGAATAGATGATGAGCGAAGTGCCGATTCCCACGAGAGGGTAGGTATACATTAACTCCCATTGAATTTTTTGCACATTGGGCAACTGTGTCACCTGCCATAGCGCGAGGATGCCGAGCGCGAGCCAGATGAGATTCGGGATTTTCTTCAATGGCTTATCGAGTATGCCAAGTCCGATGACGATGCCCCCAAGCACGGAGTCAAAATGCGAAAACGGCAATACCCAGATGTCGGGATGGTTCGTGCCGCGATAGATCATGAAGGCGCGGATGAATGTGCCTAGTAAGCCCATACTCAAGAGGATCAAACCCGCAGTGGATGTTTTTCGCCGATATAAAAAGAGCAAGACCCACGGGATGAACAAATAGACTTGTTCTTCATATGAAATCGTCCATAAGTGATTCGAGTACAAGATCGCATTGTTATATCCCCAGCGCGCCGCCATGAAGTTGTCGGTAAACGTCAACATTCCCAGCGCGCGCGTGGTCAACGAGTTGCTCCAGCCCTCCTGTTGAATGGTCAATGTGACCGCGATAAGAAAGAACAACACATACAGGGGCCAGATGCGGAATGCCCGGCGGATATAGAAGTTCTTGACCGTTACGGTTCCAGTTGCTTGATATTCTGCATACAACAATCGTGAGAATAAAAAGGCGGAGAGGCATAGAAACAGATCAACACCCATCCAGCCGTATCTTGCCGTCACCTCCCAGGATGGAATGAGGGCTGAATAACCCGCATGGTGAATGAGCACCAACAGGAAGGCAAAGAATCGTAGGCTATCGAGTTCGGGGATGTAAAATCCGCTTTTTTTCATGGATATTTTTTCAAAATAAAATTTTTCACACAGAACGCCCGATATGTTATCATGGTTTCAACCCTGAGGAACTATGTCACCTTATATTGCCGCGCTTCTAACATTTGCCATTGCCCTTGTTTTTCTTCGGCTGATGGATTTTCTGGCTCATCGCGGCTTGATCGAAAGCCGCTTGAGCCGCAAACTCATCCACATCGGCACGGGCCCGATCTTCGTCCTGTGCTGGCTCATGTTCACTGATGAAGCGATCTCTCGCTGGCTTGCCGCGCTTGTGCCGCTGGTCATCACGATTCAATTTGCGCTGGTCGGCTTGGGCATTGTCAAAGACGAAGCCGCCGTCAAAGCCATGTCGCGGACGGGCGATCCGCGCGAGATTCTACGCGGTCCGTTATTTTATGGGATCGTGTTCGTTGCAATGACGCTGATCTATTGGAAGGATTCGCTCATCGGCATCCCCGCGCTGATGATCCTGTGCGGCGGCGACGGAGTTGCCGACATCGTGGGCCGCCGCGTCAATTCCCCGAAGTGGTTCTGGTCGCGCGAAAAAAGCGTTGCCGGCTCCCTCAGCGTTTTCTTCGGCGGCTGGCTGTTGACGATGTTCATCTTCACGATCTATGTTTGGCTGGGCGCGTTCAGCGGACCCACTACGCGATTTGTTTTGCCCGTTGCGTTTGTCGCTTTGGGAGCTACGCTGGTTGAGTCTCTGCCGTTCAAAGATATTGATAACATCACGATCACTCTCGCTTGCGTGATCGTTGGGTCGCTGGTCTTCTAGCCCGCTTTCTCTTCCCCATCCTTTTTCAGAATCATCACGCGATAACTCTCGGCATATTTTATGCCCTTATCTTTGGCTTCCTCTTCCGCCCAACCCGTAATCCATTTGCCGACTTCATCCACAGGAATTTGACTCGCGTGTTGTTGCAGCGCTTTGATCTTGACATCCAGCGTCTCGGTGATGTCAACCCACGTATCGGATTTTTCCGAACCGTGGACGTATAACCGCTTCACCTCATGCGGTTCATACCCAGCCGCAAGCAGGTCGGTGAACATCAGCCGACTCCCCGCTGACGGGAAGACCGCCGTCGTTGCCGCCTCCGCCGCGGCGCGATGGTCGGGATGATTCACATATTCATTGCTATAAAACCACGTTTCGGGATTGCCGCAGAGGACTGTATCAGGCTTGAATTGGCGGATGAGGCGCGTCAAATCTTTGCGGAGTTGGATCGTCGGCTCCAATTCCCCGTCGGGATAACGCATGAAGACCGTCTCCTTGACCCCGAGAACGGCATTCGCCGCGAGTTGTTCCTTTTCACGAAGATCGGCGAGTTCCTTTTTATGACTCCCATCTTTTGCGGGATCGTTCGAACCCGAATCGCCGCTGGTGATCACAACGGAAATAATTTCGCATCCTGCCTTCGCCCATTTGGCAAGCGTGCCGCCGATGCCAAATTCCTGATCGTCGGGATGTGCCTGAATGGTCATTGCAATTTTAGGAATATATTCTTCGGTCATAAGTCTCCTGTTTGTATTCTTCATTGCGAGGAGCGACCCTGAGCAAAAGCGAAGGGGAGCGACGAAGCAATCTCCCTTGTCGTGTTGGAGACATCGTCCTCGTAGGGGATTGCTTCGCCCTATCGGGCTCGCAATGACGGGTAGTTTATTTCTTCCTTCCAACCGCCAACATCTTATTTTGGATCTTGAACACCTTGAAAAATAATTTCACGAACGGCAATAATATATTGACGAGCAGTTGTGACTTGAACAATTTCTTCAAATAAAATTCGTACGGGAAAGACAGTTCATGGAATTTGTGCAGATCGATCACTTCAAACCCAACGGACTCAAAGAGTCGTTTCATCTCGTGCGTTGAAAAAATTTGTTTATGCCCGAAGAGATGCGACGAATACATCGCGTCCAAGAAAGTGGGGAACCTGCCGCCGCTGAGACGATACGTTAGCTCGCCAAAGCGATGATAAAAACTGTCGCGGCAGGGGGTATCGATCAGCAACAAGCCTCCCTGCTTCAACACCCTCGCCGCAGACTGCAACGTCTGCATCGGATAATTCACGTGCTCGATCACATCCCACAATGTGACTGCGTCGAAGAATGTCGCGTAGCCAGATTGCCAATGATCGCTTTCGATCGGATGTTTGTCAACGACGAGTCGATGTTTTGACTTTGCATATTGTGCGCGGCTGTCGCTCAATTCAATGCCGATCACTTCCGCGCCTTGTTGTTTCAACAGCGATAGAAATAATCCGCCGCCGCAACCGATGTCGAGTACTTTGGCGTCTTGGAGGGGGAGATGTCCTTTGACGATATTCGCCTGGTTGTCGAATTTTTTCGCGTTCGCTTGTAACTGCGTCTCGATGTACGCGGCAACTTCATCGGTCAGTTGGGAGGCGTCAATTTCAGGTGAGATAGATTCAATAGGGTCGAGATAGTCAATGAAATGGAATCCACTCTTTGAAACGAACACATTTGCATTCTTCAGCTTATACGTCAAACGCCCGCCCTCACGCGGATTCTTTTTCAGCGCGTCTATATTTTCCATGCTCATAGGGGGCGATTGTAACCGAAGATGTTCGGCCGGGCTTTCTCTGTAAGAGTGAGCGATCAAAATGCCAGCCCTCAAGAGAAGATTGGCTTAATTCGCGTCCACTCTACGGTTGAAATTACGGAGTTCCCCCCAACGAGGAGGGCGCGCCGACTTCCGCGTCGGTGAGATCAAGCCCAATGTTGATCGTCGCGGCATAACCGTTCGCGTTATCGCCCGTGATGTCGAGCAGTAATTGGTCGCCTCCGTTGTTGAAAATCCCGTCAGAAGCGTTGAACGTGTTGCGTTGACCTTTCGCTGCGTAAGGCTGCGCGGAATAGACTTGATCCGTCAGCGACTCGTCGAAGAAGAACTGCGACACGAACTCGTACGCGTTTCCATCCGTGTCAGTAATGCGGATCATAAAGTGAATGTGAACCGTTCTGCCCGAATACCAGCCTGGGTAAATGGTGAGGAATTGCGCTTTGCCTGTTGCGTCCGTGAGTTGATAGCCGCGTAAAAACTTTTGACCGACCGTGTTGAATGTTCGATCTGTTACGCCCGAGTAAATGCCCGCCGCGTCGCAGTGCCAGATATCCACTTGCGCGCTTTCGATTGGGTCGCAACTGTTTTGCGAAACATTATAGACGCCAATTGCAAGTGTAAGCAGAACACCCTCCTTCACCGAATTATTAGACGGCTCTGAGCGAACATCGGAACGATTCAATTGTTCATCCACGAAGTAGGGTCCAAGCGTTAACTCAGGTCGTGCCACGCACGAAAGCGCCGCTTGCGTTGCGGCAGGCGGGGCGGTTGGTGAATCGGTCGCCGCAATCAGCGTCGGCATCACCGTGCTCGCTACCTCAGGCGCGATGCACGAAGCAAGGAACGCCGCGCCCCCAATGCCAAGGATTTTGAGCGCATCCCTCCGGCTGAGAATCAGGCCTACGAGTTTATCGTCGTTTTCCATGATCAATTTCCTTTCGGCGTTTGGTAATTCAACAGTGTTCTCTTGAAATATCACGAACGCGATGTGGTTTCGAGCGGTTTGATACGTTTCCAATTGCCAGCCGCGAATGCCGCAAGCCCAAACAGTTCCACGATTCTTCCCGCAAGGGCGAACCCGTTAGCCCCAAACAGGCTTTGCGCGACAACGAGCAAGATGCCTGTATTCAATAATACGAATGCCGCCCAACTTAACTTTTCATTTCCACGTGGAGCGTCGCTGGAAAATCGTGGCGCGATCCAGAATACCATGCCCATGGTCAATTGCACCATCCAACCCATGAATGCGAATTCGATATGCAGGGGCAGTAGATTCCAAAGCGCTGGCAGGTACGGAATCCCTTTATTTGCCAGCAATAGTCCGCCGACGGTAAATCCCAGCACAACATAGATCAGCGAGGCGCGGATCAAGTAAACGCTCAGGCGCGGCATCTATCGTTCCTTGACGCGGGTCCAGGTGTTGATCGCAAAGACGACACCGGAAAGCCATTGTAAAAGAGCGGAGGCGACCATCGTCCAGCCGCTCAACGCGGAGGGAGTTGTGGCGTTGATTGGTTCGGCGATAACTCGCAAGACCAGGCCGGCATTGAGCGAGATGAAAGTTACCCAGCCCAGCCATTCATGCCCGCGCGGATTGGCGGGGCTGTACTTGGGGAACATCCAAAACGCGACGCCGAAGATCAATTGGGTGAGCCAGCCGAAGGTGAGCATGTGGAAGTAGGCGGGGAAGAACCCGGTGATCGGGCTTGCGGCTGGCAACGCCAAAACAATTCCAGCGATGAGCGCGAAGAGCAGGTATAAAAGCGCGGCTTTCAGGAACCAGCGAGTGAGGATAGGCATGGTTTACTTTTTCCCTCTGAGAACGGAATACACGGTCATGCCCAGAAACATCAGGATCGCGATCTCATTCACCAGCCCGCCGAATTTACGTAGTTCTACTTGATTGGTCAAGTCGGCGGCGACGCGCAGGAGCAGGGAGAGATGCAGAAGCGCGAGATGACTATAAAATGCGGGGTAAAAGTTGATCGGCACACCGAGGATAGCGGGGAAGATGATGGGCGCGTGACCGAAGATCATAGACATCACGAAGCCGACAAAGATGGTGTGTAAGACCGCGTCGTACAACGGACCTGCGAGGGTGGCGCCGTAGATCAGTTGAAGCGCGCCGCCGATTCCCAGCCAGACGAATCCGCTGAGGAGGCAGTAGGCGATGTAACGCGTGAGCGGGATCGTGTGACGGATGTTTCGCGCGGCGAGATCGTTCTTCAGGAACCACAGCGACAATACCAGCATGGCGAGTCCGCTGAGGCGCGCGCCAGTGTTTGCGTTGACCATCGAGAGGATCGTCCCTGTGAGGAGGGCGATGGCGAGAAGGCTGAAGATGCGAATCTGTCGGGGAGTAGGATGCAGGACGCGGCTGAGTTCGAGGCGTTCTCCGCCTATCGTCAAGATGAGGAAGCACATCCACCATTGCACGAGTTGGAAGATGGGGAATCCAGACATCCAAAAGAAATTGCCAACCAGCCACGTTAACGCGCCGACCGCCATTGTGATGGTGTGGATCGCAGGCTCGCGGCGCACCATGACGATGAGAATGAAGAATGTGATGAGGCTTCCGATGGTCATCAGGATCATGCCGAAGGTTGGCGCGAACAACAGGCTGACCCACCCAAGCGCGCTGGCGAGAGGGGCGGCGAACATCCATTTATGGTGGATGGCGACCGCGCGTTCGAGAGGAATGAGGATGCCAAGAAAACCCGAGATCATAAGAGGTCCGTGCGCGAGGGCGAGGTTGGGAAAGCTGGGAAGGCTCCAACCTAAACGCAATAATCCTGCCCATAAAGCAAGGAGTAAGGCAAGGATGGCGAGCGCGAGGAAGGGTATGAAGCGTGTTTGTGGTTTCATGGTTGGTTAGGGCTTACGCAGATCGAAAACCTTTTGCCGCGAATTACGCGAATTTCCGCTAATTTTTTAAACTATTCGCGTGAATTAGCGAAATTCGCGGCTTGGTTTTGGGATTTTGAGTAAGTCCTATTGATTATAAAGAAGAGCCAGTTATGTTGGGTGTACAATAATGGAAATTTCTCTTGGAGTATATCAAATGCCCATCACCCTCAACGGATCGTCTCTCACCATTGAAAAACTCGCCGCGATCGCACGCAATAATGAACCAGTGGAACTCGCGCCCGAAGCGTTGGAGCGGATCAAAATCTGCCGCGCCATGTTGGAGGAGAAACTCGCCAACAAAGAGATCATGTATGGCACGAACACGGGCATCGGTGAGTTTTCAGAAAAGATCCTCAACGACGATCAAGTGAAGGAATTTCAAAAATATCTGATCTACAACCACGCGGCGGGCATTGGTGAGCCTCTGCCGATTCCGTTCGTCCGCGCGGCGTTAGCGGGACGGATAAATGTTCACGCGCACGGGAATTCTGGGTGCCGACCTGAGATCACGTTGACCTTCGTCGAAATGTTGAACAAAGGAGTCACGCCTGTCGTGTGCACGAAAGGCTCGGTCGGCGCGAGCGGCGACCTTGCCCCGATGGCGCAAGCGGCGTTGCTGTTGATGGGGGAGGGCGAAGCGTTCTTCGGAGGCGAGCGCATGAGCGGGTCCGAAGCGATGCGACGGGCGGGGATTCCAATCCCAGGCTTGCAGGCGCGCGATGGACTCGCCGCGATCAACGGCTCGAATGTGCTGACCGCCATATCCGCATTGCATATTTATGAGATGGAACGATTCATCAAGCAAGCCGAGATCGCCGCGGCGATGACCATTGAGGCGTTGCTCGGAAATCTGAAGCCGTACAACACAAAACTTCATGAACTACGCGGATTCAGCGGCGCGATCACATCTGCAAAAAATTTGATGAAAGTGTTGGAAGGGTCTGACCTGAAAACGGGCAAGATGAAAACGAAAGTGCAGGATGCATACTCGATGCGTTCGACGCCGCAGGTGATCGGTGCGGCGCGTGACGCGATCGCGTATGCGCGTTCGCAAGTGGAGATCGAATTGAACGGCGTCGGCGATAATCCGATTTTCATTCCCGAAGATAAACTCACGTTGACAGGCGCAAACTTTCAAGGGAGTCCCGTTTCACTGCCGATGGACATGGCAGGCGCGGCGATCACGATGGTGTGTGTGTTATCGGAGAGGAGACTCAATCGCCTGACCAACCCCGCGCTTTCGCAGGGACTGCCTGATTTCCTCGCACACGAGCCTGGGTTCTACTCTGGGATGATGCTCAGTCAATACACCGCCGATCATTTGATCGTCGAACAGCGGATTTTATCCGCGCCCGCGAGCGTTCAATCCATCCCTGCCGCGGCGGACCAGGAAGATTTTGTTTCGATGGGTATGAACACTGCCTTGAAGAACGAACAGATTTTGGACAACGCTTACGGAGTGTTGGGAATCGAATTCATGGCGGCGGCACAAGCCATGGACTTCCGTCAGTTCCTTGCGGGGCATGGCGCGCAAAAAGCGCGCGAGGTGATCCGCAAATACGTGGAGCATCTCGAGGTGGATCGTCCGCTGTACAACGATCACAACGCGATGAAGAAATTGGTGAAATCGGGCGAGATTTTGGAAGAAGTGGAAAAGACAGTGGGGGAGTTGGGATAACCAAAATAACGTGACAGTCACCTTCAAGGTGACTGTCACGTTTCTGCCAAGTATTTTATTACCCCATTCCCCGCCGCGTAGCCGCTAGAGAAACATGCCGTCAGCAAATATCCGCCGGTTGGCGCTTCCCAATCGAGCATCTCGCCCGCGCAAAAAACGCCGCGCAAATTTTTCAGCATCAAGTTTTCATCCAGCGATTCGAATGTCACGCCGCCTGCCGAGCTGATCGCCTCATCCAACGGACGCGGCGCGACCAATGGCACAGGCAGTGCCTTGATGAACCCCGCGAGTCGCTTCGCGTCTGTAAAATCATCTTTCGACACGAACTCGCGCAACAAGCCCGCCTTCACCCCTTTGATCCCCAGCGTTTTTTCCAGAAAACTTGCCAGCGATCTCGCCCCGCGCGGACGCGATAATTTTTCGATCAACCAATCCAATGTGCGGTTGGGTTGTAGGTCTAAAAATACAGTCGCTATGCCGTTCGCGTAAATTTCATCTCTGATGAATGCCGACGCGCTATAGACCAGCCCGCCTTCCACGCCTTCTTTTGTCACGATGAATTCGCCCTGTTGTCGAAATTCGCCGAACGACAACACCACCGATTTGATCGGATGCCCCTCATATTTTTCGCGGAATTGCGGACTCCACTTCACATCGAATCCGCAATTGGATGGAGACAACGGTTCGACCTCCGCCCCAGCCTGTTTCAACCAGTCAACCCACGCGCCGTTCGAGCCGAGTCGGCTCCAACTCCCGCCGCCGAGCGCAAGGACGATCGCATCGGCGTTTACGATCACTTCACCATTCGACGTTTGGAATTGCAAAGACTCGTCGGAGCGAATCCGCGTCAGTTGGTGACGCAGGTGAAACGTCACGCCTGAATCGGTTAGTCGTCTCAGCCACGCCTGCAACAGCGGACTCGCCTTCATCCCAACGGGAAAGACGCGCCCCGAAGTTCCGATAAAAGTTTCGAGACCCAATCCATGCACCCACTCGCGGAGTTGATCCGCGCCAAATTGTTTCAGCAGAGGTTCGATCTCTGTGCGGCGATTGCCGTATTTTGCAACGAACGCCTCGAACGGATCGGAATGCGTGAGGTTCAATCCGCTTTTGCCCGCCATTAAAAATTTGCGCCCCACCGACGGCATGGAGTCGTACACATCCACTTTCACGCCGCGCGCGCTGATGACCTCCGCCGCCATCAAGCCCGCCGGGCCTCCGCCGATGATCGCTGTTGTTTTTTGCATGGGGTCATTATAAAGACATTTACGCAGAATCAAAAACACGCGCGCAGATCAACTGTGTGCGTGTCGTAATTTAAAGCCAAGTCGTGTTTTTATAGTTCCAAGTCACCGAAATAAGGATGCGGGTTTTGGCGATACAACGAACTTCACGATTCTGCTTGTTGATCCACGCCCGAATCACATCTCCTTTAGGATCTCAGCGCGTTTTTGTTCATACTCGGCTTCGCTGATCAGGTTCGCGTCGCGCATGTCCTTCAATTCCTTCATTCGGTTGAACGCTCTTTGCGATTCGTTGACCTTCGTCCCGCGATTCGTAAATTCCAGATTGGTACGGTGGATCTGTTCAGCCAGCTCTCTCGCCCGTTCAGCCTTGCGCGTCGTAATGTCTTGAAGCGGTGATGCGCCGGAAGATATCCGTTTCATCGAAATCCAGTAGCCTCCCACGACAACGAGAAAGAGCAAAAAGCCGTAGATCAACCCGGCATACAGACTCATAGGGAAGAGGCCTAACTCGACTCTTTCCCCGGTGGTGTTATCCACGCAATACCACGTCAGCGTTTTGACGGTCTCGACCGGCGAGGGGTTGTACTCCTGCGTCTCCAACTGCATCTCTCCGCGCGGACAAACGAACGGTTTGGCGATGCGGTTCACGGAGGGGAAGATCGCGCCAAATCCAATGGAAATGCCAGTGACGCCCATGAAGAGGCACCAGATAAAAATCAAGGATAAAATGATCCAATTGTTTTTCATAGAGTTGACTCCTCGGGATTGAGTATAGTACTTTTTGAATCATCGCGCATGGTCTAAAAGTTAAACATCAGTTTGACCTACAAACGATGAACGATGAATCAAAACACGCACACAAATAACCTGTGTACGTGTTTACCTGTCTACCTGTTTCCGTGCCTACTTGCGTCGCCGTGGCGACATTTCCGTCTTTCCCTACGGCTCCACGCTCACCACGCCGCCCGCGAGATTCATGTTCAGCGTCCACGTACTGCCGGTGGTGAATTGCTGAAATTCAGAAACGGAACTTGCCGTATACGTTTCCTGCGAACCGTCATCGGTGAGGAAATAAACTGTCAGCGTTTCGGAAGTATCTCCCAAACGTTGATCGCTGGACACGCTTGGACTTTCATAGACCGGTTGCAAGTTATGTCCATCCAGCGTGTACGTTTGGATCGTCGTCCACTCGTCCACTGTGTAGGAGCAATACGTCTGAGTCTCCGTGTGGCATTCCTCCACCACTTCCGAATACCCGTTGCCCTTGTCAACTGTCTTTTGTTCGCAGACATCCTGGCTTTCGTCGTGACACGAAACATCGTAAGCGCCTGAAGGAGCGTTGCCGCGTTCATTGTTGTAGTGCACCGGCTGAACTTCTTGCACGGGAACCGAAGTCTGCCAGTACACATCGGTCACTGTGGCTTGCACCGACGAAGTGGGGAAGACGAAAAACACCAACACGCCCACGCAAATCAGAGCCAAACATCCCAGCACAGCCGCCGCGATGATCCATGGCGCGCGAGACGATTTTTTCCCGGTCAACGGCGCGGCGGGCGAGAGTCCGCTCTTTGCTTGTGGCGCATTCACCACAGGTTGGGCGGGCGCAAACTTCGGCAGAGGCGATCCGCAATTTGCACAGACCGAATTACTACTTGGGTTATCCGTCCCGCAGTTATCGCACTTCACGATCTTCGGCTGTGGGGCAGGCTGTTGCATCACGCGTCCTGCCTCGCGCGCTTTGCCCTCTTTCAGATCCGCGCCGCACTGCGAACAAGTCTCAGCGGTGGCGGGGTTGCGCGTGCCGCAGAATCCGCAGTGGATGTCCGCGCCGGCTTGCGCGGCTTTCACCGCGTTGTCATCCGTCACAAATTTTTGTTCCGACGGCAATTGAAATTGCACATTCTCGGGTTGCGGCGCGCCGCAGTTCTCGCACGTCTTCTCGCCGCCCTTGTTGCGCGTCTGGCAATTCGGGCACACCCATTCATTTTGAACATAACCAACCGTACGTCTTCGAGCCATGCTTGCTCCTTCTCTTTGCTTTAGCCGCCGTCCTCGGCGGCGAGGACGCCGCCGAGAGCAGTTGTATACCAATTATAAAACGCGACTCACGAAAATCCATGCCACTTTCGTATCTCTTCGATTCGGGATTCGCAGTCCGGTTCCTCGTGCGGACTAAAATCATCCGCCTCATCCCGACGGGGCGACCTGGTCAGCGCGTGGAAGGTTGTCTCAGCCCCCTCAGCCACGTTGACCGGGTCATAGCCGCCCTCGAGAACGAAAACGATCTTGCCATTGCAAAATTCATCCGCCAGCGCGGCGCATTTTTGCGCCAACATAAAATACCCGTTAGACGTTAATCCCAGCGACGTGATCGGGTCGTTCCAGTGCGCGTCGAATCCAACGGAAATAAAGATCATCTGCGGCTTGAATGATTCGACAAACGGTTTGAAGATTCGATCTGCAACTTGCTCGTAAACTTTATCCCCCGCATACGCAGGCAGAGGCACATTGACGATTCGTTTCTTTGCATGCGCCGCTTCCTTCAACGCGCCGGTGCCCGGATAAAACCCCGTCTGAAACTGATGCGCCGACAAGAACGCGACGCGCTCGTCATCGAAGAATGCGGCTTGCGTTCCGTTGCCGTGATGCGCGTCGTAGTCAATGACCATCACGCGCTTCATGCCGCTCGCCAGCGTGTCCATCGCGCCGATGGCGACATTGTTGAACAAACAAAATCCCATCGCGCGGTCTGGTTCCGCGTGATGCCCCGGCGGGCGGACGATGGCGAAGGCGTTGTCTGCCTCGCCGCGTAACACGGCGCGCGCGCAAGCGATGACTCCTCCCGCCGCGAGCAAGGCGTCGTCGAATGAAGATGGGGTCACGTACGTTGGCGCATAATCAATGATGCCCGGCGCATCCTCGCGGCAGATCTTCTCCAACGCGGCAATCAACTTCGGGCTGTGGACTCGCGCAACTTCCTCCCGCGTCGCTGGCTGGGATTCGATCAACGACGCTGAGAATGAATCCAAACGAGGTTTTAAAACATCCAACCGCCCCGGTCTTTCAGGGTGATCGGGGAAAACATGATTTGGAGACGGAACGAATGTATAAACGGTGGGCATGGTTGAATTATAGTCCTGCTTGGTAAAGGACTTTGTGACCCCGAAGGGGTCAAATGATTATAGAAATTGCGATAATAAAGAATGAACCCCGAAGGGGTGACATAGGGATAATTTTATGACATCCCTTCGGGATTTGAATTGTCGTTATTCTTTTCTATAATCTTCCCATCCCTTCGGGATTGTAAACCTTCTTCTTCAATCTCCAGTCTCTAATCTCCAATTCTCTAATTCTCTTTTCCTCCAAACATCCTCAACCCCTCCTCCACTTCCTCTTTTGAAACAACCCTTTCACTCTTTGCTACGCGCGGAGAATTCATAACCTGTTTGAGTATCTTCGCAAACTCATCGGATGAAATGACTTCCACATGCATTGCCCGAGCGTTGGACTGCACCTCGCGGTCGGAGGTGACGACCGTGTAGTTCTTTGCGGCTTTGCCTAATTTCCTCAAACGGTTGCGGATGGCGTTGTCTGCGGAACTGCCGAGGGGCGAGAAGGTCGCGGTGACTGCGCCCAGCTTCCTTGTCCCGGCTTGCGGCGGGGGAGCGCCGTCGAAAAATACCTCTACTTGACGGCGTTCGAGTCGGCAGAATTCCTGCAAGACCGCGATCAACTCCAATTCGTCATCCGTTGAGTCGAGTCGCAGTCCGAGCTTGGGGATCAAATTATGTCCGTCAATCAAATAAGGCATAATGATATTTTACCCCCGCAAATCGTTGGTACGGCAAGTGTTGGAACGACAATTGAATTGCCGTTCCAACACTTGCCGCCTATGCCGATACCAACTCTCGCGCAGTAACCTCGAACTGTGGCGGGTTCTCCAACGTCTTCTTCACTTTGCATAACTCCGCCGAGCGGATCAACGCGCCGAGATATTGTTTCGGAAACACGGGCGGAACTTGAATTTCGAGTTCGATCTTATCAGCATGCACGCGTTGCGCGATGCGGATGCCCTCGGTAGGCAGATTGCGCTGACGACAAAAACCGAGCACGTAGATTCCCGCGCACGTACCGAGAGATGCGAGAAACAGTTCAAATGGCGAAGGCGCCGAATCGTCGCCGCCTCCGCTTTTTGGCTGGTCGGTTTGAACGATATGATCTCGAACCTGCGCATTTACGCGCGAACCGCCGGGGAAATCGATCAATATTTCCATGTGCTACTCCAATGTGAATTTTTCGTACATATTGACAGCGCGGGAAACGCCGCGCGTACATGTGTTTTATAATGTATTGCACAGGATGGAAGTCACATCCCTCAAAGGAGATCAACATGACAGACAAACGACCGAACAAAATTATGGTGCCGCCTCAAGGCGGTATGTTGCGCGATCTGGTCACGCGCCTCAAACTGATCGGGCGGCTGATGAGCGACCGCCGCGTCAATTTTTTTCTCAAAATCCTGCCGCTCGCCTCGGTGGCATATCTTTTCTGGCCCTTGGATGCCATTGCCATTCCATTCATCGGCGTGCTTGACGACGCGGCGATCCTGTGGATTGGCTCGACGCTCTTCGTCGAACTCTGTCCTCCCAATGTTGTGGAGGAGCATGTCAACGAACTTGCCAGCAATTATGAAGATGATTCCACCGACGATGTGGTGGACGCCGAATCGACCGACGTGGACGGCAAATGAAACGGTTTTTGATACTCTTGATCCTGCCCGTGCTTGCATGCAATGGATTAAGTACGCCGTCTCCCTCTCCAACTGAACCTGCTTCGCCAACCTCAACTGGCATCGCCCTTCCACAACCGCCCCCGACGACTCCAACCTCGCCGACAGAGCCGCCTCCCGCCACAACCACCTTCCCCAACTCGAATGCATACGAGTGGCGATTTGTTGTCGATGGATTGGAACGCCCTATAGACTTGCAACCTGATCCGCTCGGTCGGTTATGGATCGTGGAAAAATTAGGCCACATCCATCTCCTCCAAAACGGAGAATTGACAAACGAGCCGATCATCAACATCGAAGACCGTGTCAATGATGAATCGAACGAGATGGGATTGCTGGGACTGGCGCTTCACCCAAACTTTGCTCAAAACGGATTTTTCTACGTCAACTATACCGGCGCGCGCGGCGATACGTTCATCTCGCGTTTCACGGCCGGTGAAAATTCAGTAGATTCCAACAGCGAGGCCATACTGTTGCGCGTCAAACAGCCGTACCCGAACCATAACGGCGGGACAATGAACTTCGGACCCGATGGCTATTTGTACATAGGTCTTGGCGACGGAGGCTCCGGCGGCGACCCGGAAGGCAACGGTCAATCGCTGGATACCCTGCTCGGGAAAATATTACGAATAGACGTTGATTCAGCCCAACCGTACGCCATCCCTGCTGATAACCCATTCGGCGATGAGATTTGGGCATATGGGTTGCGCAACCCCTGGCGTATGTCGTTCGACGCTGTCACTGGCGATTTATACATCGGCGATGTGGGGCAGGGCGAATGGGAAGAGATTGACATCATCCCTGCCGGTTCGCGCGGAGGCGAAAACTTCGGCTGGAATTACCGCGAGGGCGCGCACGATTTTGAAGGCGGAGGTCCCGCCGGGATGATCGACCCCATCGCAGAATACAGCCACAACGAAGGCGGATGCTCCGTCACCGGTGGATACGTCTACCGCGGCTCAATGCCCGAATGGAACGGAATTTATCTCTACGGCGATTATTGCACCGGGCAGGTCTGGGGCTTGATCCGCTCTGGGGAGGCGTGGCAGAATCAATTGCTGTTTGACACGGATGTCACCATCACATCGTTCGGGCAGGATAAAAATGGGGAGGTGTATATCCTCACCGACGGAGGCGATGTGTATATTTTGGCTTCCAAGTAGAGCAAGCTAGTCGCATATTGTACTTTTCCAAATTAATCGAGCAATCCCGATTGAGGCGTTTTTCTAACGCGAAAGACGCGAATTGAGCGAACCCTTCGACAGGCTCAGGACAAGTTTCGCAAAAAATTCGCGGCTTTCGAACGTTTCGCATATTTCGTGTTGAAGTTTTTTGCTCGGTTTAATTGTTAATCTGCAATATGCGATTTGTCACCCGAATGGATGACGCGTGTCACTTTTTGGCGTCCTCCGTTTTTTCTATAATATAGGCATAGATTCGGAGGCGTCCATGGCTCAGAAGAAGTGGCAGATTCGTAAAATGATCTATTGCGAGCACGCCGGGCGGGATGTGGTTTTGGAAACCCAGATTCTCGTCCCATCTACGGTGCTCCCAGATCAGCCGCCGCGTGTCGTTGCTCATCGTTGTTCCAACGCGATCGAGTGCAACAAGATCGAAAAGATGACTTGCGCCTTGTGCGGCACCAATCCGAACCATCAGGCATCCTAAAGTAACGCGCGTTTCTCCCGCGCGATTTCACTCTCTCCTCTCTCTATTGATCCATGGCAACCCCGCCTGCGAAGGCGGGGTTAGCCGTTAATTCGTAAAGGGATCAGGGGAGGCTTCTGTAATTATTCAGCACCTTCATGTAATTGGCGCGCTCGAACGCTTCAGGTTCGCGCACGGATCTTTGGCTCATGCTCCCTTGCATCTGCTTGATGGATTCGTATTCGCGTTCCTTCATCCATGCTTCAAGATAGGCGATGGTCGGACTGATGGCGTCTTCGCCGAACTGAAGTAAATTCGACGCCATCATCGCCACTTTCGCCCCCGCCATCATTGCTTTTAACACATCAGTGTAAGTGTGCACGCCGCTGGTCAATGCAAAATCAACATTCAACTTTCCGTGCAGGATCGAGATCCAGCGCAGGGGCAGCCTCAACTCGGACGATGTACTTAAGTCCAGGCTATGGAGGATTTCCATCTCATCCAGGTCGAAATCGGGCTGGTAGAAGCGATTGAATAGCACGAGACCGTCCGCGCCCGCTTCGACGAGTCGTTTCGTGAAATTGGGAATGGATGTGACAAATGGGCTGATCTTCACCGCCAGAGGAATCTTGATCGCGGATTTCACTTCCGCCACCAAATCCACTTGCATATCTTCAATATTGCCTGATGTCGTGTTGACATCGGTGGGGATGTAGTACACATTGAGTTCCAGCGCGTCTGCGCCAGCCTCTTCGATGCGGCGCGCGTAATCCGTCCAGCCGCCTTTCGAAACGCCGTTCAAACTGCCGATCACCGGAATGGTCAACGCTTTTTTCAAGCCAGCCACATGATTCAAATATTTTTCAGGGCTGATCCCGTACATGCCGCCGTCAGGCAGGTACGATAACGCCTCGGCGAACGAATTACTGCCGCGATTCAGATAGTGATCCAGCTCGAGGCTCTCGTGGATGATCTGCTCCTCGAACAGCGAATACATCACAATAGCGGAAATTCCCGCCTCCTCGAGCTTTTTCGCGCGGTCGATCTTCTTTGAAAGCGGCGAGGCGGAAGCAACAAGTGGATTTCGAAGGTTCAGACCCAGATAAGTGGTGGAAAGATCCGTCATATCATTTTCCTTTTGGATGGTCGGGCGATCTCGTCGAATTGAGCGGGCGCATCACGATCGCCTGCATACGTGTCTACCTGTTTACCCGCCCCATTCCCATACTGCATCGCCGCCATCTGTTGATACAGCGTCCAGCGCGATTTCGCATCCTTTTGAGCGTCTCGCATCAATTCTTCGGCGCGATCCTCATCCATCTGGGTCAGCATCTTGTAGCGAGTCTCGTTGTAAGCGTACTGCGAGAAGGGAACGCTCGGTTCCTTCGACTCAATCACCAGCGGATTCTCTCCCTGCCCGGCAAGGCGCGGATCATAGCGGAACAGCGACCAATGACCCGATTGCACGGCAAGTTTGGTTTGATCGAGGCTTCTCGCCATATCGTACCCATGCGCAATACATGGACTATACGCGATGATCAACGATGGTCCGTCGTAGGCTTCGGCTTCGAGAAATGCCTTCAAGGTTTGCTGGTCGTTCGCGCCCATGGCAATTTTTGCCACATACACATAGCCGTACGACATGGCGAGCAAGCCCAAATCTTTCTTCGGCATCGCTTTGCCGCCCATGGCGAACTTGGCGACTGCCGCGCGCGGCGTGGCTTTGCTCGCCTGCCCGCCCGTGTTGGAATAGACTTCGGTATCCAGAACGAGAATATTCACGTTGCGTCCGCTCGCCATCACGTGATCGAGACCGCCATAGCCGATATCGTACGCCCAGCCGTCTCCGCCGATGATCCACACGGATTTTTTGACCAGCGCATCGGCGACGCTGACCAACTCCTTCGCTTTGGAGTCGTTTGATTCCGAAAGTTTGTTTTTCAACGCGGTCACGCGCTCGCGTTGCGCTTCGATGCCCGCATCGTCGCTTTGATCGGCGTTCAAGATCGCATTAACGACTTCGCTTCCAACTTCGCCTGTTATCGATTCCAATAATTCGCGCGCATATTCATTTTGTTTATCGAGCGTCAGCCGCATTCCCAAACCGAACTCGGCGTTATCCTCGAACAACGAGTTCGACCACGCGGGACCGCGTCCATTCGCATCCACCGACCACGGCGTGGTGGGGAGGTTGCCTCCGTAGATCGAAGAGCATCCTGTGGCATTGGCGATCACGGCGCGGTCGCCAAACAACTGCGAGACCAACTTCACGTAGGGCGTCTCGCCGCATCCCGCGCATGCGCCGCTGAACTCGAACAACGGACGAAGCAACTGCGAGTTCTTAATTGTCGAGGGATTGATCAACTTCCTGTCCAAGTCTGGAATCTTCATGAAGAAATCCCAGTTCTTCGCTTCCGATTCGCGCAGAGGCGGCTGAGCCTGCATGTTGATGGCGCGGCGTCCCACTTGCGTTTTATCTTTCACGGGGCAAGCCTCCACGCACAGCGTACAACCCGTGCAATCCTCCGGCGCCACCTGCACCGTATATGCGTATCCCGCAGAAAACTCCTTGAACTTCGACGGCATGTGTTTGAACGTTTCAGGCGCGCTTGCCAGGGCAACTTCACTGTACACTTTATGCCGTATCACCGCATGAGGGCACACAATCACGCACTTGCCGCATTGGATGCACAACTTCTCGTCCCACACGGGAATTTCCAGCGCGATGTTGCGCTTCTCCCATTGCGAAGTCGCCAGCGGATACGTGCCGTCGTTCGGAAGCGCGGAGACGGGGATCTCGTCGCCCTCGAACTGGATCATCCTCCCCAGTACGTTCTTCACGAATTCAGGCGCTTCATTTGGGACGGGCAGCCGTCGCGCCGCTTCAGACGTTATCGCCTGTGGAACTTTGACCTCATACAGATGCTCCAGCGTTCGGTCCACGGCTTCGTAGTTTTTCTTTACGACCGCCTCGCCGCGCTTGCCGTACGTTTTCTCGATGGCGCGTTTGATCTCGGCGATCGCCTGCTCGCGTGGAAGCGCTCCGCTGATGGCAAAGAACGCCGTCTGCATGATGGTGTTGACGCGCTGTCCCATGCCTGCCTTCTCGGCAACGTCGTATCCGTTGATCACGTAGAACTTAAGTTTTTTCTCGAGGATGTCTTTCTGCGCTTCGCTCGGAAGGCGATTCCAAATCTCCTCGGGACCGTACAAACTGTTGAGCAGGAAGACCGCGCCTTCTTTGGCGTATTTCAACATGTCGAACCGTTCAAGGAAGTTGAACTGGTGGCACGCCACGAAGTTCGCCTGATTGGGTTCGATGAGGTAGGGAGCCTGGATCGGCTTGGGACCAAACCGCAAATGCGACGTGGTCATCTGCCCCGATTTCTTCGAGTCGTAGACAAAATATCCCTGCGCGAAATTTTCCGTCTCTTCGCCGATGATCTTGATGGAGTTCTTGTTCGCTCCCACTGTGCCGTCTGAGCCTAATCCAAAGAACACACAGCGGACAGTCTGCTCGTCTTCGATGGAGAAAGACGCATCGTACTCTAAACTTGTATTGCTCACATCGTCGTGGATGCCGACGGTGAAATGATTCTTCGGTTCGGGTTTGGATAATTCGTCCAACGCCGCTTTGACCATCGCTGGCGTAAACTCTTTCGATGAAAGTCCATATCTTCCACCAATCACTTTGATGTTATTGCGCCCGCTTTCGACTAAAGCGTTCACCACATCCAAATACAACGGCTCGCCCAACGCGCCCGGCTCCTTTGTTCGATCCAGCACGGCAATTTTCTTCACCGATTGCGGCAGCGCCTTGATGAAATGCTCCACTGAAAATGGACGATACAACCGCGCGCGCAACACACCGACCTTTTCGCCCTTTGCAACGAGGCGCTTCACCGTCGCTTCGGCAGTTTCTCCGCCCGAGCCCATGAGGATGACAACGCGTTCCGCTTCGGGGTGACCGGCATACTCGAAGAGATGATATTGCCGCCCGGTCACTTGCGCGAACTTGTCCATCATTTCCTGCACGATAGCGGGAGTCGCGGCGTAGAACGGGTTCACCGTTTCGCGCGCCTGAAAGTAGACATCGGGGTTCTGCGCGGTGCCGCGCAGGACGGGTCGCTCGGGGGTGAGCGCGCGCGCCCGATGTGCGCGAATCAGCTCCCCGTCGAGAAGGAGGCGGAGTTCGTCATTCGCAAGATAAAATATTTTGGCAACTTCATGCGAAGTGCGGAACCCGTCGAAGAAATGCAAAAACGGCACGCGCGTTTTCAGCGTGGACATCTGCGCGATGGCGGCGAAATCGTGCGCCTCTTGCACCGACCCGCTTGCGAGTAATGCCCAGCCCGTCTGGCGGACCGCCATCACATCCTGATGATCGCCGAAGATGGAAAGTCCCTGCGCGGCGATGGAGCGCGCCGCCACGTGAAAGACCGCGCTGGTGAGTTCGCCCGCGATCTTGTACATGTTGGGGATCATCAGCAAAAGTCCCTGCGAGGCGGTGAAGGTGGTGGTGAGCGCGCCCGTTTGCAACGCGCCATGCACGGTTCCCGCCGCGCCCCCTTCGGATTGCATCTCGATCACGAGAGGAACCGTCCCCCAAAGATTCGGTTTGCCTTTTGCCGACCATTCGTCGGCGAATTCGCCCATGGCGGAGGAGGGGGTGATCGGGTAAATGGCAATGACTTCGCTCAAACGATGCGCGACCGAGGCGGCGGCTTCATTGCCGTCAACCATGATGATGGGTTTATCCATGCTGGCTCCTTGAAGTTTTCTCTGGCGCAAGTGTAGCCCCCGTTGGTATTGGATGTTAGTTAGGAATGACTTAAATCCGCCTGTCTGTTGTCACTTATTAGATGATAATTGGCGGAATTCGGGAGGCAATGAATGAATTTGTGTGTTATATCTTTCACACCGAGGAAATACATGCCCGCCTTCAAACAACTCTTCTGGAAACACTGGTATCAATATCTCACGCGCCGCGTTGGTAATGAGTCTGTCACCTTCTTGAACTATGGCTTCTGGCCCCCCGAAGGCGAGACGGTAATGCTCCAACCCGAGGATGAGATCAACCGCGCCGCGATCCAACTTTATCATCATGTTGCCAGCGGAGACGAACTTGCGGGCAAGCATGTGCTTGAGGTCAGTTGCGGTCATGGCGGCGGCGCGTCGTTCGTCAAGCGTTATCACAAGCCGAAGACCTACACGGCGATTGACCAGAATCAAAACGCCATCGAGTACAACCGCAAGGCGCACGCCGCGCTCGGCATTGACTTTCGTACAGGCGACGCGCAAGCGCTCGACTTCCCTGAAAATCATTTCGACGCGGTCATCAATGTTGAAGCCTCGCATTGTTATCCGCGGCAGGATGCGTTCTTCAATTCCGCGTATCGCGTGCTTCGACGCGGCGGAAAATTCCTCTACGCCGATTTCCGCACGGTGGCAGACGAGCCAAAGGTCGAGCGCGACATCCGCGCGGCGGGGTTCAACGTCCACTCGAAGACCGACATCACCGCGCACGTCCTCCGCGCCCTCACGCGCAACAGCGAGCGATACCGCGCCCTCGCGCATCAATTCGCGCCGAAGATCCTGCATCCCTTTGTGGAAATGTTCGCCGCGGTGGAGGGGAGCAGTATCTACAACATGTTCGTCAATCGGGATTACATCTACTTCTCGTACCAACTCTCCAAAGCGGACTGACGCTTCATTTTGGATCTCAGCCTGTCTCGCCAGCGGAGGCCCTAGTTCACCCCGCAGTTGAACTGCGAGGTGAACGCGTTAAGCCTTGACATCCCTCCGTTTTCGCAGATAATTGCATCAATCAATTCAAAGGCTGTGACAGAGGAAAGTAGACTGGCAGAAGCCGCCAGAGAGATGCGATGCAACGCTGAAAGTCGCATTCGATAGAAACCAGTCGAAGTTCCCTCTTGAGCCGTTCGCGTGAACGTACGACAAAATTAATTTTGTCGTACTGCGTAGCCAGAACCGTTTTCTCAACGTTACACGAGATGCCGATGAATGTCGGCGCAAAGCGAATCGCGAGCCTTAAACGGCGAGTGCGGTTAACTTGGGTGGTACCGCGAGAATTCCCTCTCGTCCCATTTTGTGGACGGGAGGTTTTTGTTTGTATCGTACTATCCCGTCATTGCGAGGAAGCCCGAAGGGCTGACGAAGCAATCCCCAATACAATGACGGAGATTGCTTCGGGCGGAAAAGCGCCGCCCTCGCAATGACGAAATAGACTTGGAGGCAGTATGTTAGACAAATTGAACGAAATTGAAAAATCCGCGCTGGAGTCGTTGCAATCCATCACGGATTCAGCCGCGCTGGAGGCTTGGCGCGTGTCGAACCTTGGGCGCAGTTCGCCGCTGATGACGGTCTTTGCCGGGTTGGGGAAACTGTCGAAGGAGGAGCGACCATCTGTCGGGTCGGGGGCGAACCGTGTGAAGGTGGCGTTAGAGTCCGCGCTGGAAGAGCGATCCAAAATTGTGAAAGAAGCCGCGCTGGCGAAATCCCTCGAAGAAGACGCGTTGGATGTGACGTTGCCCGGGCGAAGCGTACATGTCGGCAGGTTGCATCCGTCTACGCAGCAGTTGCGAAAAGTGTTGAGCATTCTCGCGGACATGGGCTTTCAAGTGTATACCTCGCCCGAAGTGGAAACGGATGAAATGAATTTTCAACTGCTTAACTTTCCGCCGAACCACCCCGCGCGAGATATGCAGGATACGTTTTATGTGGAGGCTGAGGGGCGCGGTGACAATCCGATCTTGCTTCGCACACAAACATCGCCCGGACAAATTCGTGCAATGCGCGAATATGCCGCGACGAATCCCGAAAACCCGCCACCGATTCGAATCGCGTCACCTGGTATGTGTTTCCGCCATGAACAGATCACCGCGCGTTCGGAGATCCAATTCAATCAAGTGGAGGGACTCGTCGTCGGCGAAAACATCACGTTCGCCGACTTGAAAGGCACGCTTGCTGATTTCGCGCGCAGGATGTTCGGGCAGAACGCGCGCGTGCGATTCCGCGCGTCGTATTTTCCGTTCACCGAACCCTCCGCCGAAGTGGATGTGGAATGTTTCGTCTGCGGCGGCAAGGGATGCGGCGTGTGCAAAAATTCTGGCTGGCTCGAAATTCTCGGTTGCGGCATGGTGCATCCCGTCGTTCTGCAAAACGGAGGCTATGATCCCGCGCGTTATTCTGGTTTCGCGTGGGGCATGGGACCTGAACGTCAGTTGATGCTGAGGTACAAGATTGACGATATCCGATATTTCTGGGGCAACGACCTGAAGTTTTTGGAGCAGTTCTAATTTAGAGATTAGAGACTAGAGATTGGAGACTGGACAGTCTCTAGTCTCCAGTCTCGGTAGAAGGATTTTGAAAATGAAGATACCTATTTCATGGTTGCGTGATTACATAGATTTGAACGGTTTGTCTGTTGAAGACATTGCTCGTAAATTAACGCTCGCTGGTCTCGAGGTGGATGAGATCAAGTATGCGGGTTTGGCGATGCCTGAATATAAAAACGGCGAGAAGCATGAGTTCAAAACGAGCGGCATTGCGTGGGACAAGGAAAAACTTGTCGTGGCGGAGATCCGCGAGGTGAAGGAGCATCCCAACGCGGACAGGTTGACGTTGCTCGACTTGTTCGACGGGAAAGAGAATCAAACCGTGTTGACGGGCGCGCCGAACATCTTCCACTTGAAAGGGACGGGCAAACTCGCCAAGCCGATCAAAGCCGCGTACGCCAAAGAGGGGACAACTCTCTACGATGGTCACGTGGAAGGTCTGGAGTTGATGACCCTCAAGCGGACAAAGATCCGCGGAGTCGAATCGTATTCGATGGTCTGCTCCGAAAAGGAACTGGGAATCTCCGAGGAACACGAAGGCATCATTTTGCTGGATGACGACGCGCCAGTTGGAACTCCGCTCGCCGATTACATGGGCGACGCCGTGCTGGATATTTCCATTGTGCCGAACATGGCGCGGAATGCGAATGTGATCGGGATCGCGCGGGAACTCGCGGCGTTGACGGGGAGGGAGTTGCGGAAACGGGTAAACAGGGAAACAGGTAGACAGGTAGACAAGGAAACAGGTAAACAAGGAAAGAACGCAGTACGCAGTACGCAGCAGTCAGTCACCCAACTCGTTGAAATCGAGATCACCAACCCTGAATTGAATCCGCGCTTTGTGGCGGGATTGATCCGTGATATTGAGATCAAACCGAGTCCGTATCACATTCAGCGGCGGTTGCGATTGGCTGGGATGCGTCCCATCAACAACATCGTGGATGCGACCAACTACGCGATGCTCGATATCGGTCAGCCGCTTCATGCGTTTGATTATGATGTGCTCGTGGGGCGGATTGCCAATCCGCCCGGTGAGCGGGATAACATCCCGCCCCACGGAAAGAAGATCAAGATCATCACCCGCGCCGCGAAGGGTGGCGAGAAACTCACCACGTTGGACGGCAAAGAACGAGTCCTGACTTCTGAGAATGTTCTCGTCTGCGATGAAAGCGGTCCGCTGGCGATGGCTGGCGTGATGGGCGGCGCAGAATCGGAAGTGACGGATAAAACTCGCACAATTCTGCTTGAAGGCGCGGCGTGGAATTTCATCAACATCCGCAAGACGGCGAAGCAACACAATTTGCCCTCTGAAGCGTCGTTCCGTTTTTCACGCGGCGTGCATCCTGCCATGGCAGAGCAAGGCGTGAAGCGCGGACTTGAACTCATGGCAGAATGGTCGGGCGGGCAGATCGCGCCTGACCTCGTGGATGTGTATCCGCTCAAGCCGAAGGACCCGACGATCACCGTCACGACGAAAGATGTGAAGCGTTTGCTCGGCATTGATCTCACTGCGAAACAAATTGCCGAACTGCTTACGCGCCTCGAGTTTGAATGTAAAGTGGAAAAAGATTCTGTCAAAGCGAAAACTCCGCCGCATCGTCTCGACATTGGCGAAGGTGTTGTCGGTCTCGCGGATGTGCTTGAGGAAGTCGCGCGCGTTTATGGCTATGACCGCATCCCCGAAATGCGCATGTCCGATTCGCTTCCGCCGCAGGTGGGCAATCCGCAGCACGAATGGGAGGAACACGCCCGCGATATTCTCACCAGCCTCGGCGTGCAGGAAGTCGTCAGTTATCGCATGACCTCGCCCGAACGCGAAAGCCGACTCATTTCGTTTGATGATTATGTCGCGCTGGCGAATCCCATCGCGCCCGAACGCCGCGTGATGCGCCGCAGTCTGCTCGCGTCGCTGTTGGAGAATGTCGAAAAGAATGCGCGCGCCGAATCCATTTCGATGTTCGAGATCGGTTCAGTGTTCGAGCCGAATAAAAACAATCTTCCTAATGAGCCTCGCAAGTTAGCAATCGCAATGACTGGATTACGGACTCAAACCGCATGGGATGTGAAGGATTCCGCTTCGTTCGATTTCTACGACATGAAAGGACGCCTCGAACTCCTGTTGAGCGGACTGCGCCTTAGCGGCATTTCCTACAACACCCCAACCGATTCGTCCCTCTTTCTCCACCCCGGCAAATCTGCCCAAGTCAGCGTGAACGGACAAACCGTCGGCGTGTTCGGTGAGTTGCATCCGCTGGTGAAAGAGAAATATGATTTCGAAGATTCGCCAGTCATCGTTGCTGAGTTTGATCTGGATACCCTCCGCAATTTACAGCCGACGTATGGCGTTACGCCTGTTTCAGAATTCCCGCCGGTGCTCGAAGACATCGCCATCATCGTGGATGAATCAGTGGCGGCAGAACGTGTCGAAAGCCTCATCAAGCAGACGGGCGGAAAGATCGTGACTCGCGTCCGCTTGTTCGACGTCTACCGCGATGAAAAGATCGGCGCGGGGAAGAAGTCGCTGGCGTATAGTCTCACGTATCAATCGGAGAAGACGATGACCGATGCCGAAGCCGCGACGATTCGCACGAAGATCGTCAAGCGGCTGGAGCATGAGGTCGGCGCGAAGCTACGCAGTTAACGTCGAGTGTTGTATACTTGAGAAAATTCAGTTCAACGGAGAAAAAATGAACAACAAAAATACCGGTATGATCGCGACGGTTGCCACCGCTCTGATTTGCGGATGTTGCGCTTTATTCGCCTGCGTCATGGGCATCGGCACGATTACAGGGAACGGGACGTTCCAATTAGGCGGTTCCTCCGGGCAGACGCCGCCTGCGTATGGGTACGCTATGTTATGTTTATCGATGATCGCCATCCTTGTCCCAGTGGCGGTTGGTTTCTTCACCCTTCGCAAAAAGACAGATTCGGCAGACGCGACTCCGCCAACTACAGAATAGCAAAAAGACGGCGACCAGATGTGGTCGCCGTCTTTTTTTGTGATTTGTTCCTACTGTACAACGATGGTCAACATCATTGGGCAAAAGTAGTGGTTGTCGACAACCAATGACCAGCGAGTTGTGTACGTGCCGCGATTTTTCGGCGTTTCCATTTCCACTGGGAGGTACACTTGCTTGCCAGGTTCCACACCTTTAGGGATGCTGTACGATTCCACTTTGTGAAGTTTATCGCCGCCAGTGTACACGTAATCCATGTTGACGCGGAACCAGTCGTTTCTGCCGATATTTTTCACCAGCCAGGTCGCGGTAAAATCCTGTCGTGCCACGAGGATCGTGCCTTTAATCGGGTCAACCTCGCGTACCTCACAACCGTATTCGGAGTTGCTCGTTCCGCTGGTGATGTTGGTTAAGGTGGCAGTGCCCGAGGGGCCCAGTCCGGGCAGGATGAAAATAAACGTGTTCGTTGGAGTGGGAGATGCTGTTTCAGTTGGACCCGGGGTGGAAGTAAATGTTGCCGTGGCGGTTGAGGTGGGCAATGCCGCCGCGGTCTGTGTGGACGCGGCGTTTGCCGTCTGCGCGATGAACGTGTTGATCGCGCCGGGGTCGGTCGTTGGGATGGGATTTTGACCCGCCGCAATTGGTAGACAAGCTATCATCCATACTAATGATACCAGCCCGGTCAACACGTTCTTTTTCGACATATCTGAAACCGTTCTGGGTTTATTCAACCACGATCGCGATGTACGGGTAGCACATATTGCCTTCCACTACCCAGGTCATCACATGTTTGCCTTTTTCCGCGGGGGCTACCGCGTCTATGATGATCGTTACAGATTTGCCCGGTTTGAGATCCACGCCAAATTCACGGAAGGTGTCGGTGGGGTCTTTCATTAGTTTTGTGCCGCTGAAGTATTTAATATCGTGCTTGGCAGGGATGGTCTTTGTGCCGGTGTTGACGATAGTCCATTTAATATCGAACTCGTTGCCTTTCTTGAACACGGTCAGATCGCGCGGTTTGTTGCTGACGGGTGTGCATTGATAGGGTTGAGCGGGAGCGCTTCCGCCGCCTCCACCGCCACCGCCTCCGCCTACTACAAGCGTTGGGGTTGGCGGGACGAGCACGAACGGAGTTGCCGAAGGGACGAACGGAGTCTCAGTCGGGGGAACAGAATCGGTTTGGGTAGGAAGCGTGGTGTTCGTCGCGATGGGTTGCGCGGCTTGGGTTTGAGTCCCTGCCGCAGAGATGGTCAGCGCGACCACGGTGGCGATCTGGTTCGCCGTATCCTGTGGGTTCGGCGTAGCCGCCTGCGGAAAACAGGCAGTCACCGCCATGATCACGAGAACGGCTGAGAGTAGAAAACGTAATTTGGTTTGGTTCATAGTATCTCCTTCGGTTGGTTACTTCTGATTCGGTGTGGACGAGCCGCTGCCGATTCCAAGCGGCTGCCATTTTTTCTCGTCTTTAAGTCGATGCTGGATGCCGTGACGATCGTGAACTTCGTCGAAACTCTCGGGTTTGATGAACATTTGCTCGCCATCGAGCAGGCCTAACACGCCGGATTGGCCGGGCTCCATGCGTTTCTCGCCTTTGAACTTCGCCGCATCACTTGGGACGTAGTCGGTTGGCTCTTCATAGGTGGTGATGTAGCCTTCGTAGTTGCGCAGGATGATCTTGTGGTCAGACATGCTGATCAAATAGTTGGGCATGACGGGGATCTTTCCGCCACCGCCCGGCGCGTCCACGATGTATTGCGGGACGGCGTAACCGCTGGTGTGACCGCGCAAGCCTTCCATGATCTCGATCCCTTTCGCGACGGGGGTGCGGAAGTGCCCAGCCCCCTCGACCAGATCACATTGATAGAGATAATACGGACGCACGCGGATTCGAACGAGGTCTTGCACAAGTTTGCGCTGGATATGCACATTGTCGTTGATCCCTGCGAGGAGCACGGCTTGGTTTCCGAGCGGGATGCCAGCCCTCGTTAAACGGTCGCAGGCTTCGGCGAGTTCCTTCGTGATTTCATTCGAGTGATTGACGTGGATGTTCAGCCATAGCGGATGATATTTTGCCAGCATGTCGCACAGTTCCTGCGTGACGCGCATAGGCATGAAGACCGGCACGCGCGAACCGATGCGGATGATCTCGATGTGGGGGATTTCGCGCAGGCGGCTGAGAATTTCTTCGAGAATTTTCGGCGCGAGAACGAGCGGGTCGCCGCCGGAGAGCAGAACGTCGCGCACTTGCGGTGTGCGCTTCAGATATTCGATCTGCATTTCGAATTCCTGCCGCGAGAAGGTTTGGCCGGGGTCGCCGACGATGCGCGAACGCGTGCAGTAACGGCAGTACGACGCGCATTGCGTGGTCACCAGCATGAGGACTCGATCGGGATACCGGTGAACTAGCCCGGGCACCGGGGAGTGGCGATCTTCCGCCAATGAATCTTCCATCATGGCGGTGAAGGACTGCATCTCCTCCGAGAGCGGAATGATCTGTTTACGGGTGGGGTCGTTCGGGTCGTTCGGGTCGATGAGCGAGATGAAATACGGCGTCACATCGACGCGGAACAACCCTTGTGTTTGGAGCGCTTTTTTCTCCGAGTCGGTCAAGGGTATGATTTTTTCGATTTCCTCAACACTGTTTAGGCGATGACTTAATTGCCAGCGCCAGTCGTTCCACTTTTCATCGGGAACGTCAGCGTAGATAGGGGCGCGTTTGGAAACAAAAGGTTCAGACATGGGATTTTCCTCCGAGAGTAATTAAAGTTAGTTGTGCAACTCAAACAGACAGGTAGGAATCACAGCATGGAGGATCGTGGTCGGGTCGGAAGAACCCAGCATTATACACAAACGCGTTCATAATGAATTGAATTGTACGGGCAAACAAAAATAGGGTCAATGTCCCTTTTGGCGGGTTATATGGTCTTAATGGTTTTCTTTGCGCTCTTCGCGGACTTGGCGGTTCAAAAGGTTTGCCCAACATCAATTTCAGAAGCCGTATAATGGATTGATCCACTCACCTACATAACCTCCGTGGATGTACAAAAAAATTAGCGCAGATTAGCGAGATTAGCGAACAAAAGAATTTGGAACCTTAACCCTAGTATCGGTGTATAACTGATGAACTCGAACCTTTGCAGAGGCATGAATGGAACTCCTCTCCCGTTTTGAACAAACTGCCGCAACACAGCCCGATAAACCCGCCATAATTTACTCTTCAAAACAGACAAATGTTTGGAAGCAGACCACCTATCGCTCGCTTTTTGATCAAACGCAACGCTTCCTTTCGGGACTTCAAGCCTGCTCGCTCACCCCGGGCGCTGTCGCCATTGTGATGATCCCGCCTAGCGCGGAGTTTTTCCCTTTTGCCCTGGCTCTGCTCAAATTTGGCATCATGCCCGTGATCTTCGACCCGGCCATGGGTTTGAAAAAAGTTGGTGAGGTGATCAACGAATCAAAGCCGGAGATATTTTTCGGCAATCGGTTGACTCATGCTTTGCGTATCTTGTTCGGCTGGGGAAGGGATTCGATCAAACATAACTTAATGCTTGACAATCTTTTACGCGCCTCTGATCACGAGGCCCCTGTCTCGCAGAGCGCCAAGCCTAGTGACATTGTCGCCGTAATTTACACCTCTGGTTCAACAGGGCTTCCCAAGGGGGCGGTGTATACGCGAGCCAACTTTGCCGCGCAATTAGAGTCGCTCAAAAATACGTTTCATATCTCGGCGGATGAAGTTGACCTCGCCGCATTTCCGCTGTATGCCTTGATCGATCTTTTGCTCGGCGTCACCGTGGTCATTCCAGATATTTCCTTCCCTGTCCCCGGTAAAACGAACCCGCGGAAGACCATCTCCGCTATTAGACAATTCAACGTCACGAATATGTTTGCCTCGCCTGTCGTGCTGGAAATTCTGGCGAACGAGACCCGTCACTCGATCATCGGTAAACTGCCTTCGCTCAAACGGGTGATCACCGCCGGCGCGCCCGCGACGATTCATTTGCAAGAGGTGTTCCGTCAACTTCTCGATGATCATACCGATCTATTCGGCATCTACGGCGCGACGGAGACCCTGCCCATCGCCAAAGTCGAAAGCCGCGAGATATTTGCCTTGAAAGAAAAAACTGAACAAGGCGCGGGCATTTGCCTGGGGAAACCCATCGAAAGCGTCATCGTGCGGATCATTCCGATCACTGACGAGTCAATCGAAGAGTGGATGGACTCGCTTTTAGTGCAATCAAGTGTCGTCGGCGAGATCACGGTACAAAGCTGTGCCACGACACGAGAGTACTTCCATCGGGAAAAATCGAATCGTTTATCCAAAATAAGACTTGGCGATGAGATTATTCACCGCATGGGCGATGTGGGATATTTCGATGAGGAGGGACGTTTGTGGTATTGTGGGAGAAAATCTCATCGTGTGGTCACACAGGATGACGTTCTATTTACCGAGCAGGTCGAAAACATCTTCAATACCCATTCCCTTGTAAAGCGTACCGCGCTGGTTGAGGTGAAACGCAAACCCGTTCTATGGGTGGAATTGGAACGCGGTACGAAAACTAGCCAGGATAGAATGCTGAATGAATTGAAAAAGTTGGCAAAAGATCATCGCCAGGCTTCGCAGATCTCAACGTTTCTATTCGCAAGAAAATTTCCGACCGACGTGCGGCATAACTCGAAGATCATTCGCGAAGAATTAAAGGCATTGGCAGAAAAGAGGCTTGCATGAAAGCGTTAGTTACCGGCGCGACGGGCTTTCTGGGCGGCGCGTTGATCCGCCGCCTGCATGACATGGGCTGGAACGCGACCGGGCTAGGACGCAACCCGAAAAAACTGAACGAACTGGAAGACCTGGGCATTTTTCCGCTTCGTGTGGATATCAGCAAGAAAGAACAGGTATTCGGCGCGATGAAAGGGCAGGAGATCGTCTTCCATTGCGCGGCGTTCCCCTCGCCATGGGGGAATTACGAATTGTTCTATCAGGCGAATGTGATCGGCACGCGCAATGTCGTGCGGGCTTGTTTGGAAAATGAAGTCAAAAGACTCGTGTATGTGTCCACGCCCAGTATTTATTTCGATTACAACTCACGGATGAATGTGAAGGAAAGCGACCCGTTACCCGAACCGGTTAGCAATTATGCCCGTACCAAACTTCTTGCGGAGGAAGAAATTGACAAAGGCTTTGCGAACGGGCTCGCCGTGATCTCGATCCGCCCGCGCGCATTGTTTGGCGAGGGTGATACAGTCATCTTTCCGCGTTTGATTCGGCGTTTAAAGTCCGGCGGACTTCCCATCCTTGGCGATGGCGAAAATATGGTTGACCTTACCTACATCGAAAATGCGCTGGATGCGCTATTACTGTGCGCCGAATCGCCGGACAGCGCGCTTGGGAAGAAATACAATATTTCCAATGGCCAGCCAGTGAAAATTTGGAAATTGATCGAACGCATTTGCGATGAATTGAAATATCTGCGCCCGAGGCGAAGGATTTCTTATCGCGCCGCTTACGTCGCTGCGGGAGTGATGGAGTCTGTTTTTTCGCTTATTCCATTCAGCCCCGAACCGCCGCTAACGAGATTTTCTGTAAGCATGATGGCGAATAATTCATCACTCAATATTTCCGCGGCGCAAAACGAGCTCGGCTACCAGCCCAAAATTTCAATCGAGGAAGGCGTGGGGCGATTCTTGAAATGGTGGAAAGGGAAGAATCAAAAATGAAGATCAACATTCTTCACGCCGGTTATTGCACAGCTCCCGAATGCCTTGCCATTCGCGGCGGACGCTGGCGCTCGATTCGCTTTCCCGCCATGTTCGCGCTTTTTCGCCATCCAAAATTCGGCGCGATGCTTTTCGATACGGGCTATTCCCAGCGCTTCTTCGACGAGACGAAACAATTCCCGAGCCGCTTGTATCGTTGGATGACCCCCGTGACCCTGCATGAGGAAGACTTGATCGCGAATCGACTTTCGACCTTCAACCTGCAACTCAAGGATATCACCCACATCTTCCTCTCCCACTTCCATGCGGATCACATCGCCTCTCTCCCCGATCTGGCTTGGTCGCGCTTCGTCTACCTTCCTCACGCCCTCAACCGCCTCCGCAACTCGCCGTCCTCGCAAGACCTCAAACACGCCTTCCTGCGCGGACTCATCCCCTCCGATTTTGATTCTCGTTCCCGCGAAGTAGACATGACCAAGCCGATTCTTTTATCGGAGGATTATGCGCCGTTCACGACCGGCTACGACCTGCTCGGCGACGGATCCATCATCGGCGTCGAGCTCCCCGGTCACGCCGATGGGCAGATGGGCGTCTTCGCCCGCGACGGCGACGACAAACTTTTTTTCTTTGTGGCGGACGCCGCATGGCTCAAACAGTCTGTTGTGGAAAATCGCCCACCGCACAAGATGGCAGATTTCCTTTTCTCCGATTCTGCTGCTTATCGCCAAACTTTGGGCAATCTACATTCCTATTATTTGACTCATCCTGATACGATCATCGTCCCGTCTCATTGCGAAAAGACGATTCGTTCTTTTGAAAATGACAGACAGCACTCACTTTGATTGAATCCATGCAGGCCGAACTTTTCACCCGCGAGAACATCCACACCCTCCAATTCCCCCAAACGGAAGATGGCGACTACGCTCGACGCTATCTCATCCCATTGATGACAGGCGGCTTGCAAAAATATATTCGCAATGTCTACAACACGCAATTAGCGGCGGTCGAAGTCGGCGAGACGATCGTTCCTGTTACCGTCACAGATTTTCACCCGCAGAACACATACACTGTTTCCCCGTACAGTCACTATGTCTCCTACGGTGGGTTGGAAGAAGTGAAGCATTTGAAAAATCCGCTGGCAGAGTTTTTGGTGAGATTGGCGCTGTATCCCGTCGCTCGGTATTTTCGATCTACAGAGTTGGATCAAGTAGTCTTTGTCAATAATTACCTGCTCTCCACGAACTTGTATCCGTCGGTAACCAGCGATCAACTGTTGGCGATGAGTAAAATGTTGGTAACGCGGTTCCCAGACCGGGCAATCGTGTTCCGCTCCGTTGATCGGAAGAAGAATCCTCACGTGTTCGACACATTGAAGTCTCTGGGATATGACTTGGTCCTTAGTCGCCAAGTCTGGTACATGGACCCTCTCGCCTCGTTGAAGACTCGTCAATGCAAGGAGGATCGGCGCGTGTTGAAGAAAACGGGTTTCGAGGTTGTGAACGGCGAGGGTTTGTCTGATGACGACTTGCATCGCGCGGTGCATCTATATGAACTGCTTTACCTGCGAAAATATTCTTATTACAATCCGCAATTCACATTTGAATTTCTAAAATTCGCAAGAGATCAAAAAACCCTTTATATGCGCGGGCTTAAAAAAGACGGGCAGTTAAACGGAATTATGGGATTCTTCGTCCGCAACGGCGCGATGACCCAGCCGCTGTTCGGGTATGACACCGCGCTTCCGCAGGAAGAAGGTCTGTATCGATTGCTCACGCTGATCACTCTGGAAGAAGGCGTAAGGCGCGGGTTACTCGTTCATGCTAGCGGCGGGGTGGGCAGATTCAAAAAAGCGCGCGGCGGCGAATCGGTGACGGAGTACAATGCGGTGTATACCGGGCATTTGCCGAAGAGGCGGCAATCGCCGTGGAAGTTGATCGGCAGGCTTTCGAAATTTGCGATCCCATATTTCAAAAAAATGGATTTCTAACCTTGTGGTGGTCTCATTGCGGCGGCGACGTCTACTCGGCCACTGAACTTTTATTGAAGGAGCATTCATGCAAGTCAATATCCCATTAAAAATAATCGGTCTGGGAAGATATTTGCCGAAACGCGTTGTCCTCAGTTCGGAATTGGAAGCGATGTGCGGAGTTCCCGCCGGTTGGGTGGAACGGCGTAACGGCGTGCGCGAGCGCCGCTGGGTCACGGATGAAACATCGTCCCTTATGTCGGCGCAGGCGGCGCGAGAGGCGTTGGACGAGGCGCATCTTAAGCCGCATCAACTTGATCTCATCATCAATGCCTCTGGCACGGGCGAGCAGGCGATCCCTGATACGGGCGCCTTGATTCAGCGTCAGTTGGGGCTGGGCGATTCAGGCATCCCGGCGATGACTGTGCACACAACATGTTTGAGCTTTATTGCCGGTATGGATGTGGCGTCTAATTTCATCCACAGCGGGCGATATAAAAATATTTTGATTTGCAGCGCGGACGTGGCGTCGTGCGGCATCAACCCCAAGGAGCCAGAGTCCGCTTCGTTGGTTGGGGATGCGGCGGCGGCGGTAGTCGTCACTCGAGCGGAAGCGGACGAACCGTCCATGATTCATCATGCTCATTTCAGAACGTATGGCGATGGCGCGTATCTCACCGCCATCATGGGCGGCGGCTCGCGTTTTCATCCGCGCTTCCCAAATCATAAACCTGAAGATGACCTGTTCCATATGGACGGTCCCGCTGTATTGCGAATGGTACGCGGCGTTGGCAACGAGTTTCTTGAAGAACTGTACCCGGGTCTGTCGAAAAGCATGATGGATGTGGATGTCGTTGTGCCGCATCAGGCGAGCAAAGTGGGGTTGATGATGTTGGAACGTTTTGGTTGGAAGGAAAATAAGATCATCCGAACCATCGAGACGCTCGGTAATTGCGTGGCGGCGTCTATTCCGGTTACGTTGTATCAAGGGGTGCGCGATGGACGCATCCGACGAGGAAGCAAGGTTCTGTTGGTAGGCACCGGCGCGGGGTTGTCCCTTGGGGGGATGGTGTTGACGTTTTGATTAATCGCGAAGCGCGCAAAGTCCGCAAAGATTTTTAAAGTTTTTCTTTGGGTTCTTAGCGTTCTTCGCGGTAAATAAAATGGCAAACGTTCTCTTCACCGGCGGGCGCGCGCCCGTGACGCTTGATCTTGCTCGCGCGTTTCATCGCGCGGGGCATAACGTCTTCATGGCGGAATCGTCGCGCGGGCATTTGAGTCAGCCGTCGAATGCGATCAAGCAAAACTTTGTGGTGCCCGCTCCACGTCAGGAGACCGAAGCGTTTTTGTCGTCGTTGAAATGGATTGTCGAAGAGAATCAAATCGAATTGCTAATTCCGACGTGTGAAGAAGTCTTCCATGTCGTAAAAGGGTTGGAGAGTCTGCCGTGCCGCGTGTTCGCTGAACCGCTCGATAAGTTGAATCTTTTTCACAACAAGTGGAATTTTGCGAACAGCGCGAGAGCATGTGGGTTGCTTGCGCCTGATACGCTATTGATCGCGGATAAAGATGCGCTGTCGGATGCGTTCGCGCGCTGGCAGAGATTGGTGTTGAAGCCGGTCTATTCACGCTTCGCCTCGCGGACTTTGGTCCTGCCAACGCTTCGTGAGGCTTTAGCCACGCTGACATTTGACCGGACGTGGATTGCTCAAGAGTTTGTTCCGGGCAGGCAGTTTTGCAGTTATTCGGTCTGTCAGGAAGGGCGCGTTGTTGCGCATGCGGTTTACCCGGCGATCTTCACGGCTGGGCAGGGCGCGACGATTGCGTTTCAACCTTCCGAACATGCGCAGATATTTCAATGGGTGCAGACGCTTGTAAACCATTTCAAGGTAACGGGACAGATGGCGTTTGATTTCATCGAATCGCCCGACGGGGAAGCGTATGCGTTGGAGTGCAACCCGCGCGCGACGAGCGGCGTCCATTTGCTGACTTCGAATCCTCGTTTTGTCGAATCGTTTTTTAATTCGGGAATAGATTGCGTCAGACCGACGCAGACCTCCCCGCGTATGTTGAGTTCTGCGATGCTGATCTACGGTTTGACGGATGCGCTCAAAAAGAGAAGCCTCGGCTTATGGCTGAAGACTTTCCTGCAAGGCGATGATGTGATCTGGGATCTTCGTGACCCGCTCCCGTTCTTCTTACAGTGGCGGAGCATCCTCGCTTATCTGACTTTAGGAATGAGGCAGAAAATTTCCGCGCTGGAGGCATCTACATTCGACATTGAATGGAACGGGGAGTAGCGGCGAGAGACACGACTAAATGGTAAGAATCCCTTGCTGTCAGTTTTCAATTAACTGGACTACAATGAGCAAAGAGGCGCCATGCAGAATAACTCCGATGAGCTAGAAATCATTCACAACCTCGCCGAAAAGCGATTCGAGACATGGATGGACGGGAAACTCTCCAAACTTGATTATCTGGAAGACGAGAACTCGATCGTGATGACGCACGTCGGCGTGCACCCCGACTTGCGCGGGCATGGCGTGGCTGGCAAACTGACCGAGGTCGCGTTGGAATATGCGCGTGGAAAGTCTTTGCGGGTGATTCCGATGTGCTCGTATGTTGCAGCGTATATTCGTCGGAATCCGCAATTTGCTGAGTTGACCAAACAACGATGAAAAGTAAGACGTGTCTTGCTTTTCTTTAAATAAAACCAAAACGCGTTCCATGCTATAAGCGGGAACGCGTTTTGTTATGTGGCGGGGAGGGCGGGATTCGAACCCGCGACTGGTTTAACCCAGCACTCACTTAGCAGGCGAGCCCATTCGGCCACTCTGGCACCTCCCCAATTTTCAGTTTGAAAGTTTCAAGTTTGCATGTTGCAGGTATTGAAAATGAAAACTTTCAAACTTTCAACTTGTGAACCTGCAACTCTCAGGCGGAGGGAGTGGGATTCGAACCCACGTTGGTGTGACCCAAACATGTTTTCAAGACATGCGCCTTCAGCCGCTCGGCCATCCCTCCACGAAGCCCCACCAGTTGAGGCGGACGAAATTTTACCATAAGAGGGCGTCCGAAGCTCGTCGCTCTGAAACGGGGGAGTGGCTAAATAGGTGGGCTCACAAAGTCCATCACATGGGCTGAGTAGTTTGGAAACTGTTGTTTGTAAAGTTGCCTGCGATTGAAACAGTACACGAATAATCGGATCGCACATTCCAGAGCAT
>Ga0209605_1000086_pt1 | contig 127896 bp, 127 predicted proteins | sample AD_UKC035_MetaG_FD_184408 | JGI IMG/M metagenome (GOLD analysis project Ga0209605, IMG submission 184408) | Active sludge microbial communities of municipal wastewater-treating anaerobic digesters from USA - AD_UKC035_MetaG (SPAdes) (version 2) | ecosystem: Engineered > Bioreactor > Anaerobic...
ACTAGAAGTCATCTCAAAAATGTCACCCTGAGCGTCAGCGAAGGGTCTCTACTGCCCAAATAAGAGACTCTTCGGTCGCAAACCCCGCTCCCTCAGAGTGACACGGTGTTTTTGAGACAAGTTCTAGAATCCTCAGCCTGTTTTTATTTACGCGCGAGTTAGCAGCAACCGCCGCCACCGTCACAGCAACCACCGCCGCAACAGGTCTCGTCACAGATCACATCCAATTCCATGTCGTTCACCTCCTTCCTTTGCATAGATACATATCGATATGTTTTCGCAAAAAAATTTTGTTTCGCTCTTTTCGCCGTCCTCGGCGAAAAGACTCCTATGATAAAGTTTTCAAAACGATCTGCGTTGCTTTTTCCTCTGGCGCGAACTTGACCATCAACTGCCCGCAACAATACGCGACCTGATCCTGATTCAACGAGTAGAACGTTTGCTTCCCATCCTCGCGGATGCTTACCAAGCCCGCGTCCCGCAGGATGGCGAGATGATGCGAGATGGTGGGTTGTGAGAAGCCGACCTTCTCGACGATCTCGTTGACGGAGAGTTCGCAACAACAACACGCGGTCATGATCTTCTGGCGCGTTTCATCTGCAATGGCTTTGGCAAATAGAACAGGGTTGGTTTTCATAGCGGCGAAATTTCATGATTATTATATAGATAGATGTCTATTTGTCAAGGGGCGGATTTGTCTCGCCTGGAGGGCGCAGTCGTTCTCCATACGGGGTTTTCTGACAGGCAATCTTGCTTTCCAGCGCGGGTACGGCGATCACAGTAGTCCACCAGCAACGATTAATCACTCACCTTACGCAATGTCATTCTGAGCGAAGCGAAGAATCTCTGTCGCTGTTGTAGAGACCCTTCGCTGACGCTCAGGGTGACATGCCTTCGGGCTTGAAACCATCAAAGTGCGTAAGGTGAGTTAATCAAATTCACCTGTTTGCAACAATGTCTTCTGCGGGCTAAACCGCCAGCCGCCTCATCAAGGCTGAGGGCGCATGGCGCAAAAGCCATGCGACCCACCTCCAGCGACCGGGCGTATATACTTCCTGCTTGCGTTGACGGATTCCCCGCCAAATATCCGATACGGCGGTATCCACCAGTGCGATCCAGAAACCAACGCTGGCATGTTGGATCATATCGGTTGAAATAAAGCCCGGCTTTACTGTCAGGACGCGCACGCCATGTTTTGATAGGCGATTCCGGAGCGATTCGAGATATGTGTTCAGCGCGGCTTTCGATGCGTTATAAGCAGGCGCGCCGGTCCGTCCGCGCTCGCCGCCCACTGAACTGATGCCCACGATTTGCCCACTACCTTGCGATTGAAAATAGATGGCAGCCAGATTGAGCCATGCCATTGCCCCAAGAATGTTGGTCTGCATGATTGCCCTATCTTTCGAAAAATCGAACTCGTGTTTTCCGACTGGAATCAACAAACCCGAATTGAAGACGATCAAGTCCAAGCCGCCGAGAAGTTCGACGACCTGTTGAAAGCGTGTCGGGATGGAGTCGAAATCTGTCACATCGTGTACGATGAAGCGGGCGCTTTCTTCCCCTACCTCGGAGTTGATCCTGCGGCAAAGAGCCTCGAGTTTCCGCTCGCGCCTCGCTAGCAAAACGAGTTGGTACCCCTCACGGGCGAGTTTGAGCGCCAGCTCCGCGCCGATGCCGCTCGAAGCGCCAACGATGGCTGCGCGTTTCACATCCATGGTTTGCATTGACAACCTCTACAGCATGAAAGGAATGAGCATGTCGTATGCCATACCAAAAACGACCGCGCCGGCAATCAACGTCCCGAGCACGATGGCGATCACGCGCCAGCGGGCAATGGCAAGCGCGCCGGTCAATGCGCCGATCGATGTGCCTGCGCCGGTGATGAGGAATGCCAGCGCAGACCCCGCGCTCATGCCCGAATCCATGAAGGCGCGAACGAGCGGCATGGACGCCTCTGTATTGAGGTAGAACGGAATCCCGAGTAGCGCGGCAAGCGGAACGCTTAAAATCCTGCCAGAACCAAATAGATCATGGATCCACTCCTGGGGAATCAACCCATTCAGAAAATAACCGATGAAGGAGAAACCGAAGAACATCAATACTAATTTCCAGGATAGATCGAAAAATTCGCGCAAAGCCATCGCGGTTGTGACCTTCGGCTTGCCGGGGCGGGGAAGCGGTTCGAGGTTTGGCAGGGCATTTTCACGTTGAGGGCGGAGGCGGGCTTGGTCTTTCAGCCAACCGCGCGAGTCGGCGAATCCCGCCAATGCCCCGCCAACCAATCCCAGAATGATGGATGATGCCATGAAGGTTACGGCAAAGGGCCAGCCAAACAACCCTGCGCTGTAAACCATTTGCTGAGGTGAGGTGAGCGGAGATGCGACGAGGAATGCCACAATTGGCGCCCATGGAACGGTGGAAGCCATCATGCCGAGGACGACGGCAGTGGTGCCGCACGAACAAAACGGCGTGGCTACCGCGAGCGTTGTGGACATGGCAACGCTGTTGCGTTGGTTTCGTTTCAGGAAGGCAGCCACACGGTCCTGATCCACGTAGAGTTTGAGCGCCACGCTAATGACAATGCTGAGTAAAAGAATTGGCCAAAGACCGGAAAAGGTCTCTGCGGCTTTGCCGAGGGCGAACTGAAATGTTTCGAGCAGGTTCATAAAAAGCTCCTTTATATAGATAAGTGTCTATGTGATAGGGTAAAAAATATACCGACGAAAAGGCGGCATATTTTTTGGGCGTTTGCGATGCGATCGAGGTTAATCCGCAGCGCGCTGATCTTCGCGTTTGCGCCTGCATTTGCAATGTCCGCAAAGGGATACGCCGCGAGTGAAGAGAAATAGTAAGCCTTTTTCCATGGTTTCTCCTTTCCGATAAGTTTGCGAAATTTGTCCAGTGAAGGGCTGAAATGATTGCTTGCCCGATCTCACATAGACAATCTTCTATTAGATATTATATCGAAGTTTGTCTATGTGTCAAGGTGGAAAAACTTCCGAAGTTTTCAAAACTTCGGAAGTCTAATCGTTTACTTGCTCGTCAAAACTCCCAACCGATCCACATATTCCTCCAGCACGGAGAACGCGTCTTCGATGGGTTGTGTTGTTGTCATGTCAATCCCAGCGATGCGGTACACATCCATTGGGGAAACCGATGAGCCTGCCTTGAGAAAGTTGATGTGATCCTGCGCGGCGTTCGGGACTCCGTCGAGAATCCGCTTGGCGATGGCGTTCGCGGCGGAGATGCCGATGGCGTATTGGAACGAGTAGAAGTCAATGTAAAGATGCGTGGTGAACGTGCCCCATGTGATGCCCACGCGCTGACGGTCCAGATTCATTTCGCCGCCGAAGCCTTCGCTGAACAAGTCCGCCATCAGTTCGATCATCGCATCGGCGGTGAGCGGCTGACCTTGTTCCACGCGTTGATGCGTTTCGAGTTCGAAGCGAGCGAGCGTGGGCATGATGAAGAAATAGCGGTGGAAGTTATCCATTGCTTCTTCGAGCAAAGCCGTTTGGAAATATTTGTTTTGATTCGTCTTGAGCAGATGCGCGCGAGTCATCGCCTGATTGAAGTTCGAGGCGGTTTCCGAAATGATCGAAGGATAGGTGTAATAAATCATTGGTTGGGCGCGGCTGGCGTAATACGCGTGCATCGAGTGACCGAGTTCGTGCGCGAGCGTGCTCATACTTCCCACATCGTCGGTGTAACTCATCATAATGAACGGATGCGTGTCGCTTGGCACGCGCGTCGAGAACGCGCCTTGTCGTTTGCCCGCGTTGGGCGACCAATCTACCCAGCGGTCATGCAGGCATCCCCGTCGCATGACGCGGACGTATTCCTCTCCCATAGGCGCGAGTCCTTCGCAGATCCAATCCACTGCTTTTTCAAACGGGACTTTGTGAGTCTTCGTCGTGAGCGGCGCCCAAACGTCATACGGATTCAACGTCTTCACGCCCAATGCTTTGCGTCGAATTTTCCAATACTTGTGCCAGAGCGGAAGATTCTTTTTGAAGATGTTCAGCAGGTTATGGAACATCTCGACAGGCACGTTGCCATTGAAAAGCGTAGCCTCGAGCGTGGAGTTGAATTTGCGCGCCTTCATGTTGAACACGTTGGCTTTGATCGAAGCGGTGAGATTGCTCGCCAGCGTGTTTTTGGCTTCGAGATATTTATCGTTGTAATTTTCCCACGCCGTCTGACGCGCCTTGCGATCCGACGTATTGAGGATCGCGTCGAAAGCGCTTTGGGTCAACTCCACTTTTTTGCCCTTGCTGTTTTTCGCGGGCTTGAATTTGAAATCGGCGTTCGCCAACAGACTCGCGGTGTTGCGCACCGTGCCGAATGGATCGCGCAACATGCCCATCAACTCCTCCACTTCAGCGCTGCGGACGTGCGCCTGCTTGCGGAATAAGTCGTTGACAAAATGCTCGTAGACTTTCATCCGCGCATCGGATTGGATCCACTGACGCAACTTCGCTTCGCCAACCGACAGGAGTTCTGGTTCCACGTAGGACATCGCCGCGCCCACCTGAGCCAACGCGGACATCGCCTTCCCGTTCATCGCCGCGCCTTCCTCGTCGTTTGCGTCCACCGAACTCGACATCGTCGCATACACGCGGACTTTCATCGAGCGCTGTTCGAGCGCGTCCATGGCGCTCATCGCCTCGAGGAACGTATCCACGCTATCGCCGAGATGTCCTTTATATTTCTGGATCGAAGGCAACGCGTCGAGAATATTTTTCACTTCAGCATCGAATTGACTCGGTGATGCAAACACGCTTTCGGCGTTCCATGTTTGATTCTTCTTTACTTTTGCGCGAGGTTGTGGGGTGGGCATGAGAGGTCTCCTTTGTTATTGTGAACAGGTCTATCGGTACTTCACGAAAGTTCAGGCGACAGTGCAACTGTCGCCTGCCTTGACGCAGTGCAACTGCGTCAAGAACCTGTTTTCGTGATCTGCTGATTATATCTTTTGGTCGTCTTGAAAAATTAAAGAAATTCTGAAGCTAAGCGTCCCCATTGACTTGCAGGTTGAAAAATTCGCCCGAGTCGGCGTCATACATGAATTGGAAGAAGCATGCGCCGCCATCCATCACGATGACAAACTCTGTTTGCCAGTCGGTTCCAAAACTGGCGCAAAAGAAATTGGCGTAGACGATCCTCCGCTCGCCCAGAGTGATCCCTAGATATTGGCGGTTATAGTCATCCAGCTTTTCCCCAACGGGAGCTCCCTGTGAACGGAACTGATCGGAGTTTGCCTGCAAAAATGCGGTGACTCCGTTTTCAATCGCAAGGACATTTTCTTCGGCGGGTGTCCAATACCCTGTGGTTTCGCCGTTTGCCGCGAACCAATCCGCGATTCCCAACTCCTTTGCTTGAGCTTCTGAAAAAATGACCCAATTTTTGCCTCGCTCGTTTTGTGCGGAACAGGCAACTGTCAGCAGCAAAATGAGGATTAATGAAAAAATGACGTATCGTTTTTTAGCCATTGTGCCTCCTTTAGCAAGATTGCCCCGATTATACAATCGGGGCAATCTGATTTTTCATCTATAACCTGAAATCGTCACTCAATTCTCGGCGAGGTGAAATATTTGCCGAGGAAATCTTTCACCAGCATCCAGCCGGTCCAACAGCCATCAATCTGTTCGCCGAGTTTCACCTCGATCCACACCGAGCCGTCTGAGAAGCGCTGAATTTTGCCGGTGTTGACGTACCAGTAGGTGTTCGGCATAGCAGAGGAAAGGATCTTCGTCCCGCCCGGCGCGTTGCGGATGTACAACCCGTCTTTGTAAGTGATCTTCACGAGCTTGAAGTAATCTGTAGTGGGAGGCTGGGTTGGGGAGGATGGCGGAGGCGGCGGAGGGTAATTCGGCGGGGGCGTTCCCGCGCCGACGGGCAGATAGATGACCTGTCCCGCGTAAATGAGACTCGGATTCGTGATCTGCGGGTTCACCGCCAACAACGCGGCAACGCTCGCCCCGGTCTTTTGGGAGATAATGCCGATGGTGTCGCCCCATTGGACGGTGTAGGTGCCGCCATACGTCGGTTGTGAAACGGGCGGTTGGGAATATCCAGTTGGGATGTAGAGCGTCTGTCCCGCGTAGAGCCACCATCCCAGCCCGGGGTTGGCGGCGCGGATGGCGTCCACGGTGGTATCGCACATCAGCGCGATGCCGCCGAGTGTGTCGCCCCATTGAACCGTGAGGTAAGCGGGGCATTGCGCCCACGCCCGTGCCCCGCCCGCCGAAGCGAAGGACGCGATCAGGAGCATGAAAACCAGCGCGATTTGAACAATTCTCTTCGTCATTGCATCTTCTCCTTGGTTGGCTCAACCGCGGATGGAATCGTTTGGGCGATTCCCGAGCGGCGATGCCTCAAGAATACTCGAAAAGAATCTTTTTTTCAACCGTGGGGTGACGGTTTTTTTCTGACTCTTTGCTCTTATTGAGAGGGGCGGAGCGCATGAATCTCGCGCGCTAATCAAGGATTTGTTCGTTCAGCCAACGACGGATAATGTTTTGAATTTCCTCTGGCTTTTTCATGATCAGAAAATGGTCGCTATCTATTTCCACGTACGTTCCCAAATCCCCGACCTCCGCCGCAAATTGACGCGCCATTGCAGGTGGGACTCGTTCATCCTGTGCGCCTTCGATCATGAGAACGGGCAAACCCAGCCCTCTGACACTGGTCCCGTTCGTGAAGCCGTCAATGAAGAATAAGCCGACAAGTCCGCTTTCAGCGCTCAATTCGGAAGTCAATCGCCCTATGCTAAAGCCTCCATTGGAAAAACCGCCGAGATAGAATCTTGTGATCCCTTGTTTTCTAAGATACTCAAAGGTACGTTTCAGTATCTCGTGACCGCGCGGCTTCGACCATTGACCTGTCCATTCTGTGGATGGACAAATGGTCACGCCGCCGATGTCTTTTACGGCTTGCGCAATTTCCCAACACTGCGCCGTGACGTTTCCCATAAAGCCGTGCAGAAAGATCACTCCAAAGGTAGGCTGTTCCTGCGGCTGAATAACGACCGCATCGAAGCCGTCCGGTTGTTGTAGGTTCAGATACGTGCTTACAATAGGAGATGGGAACACGCCTTGAGTTCTTATCTCGGAGTATGCCGCCTCGAAAGCGGGGACGAGACCCTCATGCTCGCGGGTGGAATCGCCTCCGATCAGATGAAATAACTCCTCGCCAAAAATGAGGGCGTCTTGTTCGTCCATGATAGAACCGAGCCAGCGCGGAGAGTTCCCATCCGGCAGTGTGACCATGCGTATCTCGGATGACTGGTTTTGTCCCATGAGAATCGATCGGGCGGCGATGATCAAGAGGAATCCGAGCACACCGGCGAAAATCAAGAACAGAGATTGTTTGCGCGATACAGGAACAGCGATTAATCCAAGTACAAGCAGCGAGCCTGCGAGCAGATATAACACCCCCGAACTTGTGATCGGCAGTCTGAATGCGAATACGATCAACGCCAGCAGAGGCAGAGAAAGAAGAATACCCAGCAGGCGGAGTATGTGGGAGAAAACAGGTCGCATCAATCCACCTCCAATGTTTTTGGTGAATTCATCGTAAAATTTTTTTGTCGGTCAGACCTCTTGTGTTTCCCAAAACTTCATTACCCCGCCAACCCCCAACAGAATCACCCCCAAGGCGACTCCCGCAAGCACAAGCAACCACGTGAATCCTTCGCCAATTCCGCCATACAGATATGTCCACATCCACACCTCGCCGTTTTCGAGCAGCGCCACTTCTACATGAACCGAATTCTCCGCAGACGCGACGCAGTTCCTGCTCGAGCGCGCGACAACTTTCCCCGGCAGCGAAGAAACACTGAATCGATTCTCATCGTCTACCTGGCAGGGTGTGGCATTCAGGTCCTCGGTTGCCTCGTCATGAAGCATCCATGGCTCAGTAGTCTGCCACAGCTCTCTCTTATACACTTTACTGCTTTCCGTGGTGGCAAGGATAAACCCGTAATCGGTCAATTCGATGGTGGTTGCCGAATCAGGTAGTGACGGTAGGCGCTCCCATTTCGTCCCCAGCCCCGGGCGCGCCACGTTGAAGAAGTAACAACCAAACACGATCACAAGCCAGGTGATCGCCACTGTCAACACGCGGTTTGCTCGAGGAATCATTTTACGCTCGCTTCCTCCTGTTTTTTTATGCAGGCTTTCGCATTATATTCCATCTCGAAAAATGGGATTGAAATCACGCGTGTAGTTCGCATCCACGGCGCGACGCCGTTATTTCAATGTTAGATTCCCGCTCTTATCGAACTGAAAATACGGATTGAAAGCGATCTCCCAAAAATTTCCATCGGGGTCAGCAAAATACGAACTGTATCCGCCCCAAAATACTTTCTGAGGCTCTTTCACAATTTTCACGCCTTTCGACCTCAAGTCCGCGATGGTCTCGTCCACTTCCGATTCACTGCGAGCGTTGTAAGCCAGAGTGAACCCCGAAAACCCGCTTCCCGTTGGCGACGTGGTCGCATCCTCCGCCAACTTCTCGCGCGGATAAATCGCAAACACAACGCCTCCCGCCTGAAAGAAAGCGATATCGTCATCGCTTGCGCTGGCTGGCTTCCAGCCGAGAGTTTCCTCATAAAATTTTTTCGACTTCTCGAAATCCCTCACCCCCAATGTGACCAGATGCAAATGTTGATTCATTCTTTGACTCCTTTATGCTGGATTATTCCACGGAGCGACGCCGCGCCCGCCTTCGCCTCTCAACGACCATCGAACTGCCTCGCCCAACCCCGGCAGAATCTCCCCCGTCGCCGCAAGCAGACCGAAACACCCCGCGATCATCATATCCCCGAACGGGACAGCGAAATATGGGCGGAGCGATTTCCGATTTTCGATTGACGATTTGTGATTGAACATGCTCCGCCTCGGTCCCGTCACCACCACGTCAAACTCATCCCTCCCAAACTCAAACACATCATCGGTGTACATCAACGCGCCGTGACCCATATCGTTGAACACATCTTCGTGTTTCAACGAACCATCCGCCAACTTGCGGATTAACAACTCTAACTTCATCAGATCAATCTCGCCGGTGTGATGCTCGAAGACGCCATCGATTCCCTTCTCGCTCAGACGAAACGCCAGCGTGTGGAAGTTGCCGATGTTGCAAATGACCTTCTGCTTGCGTCCCGCAACGACAGGATCAAACCCCGCGCCCAACACCGCTGCGGGAGCCGTATCCATCACCACCAGCGGACATGGCAACTCGCCCGCCGAATCAACTACCGATTGCAAGCGCGTCATAATTTTCGGAACATCGGTTGAGAGATACGCAAACGCTGAAAGGGAATTTTCGGCTTTTATTCTTTTATCGAGATAATCAAACCGAAATTGCCGATCCGAAACCCCCGCTGGCGCATTGCCATGATCGAACACCGCAACCGCGATTGCAGACAGATCATCCAACGAAACGCCATAATCGCTGAACGTCTTGGAAATCAACTCGAAATCAAAATCCCGCAACTCGTATCTCGTAACTTGTAACCCCTCGACACTGCTCAGGGCAAGCTTTCTTGCTTCATCTTCCCCCACAATCTTAATCCCCAACGCCTCCACCTTCTCCAACTCATCGTTGATCGTCGTCGCCGCGGAGGCGGTCATGTACACGGGAATCCCTGCGCGGGCGTATTCCTCGATTGCCCACGCCGAGGGTCCGCCTCCCATTTGATGCCCGGTGAGCAGGATGGGGGTCCGCGAAGGAAGCGATTGTTTGAGACGCCGATGAACCATCATGGTCGGCGAAGGCAGGACGAGTTTGAATCCGTTCTCAAGGTCGAGATTCGAATCGTAAAGAAAAATATCCTGCGTGCCTGTGCCGATGTCTACGGTGAGAATTTTCATGATGCTCGCGGGACGAACTTAAGTTCGTCCTACACCTCGATGCCCAGCCACATCCGAATGAAATAACCGATGATGAACGAAAACAACGCCACGCCGAGACTCAGTCCCGCCATCTCCAAAAATCGCGCGCGGAACGATTCGTCTTTCGCCACCGAGATATAGTAATTGAACGCGGCGATGATGATCACGGCGGTGGTCAGCGCCCATGCCAGATCGAAAAAATAATTTTCGAATAAAAGATACGGCAGGATGAGCAGAAAGACCGTGCAGATGTAAGCGATGCCTGTGTAGAGCGCGGCGCGGGCGGGATTCTTGGTTGTGTTCTCCGAACGCGTGGAGAGATATTCGCTCGCCGCCATAGACATTGCCGCGGCGATGCCCGTGATCAAACCTGAAAGGGCGATCAATTTGACGTTTTGCAAAGCGAGCGTCAGCCCGGCGAGAGCGCCGGTTAGTTCGACGAGCGCGTCGTTGAGTCCCAGCACCACCGAGCCCGCGTATTCGAGCCGTTCCTCGCTCAACATGGCGAGCAATTGTTCTTCGTGTTCATCCTCCTCGTGTTGAATCCGCGCCGCGTCTGGGATGATCGCCGCGATGGATGCGTAGTTTGTTTGGGCTTTCTCCTCGCCGCGTTCCAAGAGTTTGACGCCGAAGGTGTACCCGAACACGCGGCTGATGAAGTAAAACCACCAGACCTTGAGCCATTGCGGTTTCACGTCGCTGCCGCTGTGTTGTTTCCATTCGTTGTAGTGACGAAGTTCATCCTGCGAGATTTTTTCCAGCAGTTTTGCGTTTTCGGGTGAATTGATCCGTTTCGCCAGCCGGCTGTAAATGTGATACTCGGTGATCTCGGCGCGTTGGAAATTCAAAATTTTTTGTTGTACGTCTGCAGAAAGTTGCATGACCGTCTCCTTGAGGCTGTGTTTGTATTGTAAGCCATTTTATAATGGATCATGTGTAGTCAATACGGGTTGGCGGTATTGCATCTGGGCTTGTAACTTTTTATTAACGACTATCCTCTTGAAATTTTATCGAACGCGCCTTATCATGTGATTAACCCGATCGGGAGGTATAGATCGAAGACAATGCCCGTGTTGCAAATCAAAAAACATTGAACAGTTCATTCATACTGAGAGATTCCGCAATTTGTCGCGGCGCATTGCGTTTCTTTGGCAGTCAAGCTAATGTAAGCGCATCATATTTGTTCCAAAAGGAGAATTCAATGAGACCCTTCCGATCGAATCCCTTTCTGCTCTTCATTTTTGCCCTAAGCGTGACGGCATATGCTTGTGGAGGGGCTCTTGCCGAGCCAACAGCTACTAGCACGCCAAATCCTACGGCCACCCAAACGCTCGTTCCAACAGCCACTGCCACGGCGACAAACACACCTCGCCCTACCCGCACTCCCAATCTGGCGGCAACCCAAAAAGCGGAGGATATTCTCGCGGAAGCGCAGGAATATGTGGAACTTGGCTATCTCTCCAGCGCGGAGGGAAATTTCAAAGAATACGATGATTTTCACGAGGAATGGGCTCAGCTTGGGTGGTATCAGCGCTGGCACTTTAGCGATCAGGCACAGAACTTTACTCTGAGCGCGCACTTGAAATGGTCAAGCGCGTATCGAAATGCGGATATCTCAGGTTGCGGCTTTGTGTTCGCCGCGCAGGAAAATGGCGATCACTACGCGGTTTTTCTTGACCGCACACAAGTGCTTATGCTCTACGCCGACCTTGCCGCCGGATTCTCCCGCCGCGTCGGTGTAACCAGCGGCACTGGGCGCGTGAAATTCGATAATCCCGCCGACCAACCCGTCGAAGCGGATTTCACGCTGATCGTCAACGATGGCATCGCCTACGTGCTTGTCGATGATGAGATGATCGGCAAATACACCCTCTCGCAAAGCAAGAACCTGAACGGCAATCTCGGTCTTACGCTGCTTTCCGGCACAAACAAGGATTTCGGTACTCGCTGTGAGATGACGGACATCCACGCTTTTTTCCCGAACGATTAGTAGAAGGATGAAACCCTGCGCCTCCTCGTTAGGGGAGGCGCAGAAACATAACATTCCTGTCGGCAAATTTCCCTGTGCAAACCCAGATTGAGAGGGTATCATCTTGAGCGTGCATTTAGGAGAATCCATGCCGAACCCCGCGTTGGCAAATGTACTTGCCAGTTATGTGCCGCGCCTTATTCATCGCCGTATCATTGCCGATCCCTCACCCATCGAAACGCCGGTTTCCGACGACCTTCAAGCCGCGGTGCTTTTCGCCGATATTTCCGGTTTCACCCTGCTCACCGAACGCCTCGCGGAAAAAGGACCAACCGGCGTCGAGAGTCTGGCGCGCATCCTCAACGAATATTTCGGTCAATTGATCGACATCATCCACGAATACGGCGGAGATGTGGTGAAATTTGCCGGCGACGCGGTCATCGCTGTCTGGAATATCTCATCAGACGAGGGGACGGCTGGTTCGCCCACCCGCGCCGACCAGTGGCAGTGGACGATGCGCGCCGCCGAATGCGCTCTCCGCGTGCGTGAAAAACTGACCAACTACAAAGCAGAGGACGCCAGCCTCTACCTCAAACTTGCGATCAGCATGGGAAACATCACCTCTTCGCACGTGGGCGGCGTGTTCAACCGCTGGGAATTCCTGCTCACCGGCAACCCGCTCGTGGAGGTTGGAATTGCCAACAACCTCGCCCAAGCCGGTGAAATACTCATCACGCCCTCCGCGTGGAAGTTGATCCGCAATGACAGCATTGGCGAACCCATCGAATTTGAATTAAAAGAAACCATCGCCCAGGGTGGGCGATTGAATGGGTTGAACAAACCCTCCTCGATCTTCACCACTCCCGAAAAGCCCGCCATCCCCGGCGGCGTGGAAAACTCCCTGCGTCCCTACATCCCCGGCGCGATCATCAACCGCCTTACCGCCGGTCAAACCGCGTGGATTGCCGAACTGCGGCGTGTGACCGTGTTATTCATCAACCTGCCTAACCTCGATCAAAGCACCAAACTGGAAGTCGCCCAGGAGATTGCCCGCCTGCTTCAGCGTTCGGTCTATCGCTACGAGGGGAGTATCAACAAGATCAACGTGGACGATAAAGGCATCACGCTGGTTGCCGCATTAGGCTTGCCGCCGTTCTCGCACGAAGACGATCCCGCGCGCGGAGTGCAAGCCGCCCTCATGATACGCAGGGAACTTAACGCGCTTGGCGTGCGCAGTTTCATTGGCGTTGCTACGGGACGCATTTTTTGCGGTTCGGTTGGCAATGAAGAGCGCCGCGAATATACGACCATCGGTAACGCGGTGAATATGTCTGCGCGGTTGATGGGCGCGGCGGGACTTCAAGACGAGATCATTGGCGAGCACAAGATACCCATTCTGTGTGACCGCGCCACCTACGACAGCGCGAAAGACGCGATCGAATTCCAAACGATCAGGCCCCAACTGGTCAAAGGTCGCGCGGAGCCGGTGGAGGCCTTCCACCCGTTGGATGTGAAGCGCAGTATCATCCGCTCAAAGGCAGAACTGATCGGGCGGCAGGATGAAAAAATTCTGCTCGGTAACGCCCTGCAGGAACTATCGCGCGGCGCCCCGCACCAGACGATAGTCTTTCAAGGCGAGGCGGGGATCGGAAAATCGCGTTTGTTTGAAGATTTGATCCGCCAGGCTGAAACCTTGCGCGTGCATATGTTTCGCGGCGAGGGCGATGCTATTGAAAAGAATAGCCCGTATCACGCCTGGAGACCCATCTTTCACCGGATTCTCGGCGTGGACGAGATTACCATACAACAAGAATTCAGCGACGATGACCGCTTGCTGATTCATTCAAAAGTAGTCGAGATGTTTACCCGCATTGACCCCGATCTGGCGCGTTACGCCCCGCTTCTCGATGTGTTGTTGCCTGTTCCAATTCCCGATAATGAACTCACCTCTGCAATGGCGGGTGAGATCCGCGCGAGCAACACGCGCGAATTGTTGACGCGCCTGCTTAATCAGGCGGCGAGTGATGCCCCGCTCCTGATCGTGATGGAGGATTTGCATTGGTTCGATTCGGCATCTTGGGCGTTGCTCGATGACGCGCAACAAAAAGTGAGACCGCTTTTGTTGGCGTTGAATACCCGTCCCCTCTCGGAACCGTTGCCTGAAATTTTCAAACAAATCGTAACGGTGCCGGGCGCGCGCTTGATTCGACTCGAAGCCATGCCTTTCGATGATGTGGAAGCGTTGGTCTGTCAGCGGCTGGGGGTGCGCTCCATTCCGCCCGCCATCGGGAGTTTGATCCGCGAAAAATCGGAGGGGCACCCCTTCTTTGCCGAGGAACTGGCGTATGCCTTGCGCGAAGCCGGCTTGTTGATCATCCGCGAGCACGAAGCGACGATCAACGAATCGTTTACAAACTTCGCCGAATTAACCCTGCCCGATACGCTTCAAGCCGCCATCACCAACCGCATCGACAGCCTCGACCCCTCGCAACAGCTTGCCCTAAAAGTGGCGAGTGTGATCGGTCGTATCTTCGCCTTTCGCGTGCTTCAAGCCGTGTACCCGATCGATTCGGACAAACCCGCTTTGCGCGAATACATGGAATCGCTGACGCGCTTGAGTCTCACGCTGGTCGAATCGGAAACCCCCGACCTTGCTTACATCTTCAAGCACGCTGTTACCCAGGAAGTGGCATACAACTTGATGCTCTTCTCACAGCGCCGGCAATTGCACCAATCGGTGGCGGAATGGATCGAAACAAGCAATGAGGGCAACCTTGATTCGTATTATCCCTTGCTTGCCTATCACTGGTCGCAAGCCGCCGAGACGCCTGAAACTTCCCGGAACTATCGGATCATCGAGAAAGCAGTGGAATTTTTGGATAAAGCCGGCATTCAGGCGGTCGAAAACAACGCCAACCGCGAGGCGATCCAATTTTTCAAAGACGCGCTCACCTGGGACGCGCGCCTTCCCAAACCTGCCGGTGTGAACGAAACCCGCGACCGTAAAGTGAAGCGGGCGCGCTGGTATGGGCAGATCGGGCTGGCTTATTACGGCTTGGGGTTGTTGCCGGATTGCGAGAAAAATATCCGCGAGGCGTTTCGCACACTGGGGAAACCGCTGCCGAAGTCGCCGTGGCAGTTTGCCCTGGGGTTGATCGTGCCGGTCATCCGCCAGGCTTTTCACTGGTTTGTCCCATCGCGCATCGGGTCGGCGCGCGGAGGCGAACGAGAGGCCTCGTTGGAATTGGCAAGATTATATGAATTGATCGGTCGAATGTATTTTTATGCCAACGAAACTTTGCCGATCATGTACTCGATCTTGCAGTTCCTCAACTCGGCGGAGAAAGCCGGCGCCTCTCCAGAACTGGCGAACGCCTATTCGGGCATGGCTGTGCTTTCCGGGTTTGCCCGCTTACATCCGCTGGCGGAGCGGTATGTGGAGCGCGCGTTGACAGTGGCAAACGAGGTTAACCAGCCGTCGAACCTCATTACGGTGGGCGTGGTGACCAGCGTATACCGCGTGAGCGTGGGGCAGTGGGATGAGATTCGCAAACAGGTGACCGAATCGAAAATGCTTTGCGAGGAGCTCGGCGATTCCCGTCAATGGGGCGATAGCACGGTGTTACTGGCAGAGAGCGCGTATCTTGCCGGCGATATCGACTTTGGATTGGAACTCCAAAAAGTGTTGTTAGACGATGCGCGGAAACGCAACAGTCCGCTTCACATTGGATGGGGACTGGCTGGGGTTGCGGCAAACTGCGTCAGGTTGGGGAACGAAGCGGAAGCCATCCCGATGCTGGAGGAGGCGTTGCAGATCCTTGAGAAGATTCCAAACCGCGCTTCATCCATCAATACGAATGCCGAACTTGCCCTGGCGCTGTTGAAGACCGGCGACACGCGAAAGGCAAAATTGCACGCGGCCGAATCGCTCAGGTTGGCGAGGGGAAGTTCGCCGACCAATTACGCCATGCTCATTGGGTTTTCTACCGCGGCGGAAGTCTATTTCAATTTGTGGGATGAAACGATTCGCGCGCGCGACGGGGTGTTCAATGCGGCTGATCTGCAGGCTTCCGCTGAAGAAGCGCTGACCTTGTTACATTCCTATCAAAATGTTTTCCCGATCGGTCAGGCGTATTTTGGGTATTACAAAGGCTGGCATGAAGCATTGACCGCGAAACCGACCGCCGCAATCAGATCGTGGTCCAAAGCGTTGGGGGCGGCAGAAAAGTTCGGTTTGCGATATGAGGAGGGTATCTTGCGGGTGAAGTTGGCGCAAAACCTGGAAGCGAACCCAACTACGCGCGCCGAACATCTGGCGCGGGCGCGTCAACTCTTTGAGATGATGGGGGCGGCGCGCGAATTGAACAGCGTTCTCAAACTCATGGGGTGATCACCACGCGCACGTCGCTGGTAAATTTTTCCAGATCGTCCAGCCGTTGATTGATCCGTTGCGCGTCCAGTGGAATGATTTGAGAAACGACGCGCGACGTATCCAGAATCCCTCGCCGCGTCCACTCGACGAGCAAAGGCAGTTCGCTCAGCAAATGATCGTTCGAGCCGATGATCTCCGCCTCTTTGCCAAGCACCTGCGCGTACGTGTTAATCGAAATCGGTTGTTGGTTTAAGCCCACCATCACCGCGCGACCCAAATTGCCGAGGCAATCAATTGCCTGTTCCATCGTCTTCCGCAAACCGATCATCTCCACCGAAACATTCACGCCCCTGCCCTTCGTCCACTTGCGAATTTCCTCCACCGCATCCGCGCGGCTCGCGTCAATTGGGATGGCGTCATATTCCGACGCGAGTTCGAGTTTGTCCTGTTGGATGTCCACCGCGTAGACTTCGACCGCGCCCACCGCTTTTGCCAACTGGATGGCGGACAGACCGAGTCCGCCCACGCCGAAAACTGCCACAGTTTCCCCGGCTTTTATCCTGCTTTTGGTCAACGCATGCAGGGCAGTGGCTGAGGCGCACATCAACGTTGCGCCTGCCTCGAACGGAATCTCGTCGGGCAATTGAATCGCGTTCCGCGCAGGGACGGCGATAAACTCCGCGTAGCCTCCATCCACATGATGACCCAGCATCCGAACTTTGTCGCAGAATTGTTCGTTGCCGGTACTGCAATAATAACAATCGCCGCAGGTGATGTTGTAATGCAAACAGACGCGGTCTCCAACCCGGACGTTCGTTACTTGCGCGCCTGTCTTTTCAACAACTCCCGCAACCTCATGCCCAAGCGTGATCGGCATTTGCCCCATCGTTGATCTGCCCTCGCGATAATGCGCGTCTGAATGACAAATCCCCGCCGCGCATACGCGGATGAGAATATCGCGTTCGCTTATGCCCGGGATGGGACTTTCCTGCAATTCGAGCGGCTTGCCCGTTTCCACCATCCGCACTGCCTTCATCATCACAACCTCCACTTAATCTCTAATCTCCAGTCTCTAATCCTCCAATTCTCAATTCCTCTATGTATCACTGATTTCCCCTCACCCACCTCGCAATCACGCGGATATCCTCCGGCGTGGTGCGGCAACAACCGCCGATCATGCGCGCGCCCGCTTCATACCAGACCCGCGCCTCCTCGCCAAACGATTCGACAGCCGCGGGTCCATCCCAATCGTTCTTGGTCGCATCGTACCCTTCGCCCAGGTTGGGGTAGACCAGAATAGGTTTACTTGTGTATTGTTTACCCGCGCGGATCAGTGACGAGATATAGTTCGGCGAGGTGCAATTAATACCCAGCGCCGCGACCTGCGGATGGTCTTCAAGCAATCGCACACAATCGGCGAACGGCTGACCTTCAGAAATGTGTTTATCATCCCGCGCTGAAAAACTGAGCCATGCGGTGATGTTTGGAAATTCATCGAGAAGTTTTACGATTGCCTGCGCTTCGATCAGTGATGGGATGGTTTCGCAAGCCAGCAGTTCGGCGCCCGCTTCGATCAGCGCCTTCATGCGCCCGCGATGAAAATCCATCAACTCGGCTTCGCTCAACCCGTAGTTACCAACGTATTCCTCGCCGTTGGCGAGATACGCGCCATACGGTCCCACCGACGCGGCAACAAAAGGCTTCGACCTGCCCGCGCGATTCGACGCCTCTGCCCAGAATTCATCCCGCGCCGTTGTTGCGATCCGCACAGACTTTTGTATCAACTCGATGGCTTCTTTTTCATTCAAACCGCGCCGTTTGAATCCCTCCACCGTCGCCTGGTAACTGGCGGTGATGGCGCAATCCGCGCCCGCGTTGAAATAATCATAGTGTACTTGTTGGATCGCCTCGGGTTGTTCAAGCAAAATCTTTGCCGACCAGAGGTCGTTCTTGAGATCGTGCCCGCGCCGTTCCAACTCGGTGGCAAGCGCGCCGTCGATGACGAGAACGGGATGATCGTTTAGGATGGTATCAATGGGGTTCATAAAAAGTACGGCAACATTCATGTTGCTTTGCCGTCCAATGAAATAGACTTTATCGGTAATAAGCGAAAGTTATTTTTTGGACGCTGAAAAACGCTGATTTTCGCTGATTCAAGAAAAGAAAATCTGCGTCTTCTGCGTGAATCAGCGTCCCGATTTAATTTCCGATAAGGTCTAATCTTTACGCTACTCGATCATTACGAGGCAAATGCCACATGCGAAGGGTTTACCAATACCAACGGCACATGTAATGGGGTCATCTGCGGCAGGAACGGGTTGGAAATTTCCGCATCGTACAACGACATCCACGACACGTGCGCCACTTCAAGGCTTTGCGACATTTCGGTCTGCGTCGAAATGCGGATCTGTCCCTTCATTAAAAACGTGCCTGCCATCACCGTAATATCCTGCATCTGGCGGTTTGCTTCCGAAGCGTCATAATCCAACGGATCATCGGATGGCGGAAGCGGATGGAACGCCGCCAACTCAGACACGGGAAAATAAATTTCCTCGAATGACATCATTTTGGCTGGGCTTCCGCCGAACACCAAAGTCTGCGGCTTCAACACATGGATGTGTTTCGGCGCGCCATCGGTGCGCAGCCAAATATTCACGCGCACGCTTTGCCTCGTCACAGCCTCCCCGCGAATGAATGACATATTCGAATACAACATCACAGGGGTCGATTTTTCATCGGGTCGTAAGATATACATGGCGCCTCCGAGTTAACTGGATTATACACTTGCCCGCCCTTCCAATCCCGGCGTATACTCAGACTGACACTTATGGATGACCGCAACGGGCGACCCACGCCTCTTTCCCCCATTGACATCTGCCTCGCCCTCCTCATCGGACTCGCCGCCTTCGCGTTGTACATCCGCACCCTCGCGCCGTCTCTGCTGTGGGGAGACTCCGCCGAATTCCAAACCCTCTCCTACACCCTCGGCATGACTCACCACACGGGCTATACGACTCAAATTATTTTCGGCAAATTGTTCACATTGATTCCGATCAACGGCATCGCGTGGCGCGTCAACTTGATGTCGGCATTTTTCGGCGCGTTGGCGGTGGCAAATACATTTCTCATTGTGAAGTTATTGACGAGTTCGCGCGCCGCCGCATCCTCCGCCGCGTTCGTCCTCGCCCTCACCGACGGATTCTGGTGGCGCGCGCTCGTCGCTGAATCCTACGCTCCCGCCGCAGGGATGTTGGCGTCCGTGTGGCTGTTATTTTTATTGTGGAGAAAAACCGATAAGCCGATCCATCTTTTTCTCGCAGGTCTCACAGGCGGATTAAGTTTAGGCATCCATAGCACAGTGGTGATGACTGGCGCGTCCGTGTTGGCGGTGATGACGTTCACGGCGCGGAAACGCGTCGAGTGGTTCAGCGCGGCGGCGGGAGCGATCCTCGGCGTGGCGCTCTTCCTCGGATTCTTTTTCTTCCTCGATTACAACAACCCGCCTTCGAGCGTGCATAACGCAGTCTTCCGCCCGAACCTCAGCGCGGTGGGACTCACCGAAAGCGAATATGATTCCGCGTGGGATCGTTTTCTGTTCATCTTCCCTGCCAATCGCGCATCATCCTATTATTTCACCGCCACACCTGATGCCATGCACGAAAGACTGATCGAGTATGTTTCCTATTTTCCCTGGTGGCAGTTGATTCTCACACTCGTCGGAATCGTTTGGCTATTCTTCGGCGGCAGGTGGCGCGAGGGATTGTATCCGCTGATTGCATTCCTGCTCATTTGGGGACTCGCCATCACCGTTTCATTTTCGATCTATCGCGAATTTTATGTGCCAGCGACGGTCATCACATCCGTGTGGTTCGGCGCGGGAGCGGGCGCGTTACTGTCCGCGTGGGAGAGGTTGACGAGGGCGAATCAGCCATCCCTGCGAATGATGCGGTTCGTCATCCCGATCTTGTTAATCGTTTTGCCTATTTGGAATTCTCGTCAAGATTTGAGTCTTGCAATCCAAAAAGGATATACATCGTTCATCCGCGATAATCATATCTATCCCGTGTTCGCGCCCGATAAAGCGATCCGCGAGGCGAAGCGGGTGATCAATCGCGTGGAAGATAATGCAATTGTTTTTACGAATTGGGATAAACTGTATTCGTACATTTACACCGCGCAGATCGAGGAAGGAAAGATGGATATTTCTTTTCACGAGGTTCTCGATGAAGGAGATCAGATTCTTCCGACGACGATGATGAAATACATTGACGCGAGCATTGACACACGCCCGATCTATTTTGCAATTGATGTTCCGAATCTTTCCGAGTTGTATCAAGTGACGAGAATTAACGATACGCTGTATCGAATCAATAGAAAATGACACACAACAAACGTTGGGTTATCGCAAAACCAATCACAGGACAAGCATCCGAAGCATTGGTGGTCGTGCCGCCGATTCTGCGGCAGGTGTTGTTCAATCGCGGCATTGGCACGGAGGATGAAGCGCGCGCGTTCGTTGCCGCAAAAACTTTGGCAGACACGAATCCGTTTCAGATGATCGGCATGCAAGCGGCTGTTGATCGCATTCGATTCGCGCTCGATCACAACGAGCCGATCGCGGTGTATGGCGATTACGACGTGGATGGCGTGACCGCGACTGCGTTGCTCGTGGAGGCGTTGCAAAAATTTGGAGCGCAAGTTCGCGGCTACATCCCAAATCGATTCGAAGAAGGTTACGGACTCAACAAGGACGCGTTGGACTCGTTGAAAGCGGACGGCGTGAAATTGGTCATCACCGTAGATTGCGGAATCCGCTCGCCCGACGAAGCGCTTCACGCGCGGACGATCGGGCTGGACCTCATCATCAGCGACCATCACCACCCCGACGGTGAAAACCTCCCGCCCGCGTTCGCGGTGATCAATCCCAAGCAGCATGGCGATCCGTACCCTGATAAAGATTTGGCGGGGGTGGGGATCGCGTATAAGATCGTTGAGGCATTGACGATGGACGATGGGCGACAGACCATGGTCAATGGTCAATGGTCAATCGTCGAACTGCTTGATCTTGTCGCTCTCGGCACCGTCGCCGATCTCGCGCCTCTCGTCGGCGAGAATCGTTCGCTCGTCCGCAATGGACTCAAACAACTCCGCGAAACAAAGCGGCAGGGATTGTTTTCACTCGCGGGCATCGCGCAGATCAAGATAGATAAGATCACCGCAGGCAACATCGGCTTCATGCTCGGTCCGCGTTTGAACGCGTCGGGCAGGCTCGAGTCCGCGCTGGCGTCGTTCGAATTGCTCACAACAACCGACTTCATGCGCGCGGGTCAACTCGCGCAACAACTCGATGTGCAGAACCGTCAGCGGCAGACCATCACCAAGACCATGCAACAGCAAGCGGAAGAGATCGCCATGCAGGACGATCCCAACGCGTTCCTGTTATTTGCCGCGCACGAAAGTTTCAACTCGGGCGTGGTCGGCTTGGCGGCATCGCGTCTCACCGAAAATTATTACCGCCCGTCGGTCGTCGCAGCCAAAGGAGCGGAGGAAACGCGCGGCTCGTGTCGTTCGATCCCCGAATTCCACATCACCGACGCGCTCGATCTGTGCAAGGATTTGCTCGTGAGGCACGGAGGTCACGCCGCGGCGGCGGGATTCACCGTGAAGAATGAAAACCTGCCCGAATTAGTATCACGGCTCAAAGCGATCGCAAAAGAAAAATTGGACGGGAAAGACCTGCGGCAAACATTATCCGCTGACATGGAAGTTCCCCTCGCAGACATGAACTTCGGCATTCTGAAACACATCGCCTTCCTCGAACCGACTGGCTACGGGAATCCCGATGCCATCTTTGTGTCGCGCAACGTGAAAGTGAAATCCTTCCGCGCGGTTGGTTCGGAGGGCAGGCACTTGAAACTCACCCTCGAAGATGGTCCCGCGCTGAAATACGATGCGATCGGTTTCCGCATGGGCGAAAAGGCAAAGTCACTGCCGCCGCGCGTGGATGTGATGTACACGCTTGAGGCAAACGAATACAACGGGCGGGTTTCACTGCAATTGAATTTGAAGGATGTGAAAGAGGCGGGGGTGCCTGATTAGGTAGACAGGCAGACAAGTAAACACGTAGACACGTTACGAGATACAAGTTACGTGATACGACCTGTGTACATGTCTACGTGTGTACATGTTTACATGTCTACGTGTTTCCGTGTTTACGCTCTACTTCGCGTTCAACTCTTCTTCTCGCTCGGGAATTGTAAACCGATTGATCGTCGTGTAATCCACGAACCAGTTGAAATTGCGGTTCATCCACATCGTGAACGTCCACAGCCACGGGATGATCCACATAGCGCGGGGGCGACGCACGAGACTCACGACCGCGCGGCCCACATCGTCTGCGCTCAACAACATGAATTTCGGCGTCGTCGCCTTGGTCTTGCGATTGATCCCAGCATGTGAACCGAACTCGGTGGTCACACCGCCGGGATAAACCATCGAAACATCAATGCCCCACGGTTTCACTTCACGCCGCAAGGCTTCAGAGAATCCATGCACGGCATGTTTACACGCGGAGTAAATTGTGTATGTTGGAGTCCCCACAAGTCCCGCCATGGAACACATTTGAATGATATGACCTGATCTCTGCTTGATCATCACCGGCAGAGCCTGCCGCGTGGTTTGAATCACACCCATCACATTGACGTCGAACTGCCCTTGAATATCTTTGACGGGGTCGAGTTTTTCCAACCAATCGAGTCGCCCGAAACCAGCGTTGTTCACCAACACGTCAATGCGACCGAATTTATCCAGCGTTTTTTGGATCAGCGCTTGAATATCTTCAAGTTTGGAAAGATCAGCCTGCACGACCAGAACTTCCGCGCCGGTGCCCATTCCCCCGATTTCATTTGCAAGCGCTTCGAGTCTATCCACCCGCCGCGCGGCGAGGACAACTTTCGCCCCCTCGCGCCCGAACTGACGCGCGGTTGCTTCGCCAATCCCCGACGATGCCCCCGTCACGATCACAACTTTGCCTTTTGGATCCATGAGAGACTCCTCCGTTATAGTGTCACCCTGAGGGAGCGTTGTTTGCGACCGAAGGGTCTCACCTTTTGCGAAAGAGATGCTTCGCTACGCTCAGCATGACATGCGTTGAGAATTATCACATTATAAACTCATCACGGTCCCCAACGCGGCTGATAATCGCAATAACTGTTGTTCGTCAATCGTCGCAAGTCCGTGCCGTTGGTGCGGATCAAATAAATTTCGCATCCATGATCGTCGCCGTAATGATCGAAATACGCGGTGAAGACAACCCATTGTCCATCCGGTGAAATGGATGGTCCCTGGCTATTGCCGCCAGTCGGAGTTAACTGTCGCACGTTCGACCCGTCCGCACTCATGATGTAGACTTCGCGATTCCACGGCTCGCCGGAGTAAGTGACGATGAACGTCCCATCGGGCGACCAATCGCTTCTTCCGCGGATGGACGGCAGATTCGTGATCCTCTTGATCGCGCTTCCCTTCAGGCTGATCGTGAACAACTGTGCGCCTCCATCGCGGTCGGAGGCGAAGAGGATCGTTTTGCCATCTGGCGACCAAGTCGGGTCCCAGCCTAGGGCTTGCGGAATATTCGCGGAATTTTTGCCATTCCGATCCATGATCCAGATTTGATTCTGTTGCGTGTTTGGGTTGCCGCGCATGAATACGATACTCTCGCCATTCGGCGAAACCTCAGGCGCGTTAGATACGCCGAGTCGGTCTGTCAGCCGATTTGCATTTCCGGTGGTGAGACTCAATTCATAAATCTCGTAGACATTTTTCTCGCGGAACGCCGAATACAACATGCTTTGTCCGTCCGGTGAAAGGGACGGGTAAAAATGGCGGGCGTTATCACTGGTCAACTGGCGGAATCCAGACCCATCCGCGTTGATGATGCAGATCTGGTCGGAGGATTGCACTTTATCCACTTGGCACGTAAAGACGATCTTCCCGGTCAATTGATCGGCAGGGGAAGGAGATGGAATTGCATTTTGAGGTAACGTGGTAAATGTGGGAGTCGCAAAATTGAACTGGGGCGTCGCGATTGATTCGGTTGCGGGAGGAGGCGTAAAATTGGAGGGTGTAGACGCTTGAAGAGTGGCGAACAGGTCTGCCGTCGGGGTTGAAGCGGCGGGGAGGTTGCATCCAGATATAAGGAGGCGTGTCATTGCGAGGGCGGTAGCCCGAAGCAATCCCCTCCACTGCGAGGAGATTGCTTCGTCGCGTCGCTTCGCGCCGCTCCTCGCAACGACATCTTCTTTTTTATTCGATGGATTCAAGATACAACTCCTCGCCCGATAAAATTTTCGCGCCAAAACTTCCGCAATAAGGACAATGAATCTCTCCGCCTTCGGGATGATATTTTTGGAAACACGCCATGCACTGAACTTCGGCAGTGATAAGACGGAAGCGCAATTGTGACCGTTCCGCAAGCGAGCCTTTGCTAATCTCGCGCCAGTGCGATTGGATCAAGTCGCGGTCGAGTTCGGCGATCTCGCCGATGGCGATGTGAAGTTTTGTTAATTGATGCGTGTTGGACTCGCACGCGTGTTGAAGAGCCTTTTGGAGAATGAATTGCGCGGCTTCGAGTTCGGTTCGATGATTCAATCAATAATCCTCTTGCGTAAATTTTGAACCACGGAGTCACGGAGACACTGAGAGAAAAATACAAAAGAACCCCGTGACTCAGTGTCTCCGTGTTTAAGGGTTAGAGGCTTTTGTAAGCGATTCAATGAGCCACCTCAGGTCGGTCTATAAGCCGCATTCTGTCCTGCGGGTTGCCCCGCATGTGCGATCATCTCTCTGGGCGGCGCGTCGCCGCGCCGCTCGGTGCAGCCTACCCGGGACTGACCCAACCACCGCGTGATTGGATACCTATGAAGACGAGCCGTCTCCCGCCATCCGCAGATGGCTTCGTCCCTGCTTGGCCTTGCTCCCGGCGGGGGTTACCTGACGATCTGCATTACTGCAAACGCCGGTGGTCTCTTACACCACCTTTTCACCATCACCTCGCGCAAGCGCGGGGCTGTTTGTTTCTGTGGCCCTTGTCCGGCAGGTTCGCTCCTTACGGAGGCTTCCCCGCCCCGGGGACTATCCGACGCCGTGCTCTATGGAGTGCGGACTTTCCTCGATGGCGTCAACGCGCCACCGCGATCGCCCAACCAACCTGAGGCAAGGTCATCATACACGCAAGACAGGCGAGCGTCAACATGGGAACAAAACTGACAAATTTGAAAACGCGAACAACTTCACTGGATTATTTTTCAAAAGACATTAAAATAGGAGTTGTATACTGTTTCCTTGAGGAGTCCTTGTGAGCAAAAGAACTGGCAAAACGATCATCGGCTTGACCGGGAACATTGCCACCGGCAAAAGCGTTGTGCGACGCATGATGGAACACCTCGGCGCCTACACCATCGATGCGGATGCGCTGGCGCATCGCGTCATCTCGAAGGGCGCGCCGGGCTACCAGCCTACGATTGACCGGTTCGGCAAATGGCTGTTGGATAAAGAAGGGAATGTCGACCGCGCCAAATTGGCCAAACTTGTATTCTCGGATGCCGAAGCGCTCGCCCAACTCGAAGAGATCGTGCACCCGTACGTGTTGCAAGCGGTGGACTTACTCATCCGCAGGGCGAACCAGCGCGTGGTGGTGGTTGAGGCGATCAAGTTGATCGAATCCGGTATGCGCGAGCAATGCGATTCCATCTGGGTGACCGACGCGCCGCAGGAAGTCCAGATCGAACGGCTGATGCGCAAGCGTAACCTTACCCGTGAAGATGCATTACAGCGAATCCGCGCGCAGGCTCCGCAAAGCGACAAACTCGCCGCGGCGACAGTCATCATCCGAAACACCGGTTCGTACGACGAACTGTGGAAACAAGTGACCGCGGAGTGGAAACGCTTCGCGCCGAAGCCGGAAACTGGTCCACTGCCCTCATCCGACACTCAGCCCGGAACGTATTTACTCCTGCGTGGTCGTCCCCGCGACGCGCAAAGGATCGCCGAATTCATCTCGCGCCAGAGCAAGGGACGGCGCGCCATGCATGCCGACGATGTGATGGAAGCCTTCGGCGAGAAAGCATTCCTCATGCTCTTTAGCGGTAGCGAGCTGGTGGGCGTGGCAGGCTGGCAAGTGGAAAACCTGGTGGCGCGCACCGACGATCTCTTCATCGACCCAAAAATATCGGCAGAGAAATCACTGCCGCTTATGCTCAATGAGGTGGAGGAAGCCTCAAATGCCCTCCAGTGCGAAGCCTCGCTGGTTTTCCCGCCGATGGACCTGGTGGGTTTTGACACAGTGTGGAAACGACTCGGCTATTCACGTCGCGCGCCGGAAACCCTGGGCTCACAGGCTTGGATGGAAGCCGCCAGCGAATCGATGCCGCGCGGCGCGGCGTTGTTCTTCAAACAACTGCGCGCCGACCGCGTTCTGCGACCGATCTAAAGGGTAAGTTGCAAAGAAGGGGGGATCAAGCGCCTCGCCCGCGCCTGAACGCGAAGTTTGCCGATATTTCAGGCTTTTGCATGATCGTCTGACAAACATCTCGTGTTGCGGGCGGACATACGGACCTCCCTGTGAAAGTAGGAATACTTCCGCGCGTAAAAGAGTCATTCCCAGGCTTTGCCAAAGCTCTGTGTGGGTATTTATGATTTTCTCAGGAAAGCTTGACGGTTTCCAGATCATGCGGCGCAGTCTCAACGCGAATTACGCAAATCAGGCGAATTTCGCGAAAGGATTTGAAAATTCGCGTCTTTTGCTCTTTTCGCGCCTTTCGCGTGAAAGAGTTTCGGACTTTGAGAAAGCCATGTGCGGGTGTTCCCAACCCATTTACCAATCCCCAATTACGAATTACACTTCCACCCGATGGCGAACTTTTTCGATAACATTTTCTTCATTTTCGAGCGTCTCAACTGGCTCAGCGTTCTTGATATTGCTCTGGTCACGTTGATCTTTTTTGCATTGCTTTATACCTTGCGCGATACGCAAGCAATGGTGTTGTTGCGCGGCGCGATTTTTCTCATCATTGCCTTGATCTTGCTCACCTCGCTTTTTGAACTGCCGGCGTTCTCGTGGTTGGTGCAAAGCACCCTGCCCGCCCTGCTCCTCGCCATCCCGGTTATATTTGCCCCGGAGATACGCCGCGCGCTCGAACGGCTGGGACGAGCTGGCAACTTCGTCACCGGAAGCGGACAGCCGCAACAAGCCGATATCGTGAAAGTGATCCATGCGGTAGTCGAGGCCTCGCGCCGCCTCTCAGCGCGGCAACATGGCGCGTTGATCGTCATGCAGCGCACCGACAGCCTTGCGCAATACGCTGAGACCGGCGTTCAAATGCACGCGCAAGTGACGCCCGAATTGCTCTTGCAGATCTTTTACCCAGATACGCCCCTGCACGATGGCGGAGTAATCATCGCCGATGGGAAGGTGATCGCGGCGGCGTGCGTAATGCCGCTCTCATCAAGCGGCATCCTCACTCGCAACCCCGAACGACAGATGGGATTACGCCATCGCGCCGCGCTCGGCTCCTCCGAAGTGAGTGATGCGGTCTCGGTGGTCGTTTCTGAGCAGAGCGGTTCGATCTCCATCGCGCATGCCGGGCGCATGATTCGCCGCATCGATCCGGAGCGGCTCGAAAATATCCTCGTTGCGTTTTATCAGACCGATGTTTCCACGCCGCGCAAAGTCTGGTTCCAACGATTCTTTCGCAGGGATAAATAATATGCGCTGGCTTGCGACGAACATACGCACAATTCTCCTCGCGTTCATCCTCGCCGTTGCGGTATGGATTTCCGCCGTCACCGCCGCCGACCCGGATGAGATCCGCTCGCCGATTGCAGTGCCGCTTGAAATCGTCGGGCAGGAGCCGTCGCTTATCATCACCAGTGAAATCCCATCCACAGTTGCTGTCACCTTGCGCGCGCCGCGCTCGGTCTGGGAACGAATCTCAGCGCAGGAAAATTCCATCCGCGCTATCCTGGATATTTCCAACTTGAGCGCGGGCGAACACAAAAAGGATATCCAGATTCAGATCGCGGCGCGACCGATGCAACTCGTTCTTTCGGACCCTGTTTCTGTTTCAGTGACCCTTGAACGACGCGCCACCCGCGCCCTGCCCATCGACCTCTCGCTGAGCGGACAGCCGGCGGTGGGCTATCAAGCCGGAGACCCGCAAACCGATGTGACCGAGGTGGTGATCTCCGGTCCCGAATCGCTGGTCGAGAAGGTGCAACGGGCGCGCATCCTGTTGAGTTTCTCCGGCACGCGCGAGAGTATCGATCAAGCTTTGCCGGTGCTGGCGCTCGATGCGCAAAACGCGGTCGTGGATGGCGTGTCGGTTAATCCTTCGTCGATTCATGTCACCATTCCGGTTAGCCAGCAAGGCGGTTTCCGCGATGTGGCGGTGAAGGTTGTCGTTAGCGGGCAGGTGACGGCAGGGTATCGGCTTGAAAATATTTCGGTGTTTCCGCCGGTAATCACCGTATTCGCCTCCGACCCGCAACTGGTGAACGCGTTGCCCGGCGTGATCGAAACCGAAACACTCGATCTACAGGACGCGAAGGAAACCATCTCTACGCGGCTGGCGCTGTTATTGCCGGAAAACATCAGCATTGTTGGCGCTCAAACCGTGCAGGTGACGGTTGAGGTTTCACCGATTCAAACCAGCGTAACGTTGTTGAATCAACCCATCAACGTGATTGGCTTGAGTGACGGGCTTGCCGCGCAGGTCTCGCCGCAATCTGTGGATGTGATCATCTCGGGTCCGTTGCCTGTGCTCGACGCGCTGACCCCGCAGGATATCATCGTCAATATCGATGTGACCGGGCTGGGCGCAGGCACATATCAACTCACGCCCACCATCGAAATCCTTGTCGAGAATGTGCTGGTCGAATCCATTTTGCCCGGCGCCGTTGAAGTGGTACTATCTATCCCCGGCACGCCAACCCCAACGCCGAAACCGTAGATTGGAAAGTGGACAGTGGACAGTGAACAGTAAACAGTGATCAGTGAACAGCGCGGATCATCAATCGCACATCGAAATTCGTCAATCAGAAATCGTAAATCGGAAATCATATATGCCTAAACCTATTGTCGCCCTTGTGGGTAGACCCAATGTTGGAAAATCAACTTTATTCAACCGCCTCGTCGGTGAACGCATGGCGATCGTGGACGATACGCCCGGCACCACACGCGACCGCCTGTTCGGCGAAGCGGAATGGAATGGGCGCGCCTTCCATGTGATCGACACCGGCGGCATCGACCCGACTCACGGCGGTGGCGCCAAGGCGCCACTCTCGGTCGGCTCGGCGGATTTTATCGAGGATATCCGCGCGCAGGCTCAAGCCGCGATCGACGAGGCGGATGTGGTCCTGTTCGTCAACGATGGGCAAACCGGCGTGACCGGCGCGGATCTCGAGGTGGCAGACATCTTGCGCCGCTCGCAAAAGAAGTTGCCCGATGGTTCGTTCTTCCCCCCGATCCTTGTGGTGGCGAACAAATGCGAAGCGCGCGAAACGCGGGATGCGGCGAGTCAATTCTACGAGTTGGGGCTGGGCGAGCCTCACCCGGTCTCTGCCGTGCACGGAAGCGACACCGGCGACCTGCTCGACGTGGTTGTGGCAAACTTCCCTGCGGAGGAAGCGGCTGCAGAGGATGAGAGCATCAAGATCGCGATCGTCGGCAAGCCAAACGCGGGCAAGTCCAGCCTGCTCAATAAACTCGTGGGCGAGGAACGCGCCATCGTCAGCCCGATCCCCGGCACCACGCGCGATGCGACCGATACGCTCATTGAAATGGAAGGGTTGCAGGTTACGCTCATCGACACGGCCGGCATCCGCAAACGCGGCAAGATCGAGCGCGGCGTGGAACAGTTCAGCGTGTTGCGTTCGTTCAAAGCCATCGAACGCGCCGATGTTGCCCTGCTGATGATCGACGCCACCACAGGCATCACTGCGCAGGACGCGCATATTGCGGGGTTCATTCTCGAGCAATGGAAGTCGTGCGTGGTGGTCGTCAACAAGTGGGACGCGGTGGAAAAAGACTCCTTCACCATGGACGAATACACGCGCAAGATTCGCTCCGATTTGAACTTTATGGATTATGTTCCGTTGTTGTTCATCTCGGCGAAAACTGGCCAGCGCGTGGATACCGTCTTGCCGATGGCGTTGCGCGTGCAGGAGGAGCGCCTCGCGCGTTTGACCACCTCGAAGATCAACGCGGTGATTCACAAAGCGCAGGATGCGCATCCGCATCCTACGCACGCGGGGCGCGCGCTGAAAATGTTCTACGGCACGCAGGTCCGTTCCGACCCGCCGACATTCATGATCTATGTCAACGATCCGAAGTTGATGCACTTTACCTACGTGAGATATTTGGAAAATCAGATCCGCGAGGAGTATGGGTTTTTGGGAACGCCGATTCGAATCGTGACGAAGGGGAGGAGGGAGTGAGATTTAGGGAATAGAGAATAGAGAATTAGAGAATAGAGAATTGAGAGTGTAGGGGTGAGATTAATTGCTGAGGCTGATGTGGGGACGAGACGCGCGCAGTTTTTTTGGCTAAGTTTATATTAGACTCTATCGGAAATAAAATTAGGACGCAGATAAACACTGACTCACGCTGATTCAAAAGAAAAAATCTGCGTTTTTCTGCGTTCATCAGCGTCCAAAACGGATTTTTTGCTTATTACCGATAAAGTCTATTATCAGTACTTCACGAAAACGGTTCTTGACGTAGTTGTGCTGTGTCACCTGAACTTTCGTGATCTACTGATTATGTCTTCCAAAGATAAGCGCCGGTTATGGCTTCCATTGCAATTTATCCAACCGAAAATCAGGGATGGATCGCCCAGTTGGCAACTCTGCCAACACGATCGGCACGGGTACATCGGAATTCAAATCCAGCAGGAAGACTTGTTTATCACTGATGTATGCCAGACAATTTCCATCCGATGAAATTGTTGGCGCATGAGCCGACTCAACTAATTTGATCAATCCTGAGCCATCTGCGTATGCCAGATAGATCACGCGGTCTGATGCGCTTCTGCCAAATTCAAAAACGAGTTTTGTTCCGTCGTTTGACCAACTCAGGTTGGCAACATCGGGGATGGACGAGCCTGAACCTTTTGGAATGGGCAACGTAGCAATCACTTGTACAGATGGACTGCTGCCTATCTTGATCAAACGCGCCTCGCCCATGCTTCGATCCATTTCGAAGTAGGCGAGGAGCGAACCATCAGGCGACCATGCAAATGCGGTATCGTCCTCCACGAGCGAACTGACAAGGATCATCTCCCGATCATCGAATTTGAATTCGAATAAACCTGATGTGAATCCTGCGGCGGCTCCATAAAAATACATACTGTTGCCGTCGGGTGCGAATTGAGGAGTTGCAAACAACTGAAGTTGAAAATTTCTCTCGATCAAACCTGTTCCGTCCACATTAATCAAATATACGCTTTGATTTTGACTTGACCATGTCAAGAGCTGTTTCCCATCGCGCGACCACGCAACATCCATGAGGTAGCCTAACTCCGAGTTGGATAGGACTGGCGAAAGCGAATTGTCTGTTGGATTCCACAGGTAAATGATGCCCGTGCCCGTTGTATTCCCAACCACCGCCAATTGACCATCCTCCGACCACGCGAAAGAACGTAACTCACCGATGGCGCGTTGATCGTCCAGTTCGATGAAGCCAGTCTTATTTTGATTCGTCACATACACCGAAAATCCGTGCGCAAGCGCGAGCGGACCTTCGCAAATATTTCCCTGTCTCACATTCGATTCAAAAGTGTCCGACGAAGGAATTTCAGTGTTCGATGAGCCAGGCGCTTGTTCAGATAGAATGATCGAGCGGATCGCCCAGTTGAACAAAAAGAATCCGAGCACGGCGGCAAACGTCCATGCCGCAGGCACGACGAGTTTTGCAAACCAGCCTTTTGCAGGCTGTGATCTGTTTTGATATGCGTCCATTAATTGAGTCTCCAATGTCCATTGAAAGTCTTGCGGAACTTTCATGTTGTTCGCCGCTGAATTTAATTTCGCGGCGACGGGTTGTTCGTCGGCGGGGAGTTGGTCGAAGATTTCTTTATTCATGGTCCATCTCCAATGCAATGGAAGAACGCGCGCGCAGGTCTTGCAGTCCGCGCGAGACGAGCATTTTGACAGCCGCTTCACTTTTGCCCATCACAGAAGCCGCTTCGGCGAAACTGAGTTCGCTAAAAAAACACAGGATCAACGCTTCGGCGCGGTCACTGCTGAGCTGTTTGAGCGCGTTGATGATCTGAGTCCGCTCGAGGCGTTGAAAAGCCGACTTATCGGTAGGCAGGCTGGGGGTCGGGATGTGAAGCGCCGCCTCCAACGGGACCTCAGGCTTGGTCGCCGTAAAGAAGCGGAGTCGCAGTCTGGAAGCGATTCCCATCAGCCACGCAATATACGGAGCCGCGCCGCGATAGGATCGAATCCCCTCCAACGCCGCCATGAACGTCTGCGAAGTGAGGTCTTCCGCGTCGTGCGCGTTGCCCGTGTGCGCCATGTGATAACGATACACGCTCGCAACGTGACGACGATACAACTCGGCGAACGCCTCAGGCTCGGCGCGGGCTTGTTGCGCGAGGCTTGCGTCGTCCATAGACGGGTAGTGAGGGCTGGTCATAAATGCGTGAGGCGACTCCTGCTGTGTTGTGCGCACAGTAGGTAGTGCCACTAGATGCTTGAATCGTAACAGGGAATTTGAAAAGACCTCGGAGTTCTTCGGGAACCCCGAGGTGTTCCGTGGATCATTCATCCGTCCGAATTAGCCAATGTTTTCAACGCACTTGTGTCGGAGGATGAAATTGAAATTCAAAGAACAATGAAAAATATTCTTACTGTGGGGGAAACTTCAGGAGCCGACGCGCTGGCAGGTTTTGCTGGAATGTTTTCATTCAGATTGATGCAAAGATAGCATCGTAGAGATAGATCGCGGCGAATGGAAGGACGCCGACAACGAATCCGGTCAACCCTGCGCCGATACTTCCACTTACCCAATGCAACAGGGTGGAATCGCTCTTGTAGCGCATTGCGAGGTATGTGCTGACGACTCCGCCGACAATCCCAGATATTGGTCCCGTAACCAGAGCGATGGGGGAGCAAATGAACATTGCAACCAGAGTGGCGTCGGCGCCGGCTATCACATTCGTTTCACTATTATTTGCATTTGCTTGAAAGTCTATATATATGGCTGGAATCCAAATGCCAGCGAGGTTTGCAACCAGCCCAATGATCGCCGTGAGGATCAAAAACATTCCCACATAAATTGGCGTGCTGAAGGAGTTCGTTGATAATAGTTTTTCCATCTCTATCTCCTTACGTGCCATGATTGGCATTGAACGAACAAATCTACTCATCCTCTCATGTAAAACTGTTCATTTATTCCGCCCGCGCCCTGCGCCTGACCATGTGCCTTTGAGGAGGTTGTAGAGATTATTGCTGATACTGTCGTTCATAGTGATCCCCATTATAAACCGTAGGGGCGGACAGCCGTCCGCCCCCACATAAAATTTGTTACGCGCTCATCATACCCCTCAGGCAACCAGCCTTGCGTTGAGCGTGTCGAAACGAACACAGCACCAACTCCCTCGCCGCTTTGACTTCATCCACCCTGTCAAACTGCACGTTATGTTTTTTGCTTTTTCAAATAGCTTTGCGCGGCTTCGAGAAACTCGCGGGCTTGATTGATCATGTCCGCAACAAACTGATTGGTGAGGTTCGTGTCAACATCATAATCGCCAGAAATGCGCGCATCGAATCCCGCCCTCAGCCAGCGATGGAATTTTTGGTCGAGTTCCTCTGTTTTTGCAAATTCTTTCCCATACGCGCCGATCACCTGACCATGAGAGTTAAATTCCAACCCTTTTTCATACAACATTGCTTCAGCTACATAGAACATTGCGTAGTAGGCGCGTCCCGCGGCCATATCTGGTTTGTCCATATCAAGGATTCCCTCAGCGACCTCGATGGAATCCAGGGCTTTATCGAGCAACTTTCTTGAATGCTCTTTCATGCAGGCATACCGTCTCTGCGGATATTGCGAAGAACGGGTTTATCTGCTTCTTTCCATTGAAGCTCCTTAATGAGTATGTAACTTATCGTCACATCATATTTGAGCGAAATATCACTGACGTAATCGCTGGAACGCATGTATTCTTTCCAATAATCTCTATAGTCTTTTAGCAGGACCATCACATCTACATCCGAGCCTGGGCGGTAATCCCCGCGCGCATAGGAGCCGTATAGATAGACGGCTTTCAATTGATCCCCATAGATACCTTGGAGACCTTCTTTCAATTCCTTCATTAGCTTTCTAATCTGCGCAGGCGCTTTCTCGTTCATGTTATTATTTTACCCTTTTTTAAAAATGCAAGAGACCAAGCTTTTCAACTTGGTCTCTTGGTAATTTGATTTACCTTACGCGTTCAAATCATACCCCTCAGGCAGCCAACAGCACAACACCAACTCCCTCGCCGCCTTGACCTCGTCCATCCTTCCGAACAGCGTATCGTTCGGCGCGGACTTGACGATCTCAGGCGTAGACTTCGCCTCCTTCGCGATCTGAATCAGCGCGTCGGCGAAAGCATCGAGCGTGTCTTTATTTTCGGTCTCGGTCGGCTCGATCATCAACGCTTCGTGGACGATGAGCGGGAAATAATTTGTAGGCGGATGGAAGTTGTAGTCCATCAGGCGCTTGGAAATGTCCAACGCTCTAACATCGCTTCCTTCAAACTGACCTTCCATCACAAACTCGTGCATGCAGATGCGATCAAACGGAATGTGATAATGATCGCGCAGTCTCGCTTGCAGATAGTTGGCATTCAACACCGCGTATTGCGCGATGTCTTTGAGTCCGTCAGGTCCGTGCATGGCGATGTAGGTGAACGAACGGACGAAGCCGCCGCCGAAATGTCCGTGGAAGGCTTTCATGCGACCGATCGTCTTCGCAGGTTTGACAAAGCCATACAGCGGAGGCATATCCTCTTCGCCCTCTTCAATGATTCCCACAAGCGGCTCAGGCAAAAAGTCCACGAGTTTGGGACCGACTCCAACGGGACCAACTCCAGGTCCGCCGCCGCCGTGCGGAACGGCAAATGTTTTGTGCAAGTTGAAGTGCATCACGTCAAAGCCCAAATCACCAGGGCGGACGATGCCGAGTAACGGATTCAGATTCGCGCCGTCGCCATACATCAAGCCGCCGCATCCATGCACGAGCGAGATCACCTTCTCGACATTTTCATCGAACATGCCGAGCGTGTTCGGGTTGGTGAGCATCATGCCGACGACGGTATCGTCGCACGCCTCTTCCAATTTTTTCAGATCAACATTGCCGCGATCATCAGAGGGAATCGTCACAACCGTCATTCCCATCATACCCACCGACGCGGGGTTCGTCCCATGCGCCGCGTCGGGGATGAGCATCTTCACGCGTTTCTCGTCGCCGCGCGATTTATGATACGCGCGCATCATCAACACGCCCGTAAATTCTCCGTGCGCGCCCGCGGCGGGTTGCAGCGTCACGCCCGCGAATCCCGCGATCTCTTTCAACCACTCTTGCAATTGATACATCAACGCGAGATTGCCCTGCACGGTCTCAACAGGTTGCAACGGATGCGTGAACAAAAAGCCCGGCAATCGGCACGTGTCTTCGTTGATCTTCGGGTTGTATTTCATCGTGCATGAGCCAAGCGGATAAAACCCGCCGTCCACGCTGTAATTAAATTTTGAGAGTCGGACGTAATGGCGGACAACGTCCACTTCGGCGAGTTCGGGAAGCGGCAACTCGGAGCGCAGCAAATGCGGAGGAGGCGAGTCAGCCGCAGGGACGTCTGACTCGGGCATCCGTACGCCGACTCGTCCGGGCGAGGAAAGATCAAAGATCGTCGGTTCCACAATTTTCGGAGTCGTTGCATCCAATGTGCTAACCATGTTTCACCTCCGACAACACCTCAACAAGCGTGTCAATTTCTTCTTTTGAATTCATCTCGGTTACGGCGACCAGCAAATGATTTTTGTGCGACGGATAATCCTGACCCAGATCGTACCCGCCGAGGATGCCGTGTTCAAGCAAGTGCGCGTTGACGTCGCTCGCGGGCTGAGGACATTCCAACACAAACTCATGGAAGAAAGTTTCAGATGAAACTTTGTAGCCTTTGATCTTGCTCAATTCGCGCGCGGCGTAATGCGCTTTTTGATAACAAAGATTCGCAACCTGCTTCAATCCGTTTTTGCCCAACACGCTCAAATAAATTGCGGAGGCAAGCGCGAGCAAACCTTGATTGGTGCAGATGTTGCTCGTGGCGCGTTCGCGTTTGATGTGTTGTTCGCGCGCGGTGAGGGTTAGCACATACGCGCGTTGACCTTTGTTGTCCACCGTTTCGCCGATCAACCGTCCCGCCATCTTGTGGACGTATTGCTTGCGCGTCGTGAAAAATCCGACGCTTGGTCCGCCGAACCACATTGGGATTCCCAGCGGCTGTCCGTCGCCGACAACGATATCCGCGCCCATTTCGCCAGGCGTTTTGAACATCGCCAGCGCGGTCGGGTTCGCAACCACGCAGACCAACGCGCCTTTGGCATGGACATCGTCAATGAATTTTTTGTAATCGTACACGCGCCCGAAGAAATCGGGATACTGCACGATGACGAGACACGTATCTTCGCCGACATGCGCGAGTAGATCACTGGGGTCGGTATCGAGTTCGGCGTTCGCTTCATCGCCGACAAGTTGCAAATCCATGCCTTGCGTGTACGTGCGGATCACCGCGCGGTATTGCGGATGCACAGTGGGGGAGATGACCACCTTCTTGCGTTTACCGCGGAATTGGGCGTTCGCCAAGTTCACCGCTTCGGCTGTGGCGGTCGCCCCGTCGTAATGAGACGCGTTCGACACGTCCATGCCGGTCAGCGCCGCCATCAACGATTGATATTCGAAGATGGCTTGCAATGTGCCTTGTGAAATTTCGGGCTGGTATGGCGTGTACGCGGTATAAAATTCTCCGCGCCTCAGCATGTGGTCAATCACAGACGGGATGTAGTGATGATACATGCCCGCGCCGAGGAAGGAGATCAGATCGCCGCGCACATGTTCGTTGGCGCTTGCGATGTTGGACAATTCTTCCAACGCTTCCATTTCTGTCCACGCGGGAGGCAGGTCCAGTTTGGGGAAGCGATGTTTGGCTGGCACGGCGTCGAACAGATCATCCAGCGATTTAACGCCGACCGTTGCGAGCATCTCATCGCGTTCGTGGGGACTTATTGGGATATATGTCATGGTGACTCCAAGACCAGTGACGGAGTGATCAGTAATCAGTTATCAGTACTGATCACTGTCCACTGTTCACTGATAACTAATGACTTCGTTCCTCGCAATGTTTCTCATACGCCGCCGCGTCCATCATATCGCCAGCGGATCCGCCTTCGAGTTGAATCATCCATCCCGCGCCGAACGGATCGGTGTTGATGGTCTCAGGCTTGTTCGGCAAATCTTTATTCACCGCCGCGACTTTTCCGCCCGCGGGCGCATAAATCTCTGACGACGCTTTCACCGACTCAACGGAAGCAATCGCCTTGCCTGCCGCGATCTCCTCTCCCGCTTCGACGAAAATTTCGACGAAGACAATGTCGGAGAGTTGATTCTGGGCATAATCGGTGATGCCCACTTTTCCGCTCGCGGGGTCGAACCATTCATCTGACTTTGCATATTTCAAATTGGAGGGGGTGTTCATGTGTATTCTCCTTGTGAAGTTGTGCCGCAAAATTCATTTTGCGAGAGCGCAAGATAAATCTTGCCGTACTGGGTTTTGGCGAATCAAAAAGGCGCACGAATATTCTTCGCGCGCCTCTGTAATGTGACCTGAGAGATTAGTTTAGTTTGATAGTTTCTTAGTTTTATAGTTTCATAGTTTTTCAACTATCCAACTATTGAACTAACCAACTACTAAACTAACTTTACACCGTCGGTGTTGTTGTCGCGCAGTTCAACTGCGCAACAATCAAACTTTCCAGAGTGGATTCGGGAGCAGGGTCCTTTTGCCTGAGAGATTCATCTGGTTTCGCCAGTCTCCAGATTTGCACCTTCGGCGCCCATTTCGTAGTAGCGATTTTAGTCGTTATTTGCTGACGATTGAAATCGTCACTACGTTTGAGTCTCTTCCCTGTTGCCCGTTCAATTGTGATTTGATTTTACGGTTGAGGGAGGTGAGAGTCAAGAGGAGAAATAAAGAAGACCTCACCGTTTTACAATACCTGTGAGGTCTCATTAGAACTTGTCTCAAAAACACCGTGTCACTCTGAGGGAGCGGGGTTTGCGACCGAAGAGTCTCTTATTTGGGCAGTAGAGACCCTTCGCTGACGCTCAGGGTGACATTTTTGAGATGACTTCTAGTTACTTCGCCATTTTGCGTGGAGCGCGTTTCGGTTTGGAGGGTGCCTCCTCAACAGGGGCGGACAATTCTTCGGTGGCTGGGGCAGGTTCAAGCGGAGGAAGTGACGCGGGCGGAACGGGAGTCACAGGTGAGGGAGTGGGAGTTCCGTTCAGGCGGGCGAAGTAATCCTTGACCACGGAATCGTTGTAGAAAACGAGCGAAAGGATGCCGACTGCCATCGAGAAGGCGTTGCCAAGCAGGGCGCAGGCGACTTCAAAAACAGCGATATTGGTGGATGGCTGGATGGCTTGCGGCGGGTTGCTGAAGAGCTTGGCGGCGTAGATCAACTCGAACACGCCGAGGAGCGTGGGGAGGATGGTGAGCGGCACGCAGATGGCGCCAATCAAGGTGCTGATGGCGGTGCCCGATGCAGCGAACCCCCAGACGATGTTGACGATGCCGCTGGCAAGGGTGGTCCATGCAATGACGTGGACAAGGGTGGGTTTGGTTGTGTTCATATCGTTCTCCTGAAATGATTTTCTATGGCTTATACGAGAGTTCAGGAGATTGGTTGCAAAATATAAACATTTCTGGACGCAGATGAACGCTGATATACGCCGATAAAAAATTTAAAATCAGCGTTTTCTGTGTTCTCAACGTCCAAATCAACTTTGCATCATTGCTTGATTCTGCCCAGCGGCGATGTTGCCGAACTGTCCGAACAAATGACCGTAGATGGCAGTGGTGTACACAACGATTCCAAATGTGATGATGAACGCGGCGATCTGCCCAATGCAGGGAATGAAGTTCAGCACAAATTGCGCGGCGCTGACGATGAGACTCACGCCAATGCTCGCGCCGATGCTCACACCCCACGCGGTGAGGAAGGGAGTTAGGTTTTTGCTCACGAGTTCGAACACCTCGCGGAATTTGAAGCACGAGGCGAGCGTCCCTTCGCGCGCAAAGATCACGAGGATGGCGGGAAAGATCACCGAAAGAGCCAATGTGTAGACCACGAACACACACAGCAGGCAGAAAAACAACGCGGTTCCCAGACCCGCGACTGCTTCCGCCAGCCCTTGCATGTCTGCGTTCCCTGAAAGGATGGCTGGCACGATCATAAAGCTCATAGGCAGACAGAACACGACGATGATCGGCAGGGAATACACAAGGCTTGCCACCGTCAACAGTAAACCGTCTGTCAGTTTTTTGCCGAAATCGTCCCAGGTGGGCAGGGGTTCGGGCGAATTATTCATCACGTTGCGGATGATGCCGACCATGTAACCCGTCCATGCGAAATTCAGGATGGGGATGAAGGTGATCAACGCGCCCAAGCCGAGTTTGCTGATCCACTGCTTGTCTTCAAAAACGAATGAAAATGCCTTGCCAATGTTCACACGTTCCTCCGATTTGTTGAAATGGGATTGATTTTCAATCTCACTAGACTGTCAAAATCTGTTGTTGTCTAAATTAGATCGGTATTATAATATTAAAACTGTGTGGAAAAATTCTAACATCACAGGAGGATTTTATGCCAGGTCTGTTTGATATGCTTCAAATTGGTGGAGAATTACTAGGTGGGTTCGCAGAAGCCGCGGATATTCATAAGACACTGAAAGAATATCCGAATGATGCGCCTGTTTTTAATAACCTTTTGCTCCTTTTTAATTCTAAAGGGTTGGAGACAATTAAAGTTCCAGAGAAATTAACGCTTGTTAGTAGAAAGCAATTACGTGGACTAACATTTAAGGATTTTGGTTGTATAGCAAATATTAATTCTGGCACAGGAGTGAGTCTTTTATTCACGCCAATGGAAAAATTGGATCGTTCCCGTGGATCTCAAGCTTTTGAATTAGGGTCGAAGATAAATTCAATGCTACAAGTGGGATGCATTGAGGTTCGGCCAATAGATATTAATGATGAACTTTATTGGAGTTTTGTATATAAAATACAAATGCGATACGGGGAAAATCTTAGACCTGGAAAAGCTTTACTCGAGAATATGTTAGAAAACGGTCTTGATTCGATGAATTATCTTCCACATGGAATCCAAGTACTTCAGAAAGGATCGTCTGTGGACGAGGCGTTACAAAACATGGGGGGAAAGAGCGTGCTACCTAAAAAACCGTCATCTGAACAACGAGCATCTTTATTGGGGGCGGTATCTAGATTCCTAACCAATAAAGATATCGATTTTGTTGAATTAGATGAATCGAAAGGATTTACTTGGATAGATAAGGCGACTTCATTAACTTGTTCGATCCTAGTAAGCCAATTTAGTCGAGTTACCTTTGAGACCCTTGCATCAGTGAAAATTCCATCCAAATTTCACCTTCAAGTTTTACTTTATAATCAATTTGTGAATTTAGAGCTAACCGACATGGGATGTATGTGTTTTAGTACAGAAACTGGTATTGTTAGTTACAAGACAGGTGTTGATGTTAGAGGAATTGAGGATAACGTTGAGGATAGATTGCTGTCGATTGCTTATGAAGAAAATCGAGATCAGGTTGCCAAATATTTTCCTGGCTTAGGTTATATATCAAGCGGCTCGTCGTACTCTGATGCGCTTAAGAAAAGTATTCAGTCGCAGTTCAACACACCGGAATATCAAGAATTTGCTGACGCAATAGTTGAGTTCTTAAATCTCAAGTAATTCATCGATTCATCTTGAGTTTGTTGCTTCGAACCTTCGTTAACAATAAAAACTCACTTGGAAATTTTTATCCAAGTGAGTTTTTAATTCATTGAGAGGTTGGTTATCCCTTAAACATTCCAGAGATTAATGGTATCTCAACCAACTTTCCTTGATAGGCCTGATACCCGCAGTACAACTGGTAGAACCAGATGAGGATACCGACACAAAACGTAGAAGTTACGATTGTGACGATTCCGAGCACCAAAGCTTGCGTGTTGTGTGCTTTGATGAACGGGCGATCTTTCTTGTCTGCCATCAGCATGATAATGATCGGAACAAGAGGCGAGAACACATAAGCCAGTGCCGCCCAAAGTTTGTCATCGCTTGAAGCATCCATTGATTGAGAAGGTCCCTGCCCAAAAGATTCCATTTAAGCCTCCGAGGTGAAACTAGGTTGAATTTCCACAATTGTACAACCTTTACAGGCAAAGCGCAACTGGCTTTTCTTGCAAAAATGTTACTATGCTAGAATCACATAATGACACGAATCGTCTTCATGGGATCTCCCGAATTTGCATTGCCGAGTCTGCGCACGCTGGCTGGTGTGCACGATGTTGTGGGCGTGGTCACACAGCCCGATCGCGCGTCGGGGCGTGGGCGCGAGGTGAAGATGCCGCCGGTGAAAACGCTCGCGCTCGAGTTGGGCATCCCGGTCATGCAACCCGAAAAACTCCGCGCGCCTGAAGCGATGGAGCAATTACGCGCATGGCAACCCGATCTCATCGTCGTTGCGGCGTTCGGGCAGATCCTCAAACAGGATGTGCTGGACCTGCCGCGCTTTGGATGCCTCAACGTGCATGCGTCCCTGCTTCCGCGATGGCGCGGCGCGGCTCCCATCAATGCCGCGATTTTGCACGGGGATGAAGAGACGGGCGTGACCATCATGCAAATGGACGCGGGACTCGACACCGGCGCGATGCTGGCGAAGAAATCCATGCGCCTCCCTCCCGACGGGACAGCTGGTTCAGTCACCGACGCGTTATCTCACCTCGGAGCCGACTTGTTGATCGAGACACTTCCGCGTTGGTTCGCCGGCGAGATTCAACCAACTCCGCAAGATGATTCGCTGTCAACCTACGCGCCTATGATGAAAAAAGAGGATGGGCGACTCGACTTCACGCGCGATGTGAACGAACTGGAAAGACAAGTCCGCGCGTTGAACCCGTGGCCCGGCGCGTTCATGGAGTTCAATGGGGCGACTCTCAAAATCCATCGCGCGCGCATGGGACAAATTGTCAATTTGTCCTACGAAGCGGGGCAGAAGCTGACGCAGGCGAATCAGCCCGCCGTCGGCGCGAGAGGCGGGGTTCTCATCCTGGATGAAGTTCAACCGGCTGGGAAAAAATCCATGAGCGGAAAATCCTTTCTTGCGGGCGCGCGTCATTGGGCGTGACTCCTTATCCTGCGAGGGGTTTTATGTTCAAATCAATTTCTGGAGGAAGCATGTTCAATGCAAAAGTGTTTGTGGCTGAATGGATCGGCACGTTTGCGCTGGTGTTCATCGGCGCGGGCGCGGCGGTCTCTGGTTTTGGCGGTTTGGTTGGGGTTGCGCTGGCGCACGGTTTGGTGATCGCGACGTTTGTGTATGCGTATGGGCATATCTCGGGCGCGCATTTCAATCCCGCGGTGACGTTCGGCCTGGCGCTTAACGGCACGGTCAAGTGGGGCGACGCGGCGTATTACTGGGCGGCGCAATTTCTCGGCGCGGCGATCGCGGCATTGTCGCTGAATCTTTTTGTGGGGAACATCGGCGTGAACGGCATTCAAGAAGGCGCGACGATCGGCTTGCTGACCAGCCCTTCACCGTTCATTGCCATGGCGGTTGAAGCGGTGTTGACCTTCTTCCTCGTCAACATGGTGTTGCATGGCATGGTGGCGGGCAGGGCTGGCGCGTTTGCCGGTCTGGCGATCGGTCTCACCGTGACGTTTGCCATCCTCGCCGGTGGACCGATGAGCGGCGCTTCGCTCAACCCGGCGCGTTCGTTCGGTCCCGCGATCTTTGCAACGTCCATCGATCTGGAGAATCCCGATCTTGCAAATTGGATCTTTTATGTGGTGTACTTCGTTGGTCCATTGCTGGGGTCGGCGTTGGCGGTGAGCGTGTTCAAGTTTTTGAACAGCGGCGACGTGGAAGCCGTAAAGACGCCGCCAAAGAAGAAATGAAAGACGAAAGAGGAAAGAAAAGAGTCCTCGCTGTTCTTCGCGGGGACTTTTGTTTTACAATGGGGTAGAGGTTTCTCATGGCAAAATACGTCGCGGCGATTGATCAAGGGACAACCAGTACGCGTTTCATTATTTTCGATCATGGCGGGAATGTAATCGCCGTTGCTCAAAAGGAACACAAACAAATTTATCCAAAGCCCGGATGGGTGGAACATGATCCGTTGGAGATTTGGGAAAATACGCTTGAGGTTACGGAGCGCGGACTTAAGTCCGCACACCTTCAGTCCGCAGACATTGCCGCGATCGGAATCACAAATCAACGCGAGACGACTGTTGCGTGGGATAAGAATACGGGCAAACCAGTCTACAACGCCATCGTCTGGCAAGACACGCGGACAGATGTCATCTGCGCGAAGCTTGCCAAATCAGGAGGACAGAATCGCTTTCGCAAGAAAACGGGCTTGCCGCTTGCCACATATTTTTCTGGTCCAAAAATAAAATGGATTCTTGATAACGTGCAAGGCACAAAAGAGAAAGCCAAAAAAGGGGACTTGTTGTTCGGGACAATTGACTCATGGTTGATCTGGAATCTCACGGGCGAGCACGTCACCGATGTGACGAACGCCTCGCGCACGATGTTGATGGATCTCAAATCGCTGGATTGGGATGAGGAGATTCTCAAGGCGCTTGGCATCCCACGCGCGATGTTGCCGACAATTAAATCATCGTCGGAAATTTATGGGTATATTAATGCTCGAGGCGGCGTCCTCGCCGCCGAGGACGGCGGCAAGAGCATTCCCGTCGCCGGCGACCTCGGCGATCAACAAGCCGCGTTGTTCGGGCAGACCTGTTTCAAGGCGGGCGAAGCGAAGAACACGTACGGCACGGGTTGTTTCATGTTGTTGAACACAGGCGAGAAGCCCGTGCAAAGCAAAGCGGGATTGCTCACCACGCTGGGATACAAAATCGGGAATCGCAAAGCCGTCTACGCGTTGGAGGGTTCGATAGCGATCGCGGGCGCGTTGGTTCAATGGCTGAGGGACAATTTGGGATTGATCCAATCTTCGGCGGAGGTGGAGGCGTTGGCGAAATCCGTTGCAGATAACGGCGGAATCTATTTCGTCCCCGCGTTCAGTGGACTCTACGCGCCATATTGGAAATCCGACGCGCGCGGCGTGATCGTCGGGATGACGCGCTACGTCAACAAGGGACACATCGCCCGCGCCGCGCTCGAAGCGACCGCGTATCAAACGCGCGAAGTGTTGGACGCCATGGAAAAAGATTCGGGCGTGAAATTAACGTCGCTCAAAGTGGACGGCGGCATGGTGTTCAATGAACTGCTCATGCAATTTCAATCGGACATATTGAACGTCCCTGTGGTGCGACCGAAAGTGGCTGAGACCACGTCGCTCGGCGCGGCATACGCGGCGGGACTCGCCGTCGGCTTTTGGAAGGATTTCAACGAATTGAAAAACAACTGGGGGCGCGACAAACAATGGAATCCCACAATGGACTCAAAAGTGCGAAAGAAGTTATACTCAGGTTGGAAGAAAGCAGTCACGCGCGCGTTTGATTGGGTTGAATAAAATTGGTGTAGGATGCGCTCTCTAGCGCATCTGTCGGCGTTAGAGAACGCCAACTATACAATAATATGAATCGCTCCGAAACTCTCTCCGCCCTCAAAAAAAATCCCAACCCCTCCGTCCTCATCATCGGCGGAGGGATCAATGGCATTGGCACATTCCGCGACCTCGCCATCAACGGCGTGGATGTTCTGCTCGTGGAGCGCGGCGATTTTTGTTCGGGCGCATCGTCCGCCTCGTCGCACATGGCTCACGGTGGGATTCGTTATCTCGAGAATGGGGAATTTCGTCTAGTGCGCGAAGCCGTGCGCGAGCGCAACCTCATATTGCAGAACGCGCCGCACATCGTCAAACCGCTTCCCACAGTCATTCCTATTTTCAAACGGTTTTCGGGTCTGCTCAACGCGCCCCTGAAATTCTTTGGCGTGATGGATAAACCTGGCGAGCGCGGCTCGCTCATCATCAAACTTGGGTTGATGATGTACGACGCATACACAGGCGCGCAAAAGACTGTGCCGCGCCATAAATTTTTCTCGCGCTCCAAATCACTGTCCATGTGGGGAAACCTCAACCCGGCCATCGTCAACACGGCCGTGTATTACGATGGCGCGATCACAAACCCCGAACGCCTCGGCATTGAACTGATTCTCGATGCCGAATCTGAAAATCCGAACGCGCGCGCCCTCAATTACCTTAGCATGGTGGGTGGCGCGGAGGATACTATCATCCTGCGCGATGAACTCACGGATGAATCATATGATGTGCGCCCGAAATTGGTCATCAATGCGGCAGGCGCGTGGATCGATTCGGCGAACAAGAAACTGGGCGTATCGTCTCATTTCATCGGAGGCTCGAAAGGTTCGCACATCGTGGTGGATCATCCTGAACTTCGCGCGGCGATCGGCAACCATGAATTTTTCTTCGAGAATGAAGACGGTCGCATTGTATTGCTCTTTCCACTTTTTGATAAAGTGCTCATCGGCACAACGGATATTCTGGTGAGTGAAGTGGACGATATGCGCTGTACCGACGAAGAGATCGATTACTTCCTCTCGTTGACTCGCCGGGTCTTTCCGGACCTCAACCTGACCCGCGACCACATCGTGTTCCACTTCTCGGGTGTTCGTCCGCTCCCGCGCTCCACCGGCAAAAACGTCAGCGCCGTGACGCGCGATCACACTATCGAAGTGCTAAGCGGCGATTGGACCAACCTCACCTTCCCGGTCTACTCCCTCGTCGGCGGCAAGTGGACATCCTTCCGCGCATTCTCAGAACAAGCGACGGACAAAGCGCTTGCTCATCTTGGCCTCACGCGTAAACGCGACACGCGCTCCCTGCCCATCGGCGGTGGACGCGGCTATGTGCGCGATATCGAGCAGCCGAATCGACAAATGGGAAGCCTCTTCGCGTGGACGGGTGTTTCTCAGGAACGACTGAAAATCTTATTTGAACGCTACGGCACCCGCGCCGAAGCCATCGCCACCTACATCAACAGCGGCACAGATGCTACGCTCAAGTCGTTGCCCGATTATTCCTTCCGCGAAATTGCCTATCTTGTGCAACACGAAAAGATCATTCACCTCGATGATTTTCTCTTGAGGCGATCCATGCTTGCCATGCTGGGACAATTAACCCGCGAGAGAATCCTCGAGCTTACGCACACGCTAGGCGACATCCTCAGCTGGGATGGGGAGCAGAAAAAAGCCGAGGCGGCGCGCGCGCTGTCCATTTTGACAGACAGGCACGGGGTCCGATTGTGAAGCGGATGGTAGAATAATTCAATTCCCTCAAGGTATGTCACCCTGAGCGATAGCGAAGGGTCTCTGTCCCGACAAACGAGACTCTTCAGTCGCTGAAAAACGCTCCTTCAGAGTGACATATCTGTTGGGGTAGAATAGCGTCCCGATGAATATTTCCATTGTTGTCCCTGTCTATCGCGGCGAAGCGTTGATCGAACCGCTTGTCGAACGGTTGGCGAAATCTCTCCCCACGTTTTCAAAAAAATACGAAGTCTTGCTTGTCAATGACGGCAGTCCCGATAATAGTTGGGATGTGATCCAAAAGTTGGCGCGTAAATACAAGTGGGTGAGGGGTATCCGCCTGATGCGGAATTATGGTCAGCACAACGCCACGCTGTGCGGAGTCCGCGCCGCGCAATACGAGATCACGATCACGATGGATCAAGACCTGCAACATCCGCCCGAGGAGATTCCCGTTTTGTTGAAACAACTCGAAAACGGATTCGACGTGGTCTACGGCGCGCCGAAAAAATTACCGCAGGGATTTGTGCGTAACGCGATGACCGCGAACATCAAAAACATTCTCGCGCGCGTGATGGGTATCTCGTCGGTGAAACATATTTCCGCGTTTCGCGCTTTCCGCACCGAGTTGCGCAACGCTTTCACCAATTTTCAAAGTCCCACGTTGATCATTGACGTATTGCTCTCGTGGGGCACGTCGCGCTTCACATCGGTTCTCGTTGAGATCGAAAGACCCGAAGAGCGCTCGAACTATAATTTTTCCGCGTTGGTGAAAGCCGCGCTGTTGATCCTCACGGGCTACAGCACCACTCCATTGCGACTTGCAAGCTGGATCGGTTTTGTGATGACCGTATTCGGGTTGGGCGTGTTTATTTATGTGATCGTCATTTCGTTTATGGAGGGCGGCATCCCGGGCTTCCCATTTCTTGCGTCAATCATCGCGTTGTTCAGCGGCGCGCAACTGTTCGCGCTGGGGATCTTTGGCGAATATCTCGCGCGCATGTTCGACCGCAGTATGGATCGTCCCACGTACATTGTTTCTGAACTGGCGGGCAAATGAACGTAGTCATATTACAACCTTCATACATCCCGTGGCGCGGCTACTTCGACCAGATCCGCCGCGCAGACTTGTTCATCTTTTACGATGATATTCAATACGATAAACACGGCTGGCGCAACCGCAACCAGATCAAAACGCATCAGGGCAAACAATGGCTAACGATCCCTGTAAATTCAAAAGGCGTTACACAAGGCGTGCCGATCAAAGACGTTCGCATCGACTGGTCCAAGCCCTGGTCAAAGAGTCATCTCAAGACCCTGACGATTTCCTACTCCAAATCGCCTCACTTCAAGGAATACCTGCCCCTGCTGGAAGAGCTATACCAACGCCGCGACGAATTCCTCGCCGATTTCACGATTGAGGCTTCGATCCGCCTCGCGCGTGAACTGGGATTCGCCTCTACAAGGTTCATGCGCTCCTCTGAGTTATCGAATATCGAGGGACAAAAGACCGATCGCGTGATCAACGTGCTGAAACGGGTTGGCGCGACGCATTACCTCTGCGGTCCCTCGGCGAGTTCCTACATGGAGCCTGAAAAATTCGACGCGGCGGGGATCACATTCGAATACATGGACTATACCTACCCCGAATACCCGCAGATGCATCCGCCCTATGACCCGTATGTTTCCATTCTGGATTTGTTGTTCATGACAGGAAGTAAAGCGGGCGATTTTTTTGAGAAGCAAAAGGAACAAGAATATGAGCATGGATGAAACCCAGAAAAAACTAGGCGAATACTTTGTCGAGAAACTCGAAGAGTTCGGCGCGACGCCCAAAGGCGTGGATTACAACGGGCCCGAATCGCAGGCGCTTCGCTTCGAACAACTCGTGAAGGTTGTCGATGCCTCGCAACCATTTTCTGTCATCGATTATGGAAGCGGCTATGGAGGAATGTTCGATTTCTTGCGGAGTAAAGGTTGGACGTTCGACTACTACGGCATTGACCTGCTCGAAAAGATGGTTGTCGCTGGGCGTGATGCGCACAAGGATTTTCCCAACGCGCATTTCACCACGAACGAGAGCGAGGTTCCGATGGTGGATTATTTGCTGGCGGGCGCGATCTTCAATATCAAATTGGAAGAATCGTATGACAACTGGCAGAACTTTGCCTGCGCGACCCTCGGGCGCATGAACGCGCTCTGCTCGAAGGGATTCGCCTTCAACATGCTCACGAAATATTCCGACGCCGACCGCATGGCGCAGCGTCCAGACCTCTTTTATGCCGACCCATTATTTTTCTTCGATTTTTGTAAACGCAATTTTTCGCGTAACGTGGCATTGCTCCACGATTACGGGTTGTACGATTTCACGATTCTTGTGCGAAAAAATATTTAACCACAGATAAACACGAATGAACTGAATGGGTTGATAAACCTTCCTCTACTCATCAATGTATGGTGTTTATCTGAGTTTATCTGTGGTGAGTTTCCATGAAAACCATCCTCGCCCCGCGCGCTTCTGCGATCCTCTATCATTTGCTGGCGAGCCAGAAACAGGAAAAGTCATGGCTGTTGCCAGCGAATATTTGCCCCATCGTGCCGATCACGTTCATGAAGGCGCGCGTCCCATTCGAGTTTGTGGACATTTCGCCAGAGTCCCTGCACATGGATTTGGAACAAGCGGAAGAGCGGATAAAGAAGCAGGATGTCGGCGGCTTGTTGTACGCGCACACCTACGGGGAAGAGTCCACGCCTGACGATTTTTTCGCGCGGGCGAAGTCGCTGAACCCCGAAATGTTGATCGTGGATGACCGTTGTTTGTGCATCCCCTCTTTCGATGCGAAATCTTCCGCCGATTTGACCTTGTTCAGCACGGGTTATGCCAAGACCGTTGATCTGCATCTTGGCGGGTATGCGTTCATGAAAGATGACGTGAAGTGCGAACTCACGCGGTTGAAATTCGATCCCGCGCATCACGAGGAACTCGAAAGAGACTACAAAGCCGCCATTCAACGCCGCGCCCGATTTGACTATCACTATAGCGATTGGTTGCAGACGGAAGGAGACCTGCCCGACTGGAAGGACTATCGCCGTATGGTCGAGATCGCGTTGGAATTGTCGTTGCTGCAAAAAAGAAGAATGAATGCGGTGTATTTAGCCCGTCTGCCAATGGAGATACAATTACAGGGACCATATCAAACGTGGCGGTTCAACATCCGCGTGAAGAATAAAAAGCGGCTCATGGATGAGATTTTTGCAGACGGGTTGTTCGCCAGTTCGCATTACGCCTCGCTGGCGGGCATCATGTCCGGTGGGCGCGCGCCGGTGGCGGAGGCTTTGGCGGGGGAGGTTGTCAATCTGTTCAACGACCATCATTTTGACTATGATAGGGCAGAGAGATTGACCAGCTTGATTTTGAAATTTCTGGCTTGATCGAGGAGAATAGATAGAAATGAAGTTCCCGAGGATTCCCCCCCGCCTGGAGGGCTGGCTTTCAGCCGCTCTTGTGGTGATCGTTACCCTGCTAACGTACGGTCCACTCATCCCTTCGCTCGGTTTTTATCGTGACGATTGGTACTTGATCTGGACGGCGCAGGCGCGCGGGGCGCAGGGAATCATGAGCCTCTTTCAGGGAGATCGTCCGTTCATTGGGTGGCTCTACGCGCTGGATTACAACCTGCTGGGCAATTCTCCATTGAACTGGCACGTGTACGCGCTAATCATCAAAGTGTTCAGCGCGCTGGCTTTCCTCTGGTTATTGCGAACGGTTTGGAAAGAACGGAAGATCGAGACCACCCTGATCGCGTTGCTGTTTGTGGTGTATCCGGGCTTTTATCAACAACCGAATGCGGCTACCTTCAAGAATTTGTTGCTGGCGTACGGCGCGGCAATGGCGTCGTTGGCGTGCGCGGTGCTGGCGCTGAAAGGCGCGTCTGTCTTCCGTACAGCGATTCTCATTATTGCCTCGATCTTGCTCGCTGCCTCAGCATTTTCATCTACGAAGCATTGATCGGCATCGAAGCCGCGCGGCTTATTTTGATCTGGTACGCGCTGAAACGTGATGGAAAGTTGACCATCCGGGAGTCTCTGCGCAAGACGGTCGTTGCCGCAATCCCCTACCTCATGTTTGCCGCGGCATTCTTATTCTGGCGTTTGTTCCTGTTCGAAAGCACGCGTCGCGCCACGAATGTGGATGTGGTGCTGAGCAACTTCGGTCCGCTTTCGTTGACCAGCGCGCTTCACCTCGCCGTGGAAATGATCCTCGATTTGATCGAGACCAGCCTGCTGGCATGGGGTGTCCCTTTCTATCAGTTTTCCACGAGCGTGGGAGATGCGCGCATCACCGCGATGGCAACTGGGCTCGCGTTGATCGTGTTGATGCTCGCAGGGGCATACCTCTTGCTCATGCAAGGGCAGGCTTCCCCGTCGGGCGAAGCGGGTGAAAATCCGCAAGCAAGCCGCGACTGGCTGTGGCTCGGCGCGGCGATCATCTTCGTCACCACATTGCCGATCGTCCTCGCGGGACGGAATGTGATTTTTGACATCCAATGGGATCGTTATACCTATCAATCGGCGGCGGGTGTGGCGTTGTTCATGGGCGGAATTATTTTTTATGGGTTGAAGGGACGTTTACGTTGGGCGGCGCTATGCCTGCTGTTGATGAGCGGCGTGCTCACTCAATTATTCTCGGCAAATTATTATCGAAGGTTTTGGCGGGTGGAAACCGACGCTATGTGGCAACTTGCGTGGCGCGCGCCGCAGATCGAAGATGGAACAACAGTTGTGCTGGTCTTGCCGGGCAATTACGCGCTCGCGGAGGAGTACGAAGTGTGGAGTCCGATCAACCTTGTGTATCACCCGCGCCAGGAATTGAAAATCGCGGGACAGGTGATGTACGATGATCTGTGGCTTGAGGCGGTTCTCGGCGCGCAGGAGGAGCGGCTCGTGCGTGGAACCGTAACCGTGAAGCGCGATTACGCCAAACTTTTGTTGGTGACACAGCCTTCGGCATTTTCCTGCCTGCATGTGATCGATGGCGCGCGCGCGGAACTGACCGCCCAAGAGCGGCTGGATGTGCAACGCCTCGCTTCATTTTCGGACGCGAACTTGATCGACCCCTCCGGGGCGCAGGCTGTTCCCCCGAGTGAAATTTTTGGGGATGAGCCCAGCCACGATTGGTGTTATTTCTACCAACAAATGGACCTCGCCCGCCAACGCAAGGATTGGGAGAGCGCGGCAAAATTTGCGGATGAGGCGATTACTCTTGGCTATCAGCCTTATGAGGTGTCGGAATGGTTGCCCGCCCTTGAAGCCTACATCCATGTTGGCGATCAGAAAATGGCAAAACGCATCGCGCTCCTCATCCGCGTGGATAAAAAGACATATCAAAGCATCTGCCAGGAGCTAAAACCGCTTGTCGGGACTCCTGCCGAATATGATCGCGATCTGCTGGCAGAATCTCTGTGCAAGCATGATTGATTTCATGGGGTAGAATCGTCCTGATGCCTACGAAAAAACGTAAATACAAAGTTGACCTTGTCATTCCGGTCTTCAATGAGGCGGGAGTGATCGAGAAAATCCACGTGCAGATTCGCGGGGTGGTGGATACGCTGCCGCACGAGTTTCGCTTCCTCTACGTGGACGACGGCTCGGATGACGGGACGGCGGAGTCGCTCCAGTCGTTGAAGCAGACTGACCGGCGCGTGAGCGTGTTCACGTTGAGTCGCAATTTCGGTCACCAGGCGGCGCTCACCGCGGGGCTGGATCACTCCAGCGGCGACATTGTCATCAGCATGGATGGCGACGGTCAGCATCCGCCGGAGTTGATTCCCGAAATGATCGAATTGGTGGGGCATGGTTACGATATTGTGCAGGGACAACGCGGCGCGGAGGCACAGCCAACGTTCTTCAAAAAGTGGTCATCGGACACGTTCTACCGCTTCCTCAACACTATCAGTGGAACGCAAATGATCGCCGGCGCGGCGGACTTTCGCGCAATGACGCGTCGGGCAGTGGACGCGCTCAAAGCCATGCCCGAGTTCCACCGTTTTCTGCGCGGCATGATCACATGGATGGGGTTTCGGAGCGTCATCCTGCCGTATCACCAGCCGCCGCGCGTGGCAGGGCGCTCGAAATATTCATTGGGCAAAATGTTTCGCCTCGCATCGGATGCGATCTTTTCCTTTTCGTTGATCCCGTTATATATTGGGTTGAGTTCGGGGCTGGTGTTCTTTGCTCTGGCGGCTGTGCAGTTGAGTTGGGTGATTTGGCTGTCTGTCACAAAGAATACCGAGCAGGTGATTGCCCCCGGGTGGAGTTCGTTGATGGCGGTCCTGCTCATCGCCAGCGGAATCATCATGATCTTGTTAGGCTTTATTGGCGTTTATGTCGGGTATATTTTTCAGGAAGTGAAACGCAGACCCGTCTATTTATTGAAGAAAGAGGAGTAGATTGAGCGCAACATTGAAACCAGTCTATCAATTTGTATTCTTGCGTCACGGCGAATCGACCGGCAATGCCGAGTCGCGTTGGCAGGGGCAGTCTGATTATCCGCTGACCGAACGCGGAAAGGCGCAGGCAGTTGCGTTGGCGCGTCGTTGGAAGTCGGAAGGCGCGAGATTCGACCTCGCCATTTCGAGCACGTTGCAACGCGCAAAAGAAACCGCTGAGATTGTCGCCTCCGCGTTGGATGTCAAACTTGAACTGGACGAGATCTGGCTCGAGCGCGATATTGGCGAGATGGAGGGGTTAACGCCTGCCGAAGTCCAACAACGACCAAGACCATCTTACGTTACCCCGTACGATTCGATCGGCGGCGACGGCGAAGGCGATTGGGAATTATTTTTACGAGCGGGGCAGGCGTTGCATAATTTGTTGAAGCGCCCCGCTGGCAGTTATCTCATCGTATCGCATGGCGGTCTGTTGAATCAACTCATGCACGCCATCGTCGGCGTGGCGCATCATGCCGACCCCTCGGGCGTGCGCTTCCGCTTCGAAAACACAGCCTTCGCGCGCGTGATCTATCAACCTCATTTGCATCGTTGGGTGATCGATGCGCTCAACGACCGCGCGCACACGCAGAATTTGAAATAGGAAATCTCTTTGGCTACTCCCGACACTGCAATTCACATCAACGCGCGTATGAAAGTCCTGGTGTTTGGCGCGGGCGCTATCGGCGCGTACGTTGGCGGCAGCCTCGCATTAGCAGGGAGCCAGCTGGTTTTTCTCGAACGCGCCGCCAAAATCAACGAACTGCGCGAGCGCGGATTGCGACTCGATCTTACGCTGGATGAAAGGCGAAAGACGAAAGACGCCTTTCGCGTGGATTCTTCTTCGGCGGTCTTTGTTTCTTCCATGGAAGACGCGCTTCGCTACGGACCCTTCGACCTGGTCCTCTTTGCCTTGAAATCGTACGACACCTCTGCCGCGCTCGAAACCATCAAGCCCTACGCGGATAAAATGCCGCCAATCTTATGTTTGTCCAACGGTATTTCAAATGAACAAGCGATTGCGGAAGTTGTCGGCCAAGAGAAAGTGATCTACGGCACAGTGACCACCGCCGTCGGCAAACGCGGACCGGGCGATATTGTTCTTGAGAAGCTGCGCGGCATCGGCATTGCAAAAGGACATTCCTTTGTTCCGGGTTTGCTTGTGGCTTTTGAAAATGCCCTGCTCAACCCGCGTTTGTTCGATGATGCGGCTTCGATGAAATGGTCGAAACTGTTGACTAACCTGATCGCCAACCCGAGTTCAGCGATTCTGGATATGAGCGCTGCCGAAGTTCTGTCGAATCGCAGATTGTATCAATTGGAAGTTGAGATGTTGCGCGAATGTCTCGCCGTGATGGAAGCGCAGGGCATCGAAGTGGTTGACCTGCCCGGCACGCCGGTGCGCGCGTTGGCGTTTGCAACGCGGCTTCCGTTGTGGCTCTCGAAACCGTTCCTCAGCCGCGCGGCAGGAGCGGGACGCGGCAACAAAATGCCATCCTTTCACATCGACTTGCACTCCGGTCGCGGCAAAAGCGAAGTGGAGTATCTGCATGGCGAGGTTGTCCGTGCTGGTTTAAAATTCAACGCGCCAACGCCTGTGAATAAAATGCTCACCGAAACCCTGCTCGCGCTGGTCCGCAAAGAGATTCCGCTGGATGAGTTTGCAAAGAAGCCTGAGAAATTCTGGTCGAAAGCCGAAGGTTGAAAGTCAGGTTGACCTTTGACGGAAATTAAAGAATAAAGATGAAAGAATTCAATCTTGTCTCCCCTAGACATGAAGTCGAAATCCACCTCCCCGATGGGCGCGTGATCGCTGGCCCGCGCGGGAGCATGGTGGGGGATTTTCTATCTGTGATCGACCATGATTCGCAACTTGTTGGGGCGGTGGTCAATGGCAACCTGCGTGAATTAACTTTCCCCGTCGAAATGGATTCGCGCGTTATCCCAGTCACCATGTCTACGCCGGACGGCACGCGCATCTACCGGCGCTCCCTCACATTTTTGCTGGAGATGGTGTTCGCGGATATGTATCCGCTGGCAACGTTGTTCATCGACCATTCCGTTGCCACCGGCGGGTTTTATTGCGAGGTGAAAGGGCGCGAGCCGTTGTCGATCTCTGAACTGGGTGTGTTAAAGGTCCTGATGCAAAAGTTTGTCAAAGACGACCTGCCCTTCGCGCGAAAAGAAGTTCCGTTGAAAGAGGCGATGGATTATTTTTTGGCGCGCGGCGAGGAAGACAAAGTGCAGTTGTTGAAATATCGCAAGAAGGCTTATCTCACACTGTACAGTCTCAACGAACGCATGGATTATCATCACGGCTACATGGTTCCGTCTACGGGGTATTTGCGCTGGTTCGATCTCGTCCCCGCTGGCGATGGCTTTACCTTGTTGTATCCGAGTCGGCGGAACCCCAATGAACTTTCGCCGACCTTCGAATACCCGAAACTGCTGGCGACCTTTTTGCAATACGGCGGCTGGCTCGAGAAACTTGGCATTTCGAATGTCGGCTCGTTGAACCATGCCATCGAATCGGGTCATGGCGATGAGATCGTGATGGTTTCGGAGGCGTTTCACGAACAGCGGCTTTCACAGATTGCGGGTCAGGTTGCGGATCGAATCGATCGCGCGCATGTGATTCTGGTTGCAGGTCCATCGTCCGCGGGGAAAACTACATTTTCGCGGCGCCTTACCGTGCAATTGCTCGCGCTGGGGATTTCACCGTTTCCGCTGGAACTCGATAATTATTTTCTGTCGCGCAACCATACCCCGCTCGGCGAAGACGGCCAACCCGATTTCGAGGCGCTTGAAGCGCTTGACCTTGCGTTGCTTGCCGATCATTTGCAAAAATTGATTCATGGCGATGAAGTCCAACTGCCGCGTTATAACTTCAAGACCGGGTTGCGGGAGGCGGGGGAGATCATCCGCCTCGCGCGCGGACAGCCGATCATCCTCGAAGGGATTCACGGACTCGACCCGCGACTCATACCGCCTAGTCTCAGCGGCGAGGCGTTCCGCATCTACATCTCGGCTCTGACGCAATTGAATCTGGATCGCCATAATCGAGTCTCTACCACCGACACGCGCCTGCTGAGGCGCACCGTGCGCGACGCGCGTGAACGCGGCTACACCGCCTCGCAGACTATCTCGCGCTGGGAGTCGGTGCGGCGCGGCGAAGCGAAATATATCTTCCCGAATCAAGAAAATGCGGATGTGATGTTCAACTCTGCGTTGGTGTATGAAATGGCGGCGTTGAAATCGCTCGCCGAGCCTCTGCTCCGCCAGGTGCAATTCGGCACGCCCGAATTCATCGAAGCCAAACGCCTGCTCGCGTTCCTCGAATGGTTCGTGCCGCTTGACCCGAATCTCGTGCCAGAGACTTCGATTTTGCGTGAATTTCTTGGCGGTTCGATCTTGAAAGATTTTACGGTGTGGAAGAATAAATAGCAGTTTGTCATGTCGTTCATGCCGAATAAGACCGAGGGGTCTTTCTCGGCGTCGTTTTTTTGCAAACCGTCTTGACGCCTTTTTTAGGTTATGGGGAGTTTGAATTTGGCTTAAAAACCACCCGTGTTTTTGTTTCTTAGTACGCTTTGTTCGGCGGCAATGAGATAGACTTTGCTTCGGTACAAGTTTCTCAAAAGACATAATTATGGCATTCTCTGCAATGCTATCTTAGCCAGAGAAATTATTGCTGGAAGGGATCCTTTCCCTCCATACTCTGGCGTTGTAGTAGTGAATACATACTCAATCCCATTTTCTAAAATATATAGGTTTACATGACGTCCATCTCTATAGTAGGCTTTGTCACCCAGCCCAGAGACATCTTCGACCTTAACTTGACTTACTTGGGTGGCAAATTCTAAATTCTTTTTCTTTTCTATCTCAAACCAATCATCCACTGTCCATTGTAAGCCCAATGATTCCACCGTAATTTCATTGTAAACAAACACGACAACGGCAGGAGATTCCTCAGCGCTGAAATCGTATCGGCAGCCTGTGCCTCCATCAAAGGCGAATGGGTCAGGAGTTGTTTTCGTCGTTAAAGCACTTTCGATTTCTGAAGTGGTGAGCAACAAGCAGGCATTTAGTCTGCCATTTACTAACTGAAGTTTTTCTGGCGTGGCTGTTGTAACAAATACTGTAGGTGCGGGTGTGAAAAACGTAGATGCGCACCCAGTTAGAAGTAATAACCCTGCCAGCCAAAAACATCCAAACGAGATTTTCATCATATACTGCTGAGGTTTGTCTCTATGGTTTTTGCCGCCGAACTAGGAGTTATACGGCGACGGCATAACATCCTAACTCGTTTGGGACGTTCCCCTGAAGGGGACTATGTATACCGCCATATATTATAGTGACTGCTGAAATTATAATCCCGCTTCTTGCCTCAAAACAACTTACTCCCCAACGGCACGGACTTATCAGGTACGCACAGCGCGACTTCGCCGTTTTCGTTGGCGAAACCTGTCACCAAACACTCCGACATGATCGGACCGATCTGCTTCTTGGGGAAATTCACCACCGCGACAACGAGTTTCCCAACGAGTTCTTCGGGTTTGTACAACGCCGTCAGTTGCGCGCTCGATTTCTTGATGCCGAGTTCCTCGCCAAAATCCACTTCAAGGATGTAGGCAGGCTTCCGCGCTTCGGAGAAAGGTTTGGCAGAGATCACCCGTCCCACGCGCAGTTCGACTTTGGCGAATTCGTCCCAGGTTATTGTTTCCACATTGACTCCATTTTGGTTTGGTCAACTACCTTTCCATGACTCACCACAACCCTCGGCGCGGAATGTTCGCGCAGGGCTTCGAGCACATTCGGCTGATTCAACACGACCAGATTCGCATTCCCTCCAACCTGCAACGTTCATCTCCCTCGTCGTGTTGACGATCATCGCTATCAGGGCGGACACAGAGGTACGTCCCTACGTGTTCACGTCTCCGCTTTTGATGCTGGTGTAGTTCGTTTTGAAATTGAGGAAGTACGACTCGTAATATTTGTACGACACGCCCGCGAGGAGAATCGTCAATGCGAAGGTGAGGGGATAGAGAAAGGCGTCCGAAGGCGAACCAAGCCAACCCGTCGTCTGAAGCGCGAGGACGATGGCGATGGGATGGTACATGTAGAGTCCGTATGAAATTTTGCCAAGATAGCGAATCGGTCTTCCTTCCAAAGAAAGAAAAATATTTTTATTCGCGGCGAAATTCAAAATGAGGATGCCGAACCAGACCGAATAAAATTCCTTGTAGAGATACGGGAACGGAAGATCGTTGACCGTGATGTGCGGAAAGTACACGCCGCGATACAACATGATGGATGTGAAGACGAGCGCGAAATAGAAAAGATAGTTGTTGAGAAAAATTTTCAGCGCGCGATGATTGGAATGGAGCAGGAGCGCGAAGAATCCGCCGATCGCCATGCTGGGGATGTTGAACGATTGCCAGAAAGCGTTGATTTCATATTTATAGACGAGAAAATTCGTGCGGTCTGAGAACAGGGCGCGGGCGAAGAGCAAATATCCGAACACGATGACGAACATCAACGCGATTCGGTAGCGTTTGACGAATTTCAGCAGGGGAGCCCAGAGGAGATAAAACTGTTCCTCCGTGCCGATGGACCACGTCAGCGATGCGTACGGCACGACGCCGAGAAGCGGCGAGACGAGATTGGGCAGAAAGAAAACGTATAAAAATATTTTTGCAGAGAGGTCTTTGTAAATTTCCGCCTTGCCGTAGTCGGGCAGAACAAACATCGGAACGTTCGGTAGAACGGCGAGCGCGAGGAAGACGATGAAAAAGTAGAGGGGCCAGATGCGCAGGATCCTTCGGAGATAAAAATTTTTAACGGCGATGGTCTGCGTTCTACTTTCCTCTTCGAGCAAGAGATACGTGATGAGGAATCCGCTGAGGACGAAGAAGAGGATGACGCCGAGTTCGCCGATGATCTGAATGAATGACGAGGAGAAATTGTTCGGCAATCCATAAATGTCTTTGATCTGCTCGATGTGATGCACAATGACGAGCAGCGCGGCGATGAAGCGCAAGCCGTTGAGGTTGGGGAAGTAGATTCGGTCTTTGGTTAGCAAGGCGGTTATGTCTTTTGTTAGAGCAAAATTTGCACCAGGATCATCACGCAGAACCCGATGATGAACGCCCAAGCCACTTTGATCGGCGTGGAGGAATGTAACGCTTCGGGGATCAGTTCAAGGGTGACGAGGAAGATCATCGCTCCCGCGGCGAAGCCCATCAGGATGGGCATGATGGGCTGGAACAGCCACGAGATATACGCGGCAGGGACCGCGGCGATTGGCTGGGGCAGACTGGTGAAGAACGCCGCCCAAAAACACTTCCAGATCGACGCGCCTGCCGCGCGCATCGGCACAGCGACCGCGAGTCCTTCGGGGATGTTATGAATGCCGATGGCGAGCGCGATGTAATTTCCAAGGTTGTTGGAATATACCGCCTCCGAAGAATATCCGACCCCCACCGCCACTCCTTCGGGGATGCTGTGAACTGCCATTGCGATGAAGATCAACAGTTGCGCCTTGTTTCCGAACTTCTTCCAATTCGCCTGTTTGAGTCTTTCGGGCGATAAATAACGATCAGCCTGCGATAAAAATAACGCGCCGAGCAAAATCCCGAAGACCACCGTTGCGGCTTCGTTCAATGGAAGGGATGCGGATTGAAGCGTCAGCCCCGGCAGGATGAGGTTGTATACCGACGCGGCGAACATCAGCCCGCCCGCGCCGGCGTAAGCGATGCCCGTGTGTTTCTGAACATCGAGTCCCTTAATGGCAAGCGGCAACGCGCCCAGCCCGCAGGCGAAACTTGCGAGTATTCCAGCGATCAAACTATCGGTGATAAATTGTGGCAATGAATACCTCCAAATTGGGGCTCTCCCGTAATTAATGGGAAAGAGCCTTAACACAAAGGACACCAAGTACACAAAGGGGGAAAAGAGCCTTGATTTCACGGGCTTTTCCTTTGTGACCGTCGTGCCCTTTGTGTTTGAAAAGCGTTGTCACGTTAAAAATGGTAGAGCCCAAATTGTTCAACGATCTAAATTCATATCTTCCATCGAGAGTTCGTCTTCCACGGGTTCGAGATGCGTGAAGACCGTCACCGCGCCGCCGAGCGCGTTACGAATATCCGACTCAAAATCCTCCGCGATGTGATGCGCGTCGTGGACCGTCCACTCGCCGGGCACAAGCATATGTACTGAAACAAATTGCCGCGCCGCGGCTTGACGCGTGAGCAACGCGTGAAAATCCACGTGCTTCGCGCGATACTTCGTCATCACGCCTTCGATCAACGCTAATTCTTTGGGCGGCAGAGACGCGTCCATCAACCCCGCAACCGAACGGCTGACGAGGTGGAACCCCGTCCAAATAATGTTCAACGCCACCGCAATGGCGATCAACGGATCGAGGATCGTCCAACCCGTGAGCGCGACAATCGCGACCGCGCTAATGATTCCCACAGACGTCCACACGTCGGTCATCAGATGTTGCGCGTCGGCTTCAAGGGTGATGGACTTACGCCGCTTCCCCTCGACGGTCAGCCTGCGCGCCACTAGGAAGTTGATCGCCGACGCCAAAACAGATACGCCCAATCCCAGCCCCAATTGCTCCAACGGCTGTGGATTCAACAACCGCTGAACCGCCGCGCTGACGATTCCCGCCGCCGCGCCGAGGATGAGCAATCCCTCCGTCGCGCTGGCGAAATATTCCGCTTTGCTGTGACCATACACGTGACTCTCGTCTGCGGGGCGCGCGGCGATGATCAACATGCCCAGCGCCATCCCCGCGCCGACGAGATTCACAAGCGACTCCATCGCATCCGAGAGCAAGCCCACCGAACCCGTTAGATAATACGCGACAGTTTTCAGCGCGATGGTCGCCACCGCCGCGCCGATGGATAGCCATGCGAAGCGCGTCAACGAGGCACGGTTTTGCATCACGTCGTTGTGTTCCGCTTTTTTGTGGGGCATAAACAGAATGATACTTCATCACGACAAGTTTGCAATGGATGAAAATCACATATAATCCCCGCAATGGACGATCATTACGACGCAGTCATCATCGGTGGAGGAGTGGCGGGACTCACCGCCGCGCTCCATCTTGCCGAACGCGGACTCAAGCCGCTGATCCTCGAAGCCGACGAACGCGTGGGCGGAAGATTATCGGGTAAAGAAGAGATCAACATCAACGGGTGGAAATTCCCAAACGAACACGGCGTGCATGGCATCTGGTCGTCGTATTTGAATTTCAAGTTCATGCTCCGAAAGCACGGGCTCATTGATCAACTCATCCCTGCAACCGACGAGCAATGGATCTATCGTCATCACAACTTTATCGGGCGCGCGAACATCGGCTCGATGATCCGTAATAGCATCCTGCCCGCGCCGCTTCATTACATCACGTTATTGTTCCATCCAAAATTTATGTGGATGCTCAGCCCTAGCGATTGGGCGTCGCTGTTTCATGTGTGGGGCACGCTCCTCATGTCCATTGGCATTGATCCGTTCGTTGAAGATCAGCCGCTCGAAGGTCTCACGTTCGGCAAATCGCTCAAGCGTTGGGGTCCCGCGTTCCGCGCGTTGTTCTTCGGTCTCACGCGCAACGGCTTGTCCACAAACCCCGACGATGTTCCGCTCGCGGGCTTTCTCGCCTTCCTCCGTTTTTATACGGTCATGCGGCGCGACGCGTGGCGCTTCGAATATCTTCCCAACGGCGGCGGCGACGTGTGCGAAAAATTGTCAGCGAAGATAATGCAACTCGGAGGCGAGCTCAGGTTCAAGTCGCGTGTGAAGCGTGTTGAAAAGGATGATGACTGGATTACCCACTACGAGTCGGACGAAGGTCCCTCTTCGATTCAATCCCGCTTCGTCATCCTCGCTTCAGACTCACCTTCGGCTGGTTCGATCATCCTCAACAGTTTTCAAGTGGACGGCTTTTTCTTCCCCAAAGGTTTGGGGCACGCGGTGATTCGATTGTGGTTCAACAAACAACCGCGCCAACATCCCGAAGCAGGGATCTTCAGCGGCGACTTTGTGATGCACAACTTTTTCTGGCTCGATAAAATTTATGATGAGTATCGCAAGTGGAGCGACGAAGCGGGCGGCGCATGTATCGAAGTCCATGTGTACGGACCTGAAGACGTGTTGAAGCAAACCGATGCTGTTTTGCTGACAAATGTGCTGACAGATTTTTATCGCGCGTTCCCCGAATTGAAGGGACATCTCATCAAGCCGCACCTGCAACGCAACGCCGCGACTCACACATTGCCCGCGTTGGGCGCGCGCGGCACACATCTTGGAGTTGAAACGCCGTGGGAGAATTTTTTCTGCGCGGGCGATTGGGTATGGTTGCAAAACCCATCCTTCTTTTTGGAACGCGCCTGTGTGACGGGACTCGAAGCCGCGAACCGCGTGTTGTCGTTGTGCGGAAAAGAATCGTTCAACGTGCAACCCTATCTGCCCCCCGAGCCGCTCGCCGCGTGGATCGAAGCGATGATGATGAGGGGGAGGAAGAGGAGGAGAGGAAGAAAGTGAACAGTGAGCGGTGAACAGTTGACATGTTGTAGGGTAAACAAGACCTCCGAGTTTTTGCTCGGAGGTCTTGTTTCACTGATTACTGATTACCAATCACTGATCACTTCCACACTGATCACCGAATCACCCCCAACCTCTTCCCAACCCTCGCGAACGCCTCCAAGCCTTGACCCAGATCATCGCGATCATGCGACGCGGAGATCATCACGCGGATTCGCGCCTTGCCTTTTGCCACGGTGGGGAATCCAATGGACATGGCGAACACGCCTTCGTCGAAGAGTTCTCGGCTGAATTGTTGTGCGAGCGGAGCCTCTCCCAGCATCACAGGCGTGATCGGCGTTTCGCTGACGCCTGTATCGAATCCAAGTTTCTTCATTTCGGCTTTGAAATATTTCGCGTTGTCCCAAAGTTTATCCACGAGTTCAGTTGATCCTTCGAGCAAATCAACTGCCGCGAGACATGCCGCCGCGTCGGGCGCGGTGACTGCCGACGAAAACAAGAACGGGCGTCCGCGCTGACGAAGCCATTCGACGATGGTTTTGTTTCCCGCCACCATGCCGCCAACCACACCGAACGCTTTCGACATCGTGCCGACTTCAATGTCAATTTTTCCGTGCAAGCCGAAATGATCCACGATTCCGCGCCCGCCTTTGCCGAGAACGCCTTCGCCGTGCGCGTCGTCCACCATGAATAAAATATCGTATTTCTTTGCTACTTCATACAAGGCGGGCAGAGGCGCGATGTCGCCGTCCATGCTGAAGACGCCGTCGGTGATGATCAAGCTACGCCGAAAATTTGAAGCGTGTTCTTTGATCGCGTCCTCCAACGCGCCCGCGTCGTTGTGTTCGTACGCCACGATCTTCGCGCCCGAAAGTCGGCATCCGTCAATGATCGAAGCGTGATTCAAGCGATCCGAAAAGATCACATCTTCCTTGCCGACCAACGCTGAGATCGCGCCAAGGTTCGCGGTGAAACCCGATTGAAACGTGATGACATCCTCGGCGCCTTTGAATTTTGCGAGCCGCTGTTCGAGTTGCACATGCAGGTCGGTCGTGCCAGCGATCGTGCGCACCGCGGCGGGACCCACGCCATATTTTTTCGTCGCCTCTTTCGCGGCTTCGACCAACTTCGGATGATTCGCCAAGCCCAAATAATTGTTCGAGCAAAAGTTCAACACGTCTTTCCCGTCCACGACGATGCGCGCGCCCTGCGCCGAGCTGATCGTGCGGATGCGGTTGTACAAACCCTGCTCTTTCACTCCGTCAATTTCTTGCGCGAGCCAATCAATTTTTGACATGATGTTCTCCTTGATTTTCTATTTCCGCAAACAAACCCAACTCGACCATCGCTTCCATCACTTTTTGGATGGCTCCGCCTTTGACGACAACCGCCGTCGGACTTAATACCTCGCCCAAAAATTTTCCCGCTTTCGACTTGCGCATCTCTTCCAACACTTCGGGCTGACTTACCCGTAGGATGGTTTGAGTCTCAGCCCGAGCCTCTGTACCATTAGCCTCCCAGCGTTTGAGCGCCTTCACCAGCGGCGGCGGGACTTTGTTATCGGTGTGCTTCACCAGCAGTGACAACAGTTGCTCGGCTTTCAGTCCCTGCTCTTTGGCGTGTTTCAACGATTGCGCGGTGATGTGATATTTATAATTGACAACTTTGGTCTCGATACGGGTTTCGCTAACACTCGACCCTACTCGACCAACGAATTCATCCCATTCACAAAATCTTGAAATTTGATAACGTATTACGCGCGGCACATCTCGCGGAATGGAAATTTTTCCGTTTGACGCGACTCCAATTCTTCCTTTTTCGTCGAAGGTCGAAAGTCGAAAGTCAGACTTTTGACTTTCGACCTTCGACCCGATTCGAAACGCCGTCGCTTCCATCGCTCCTTCAGCCACCGCTAAATCCAATCGCCCCAACCAGTGAAGAATGTTTATGAAATACCGAATCAACGCGCCGTCCACTTCGTTCCATGAATCAAATCCGCGCAGATATTGTCCGTCGGAGGCGCGTTTGATGAACCACGAGTCGTAGTCGCCTGCGGGACGTTGGAAGTCGGGTTGTGTTTGTTTTATCGCTTGGACGAAACTTGCGACGCTCCACCATTTGTTGGAGGGGATTGCATTGATAAAGCCAAGTATCGTCCTTCGTGTGTCAAGCGGAGAATTCTTCCACTCGCCTTCGCAGATAATGCTTGGCATGAGTTTGAGTTCGTTGAACGAGTCGCTTGCGAGCCATGAGTCGTAAAGTAACTTCAACGCGTCTTTGCGTGGGGATTCGAGGAAGTTTTTGGTGGCTTCGGCTTGGACTGCGTTTTTCTTGATGAGATTTGCGGAGGCGAGCAGACTCTGGAGTGCGGAAGCTTGCTTCCGCAATGCCGACAGCAAGCTGTCGGACTCCAGAGGTTTGCCCATTCTTAACGCGGCTAGCAGGGTTGTGGCATCGTCGAGGATAGAATCGTCCGCGAGAATCTCCGTTCCCTTTTCGGCGGGTGATGCGGGGCGACCGACTGATTCGTTTTTTGTAGAGGTGGGCGGTATAGTAGGGATGGGCAGCTGCCCATCCCTACGGCGTGAAATCAATGCCAGCAAATCATCAGGAATATACGCGAACTCCTGCGAGCCTTTGTCTGTGTCGAAAAACGCGCGCGCCAATAATCCGCGATAAAAAAGAATCTCGGAGGTTGAGATCGGGTTGCGATGCGGATGTTCCCTGTCGCGTTTGCCTGCGCCCATTTCGCGGATGTCGCCGAATTGACGCGTGAACGTCGCCCACGCGATGCGCCCGTTAGAGGCGATGAGGGCGGCGATAGCGGAGTCCGTTTCGGGGGGGAGAGAGGCTAGATGGTCTGCGAGCAGGTTGAAGTCGAGGAGAGAAGCGGATAGTTCATCCCGCGCTGAATCTGAATCCGTAGAATCCAAATCGAGTCCCCATAGATCCGCGATGATGCGGAGGTGTCCAATGTCTTGGTCGAGGAGGGAGTGGATGAGGTCGGGCATAAAAATACGCAGTACGAATTATAGCGTACTGCGTATTGCGTATTGCGTAGATCAGCCGCGCACAACTTTCAACGCGTTGGGCAAAATTTCAAAACTTACTTTGCGAACGTCGGTGCCGAGACCTGAAAAGATTTCGCCGTCGGCGTGGATGTACAGTGGGCGGTCTGCGGTGAGCGAGAATTTTTTGCATGTGCCCATTTTGACTTCTTTGAATTTTCCGTGCGTGCCTTTCATCACCTCGGGCAGGATGCGGAACATCATGGCGCGGCTCACGTCGGTGATCATGGCGTAGTGGAGGATGCCGTCGTCAATTTTTGCTTCGGGCGCGATGAGGAAGCCGCCGCCCTCGCGCGGACCGTTGCACAGCACGAGATAGATGACTTTCTGTTCCCATTTTTCTGTGTCGGTTTCAATTTGCATGGCGATGGGGTTATGATCGATAACGATCGTTTGAATTACTGAGGCGAGGTACATAAGGAAGCCGCGCAAAAGGGGCAAGCGATGCGAACGAATAGTGACCATGGCGCCGAAGCCGACCCCGAGTGTGTTATCGAAATATTCCTTTCGTCCATTACCCTCCGTCATCAATGCGAGGTCTACCATGGAGGCTTCGCCGTCGAGTGCGCGGCGCAGGGCTTTGTCTGATTGCTTCGTCGCGCCGATGCCGTGCGCAAAGTCGTTGCCCGAGCCGACAGGCACAACGCCGAGAATGGGGCGTTTGTTTTCAGGGGCTTGCATGATTCCGTTCACCACTTCATGGACCGTGCCGTCTCCGCCCATTGCGATGATTCGGTTATATCCTTCTTCGCATGCTTCACGCGCCAACTCGATGGCGTGACCTGGGTAGACGGTTCCGCTCCACGTGACGTTGCCGTGTTGTTCGGTGATGGATCGCAGATCGCGCGCCACGCGCCAAGCATTTCCCATGTCTGCCATGGGGTTGAGGATGATTTTGATTTTTGGGGGCATGGAGTTTCCTCGGTTATTGGAATGACGTGTATTTGACGATTATAACCCCCGTTGTGTGGCAGAGGCGCTTATTCGGGAAGTTTGATCTTCGAGAGTGGGGCGGTAACCCCGCGTGCGATCTGAAATGAACCGCGTTCATATTTTTTCGCCTGATAGAGCGCTGTATCCGCCGCGCGTAACAGGTCCGAACCGGTGCGTCCGTGTATAGGATAGAGTGCGATACCGCCGGAGATCCCGAGTTTGAGGTTTTTTCCATCGGGCAATTTGAACTTGAGTTTTTGCATGCTTTCGACGATCTTTTCAGCTACGATGCGGGCGGAGGATAAGTCTGATTGGGTGAGAATCAGAGTCAATTCGTCGCCGCCATAGCGCGCCAGAAAATCGGTGTTGCGAACGCCGCGCGCCATGAAATTAAAGACATAGCGTAATACCTCATCTCCGATACCATGCCCATAGGTATCGTTAACTTCCTTGAACCCGTCGAGGTCCATCATGATGACGGCGAAGGAGTATTTGTTTCTATGCGCGGCAGATGCTTCATCTTCGAGCCGTTCATCAAGCGCGCGGCGGTTAGGTAGCCCGGTGACGGTATCGCTGAATGCCTGGCGACTGATGATCTGATGCAGGCTTGCATTCGAAATGGCAACCGCCGCCTGATCGGCTAGCAGACTCAACAACCGCAACTCGGCTGGAGAGAACCGACCAGTCTTCCAACGCGCCAGGTTCATTACACCTACTACCGTATCGCCGACTTTCAATGGGATGCCAATGATCGATCCTGCCCAATCCTGGGGAATATTTTGAAACAACGGATGCGAATGCACATCTTCCACGATGATCATTTGCCCGTGGCGTGCTACGGTATACGTCAACCCGTTCGAGCGGGGTTTCGACCAGGGTTTGTTGCGCGTGCCGTCTGAATCCAGAGCCGCGCCAAAGGAAAGTTTATGGTTCTTATACAGGAAAATATTGACATCGCGCGCGTTCACCACGAGGCGTATGGCTTCGGTTACAACGGCATCGAGCACATCGGGTAAATCAAGACTCGAAGTCAGGTTGATGCTTAACTTCTTGAGCGCGTCCAACTCATCGGTCTGTTGTTTGAGCATCATCAACATGGCGCGCTGATCGATCAACTGCAATGCCAGGTTTTTGGATTCTTCCGGGTTGCCTTGCGAATATTTTTCCAAGGCGGTGGAAAGCACGTCCAATAGTTTGAGCAGGTATTCCCGCGCAATCGGGGATTCGCCCTGAGTTTCCAGCGCCTGGTAGGCGTCTTCTAAAATTTTGGATCGGATATCGTCCATAAACTCACACAAGAACTCATATTTAATCATGATCTCGGCACAATGGGCTGACTCATTTGTCCTGTTCGACCATGACGGCATAAATTATAACCAGCATGTGCGACGGCGAGATTACACACCCATTACAACCTTGGCCAAGCTGATATGCTACAATGGATATAACACTGCTTGGAGAATACCGTGTCTGAATCATTTACACCCATCGGGTCAACCCAGGGGAAGCCTGCCCCAGCCACCCCATTGAACCCACGCCGACGCGGGTTGATCATCGGCGCATCTACCGGCTTGGGGGCGGAACTTGCCCACAAACTTGCCCGCGAGGGATATGCTCTTGCCCTGCTCGCCCGAAGTAAAGAGAAACTGGACGCGCTTTGTTATGAAATCAATTCGTATGGCGGAGATGCTCATTCATACGAGCATAACGTGACAGATTACGATGAAGTTCCAAGCCTGCTCCTCAAGATCGTTGCCAACCTCGGCGGCTTGGATACAGTGATCTACGTTGCCAGTATCAACCAACCACCGGGAGGAATCGACAAATACAACTTCGCGAGCGACCGCCAGATGGTCGAAGTCAATTTGATCGGCGCGATGGCATGGCTGACGCCAATTGCTGAAATGTTCCAATCTGCAAAGGCGGGACAGATCGTTGGCATTTCATCCGTCGCTGGCGATCGTGGGCGTGTCGGGAATCCCGGTTACAACACCTCCAAGGCGGGGTTGACTACCTATCTTGAAGCGTTACGAAACAGGCTCACTCGTCACGGCGTGAATGTGTTGACGGTGAAGCCGGGTTTCATGAAAACCGAAATGCTCAAAGCGGCACCGGGACCAACTCCGTTTGCCATCGAGCCGTCAGTGGCGGCGGATCATATTTTGAAAGCGATGAAGAAACGCAAGCAGGTCATCTACGCCGCGCCCATCTGGCGTTGGATCATGCTGGCGATTCAACATACGCCGTCGTTTGTTTTTAGAAAATTGTCATTCTAAGCGCAGAGACTGGAGAGTAATCTCTAGTCTCCAATCCCTATTTTCCAATGTCCCTTAATCTCAACACTACCTTCACCCAACTCGAAAATTTCGGTCATTCGTTCCAAGCACCATCGTATCGAATTCCAATCCAACGGCCAGAAGATATTTATGGGGCGTTTCAGTTCGCAAAAAAACTTGGGCTGAAAGTGACTGCGCGCGGCACGGGTATCAGTTACAACGATGTGTCGCTCAACGGCGGCGGTATCGTGCTGGACATGCGGGGGATGAATCAGATCGCCGAATGGGACCCAGCCACAGGCGTGGTGAGATGCGAGCCGGGCGTCACGCTCGAACAGCTGTGGCAGAGAGTCGAGCCCGATGGTTGGTGGCCCCCCGTCGTCTCCGGCACGATGAAAACAACATTGGGCGGATGTCTCGCTGTGAATATTCACGGCAAGAATAATTTTCAAGTCGGCCCCATCGGTGAACATGTGATCGAATTTACGGCAATGTTGCCCACAGGCGCGTTGATAATTTGCTCGCCGAAAAAAAACGCGGATTTGTTTTACGCGATGATCGGCGGGTTGGGGATGCTCGGAGTCTTTACCTCCATCACGTTACAGATGAAACGCATCTTTTCCGGACTTGTGGCTGTGGACGCCTGGCCCGTGCCGAACCTTAGCCGACACTTAAGCGATCTGCGCGAACACGCGCCGAGCCATGATTACATCGTCGGCTGGCTGGACGCGTTCGCAAGCGGAAACAGTTTGGGGCGCGGGCAGATCCACGCCGCGCGGCAATTGAACGAGGGCGAAGACCCGAACCCCAAAAAGACCGAGGACCTTGCAAATCAACATTTACCCGATCGCTTTTTTGGCGTTGTGCCGAAATCTGTGTTGCACTATTTCATGAAGCCGATGATGAATAATGTTGGTATGCGGTTCGTTAACATCGGCAGGTATTTACTGGCGTTGCGCGCGCATACCTTCCGACAATCGTATGATGAGTTCCACTTTCTGTTGGATTATGTCCCTGACTGGGAGCGGTCCTTTGGGCGCGGCGGGTTGATCCAGCATCAATCGTTTTTGCCTGAGGAAACGGCGGGGGATGCATGGCGCGAGATGATTCGGCTGTCGCATCATTTCGGTCTGCCATCCTTTTTAGGTGTGACCAAACGCCATCGCCCAGATCAATTTTTGCTTACTCACAGCTTGAACGGCTTCTCGCTTGCACTAGACTTCAAAGTGACCGATACGAATCGCGCGAAATTGTCCGCGATGTTGCAAGAGTTTGACCGCATCGTGCTGGATGTGGGCGGGCGATTCTATTTCGCCAAGAACAGCGAAACCAATGCCGAGTCCACGCGCAAGTTTTTAGGCGATGAAACGATCGCGAAACTCAAGAAGCTTAAGAAACGGTGTGACCCGAACGGGTTGTTGGAATCCGATCTGTATCGGAGAATATTTTCTTAAGGCGTAGTTTCTGCTTTTGAGTGTACCGGTTTACTTTTATACATGTTTACCGGCTGTCCCCCGCCTCTATTTTTATGACTGCCTTAATTGTCGAAGACCTCGGCTTGATCGAATACGAAACTGCCTGGAAACTGCAAGACCAATACGCGGCAGAGATCGCCGAGGGGAAGCGCGCGCCCACTCTCTTGCTTCTCGAGCATCCGCACGTGTACACGTTTGGGCGGCGCGGCAAGCAGGAAAATTTATTGTGGGGCGAATCGCAACTCAAAGAAAAGGGAATCGCCATCCACTGGGTAGATCGCGGCGGCGACGTAACCTATCACGGACCGGGTCAGTTGGTTGGGTATCCGTTAATTCCATTAAGACCTGTCAGGTCTTCGGAGAACCGTGAATATCTAGACGCCGCATCTGCGCCTGTGTCAGAATCGACTCTCGACTTGCTGAGACCTGACAGGTCTGGATCCAGAATCCCTCAAGCCGATTACGTCGGCTACGTCCGCAACCTCGAAAAAGTCATCATCACTGCCCTAGCGCGACTCGGTCTCGTAGCGGGACAACGCCCCGGCCTCACCGGCGTGTGGATTCAAGCCGACGTACATTCGCGTTGTCCGCGCTGTTCGCCCGAGGATCGGAAGAAGCCAGCCAAGATCGCCGCGATCGGCGTCAAGGTGGATGCGCGCGGTGTGTCGCGTCACGGCTTTGCGCTAAATGTGAATCCGAACATGGAATATTGGGACGGCATCATCGCCTGCGGTTTGCAAGATGAACCGATCGTGTCGCTTGCCGATCTATTTCCCGAACCGCCCTCGATGGAGCGCGTGAAAGAGGAAATTGTGAAAGCGTTCCGGGAAGTGTTTGAATAAACCTCCGTCATTGCGAGACCCCGAAGGGGTCGAAGCAATCTCCCTCACGTTCATGGGGATTGCTTCGTCGGGCGAAGCCCTCCTCGCAATGACGAAGAGGTTTTCTAAACCAACGGGTGATTTCAAGGGTGGAAATTGGTTTGATAAACTTCCGCATCATTTCAATCAGGAGATGTGTACATGCTTCAACAAAAATCTAAAATGAACCGCCGCGATTTTCTGAAACTGATGGGCGCCTTCGCGGGAGCGTCGGCGGTGGTGACGGCTTGCGCGCCGGAGCAGATCCCAGGTCCGGACCCGACGCGCGTGGTCGAGCCGCCGATCAATCCGACGGGCGTGCCGCCTGAGCCTGCGCTGCCTCCTGTCGCGTTGGGAATCATCGCATTGAATCGCATGGCATACGGAGCGCGTCTCGACGACTTCGATGCATTCAACGCGCTGGGCGCGACGGACGATGAGCGCTTACGAAATTATGTAGCGCAACAATTGAATCCCGATTCGATTGACGACAGCGATTTCGAAACTCGTTACGCGGCGGCGGGATTCGAGACTCTGCACAAAACGCAGGACGAGTTGTATTTCGATCACATCGCCAGCAATCCATATAACTCGAACGACGACGCGTATTGGGAATGGTATAGCAAGCCCGCGTACGAATTGGTGGACGCGACTTTTTTGCGCGCGGTGTATAGCAAGAAACAACTCGTTGAAGTGCTCGCCGATTTTTGGCACAATCATTTCAACGTCTATTTCTGGCAGGACGACGGCGTGCCAATGCTCGCTTCGTACAACCGCGATGTGCTGCGCGCGCACATGCTCGGCAATTTCAGGCAAATGCTTGAAGCGGTGGCGACGCATCCTTCGATGTTGTATTACTTGAATCAAAATAATTCATCGGACGCGGGACCGAACGAAAATTTTGCGCGCGAATTATTCGAACTGCACACGCTCGGCGCGGAAAATTATTTTGGCGTGCAAGACCCGAACTCCATTGTAAAAGATGCGAACGGCATCGCCATCGGGTACGTGGACAACGATGTCTACGAATCTGCGCGCGCACTCACTGGTTGGCGCGTGGACGACGACATCTACGAGTACGAAGACGGCGTCGAAAAGACGGGTCACTTTCTGTATTACAAACCCTGGCATGACCGCTTCAACAAATTGATCCTCGGAAAATATATCCCCGCCGATCAAGAAGATATGAAAGACGGACGCGATGTGCTGGACTTGCTCGCATATCATCCCGGCACCGCGCGATTCATCTCGCGTAAACTCGCTCGCCGCTTCATCTCGGACAATCCGCCTGATTCAATCGTGGAAGCCGCCGCGTCCATTTTTATGGCGAACGCGTCCGCGCCCGATCAACTCAAGCGCGTGGTCGAGACGATCCTGCTGTCGCCTGAATTCAAACAGACGTGGGGAGCGAAGATCAAACGTCCCATCGAAGCCGCCATCTCGATGATGCGCGCCGTCAACACGGACTTCACCAAGCTCCCCGGCGGAATCCCATGGATGTGTTCGATGATGGGACAAGCCATGTTCGAGCGGCGTCCGCCCGACGGCTACCCCGATGTGAAAGAGGCGTGGGCGAACACAATGTCTCTGTTGTATCGCTGGAATTTCGCGGTCGGTATCACTGAAAACTGGATGGACGACGAGGAACAGCAACGCATCATCCGCACGGACATCGTCGCGCAGACCCCAGCCGAACTCCGCACCGCCGAATCGCTCGCGGACTTTTGGATCCCGCGCATTTTGAATCGCCCCATGTCTGATTCAGATCGTCAAGCAGTCATCGCGGTGATGGCGCAGGAGTATGGAACGCAGGAAGAACTTCCGCAGGATCACATTGATTATGTTTTACCCGCCATGGTCGAAGTGATTCTGATGAGCCCCGATTTTCAATGGAAATAAATAACATGGTGGTTGAGTAGTCCCGCGTGCACTTCGCGGGACGTATCGAAACCACCAGTAAGCAAAAAACATTTTATTGCAAAAGTAATCTTAATTGCATGTTGGTTTCGATACGGCGGACGAGCGCCGCCTACTCAACCAACGGACACATAAGGATAATTATGCCCACACAAAAATTTACACGTCGAAACTTCCTGCAAGGATGTTCCGCCGCCATCGCCGAACTGGCGGGCGCGAGATTAACCAACGTCGCGTTCCGTCAGGATAATTCTTCAGCCGACACGCTCGTCGTTGTTTTTTTGCGCGGCGGCTGGGACGCGCTCAACGTGGTCCCGCCGATGGCTGGCGACGATCGCGGCTATTACGAACTCGCGCGACCTAACATCAAAATATCCAACCTACTGCCGTTGAACGACCAGTTCGGTTTGCATCCCGCGCTCGCGCCACTGCACGGACTCTACCAGCAAGGCAAGATGGCGGTCGTCCATGCGGTGGGACTCAACTACGACACGCGCAGTCACTTCGACGCGATGGAATATATCGAGCTTGGTACGCCTGGGCAGAAAAGCACCACATCGGGATGGATCACGCGCCATTTGCAAACGCAAGGCGTGTCGTCTATTTTGCCCGCGCTGTCCACGTCGGGCGCGCCTTCGTCGCTGTTGAATTTTGTCCCCACTGTGAATCTCAACGACCCCTCCGAATTTTCGCAATGGGATAACGGACTCGCCGCGTCGCAACAGACCGCCCTGCGGCAGATGTACAACGGCGAGACTCTTTTACACCGCGCGGGCATCCGCACGCTCGATTCGCTCGGCATCGTCAGCCCGCTTGTGGAGGGCGAGTATCAACCCTCGAACGGCGCATCGTATAACGATGACGAATTGAGTCAACAACTCAAAACCGTTGCGCGCATGATCAAACTTGAAACGGGTTTGCGCGTCGCCACCGTGGATTATGGCGGCTGGGATACGCACGAATACGAGAACGATGGCGACGGCGGCTACATCGCGGAACTGCTCGGCAACCTCGCCAGCGGACTGTCCAACTTTTATCTCGATCTCGATTCGGGCTACACTAACAAATTGTCCGTCGTTGTCATCAGCGAGTTTGGTCGCCGCCTCGTGCAGAACGAATCCTATGGCACCGATCACGGTCACGGCAACGTGATGTTCGCGCTTGGCGGCGGAGTCAACGGCGGGCAGGTCTACGGCGCGTGGCCCGGCTTGCACAACGACCAACTCTACGATCACGCCGATCTCGCCATCACAACCGATTATCGTCAGGTGTTGAGCGAGATGCTTGCTCACCGCTTGGGCAATGCGGATGTCGCGTCTGTGTTCCCTGGATATGTGCCGACGGGTGAGATGGGGATTTTTAGAGAATAAAACCTTGCGAAGGTTCTCAACCTTCGCAAGGTTCGTTCTTTAGATGTGGGGAAGATGCTTCGTTGCTCCTCAGCATGACATGTGCGAGAACAAAACAGGCTCCGCGTCATTCCGACGGAGAGCCTGTTTCAAGGTGGGAAAAGAGTCTACGCTGGCGAATCAGCCATCACCTTGGAGAGAACCGCGGCTTCACATCCTGCGCACAGGGAAAATAGACAGGCGGAAAGCATTGGATTTGAATCTCCTAAATGCGATTTAAGTTGTCCGAATGCCGATGTTATAATCTGCCCGCTGGGATATCCTGTTTCACCTAGGGTGAAGTTTGTCTCTTGAAGATAAATCCTCGTTTGTTTGGAGAAGTTTTGATGTCTACACCCGCAATGCAGAGATACGCGGCAGAAATTTATAGGTTACAGCAGGATGCGCAATTTGTCGCGTTGACCGAACTTTCAGAACATGCAAATTCCTCCGCGCAAGCCACAGCGCGTATGGTCGCGCGGATGAAGAAGTTGCAATATCTCGATCACGAAAAATATCGCGGCGTGCGGCTTACAACCAAAGGGGAAAAGATCGCCATGCCGTCCTTGCGTCGTCACCGGCTGGTGGAAGTGTTCCTTGTGAAAGTGATGAAATATGGCTGGGACGAAGCGCACGAGATTTCAGATTCGTTCGCGTTGGGAGTCAACGACCAGGTCGAGGATCGTATCGATGAAATTACCGAACATCCCACGCGCTGTCCGCATGGCGAACCGATACCGTCGAAAGACGGCGTAATGCCGCTGGTAAAAGATGTCAATTTGTTGGAGGTTCCTTCCGGGTCGGATTGTGTCATCTCCCGCGTGCGCACTCACGATGGCGATAAACTCCGCTACTTTGCAGATTTGGGGCTGGTGCCCAGCGTGACCTTTCATCTGTTCAGTTGCGCGCCGTTCAAAGGTCCGCTCAATTTGCAGATCAAGCCGAACAATCATTTGATCGGGTATGAACTGGCGGGCGCGTTATGGGTGGAAGTGACAAAGTTGGGCGAGGGGAATAAATTACCGCCGCAGACAAGATAAATACAAACTGCGTACCATCAGCTACTCATCTTCCGCACAGCGAAACCCAATGCGGGGGGAAAAATCGCCAAGATAGGATTCCGACCCCGGCGCGGCGCTCAAATTCGACCCTCTCACCGACGAACGCTTCGATAAACGGATGTTGATCTCCGCGTCGCCCAAACTTCCGCCGCGCACCACGCGATTTAGACTCGAGCTCGATTCGGGCCCGAATGGATTTTGCAACGGCGACGTCAGGTAATAATCGAAATCGTAAAAATCGTTCGTCCACTCGGCGACATTGCCCGCCATATCCAACACGCCAAACGGGCTCGCTCCCATTGCGTAACTTCCCACACGCGAAGTATCCGTCACGAGCATGTTGAAGTTGGCGAAGCGCCAATCGGGTTTGTCTTCACCCCATGGAAATGTTCGCAGATCGTCGCCGCGCGCGGCGCGTTCCCATTCGGCTTCGGTGGGTAGCCTGCGGTTTGCCCATTCGCAATACGTTTTTGCCTGTCCCCATGTGACGTAGACCACAGGATAATCTTTGAATTCAGAATTGCCAAAATAGTCGGCGATTCTCGCTGTGCCGAGATTCTGCGGAAAGCCACACGCGCCCGCGCTCACGCACAACGCATACATCGCATTCGTCACTTCGAGCTGGTCCATCCAATATGCGTCGAGAGTCACATTGTGCGCGGGGAATTCATCCGGCGCGGCGCGAACATCGTATCCGCCCATGTGAAGGACGCCGTTGGGGATGTAGACTTGCGGCATCCCGTCAATGGATGAGATGCGGAAAGTCTGCGCTTCAAGCGTGGACGTGGGGCTGGGCGCAGTCGCCTCAGCCGTTATCGCAGGGACGGGAGTGAAGGTCGGCGCGGTGGTTGCTGATGGAAGCGGCGTCTGCGCAACGGTAGGGCTCGCTGTTGCGCTTGCGCAGGCGGCGAGGAGGACAATGAGTATTGGGAAAATTTTTTTCATGAGGCGCTTTCCGTAACGCAAAATTTATTTTGCGCCATAGTTTCGCAAGGCGTAGTTTTATGATTCATACAAACTGAAGTTTGCATTACGGCGTCGAGCCGACGAAATTCAACGCGTACAACGCGTCTTCGTAACCAGGGCGAACCGACAACGCTTTGCGCCATGCTTTGATCGCGCCGTTGAGGTCGCCATCGCGATAGAGCGCCCAACCGCGCCATAGCCAGGTCTCTTCAGACATTTCGGTGCGTTGAAGCGCGTACTCCGTCAGCGCGAGCAGGTCGTTGTTTCTATTCGCGTGGAAGTTGGCAAGGAACGGACCGAATTGATAGCGGAACATCCGCTGGGGCAGGCCGAGTTCGCGCGATTTGTCGTATGCGGCGTTGGCGTCATCGTAGCTCTCGAAGTAGACGAGGTTGCTTCCCACGTTGAACCACGCGAACGCGTCGGAGGGATCCGCGGCCGTGGCGGCTTGGGCGAGTTCCAGCGTCCGCTGGCGATTCAGGTCTGGGTCCCAGTTGGAGCCGAGGATCGTCTTGATCTCCTCTTCCTGTTCTGGCAGGTAAACGATCATGTATAAATAATTGAACGGCTTCCATTCCGATTCGAGTTGGGTATAGGAAATTTTTTTGTCGGGTCCGCGATAGGTATCCTGCGCGGTGAAGGTTTGCGTGGCATCGTCGTAGCCGGTGAGCAATAGATAGTGCGCCGCCCAGAGATCGTCGTCTGCCCAGCCCGAGTCTTCGCGGTTGAGCGCGGTGGTCGATTCAACGATGACGGGATACGCCGCGGCGAGGAGTCGTTTGAGCGTTTCGAGGTCGCCGCCCACGCGGTATTCGATGCGGAGCCAGCCCGCGTAATTGCGAACCCAGAACGCCATCTCTTCGGGGTTGACGTTGCGATCTCCGTTGACGGGTTTGATCACTTCTGAAATATCTTTTTGCGAACCGCTCCAGCCGAACATGTGAAGCATCATCGAAAGCGCGGCGGGACCGCAATTGTTGGCGGTTTGTTTTTCATACGGAGGGGAATTGAGCAATGCCTGCGCGGGAGGCGGAGCAAGCGTGGGCGGAATCGTTGTAGGAATTGTTGTAGGGATTGTTGTAGTAACGACTGCAGTCGTTACTGTTGATTGAATAGCAATTGTCGGTGTGACGGGCATTGTCGGTTGCGGAATCGCCGTTGGCACATTACCTACGGGGTTGATGACGTTTTTGACGTAGGTTCGCGCAACTTCAAACCGCCACGATAAACGACTGTTGATCGCGGGGATCTGATAGAGCAAGATGGCGAGCATAATGAACCCCGCAACGCTCAAGATAATATTTCTTTTTGTCATGCGAAAAAGTGTACCAGAGGCGGATGAGTCGAATTTAATCCGCAGATTTTACAGATTACGCTGATTGAAAGAAAGAAATCTGTGAAATCTGCGGATGCCTTTACTTATGTCCCAACAACTCAACCGCCGCTTTCACCGAGGGATCGGTTTCGAAGGTGATCGAATCCCATTCGGCGAAGGCTTCCACATCTGGGATGATTCCCGATTGTTCGAAATTAGTTTCAGAAGTGGCGGAGTAAAACGTTTCAGAGGCGATCCACACCTGTGAGTTGTCGTCGAAATCATAGCCGTGCAACACTTCCACGTTGCCGAGGCTGGTCTGCCCGACAACTTTGGCGCGACCGAGGTCTTTCAACACCCCGGTAAAGATCTCGCCATAGCTGACCGTATCCTCGCTCACGATGACGACAATAGGCACGGTCTGTGAGTTGTTGATCGGATCCGCTTTGACCTGAAGCGTGCGCGAATCGTTGCGGCTGACGAATTTCCCCAGCACGCCGTCTACGAACAGCTCAAAGATCGGGTCTACCACCGAACTGCTTCCGCCGCCGTTCAAGCGCACGTCGAGGATCAACCCATCCAGCGGGCCGAACGCTTCCAGCGCGTCTTTGATCTGCGGCGGAATCGTTTCATCGAAAAAGGTGGGGATGAAAATGTAGCCGATCTTCGAGCCGTCGGTGGTGGGCACAAGCCGCGAAACGATGTTCAGGTTTCCCTGAATCGACGCGCGGATCAACATGATATCGCGCGGCGACTCGCCCGGCGTTTGCACCGTGAGCGTCACCGCCGAGCATTTTGGTCCGCGAATTTGACGCGTGGCATCGACATCGAATTGCAGGGGAATGCCATCTACAGCGATAACTTTATCGTGCGGTTTAATTCCCGCGTGTTCAGCGGGCGAGTTGGGGAAGGTGGATATGATCGAGATGATCTGCCGCTCAGGGTCGGGCAGGGAGAAAATACCCACGCCCACATAGTCGTTCTCGCCGCGCAATTCCGCCTCGGAGGCTTCCACTTCGAGAGGCGAAAGATAAAACGAGTGCTCATCGCCCAGTTCGTTGATCATCGCCTGCATTTCCAGGTAGAACGATTCGGTATCCAACCCCGCTTCGATCTTGGCGCGATAACGCGACTTGATCTCTGCCCAATCTTTGCCGTTGAAATCGGGGTACACGTATACCGCATCCACTTTTTTAGTGAGTTCGTCGAACACATCCACTTGCAAATCTTTGGAAATTTCGGGGTTTGGCTCGAAGGTGATGGTGGGCTGAGCCAACGCAAGGTCCGGCGGGATCGTGGCGAACGGCGCGGAGGCCTGACACTCCGGCGGAATATACGATGGAGCCAGCGGGCTCGGCGAGGGGGTGATGGTTGCAATCGGCGTCGCGGTTGGCGCGGGCGTGGCGGTCGCGGGGACGATCATCCGCGTGACGAAATTGCACGAAAGCATGGATAACACAAGCAACCCCAAAGCGATGCGTCTTAATTTCATACTGTATGTTCCTTTATGCGTTCAAATAATTCAGCGACGGGTTTCAGATCGACCACCGACACTGCGAGATTCTTGACGCGCGTCTTTTCATACTGAAACACTCGCGCGCCCTCAGGGATGGGCGTGGCGCGGCGGTTAAACTCTTCGCGCGAAAGATAGCCAGCCAGAAAAATGTCCATGCCGTAGACCCAAATGTTACCCCAATCGAACGCGCCGATCACATGCGCTTCGTTTCCGCTCATTTTTCGGAGCCCGATACGCGCGTTCGGCGGCGTTTTACTGCGGATATACGCCAGCGAGCAGAATTCATTGGGGATCTCGACTCGCCCGCGCGGCGGAATCTCCACCTCAAGCAGACGCGTCTCTCGCCTTTCGTCCTGCCCGCCCAACTCGAGTTTGGTCTCATCCTCCGCCTCGGATTTGACAACCAACTTTCCAAGCGGATTCCATGTGGTAGGACGCGCCCACGAATCAGGCATCACATGAACCAGATAATGAGGCTGTCCCGCGCCGATGGCTTTCTTCAAATCCTCCTGCGATGCGGCGACCAACCCAGACAAAAATGCGAAGAGATAAATGTCGCTATTCGAATGTCCCTCCGCCGCGTTCTGGTCAGAAGGGACGAGCGCAGGCGCGTTCAATATCACCTGCGGGTTGCGCTTCATCTCGGAAATTTGCTCGCGGCGCGAGATGAAGAACGATTGAATTTCGCATCTTCGCCCGCCCAGCAAAACATCGTACCGATTCGGATTTGTGAACGGAGCCGCGCCTTTTACATCGAAGGGAATGTTCCGCTCTGAAAGATACCGCCGAAACGCCAACTCCACCGCCACACTTGCGACGATCCTTCGCAACTTGTCATACGACGAACTTCCTGCGCGGCTGAAAGTGTTTGGCAGTGAACGAAGCGCGTACGCAATCCCCGCCTCGGTCAGGTCGCGGGTGTAGGGGAGGTGGAGGAGGTTGGAGGAGGTAATCATAGATTCATTTTGCGGAAAATCAAGCCTTTGTAGAAACTTTGTATTTGATAAAGAATCTTACCATGAATGAATTGTTGACAAGTTTGCTCGTAATAGGGTTGACAAAATCAAATGGGGGGGGGGGTAAACTGACATCACTCACGGGGAATAATGATGAATGCGCTTTCGGATCAATTGATTTATTAGAGGGTCTGATGAAACAAATGATCGCTGATATAAAAACAACAAGCCTGTTGATGGTGTTTCTATTGCTATTTTTATCTCGTACAAGAACAGTCTCGTCTGCTTTTCTTGCTCAGGATCCCCCGACTTCAACCCCAACATCAACCTCTTCGCCGACACTCACCTTCACGCCTACTTATACTGCCACGCCGACCTTTACCCCGACCCCGCTTACTGGATTGACACTCGCAAGCACAACGTACGGATGTACATCAGGTCCGTACATTACCTGCTCTGCGTCCGTGGTAACAACACATACCGACCCTTACCGCTGGGACTTTGACATCACATACACATATGGGGATAATCGAACCAACATGGGCTCGAATTTCACCTATAAGATCAAGTTTAATACCGGGGTTTATTATTCGGGTGTGCCAATCTGGTGGAATATGTATCCTATTACAAACGAGGTGATGCCGAACCGAAAGATCGATATTTATTATTCAGGCGTTTCCGATTTGGCATCCATGGATTATCCGTCAGGCACTTGGACAGTGCCCGGACAACCTTATCCGTATAATGATTTCACGGTTGTGTTTTCGAGAACTACAACTGCCCCTGAAATACTCGTTAGAACTGACAAGTGGCATCTTACGCTGGCTACATATCCTAATGTTGCAACACCGACAAATACTCCAACACCAACTTTCACGCCAACAAAGACTTTTACACCTACAAGTATGCCAACCTCAATAACATATACTCCTGTCCCCGGAACGCCTCAAAACAATGGAAGCGGGGCCTGCTGGATAAGTGGAGCATCGTGGCTTGTATATAATGACATCGAATATTCAATAGACAGCGCTACGATTCCAGAATCTTGGATACCATCTATTCAGAATGCTGCATTAACATGGACTAATATTACGCCAAGCCAATTTACTTTGTCACAAGATCAAGAAAGTCCACGTTTTATTGATTTAGGTCCAATTGATAAATCAGCCTTGTACATTGCCTTAACATCAGTTTATGCTTCCCCTAACGTGATTACAAATGTGACAACAACTTTTGATGAGGATGATAATTTCGACGTACCTCCTGCGAGCAATAGTTACCATGTCCAAAATGTTATGACGCATGAATTTGGCCATTGGCTTAAGCTTGATGATATTTACGAGACCGGTTGCGGAGATGTTACTATGTGGCACGGGATTTCTTATGGTGAAACTAAAAAGGTCACGCTTGAGCTTGCCGACATAACTGGAGCGAATTGGCAATATCCGTAATATATTATTAGTATGAGTAAATAGAGGTTGAGATGAAAAAGAATGTGCTTTTATATGCGATAATTGGAATCGTTATCGTAGTGGGAATTGGTTTTCAGAAACAACACGCTCGAGAACCAATTACGATAACTGTTTATGCCTCTGAAGCCGAATTAAGTACGAATGATCTAATTGCAATGGCAGACGTAATCGCTATTGGTGATTTTATAGAAACTTATCCTAGTCGGTGGAGTACATTGAATGGAATGTTGCCGGAAAATTCGACATTGGAGACGGTTTCTCGGCAACGCCTAAGCATATTTACAGACTCTAGCTTTCGTGTAAGTCAGTATATAAAAGGTAATTCGCAGAAACACGCATTGCTCGTCCGCACTATGGGTGGACAGGTTGGTGAGGACCGAATGATATTTTCGGGCTCGCCAACCTATGAATTTGGAAAGACTTATCTTCTGTTTCTTTTCTTAGAAACAGGCCCAACAGCCAAAGTTGTGCCGGGAGCATATTATGGAACAAGCTCCCCATATCAAATAATCGACGGTAAGGCAATATCAATCGATGATGAATGGTTGCTCGAAGACTTAATCGCCTATATCGAAAAATCGCTTTCAAGTGAGACGCCTGTTTCTACAGAATCCCCGGCTTTCCCAACTGAAACTCTTTTGCCGCCCACTGAAACGCCCATTTCCACAGAAGCGTCAACCGCTACCCCGTAAGTAAACTAGCGTTTATTTTTCCTAACCCGTCACTCACTCATTCCTAAACTGCAAACAATAGTGATGGAACGTATTGCTCACCCACGCGGACCCCATCCCGAACGGCGCGAGGGACTGGTTATCCTGTAGCCAGATTTTTTCATCCTTCAATGTGTATGTCTTTCCCAACTCTCTCGCAATATCCCACGCCAGCGGATAAATCTTCCCGCCCTTCTTCACGTTCTTGACGATGATCGTGAGATACGCCTTCTCGCGTAGTAACGACTTCAGTCGTTTGTAAATCTCGATCAGCCCCTCCAAGAACTTTGCATAATCCTCTATATTTCCCAGATCGTTCGGGTCATCTGAATAGTGGACATCCAACTCAGCCGAGTCGCGGCGTTTCTGTTGGTTCTCTGAACCTTTTGCGCGGAGCATGTTCCAGTAGGGCGGGGAAGTTAAAACATAGTCGAAGGTCGCAAGTCCAAGGTCAAGTGCGTTTGCGGCATCCCCATTTATGACCTTCGACGTTAGACCTTCGACCTTCTCTCCCAACACTTTTCTTTCATCCTCAATAATTTTCGCCGCGATCTTCGCGTATTTGGGATTCAACTCGATGCCGTAACTGTTCCGCCCTGCGCGCAATGCGGCGACGAGGGTCGAGCCTGTCCCTGCCATGGGGTCGAGGACGGTCTCGCCTTCTTTGGTGAAGAACTCGATGAACTCCTGCGCCATCGTCTCTGGGAATTTGGCGGGATGCACCAACACGCCCTTCTTGCGCGGCGGAGGGTTATGGATGAACCACGACTTCTGGAACTTCAACCATTCTTTGTTGGTGAGGTTGTTTAATTTATTTTTCATGATATGTCATGCTGAGCGGAGCGAAGCATCTCCAATCCCACAAACGAGACCCTTCGGTCGCAACAAACGCTCCCTCAGGGTGACATGGCTAAGGCGAGGGCGTCCTCGTCGGGAATTCATAAGTCACATCATACACAATTAAATCTGAAAACGTAACCGTAACCGGGGTGTCGCCCGCCGAACGCGCGTATACGCCGAAACCGCCGTTGGGAAAACTTTTATCGATGATGCTGAATTGAAAACGACCGTTGAGAAAGACCCGCATCTCGGCATTCACCGCCCAAATTCCAATGCGCGCTTCGCCCGGCGCGCCCGGCGGAGCGTCTCCGCTGGCGACCGGCTCGAAGATGGTTAACCGCGTCCCGGTTTTGACCCGCTCCACGAAGACCAAACCATTGCAGGCGAGAGCAAGGCGGTAGAACGAATTCCCCGCGGCGCGGATGATCAACCCGTAATTGTCGTCGCCGCGGCAGGTGCTCGTTCGCGCGGTGATCTCGGCGTAGAAGTTGCCGACTGCGAGATCGTGCCTCATGCTGGCGAGATAAATACCCGGTTGCACAACGATGGTCAAGCGGTTGCGGCTGATGGCGGCGCTCCCTTGATCGGAGACGGCTGTGTCCCATGAGGCGAAATCGGAGAAATCGTCGTTGAGGATCAACGCGCCGATGCCGGGTTTCATCTCTGGCGTGGAGGTCGTGGTAGAGATCGTTTGAAGAGTCGGAGTCGCTGACGGGGGGAACCAGACTACACTTGGCGTTGGAAGCGGAGTCTCCGATGGCGGCAATGTGGAGGCGGCGGGAATCGCATCCGCTGGCGAACAGGATGATGTGAGAAATCCGATCAAAAAAAGAATGAGTATGGTTCGCATGAAGTACAATATCGTCGTTCGACATTCTACCGCGTAATGCGGCACTTCGTAGCATACAAGGAGATTGTATGACTGAACAGAACGTGTTGGTAACAGGCGCGTGCGGAGAAATTGGTCAGGCTCTTGTGCAGGCATTGGCGACGCGCGGAGGATATCAAATCACCACGTCGGACCTGGCGCCGTTGCCCGACAGCATCAAGAAAATTTCCGCGGAGCATGTGCAGGGGGATCTGGTCTATAAGATCAAAACGTTTTACGATTACGATTTCGATGTGATCTTTCATCTCGCGGCGTCGCTGTCTTCCAAAGCCGAGGTGGCAAGCGAGGAGGCGCATCGCATCAATGTGGAAGGCACGATGCAATTGCTCATGCTCGCCGCATATCGTTCGGAGAAATATCGAAAGTCGGTGAAGTTTTTATTCCCGAGCTCGATCGCGGCATACGGCATGGGGAACCTTGCGATGAAACAATCGGCGGGGCGCGTGAAAGAAAATGAATACAACACGCCGCAAACGATGTATGGATGTAATAAGTTATATTGTGAAAAACTGGGAATTTACTACGGCAAGTTTTTCGGACAAAAACATTTGGATGAAAACCCGCCTCACTTTCTGGACTTTCGCTCGATTCGGTTCCCCGGCTTGATCTCAGCCTTCACCCTGCCCAGCGCCGGCACCAGCGACTACGGACCGGAGATGCTCCACGCCGCCGCGCAGGGAAAACACTATGCCTGCTTCGTGCGCGAGGATGCAAAAATTTCGTTCATGGCAATGCCCGACGCGATCCGCTCGCTGTTGATGTTGATGGACGCGCCGCGCGCGAATTTGAATCATCAAGTGTATAACATTGCCGCCTTTGCGCTTACCGCCGGCGAATTCCGCGACCGCGCGTTGAAAGCCTTCCCCGGCGCAACGATCTCGTTCGAGCCGAACCCGCGCCGGCAGGGAATTGTCGACTCGTGGCCCGAAGATGTGGATGATTCGTTGGCGCGCGCCGAATGGGGCTGGCAACCGGAATACGACGCGGATCGATTCTTCGACGATTATTTTCTGCCGGAGATCAAGAAGCGATATAACGCTTAGATAGATTAGACATTATCCGAAAATACTTCGGGACGCTGATTCACGCTGACAAACGCAGATTTTTCTTCCTGAATCAGCGAAATCAGCGTTCATCTGCGTCCCCAAAGAAGACTCTGGGCTTATTACGGATAAAGTCTATTGTCTTACTCAGAGAGTGTTTTGAAATCCCTTTTTAGCCGCAAATGAACGCAGATAAAAAAGATTTCCCTTTGCGCTCTTTGCGCGCTTCGCGATTCAAATTGCCGAGCGCGAGGCGCTAACCAACCCTGATATAATCCCGCCGATGAACCGCAGAGCCATACTCATTTTCTGCTTCGTATTCCTTTCAATTCTTGTTGTGGGCGCCGCTTTTTCTTCCACGCATGTTTTCGCCGCGCCGCACAGGCAGGGATTTGTGACCGCCACACCGGGAGCGGATGGGCGCATCCTGTATACGGTTGTGGCTGGGGATAACTGTGGGCAGGTGGCGCTCCTGCATGGGATCACTGTCGCGCAACTTCGCCTGTTGAATACGCGTCTCGATCAGGATTGCACTCTGACAGTTGGGCAACAACTGGTTGTCGGCGTAATCTCTATTGAGCCTACCGCCGGACCTGTGCCTACCCTTCCTTCGCCGACGCCCACCTCCACGCCGATCGATGGGACGACGATCGTGTGCGTCCTGCTCTTCAACGATGCCAACGGCGACGCGTTGCGGCAGGAAACGGAATTCGGCATCGACGGCGGCGCGGTCAACCTGACGAACATCAATGGCTCGTATGCCGAGACCAAGAATACTGTTTCCACATTTGACCCGGATACGCTGGAGCCGGACCGTTCATGCTTCGAGGATGTGCCGCAGGGAGATTACAACGTCAGCATGGCGGTGCCCGATAGTTATAACCCGACCATGGTGATGAGTTATAACTTCACTGTGAGGGCAGGCGACCGCGCTTCCGTTGATTTTGGCGCGCAACCCAAAACGGTGACGATCAGCGAACCCTCCGACAGCGAAGGCGGCGGTAGGTCCTCGATCCTGGGTATTTTCGGTATTCTGCTGTTGCTCGCTGGCGCCGGGCTTGGTTATTATTCATGGCGCGCCGGTCAACCCCAAAGCAAATTGAAGGGGAGCCCGCTGGATAAGCGGTAAACCTGTTTGTCTTTCCTCCTTCTTCTTTTCTCAAGTTGATAATCAGTGCTTCACGAAAGCGCGTATTTGGCGGTCTCTATCGCCGTATTTGCGCTGGAGAGCGCAAATTACGCGGCGTTTTCGTGATCTACTGACAATGAAAAGACATTATCCAAAAATACTTCGGGACGCTGATTCACGCTGACAAACGCAGATTTTTCTTCCTGAATCAGCGAAATCAGCGTTCATCTGCGTCCCCAAAGAAGACTCTGGGTTTATTACGGATAAAGTCTAAAGATGAAAGAAGAAAGATTTTATCCTTCATTCTTCATCCTTTTCATTTACCCCATCGGATTCTTCATCCTCTGCCCGCCGATCAAATGTACGTGTAAATGAAAAACTGTCTGCCCGCCGTCTGAACCGGTGTTCGCAATCAGACGATAGCCTGATTTATTAATCCCCTCTTTCTCCGCCAATCCGCGCGCTACAGTGAAAAGATGACCCATCAACGACTCGTCCGCTTCCTCGAGCGTGGCAACCGACTCGATGTGACGGTTCGGCACGATCAGAATGTGCGTTGGCGCGACTGGATTAATGTCGCGGAAAGCGGTTGTCTGCTCATCGCGGTACACGATGGTTCCGGGGATTTCGCCTGAAATGATCTTGCAGAAAAGACAGCTATTATCGGTCATGAGAGTTTGCCTTTCAAGTGCAGTAAACTTTGTAACGCGAAATTTATTTCGCGTTACGATACTTCTTGCGCAAGAGCGACATGAATGTCGCGTTACAGAGACCAGGCTGGCTTCAACTGCGTAACATCAGCGAATCAACAACCTGTTTTATTTCGGATCGAGTCGCGCAACGAAATAATTCTACCCCAGCCTATGAAAAGTATTAGAAACTTCTTTGCGCCTCAGAGCGTCTTGTCAATTGGCGATATAATCCTCGCACGAAGGAAAACCATGAACGAAACCATTCTCACACCCATTGTCTTTATCCTTGCCTTTAGCGGCATGGTCATCATCCACGAATTCGGGCACTACATCGTTGCGCGTTGGTGCAAAATCGACGTGGAAGAATTCGGGCTAGGCTTGCCCACCCCGGGCGCGATCACCCTCTTCACCTGGAAGGGAACGCGCTTCACGCTGAACTGGCTCCCGCTCGGAGGCTTCGTCAGACCCAAAGGCGAGAATGACCCGACGGTGCCGGGCGGGTTGGCGGCGGCAACCCCGTGGAAGCGCTTCGCCGTGCTCGTTGCCGGTCCGTTGATGAACTTGATTACGGCAGTCCTCATCTATAGTTTCATTTTCTACCGTGTCGGCGCCCCCGATACCACGCGCGTGCTGGTGTCATCGGTAGTCGATGGAAGTCCCGCTCAGACGGCAGGCTTTCAAGCCGGCGATATTTTCATCAGCGGAGACGGGCAACCCATCCGCAGTTACGATGAACTGCGCGTGATCGTGGACGCCGGCCAAGACCAACCTGTGACCTTCCTCGTGAGCCGCAACGGAGAGGAAGTGGAGTTAATTGCCCAGCCGCAATTTGACGAGGAACAAAACCGCGTCATGATCGGGGTGGGGCTGGGTGTGCCCTTCGTCCGATCTGATTCGCCCTTGGAAACGCTCAGTCTCGGCGCAAGGTACACCTATTTCAACATCCGTAATTTGATCTCGCTCCCCGCGCAAATGATTCGCGGCACCCTCACCCCCGAGCAAAGCCGCGTGATTGGCTTGAAAGGAATTTACGACATCATCGGGCAAACTGTGAGTCACGATATGGAAGCGACAGCCAACACAAACGTTGGTAACGCCGCCACAGCCGATCCCGCCGACCAGCCGGTACGCACGCTTGAACTCATCGCCGGGCTTTCGATCAGTCTCGGCATCTTCAACCTGTTCCCATTCCCCGCGCTGGATGGCGGGCGCATCATCTTCCTCCTGCCGGAATTGATCTTCCGCCGCCGCGTTCCTCCCAACGTGGAAAACCTCGTGCACGGACTGGGCATGACCGTGCTGTTGTTATTCATGATCTACGTCAACGTAATGGACTTTGTCAACCCGATCGGCATTGTTGTGCCATAACCCATGAACCCAAATCCTAATCCGTTTCAACTTGTGCTCGATGCGCTCCTCAACGAGAAAAAGGAATTTTCCCCCAAATTCTTGCATCATTTCTCCGATATGGGCGCTCTTGAACTCAAAACCCTCGGCGACATTTGGTCGCACGTCAGCGTCAAACGCAAATTAAATGTGCTTGAACAACTGGAAGCGCTCGCCGAAGAGAATACCCTTGTCTCATTCGACGATTTTGCAAAATCGATTCTCAACGACGCGGATGCCGCCGTGCGCGGGCGCGCTTTGCGCCTCCTGCGCGAATCGGATGATACCCGCCTGGTTCCACTGTACATCAACCTGCTCAATTCGGATACGGATGCGCAAGCGCGCGCCGAAGCCGCCGCCAACCTCGGCATGTTCGTTGCCCTCGGCGAACTCGAAGAAATCCCTCCTGCGATAAAGCAACAGGTGGAAGATGAACTGCTGTCTGCCGCGAATGGAAACGACGATGCGCGAGTCCGTCGGCGCGCGCTGGAGGCGCTGGGGTTTTCCTCCCGCCCTGAGGTGATCGCGTTGATCGAGTCATCGTTCAAGCGCGAAGACCCCGCCTGGCAGACCTCCGCGCTGTTTGCCATGGGGCGCTCCGCCGACAACCGTTGGAACGAGGATGTGATCGCCTCGCTTGTTAACGTGAACCGCAACGTGCGTGAAGGCGCAGTGGAGGCGACGGGACAGTTAAGCATCAAAACAGCCGTCCCGGTTTTGTTGAAGATGGCTGAAGAAGAGGAAGATGACGATGTGACCGGCGCGATCATCTGGTCGCTTTCGCAGATCGGCGGCGAGGACGCGCGCACCTTCATCGAAAACCTGCTCGACCAAACCGATGACGAAAATGAAGACCAGATCGAATTCCTCGAAGAGGCGCTCGAAAACCTCGCCTTCACCGATGAGTTGGACAAGTTCGATCTCTTCAATATCGAAACTGACCTTGAGTTCGATGGCGAAGATGAGGATGAGGGAGAAGACTCGTGAAATAAAGGGGGCGCTCAAAAGTTGTAGACAGCCAATGCACGAACCATGGAGTCGCGGAGAAAAGCAATAAAAAAATCCCGTGATTCCATGGTTATGTTTTTTCCGTTTGGCGCAAAATCCATTTGACCTCTTGCAAAAGTCATTATTGCCACACCGTTCGCGCCGCGAGCCCGATGGCGCGAGAGGGCAGAGATCACGGAGAAAAAAGAGAATTTCCATTTAACAACTCACCTTACGCAGTACGGCAAGATTGATCTTGCCATTCGCCTGTTTTTTCTCAGCCTAGTATGGCAAAGTGAACTTTGCGGTATGGAACAGAGCGTACGGTCAGTAATTATTTCCCGGTCACCGAGACGTTATAATCCCCGTGACCTTTTCACTCTGTAGCCATGTCGTTTTCCCTCCTTGCCTCCACGTTTGCCAACAACCTCCTGCCGATCCTGCTCCTGAGCGGGGCTGGGTTTACCCTCGGCAAAATATTCCCCATCGACTCACGCTCGCTTGGGCGGGCGATCTTCTACATTTTTGCGCCAATGCTCGTCTTTGAACTGCTCGTGCAAAACGAGATCGATATTTCCGAAGCGGTGAAGGCGGTGTCTTTTACCGCTGTGTACATTTTCATTATGCTGGGGATCACGCTGGGGCTTGGTCTCGCCTTTAAACTCGACCGCCCAACCCTGGCGGCGGTGACGATTGCCACGGTCTTCGGCAACACGGGTAATTACGGGCTTCCGCTTGTATCGTTTGCGTTTGGCGGCGACGCGCTGAAATACGCCGGCTTATTCTTTGTGACCACGGCAATTTTGCACAACACCGGCGGCGTGTTGATCGCCTCGCTTGGGCACATGAACTTCAAGCAAGCCTTTCTTGGCATGTTCAAAGTGCCGGTGGTGTACAGCCTTATGTTCGCTGTGCTTTTTCGAGCGTTGCATGTTGAAATACCCATGGCGCTCTCGCGCACCATCGAGCTTGCCGCGGGCGGGAGCATTCCGATGATGATCGTCTTGCTCGGCGTGGAACTCTCGCGCGTGCAGTGGACGGAGAAATTGCGCGGGGTGAGTTTGAGCGTATCTCTGCGCCTGTTGGCGGGACCCGTAGTCGGATTTTTTCTCAGCCTCCTGTTTGGGTTGAGCGGCGTTGCGCAACAGGCGGCGGTGATCCAATCGTCGATGCCGGCGGCGGTGAACACCACCATTCTTGCCACCGAATATAAACTCGATTCATCGTTGGTGACCGCCATTGTGTACCTTGGCACGCTTCTCAGCCCGCTGACGTTGACGCCTCTGATCGTGCTGTTGGGGAAATGACTGTGAAACTCGCGCGCATTTCGGTCTTCATCACACTGGCGTATGCGTTGGGGTGGGCGAGGCAGGCTCACTCGTCGGCTTTGAACGCGCCGGCGGGGCAGGGCGGCGTCGCGTTTGAACGCGTCGAGGCGGTGTATCGGTTTGGAGAGCAAGTCAATTTCGTTGCCGCGATCCTCACGCCCAGCCCGGTGCAAAGCGCGTCGATCACCGTCTTCGATAAGCGGTTGAACGTCCTGCGTTCGGAACCGCTGACGGTGAACCCGGACGGAACGTCGCAATTCACCCTGGATGCGCGGCAAACCAACATTCGCCCGTTCACACTGGTGTATTGGCGGTACGATCTTGTGCTTGGCGACGGCGCCGCGTTCCAAAGCGATTTTTTTTCGTTTCGGTACGACGATAACCGTTTCGACTGGCTGGCGTTGGACGAGGATGGCTTGCGCCTGCGCTGGCTTCAGGGTGATGATGCGTTTGCGCAAAGCGCGTTGGAGGCGGCGCGCGCGGGGTTGGATACGATCGGGCAATATTTCCCGGTGGATCTTTCACAGCCTGTCGATATTTTTATCTATCCCACGCAGGGCGAAATGCAATTCTCCGGCTATGATTCGTGGGTGGTGGGCGTGGCGGAACCGTCGAGCAGTGTGGCGCTGGCGGTGATCGAGCCTGGCAATGAGCAAACCGAACTGATGGGCTGGCGCATTCCGCACGAACTGATGCACGTGATGATGTATCGTTACCTCGGCGAGGGGTACGATACTACGCCCGCATGGTTGCGCGAAGGGTTCGCAACTCTCGTGGAGGCTAACCCGACGCCCGAATACGATAACGCGCTGTCGGATGCCGCCGCGCGCGGCGCGTTGATCCCGTTCGTGGATTTGTGCGCTTCTTTCCCCGTTCAATCTGATTCGGCGTTTTTGGCGTATGCTCAAGCCCGATCGTTCACCGCCTTTCTGCGCGACACGTTCGGTGTCGCCAAACTCGTCGACCTCGCCGCTACCTATGCCGATGGTTTGACCTGCGACAGCGGCGTGGAGTTGGTGTATGGATTGACATTGACCCAACTTGAAGCCGACTGGCGTCAATCTGCGCTTGGGCAGGATGTTGTCGACACCGCCTTACAAGCCACGTTTCCGTATCTGGTGTTGTTGTGTGTGATGCTGGTCATTCCGCTGGCGTTGGGGTTGATTGCGATGCGGCAGAAGACGAAGAAGTGATTTTTTTGAACATAGACCATGTCTTAGTGGTCAGTGAACAGTAATCGGTATTTGATAATTGGACGGTCGTTGATGGTTTGATTTTTGCAGAGGAGTAATTTTCCATGATAGATCTCATCCGCGCGCACATCATCGTCAAAGGACGCGTGCAAGGCGTGGGCTTTCGCGCCCACGTGGAATATCACGCCCGCCAAATTGGAGGGGTAACAGGCTGGGTTCGCAACGTCGGCTACGACACGGTGGAAGCCATCGCAGAAGGCGAACGCTCCAACGTGGAACGCCTCATCGAGATGATGAGGCAAGGTCCCAGCATGTCGCGGGTGGACGAGTCAACGGTGGAGTGGGATGAGTCCACTGGGGAGTTTCGGGAATTTGGGGTGAGGAGGAGTGGTTAATATGATTGATTCGCTCCTTTCTACTTATTGGCCAGTAATAATTTGGTTTCTTCTTTATTTGGTGGACGTTGTTGCGACTAAAAGAACTTTTGAGGTCTACGACAAATTCCTAATAAATTATGAGGTTTACGAGAATGGTATTGAAATGAATCCGAATGTTTCACAAGAAAATGCTCGCTCTGGAAAACTTCCGATTTTCTTGTTGATTGTTTTTGTCTTATCGGTTTCACTTTTTGGCTATGTTGCCACAAAAGTATTGATTTTCAAATATATTTACGAATTTATCACGGGTGCAATTATTCTGTTGTGGTTATATATTGATATGGAGCACCTGTATACCTTGGGAAGAGTTTATTTTCTAAAGGAGAGACCTGAAAGCCTTTCAGGTAAAGTAAGTCGGTCTTATTGGTATACTCAGCGACTTAATTTTCTGAAGGCTGGGAGTTTTGGGTTACTTTATATGATTATTGCTATCCTGACTTGGCGTTTGTTCTTTTTTGCTGGCGCATTTGCCTGTTTTGTCTGTGCAATGAAGTTTTATGAATTTGCAGATAAATTTGAAGAAAACCTTGACGTCTAGCAAGCCTTGCAGGTATTTCCTTATTGAAACAGCCCGGTGGTTACGAATTTTTCCATATCGTTTTCGCTTTTCTCAGATAATCCATGTTCCACCATATCTTTGCTCCAAGTAATAATGGCCTTTTTCATTGCAACCAGGTCGGTTTTCCATACGGGTTTCATGTGCTTTATCCAAAGTTCGATTTCTAGCACAGTAACTTCTTTTCGTGATTTACTGAGCAAATTTGCTATTTGAATAACATCTTTAGCAACTGATTTGTCAATGTAATTCTCTGGTATTAACCAGCGAGCTTTTCCGAAACAATCAGTATAAAAACCGATTTGTTTTAATTGATCCAGTATATAAGGGTGATTAGATGTCTCGTCAAATAGAGGGCGAAAATCTTCAAGACGTCGTGCTCCCTTTTTGAAAAGTTCAAGTAGTCGCCAGTGAACATTTTTCTTAGCGTGTGAGCGATAATCCTTCCAGCATTCAGCAATTTCTTTTTCATCCCTTGCAAGTGCTAATTGACGAAGAATTGAAACTTTCCCTGATTCTTCAATAGATAATATCGCTAATGAAGCTGCTGATGGATACCTGTCAACATCACATAAGTATTCTGCATCTCTAACTAGCCGGTAAGCGTTTTTGTTGGCGACATTAATTCCTTCGGCTATTTGTTGTGGAGATAACGCTCCTTTATAACGCTTTAGTTTTTTATCCAAGGGGATGTTCCTATACTTTCTTTAAACTTGAGTTTCTTTTGAGCGACTTTTTATTCTATCTTAGAGTCACAACCGCAATTCCCTATTTCCGTCCTGTTTTATATATCTTTGTGCCTCGATGAATTGCTTGGAAATGATGAGAGGTTGCGTGTTCGTTTTCATACAAACCCCAACCCTCGTTCCTTCAACGACACCCATTTGCCCTGACCGATCACGAGATGATCTAGCACATCCACGTCAAGCAATTTGCCCGCTTGCACGATGGCGCGCGTCACAGCGACATCGTCGGGGCTGGGGGTGGGGTCTCCGCTGGGGTGGTTGTGGATGATGACGACGCAAGAGGCGTTCTTGCGGATCGCCTCTTTGAAAATTTCGCCGACCCGCACTTGCGACGAATTGACCGAGCCTTTGTACACCTCGACCGTTTCCAACACGCGATTCCTCCTGTCGAGCAGCATGACGCGCAGATGCTCCTGCTCCAACGCGGACATTTCGTAGGACACCAGCGCGGCGGCATCGGCAGGGGAGTTGATGGCGGGTCTTTCCTCAGGGGATTCGAGAGTCAGCCTTCGACCGAGTTCTATCGCCGCTTTGATCTGTGCGGCTTTGGCGTCGCCGAGTCCGTGTTGTTTTTTTAGGTCGGCGAACGGCGCGCGGTGGAGTCCCGTCAACCCGTTGAATTTTTTCAGCAACCGCTGACCCACTGTCACTGCGCTCTCTCCCTTCACGCCCACGCGCAGGAGGATGGCTATCAATTCGGCGTTCGTCAGGGCTTGCGCTCCCAGCGTGGATAATCTCTCTCGTGGGCGGTCAGCCTCACTCAAGTCCATGATGCGGTAGATGGGTTTGGAGTTGGAGTCGGTCATAGCGAAATCCCTCGAAGGTTGGTTGCACATATTTTACATCCAAACCTTTGCTTGACATCCCTCTATCCGTACATTAGAATACCGAACGCAATTTCCTTGGGCCTGTAGCGCAGTTGGGAGCGCGCATCAATCGCACTGATGAGGCCAGGGGTTCGAATCCCCTCAGGTCCACTTTTCAGTGAACAGTAATCGGTGATCAGTACGTTGGTTGCTCGAAACACTGATCACTGATTACTTTGATAACTGATCACTTTAAACGGGGCCCATAGCGCAGTTGGGAGCGCGTCTCAATGGCATTGAGAAGGTCGAGGGTTCGAATCCCTCTGGGTCCACAAGATTAAATAGAAAAGTTTTGACAGGAGTAGTAGGTCGTCCCGTCAGCGAGAAGGGAAGGCAAGGTGGAAGCCCTTCAATTGTATCTAACGGGAATACAAAGACCGAACTCGCCTGTCGCCTCGCAAGAGGGACTTCGCTGGTGAATCGAGTAGTCAGCGACGGGTAAGCCCGTTATCGCGATCAAGAGCGTTTGAAAGTTGGAAGGTTGAATGTTGAAGGTGAAAACCTGCAACTTGCGACCTTCAAACCTTCAACCGAATTCGGGTGGTACCGCGGAGAAGACTCTTCGTCCCTGATGTGGATGAGGAGTTTTTTGTTTTGTATAGTCCGTCATTACGAGCCACGAAGTGGCGAAGCGTCGTGTGGCGTCGTGGCGACACAATCTCCCTCATGTGGTTGGAGATTGCTTCGGCGGACAAACACCGCCTCGCAATGACGATAAAAAAGTATAGGAGGCTCGTATGAAAATGAACAATATCTTTTGGAAACAAGGACCATTGCTTGCGAGTCTTCTGCTAGTCCGCTTTAGCGGGCTTTGTATGAATAGCACGGACGTTTACGTCCGTGCGGGCAATGGGATAGCAAGTTAACATTGCCGAGTATAAAAATCAAAATGAGATTGCTTCGGGCGATTCTTCGAATTTACTCAGGACGCCCTCGCAATGACATTATCAAAAGAGGTAAGAATGGCTACTAAGAAAAAGAAAACAACTATTAAAAAGAAAACCGCGCTGAAGGCGAGAAAGACTTTGAAACCAAAGGTGTCGCCAGCGAAGAAGAAAGTTGTCGCGGTGAAGAAGAAGGTGACGAAGCCTGTATCGAAGGCTAAGAAGTCTGCGCCTGTGAAAAGGCGGACTGAAGTCCGCGCTCCTGAATCGAAAGATAGATCCTTCAACCCGCAGGCGTTTGAGCCGAAGTGGCAGGCGAAATGGGAAGCGGACAAGTTGTATCGCGCGGTGATTGACGAGAGCCGACCCAAACACTACGCGTTGACGATGTTGCCGTATCCAAGCGGCGACTTGCACATCGGTCACTGGTACGCGATGACGCCGTCTGATGCGCGGGCGCGCTTCAAGCGGATGCAGGGCTACAACGTGATGTTCCCAATGGGATTCGACGCATTCGGTCTGCCTGCGGAGGGCGCGGCGATCAAGCACAACATCCACCCGAAGAAATGGACGTACGCCAACATCGAGCGGATGCGCGCGCAGATGCGTTCGATGGGCGCGATGTTCGATTGGGAGCGCGAGGCGGTTTCGTCGGACCCCGAATATTACAAGTGGACGCAATGGTTCTTCATCCAGTTGTATAAACACGGGTTGGCGTATCGCAAGAAGCAAGCCGTGGACTGGTGTCCGAAGGACAACACGACGTTGGCGCGCGAACAAGTCAAAGGCGAAGATCGAGTCTGTGACCGCTGTGGAACGCCTGTCATCAAAAAAGAGTTGGAACAGTGGTTCTTCAAAGCCACCAAATATGCGGATGAACTGTTGCACTTCGAAGGTCTCGACTGGCCCGATTCCATCGAGACCTCGCAGACAAATTGGATCGGTCGTAGTGAAGGCGCGTCGGTGATATTCAAAACTGAAGTCGGCGACCCCATCGAAATATTCACCACTCGTCCCGATACGTTGTGGGGTGCGACGTTCATGGTCTTTTCGCCTGAGCATCCGCTGGTGGATAAGATCACCACAGCCGAGAACGCGGAAGCCATCCGCGTGTATAAGGCTGAGGCGGAGAAACAGACCGACATCCAGCGTGAAGCGAAAGATAAAGAGAAGACAGGAGTCTTCACGGGCGGCTATGCCGTCAATCCAGTGAATGAGGAGCGCATCCCCATCTGGGTTGCCGATTATGTGTTGATGTCGTATGGCACGGGCGCGATCATGGCTGTGCCAGCGCATGACGAACGCGACTTTGAATTTGCGCGGAAGTTTGGGTTGAAGATCGTGCCTGTCATCCAACCCGTAGGGGCGGATGGCCATCCGCCCTTACAAGAGCAGAACGGCGAGACGATGACCGAAGCGTATCCGCATGACGGCGTGATAATCAATTCGGGTCCGTTCAATGGCACGCGCGCGACGAACGATAAAGGGATGAAGAATCCCGCGATCAAAGCGGTGATCGAATATTTGGAGCAAAAAGGAATCGGCAAGCGCGATGTGAATTATCGGTATCGCGATTGGTTGATCTCGCGTCAGCGTTTTTGGGGCGCGCCGATCCCGATGGTGCATTGCGATACGCACGGATGGAATCCTGTGCCTGATACTCAACTGCCTGTGTTGCTGCCTGATGACATCACCGAATGGAAACCGACGGGCGAGTCGCCGTTGAAGTTTCATCCGACGTGGAAGGATGCGGTTTGTCCTGTGTGCGGCGAACATGCCACGCGCGAAACAGATACGATGGACACGTTCATGTGTTCGTCGTGGTATCACTTGCGTTATTTGAGTCCGCATAACGATAATGCGCCGTTCGACGATGCCGAATATAACTACTGGATGCCCGTTGACACGTACACAGGCGGAAGCGAACACGCGAACATGCACTTGCTGTACTTTCGCTTTTTCCACAAAGCGTTGCGCGACATGGGCATCACCGAAGGCGGCGAACCTGTGATGCAGTTGCGTAATCAAGGCATGGTGCTGGCGGAAGATAACAGCAAGATGTCAAAGAGCAAAGACAATGTGGTTGCGCCCGATGTGCTGGTGAAAAAATATGGCGCGGATACCGTCCGCGCGTATTTGATGTTCTTCGCTCGCTGGCAACAAGGCGCGCCCTGGGACTCGCATGGCATCGAAGGGACTGCGCGTTGGATGCGGAGGGTGTGGACTCTGTTTACCGATCCCGCTTCGCCCTCAGGGACGCCTGCCTCAGCTGACGTGAAAAAGAATCTACGCCGACGCGTCCACCAGACGTTGAAGCGCGTGACGCACGACTTCGAGAACTTCGAGTTCAACACGATCATCTCTTCATTGATGGAATTGCTGAATGAAATGTACAAGGCGCGTGAAGCGGGTGCGGTTGGCACGGATGCGTGGAACGAAGCCGTTGAAATCTATTTGAAGATGATTGCTCCCGTCACGCCGCATATCGCAGAGGAGTTGTGGACGAATCATCTGGGCAAGCCATATTCGATCCATCAGCAGAAATGGCCCCACGTGGATGAAGCCGCCGCAAGGGAAGATTCCATTGAAATCCCTGTGCAGGTCAACGGGAAAGTGCGCGACCGAATCGTCGTTGCGGTGGATGCGAGCGAAGAGGAGATCCGCACAGCCGCGCTGGCGAGTGAGATCATCCAGAAATATCTGGAGGGCAAAGAGCCGCGCAAGGTGATCGTGGCTCATGGGAAGTTGGTGAGTGTGGTGGTGTAAAACCAGAGATTGGAGACTGGAAAGTCCCTGTGGGTCAAAACCTCGCAGGGACTTTTTTATTAAAATAAGATGACGCCCTGAGCGCCTTACATAATACGGAGGTGTGTTATTTGGCGTTTGTTCCTCGTTGACGGGCTGATCAAAATCCTGTTAAGAATCGCGCGGCATCTTGAATCCAGTGAAATGCGATGGCGGATTCGAGTCCGCGGCGGCGGGCGAGTAACAACGGCGGTACTCCCCACAAAGCTATGAGCGCTGCCCCCATGCCCAATCCCATCAGCGGTGATTGCAGGAATAGATCATCGAAATGAGCGTATCCATGTATCAGTGTCGCCAGCAATCCAGCCGCCGAAACCGCATGGGTGGGCAGATCATTTCGCAACGCCAGCAATAACAATCCCCATAAAGTGAAACGATAAATGACCTCTTCGAAAATGCCCGGCTGAAGCGCATCTAGCAGGGCGGCGAGGGGGTTTTGCCAGTCAATAGACCGTCCCTGAGTGGACTGCAAGGCGAAGATATTCAGCACAGCCAGCGGCAGACCGACCGCCAGTCCGATCATCACGCCTCGTCCCGCACCCTTCCAATTGCCGTCGGAAATATGAAAACGCACCGGTCCGCCTTGACGCATGAGCGCCAGCCCACCCAGGGTGACAAGGAAGGTGAATGTGCCGAGCACCCAAGCCTGCCCGGTGCTATCCCGAACAAATCCCAAAAATGGGTAGGACGAAAAAAGAGTGGCGAACATCGTCTCTGTGCCGACTATCGCTCCCAAAATCAATGCAGTGATCCAATCGGTTCGTTGCAGATCGCGATAGCCTTTCAAGAGAACGAGAAGCGCGCCCGCCACAGTCAGAATATCGAATATTTCAAATGTGCGCGGAACGGCGATCACGGAAGCCAGCCAGGCGCGCGCGAGAAATATCGTTATGATCGCCGCAAGAAGCAGGAAGAAGGTGGCGTATTTATTTTTCATCGTTTCATCTCTTGTACCCGGTCAATATTTTTCAAATAGCGGTCGAAAAATTCAAGACACGCCAAATTTATCTCCCGCAAATAGCCCTCGCGATCACGGCTGGTTTGCCCGCCTTCGAATAACCTTGTCAATAGCGGACTGGCGAGCGAGAGATCAGTCATGGAAAAATGCCCTCTGCCAGGCAGATGCAGGCTGAATACGTTCTCCGGCGCGTCGATGAGGAACTCATAGTTTCTGGCATATTGCGTCCAATCGGAAAGATGACCCCAGGAACTATCTGAGTAGATATTCAAGACTGGCACAGGATAGGGTTCGTCTATCCAGACAAATTCGTCATACTCAACGCCGGTGATGTCGTAGAGAAATGGAGATTCGAGCGCAATGACAACATCCACGTCATCTCTTTGTCGTGGAATGCCCAATGCCGCGGAGCCGCCAAGCGAATGTCCCATGACACCGATCTTTGTCACATCAACCAGGTTGTACACGCCGTCAGAGTCGTTGGATGCTTCATCCAGGATGGTGTCAATCACGAAATTGATATCGCCCATGCGGGTTTCCATCCACTGCTGGTAATAGCGATAACTACCCGGTTTGTCGTGTTGCGCGTTCTCCTGTTGCAGTTCTTGGAAGTAATTTATGTTCACAAACGTAATGCGCCCGCCTTCGTCTTCTGTCCAGAAAGCGTGATACGGATGACCGATGGAGGCAACGACATAACCGTGACTTGCCAGTTCAAGATAGAGCGACTCATTACTGTCTTCGGTTCCAAGCCCTCCGTGTGAAAATACGACAAGAGGGAAATTTTTACCATCCTTTGCATTGTCCGGAAACCAGAAGACGGTGTTGACCTTTCTATTTTCGCCGCTATCGTTGAACTCCTCGATGCGATTTGGGTCAATGTAGGTGTGGCGGGCGGTGACTATTTTGTACGGCCCACTGGGAGTGATCGATTGATACGGCGGGAATAACGCCATAATACTCAAGACAACAATTGAGACTGTTCCAATTCCGATTCTGACCACATTTTTCCTGCGACGTTCGGTAGCGGATTGTTGATGATTAAGAATGTTCATATTACCTCATGCCTTCTCGATAAAATCGGTAATACCATAACCGCTTTCGACAAGCTCCTTCAACCGCTGGATGAAGCGCGCGGCGGGAGCGCCGTCCACGATGTCGTGATCGAGGCTGATCGTCACGCACAAGTATTCGTGGTTCTCAAGTTGCCCATGGGCGAGCGTCGGTTTCTCCGCAATGCCCCCCAGCGTAATTTGAAGCGTATGAATGGGAACGGGAATTCCCCAGCCGCCGCCGTTCCCGAACATGCCGACGGAGGTCAGGGAGACGGTGCCGTTCATCTCCTTCAACCAATGGGGATTCTTGAATAGCGCTCCCAGGAATAAATGGCGGATGAACGCGGGCAGGAGGACAAACCAGCCGATGAAATTCGCTTCTCGTCCGCTTTCGTGTTCAGCCTGAAAGGCGCGAATCTCCTCGTGAATCTCGCGCAGAGTTTTGCTGTTGACCGCCCGAAGAATGTGCGGACGGATGATCTTGCGATCGTCTACTTCAACTTCGAACATGGTGTTCACATCCACGTCGTGAAAAATGACGAGTTTCTCCCGCCGTGCGCGATAGGCTTGCATGTGCTTGTTCGCATCCACAGCCTGCCCAAGACAAGAAATGATAAAGGCAGTAAACGAAAGCGCTTCGCCGGTCTTTGCTTTATGCTCGCGGATCAACCGACGCGCGTCGGTCACATCCATCTCCACCAAGCCGTGGATGAGATGTTTCTGTTTAGCCAGCCGCCCGCCGTCCACCATCAGGCGGCGGATCTTTGGAAAGGAGATAACCTGATACGACTCATTCTTCATTGTTCATGCTCCCAAATATTGCCTGACGATCTTCACGGCGTTGCCGATGCCATCCTCGGCACGGATCGCTTTTCCGATTGAACACGCCCGCTCCCTCATATTCCTGTCTGTGACTGAGATATGAATCGCGTTCGCCAGCGCATCGGCTGTCAATGTTGAAGCGCGGATGGGCGCGGGTCCCGCGCCAAGCGACTTGACTCTGTTTCCCCAAAATGGTTGGTCCACTGTGAACGGAACGATGACCGATGGGATGCCCGCCCGCAAACCCTCCGCGGTTGTGCCAGCGCCGCCATGATGCGCCACCGCCGCCATGCGCGGGAAGAGCCAGCCATGCGGCGCGGAATCCAACACGAACACATTCTTTGAGACGTTCATCACGCTCATGCCGCCCCAGCCGATGGCGATCACTCCGCGTTGATTTGTTTCCGCCAAAGCATCAAGTACGATCTTTGTGAAGCGTTCGGGCTCGCGCCCCGCCATGCTTCCAAAGCCAATATAAACGGGCGCTTCATCTTGATCTAGAAACTTTTCCAATTCGATTGGCGGATGCCATTCGCTTGCGCCCTCTTGAAACCAATACCCAACGATATGCGCGTTATTTCCCCAATCGCGCGGATGTGGAATCACCGTCGGGCTGTATGCGCCTAACAAAGGCGTGGAGGTCAACGCGCGATAAAAGCCCGAACCGTGAAGCGGTCGCAATCTATGCCGTTTCCGAAACTCGTTTACAAATGGGCGATACCATTGCCAGATCACTTCCAACATGACCAAGCCTGAAAGACGATTAAAAAACTTGCCCAGATTCTTTTGAATGGGAAACCCCGCGCCCGCAAACTCGCGGGTCGGGAGCGTTGGCGTCGGCTCGATCAGAATCAGCGGGATGCTCAAAATCTCTGCAATTGTTTTTCCGAATGGCGCGAACACCGCGAGCGTGATGAACGCATCCGCTGTGCGGCTGGCTGTGAGCGCGTCTTCCGCCATTTGAATTGCGATCGGTCCCAGCATTTTTCGCATTGCGACGATGGATCGAATTGGATTCGCGCCGCTTCGTTGCATGAAGTCTCGTCCGGTCTTGCCTGCCATAATTTTTTGCACATCGCCGCGCAATGGATAAAAAGCCAAGCCATATTCCGCACTCAGGTTCGCAAAGTTTTGCGGAGCCGCCGCGAGAACATCGAAGCCGACGTTTCGCAAGCCGTTTCCGAATCGAACGCAGGGCTGGATGTCGCCTTGCGACCCCGCGGCAAAGATGACGACGCGCATGGTGGGATGACTCCTCCTCAGGTTTGATTCAAAGCGTCAGGCGGCGAATCAACTCTCCCGTCGGTTTGAGTCGCCCGTCGTCAGCCTTTATCTCCTCTGAATCATTTTCGATCCTGTTTGCGTATCTCCAGCGCGGCGGCGGCGAACCATCCAATGAAAACGCCTGCGAGCGCCCCGCCCAAAATGGCGAGCGTATCGTTCTCGATGATGGGGATGAAGGACGCGCCAAACAACGCTCCGACGATCAATCCCAAAAGCACATAGAGACCAAATCTGTTGTTCATTTTTACTCCTTGACTCGCGTTACGCGGTACGGCAAGATTTATCTTGCAATCCGTCTGTTTTTCCTGGGCTATGAGCGCAAAGTGAACTTTGCGGTACGGAACAACTCGTAAGCTGGGTCTTTGATATTTCTGAGCAATACGACAACCATCACAAGGTTGGCGACGGCGATGATCGGAAATACCGAAACTTCCACCATGCTGATCGCAACCCCAACGCGCAACATGTTGAGGCTCATCATGCTGACGGCAACGCCCATCGTCAGAAACTTCATCAACCCGATAGACGCCAGCAGATAGCCCCAGGCGCGGCGGCGGAGAAGCAGAACGCCCGACATCACACAGAGCGGGACGATGAGTCCCAAATCCATCGCCTGAATGAACATGCTGGTTGTATTTTCCAGCACAGGGATGGAGTTCGGCGCAAACGTTGCGGCGATGCGTCCCAGCCACGCCAGCGAGAGAAACGCGGCGGCGAAGAAGAGCAGTCCGGCGATCCAGCCGCGCGGCAGTTTGTCGGAGAAATGAGATGGAAGAGTCTTGAGGTCAAAAGACGTCATGCTCAAAATGAAGGCAAACAGACTCAGGCTGAACAACGCCACATAGATCAGAAAGAGTTTGTTATATGCCGCGCCGAAACACATCGTGATGTAGGTGTAGAGGATGAAACCGAGCGTGCCCGTCATGAGCAGGCGTCCGCGCAGGGAGCCGCGCAAGCTCAGCCAAAATGAGATTGCCAGCAACGGCAGACCAAGCGCCAGCGTCACCAGATCGTTGGCTTGCATCTGCGCGGCGGAACTGACCGTGTCCCAGTAATAGAGTCCGCGCGCGTTGATGGTCACTTGTTCGCCGCGAAAGTTGGTCAGGGGAAAGGGTTGTCCATCGCCTGGTAATAGACCAGCCAGCGTAGCGAGCAGGGTCAGCAGAATGATCGCGGGGACGAGCCATTTGAGAGGGGAATTGTTGTTCATGCGTTATTTCCTTCGCTTGCGTGTTGCGCTTGCAAATCTTGCGCGCGCCTGATTTGCAGGCGGGATTTTTGTTGCATGATGAAAATTCCATAGGCTGTGAAGGTTATCGTCAGGGTCATGACGATCAAGGATTGCCAGAAGGGAGGCATTACAAAGCCAGGCTTCTGAAGGAAGAAAATAAAGTCTGTGAGGAAGTGCGAGAGGATCAAAAGCCAGAGAGCGTCTTTCTTAAGCGCTAGCGCGGCATAGGCAAAACCGATCGCGGTCGCATATCCGATTTGCATCGCGCTTTCCAGCAGATCTTTTCCCGTCAGGGCGTTCATGGCATGAGTCAACCCAAAGAGCAACGCGGTGACGATCGCGGCTCTCCAATGCCCGAACGGCTTGATGGCTTGCAACATCAAACCGCGAAAGACGGTTTCCTCGGCGAATGCCACAGCCAACGTGACGGCAAATACCGCCGACACTTGGGCAAAACTTTCGATGTGTACGCCTGGGATCAAATTGAGAATGGCGGGAACGAGAGGGATGAGGAAGTAGAGCAAGTCGCCTCGCCGTCGCAGAGGCGTGAAGCCGACGGTTCCCCACCACTTCAATCTGGTCAGCAAAATTATGACGATGAGTGTCAGCCCAAAGTTGGCAAGTCCGTAGAGTGCCATGTTCGAGAGCCGTAGAAGGTAGGCGCAAGTTCCCGCGAGGAGGTAAACGATCACAACCACCGCTTCCATGATGGCAAGGAACCGATACGGGCGACGTTCGATGAATTGAGCGAGTTTCATTGGACACTCCTTGGAGCTGCTAAACCCGAAATACTCTCCGTTCGTTGATGCTGATTCATTGTACCGGCGTCAGACCTGAGAACGGCAGTCACATTATTCCCTTCTTTACACGTCGAAGGGCATATTTTGCGGGAGGGTATGAAAAACCCTGCCTTGCATTCCCATCAAACGCCTGAAACGCCATTCTCGAGGCGTCGGTAGATCAGACAAAATCGTTAAAAACCAACTCCCTTGCGAAGTACGTTGATGATGGGTGGTCCCCTCAACCGTGCCAAATTGGAAGCGCTGCTGATGATGATTAACGGTCATTTTTTCAAAGGGTTGTCCGCGCTGATAAAGGCAGGCAAATCTCGAAGTTAAGACTTTCACTGACATATGGCAGGTGGATAATTGCAACAATGTACAACAAGCTGTCGCCGATATCGGAAGTTGAAAAGCGGTGAATTACAGAAATCAAAAGCGGCGGAGAGAACTCTCCGCCGCCTGCGTGCCGCCTACCTTCGCAACCGAAACTTATACCCGTATACCAGATATGTACCCCGCCGGACAGATCAGATTGCGGTTGTGAGGCGGAAAATCGCAGTATTGGCTTCAACGGTCCAATTTTAATAAGTTTGATGCCTAGGTGTTGCTACCCTGTCGGCAAGGAAGTCGTTTTAAACCAAGCAGTGATAGCTGTCTTAGAAATAGTAGGACAGGTTTGGTTACCCAATTTAGTATTCACTATGTTGTCATAAAGGAACCGTATATGGTGACCACAAGCCCGGTTTTGCCTAATTATGGACTTAGAATTGGATAAAAAAAGAACAGCGCCTTGTCATTAGGCGCTATTCTTTTCAACTAGGATAAGTCAAATCCGACCAATTTAAGTCAATAACTCGTCACTGGTAATTTCTTCAACCATTTCATTTCGGTCAGTTCCTTCAATACAAAGTCCGCACCATCTGCGCGGGAAAGTTGCGTACCCGAACTCTTGCTTACATACCCAATCTGATATCTGCCTTTATGTTCGCCATCCACCAGGCGCGGGAACCTCACTACCGTCCAATTCAAATCAGACTCCCGAATCACCTTCACATTTGCGGCAGAGTCCAGCACCACATCTTTTGCCAATAGATTGAGCAGAAATCCGATGAGGTGATCAATAAATTTGGGTTGATCTTCCGGCTGGCGCACTCCAGCACCAGTCGTGGATACCAGCCGGCGCACACCATGCTTCTTCATCCCGGCTACTATGTTTTTTGCCGAAATCTCCATCATGTGGGGAACGGGTGGACGGGTCGGTCCCAGGGCGCTGATGACGGCATCCTGCCCGGCAATCGCCTTCTCGACAGCTTCGGCGTCCATCGAGTCGCCCTTGACGACGGTTAGGTTGGTATGGGTGACAGTAAATTTTTCCGGGGATCGCACGAACGCAGTCACCAAGTGACCTGCTTCCAAAGCCTGCTTGACCACTTCCAAGCCAACCCCACGCGATGCACCAAATACTACGATCTTCATATACACTCCTTTGAGTTCCTTTTTGAAATTATCCTTAACTACAAAGCCAATAGGACCTTCAACTGTTTTGCCACCAGGCGCAGCGGGTCGGTAGTATGCGATGTGCGACTCAGGATGATCCCGCCTTCGATGGCAGAAACAATGAAAGTCGCCAGTTCATCAGCCTTTGTTTTCGAATACCCACATTCAATTAACTTGTCATGGAAGGCGGATTTCAACATTTGATACGCTTCGTGGCAGGCTGCATTAATCCGCGGCGAGGTGGTCGCAGTCTCCATCGCCACAGCCGTCAACGGACTGCCCGCCGCAAAACCAGATCGTTCGACATGTTCCGCAATATTCAGAATGAAGTCAGAAACTGCCTTGGCGGCGTTGGAACTTTCTGTTAATCCCTGGCGAATCCGTTCGGCAGTTTGGTTTCCAGATTGAAGCACCGCCTCTGCCGTGATCTGTTCCTTGCCCTCTGGAAAATAATAGTACAACGAGCCTTTGGGGGAACCGCTTTCCTTGATGATCTCGTTCAATCCGGTGCCGTGATAGCCCTGTTTTTCCAGCAGGGCGCAGGTGGTTTGCAGGATTTGTTCGCGGGCATTGCTCATGTCTATCTCCGTCCAAAAGATGTCTTTTGTCATCTTTCCAAAAGACGACTGCTGGATTATTATAACGACTGGTCTATATACAGTCAAGCCAGGAGCAAATGAATGTCAGCCCCCATATTGGTAATCGGCGCGCTGGGCAATGTCGGCACGGAAGTCGTACGGCAAATACTCGCCAGAGGTGGGAATGTGCGCGCGGCGGATATGGATGTGAACAAACTCAGGGAGCGCCTTGGCGATTCAGTCGAGGCGGTTCGCTTTGACTTTACCGACCCAACCACCTACGAGGCAACATTCAAGGGCGTACAGAAGATGTTCTACATGCGTCCACCGCATATCACGAACATCCAGCGGGATATGGCTCCTTCGATGGATGCCGCCAAACGCGCGGGTGTAACCCATGCCGTGTTTCTCTCCCTGATCGGGATCGAGAACACAAAATATGTCCCCCACTACAAGGTGGAGACCTATTTGAAGGCAATCAACATGCAAACAACCTTTTTACGCTGTAGTTTCTTTATGCAGAATCTGAATACCACCCATCGCCGTGAGATCAAGGAAAGGAATGAGATTTTTGTGCCGGTGGGAAAGGCAAAAACCGCCTTTGTCGATGCGCGCGACATCGGGGCGGTGGCGGCGGTGGCTTTGCTGGAGGATGGACATGCCGGCAGGAACTACGACCTGACTGGCAGTGAACGCTTGGATTATTGGGAAGCAGCCAGGATCATGAGCGAGGTATTGGGACGAAGAATCACCTACCGCAACCCGAACCCGCTTTATTTCCTGATCGAGACGATACGCAGGGGTACGCCTTTCATGTTTGCCCTGGTGATGACGGGTTTGTACACATCCACACGTTTCGGAATGGCGGAACCGATCACAGATGAAGTCGAGCGATTAACTGGGATTAGCCCGATCACATTCAGGCAATATGTAACAGATTATGAAGATGCCTGGAAGTAATCTCAGATTACCGAGTCAAATTAATTCAGCATGAACGCTCCTACTTATCCCTTCATGCTATAGGCTAAAACTCTTTCTTTTCAACGCTCACCCGGGTTCCACCTGGCATCTCCACGGTAACATCCCCAGGGTCGTAAGATACAAGTGGTTGAGACCAGCGAAAGATCCATTTTGCATCCTCCGGGCTGGCGTTGACGCATCCTCGTGAGGAGGGTTCACCATAATTGTTGTGCCAATAGGTGGAATGGATTGCCACACCGGAGCCAACGAATAAACTGACCCACCCAACAGCCGGCAGACTCCAGCCTGCTGATGCACTTCCACCGCTTAATGGCAAGGAGATCGCCTTCCGCCAGATCGGGAATTCGCCTACCGGGGTCGCCCATGCATCCACAGGATTGCCCCATGCATCGTACAGTGCACCACTGGAAATACGCGCGAAATACACCTCATTCTTTCCCTCATAGCACGATAAGGTTTGATAATCAATATTGACCACGATCCTTTTTTCTTCCGCTTCCGGGTTAACGGGAGCGATTTCATCCGCAGTCAGTGGACGAAACGCCTCAGCCGGACCCCAGAACAGGTCGCCGGATCCAAAGCGTTCATTCAACCGATACCAGACTCTTCCATCCGCTTCGGCGCGAATCTGATCCACCCAGACCACCTGACTATAGACGAACCGCGCCGGCAGCCCAATCGATTCGCGGTATTGGAGCCACGGTGCGCGCGATGGCGGATTATCGAGAATCAAGTCTACATAAGGAACGGTGACTTCAACCCACATGCCAGGTCCCAGACTCGTACTTGGCAGAGTGGACACTGGCGAATTTGGCAGGTTGCGCACGGGTTGCAGGTTTCCGCCCCACACATAACCATAGGGAGTCTCGACCCAGCGTTGATTGATCCTGCCGGGCATGGTTCCAACCACTTCCCGAATCCAGGGGATAACCTGATCCTCATACAGAGCGCCCACGATCTGTTCATTCCCATCTGGGCGCGCATATACATCCACCTTGCCAACCGTGATACGCCCCAACAGTTCCGACTGTTGTAATTCTGAAATCCCCTGCCAGGTAAATGGTCGAAAGGCAAGTGCGCCGGCGCCCAATGCGGCGATCTTTAGAAAATCACGGCGAGTGAGTGGATGTCTTGTCATGGACGGAATGATCGTGATGCTGGTCCGGCTGGCTGTTGTGATTGTGCATGTTGCCCATCATGAAAAAATGAGCCAGCGGGCAAAGCAATGCCAGCCCCACATAGACGACTGTATTGATGGGGACTTTCAGGAGCAGGACAGCTGCCAGACCCAGAATGGGAAGCAAGCAGCCAAGCAGCATGATCCAGATATGACGTTTATTCATGTGAACCTTCCTTTACCCTTTCCGCTTTACAGGCGGAAGGGAAACAATGAGATTGCCATTTTTTATTTCAGCAGTGAATTCATCCAGAGGACGCGGCGGCGGACCGCTGACCACATTACCAACCATATCAAAATGACCGTCATGGCAGGGACTGATGTAATGTCCCTGGTCAGGATGCCAGGTAACACGACAGCCAAGGTGGGTGCAAATGTTAGAGAATACCCTTACTTCACTTTCACTCTTACGCAGAACGAACAAGCCATAGTTGGTTGCCGTCCGTTCCCATCCGTTGACCCTGGTGCGGGTAAATTCAAACCGGGTTGGAATGCCAATCGGATATCTTTCAAGCGAGCCAAGATCGATGATTAAATCGTCTTGCGTTTTTTCAAGCGATGGCGAAAGAAGATACAAAATGGAGGGAAGACCGATCCCAATGCCGATGAGCATTCCGACGAACCCGGCAACCGATTTGATGAAGTCACGACGGCTGATATCTGTTTTGTGCGCCATTTCTTCCTCTTGCTATTTCAACTCCCATTCAAAGATGCGGGTGGGGGCATCCACGTTGGTAATGGTGAGGGTGAGCTTTGTCGCTCCATCCAGAATGGATTTACCATCCTGCGCCGCTGGAAAAATCAATTTTCCTTCCACATGATGACCACCGCGCGGCGCATCCCAGAGGGTTGAATTCACGCTGACTCCTGTATCGGTTAAGAGCGTTGCAGTTGCGGCTAGATCCATGCTCAGGTCAATCGAATGGGTGGTCAGGACAATATTGAACTCAACAGATTCGGTAGTCGCTGAGTCCAAGTTAAGTGGGGTGACTTCAAAGATAATCGCTCCCTGGTCGTCCATGCGGGTGGCAGAGTCAAATTCGGGGGAGGCTGATACCGTCGAAACAGGATCAGATGGCGGCTGGGTTGGAAGCGGGGATAAAGTCGCTGAACAGGCTGTGATAACAAAAGTCAAAATAATAAGGGCGGGAAGTAAGAGTCGTTTCATTTTGTCTCCAGAAGTACAGGTTGAAGTTTTTGTCGTTCACGATAAAGCACGAAGAGCATGACGCCAATTCCGATGAGGTTCATGGCGAGTCCGATAAGCATGAAGGGGCGTTGATAACGGGTGAGAAAACTTGCCGCCGCACTCAAACCAAGAATGGGTAAAACATCGGTGACATGATGAATGCAACACGCGACCATCGCAGTGGCGGATGTGCCTCCGCTCGCGCCTATCATTGAGCCGGCATGTCCTGTGGATGTAACTGGAATGAACAGGCGGAATCGCAGGATGGAATAGAGCGCGGCTTGGATACCAAAGCCGAGGATGATCGGGATGACATACCAACGGTCACGGATGAATTGAGATGAGGCGTAGTCCCAGCCCTGCGCCCAGGTGAGGATGCCGATGTAGAACGAGGCGATCAGCGCCGAGCCGAGCAGGAATGCCACAAATGGAATGAAGAATCGTTTCATCGAAAATATTCCTTTTGTGTCATCATAGCCCTTGCAGTGGGCGGCGTCTTGCGCCAAGTGGCTGAACAAAGCGTAGGCAAAACTGCCTATGTTGATCTTCGATAATTCTTCATGTGTTTTTTACATTCATCGGGTAGGATTTTCAGCCGTTAAGTAGTTTCCATGTGTGATCGAGGGGAACTCAAAACGAATCGAACGCTCGCTTTTGTTCTTCATGCGGTGAGCCAATAGGAGACTAGAAGTATCATGAATAGTTTTAATATGCGGAAATTTTATCCGACCGGGCAGGAGTTTGAAATCGATCCTGTGTGTGAAATGAAAGTCGATCCAAAGAACCCGCCCTTTCAGGTTGTTCACAAAGGGAGGACTTATTACTTTTGCTCCGAGGTCTGCAAACATCTTTTTGAACGTGTTCCCGATCAATATGTTCGAATTGAAGAAGATAAAGTTTGAAATCGAATTTGTGAGTAATTTGGATAAAGCATGACGTATTAGGCAAAAATGCGTATGTTCAACTTGAGGGTGGGTGCTGTATAAGTGCGGACGATATTCGATCCAACCAGAAGGAGTTGAACCATATGAATAAGTTTTTGATTTGGAAGATTATGCCCGCGCTGATCATCGCCACGGTTGTCTTGAGTGCATGTGGCGCGCCGGCGAAACCTGAAATGACCGAACAACCCGCCCAGACCCAACCGGATCAACCCGTTGCAGGATTGGATGGAACAGTTTGGGTGGCAGACGAGGAGGGCAACAGCATTACCGTGATCAATGCGGCAACGAATCAAGTCCTGACCACGCTTACCGGAGTCGAGGGCGCCCACAACCTACAGGTTGCCCCGGATGGCAAAACCGTCTGGGCGGTGAGCGGGCACGACTCACTGGCGATTAAGATCGATGCCGTCACTTTTGAGGTTCATGGTGTCGTGCCAACTGGGATGATGCCCGCACATATCGTGCTGACACCCGATGGCAAAAAAGCGTATGCCACGAACGGCGGGGATAATACGGTCACTGTGATTGATGTGGAAGCGATGTCTGCCATTGCCACGATCCCGGTCGGCGAGTATCCGCACGGTTTGCGCGTCAGCCCCGACGGGATGTGGGTTTACGTTGCCAATGCCAAATCCACCACCCTGAGCGTGATTGACACCGCGCAGGATGTAAAGGTCGCCGATATAGAAGTTGGCGAGCATCCTGTTCAAGTGGGCTTTTCGCCCGACGGGGAGTTTGTTTACTTCTCCCTCAACGGCGAAAACGCGCTTGGCAAGGTGGACGTTGCTGCGCAGGAACTGGTCGGCAAGGTGGATGTGGGCGGAGGTCCGATCCAGGTTTTTGTGACCCCCAACAACAAGTTTGTTCTGACCGCCAATCAGGGGACAAAGGATACCCCAAGCACCACTGTGTCGGTTGTGGATGTCGCGACTTTCCAGGTGATTGCAACCATTGAAACAGGGCAGGGCGCACACGGAGTCGTGATTGATCCATCGAGCCAATACGCCTACATATCGAATATCTATGAAGACACGGTATCGGTCATTGACTTGGAAAAAATGGCGGTTGTCGCCACCGTCCCAACGGGCATGGCGCCCAATGGCATTAGCTTCTCGCCGCTTCCCGCGCCGGGGAATGCCCCTGCGGAAATTCAACTTGAAATCCCGGAGGGTGGCATGAATATGCCCATGCCGTGAGAATCTGAAGTTTGCAGCCCAAGAAATCCCCTGTCGGTACAATGACAGGGGATTTCTTATAGGCAATATTGCCTAAGCCCGAATACGCCACGCGGCTCTCCTATTCGATTGGAAACATACCTACAATGGAGAACATCCAAATGATAGAGGTGTTCCATGACCACATCTTCCTTCCTGATTGTTGATCTGCCCTGCGACATGGCTTTGCAGGCAGCGAAGAAAAAATTATTGCAAGGTGGTTTGCGGGCTTTGCAAACCTTTGACCTGCATACCGCGCGACATACCCAGCAGGATTGTCCCTGCCCGCATCATGGCACAGCGGACTGTGATTGCCAGATGGTTGTTCTAATGGTTTATGGGGAGTCTGCTGAACCTGTCCCACTGATCCTGCACGGAAGTGACGGACAAACGCGCTTCTCCATTGCCGATGACCCATCCCAACGGATAGATAAAAAGTTGGTCGCCTCCATCAAAGAGGCATTGGATATCAGGGCGGCAGTTTCTGTCTGATATTCACATAGGCAATATTGCCTATGGATTCCCGCGTCAAATTGCGCTGGATGGATCAAGGGGAAATCCTTATATTCAAGCACTATTCCAACTTTGCAGAGGAACCATAATGAAGAAGATTTTATTTTTTACAATAACGAGTCTCGCTTTGATATTATCGGCTTGCGCGCCAGCCACAGCCTCCAATGGGGACATGCCCATGAATAATGACAATTCAGGTATGGCGGATGGGACGCCCACCCCGGGCAGCATGATGATGGAAAACCCCGAAGCGGCTCATATGATGGAGCCGATCACTGCTCCCAACGTCCAGCCTGCCACCGAAGCTGATGGCGGACAGCCCTTGGAATACCGCCTGGAAGATGGCGTCAAGGTCTTTGAGTTAACCACCAAGGCTGTTCAATGGGAAATCCTGGATGGAGTGACCGTCACCGCATTCACATATAACGGAACCGTTCCCGGACCGATGATCCGCGTTACGGAAGGTGATCAGGTTCGGGTGATCGTAAAGAACGAATTACCCGATCCAACTACGATCCACTGGCATGGAGTCGAAGTCCCAAATGCAATGGACGGCGTTCCGGGCGTTACCCAGGATCCGATCCAGCCGGGTGAGACGTTTACTTACGAGTTCACCGCCAAGCCGGCTGGGACGTTCATGTATCACTCGCATTATGAGGGCGATGTGCAGGTTGGCGCCGGGCTTTATGCGCCCTTCATCATTGACCCAAAGGAACCGGATGCCAATCCACCCGTTGTGGATAAAACCCTGATGATCTCGGAATGGCGTATGACGGATGGGCAAACGTATGCCGCCATGCCCATGAGTGGGATGGAGCCCAATTACTTCACGATCAACGGCAAGTCCTTCCCTGCCACCGAAACCATCACTGTCAAGAAAGGCGATCTGGTTCGGCTGCGCTTCATTGCCATTGGTCAATTCATTCATCCGATGCATCTGCATGGTGTACCCTTCAGGATCGTGGCGACGGATGGGCATCCTGTCCCCGAGGTGGCACAGTTGACCAAGGACACGGTCAGTGTCGCACCGGGAGAACGCTACGACATTGAGTTCGTCGCCACAGAGACCGGACAATGGATGTTGCACTGTCACATCCTGCACCACACCACCAACGACAATGTTGAACCAGGTGGTTTGATGTTGATGATCGAAGTCGTTGAATAAAATACTCAAGGAGAGAGTAAAAATGCGAAAGATGTTCTTTATCAGTATGTTGGTTTTGCTGGCAGGTGTATTGGCGGCTTGCGGCGGTTCCGCACAGCCTGTTGCACCAGTCGAGACAGGATCATCGAGTCCGGTAAATATCCAGGTGGAGACCAATCCCAATCCTGCCATGATGGGCGACATGGAATTGATCCTGACGATCACGGATGGAGATGGCAAGCCCATCGAGGGTGCGACTGTGGATGTTTCTGCCGACCACACGGACATGACCGGCATGGGGATGAGCGGTCTCGCCACTGAGCAGGGTGAAGGGCGCTATTCCATCAATGCCAACTTCAGCATGAGCGGCAATTGGAAGATTACCGTGTATGTCCGCAAGGATGGTCTGGATTACAAGGAAGATATCGAGTTCAAAGTGCAATAATCAGCCGTCGAAGGCAGGCGTTACCCGATGTGACGCCTGCTTTCCAGCCGGCAGAGTGAATTCATGAACAACAAACAAAGACGACAACACATTCAACAAAGAAATAGAAAACAAAAACTGCTTGCAGGCATCATCTGGGGCGGAACCGGACTCGCCGTATTGGTGATCCTTGGAGTCATGGTCTGGCAGGGGATTAAACCAGCCGCAGGGGAGGCAGTTGCCATTATGAAGAGCGATCCGCATCTCCCCACCGACTCTGACCCGGGACAATATAATTCCGACCCGCCAACATCCGGATTGCATTATGCAACCGAAGCCCAGGCGGGGTTTTATGAAGAGAATATTTATACATATCCTGCTGCTTATCTTGTCCATAACCTGGAGCACGGGTATGTGATCATCTGGTACAACTGCGACCTGCTGAATGAGACGGGATGCGCGGAGTTGAAATCACAGATCCGCACGGTCATTAACGACCTGGGTGGAGTGAAGCTGATTGCCTATCCCTGGAATTCCATTGATGTTCCGGTCGCATTAACCTCCTGGGGGCGGATTCAAAGGTTCGAGATCTTCGACATGGATTTAGCCAAAGCTTTTTACCGCGCCAACCTCAATCGCGCCCCTGAACCAAACGCCCCATGAGGGAATAAAATGTCAACAACCACCTTGAATGCCCCTAAAATAACGAATGCCTTTCAGTGGATAGGCACTCATTGGTTTGCCGTTTTTCTGACCATCTATGGTGTTTGGGTATTTGTTCCCTTCCTTGCGCCGGTTTTCATGCAGATCGGCTGGACGGGTGCAGGCAGGGCGGTCTACTTCATTTACTCGTTCTTCTGCCACCAACTCCCGGAACGCTCCCTCTTTTGGTTCGGCGAAAAGACCATGTATTCCCTGGGCGAAATCCAGGCGGTCTGGCAGAACACATCCAATCCCATGATCCTGCGCCAATTCATCGGCAACGAACCGATGGGCTGGAAGGTGGCGTGGTCGGATCGCATGATCTCGTTCTATACCAGCGTCTGGCTTTTTGCGGCATTGTGGTATCCCTTCCGACACACGATAAAGACTTTGAGTTGGTGGGGATTTATTCTGCTCCTGCTGCCGATGGCGCTGGATGGTGGAACACACATGGTCAGCGATTTTGCCGGTATCGGAAATGGATTTCGTGATACAAATGCATGGCTGGCAGTGTTGACAAACAACACCTTTCCTGCAACGTTTTACGCCGGTGATGCGCTGGGATCGTTCAACTCGCTCATGCGCTTCCTTACCGGGCTTTTGGCGGGGCTGGGTCTTGTCTGGCTTGCCTTCCCGTTCATTAATCAATCACAAGTTTATAATCAGCAATTGGATACATTAAGCCATGCCAAAGTCATCGAGCAAATCAAAAACCAAAATACGCATTCTCCTGGCGGATGACCACCATATCGTCCGTGCAGGGGTGCGACAACTGCTTGAGAGTGCGACCGACCTCCAGGTCATTGCCGAGGCAGGAGACGGGGAGGAGGCGCAGGTCTTAATCCAAAAACACAAGCCGGATGTTGCCGTGCTTGATATTCAGATGCCCAAAGCCAGCGGTATTGAAGTCACACGATGGGTGCGTGCCCATCTGCCCGAAGTGGGCGTGTTAATCCTGACCGCTTATAACGATGATCCCTACGTGATGGCGGTTTTGCAGGCAGGTGCAAATGGCTATGTCCTCAAAACTGGGCAGGCGGATGAGCTGATCCAGGCGGTGCGTGATGTCTATGAAGGTAAGTCTGCACTCGATCCATCCATCACCAGCAAGTTGATGTCCACCATCTTCAAAGGACCGGAAAAAAAGATCGTCGAACCATTAACTGACCGTGAACTGGATGTGCTGCGACTCGCGGCGAAGGGGTTCACCAACAAATCCATCGGTGTGCAACTGAATATCAGCGACCGCACCGTGCAGGGACATCTTGCGCACATCTTCGCCAAACTGCAAGCCAACAGCCGCACCGAGGCTGTCATGCGCGGGGTGGCGCTGGGGTTGATCTCACAAAGCTCGGGCAATATTCCAGAAGAATGAAACGAATCCTGCCAGGCTGGCGCGGTCTGACGCAACTCTTTGCCGTCACGGTTCTGCCGCTGACGCTTTTGTTATTGTTCATTGCGTTCGGCGGGGTCAACATGCACCAGCAGGACATGCGCACCCTGGTCGGGGAACGTGACGAACGCGCCGTGCAGTCCGCCGCCGCAGCGCTGCAATCCGAACTTCATCATCGCATGGCGACTGTTTCGAGCATGGCGGTGCTGGCATCCGAGGATATTTCCTTCAAGGATATATTTGCCACCACCACCGACCTGGCAAAGGATTTCAACGGGGGGATTGCCTTTCTAAATACGGATGGGCACTTAATCGAGAAAACGGGGAATGACAGATTTTGGGGATGGGTATCCCAAAACTCCTACTCGATCAAACTCGCTTCTTCATCCAGCCCTCAACTTGTTTTCTCCGACCCGACCCTGGATCCAAACTCCAACCAACTCTTTGTCATCATCTCAGCCTATTCTGACTCCCGCGATGTGATTGTCGCCGGCGCGTTTTCACCCGAGACACTCGCGTCCGAAACCCTGACACCCACCTACCCGGCGGGCAGTCACGTGACCATCTATCTATTGGATAATTCCCGCCGTATTTTGTTCGTCAGCGGTGCGCTCGAACGCGAAAGCCTGGATGCGGACCATCCTGGAGTGGCGGAAGCTCTGGCAGGCAGGAGTGGCGTTCTGTATGTGAAAAAGGAAGCGACGGAACATGTAGTCGCCTATAGCCCCATTGAAACTGCAGGCTGGGCATTGATCACGGAGGAGGAATGGGAAATGGTGATCAGCCCCTCCCTGCAATTGACCCAGATGGCTCCGCTGGTAATGGTGCCCGCCTTCATCCTGGCATTGATTGCCATCTGGTTCGGCGCCAAACAGATCGTCCAGCCCCTGCAAAAACTTGAGTCCAAGGCGGCGGCGCTGGCATGGGGGGATTTCGAAGCCATAAAGGAGTCAGTTGGCGGCATATCTGAGGTCCAACACCTGCAAATGGAATTGACCGAAATGTCGCGTAAAGTGCAGGCGGCTCAGGAGGGATTGCACGATTACATCGGCGCGATCACCTCGGCACAGGAAGAAGAACGTGCCAGACTGGCGCGGGAACTGCATGACGACACCATTCAGGCGGTCATTGCATTGAAACAACGGGTGCAACTGGCGCAGAGATCGGTCAAGGATCAAAATGGAAAACAATCCCTTAAGGAACTCGAAAATCTGGCGGAGCAGACCATCGAAAACCTGCGCCGCCTGACACGGGCGCTGCGTCCCATTTATCTCGAAGATCTGGGACTGGTCACTGCGTTGGAAATGCTGGCGCGGGAGATCAGCCAGGTTAATTCTCTGATCGTTGATTTTCAAAAAACCGGTAACGAACGTCGTCTCTCGCGCGAGGTGGAATTGTCGCTATATCGCATTGCGCAGGAAGCGCTCAATAATGTGGCTAAACATTCCGGGGCGACTCGTGCCGACTTGTCCATCCGTTATTCTGATTCGGAAATAACACTGATGATCTCTGATAATGGCCACGGCTTTGTCGCTCCTGCCAGCCCGACGGAATTTGCTCCCAACGGGCATTTTGGACTGCTCGGTATTCATGAACGTGCGGACCTGATCGGGGCACGGCTGGGAATTGAGTCCACCCAAGGACAGGGAACCAGGATCGAAATTCGCTTGTAAAGCGATAAAGGTCATAAGCCATTTTGCCTACCGATTTCCCCGCCATCCTGCGCTCATGCAGGGGCGGGGATTTGCGTATCATGATGTTATATCCTTATTGAAAAGGAAGACTCATGACCTCTGATACTGCGATTCCCCCCTTTCCATCCCAAACAGAACGTTTGAAAATATTTTTACATGCGCTGCTCTTCGTCCTCGGCTTCTCATTGGTGTTTGTAATCGGCTGGGGCGGCTCGGTGACGGCGCTGGGTCAATTGTTCGGCGCATACAAACGGGTTATCGCGCAATTAGGCGGCGTGATCGTGATCATGTTCGGACTGGCGACTCTGGATGTAATTCGCCTTCCCTGGTTTTATTATGATACCCGGACGGAATACACAGGTCAGCGCGGAACCTATGGTGGCTCGGCGTTAATGGGCATTTTCTTTGCAGCAGGTTGGAGCCCATGCATTGGTGCCACACTGGGCGCAATCCTAACAATGGGGCTCAGCCAGCAAACGGTCGGACAGGCGATGTGGCTATCTTCAGGGTACTCGCTTGGTTTGGGGCTTCCCTTCCTGGCGATGGCGCTTGGTTTGGAGCGCGCTTCAGGCTGGATCAAACGCATGCGACCCTATCAAAAGTATTTCAAAATTGCCAGCGGTGTTTTCATCATTGCCATTGGTGTTCTGCTTCTTACGAACACAATGAGTCTGATAGCGATCTGGGCATTCAAGAATGGTCTATATATCGAAAAGTTTACCCTGTTCTCTGCCGCGCCGACATACTTCACCGCCATCCTTGCCGGTCTATTGTCATTTCTTTCACCTTGCGTCCTGCCGCTCGTGCCTGCCTATCTTGGTTATCTGAGCGGGCACACGATACAAAGATCATAATATTTTTAGAGAAGATACCCTTATGGATTCCCCCATTAATTTGGAAGATACCATCACCTTTAAACGAACCCATTTTTATTCGGTCCTGGTGATACTGGCTTTTGCCATCGGCATATTGACGGGTTATGTTGTCTGGGGGCTTGCCCCCCGTTCACAACAAGCGATTGTCAATAATCCATCTGTTGCCCAGGGACCCATTGTCGAAGCCCCGGCAGCGACACAGGCACCGCAATTCACCCGTTATGAAATCCCATTCGAAGGCTTTCCCAGCCAGGGACCGGTGGATGCACCCATCGTAATTGTCGAGTTCAGCGACTTTCAGTGCCCGTTCTGCAAACGCTTCCAGGATGAGACGGCTGCACAATTGCTGGCGGCGTATCCCGGTCAAATCCGTTTTGTCTATCGTCATCTTCCCCTGACATCCATTCATCCCGAAGCCCTTCCATCGGCGGAAGCCTCGATGTGCGCCAACGAACAGGGGGCCTTCTGGGATTACCATGACAGGATTTTTGAGAATCAGGACAAACTTGGGCGTGAGTTGTACCTGCAGATCGCCGCTGACCTCAATTTGGATGCAGTCACTTTCGAGGAGTGTCTCAATTCAGGTAAATATAAGGACGCCATCCAACAGGATATGGATTTTGCGCTCAACCTTGGCGTTCAATCCACCCCAACATTTTTCATCAACGGGCTGGCAATCGTTGGCGCGCAACCTCTTGAAGCGTTCAAACAGATCATCGATCTTGAGTTGGCTGGAAAAATTCCATGAAACAGATACTCCTCATATCCTTGTTTCTGCTTGTGACACTGACCGCCTGCCAGAGCAGCGTCGAAGAGATTACGGGCAAAGAGGTTACAACCGTTGACGGTTCCTATAAAAACATCACTCCTGTCGATTTGGACACGATGTTGAAGAACACGGATCTTATCCTTGTCAATGTGCATACTCCTTTCGCAGGGAACATTGCCGATACAGACCTGTCCATTCCCTACGACCAGATCAGTGCGCCGGAAAATCTGGCGCAGTTGCCAGCGGATAAAAATGCAAGGATCGTTCTGTATTGCCGCAGTGGTCGCATGAGCGCAATTGCGGCAGAGGAACTTGTTTCGCTCGGGTATACCAATATCTGGAATCTCGAAGACGGCATGGTGGCATGGGAACAGACAGGACGCGAAATCGAGAAATAGAATAGGCAGAATTGCCTATAAGAGCCTCAGTAATATGGCTCTCGTTGAGGCTGTCTATTAATTGCATAATACAAAGGAAAGGAGACCAGCTTATGACAACCACTGTACATGACCCCGTTTGCCACATGGATATCGATCCCGCTACTGCTGCCGGCACATCCGAATACAAGGGGCAAACGTATTATTTTTGCTCGCTTGGCTGCAAGAAGGCGTTTGATGCCGATCCCGAGAAGTATCTCAGCAAGACTGATGAACACGCGCATCATCATTAATTCCATCCTCTTCTCCTCAGGTAACCTGCCCACTGGGCAGGTTATTTTATTTTAGACAATTTGCCGAAACAAAATCTTCAATCACTCTTTGCCGTGCCTTTACACATTCTTTAATCATGCCGGGTATTCTTGGATCATCGAAAGGAGTACAGTATGTTTCTCATGTGGATCGTCCCTTTAGTACTTGTCGGTTTGATCGTCTACAGCGTTTCTGGCAATAATCTGGTCAATGCGCTCAAGCCCGTTGCAAGCCGTACCTGCCACAAATGTGGACAGGCTGCGCAAAACGACTGGAAAAACTGCCCGCACTGCGGACAAACTTTATGAAAGGAAGTCAAAATGAAAAAAGGTAACTGGTGGATCGTTGGCATCGTAGCTGTTCTTGCTGCTCTGTTCCTTTTCGGAGGCGGCATGATATGGGGCAACCGTGGATATGGCATGATGGGCGGTTATGGCATGATGGGTAACTGGGGCTACTCTCCCTTCGGCTGGTTCGGAATGGGATTGGGCATGATCTTCATGTGGCTCATCCCCATCGGCATCCTCGTGCTCATTGGGTTTGGTGTCGCATCCCTGGTGCGAAATACAGGAAATCCTCCCCAAGCCTCATCCCTGACGCCCTGCTCCAACTGCGGAAAGGGCACCCAAGCCGATTGGCAGACTTGCCCCTACTGCGGCAATTCCTTGAAGTAAAGTAACCTCGCGTTCTCAAAGTAGCCTGTCGGAAGATAGGCTATTTTGCTTATATACCACTAGGCTGAAATCCGCTCCCTGCCATCGTCTATTGGATATACACTATTGGCATCTTTATAAAAGGTAGGCAACCATGACTGTCCGTGACCCTGTATGTGGAATGGAAATTGAACCCCAAAGTGCCTTCGCCGAGCGCGAACACATGGGGCAGACGTTGTATTTTTGCTCACAATCCTGCGTGGAACAGTTCGATATCGACCCGCACCATTATGTGATGACTTCGGCAACAACGGGTTTTAATCCCGAACGGACGCTCACCCGCATCGAACTACCCGTCGCCGATCTGCCGTTTTACAAACCTGTCACCGCCCTGGAATCTGGTTTGCGCGCCCTGGAGGGCGTTCATCAAGTAACCACCAATGCAGGTGCGGGTGTGTTGCAGGTGGAATATGATTCCAAAAAGGTGAACATTCCGCAAATGGCGGCAGTCATCCGCTTGGCGGGGTTTCAACCTGGCGGGTCGAATCTCAAAATCGGAATCGAGAACCTGCGTTGTGCCTCCTGTGTAAAGTTCATCGAGGATGAACTGAAGTCCACAGATGGCGTATTAAGCGCAACGGTCAACATTGCCACACAGGAAGCGAGCGTGGATTATCTCCCCCAAAAGGCAACCCTTGTACAATTGAATGCAGCCATTGAGGCTTGGGGATACAAGCCACGTCCTGCGCTGACTGGCGCGCCAATAGACAAACAAGAAGAGGCACATGCCCGTGAATACATCCGGCTGATGAGAATGTTCTGGTTCTCGGCAATTGTTTCCATTCCGGTGTTGTTATTCGCATACCCGCAATACGTTCCCGGCATCCGGGATTTGTCAATGGAGACCATCCGATGGTCATGGGTTCTTTCCGCCGTTGCAACACTACCTGTGTTGTTCTATTCCGGGTATGACTTTTTCACAGGTGCGTGGGCGGCCTTCAAACATCGCTCAGCCAACATGAACACCTTGATCGCGCTCGGTACCGGCGCGGCATGGTTGTATTCAACGTTTGCCATTGCATTTCCGTCCGTGTTTCCTGAAGGGACATCCGAGCCGTTTTACGATGTAGTTGCAGTTGTCATTGCATTGGTTGTGTTGGGGCAGGCACTTGAACTACGCGCCAAGGGACAATCCAGCGCGGCGATCAAGAAATTGTTGGGTCTACAAGCGAAGACTGCCCGCGTGATTCGCAATGGAAAAGAACTTGATCTGCCTGTAGAAGAAGTGTTGGTCGGCGATGTGATCCAGGTCCGTCCCGGTGAGAAAATACCCGTGGATGGCGTTATCGTCGAAGGCAGTTCTGCCGTGGATGAGTCGATGCTGACGGGTGAGTCGTTGCCAGTTTCCAAGAAACAGGGAGATGAGGTGATCGGAGCGACCTTGAACAAGACAGGCGCGTTCAAATTCCGCGCCACGAAGGTCGGCAAGGATACGGCTCTCGCGCAGATCGTGAAGATGGTGCAGGACGCGCAAAATTCCAAAGCACCAATTGCCCGTCTTGCCGATACCATCTCTGGTTATTTCGTACCCATCGTGATGATTCTCGCCGTGTGGACGTTCGTCATTTGGTTCGTGATTGGACCTCAACCGCAATTGGTATATGCACTCGTTACCAGTGTAACCGTGCTCATCATTGCCTGCCCCTGCGCTTTGGGTCTTGCCACGCCCATGAGCTTGATGGTCGGCATTGGCAAAGGTGCGGAACATGGGATTCTCATCCGCTCTGGCGAAGCCCTGCAAACTGCGCGAGCCATTCAAACCGTGGTGTTGGATAAGACGGGCACGATTACAAAGGGAAAGCCTGAGTTAACGGATGTCATCCTTACCAATTCCATGAATGGTAACAGCCATCAGTTGTTGCGCCTGGTGGCATCCGTTGAGAAGGTCAGTGAACATCCCCTGGCGCAAGCCATTGTGGACGGAGCACAGGCGCGAAAACTGGAATTGACCGATGTGCAGGATTTTGAAGCCATCCCTGGACATGGCGTTTCCGCGAAGGTTGAAGGACGAAATATCCTGATTGGCAATCTCAAGTTGATGAACCGAGAGAACATCGCGCTGGGCGAGTTGGAGAATAGATCCAAATCGCTCGCCGACGATGGCAAGACCCCAATGTTCGTCGCAATTGACGGCAAAGCCGCTGGTATTGTTGCCGTGGCAGACACGGTCAAGGAAGATTCTGCCGAAGCGATCAAAGCTCTGCAAGGTATGGGCATTGAAGTTGTGATGATCACCGGCGATAATCGCCGCACCGCTGAAGCGATTGCTCGCAAGGTTGGGGTCACGCGCGTGCTGGCGGAAGTATTGCCCGAAGATAAGGCAAACAACGTTCACCTGTTGCAAGCGGAAAACAAAAAAGTCGCGATGGTTGGCGATGGCATCAATGATGCCCCCGCGCTCGCACAAGCGGATGTCGGTCTCGCCATCGGAACAGGCACGGATGTCGCCATCGAAGCCTCGGACATCACGCTGATCAAGGGCAGTCTCAAAGGTGTGGTGACTGCCATCGAAGTCAGCCGCGCTACCATGACCAACATCTACCAAAACCTATTTGGCGCCTTTATATACAACGTGTTGGGTATCCCTGTTGCTATGGGCGTATTGTTCCCGTTCTTTGGATTGTTGCTCAGCCCATTGATCGCGGGGGCAGCAATGGCATTCTCATCCGTGACCGTAGTTGGCAATGCCAACCGCCTGCGAGGCTTCAGACCGAAGTTTAGTGTAAAGTGAGCTGTTATGAAAATTGAACTTCTCTATTTCGATGGTTGTCCCTCCTGGGAAGCTGGTTTGAAAAGTCTTCGGACTGCTTTACAAGAGGAGGGAATCTCCGCCACTGTGGAAATGGTGAAAGTAGAGACCGATGAAGATGCGGAGCGTTTGAAATTCCTCGGTTCCCCTCATTTTCGTGTTGATGGTATGGATTTATGGCATGAGGAACGCGAAACGTATTCGATGAGTTGCCGCGTCTATTCCACGCCTGAAGGCGTCAAGGGATTTCCCACTGTCCATATGCTGCGGGAAAAACTGCAATCACTGTCTGGAACACCATAATGAAAAACTCCCGCTTTATCACATGGATGACCTGGGCTTTGATTCTCGGAATGTTCTGGACTGTTTTCTCGCGCGTCTCGCCCGACCAGCCTAAAGCGCAGCAGGATGCAGTTGCCAAAGAAGGCTTCACTGCGCCCAACTTCACCCTCGACCTGTTGGACGGCAGCACAGTTGCGCTTTCCGATTTACGCGGCAAGGTGGTGCTGGTCAACTTCTGGACATCGTGGTGCCCACCCTGCCGTCTGGAAATGCCAGCCATCGAAAAGACGTACCGCGGTTACAAGGACATTGGCTTTGTGGTGATCGGCTTGAACCTCACCGCCCAGGATTCAGAACAAGCCGCGGCTGATTTTGCAAAAGAAATCGGTTTAACTTTTCCCATCGCGCTCGACCGCGATAATGCGACTGGGAACCTGTATCGCATCACTGCCCTGCCGACTTCGTACTTCATTGATCGCAAGGGAGTAATTCGTTCCGTTGTGGTCGGCGGACCCATGAGCGAGGCATTGATTCAATCCAAGGTGGAAGAGCTATTGCAGGAGGGCGAGTAATGTTCCCTTACCTTCGACTTGGACCCTTCCTGCTTCAAATGCCATTGTTGATGTTGTTCATTGGTTTTTGGATCGGCTCAACATTCACCGAGCGTGAAGCCCCCCGCCTTGGTTTAAACAAGGAGAAAATCAATAACCTGATTGGGTACGGATTGCTCGGCGGGATTCTCGGAGCAAGGCTTGTCTATGCTGCGCAATACGCCTCAGTTTATGTGGCAAACCCATTGGGCTTGTTCTCGCTGAGCACAAGCACGCTTTCTCCCATCGGGGGTTTTCTAATCGGTATGTCCACAGCCTTGATATATGGATATCGTCAGAAACTTCCGTTTCGCCGATCATTGGATGCGCTCACGCCTGGGTTGGCATTCTTCATGATCTCAATTGGTGTCTCCCACCTGCTCAGCGGAAATGCCTACGGCTCGCCGTCTCGTGTCCCCTGGGCAATGTACGTGTGGTCTGATTATCGTCACCCAACGCAACTTTATGAAATCTTTCTTGCGCTGGCGATCTTTACACTCGTGCTTCCAAAAGTTCTTCCAGCCCACGCGCCAGGAATTCGCTTTGCGCAGTTCGTCTCTCTTTCCGCGCTGGCGCGAGTCTTTCTCGAAGCCTTCCGCGGCGACAGTGTACTCTGGCTGGATGGTTATCGCGCCGCGCAAGTGATGGGGTTGCTTGTTCTTATTATTTGCATTGTCTTGTTGAGACAATGGGAAAGGATCGAACCAAATGAGGCAAGCATCTGGTAAAAAACGTTATATCCCTGCCTTGAGCTTTCGCTGGCTCACGCCATTGTATGATCCTCTGCTCAAATGGGTCATGCGCGAGGAAACTTTTAAACAAAGGTTGATCCAACACGCGAACATTCGTCCAGGCATGAAGGTTCTCGATCTCGGCTGCGGCACAGGTACGCTCACCATCATGCTCAAAAAAATCCATCCGAACGCGCAGGTTACAGGCGTGGATGGCGACCCTGATGTATTGAAAATTGCGCTAGATAAATCTCGCGGTTCGGATATTCAATGGGATGAAGGACTCGCCTCCTCCCTGCCCTATCCTGATTCCACCTTCGACAGAGTAGTCACCAGCCTGGTCATTCACCACCTCATCACGGACGATAAACGACTCGCATTCAAGGAAATCCATCGTGTGCTCAAACCAGATGGAGAATTGTATGTGCTTGACTTTGGCGCACCGCATTCTTCAACGACACGTTTCATGACGACCTACATGCGTCGTCTCGAGGAAACCGCCGATAACTTCGACGGTTTGATCCCGCGCTTCGTGGCAGAGGCAGGCTTCGGGTCTATAAAAGAAGCGGAGAACTTCGTCACGGTGTTCGGTCCGTTATCCATCATCCAAGCAATGAAAGGAACTTGATATGACTCAAATCCAAATCTTTGTGATTCTTTCGGGAATCGCGTTGACCGTATTGATCGCCTGGTATTTCTGGTTTGCCCCCAAGGCGCAGACGCGTGTTGCGGTATCTGCATCTGGCGCACAGGAGGTGGCAGTCACGGTCAAGGGCGGATACACACCCGATGTGATCGTTGTGCAAAAAGGACGTCCCGTGCGGTTGACGTTCACGCGCCAGGAAAGTTCGGCGTGTTCTGAGAAAGTGTTGTTCCCTGACTTCAATCAAAACGCATTATTACCCGAAGGTGAACAAGTCACGCTTGAATTCACCCCTGCCAAAGAAGGCGAATATGGCTTCCAATGCCAGATGGGAATGTTACGTGGCAAGTTGATCGTGGAATAATGACGAAAGGAACATGTAAAAATGAAACACGAAAAAATCCATATGCCAAACCTTTCCTACATTGCGGCATTTGTCATTGGCGTGATTTTTTTCGCCGTATTATGGAGGATGTTATTCGGCTCGGCATCCGGTCTGATGGTTCTGGCTGGCATGATTGGAACCGCGACCGCTGTGACTATCTTCTGGCTCAGGAATGAAAATCAACATCTTGGAAAGGGAAAACAATGACGTTGGACCAAAACGAAATCCTCCCTGCCCCTCCACAACCGGAATATATAACGGCTTGTGGAGGAAAAATCAAGGATCCATCCAAATATCCCAGCGCAGAGTATAACGGCGAGAGGATATATTTCTGTACGCAGGCATGTTTGGATGTATTTCTTTTGAATCCCGACCCTTTTATGGCTGGTGAAATCGAACACCCTCTTGATTAATTCAATATGACAATCAGGAAATCATTCCTGATAAATATCATAAGCAAATCAGCGCATTTCGAAACAGGTCGAAATGCGCTGTTGATTATTTCATGGGAGTTGTAAGATGAGTTCAAAGCAAGACAAAATTCATCCTCAAAGGAGAAAAAATGACTACTCAAACCTTATCCCGGGAATATCAACTCGCTGATGTTCCCTTTACGAAAACCCTGTTCGAAGGCAAGGCGTTTGCCTGGCTCTGGCTTGCCATCCGTCTGTATCTGGGATACCAATGGATCGAATCGGGTTGGGGCAAGATCACCAACCCCGCCTGGATGCAGGGCGGCGAAGCATTGAAGGGCTTCTGGGAGCGCGCCATCGTTATTCCCGATGCACCTGCCCGCCCATTGATCGCCTTCGATTGGTATCGCAATTTCATCCAGTTTATGCTGGACAGCGGCAATTACGTCTGGTTCGCCAAACTCGTGGCGGTGGGCGAATTGCTGGTGGGCGCGGCGCTGATCCTGGGCATCTTCATCTGGTTCTCCGCTTTTATTGGCGGTTTTATGAATTGGAATTTTATGATGGCGGGCTCGGCTTCTGTCAATCCTGTCTTCCTGATCCTCTCGATCCTGCTCATCCTTGCCTGGAAAACCTCAGGCTGGATCGGACTCGACCGCTGGCTTCTGGTTCAGGTTGGCACACCCTGGCAACCTGGATTGATCTTCCAAAAAAAGTAATTCTTCGTTCGGCGCATCTCTCCTCCTCAAGCGACATCCGAAGGTGACTTCGGGTGTCGTTCTTGATATTCTCTTTTTGAATTCTTCACACTATCTTTATAGGCACAAACTATACTGCCGACCTGAATATACATTATGGAGCAAA
>Ga0209605_1000087_pt1 | contig 127723 bp, 117 predicted proteins | sample AD_UKC035_MetaG_FD_184408 | JGI IMG/M metagenome (GOLD analysis project Ga0209605, IMG submission 184408) | Active sludge microbial communities of municipal wastewater-treating anaerobic digesters from USA - AD_UKC035_MetaG (SPAdes) (version 2) | ecosystem: Engineered > Bioreactor > Anaerobic...
GCGCTCATCCACGTCATGCTGCACGAGGCGCCGCGCGAGCAGCTCGATCTGCAGCACCTGGCGCGGCACACGAGCTCGCCCTACCTGGTCGGCCCGCACGGCTACTACCTGCGCGATCGCGCCACGCGCAAGCCGCTGCTCTGGGACGAGGCCGGCGGCCGCGCCGTGCCGCACGACACGCCCGGCATCCGCGAGGCCTTGTCGGCCAGGGTCGAGGTCGACGCCGTCGAGATCGGCGCCGACCAGGAGGTCATTGCCGAGGGCATGCTCGTCGGCGAGACCGCCTTCGACAAGCTGGTCGCGCACATGAAGCCCTACTCGCCCGAGTGGGCGCAAGGCATCTGCGACGTGCCCGCCAGCGACATGCGCCAGATCGCCAACGAGTACCTGAGCCACGCCTGCGTCGGCCAGACGATCGAGATCAACGGCAAGACCCTGCCCTTCCGCCCGGTGGCGGTGACGCTGGGCAAGACGGTGAACAACGGCTGGGGCGGCTACGAGTGCTGCTGGGCGCGCACGCTGCTGGCCACGCTCGTGGGCGCGCTCGAGGTGCCCGGCGGCACCATCGGCACCACGGTGCGCCTGGTGCGGCCGATGGCCGAGCGCCACGAGAGCGTGAAGGCCGGCACCGACGGGCTCATGGACTACCCCTTCAACCCGACCTCGAAGGAGAAGTGGTCGGCGCAGCCCAACATCCGCAACGCCTACAAGACGATGGTGCCGCTGACCGGCAACAACGCCTGGGCGCAGGCGCTCGGGCCGACGCACTTCTCGTGGATGTTCCTCGACAACACGCCCAAGGGCCTGCCCAAGGTGGAGCCGCCGGACGTCTGGTTCGTCTACCGCACCAACCCGGCGATCTCCTTCTGGGACACCAAGGGCGTGACCGACAAGATCGCGCGCTTCCCCTTCGTCGTCGCCTTCGCCTACACGCACGACGAGAGCAACCACTTCGCCGACGTCCTGCTGCCCGACGCCACCGACCTCGAGGGCTTGCAGCTGCTGCGCCTGGCGGCCACCAAGTACCAGGAACAGTTCTGGGACCACGAGGGCTTCGCGCTGCGCCAGCCGGCGGTGCAGACGCGCGGGCAGGCGCGCGACTTCACCGACATCTGCACCGAGCTCGCCAAGCGCTGCGGCCTGCTCGAGAAGTACAACGCCGCCATCAACCGCGGCACCTGCGGCGTCAAGCTCGACGGTGAATGGGGCGACTTCTCGCTCGAGCCGACGGTGGCGCACACGCGCGACGAGATCTGGGACGCCGCCTGCAAGGCCGCCAGCGCCGAGCTCACCGAGGGCGCCGAGGTTCTGGGCCTCGAGTGGTGGAAGGAGAACGGCTTCAAGACGCGGCCCTTCCCGCGCGACCTCTGGTACCTCTACCCGACCGTGGTCGAGAAGGGCCTGCGCTTCGAGATGCCCTATCAGGAAAGGCTCAAGCGCGTGGGCGCCGAGCTCGGCCGCCGCCTGCACGAGAACGACATGCACTGGTGGGACAAGCAGCTCGAGGAGTACCAGGCGCTGCCGCCGTGGAAGGACTTCCCGAGCCTGTGGGAGGCCAGCGTCGCCAAGGCCGGCGGCCAGCCCGCGGACTATCCGTTCTGGCTCGTCACCGCGCGCAGCATGCAGTACGCCTGGGGCGGCAACGTCGCCATGCAGATGATCCGCGAGGTGGCCGGCAACGTCGCCGGGCACAACGGCGTCGTCATGAACCCGGCCGCGGCCGAGAAGCTGGGCGTGGAGGAAGGCGACTGGGTCGACATCGCCACGCCGCGGCGCAGCACGCGCGGCCTGGTCGTGCTGCGTCAGGGCATACGCCCCGACACGCTGCTGCTCGTCGGTCAGTTCGACCACTGGGCGACACCGCTGGCCAAGGACTTCGGCGTGCCCAGCCTGAACACGCTGGCCGAGATGTCGCTGGACCTCACCGACGCCACCGGCTCGGGCGCCGACCTCGTGCGCGTGAAGGTCAGCAAGGCCCCCGCGGGCCGACGGAGGGTGCCGGCATGACGCGCTGGACCATGGTGGCCGACCTGCGCCGTTGCGTGGGCTGCCAGACCTGCACCGCCTCGTGCAAGCACGCCAACGCCACGCCGCCGGGCGTGCAGTGGCGGCGCGTGCTCGACATGGAGGTGGGCGAGTTCCCGAACGTGCAGCGCGTCTTCGTGCCCACCGGCTGCCAGCACTGCGACGACCCGCCGTGCATGGAGGTGTGCCCGAGCACGGCGACGAAGAAGCGGCCCGACGGCATCGTCACCATCGACTACGACCTGTGCATCGGCTGCGCCTACTGCGCCGTGGCCTGCCCCTACCAGGCGCGCTACAAGACCGAGAAGCCGACCTTCGCCTACGGCAAGATGGCCGAGCACGAGCAGGCGCGCTTCGACGAGGAGCGCATCGGCGTGGCGACCAAGTGCACCTTCTGCGTCGACCGCATCGACTACGGCCTCGAGAACGGCCTCACGCCCGGCGTCGATCCGGCGGCCACGCCGGCCTGCGTCAACTCGTGCCTGGCGCAGGCGCTGGCCTTCGGCGACGTCGACGATCCGGACAGCAACGTCTCGCAGCTGCTGGCCGAGAACAAGCACTTCCGCATGCACGAGGAGCTGGGCACCAAGCCCAACTTCTACTACTTGTGGGATGCCAAGGACGGCCGGGACGACGACAAGGAGAGCAGCCGATGAGTTACGGCCCCAAGCCCTGGCAGCAACTGCACTGGGACGAGCGCGCCGCGGGCAACTTCATGGGCGGCGGCGCCGGCTGCGGGTTGCTGCTGTTCTCGACCGTGGCCGGCGCCGAAGGCACGCTGCGCCTGGTGCTGATCTTCCTGGCGCTGGCACTCATCGGCACCGGGCTGCTGTGCGTGTGGGCGGAGATCGGGCGCCCGCTGCGCGCCATCAACGTCTTCTTCCACCCGCACACCTCGTGGATGTCGCGCGAGGCGGCGGTGGCGCCGCTGCTCATGGCCAGCGGCGCGGCCAGCCTGCTGTGGCCGCAGGTGCAGCCGCTGGCCGCGCTCTTCGCCGCCGCCTTCCTCTACTGCCAGGCGCGCATCCTGAAGGCGAGCAAGGGCATCCCCTCCTGGCGCGAGCCGCGCATCGTGCCGCTCATCGTCGCCACCGGGCTCGCCGAGGGTGCGGGCCTGTACTGGGCGCTCGCGCCCTGGTGGGGCCAGGGGCCGGCCTGGGCCTGGCCGGCGCTGGGCCTGCTGCTGCTGCTGCGCTTCGTCGCCGGCAGCGGCTGGTACAGCAAGCTGGCCGCCGCGCTGCAGAAGCGGCCGGCCTCGCTGCGCGCGGTGGATCGCACCAAGCCGGGCTACCTCGCCGGCAGCCTGCTGCCGCTGGCGCTGGTGCTGATCGTCTGGCTGACGCCGCTGCCGGCGGCGGTCAAGCTGCCGCTGCAGGTGCTCACGGGCCTTTTGTCCACGGCGGCGGGCTCCTTCTTCAAGTTCATGCTCATCACGCGCGCGGCATTCAACCAAGGTTTTGCGCTACCGCATCTGCCCGTGCGCGGCGGACGCTAAGTTATCGCCCTCGCCGCAGCGCCCCCCGCACCGGGGCGGCGCTGGGGCCGGCACGCTCCATCGACCCCAAGTACCTCCACGCCGCCCAACGATCAGAGGAAGCCCTCATGACCGAGACCGTCGCCTCCACCCGGAACCAATCCGACTTCCTGCACGCCGACGTCGAGACGTTGCCGCGCGAGAAGCTCGAGCAGCTGCAGCTGCAGCGCCTGCGCGAGAGCGTGCGCAACGCCTGGGAGCACGTGCCCTGGCACAAGCCGCGGCTGGCGGCCACGGGACTGAAGAGCGCCGACGACATCAAGTCGCTCGACGACCTCCAGAAGCTGCCCTTCACCGTCAAGACCGACCTGCGCGACAACTATCCCTTCGGCCTCTTCGCGCGCCCGCGCACCGAACTGGCGCGCATCCACGCCTCCTCGGGCACGACCGGCAAGGCGACCGTCGTCGGCTACACGGCGCAGGATCTCTCCAACTGGGCCGACCTCGTCGCGCGCTCGCTCTTCGGCGCCGGCGCACGGCCCGGCGACATCGTGCACAACGCCTACGGCTACGGCCTCTTCACCGGCGGGCTGGGCGCGCACGACGGCGCCACCCGGCTGGGCGCCACGGTGGTGCCGGTCTCGGGCGGCGGCACCGAGCGCCAGGTCACGCTGATGGCCGACTTCCGCCCGCGCGTGCTGTGCTCGACGCCCTCCTACGCGCTGGCCATCGCCGAGGTCGCCGAGCAGCAGGGCGTGGACCTGCGCCAATGCGGACTGGCCGTCGGCGTCTTCGGCGCCGAGCCCTGGAGCGAGGCCATGCGCGACGAGATCGAGGCGCGCATGGGCCTGAAGGCACGCGACATCTACGGCCTCTCCGAGATCATGGGCCCGGGCGTGGCCTGCGAGTGCGAGCACCGCAACGGCCTGCACGGCTGGGAGGACCACTTCCTCTTCGAGACCATCGATCCCGACACCGGCAAGCGCGTGCCCGAGGGCGAGCCCGGCGAACTCGTCATCACCACGCTCACCAAGCAGGCATTGCCGATGATCCGCTACCGCACGCGCGACATCACGCGCCTGGCGCGCGAGACCTGCTCCTGCGGCCGCACCCACGTGCGCATCCTGCGCGTCACCGGCCGCAACGACGACATGCTCATCATCCGCGGCGTCAACGTCTACCCCTCGCAGCTGGAGGCGGTGCTGGTCGGCCGCCCGGGCATCGCCCCGCACTACCAGCTCGTGCTGATGCGCGAGGGCGTGCTCGACACCGTGCGCATGGAGATCGAGGCCCTGCCCTCGGTGCCGACCGAGCAGTACCCGCTGCTGGCAGCCGATGCGGCGCACCACATCAAGGCCATCGTCGGCATCTCCGCGCACGTCGACGTGCTGGCCCCGGGAGCCATCCCGCGATCGCAGGGAAAGGCCGTGCGCGTGCGCGACCTGCGCAACCAGCCCAAGCCCTGAGCCCGGGGCCGTGGCGGACGGTCCCCATCCGCCCCGCCCGGCCTTCCTGACGCGCAGGCCGGGGCGAAGCGCCTGCCTGCGCGTCAGCCGCCGGCCGGCACCCTGGTGACGATGACCACCTCGGGGTCGTCCGCGTGCTCCAGCAGCAGGCGGCGCACCCGCTCCTGCCACATCGCACCGAAGGCGGCGAGCGAGTCGGCGTCGCCGTCCAATGCGCCGATCATCGCGCTGCGCATGCCCGGGTCACCCGGAACGATCCCGATCTGCGTGCGCACATCGACGGCACCGCCACCGTCGCTTCGCGTGACGCGCATCTCGCCGCGGATCGGCGCGGCAAAGCGCAGCAGCCCGCTGCGCGTGAAGCGCCCCGCGATGCCTTTGAAGCCCTCGTCGCCGGCAACGCCCGTGGGCAAGGAGACGACGCGTGCGATCACGCCCGTCACGCCCTGATCGGCCGCATCCGAGAACTCGACGACGACGCCGCCGCGCTCGGGCAAGGTGTCCGGGTAGAGCGCGGCGAGCGCCGCGCGCGCCATGAGCCAGGCTCCGGCCACCGTCGGGCACGAATGACCGGCCAGGCGCACGGCATCGCCATAGCCGTAGTCGAGCACGCCTTCCTCGGCGGCGCCGAGGAAGGCGGCCAGCGGATCGTGCACGCGGATGCGCGGGGCCTGCGCGTAGAAGGCAGGAAATCGTTCGGTGCTCATGTTCATCGGAAGGGATTGCGTGCCGGCGCCGGCTTTAGGCGGGTGCAGGCTCGTTCGAGGGCTTGGACCGGCGTGGCGCCGAACCGGCGAGTTCGGCCAGCGTGATGGCGTCGAGCACGCCGAAGAACGCGTGCAGCGCCCGCGCGAAAACGCCGCGCAGGCGGCACTCCGGCGTCAGCTTGCAGGCATTGCTGCGCTCGTCGAAGCACTCGGTGAGGCGCAGGTCGGTCTCGCCCAGGCGCACGACGTCACCGATGCGGATCTCGCGCGCCGGGCGCATCAGACGCACGCCGCCACTGCGCCCGCGCACCGTCTCCAGCAGGCCGGCGTGCGCGAGGTCGGCGACGATCTTCATCACATGGTTCTTCGCCAGGCCCTGCTGCTCGGCGATCTCGGCCACCGTCACCAGGCGCTCGTCGTGGCGCGCGCAGTACAAGAGCACGCGCAAGGCATAGTCGGTGTAGTCGGCCAGCCGCATGCTCGTCCCTGTTCCCGATCGCCCGCTCGCCGCGCCCTGCCCTACATCCCCAGCGCCAGCCGCGCCACCTCGGAGAGGCGGTAGCGATCCCAGGGCGGGTCGAAGACCATCTGCACGTCGACCTGCGAGATTGCCGGCAGCGCCAGCACCTTGTCGGCGACCTCGTTGGCGATGACCTCGCCCATGCCGCATCCCGGCGCGGTCAGCGTCATGTCGATCTCGACCTTGAAGCGGCCGTCCTCCTGCGGCTCGAGGTCGCAGCGGTACACCAGGCCGAGCTCGACGATGTCGATCGGGATCTCCGGGTCGTAGCAGGTCTTGAGCGTCTCCCAGACGAGTTCCTTGGCCTCCTCGATGGAGGCGCCCTTGGGCAGCGTCGGCGGCGGCGGCGGCACGGCGCGGCCGATGGCGTCGGCATCGGCGCCGTCGATGCGTACGAGCTGCCCGCCGGCGATGACGCTGAAGCTCGAGCCCAGCGCCTGCGTGATGGTCACGGTGGTGCCGGCGGGTACCTCGATCTGCTCGCCGCTGGGAACGCAGCGCGCCTGCACGCTGCGCGTGGTCGTGGTCTTTTCCTGCTGCAACCTCATCGGGGTGCTCCATCGGGTGTGGGCGGCGCCGCCGCGTCGCCGGCCGCGCCGGCGTGGTCGACGACGATGTCGGGATCGTCCTGCGCGGCAGCGCCGCCGCCGGCATCCTGCAGCGCGTGCATGAGCGCATGCCAGCCCAGCAGCGCGCACTTGATGCGGCTCGGGTAACGGCGCACCGCCCCCAGGCTCACCAGCTTGCCGAGGTTGGCCTCCTCGGGTTCGATCTCGCCCGTGATGACGGCGCGAAAGCGCTGCTGAAGGTCCTTGGCATCGTCCAGCTTCTGCCCGCGCACGGCCTCGCTCATCATCGATGCCGAGGCGATGCAGATGGCGCAGCCGCGGCCTTCGAAGCGGATGTCCTGCAGCACGTCGCCCGCGACCTGCAGCTGCACGCCGATGTCGTCTCCGCACGAAGGGTTGCGACCGCGCGCCTGGTGCGTGGGCGCAGGCAGCGTGCCGAAGCAGCGCGGCGAGCGCTTGTGCTCGAGCACCAGCTGCTGGTAGAGGTCGAAGTCGGCTCCGCTCATCGCAGCATGTCCAGTGCAGCGGCCACGCCCTGGACGAGCCGCTCGACCTCGGCGTGCGTGTTGTAGAGGGCAAACGAGGCGCGCGTCGTCGGCGACTGGCACAGACGCTCGAGCAGCGGCTGCGCGCAATGCCAGCCGGTGCGCACGGCGATGCCGCGCTCGTCCAGCAGCGTGCCGATGTCGTGCGGGTGCACGTCCTCGGCGACGAAGGAGGCGATCGCGGTGCGCCGCGTCTGGCGCGCAAGAACGCGCACACCGGGCAGCGCCGAGAGGCCCGCCACCGCGTGCTCGCGCAACGCCTCGACGTGGGCGCTGATGGCTTCGCGACCGACGCCGTCGATGAAGTCGGCGGCTGCGGCCAGACCCACGGCGCCGCAGACGTTGGGCGTGCCGCCTTCGAGGCGTTGCGGCACCGCGGCGAAGCCGGCGTCGGTCTCGGACACCCACTCGACCATGTCGCCGCCCATGCGCAGCGGCGTCAGGCGCTCGAGCGCCTCGCGCCGGCCGACGAGCGCACCCGTTCCCATCGGGCCATACATCTTGTGGCCGGAGAAGGCCATGAAGTCGCAGGCCAGCATCGAGAGTTGCGGCACCTCGTGGGAAACCGCCTGCGCCGCGTCCAGCACGGTCAGCGCACCGGCTTCCCGCGCCAGCGCCAGAAGCGCTTCGTACGGCGGACGCTCGCCACTGCCGTTGGCACAGGCGGTGACCGCGAACACGCGCGTGCGCGGCGACAGCAATGCCGCCAGCGCCTCGGTCGTCACGCACCCCTCGGCGTCGGGCAGCAGCACGCGCAGGCGCGCGCCGGTGCGGCGCGCGGCGAGCTGCCAGGGAACGAGATTGGCGTGGTGCTCGAGCGCCGTCGTGACGATCTCGTCGCCGGGCTGGATCCACGCCGGCAGCAGCGCGGCGCCGCCGCCGCCCGAGGGCATCCCGGGCAGCGACAGGCCTTGCGCCACCAGGTTCAGGCTCTCGGTGGTGCCGCTGGTGAAGACGAGCTCGTGCGCCTCGTTGCCGCCGACGTAGCGCAGCAGCCGTTCGCGCGCGGCCTCGTAGGCGTCGGTGGCACGCTGGCTGAGCGTGTGCACGCCGCGGTGGATGTTGGCGCGCGAGTGCGTGTCGAAGCGGCGCATCGCCTCCATCACCTGCAGCGGCATCTGCGTCGTCGCGCCGTTGTCGAGATAGGCGAGCGCGTGGCCGTTGACCTGCTGCGCGAGCACCGGGAAGGCGCTCGTCATGGCGTCGCCGCTGGGCAGTCGGTCACCCATGGCTGGCCTCCGTCGCCGGCGCTGCCGCGGGGGCGGCGCTCAGCAGTCGCGTCAGCGCCGCTTCCAGCGCCTGCCGGGCGCCCACGGTCTCGCACAAGGCCTCGTCGCCCAGGCCGCGCTCGAGCTCGGCCGCGGCCATGCCGTGCAGGATGAGCGACAAGGCCGTGGCTTCGTCCAGTCCGCGCTGGCGCGCGAAGAAGATCGACTCCTCGGGCAGGCGGCCCCAGGTCGTGCCGTGCGCGGCCTGCACGGCGTCGTTCTCGATCTCGAGCTGCGGGCGCATGACGAGCCGCGGCGCACCGCCGGTGGGGATGCCGGCCAGGTGCTGGTGGATGTCGGCGTTCTCCACCCCGGGGCGCACGTGGGCGTACTGGTCGGAGGCCACCAGCGCCTTGCCGCGCGCCAGCGCCAGCGCGCGCGCCGTGCTCGTGCTGCGCGAGGCGCCGTGGATCATGCGCACCTGCTGGTCGAGCTGCTGCGCGTCGGCCAGCAGCACGCTGCCCAGCTGCGCGGTGGCGTCCTCGCCGTCGAACTGCACCTGCGTGCGCTGCAGGTGGTAGGCGCTGCCCACGGCGAGCAAAGCCTGCGCATAGTGCGCGCCGGCGCCCAGGCGCAGATCGAGGTGATGGGCGATGCGGTCGCCCGCAGCGGGCTCCACCTGGCGCCAGTGCTGCAGCCGGGCGCCCTGTCCCAGGCGCAGATGGATCTGCAGGTTCTGCACCAGATCGCGGCTGCAGCCGACGGCGTCGCGCTCGTGCGTCTCGACGATGACGCAGCGTGCGCCGGGTTCGAGTTCGACGACGAGCAAGGGCGCTTCCACCGTTTCGCGCGGCAGGTGCCGCAACTGCAGCATGAGGGGCGGGGCTTCGGCGTCGGCGGCAGCCGCCACGCGCAAACGCAGCCCCTGGCGACAGAGCGCGCGATGCGCCCAGGCGAAAGGTGCCACCGCATCGTCACCGGGCAGCGGCAGGCCCGCGAACAGCGCCGCGCGCTGCGTCGAATCCGAGGCATCGAGCCAGCGCGCGTCGACGAGGCCGGCCGCCCCCACCGGGTGCAGCGTCCAGCCGGCCCCGGCCAGCGGCGACGCATCGCAGCTGCCGCAGGGCTCGTCGCCCAGCCAGACCGCGGCCGCGGGCGGCGGCACGAAGCGAAAGGCCTCCAGGCGGCGGAATTCCCAGCCGCCCTGCTCCAGCAGCTGGGCTCGCGCGGCGAGCGTCTCGGCGCGGGCGGTGTTCATCATGCCCCCGCGACCGCTGCGGCCGGCGCAGCCGCAGCCGCGAAGCCCTGGGAAGTGATGCTGCGCGCCAGCTCGAGGTCGCCGCTCTCGGCGATGCAGCCCTCGTGCAGGCGCAGCACGCGCGTGGGCTCGAGCATCTCGATCAGGTGCAGGTAGTGCGAGACGACGACGAAGGCCGTTCCCTCCTGCCGCATCCCCGCGATGAGCTCGACGAGCGCGCGCACGCCGTCGACGTCCAGGCCCGAGTCGATCTCGTCGAGCAGCGCCACGCGCGGCTTGAAGAGCGAGAGCTGCAGCAACTCGTTCCTCTTGCGCTCGCCACCCGAGAAACCCTCGTTCACCGGGCGGCCGAGCATGGTCTCGGGCAGGCCCAGGCGCTTGGCGCCGCTCTTGGCCTGGCCGAGGAAGTCGAAGGCGTCGATCTCGGCCTCGCCACGCGAGGCGCGCTGCGAGTTCAGCGCGGTGCGGATGAAGAGGTTGTTCTTCACGCCGGGGATGTCGGGCGGCGCCTGGAAGGACAGGAAGAGCCCCGCGCGCGCGCGCGCCTCGACCGGCATCGCAAGCAGGTCCTGCCCGGCGAGGCTCGCGCTGCCGGCGACCTCGTAGCGCGGGTGGCCGGCCAGCGCCAGCGCCAGCGTGCTCTTGCCGCTGCCGTTGGCGCCCATCACCACCACCAGCTCGCCCGCGTCGACTTCGAAGTCGACCGAGCGCAGGATGCGCTTGTTGGCGATGTCCACGCGCAGGCCGCGCACGCTCAGCAGCGGCCCGGCGGCGGTCTTCTCGGCTTGCTTCATTCGTTCTCCTGGTTGTCCTGGGTTGGCCATGCGCCGCTGCTCAACCGACCGCGCCCTCGAGCGACACCGCCAGCAGCGCGCGCGCCTCGAGGGCGAACTCCATCGGCAGTTCGTCCAGCACGGCCTGGCAGAAGCCGCCGACGATGAGCGCCGTCGCCTCGGCCTCGTCCAGCCCGCGCTGGCGTGCGTAGAAGAGCCGCTCCTCGGAGATGCGCGTCGTCGTCGCCTCGTGCTCGACGACGGCGTCCGCGCGCGCGGCGTCGACGGTGGGAAAGGTGTGCGCGCCGCAGTGCGAGCCGATGAGGAGCGAGTCGCACTGCGTGTGGTTGCGCGCCCCCGCGGCGGTGGGTGCAACCCGCACCAGGCCGCGGTAGCTGTTGTGCGCGCGCCCGGCGCTGATGCCCTTGGAGACGATGCGGCTCGTGGTATTCGCGCCGAGGTGGATCATCTTCGTGCCGGTGTCGGCCTGCTGCAGGTGGTTGGAGACGGCGATGGAATGGAACTCGCCGCTCGAACCCTCGCCGCGCAGCACCACGCTCGGGTACTTCCAGGTGATGGCCGAGCCGGTCTCGATCTGCGTCCAGGCCACGCGCGAGCGCTTGCCCAGTGCCAGCGCGCGCTTGGTGACGAAGTTGTAGATGCCGCCGCGGCCTTCCTCGTCGCCGGGGTACCAGTTCTGCACCGTCGAGTACTTGATGAAGGCGTCGTCGTGCGCGACGAGCTCGACCACCGCGGCGTGCAACTGATTCTCGTCGCGCTGCGGCGCCGTGCAGCCTTCGAGGTAGCTGACCTCGGCGCCGGCCTCGGCGATGATCAGGGTGCGCTCGAACTGCCCGGTGTTGCGCGCGTTGATGCGGAAGTAGGACGACAGCTCCATCGGGCAGCGCACGCCCTTGGGCACGTAGACGAAGGAGCCGTCGGAAAAGACCGCCGAGTTCAGCGCCGCGTAGTAGTTGTCGCCCACCGGCACGACCGAGCCGAGGTAGCGCTCGACCAGTTCCGGGTGTTCGCGCACGGCGTCGGAGATCGAGCAGAAGATGACGCCGACGTCGGCCAGCTGCTTGCGAAAGGTCGTGCCCACCGAGACCGAGTCGAAGACCGCATCCACCGCCACGCCGGCCAGCGCGGCGCGCTCGTGCAGGGGCACGCCCAGCTTCTCATAGGTCTCGAGCAGCTTGGGATCGACCTCGTCCAGGCTCTTGGGCTTGTTGGCCATCGACTTGGGCGCCGAGTAGTAGGACAGCGACTGCAGGTCGATGAGGTTGATGGTCAGCCGCGCCCATTCGGGGGGCTCCATCTGGCGCCAGCGCTCGTAGGCGGCGAGCCGCCAGCGCAGCAGGAACTCGGGCTCCTTCTTGCGCTTGGAGATGGCGCGGATGGTGTTCTCGTCCAGGCCCGGCGGCAGCGAATCCGACTCGATGTCGGTGACGAATCCGTGCTGGTAGGGGCGCTCGAGGGTTTGCTGCAGGGCGTCGGTGGACATCGGTCTTCGGGCGCGGAGAGAAGGTGCTTCCATAATACATGCACTTGAGAGGCATGTTTGCCGAAACTGCACCCGCGACGGGGTTTCCCGCCGGCCCTGCGGCTGGGCTACAAGCCGTGCAGCGCGGCCATCTCGTCGATCAGCTCGCGCTGCAGCGCCATGCAGCGCGCGCCGGTGACGAACGCGTCCATCGCGCTCAAGCCGCGCTCCGGCCCGGTGGGATATGTCCCTCGACGACCCAGCGGTCGAAGACGGCGAGCACGGCGTCCGAGAACGCCGCGTCGTTGATGTGGCCTTCGACCTCGATCAGCTGCACCGGCGGGCGCACGTCCCTTCGCAGCGCTTCCTGCAGCGCCTGGAGGCCCTTCGGGTCGTGCAGCGGCTCGCCCTCGCGGTCCCAGCCCTGGATGCCGTCCTGCGGCAGCAGGAAGGCGACCGGCCCCTTGGCGCGCGCGAGCTTCTCGCCGACCACGCGCGCCGCGCGCTCCCGCTCCGCGGGCGTCATCGAGACCGAGGCGATGAGCCGGTTGTGCGCATGGTATGGGCGCCCGACGTAGGCCGCCGGTACCGGCTTCCATGTCTGCATATCGATCATGTCGAGCGCGCCGGGAGCGACGATCTGCGGAATGCCGCGCCCGCCCGCTGCCTCCAGTCGCGTCGGACCCGAGGTGACGACCGAGCCATGCACTTCGTTGCCGACCTCCTGCAGGCACAGGTCCAGCACCGCGGCCAGCCGTCCCTGCGCCGCCAGCGACTCGATCGCCTGCCCGCCCATGCCGGTGCTGTGGAAGACGCCGACCTCGTACCCGCGCTGCTCGAGCGCCGGCTTCAGGCGGATCATGTACTTCAGGTTGCTCGAGCCGAGCGAGCTGATCGCGATCATCGGCCGGTCTTTCGGGACGGGCTTGACGGCGCGGCAGGCACCGAGCACTGCGCCGGCGGCCTGCGAGAGGATCGAACGGCAGATGCCGTTGAGGCCGTAGAGCCCGCCGGCCCAGAGGATCATCATCAGGTCCGGCGCGATGCGCTCGGGTGGGATCAGGTGCGAGTACGAGACCGTCGAGACGACGAACTTGGGCATGCCCAGCGGCAGCGCCATCGTGACGTCGAGCGCGAGGTCGGTGCCCATCGAGCCACCGAGCGCCAGCAGCCCGTGCATCTGGCCCTCGCGGTAGAGCCGCAACGCCAGCGCCACCGCGCCCTCGGCCATCTTCGTCATGGCGGCGTTCTCGTCGCCAAGCGCGGCGATGGCCTCGATCGTCGTGCCGGCCGCCGCGGCGACCTCGGTGTTCGGGAACTCGGGCGCAAAGCGCGGCTTGCCGAGCACACCCACGTCCATGACCGCGGCGCGGCCTCCACCCTCCTCCACGCACTGCTTCATGAAGAGCAGTTCGTCGGCCTTGGTGTCGGCGGTGCCGACGATCAGGATCCCCTGGGTCATCGCTGTCTCCGCTGGTTCAGTTCGTCCATCACCTGCCCCGACTCGGGCAGCGTCATGCCGCCGTCGACGACGAGCGTCTGCCCCGTCACCCAGCGCGCCTCCTCGCTGGCCAGGTAGAGCGCCGCGAAGGCGATGTCGTCGGGCGCGCCGGCCTGCCCGAGCGGGATCTCGCGCTCCAGCGCGGCCCGATTCTCGGGCTGGCTGAGGCGCCCGCGATCCTTGGCGACGAAGCCCGGCTCCACGCCGTTGACGGTGATGCGCCGCGACGCAAGCTCCAGCGCCGCGGCGCGGATGAAGCCGTTGACCCCGGCCTTGGCCGCGGCGTAGTGCGCCGAGTCGAGCATGGCCACGCGCGGCCCGGTGACCGAGGAGGTGACGACGATGCGCCCGCCACGCTCGGCCAGCGCCGGCAGCGCCGCCTGCGTGAGCCAGAAGCAGCTCTCGAGGTTGAGCGCCAGCGTCTGGCGCAGCGTCGCCGCATCGAGCGCCTCCAGACTCGCCCAGAGGCAGCCGCCGGCGTTGTGCACCAGCACCTGCAGGCCACCGAAGGCCTCCACCGTCTTCACGACGGCCGCGCGACAGCCGGCCTCGTCGGCACCGAAGGGGATGGCCTGCGCGCGCAGCCCGCGTTCACGCAGGGCCGAAGCCAGGCCTTCGGCGGCGTCGAGCGAACGGTTGGCGAGCATCACCGCGGCACCGGCTTCGGCCAGCCGCGTGGCAATCGCCGCGCCGATGCCGCGCCCCGCGCCGGTTACCAGCGCCGCCTTGCCGTCGAGGCGAAAGGCGCTCATCACGCAACGCTGCCCGCAAACTCCGCGCAGAAATCGCGCAGCACCTGCAGCCAGCAGGCGGTGTCGGCCTCGCTGGTGGCCGGGCACATGAGCAGCATGCAGTGAAACGGCGTGATGAGCACGCCGCGATTCATGAAGTAGACGTGCAGGAGCGCCTCCAGCACATCGTCGCGGCTGGCGCGGAACTCGGCGGCGTTGCGCGGCGGCTCGGGCACGAACATGGTCTCCATGCGCGCGCCCAGGTCGACCACGCACCAGGGCAGGCCGAACTCGGCCAGCAGCGCGCGCGAGGCCGCGGCCAGCTCGTGCGCGAGGCGGCTCATGTGCGCGAAGGCCGGCGCCGTCAGCACGTCCGTGAGCACGGCGCGCACCGCCGCCACCTGCAGCGCGCTGCCGGCCAGCGTGCCGCCAAAGCCCAGGTGCGCGCTCTGCCGCACCTCGGCCGGGTTGACCTTGGGCACCTGCTGCCACAGGCGCTCGGCGACCTCCCGGCTGGCGCCGTAGAGGCCCACCGGCACGCCGCCGCCGACCGATTTGCCGACGACGAAGAAGTCCGGCTGCAGCCCGTCGCGGCCGGTGACGCCGCCCGGCCCGCTGGAGAAGGTGTGCGTCTCGTCCATGACGAGCAGCGTGCCCGTCTCGCGCGTGGCGCGGCGCAGCTCGTCGAGAAAGCCCGGCTGCGGCGCGAACATGCCGAAATTGGTCATGAAGGGCTCGGCGAGCACGCAGGCGACGTCGCCCGCGGCCAGCGCCGCGCGCAGCGCCGCGACGTCGTTGTAGGGCACGACGGCGGAGACGCGCGCATGGTCGACGCCGTTGGCGTGGATGCCGTTGCGCAGCACGACGCGGCCCTGCGCATCGAGCGCCACGTGCGCCTCTTCCACCGAGCCGTGGTAGCAGCCGTCGAAGACCAGCACCTTGGCGCGGCCGGTGATCATGCGCGCGATGCGGATCACCGCGCGGTTGGCGTCGCTGGCCGAGGTCGTGAAGCCCCAGTAGGGCAGGCCGAAGCGGCGCGTGAGCTCCTCGCCGACCCAAGCCGCGGCCTCGGTGGGCAGCATCAGCGTGGCGCCGTGCTCCAGCTGTTCAGCCACCGCGCGCGTGATCGCCGGATGGCCGTGGCCGCACATGCCGCCGCTGTCGCCGAGGCAGAAGTCGACGTAGTCCAGACCGTCGGCGCACTGCAGGCGCGCGCCTCTGGCCGCCTTCACCGCCAGAGGAAAGCCGCCCGCCCAGCGGCGCATCCAGTGCGAAGGCGCGCCGTAGAGGTAGTGCGCCTGCCCGGCCGCGAAGGCCGCGCGCGAGCGCGGATGCGTTTCGGCGAAGCGCGCCTGTTCGCGCGCCAGCGCTGCGCGCAGGGCCTGGCGGGCGGGCGCGCCCATCGGCTCAACGCCCTTCGACTTCGGCGAAGGCGGCGTCCAGCGCATCGCAGAGGACGTCGATCTCCGCGCGGTTGATGGTGAGCGCCGGCGACATGATGATGTTCGAACCCGAGGTGCGCACCATCGCGCCGCGGCGGTAGGCACTGCGCGCGACCGCGCCGACCTCCTTGGCGCCGCGCGGCAGCGGCGTCTTCTTCGCCTGGTCGGCCACCAGCTCCAGGCACACCATGAGACCCACGCCGCGCACGTCGCCGATCAGGCGCGAGCGCGAGGCGATGTCGCGCAGCCGCGCCATCAGGTGCTCGCCCTGGCGCGCGGCGTTGCCGACCACGTCCTCGCGCTCGAGGATGTCGAGCGTGGCCAGCGCCGCGGCCGCGGCCACCGGGTGGCCGCTGTAGGTGTAGCCGTGGCCGATCGAGCCCAGGCCCGCGTCGCCCTTCATGAAGCCCTCGGCCACGCGCGCGCCCACGGCGGTGGCGCCCAGCGGCAGATAGCCCGAGGAGATGCCCTTGGCCAGGCACCAGAGGTCGGCCTTGACTCCCCACATGCGCGTGCCGAAGAGGTGGCCGGTGCGGCCGAAACCCGTCACCACCTCGTCGGCGATGAGCAGCACGCCGTGCTTGTCGCAGACCTTGCGGATCAGCGGCCAGTAGTTGGCCGGCGGCACGATGACGCCGCCCGCGCCCTGCACCGGCTCGGCGATGAAGGCGGCCACCGTGTCCGGGCTCTGGAAGGTGATCTCGCGGTCCAGCAGTTCGGCGCAGATCTCGCCCAGGCGCTCGGGGACCTCGGTGTAGGGGTTGCGGTAGAGCCAGGGCGTATCGACGTGGAAGCAGCCCGGCAGCAGCGGCTCGTAGGCGCGGCGGAAATTGGTGTTGCCGTTCACGCTCGCGCCGCCGAAGTGCACGCCGTGGTAGCCCTGGCGCAGCGCGATGAACTTCACGCGGTCGGCCTGGCCCTGCAGCTTCCAGTACTGGCGCGCGATCTTGAGCGCCGTCTCGACCGCGTCCGAGCCGCCGTTGCCGAAGAGCACGGCGGCCACGCCGTCGGGCTCCATGAGCTTGACCAGGCGCGTCGAGAGCTCGATGGCGCGCGGGTGCGTGGTGCCGCGGAAGGTGTTGTAGAAGGCGAGCTCGTCGAGCTGCTCGACGATGGCGTCGCGGATCTCGCGCCGACCGAAGCCGAGGTTGGCGCTCCAGAGGCCGCCCACGCCGTCGACCATCTTGTGGCCGTCGATGTCCCAGATCCAGCTGCCCTCGCCGCGCGCGATGATGTCCGGCGGCTGATCGCGCATGCCTTGCGGATGCGCCATCGGGTGCCAGAGGTACTTCGCGTTGGCCGCCTCGAGTTCGTCCTTGCTCATGCGGGTCATGGGGTGTCCTCCATCGGAATGCGCAGGCGCGCGGCGATCGCGGCCAGCGTGCCGTCGACGTCGCGCAGATCGAAGAACTGGGTCTGCAGGCCGGCGCGCTGCGCGCCGGCGATGTTGCGGAACTGGTCGTCGACGAAGAGCACGCGCTCGGCGGCCACGCCCAGGCCTTGCACGCCCAGCGCATAGGCGCGCGGGTCGGGCTTGAGGATGTGCGTGTGGGTGGCGTCGACGATGGCGTCCATCTCGCGCAGCACGTCCATGCGCGCGATGAAATCCTTGCCGTTGAAGAGCTCCAGCTCGTTGCTGAGGATGCCCACGCGCAGGCCCTTGGCGCGCGCGCGCAGGATGAGGCGGCGCATCTCCGGGCGCACGACGGCGTTGGGGTCGGTGTGACGCAGCCGCGTGAGCATGCCCAGCATGTCCCAGCCCGGGTTGCCCGAGGCCGCGCCGATTTCGCGCGCGCGCTGCGCCCAGTAGTCGCGCTCGGTGATCTCGTCGCGCTGCATGCTGCGCCAGAGCGGATCGGTCTCGGGGTCGATCGGCCCGAGCCAGGTCAGGCTGCCCGCGGGAAGGCCGAGATCGGCCTCGGTCTGGCGGTGGCGCTCGAACAGGGAGACGCTGATGACGCTGCCGAAGTCCAGCAGCAGCGCCTGCGGTGCGATGGTGTGCATGCTCATGACAGGGCCACGCTCACGAGCTTGACTTCGGTGCAGCCGAGCAGCCCTTCCAGGCCGCTCTCGTGGCCGTAGCCGCTGTCCTTGATGCCGCCGAACGGCGTCTCCGGCTGCGAGACGCCGAAGTGGTTGATGCCCACCATGCCCGCCTGCAGCTCCTGCGCCAGGCGGTGCGCCTGGCCGAGGTCCTTGGTGAAGCCGTAGGCGGCCAGCCCGTAGGGCAGCGCGTTGGCGCGCGCGATCGCCTCGTCCAGCGTGTCGAAGGCGTCCAGCAGCGCGATCGGGCCGAAGGGCTCCTGCTGCTGCAGCATGCAGCTGGGCGGCGCGCCCTCGAGGATGGTCGGCGCGTAGAACCAGCCCGGGCGATCCAGCCGCTGGCCACCGCATAGCAAACGCGAGCCCTGCTCGAGCGCATCGTCGACCAGCGCCTGCATCTGCGCGCAGCGCCGCTCGTGGATGAGCGGGCCGACCTGCGTGCCCTCCTCCAACCCGCTGCCCAGCACCAGCGTCTTGGCACCGGCAACGAAGCCGGCGCGGAACTCGTCGAGCCGCGCGCGCTGCACGAGAAAGCGCACCGGCGAGGCGCAGACCTGGCCGGCGTTGCGGAACTTGGCCTGCACCGCCATCTTCACCGCGGCGCCGATGTCGGCGTCGGCGCAGACGATCACCGGCGCGTGGCCGCCGAGCTCGGCGGTGTAGCGCTTCATGTGGCGCGCGGCGAGTTCGCCGAGCTGCTTGCCCACCGGCACCGAGCCGGTGAAGGACACCTTGGCGATCACCGGACTGGCGATGAGCGTGGACGAGATCTGCGGCGGATCGCCCATCACCACCCCCAGCACGCCCTTGGGCAGGCCGGCGTCGTGGAAGGCGCGCGCCATCTCCAGGCAGGTGGCGGCGACCTGCTCGTCGGGCTTGATGATGACGCTGCAACCCGCGGCCAGCGCGCCGCCGAGCTTGCGCGCCGGCAGGTTGGCCGGGAAGTTCCAGGGCGTGAAGGCCGCCACCGGGCCCACCGGCACGCGCGCCACGGTCTGGCTGACGACGTTGGCCAGGCGCGGCGGCACGCCGCGCGCGGCCAGGCGCTTGCCCTCCTCGGCGAGGAAATCGATGATGTCCGCGGCCAGCTGCACCTCGCGCAGCGACTCCGCCAGCGGCTTGCCCTGCTCGAGCGTGAGCACGTGCGCGATCGCCGCGGCGCGCTCGCGGATGAGCGCCGTGGCGCGCGTGAGGATGCGAAAGCGCTCCAGCGCGAGCATGCGCGACCAGGCGGCGAAGCCGCGCCCGGCGGCCTGCAGCGCCAGTTCCAGGTCGGCCGCGCCGGCGCCGGCGTAGTCGGCCAGCAGCGTGCCGTCGGCCGGGTTGCGCACGTACACGCGCGTCGGCGAGCGTCCCTCGACGAAGGCGCCGTCGAGGTAGAGGCGGATGGGGGGATAACTCATGGCGGGGGCAGGCGCAGCGCGCGCGAACGGCACGCCGGAGAAGGCATCGTCCGCGGAAGTTGTTTCGTTGTCAACAAGTATTATCCCGCTCACGCACCCCGCCGGGCGCGCGTCGTCCGGGACAATCCCGTCCGTTGCGGCGAAGGCCCGGCACTACACTGCGCGCCGCCGAAGCCCCGAGTGGAACCCCGCCGCCCATGCCCGTGAAAGACGCCGACGAGGCCAGCGCCAGGACCGTCGCGCGCAAGCGCACCGGCAAGACGGCCCAGGCTCCCACCCGGAATGCCGCGCCTGCGCGCCGCGTCGCGGTCAAGCGCGCCAACCTCGGCCCGATGGGCAAGCTCGAGGATTTCATCCCCTACAAGCTGTCGGTGGTCGCCAACCGGGTGTCGCAGTCGATCGGGCGGCTGTTCGAGTCGCGCTGCAACATCGCGATGACCGAGTGGCGCATCATCATGGCGCTCTACGCCTACGGCGACCTGGTCTTCAACGAAGTCGTCGAGCGCACGAGCATGGACAAGGCGCGCGTCTCGCGCGCGCAGCGCCGCCTCGTCGACCTGGGCCTCATCCGCGCCTACGGCGACCCCGCCGACCGGCGCAAGGTCATCCTCAGCCTCGTGCCCGAGGGCGCGCGCATCTGCGAGAACCTGCTGCCCGAAGCCGCGCGCCGCGAGGCCTGGTTCCTGGCCGTGCTCGACGAGGACGAGCACCGCCAGCTCGACCTCATCCTCGACAAGCTGATGAAGCGCAGCCAGGAGCTGTAGGCCACGCCCCCGCGGCGCCCGCAAGCCCCCCCCGGCAGGGCAGCGGGCGCGCGCTGGGCAAGACAAAGCGTCAGCGCCGCCGGCGCTCGCGCTCGCTCCCGCATTCGATGCACAGCCGCGCCCAGGGCTCGATCTTCAGCCGGTCGTAGGCGATGTCGCCCTCGCAGTCCTCGCAGCGGCCGTAGCGCCCCTCCTGCAGCCGCAGCAGCGCGGCGCCGACCTCGCTCAATTCGGCGCGCGCGCGCTCCGCGCGCCCCAGATCGAGCTCGCGCGCGGCTTCGCGGTGCTTGACGTCGTCGCTGTCCGCGGTCAGCAGGGCGTGCGCGTGCTCCACGCGCGAGAGACCGCCCTGCTGTTCCCGCAGCAGGCGCTCCAACTCCTCGTGCCGCAGCCGCAGCGTGGTTTCCAGCAGTGCGCGCTGGCCGGGTGTCAGGTGCGAGCTCATCGTCAGCCTCCTTGATCGTGTTCGACGCGATTCCTGCGTGCTTTCCATTCTCCACCATGCCCTCCGGACGCCGCGCGGCGTCGGACGACAATGCCGCGCCGCCCCGCTGTCACCCCGTCCCGCCCCCGCCCATGCTGCTGAACTTCGCCGACTTGCGCGCGAGTGCGCGCCGCCGCCTGCCGCGCTTCGTCTTCGACTACCTCGACGGCGCGGCCGAGGACGAGCGCTGTCTGCACCGCAACGCCGCCGCGCTGGAACGCCTTCACCTGCAGCCCACCTGCCTGCGCGACACCGCCGAGGTCGATACCGCGGTCGAGGTCTTCGGCGCGCGCTGGGCCGCACCCTTCGGCGTCGCGCCGATCGGCCTGTGCGGCCTCGTGCGGCCCGGCGGCGACCTGCTGATGGCGCGCGCCGCCGCCGCCGCAGGCCTGCCCTACATGCTCTCGACCGCCTCCAATGCGCGCCTGGAGGCGGTGCGCGAGGTCGCGGGCGCGGCGCCGCAATGGCTGCAGCTCTACGTGATGGGCGAGCGCGGCATCGCCGAGCAGATGGTCCGCCGCGCCAGGCAGGCGGGCTTCGGCGCGCTCGTGCTCACCGTCGACGTGGCCGTCAGCGGCATGCGCGAGCGCGACGTGCGCAACGGCTTCGCCCTGCCCTTCCGGCCCGGGCCGGCAATGCTGCTGGACATGCTGCTGCACCCCGGCTGGGCGTTTTCGATGCTGCGTCACGGTGCGCCGAATTTCGTCAACCTCACCGAGGACGGAACCGCAGGCAGCGCCGCTTCGCAGGCGGCGATGCTCGCGCGCACGATGGACCGCAGGCTCGGCTGGGAGAGCCTGACGTGGCTGCGCCGCCTCTGGGCCGGCCCGCTGCTGCTCAAGGGCGTGTTGCATCCGGAGGACGGGCGGCGCGCCCTGAAGCACGGTATCGACGGGCTCATCGTCTCCAACCACGGTGGGCGCCAGCTCGACGCGGTGCCGGCCAGCGTGAGCGCGCTGCCGGCGGTGCTCGACGCCGTCGACGGCCGCATTCCGGTCTTCGTCGACAGCGGCTTTCGCCGCGGCAGCGACGTCGTGAAGGCACTGGCGCTGGGTGCCAAGGGCGTCTTCGTCGGGCGCCCGGTGGTCTTCGGCATGGCCGCGCACGGCGAAGCCGGCGCGCGCGGCGCGCTCGACCTGTTCGCCACCGAACTGCAGCGCACGATGATCCTGCTCGGCGCGCCGCGCATCGCCGATATCGAGCGCGGCCACGTCGTTCGGGCCGATCCCCACGCCTGAACCCCGCGCCTGATCCCGACGGTCGACTGCCGGTGCACGGCGGTCGGCACGCTGTCGCCGCACGCCCCGGTTCGATCCCTTCATCTTCGAAACACGCTCAGCCCGCGGCCCTGCCGGCGTCGTGCGCGGCGAGCCGTTCGCGCATCGCCTTGACCTCGAGGTAATGCGCGGTCGTGTCGCGGCCGAGGGCGACCGAACCCAGCGCCGATCCCGCGGCGTCGAGCACCAGGCCGAAGCTGAAGTCGACGTAGAGCCGGCGCCCGTCCTTGTGCAGTGCGCGCGTCGTGCGCACGGCGTTGCCGCCGCGCGTGCGCCCCGACTCGATCGCACGCTCGTAGGCCGCCCAGTGCGGCGCGCGCAGGCGTTCGGGGATGATCACGTCGAGGCTGCGGCCCGTCACCTCGGCGGCGGCGAAGCCGAACACCGCCTCGGCCCCCGCATTCCAGTGCCGGATCAAGCCCTCGCGGTCGGCGAACACGACGGCATCAGGCAACTGCTCGGCGATCGCGGCGAGCAAGCGCAGTCTCTCTTCCTGCATCGGGCTTCTCCTGGCGCGCGCGGCCGGCATTCGCGCCGCGCGCCGTGGTTGGTCGATCGGCGGGCGCGGCGCCGCAGAGCACTTCGGCAACCCGCGCCTGCAGCACCGGCAACACCTCACCCTCGAACCAGGGATTGCGCAGCAGCCAGCGGTTGTTGCGTGGGCTCGGGTGCGGCAGCACCAGTTGTCGCGGCCAGTTGCGGCGCCAGTTGCGCACGGCCTCGGTGATCGTTCGGCGGCGCGCCATCCCCTCGTCGGCGGCGTCGTAGCAAGCCTGCGCGTGGCCGCCGATGACGACCGTCAGTTCGATCTGTTTCAGCGGCGCGAGCAGGCGCGCGCGCCAGCGCCGTTCGCACTCCGGCAAGGGCGGGAGGTCGCCCGAGCGCCCGGTGCCCGGGTAGCAGAAGGCCATCGGCACGATGGCGACCAGGCGCGCGTCGTAGAAGGTCTCGGGCGAGAGGCCGAGCCAGGCGCGCAGCCGCTGCCCGCTGGCGTCGTCGAACGGGATTCCGCTCTCGTGCACCTTGCGCCCCGGCGCCTGCGAGGCCAGCAGCAACCGCGCCGCGGGATGCGCCTGCAGCACCGGCCGCGGCCCCAGCGGCAACTGCGCCGCGCAGGCCGTGCACGCGCGTACCTCGCGCAGCAACCGGGCGAAGGGCGTCACGCTCGAGCCTGCTCCTGCAGCATCTGCCGCAGCACGACGGCGTTGTTGTGTTCCTCGTCCCTGGCGGAGTAGACCAGCGTCAGCTTCCCGTGCCGCGCGAGCTCCTTCAACTCCGCCCACGCCGCGCTGGCCTCGAGTTCCTTGCGGTAGCGGCTGCGAAACTCGTCGAACTTCGCCGGCTCGTGGCCGAACCACTTGCGCAGTTCGGTCGACGGGCCGACGTCCTTCAGCCACGCGTCGATCCGCGCTTCGTCCTTGGATACCCCACGCGGCCAAAGCCGGTCGACGAGCACGCGCTTCCCGTCCGCCTCGGCGGGGGCCTCGTAGGCGCGCTTGAGCAGGATGTGCATGATGTTCTCCCCATTGCGCGGACGCCGCGTCGCCGGGGCCGCCCCGCCGCGCATCGAATCCGGCATGCGCATCGTGCGCCGGCCGGCGCGGGCGTGCGCCACGGTGCCGAATGAACATCGTGGGCGGTAGGGTCACGCCTGTCGTCGATCTCGAGTCGATCTCGATGTCGGTTCCCACCCGCGTGTATCGTTCCGACGAATGATGCACATGCAAGCTCCACGGCATACTGGCGGGCGAACGCCTTGCCCCGTCGCGAGGCTCGCCGTCTGGCTGACCGGCATTTGCGCCGTGACACTCTTCAGCGGTCTGGCGATCTACTTGGCGCCGCTCGAACCCGGCATCCTCGCCCTGCAGCTGGCATTCACGCCGCGGGCCTTCGGCAGCATCATCCACGCCTGGCCGCCGGAGCATCTGGCGCGATACCGGGCGCATCTGCCGGTCGACGGCCTGCTGCTCCTGGCCTACGGTGCGTTCGGCTTCCTGCTGGCCACGCGAACGGCGCTTTTCTCGGCCTCCCGCGCAGGGCTCGGACGCCTGGCCGCCTGGACGCTGCCGCTGGCCGCCGCGTTCGATGCGATGGAGAACGTATTGCATGCGTGGCTCACCGCTGCGCCGCGCTTTGGCGTTCCGCTCGCCTATGCCGTGTCCGCGTCGGCGTCGGCCACGAAGTGGATGCTCCTCCTCGTCTTCGGCGGCCTCGTCCTCCATGGGCTGCTGACCCGGGTGAAGGTTTGATCCCACCTGAACGCCAGGCGCTGGACGCACCGGCTCTGAAGTTTCCCGCCGTTTTCTGCGCGTTCGCGCAGCGGGGCTGAGCCTAGGCGGCGCGTGCCTCGGCCGCAGCCGGCATCGATGCCTGGGCACGCCGCGCCAGCCGCGCCCAGCCCTCGTCGATCTCGCCCTGCAGCGCCCGCACGTCGGCCGGGCGCAGATTGCGGTAGCGGCGTTGCACCGCGAGGTACTCTGCGATCGGACGCGAGGGCGTCTCGCTGTTCAACGTCCAGCGCACGCCGTCCTCCACTTCCACCAGCGGGAAGGCACCGCTTTGCACCGCCAGGCGCGCGGCGCCGAGGGCGCCGTCGTCGGCCAGGCCCCAGCCGTCCAGGCAGGGGATGAGCAGCGTGATCAGGCGCAGCCCGCGCATGGCCTTGGCCTTGGCGACCTTGCGGCGCAGGTCGGCGAGGTAGGCGACGCTTGCGGTGGCGACGTAGGGCACGCCGTGCGCGGCCATGATCTCGGTGAGGTTCTTCTTGCGTGTGGTCTTGCCCGCCGGGGTCGAGCTCGTGTAGGCGAAGCGCGGCGTCGAAGAGGACTTCTGCGCGCCGGTGTTCATGTAGCCCTCGTTGTCGAGGCAGAAGTAGAGGATGTTCTCGTTGCGCTCGGCCGCCGAGGACAGGCACTGCAGCCCGATGTCGTAGGTGCCGCCGTCGCCGGCGAGCACGATCACGGTCGTCTCGTGCCGGCCTTGCGCGTCCAGCGCGCGGCGCAGGCCCGAAGCGGCTGCGGCGCTGGCCTCGAGCGTGGGCTGGTAGACGGGAATGCGCATCGAGCTGAAGGGCTGCGGCCCGGCGATGATCGCCATGCACGAGGGCGGCACCACCGCCATGGTGTCGGGGCCGAGCACGGCCAGGATGTGGCGCAGCGTGATCGGCTCCGAGCAGCCGGGGCAGGCTGCATGGCCCGAGCACAGCAGGTCGTCCTCGCGCCGCGGCACGGCCAGAAGGGTGTTGTCGATCATCGTCCTATCCCTCAACGAACCCAGTGCGACTCGGGCTGCGGTTCGGTCTGCAGCACTTCACCGACGAAGCGCGCGACGTGTTCGGGCGGCACGTTGACGCCGCCGACGCCGGCCAGGCAGCCGTGGATGCGCGGTGCGCCGTCCATGCCGTAGAGTGCCGCGCGCAGCTCCTGGTGCAGCACGCCGCCGATGCCCGGCGAGTGATTGCGGTCGAGCACGATGACGTCGCGCGCGCCGGCCAGCGCCGCGCGCAAGGCATGCACCGGCAGCGGCCGGAAGAGGCGCAGCTTGACGAGGCCGACTGCCTGGCCGGCCTCGCGCATGGCGTCGATGGCGTCGCGCGCGGTTCCGGCCATGCTGCCCATGGTGACGACGACGGTTTGCGCGCCGTCACAGCGGTAGCGCTCGACGACCCCGTGGCTGCGCCCGGTGAGCTCGGCCCAGGCGCGGTCGGCCTGTGCGGCCAGCTCGGGCACCTCGGCCATCGACTGCTCGATCGCCTGCCGATGGCGGAAGAACATGTCCTGCGAGATCACGTTGCCCCAGGACGAAGGGCTGGCCGTGTCCAGGCGCTGCCTGGGTGCGAACGGCGGCAGGTAGGCGTCGGCCAGGGCCTGTGCGGGCACCGAAACCGGCTCGAGCGAATGCGAGACGTAGAAGGCGTCGAGGTTGACCATCGCCGGAACGAGCACCTGCTCGGCAACGCGGTAGGCCTGCAGCACCGTGTCCAGCGCCTCCTGCGGGCTCTCGACGTAGTACTGGATCCAGCCGGTGTCGCGCTGCGCCAGGCTGTCGGTGTGGTCGGGCCAGAAGGCCCAGGGCGAGGCCACCGTGCGGTTGACGTTGGCCATGACGATGGGCGCGCGCGCGCCGGCCGCGTAGTGCAGCAGCTCGTGCATCAGCAGCAGGCCCTGCGAGGCGGTGGCGGTGAAGACGCGCACGCCGGCAAGCGAGGCCGGGATGCAGGCCGACATCACCGAGTGCTCGGACTCGGGCGTGAGCACCTCCGCGTCGAACTCGCCCGCGGCCTGGAACTCGGTGATCTTCTCCAGCACCGGCGTCTGCGGCGTGATCGGGTAGACCGGCACCACCTTCGGCCGGGCCAGCCTGGCGGCCCAGGCGACGGCGTGGTTGCCGGTGAGCAGCAGGGTTCGGGCTTCGGTGTTCACTTGCTGTCCTCGCTCATCGCCATCGACCCCGTCGGGCACTCGCGCACGCAAACGCCGCAGCCCTTGCAGTAGTCGGTGTTGACGGTGTAGCCCAGGCCCACGCGCTCGATCGCCAGATCCGGGCAATAGATGACGCAGTGGTCGCAGTTGATGCAGGTGCCGCAGGAGAAGCAACGCGTCGTCTCGGCCAGCGCCTGCGCCAGCTCGAGCCCGAGCTGCACTTCGCCCTCGTCGGCGATGCGCTCGGCCGCCCCGCGGCGCGGCGATTCGACACGCGCGCGCCTGGGGTGGTAGTGCTGGCTGATCGCCGACAGCGGCACCACCGGCTCGTCGCCGTCGTCGTCGAGGACCAGCGCCGGCCCGCTGGCACCCAGGCCGCGCTCGCGCAGGCTGCGGTCGATCGCCAGCGCCGCGCGCTTGCCCATGCCGACGGCTTCGGTGACGAAGCGCGCCATGCTCGCCAGATCGCCGCCGGCCCAGACCTTGCCGTCGCTGGTGGCGCCTGCCGTCGCCGTCCACAGCAAGGCGCCTTCGCGGCGCAGGCCCACACCCAGGTCGTCCAGGCGCGGATCCTGACCGATCGCGGTGACGACCGCGTCGACGGCGATCTCGAACGCGCTGCCTTCGATCTCGGTGAGCGTGAAGCGCCCGCGTTCGCTGCCGGGCTCGAAGCGCACGCGCACGCATTCGAGCGCGAGGCGACTGTCGCCGCCGGGAGCCTTCTCGCGCGCGACGCGCAGCATGGCGCCGTTGACCAGCGTGATGCCTTCTTCCAGCGCCTCGACGACCTCCTCGGGCTGCGCCGGCATCTGGGCCCGCTGCTCCAGCGCCAGCAGCGTCACCTCGTGGCCCTGGCGCCGCGCGCTGCGCGCGACGTCGATCGCGGCGCTGCCGCCACCGATCACGAGCACGCGCGCGCCCAGCGCAGGCGGCGTGCCGCGGCTGCAGGCGGCAAGGTAGCGTGCGCCGTCCAGCGCCCAGTCGTGGTCGCCGGCGAGCGCCGGCAGTCGCTTGGGCTGCTGCGCGCCGAGCGCGACGAAGACGGCGTCGTGCGCGGCGACGATCCCGGCGAAGGCTTGCTCGCCCTGCACCGGATGGTTCAGGCGCACGTCCACGCCGAGCGCGACGATGCGCGCGATCTCGCCGTCGAGCACGCGGCGCGAGAGGCGGTAGGCAGGGATGCCGTGGCGCATGACGCCGCCGAGCGCGTCGCTGCCCTCGTACAGCGTCACCGCGTAGCCGATGCGTCGCAACTGGTAGGCGGCCGACAGGCCAGCCGGCCCGCCGCCGACGATGGCCACGCGGCCGGCGGCCGCGCTCGCCGCCGCTTGCGGCATCCAGCCCGCGTCGAGCGCGGCGTCGCCGATGAAGCGCTCGAGCCGGCAGATCGACAGGGCCGCGTCGTACTCGGCGCGGTTGCAGGCGCTTTCGCAGGGGTGATGGCAGATGCGTCCGGCGATCGCCGGGAAGGGGTTGTGGCGCATCAGCGTCTGCCAGGCGCCATGGAAGTCGTTGTTGCGCGCCTGGCCGATCCAGGTCGCGATCTCCCCGTTGACGGGACAGGCCTGGTGGCACGGTGAAGGTGCGAAGAGGTGCCGCGGCGTCGCCGCACGCCAGGTGCCGGTGTGGATGCCTTCGGTTGTGCCGGTGGTCCAGATCGGCGGCACGGGCAGCGGGGCGTTCATGGGTTCACCTCCTGCAGCAGGCTCGCCGCCGCCTGCCATCCGCTGCGTGCCGCGGCGATGTTCTCGTCGTGCAGGCGCGGCGACATCTCGACCAGCGTGCGCTCCAGCACTTCGGGCGTGGGCGCCTGCAGCGTGCAGGCAAGTGCCCCGAGCAGCGCCGAATTGACGATGCGACCGAGGCCGTGCTCGCGCGCGATGCCCAGGCCGTCGATCGGCAGCACGCGCCGCCCCGGCAACACGGCGGCGAAGTGCGCGCTCTCGCGCCCCGAGTTGACGACGATCAGCGTGCGCTCGTGCGCGCACGCCAGCAGCCGCCCCTCCAGCAGGCTGGCATCGAAGCACAGGATCGCATCGGCCTGTTCGATGTCGCAGCGCACGCGGACCGGACGGTCGTCCACGCGCAGGTAGGAACTGACCGGCGTTCCGCGGCGTGCTCCGCCATAGCTGGCAAAACACTGCACCTGCAGGCCCTGCGCGAAGAAGGCCGCGGCGAGCAGGTTGCCCGCGGTCTGCGCGCCCTGCCCGCCACGGCCCTGGATGATGATCTGGCGCATGCGCTCGACTCCTTGCCCGCGCTGCTACGTGGTTCATGGGGCGGATGCACCGCGCACCCTGGCGCGGACCCGCCCGCCCTTCGCTGTACTCGTGACCTCGACCTCGCGCGCTCGCCGGCCTGCGGCGGCGAGCGCGGGCGCTCAGCCGTGCAGCGCGTCGTACTTCGCCTGCAGTTCCTCGGGCGTCTCGACGTGGTCGGGATCCTGCACGATGCAGTCCGCCGGGCACACGAGCTTGCACTGCGGCTCGTCCTCGGCGCCCACGCATTCGGTGCAGCGGTCGGGGTCGATGATGTAGATCGGATCCCCCGCGCTGATCGCTTCGTTCGGGCACACGGGCCGGCAGGCGTCGCAGGCGGTGCAGGTGTCGAGGATGATCAGTGCCATGGTCTTGCTCCTGTGATGCGACGCGCGCGGCGTCTCGAGGTCGGGGCCGCCAGGCCGGGCGTGCCCCGACGCTGTGGGTTCAGGCCGCCGCGGCCTCGAGCGCGTTCAGCTTGGCGTGACGGAACGCGCCCCAGAGCGCCGCGCCGATGGCGCCGGCGTAGATCGAATCGGGGTGCGAGCGCACCTCGACGTTGACCTTCTCGTTGACCATCTCCTCCTGGATCGCGGCGAGCAGGCCGCCGTCCAGCGCCAGGCCGCCGGTGAGCAGCGTGACGCCGCTTTTCACGCCCGTCACCTTGAGCAGCTTGACGATGCGCGAGGCCATGGAGACGTGGATGCCCTTGAGGATGTCGGGCGTGGAGATGGCGCGGCTGACCATGTTGATGACGTCGGTCTCGGCGAGCACGGCGCAGATCGAGCTCACCTTCTCCGGGTCCTTGGCCGACTTGGAGAGCTCGCCGATGTCCTCCACCGCCACGCCCAGGTAGCGCGCGATGTTCTCGAGGAACTGGCCCGAGCCGGAGGCGCACTGGCTCGTCATCTTGTAGGCCAGCACCTTGCCGCGCTCGTCGATGCTGATGGCGCGGCCGTTGAGCGCGCCGATGTCGACCACGGCGCGCGCCTCGGGGTCGAGGTAGACGCCGCCGCGCGCGTGCGTGGTCATCGAATAGAAGTGGCCGGTGGAGAACTTGACGTTCTCGCCCTCGCCGGTGGTGGCCACGTAGGCGACGTCCTCGGGCTTCACGCCCGCGTCGGCGAGCACGGCCTCGTAGCCCTCGCGCGCCAGCGTCATCGGGTCGCGGCGGCGGATGCGCTCGCAGCGCTTGGCCAGCCACTCGATGCGGCCGTCGTCGTGGGTGCGAAAGAGCACGGACTTGACGGCGCCGGAGCCGATGTCGATACCGATCGTGATGGTCATGATCTCGATGTCTCCTGCTCGGGTTGGGGGGCGGGGGCTCAGGCGCGCGCCTCGGCGGTCTTGCCTTCCTCGACCACGGCGCGCCAGGCGAAGGTCGCGCCACCGAGCGCGCCGGTGTAGATCGAGTCCGGGTTGATGTTGAGCGTGAGGTCGCCGTAGTTCTCCTTCACGAGCTCGAGCAAGGCCTTCACCGCGGCCTCGTTCTTGGCCACGCCGCCGGTGAAGGTGAACTCGTTGCGGATGCCGCCCGAGCGCGCGAGGATGGACATGGCGCGCAGGATGATGGAGCGGTGCAGGCCGGCCATGATGTCCTCGCGCTTGTCGCCCAGCGCCAGGCGGTCGCGCAGCTCGGCGCCGGCGAACACCGTGCAGGTGCTGTTGATGCGCACGGCCTTGGTGCTCTTCATGGCCAGCGGGCCGAGCTCGTGCAGGCCCATGTTCATCTCGTCGGCGATGTAGCCCAGGTAGCGCCCGCAGCCCGCGGCGCAGCGGTCGTTCATCTGGAAGCTCTCGACGATGCCCGCCGGGTCGACCTGGATCGCCTTCGTGTCCTGGCCGCCGATGTCGAGCACGGTGGCCGTGCCCGGGTACATGACGTGCGCGCCCAGGCCGTGGCAGAGGATCTCGCTGCGCACGTGCTCCTTGGAGAAGGGCAGCCGCGCGCGGCCGTAGCCGGTGCCGACGATGTAGGTCTCCTCCATCTCGGTGTCCAGCACCTGCTTGATCGGGTCCGAGACGGCCTCGCGCTTGCCCTGCGTCTGCGGCAGCGCGATGAAGGTGCGGTCCAGCGCGGCGAGCAGGTGGCGGCGCACCGAGTCGGCGTAGACGCGGTTCTCGACCTCGATGATGGAGCGGTCGAAGAGGTTGAGCAGGTAGTCGTAGGGCATGCCCATGGACTTGGCGACCTCCTCGCCGATGGCCAGGTACTGGCTGCCGGCGATGTCGCGGAAGAAGTCGCTCTTGCGCCGCGCGCCGGGCGCGAAGAGCTCGGGCGCCTCGGCCGTGAGGCGCTTGAAGACCTCGGTCAGCGCCTCGCCCACCGGGCCTTCGAACTTCGAGTTCTCGAGGTTGCGGTTGCAGGTGGCCTCGAGGTCGGCGAGCTGCTCGAGGTACTGCTCGGCGCGGAAGTCGCGCTCGAGCTGGGCGATGAAGTCGTCCAGCGCACCGTTGAGCGCGCCGCTTTGCTGCAGCGCGCCGCGAAAGAGCTGGAAGCGGCCGTTGATCAAGGCCTCGGTCTTGGCCACCGTGGCCGCGGTGTCGTAGTTGGAGCGGGAGTTGGTGATCCCGCGGCCGAGGACGTTCTGGTTCTCGTCGACGACCACCGCCTTGGTGGTGGTCGAGCCGAGGTCGATGCCGATGAAGCAGCGCATGGGTGTCTCTCCTCGTGCAGCGCGTTGTCAGTGGGCACCGGCCAGGCTGGCCGTGCGCTTCTGCTTGACCATCTGGAAGTAGCTCTCGAGCCGGTTCTTGACGTTGGCCGCCGAGAAGTAGCGCGGGTCGACGAGATCGGTCTCGATGAAGGCCGCGGGCTTGCCGGTGCGCTTCTCGACTTCGCGCAGGATGAGCAGCTGCCCGGCGGAGAAGCTGTTGCAGCTCTTGATCGAGTTGATGAGCAGCCCGTCGGCCTGGTAGTCCTCGATGTACTTGCAGATCATGTCCACGCGCGAGGGCAGGTTCAGGTTCGTGTAGCAGCCCAGGCAGTACTCGGCCAGCGACTCCAGGGGATGGTCGGGGTCGTGGCGGAAGCCGAAGTCGTAGAGGCCGCCGACCTTGGCGTAGGTCGAGGACACGACCACCGCGCCCTCGTCGTAGAACATCTTCCAGAAGTCGCGGAAGTGCGTCCAGTTCGGCGGGCCTTCGACGATGAGGCGGTACTTCTCCTCGCCCATGTCGCCGTCGGGCGTGACCGGGCCCTTGCCCAGGCGCACGCGCTCCTCGATCTCGCCGCGCAGCACGCTGTAGTACTGCGTGGCCTCGGGCGTGCCGCGGAAGGCGGTGAAGATGGGGCCGATGTAGTAGACGGCGCCGAAGTAGCCGTCGATGGGGCTGGGGCGGTTCTTCGCCGACTGCAGCACCTTGACGAGGTCTTCCTCGGCCTTGGCCGACTCCTTCATGTACTGGCGCAGGCGGTCGATGTCGAACTTCACGCCCGAGACGCGCTCCAGCGTCGGGATGACCTCCTCCTTGAGCTGGCGCACGACGTAGTCGCGCATGTTGGGCGCGATCTTGCCCTCGCCCTGGTAGGGCACGTGCAGCATGACGGTCTCGCAGCCGTACTTGTGGCGGATGAGCTCGAACCACTTCATGAAGGTGAAGCAGCCGGTGTAGCTCAGCAGCAGCACGTCCGGGCGCGGCAGCGGATCGCCCGTGGGGCCGATCTCGCCGCCCTGCATCATGCCCAGGTCCGCCTTCACGTAGGTGCAGACGTCCTCCGAGTGACCGTCGCGCTCGGCGTCCATGATGAACTTGCCGCTCTTCTTGCGCATGCCGTTCTGCAGCGCGTTCGTCTCCGGCAGGCTGCGCGCGAAGTCGAAGCACATCAGCAGCTCGTTGAGGTTGCCGGGCACGAAGGTCGCCGAGACCTTGCGGTTGTTGGCGTGCGCGGTGGCGAGCTCCATGTAGTTCTTGTTGATGAGCTCCTTCTGCAGCCACATCGCGTCTTCCTTCTGGACGACGGGCTTCTTGGCGGCCGCGGCTGCGGGCTTGGGCGTCACGGGGGTGTTCATGCGTGTCTCCGGTGGCGTTCGTCGTGGACCTGCGGTGCCGGCGCTCAGGCGGCGTTCCAGAGCTTGATCGAGTCGGCGAAGGTGCCGGCCTGCTCGCGCACGGGCGCCATCTGGCCGGTGTTCTCGGCGTACTTGAAGGCCGTGTAGGGCACGCCGTGCCTGGCCATCACGTCCTGCAGCATCGGGCGCTCGAGCAGCGCCGGGTCGCAGAAGGAGGGCGCGGCGAAGATCACGCCCTCGGCGGCACGCTGCTTCACCTGGCCGAGCAGGAACATGCCCTTCTCCTCGCGCGTGGCGTCGTACTTGGCGGCGGTGGCGGCGCTGCGGTGCAGGAAGGCCTTGGCCAGCTCCTCCAGCGGCTTGCCGTCGGTGGGCACGTCGTCGAGCAGCCAGCGCGTGACGAGCATGAAGTCGTCGTCGACGATGTAGCAGCCGGCCATCTCGACCGACTTGATGAGCGCCAGCGGCGGCTGCTCGCAGAAGCTGCCGTTGATGACCACGCGCGCGTTGTCGCGCTTGGGTCGCGTCACCTGCTCGGCCGCGGCGAGGTAGTCGCGCACGAGCTGCGTGTGCTCCTCCACCGGCAGCACCATGCCCGCGCGCAGCAGCAGGTAGACCTCGGAGGTCGGCGCCTGCCACGGCTTGGCCGCGCGGTAGGCGTAGAGGTCGCGGATCGCCTGCCGGTTCTGGTTGTAGACGGCGATCGAGGCGTTGAGCTCGGCGTCGGTGATGGGGCTGCCGCGCAGCCGGCCGAGGTCTTCGCGGATGTGCTGCATCTCCTCCTGGTAGAAGATGCCGCCGACGTTGTCCTTGTAGTTCTGCGGCACGTCGACGTAGCGCACGTACTTGTCCTTGAACAGCATCTGCCACATCCCCGAGAGGTTGCGGATGACGTCGCAGATGCTCGGGAAGAGCATGCCGTCCAGGCAGTCCAGGCGGCCGGTGAGGCCGAGCTCGATGGTCGAGCGCGGGATGCGGCAGATGTAGCTCTGGTAGTAGGCGTCGCCCTGGATGACCTCCATCTGGTCACCCCCGCCCAGGATGCCCACCGCCAGCATCCCTGCCGCGTGGATCAGTTCGCGCGGGACGTAGACCGGCATGTAGCCGATCGCCTTGCGGCCGGGAACGGCCGCCTTCCACTGCTTCACGCAGTCGAAGTGCAGGTCTTCGAACAGCGCCTCGCAGCGCTGCACGATGCGGCTGACTTCGGGCAGGGGTGTGCTCATCAACGGTGCTCCCAGGTTGGTGCGCGCTTGGCGAGGAAGGCGCCCAGCCCCTCGTTGGCGTCGCGGGTTCGCATCAGGCTCTGCAGGTAAAGGGTTTCGACGCGCGCGAGGTCCGCGCGCAACGCGGCCAGGCGCGGCGCGCGCACGGCCTGCATCGCGTGCGCGAGGGCCGCGGCGCTGCGCGGCGCCAGGTGTTCGTCGAAGTAGGCCAGGGCCGCGGCCACCGGGTCCTCGGCCAGCTCCTGCACGAGGCCGAGCTGGTACGCGCGCTGGCCGTCGATGCTGCGCCCCGAGCACAGCAGATCCTCGGCGGCGACGGCGTTCATGCGCCAGGGCAGCAGGCAGCTCGCCGCCGGCGCGAAGACGCCGAGCTTGATCTCGGGCTGGCCGAACTGCGCCGTGGGCGCAGCGAAGATCGGCCCGCCGGCGAGCGCGATCTCCAGGCCGCCGCCCAGGCACTGCCCGCGCACGGCCACGAGCACCGGCACGCGATAGCCGGCCAGCGTGAGGATGAGCGCGTGCAGCGAGGCGAGCATGGCCGCGCAGCGGTCGGCCAGGTGCTCCTCGACGCTGGCGCCGAAGCTGAAGTGCGGGCCTTCGGCGTCCAGCAGCACGCCGCGCAGCGCGGCGTGCGCGCCATGCGCGTCCAGCGCCGCCTGCAGCGCGCCGATCATCTCGGCGTCGCAGATGTTGGCCTTGGGCCGCGCCAGCGTGAGGCGCAGCAGCGCACCGTCACGCTCGAGCGCAACCTTCAGCGGGCTGGCGGCCGCCTCAGCCATGCTTCTTCACCTTCGGCTGGATCTCGTCGTGCAGGCTGCCGACCCAGGACTGGCCCGCGGCCAGCTTCTGGCGCAGCAGCACGAAGTCGACCTCGCGGTCGTCCTTGGGGCCGTCGTTGAAGGCGGTGAAGCCCGCGCGCGCCTCGGTCACCATGTTCAGCGCCAGCCAGGCGCGCGAGTTCTCCTTGTTGCGGTTCCAGGCGTCGAGCTTGGGCTTGCGCAGTTCCTCGAGCGACTTGGTCGTGCAATCGGGGAAGGTGAGCAGGATCTTGGCGCACAGCTCCTCGACCTTGGCGTCGAGCATGGAGAGGTCGACCGTGCCCTTCTTCATGAGCGCCTTGCCTTCCTCGAGCGCGGCGCCGGTCTTGGCCTCGCCGTAGACGTTGCGGCCGAACTCGTCGACCATGCGCTGCGTCTCCACCAGCGGGTTGGCGACGAACTTGCCGTCGACCTTGAGCGCCGGCACGATGTCGGTGAGCATGCCCATCTGGTAGGCCTTGTGCGCGCTGAAGGGCTCGCACAGCACGCAGGCGGCCATCGCGCGCTCGGCGCCGATGACCACGGGCAGGAAGTCGGTGGCGCCGCCGATCGGGGCCGAGCCGTGCTTGGGACCGGCCTGGCCGTAGCGAGCGAGGTCGGAGGAGACCGAGAAGTCGCAGGCCATGCCGATCTCCTGGCCGCCGCCGATGCGCATGCCGTTGACGCGGCAGATGACGGGCTTGTCGCAGCCGATGATGGCGCTCACCATGTCGTTGAAGAGCCGCATGTACTGGCGGTACTCCTGCGGGTGGCCGGCGTAGTACTCGGCGTACTCCTTGGTGTTGCCGCCGGTGCAGAAGGCCTTGTCGCCGGCGCCGGTGAAGACCACGCAGGCCACATCGCGCGCATTGCTGGCGGCACGGAAGGCGAGGATCACGCCCTTCACCATGTCGGTGGTGTAGCTGTTGTACTGGCTCGGGTTGTCGAGCGTGATCCAGGCGTGATAGAGGCCGGGGACGACTTCGCCGTTGGGCAGCTTGGCCGGGCGCTTCTCGTACCGTACGCCGGGCCGGCTGATGTCGTCCACCAGGTCGTGGTTCTTGAACTCGCGTTGCGGCTGGGTGGTGGGGGCATTCATCGGTCGTTCTCCAGGTCGGGTTCGAAAAGGTCGGGATTCGGATGCGGCCTGGCGGCTGCGCTCCGCGGCGCGCGGCCGCCGCCACGCGCCTGGGGCCCCGGGTTCAGGGCACCATCACGGCACGTCGCGTGATCTCGCGATCATGGACGGCCTTGAAGACATCGTTGATGCGGTCCAGCGGATGCGTCTCGACGAAGGGCGCCAGGCGCACGCGCCCGTCGAGGACCAGGTCCAGGGCCGCAGGGTAGTACTCGGGCGGGCAACCCCAGTTGCCGATGGCGCGCGCGTCGAAGGCCATCAGGTTGGAGAGGCGCACTTCCACCTTGTCCATGGTGAAGCCCACCACCGACAGCGTGGCGCCGTGCACGAGCAGGTTGAAGGCGCTGGTCTGGCCCGCCGCCGTGCCCGAGCATTCGAAGATCTTCCACTCGGTGCTGCGCAGGCCGGCGCTGCGCGCGAACTCGGCGATCGCCTTCTTCAGGCCCTTGGCGTCGTAGTCGCGCGCGTTCAGCGCCAACGCCGCGCCGCCCTCGTCCTTGGCCGAAGCGAGCTTGCGTGCGTCGACATCGATGGCCACCACCTGCGCGCCGAAGGCGCGCGCCACCTGCACGCAGTAGCCGCCGACCCCGCCCACGCCGTTGACGATGGCCAGGTCGCCGGGCTCGACGCCGGCGCGGCGCACTGCCTGGTAGGGCGTGGTCAGCGCATCGGCGACGATGGAGACCTGCGCCAGCGTGAGGCCGGCCTTGGCCAGGCGCTCCTCGTCGACCGCGCACAGCCCGCGCGCAGGCACGACGATGTGCGAGCCGAAGCCGCCCTGGATGTCGTTGCCGGGCATCTTCTGGCTGCGGCAGATGGTGGCCTGGCCGCGCTTGCACAGATCGCACTCGCCGCAGGGCAGCACCGCCGGCACGATGACGGCGCGGTGCAGCCAGGCCTCGGCGCCGGCGCCCGCGGCGACGACGCGGCCGCTGATCTCGTGGCCCAGGGCCAGCGGCAGCGGCTGGTTGGTGCGCACGCCGTCGTAGTAGTAGCCCAGGTCGGTGTGGCAGACGCCGCAGCCGGCCACTGCCACCACCACCTCGCCGTCGCCGGCATGGGCGATGAAGTCCGCACGCTGCAGCGGCGCACCTGCAGCAGTGAACATCCAGCGGTGGGCGGCAATGCTCATCGAAAGGCTTCCTTCTCGAGTCGGGCTGCGCGCCATCGTGTGCCCCGCGGCTGCAGCGCTCGCGGCGCCGAAGCCACAGCCGGGGCGGGTTGACAGAACGCTAGCGCGTCATTACGGTATTGCAGTACTGATTTACCCGTTTGAGGGCATTCTCAGCCGTTTTTACGGCGACCGTTTGCGCTGGATCAGACGCATGCACGGCGCTCGCGGGTTCACTTGCAGGCATCGAACCGGAGGAGCTTCATGCCCCCTAAACCCCCCCAAGCGAGCACGTCCTCGCGCAGCTTCTCGCTGGCCATCGCCGGCAGCGGCGGCGCCGGCGTGATGACCGCTGGCACGCTGCTGCTCGATGCCGCCGCGCGTGCCGGCCTCTACGGCCTGATGGTGCGCACCAGCGGCCCGCAGATCCGCGGCGGTGAGGCCGCGGCGCTGATCCGCATTTCGCCGCAGCCCGTGGCGACCCTGGACGATCGCTTCGACGCCCTGCTCGCCGTCGATTGGCAGAACCTCAACCGCTTCGGCGACGAGATCCCGATCGCCGCGGGCAGCCTGCTCGTCGGCGACAGCGACGCGGGCGATGCGCCCGAGGTCTTCCTGCAGACCGGCGCACGCCTGGTCACGGTGCCGATGAAGAAGTCCGCCAAGGCCGCCGGCGGCGGCTGGGTGAACATGATCGTGCTCGGCCTGGCCGGCACGCTGGTGGGCCTGCCCGCGCAGGCGCTCGAGGACGCGCTGCGCGCGAGCTGGAAGCGCAGCGCCGAGGCCCTGGCCTCCAACGTCGCCACCCTGCAGCAGGGCATCGCCATGGCGCAGGGCATCGAGGGCGAGCGTCCGCAGCCGCTGGCCATCCCGGCCGGGGGCAGCGGCGCGGGCCGCTGGCTGATCTCGGGCAACGAGGCCGCAGGCTGCGGCGCGCTGCGCGGCGGCGTGCGCTTCGTCGCCGCCTACCCGATCACGCCGGCCACCGAGCTGCTCGAGTGGATGTCGCCGGCGCTCACGCGCATGGGCGGCAGCCTGCTGCAGGCCGAGGACGAGCTGGCCTCGGTGAACATGATCATCGGCGCTTCCTACGGCGGCGTGCCCTCGCTCACCGCGACCGCGGGCCCGGGGCTTGCCCTCATGACCGAGGCCATCGGCCTGGCGGTGGCCGCCGAGGTGCCGATCGTCGTCGTCGACGTCATGCGCGGCGGCCCCTCCACCGGCATCCCGGCCAAGAGCGAGCAGAGCGACCTCTCCTTCGCCGTCGACGGACTGCACGGCGACGCGCCGCGCCTGGTGCTGGCACCCAACAGCATCGCCGACTGCCTGGACACCGCCGAGTGGACGGTGCAGCTGGCCGAGGCGCTGCAGGCGCCGGCGATCCTGCTCTCCGACCAGTTCATGGGCCAGTCGCGCTCGGTCATCGACGCGCCCCGCAGCGAGGCGAAGCCGGCCGAGCGCCTGGTCGCCGAGGCCCACGCGCCGGGCTACCTGCGCTACCTCGACACGCCTTCGGGCGTCTCGCCCATGGCCATCCCCGGCACGCCGGGCGTGACCTACACCGCCGACGGCCTCGAGCACACCGAGCGCGGCATCCCCAGCAGCCAGGCGCGCGACCATGTCAAGCAGCTCGACAAGCGCCTGCGCAAGCTCGTGCAGTACGACTACGGCCCGCGCTGGGCCGACGTCGAGGGCGACGCCGACCTCGCCATCATCACCTTCGGCTCCACCACCGGCGCCGTGCGCGAGGCCATCGCGCGCGCCGCCGCGCAGGGCACGGCGCTGCGCCTGGTCTCGCTGCGCCTGCTCTCGCCGCTCAAGCCCGAGCTGCTCGCGCAGGCCTTGGCCGGCGTGCGCCAGGTGCTGGTCGTGGAGCAGAACCACAGCGGCCAGCTGCTGCGCTACCTGCGCAGCCGCTGCGACCTGCCCGGCCGTGCCAGCGGCCTGCATCGACCGGGTCCGCTGCCGCTGCGCCCCGGCGAACTGGCCGACGCCTTCATCGACTGGGCCACCGCCCACGCCCGCACCGGAGTGCCCGCATGAACGACATGACCGAAGCCGCCAAGCTCACCGCCGCGGATTTCAAGTCCGACTACAAGCCGGTCTGGTGCCCCGGATGCGGCGACTTCTCCGTGCTCGGCGCGATCACGCGCGCGCTGGCCATCATCGGCCGGCCGCCGCACGAGGTCGCCGTCGTCTCGGGCATCGGCTGCAGCTCGCGCATCCCGGCCTACACCACCTGCTACGGCTTTCACGGCGTGCACGGCCGCGCGCTGGCTGCCGGCGCGGGCCTGAAGGCCGCGCGTCCGGACCTGACGGTGCTCGTCACCGGCGGCGACGGCGACGGCTACTCGATCGGCGGCAACCACTTCATGCACGCCTGCCGACGCAACATGGACCTCACCTACATCGTGATGGACAACCATGTCTACGGCATGACCAAGGGCCAGGCCTCGCCCACCACCGAACCCGACTGGGACAACAAGCTCATGCCCGGCGGCACCGGCATCCGCTCCTTCCACCCCCTGGTGATCGCGCTGGCCGCCGGCGCCAACTTCGTCGCGCGCGGCTTTGCCGGCGATCCCAACGGCGCCGCCGAACTCATCGCGCAGGGCATCCGCCATCCGGGCTTCTCGTTCATCGAGATCCTGAGCCCCTGCGTCACCTTCCGCCCCGAGCAGCGCGCCTGGAAGGAGCACATCCACCGTGCCGCCGTGCCCGAGACCGACGATCCGGCGCGCGCGGCGCGCCGCCTCATGACCGACGACGGCTTCAACGTCGGCGTTCTCTATGCGGGCGAGCGCACGCCCTACGCCAAGAAGCCCGCCGCCAGCGCGACGCTGACGGAGATCGAAGAGGAGTTCGCGCTGTGACCCGCTTGCACAAGCCCGGTGCGCAGGCCGCGCCCAAGACCCTGACCGAGCTCATGGGCCAGGCCCTGACGATGGAGCGTGAAGCCGTGGCCCGCTACAACGAGCTGGCCGACATGATGGAGACGGCCAACAACCCCGAGGTGGCCGCCCTCTTCCGCAAGATGGCCGGCTACGAGCAGATCCACGTCAACCAGATCCTGGCCGACATGGGCTGGGCCGACGACGTCGTGGTGCCGCGCCAGAGCGGCTTCTGGAACACGCCCGAATCGCCCGAGGTCGTGCCCATCGAGGAGATGCACTATCTCATGCACCCCTGGCACGCGCTGCAGCTGGCGCTGGCCGCCGAGCAGCGCGCCGAGGCCTTCTTCGCCGAGCTCGCCGGCACCGCCGCGAGCGAGGCCGTACGCCAGGCCGCCGAGGAGATGCGCCAGGAAGAGGCCGAGCACGTCACCATGGTGCGCGCGTGGCTGGACAAGGTGCCCAAGCCCGACGACGACTGGGCCGACGACCCCGATCCGCCCCGCTACACCGACTGACCCCAACCACCGGAGATTCGCGCATGCAGACCTTGTTGCCCGACGGCTGGAAGGCCCCCATCGGCTATGCCAACGGCATCGCCGCACCCGCGGGCGCACGCATCGTCTTCATCGCCGGCCAGGTGGGCTGGAACGCGCAGCAGGTCTTCGAGAGCGAGGAACTGCTGCCGCAGTTCGGGCAGGCGCTGCGCAACATACTCGCGGTGCTCGCCGAAGCCGGCGGACGCCCCGAGCACATCTGCCGCATGACCGCGTACTGCTGCGACAAGCCCGGCTACCTGGCGGTGCGCAAACAGCTCGGCGCGGTCTGGCGCGAGCACATGGGCACGCACTACCCAGCGATGAGCATGATTTTCGTTTCCGACCTGCTCGACCATCCGGGCAAGATCGAACTCGAAGCGACAGCCGCGGTCCCAGCGGCCTGAGGCACCCGAACCTCGCCCTGCGCGGCCTTCGCGCGGCCCGATGCCGCACCGCTAAGATCGAGCCCCAATCACAACCAACCCGGAGACAAACCATGTCCTTGCATCGTCACACCCCGCTCACCATCGCCGCCCTGCTGGCCACGGCCCTTGCGGCCGGACCGGCTTCCGCCCAGGGCAGCGGCAAGCTGCGCGTGGGGCTGATGCTGCCCTACAGCGGCACCTATACGGCGCTGGCCACCGCGATCGAGAACGGCTTCCGGCTCTACGTCTCGGAGCAAGGCGACAAGCTCGGCGGGCGCGAGATCGAGTACTTCAAGGTCGACGACGAATCCGACCCGGCCAAGGCGGTGGACAACGTCAACAAGCTCATCAAGCGCGACAACGTCGACGTGCTCGTCGGCACGGTGCACTCGGGCGTGGCCATGGCCATGGCCAAGGTCGCCAAGGAAACGGGCACGCTGATGATCGATCCCAACGCCGGCGCCGATGCGGTGACGGGCCCGATGTGCGGACAGAACATCTTCCGCAGCTCGTTCTCGAACTGGCAGCCCGGCTACGCGATGGGTGCGGTGATGGCCAAGCGCGGCCACAAGAACGCGGTCACGATCACGTGGAAGTACGCTGCGGGCGACGAGTCGGTCAACGGCTTCAAGGAGGCCTTCACGAAGGCCGGCGGCAAGATCGTCAAGGATCTGACCTTGCCCTTCCCCAACGTCGAGTTCCAGGCCCTGCTGACCGAGATCGCCGCGCTCAAGCCCGACGCCGTCTATACCTTCTTCGCCGGCGGCGGCGCCGTCAAGTTCGTCAAGGACTACGCCGCCGCGGGGCTGAAGGACAAGATCCCGCTCTACGGCGCGGGTTTCCTCACCGACGGCACGCTCGAGGCCCAGGGCGCCGCGGCCGAGGGCCTGATGACCACGCTGCACTACGCGGACGCGCTCAACACGCCGCGCGACAACGCCTTCCGCCTCGCCTACGCCAAGACCTACAAGCTGCAGCCCGACGTCTACGCGATGCAGGGCTACGACGCCGCGCAGATGCTCGGCATCGGGCTGGCCGCGGTTCGCGGCGACGTCTCCAAGAAGGCCGAGTTCGCCGCCGCATTGAGGAAGGCACGCATCGACAGCCCCCGCGGCGCATTCACGCTCTCCGCCAGCCACAACCCGGTGCAGGACATCTACCTGCGCAAGGTCGAAGGCAAGGAGAACAAGCTCGTCGAGGTCGCGTCCAAGGCCCTGGCCGACCCGGGGCGCGGCTGCCGCATGCAGTAGCAGTCGCTCCATGCCCTGCTACGAGATCGACGGCGTCGTGCCGGTCATCGATCCGGCCGCCTACGTCCACCCGGGCGCGGTGCTGATCGGCGACGTCATCGTCGGCCCCGGCTGCTACGTCGGGCCCTGCGCCAGCCTGCGCGGCGATTTCGGCCGCATCGTGCTGCGCGCGGGGTCCAACGTGCAGGATGCGTGCGTGCTGCACAGTTTTCCGAACCACGAGATGGTGGTCGAGGAGAACGGGCACATCGGCCACGCTGCGGTGCTGCACGGCTGCACCGTGCGTCGCGACGCCATGGTCGGCATGAACGCGGTGGTGATGGACGAGGCCGAGGTTGGAGAGCAGGCGATCGTCGCCGCCTGCGCCTTCGTCCCCGCAGGGCGCAAGCTGCCGCCGCGCACGCTTTCGGTGGGCGCGCCGGCCAAGGTCGTGCGCGAGCTCGGCGAGCGCGAGATCGAGCGCAAGCGCGCAGGCACCGCGTACTATCAGGAACTGGCACGACGCAGCCTGGCCAGCCTGCGCGAGGTGAGTCCGCTGGCCGCACCCGAAACCGACCGCAAGCGCCTTGTCCTGCCGCCGCTGCCCTCGGTGCGGCAGGCGTAGGCGCGCCTTCACCCGCCCTGCTTGCGCCAGAGCGCCTGCGCGCGACCGACGAACTCGTCCATCAGCCTTCGTTCGCCCGCGAACCGGAACATCGCTTGCTGCAAGCGCGCGCGGAGTTCGGGCGTGTTGCAGGGGGAGCGGCGCGAGAGCGTGAGGTAGAGGTACTCGCTGGCCACCGCGGGCTCGAGCCGGCGCATGCCCGTGACGCCCAGGCGGGCGAGATAGGCCTCGCCCGGAGCATCCTCGTAGACGAGGTAGTCGACGCGACCACGCTGCAGCATTCCGATCGCCTGCTCGAGCGAGGGCAGGCGCTGGATGTCCAGTTGCTCCTTCGCATAGCGGTCAAAGGCCTCGCCGAAGCTGTTGTCGATCACCGTCGCTCCGCGCACGCCCCGCAGATCGCTCCAGCCGTTCAGCTGCAGCGTGCTCCGCGGTCCGACCCAGATCACCGACCGTGTTTCCCGAAACGGGGGCTCGATGTAGTCCATGTACTCGGCGCGCGCCTGGGTGTGGAAGGCACCGACGATCAAGTCCAGCTTGCCGGTCCGCATCTCCTGCTGTACGCGACCCCAGGGTCCGACGAAGCGCATGCGTATCGGGATGCCGATCTCCTTTCCGAGCCACTGCGCGAACTCCGCCGCGGCGCCGATCAGCGTCCCCGAGTGGCCATCCTTGCCCTCGGGCCACAGATAAGGCGGATACTGCGGGTTTCCCGAAGCAAGCAGTGTCTTGCAGGCAGGTGCCGCGGCTTCGTCCGTCCCCTCGACCGGGCGCTGCTGCACACCCGCACCCGACGCACCGAGCGCAGCACCCAGCAGGGCGGCGCACAGCACCCGGCGCCCAAGCCCGAAGGACGTGTCCGCACGCCGCGCGAGCGCGCGCGCACGGCGAGATCGGGTCGTCGCGAATGCCATCGATCTGAGGTCTGCTACGGGCGTTGAAGGCATGGATTGGAAGCCCCGATCCGGACTGCGCGCAAGCCAAAAAGAGTTACAAGCGCGCCACCTCACCCGCCTTGCGCACTCGGCGCCGCCTCGGCCAGAGCGTCGGGCCGCCGCGTGAGCCAGCGGGCGAGCATCGCCTGCAATTGCGGCGCGAGCACCGGCTTGGGCAGGTGATCGTCCATTCCGGCATCCAGACAGCGCTGCCTCTCGTCGGCAAAGACATTGGCCGTCATGGCGACGATGGCGCCACGCCAGCCGCGCTTGCGCAGCCGCCGCGTCGCCTCCATGCCGTCCATGCACGGCATCTGGACGTCCATCAGAATCAAGGCGTAGTCCGTGTTCGCCGTCCGGGTGAGGGCCTCTTCGCCGTTGGCGACGACATCGACGGCCAGCCCAAGATGGGCCAGCATGGCTGCCGCGATCTCCTGGTTGACCGGGTTGTCCTCGACCAGCAACACGCACCGGCCGGCGAATGCCCCTTCGTGGGGTTCCGCGGCATCACCGCCGAGGGCGCCCCGGGGTTCGGTGCGGCAGTCCTGCGCGGCCTCCGCCAGCGGCAAGGTCAGCGCGAACCAGAACACGCTGCCATGCCCGGGCGTGCTGCGCGCACCGACCTCGCCGTGCATCAACTCGGCCAGACGGCGGCAGATCGCCAGCCCCAGCCCGGTACCGCCGAAACGGCGCGTCGTCGAGCTGTCGGCCTGTTCGAACTCGCGAAAGAGGCGCGGCAGGTCGTCCGCGGCGATGCCGATGCCGCTGTCCTCGATCTCGAAGATGAGCGGCAGGCCGGCCGCGGTCGGCGGGAAGCCGCGCACGCCCATGCGGATGCCGCCCTGCTCGGTGAACTTGATCGCGTTGCCGCTGAGGTTGAGCAGCACCTCGGCGATGCGTTCGCGGTCGCCCACCAGCCGCTGCTCCTCGAGCGAGGCCGGCAGTTCGAGCCGGAAATCGAGACTCTTTGCCGCGGCGTGCGGCGCCTGCATGCCGTGCACGCTGCGCATCAGTTCGCCAAGCGTGAACGGGCTCAGCTCGAGGGCCAGCTTGCCGGCCTCGATCTTGGAGAGGTCGAGCACCTGGTTGACCACCGCCAGCAGGTGCATTGCCGCATCGGCGACCTTGTCCAGCCGCTCGATCTGCCCAGGCTCACGGCTGTCTCGGCGCACGAGCTCGCTCAAGCCGATGATGGCGTTGAGCGGGGTGCGGATCTCATGGCTCATGTTGGCCAGGAAGGCGCTCTTGGCCCGGTTGGCCGCCTGCGCCTGCTCGGTGGCCTGGGCCAGCTCGGCGGTACGCGCCTGCACCCGTTCCTCGAGATGGAAGCGGTGGCGCTCGAGTTCGAGTGCATCTCGCCGCTGCCGCGAGACGTCGGTGAGGAAGCCGTGCCAGACGACGGTGCCGGCGGCCCCGCGCTGGGCGACGGCGTTGGCATAGAGCCAGCGGTCGGCGTCTTCCGGGCCTTGTTCGCCGGCCACCCTCGAATCCGGGCAGGTGCGGAACTCGAGCTGCCAGGCACTGAAGCCCGCCGCCGAGCGCTCGAGCGATTCGAGCAGGCGCGCGCGATCGTCCGCGTGCACGCAGCGCAGCAGCTTCCCGGCGTCATCGAGCAGTTCGGCGGCCGCCACGCCCAGCAGACCCTGCACGGCCTCGCTGACGAAGCGAAAGCGCAGTGCGCCATCGGGCGTGCGCTCGAGCTGGTAGACGGCCCCAGGCACCGTCTCGGCCAGGCCGCGCATGCGTCTGAGCAGCGTCGCCTGGGCGTCGAACTGGTGCTGCAGCGCGCGCCGCATGCGGTCCATCGCCAGGCCGAGCTGGCCGATCTCGTCGCGCTCGGTCGGTGGCGCCGCCGCCGCGAGATGCCCCTGCTCCAGATCGGATGCAAAACGCGCCAGCCGCCGCAAGGGCGCCATCACCCGGGCGTTCAGCAGCCAGAGCACCGCCAGCAGAGACAGCAGCAGCTGGCTGGCGACGGTGACCACGAACAGCATGCGCTGCCGCGCGAGCCGAGTCTGCACGAGGTGATCGTCGACCTCCATCACCACCGTGCCGATGACCTCGCCGTCCTGGCGAACCGGACGTTCGATCGTCGCGGTGCGGCCCAGGCGTCGCTCCGGCTGCATCATCTCGACGAAGGACACCCGGCCCGCCGCGTCCTCGCTCTTGCCTTCGAATACGCCGACGCGCACGACGTCGGGCGTCTGCATGACCGCGCGCACGACTTCGGTGGTGGCCACGACGTCCAGGTTCCACAGCAGCACCGAGAGGCTGGTCGTCAGCATCTCCATGCGCCGGGCGATCGAGCGCTCCTGCGCCTCGTGCGCCAGCCGTGCCTCGCGCCAGCCGACCCAGGCGCCGCCGACGACGAGCGCCGGCAGCACCAGGCCGGCCACGGTGGCGAGCGCAATTCGCGCGAACAGCGATCTTCCGCGAGGTTGCAGGCTCATGCAGGACCGGTTCGCACCGCAGGTTGGACGTGTCGACTGCCGCCGACACTGTAAACGCGACCCGTGGTGCGGTGGCGGCCTCTCCCGCCGCACCCCCCAACGCATCAGCCGGTATTGCGCAATCCGGCCGCGATGCCGTTGATCGAGAGGTGAATGCCGCGGCGCAGGCGCTGCACGCCCGCATCGTCGTCCGCCGCCCCTGCCTCGAGCCCCAGGCGTCGATGCCGGCGCATCAGCTCCACCTGCAGGTGGTTCAGCGGATCGAGGTAGGGAAAGCGGTGCTCGATCGAGCGCGCGAGCGCGGTGTTCGACTGCAGCCGTCCATGCTCCCCGGTGATCAGCGTCAAGGCCTCGTTGGCGCGCTGCCATTGCGCCTCGATCAGGCCGTAGATGCGACGCGCGGTGCGGCGGTCCGGAACGAGTTCGGCGTAGCGCGCGGCGATGCCGAGGTCGGTCTTGGCGAGCACCATGTCGATGTTGGAGAGCAGCGTGCGGAAGAAGGGCCACTGCCGGTGCATGCGCTGCAGCAGCGCCAGACTCTCCGCACGTCCAGCGCCGCAAGCGCCGCCCCGCTCGAGGAAGGAGTCGATCGCGGAGCCAAAGCCGCACCAGCCCGGCAGGGCGACACGGCACTGGCCCCAGGAGAAGCCCCAGGGGATGGCACGCAGGTCCTCGATCGCCCCCTGGGTGCCGGGGCCGCCCTTGCGCGAGGCCGGGCGCGAGCCGATGTTGAGCTCGGCGATCTCGCGGATCGGCGTGGCGGCGAAGAAGTAGTCGACGAAGCCCGGCGTCTCGTAGACGAGTCTGCGGTAGGCGGCAAAGCTCGCGGCGCTGATCGCTTCGGCCGCATCGAGAAAGGCCTTGGGCGCCGGCCGCGTCGGGCGCAGCAACGTGGCCTCGAGCGTGGCCGCGACCAGCGTCTGCAGGTTGCGCCGGCCGATCTCCGGATTGGCGTACTTGGAGGCGATGACCTCGCCCTGCTCGGTGAGGCGGATCTGCCCGTTCACGGTGCCCGGAGGCTGCGCGAGGATGGCCTGGTGGCTCGGCCCGCCGCCACGGCCGACCGTGCCGCCGCGGCCGTGGAAGAGCCGCAGCCGCAGCCCATGTTCATGCTGCAGGGGCGCGAAGAGCTCCACGAGCGCGGTTTCGGCGCGGTAGAGCTCCCAGTTGCTCGTGAAGACGCCGCCGTCCTTGTTGCTGTCGCTGTAGCCGAGCATCACCTCCTGCTCCGCGCCGCTGGCGAGGATCATCTCGAGCACACCCGGCAGCGCCAGGTATTCGCGCATGATCCCGGCGGCGCGGCGCAGGTCGCCGATGGTCTCGAACAGCGGCACCACGACGAGCGCGGCGCGCGCGCCGTCGCCCAGCCTGCCGTGCAGCAGGCCGCACTCCTTCTGCAGCAGCAGCACCTCGAGCAGATCGCTCACCTCCTCGGTATGGCTGATGACGTAGTGGCGCAGCGCCATCGCGCCGAAGCGTCGGCGCAGGTCGGCCGCGGCCTCGAAGACCGCGAGCTCGCCCGTGAGCAGCGGCGAGTACTCGGCCTCGCGCACCCGCAGCGGGCGCGCGTCGCGCAGCAGCGCCAGCAGCACATGGCGGCGCTCCCGCTCGGTGAGCGCGGCGTAGTCGGGCTCGATGCGGGCCACGCGCAGCAGCTCGGCGAGCACCGCCTCGTGCTGGTCCGAGCTCTGCCGCAGATCGACCGTGGCGAGATGAAAGCCGAAGACCTGTACCGCGCGCTGCAGCGGCGCCAGCCGCGGCTCGACCAGCGAGGCCCCATGGCACGCACGCAGCGAGCGCGCCACCACCGCCAGGTCGTCAGCGAGGGCCTGGGCGTCGGCATAGGGCTGCTGCGCCGCCAGCGCCTGGCGCAAGGCCTGCTGGCCGGTCAAGGCGTGCAGCGTTGCCGCCAGCCGCGCGTAGATGCCGATCAGCGCTCGCCGGTAGGGTTCGTCCAGGCGGTGCGCGCTGCGGTCGGGCGAGGCCTCGGCCAGCGCCAGGAGCTCGGCGCTGGGCGGGGCCAGCAGCGCAGACATCGAGAGCTCGGCGCCGAGCTGGTGCACCTCGCCCAGATAGTGCGCGAGCGCCGTCTCCGCCTGGCGCTGCAGCGCCAGGCGCAGCGTATCGGCGCCGACGTTGGGGTTGCCGTCGCGGTCGCCGCCGACCCAATGCCCCATGCGCAGAAAGGCGGGCACGTCGCGGCCACCCAGCGCCTGCTCGAGCTCGCGATACAGCGCCGGGATCTGCTCGAGAAAGGTGATCGGGTACCAGCTGAGCGCATTCTCGATCTCGTCGGCGACCGTCAAGCGTGCCGTGCGCAGCATGCGCGTCTGCCACAGCTGCGTCACGCGGGCGCGGATCGCCTCCTCGTTGGCGCGCAGCTCGGCCGCACCGTGGAGCGCATCGCGCGCAGCGACGAAGCCGGCGATGGCGCGCTCGGCATCGAGGATGCTCTTGCGCTGCACCTCGGTCGGGTGCGCGGTGAGCACCGGCGAGATGTGGGCCTGCTGCAGCACCGCGGCGATCTCGGCGGCGCCGTGGCCGGCCTTCCGCAAGCGGTCGAGGCAGTCCGCCAGCGAGCCCTCCTGGCGATTGCCCAGGCGCTCGTGGTGCAGGCGGCGGCGCACGTGATGCCGATCCTCGGCGATGTTGGCAAGGTGCGAGAAGTAGCTGAAGGCGCGGATGACGCTCACCGTCTGCTCGGCCGACAGGCTCTTCAACAGGCGGTCCAGTTCGCGCCCCGCACGCACGTCGCGCTCGAGGCGATAGGCCACGGAGAGCCTGCGCACGCGCTCCACCAGGTCGAAGGCCGCACGCCCCTCCTGCTCGTGGATCACTTCGCCCAGGATGCGGCCGAGCAGCCGGATGTCCTCGACCAGCGGACGATTCTTGGCCGCTGCGGCGCGCGCGGCCGACGCCGACTTCCCGCGGGCGATGCGGATGTTCATGCAGGGCTCCCGACGGCGATCGCGGCCGCCACCCGGGCCGTGCGCCGCTGCCGAGCGTAGCCGACAGTGCGCACCACCACCCGGTCCGCGCCCGCGCGCTGCGGGCCGCGGTTCAGGAAAGGCCGAGCAGCCGCATCGCGTTCTCCTTCAGGATCAGCGGCCGCACCTTGTCCTTGAAGCCGGCCTCGTCGAAGTCCTTCATCCAGCGATCCGGCGTGATCAGGGGGTAGTCGCTGCCGAAGAGCATGCGTTCCTTCAGCAGCGTGTTGGCGTACTGCACCAACTGCGGCGGGAAGTACTTCGGGCTCCAGCCCGAGAGGTCGATCCAGACGTTTGGCTTGTGCAGCGCCAGGCTCAAGGCCTCGTCCTGCCAGGGCCAGCTCGGGTGCGCGACGACGATCTGCATGTCGGGAAAGTCGATCGCCACGTCCTCCAGCAGCATCGGGTTGCTGTTCTGCAGGCGCAGGCCGCCTCCGCAGCGCATTCCCGAGCCGATGCCGCTGTGCCCGCTGTGGAAGATCGCCGGCAGCTTGTGCTCGGCGATCACCTCGTACAGCGGCCAGGCCATGCGGTCGTAGGGCAGGAATCCCTGCACCGTGGGGTGGAACTTGAAGCCCTTGACCCCTTCCTCCTCGACCAGGCGCCGCGCCTCGCGCGCACCCATGCGGCCCTTGTGCGGATCGATCGAGGCGAAGGCGATCATGATGTCGCTGTTCTTCCGCGCGGCCTCGCAGATCTCCTCGTTGGGGATGCGCCGGCGGCCGAGTTGCGCTTCGCTGTCGACGGTGAACATGACGAGGCCGATGCGCCGCTGGCGGTAATGAGCCACCGTCTCATCGATCGTCGGTCGACGGTTGCTGCCGAAGTAGCGATCGGCCGCACGGTCGTACTCCTCGCCGTAACGGTCGAACGGATTCCAGCACGAGACTTCGGCGTGGGTGTGGACGTCGATGGCGATCAGGTCGGAGGTCTTCACAGCGTGTTCCGTTTGCGGGATGAACCAGTTCGGCCGGCGGTCGCTCGATTGTGCTGCTATGCAACATCGACAGGATCATCGGGTTTGCGCTAATCGTTTGATTCAATCCGTGAACTATATTTCGCCCGCCCGAAACCGAAGACGATGACTCGCAGCCACTCCACCCCCCCCGCCCCGGCGGCCTCGCCCACCGCAGGCGACGCCGCCGCGACGCACCGCGACACGGCGCCCGCGCTGCTTCGCGTCGAGCAGCACGGCAGCGTCGTGCACGTGCGGCTGAGCCGCCCGGCCAAGCGCAACGCCCTGTCCGATCCCCTCATCCAGCAGCTCCACGACTGCTTCGCGCGCCTGCCCGAGGGCTGCCGTGCCGCTGTCCTGAGCGGCGAAGGCGAGCACTTCTGTGCCGGCCTCGACCTCTCCGAGCTGGTCGAACGCGACATCCAGAGCGCGGTGCTGCACTCGCACATGTGGCATGCCGCGTTCGACGCGATCCAGTTCGGCCGCGTGCCGGTGGTCGCGGCACTGCACGGCGCGGTCGTCGGCGGCGGCCTCGAGCTCGCCGCGGCGGCGCACATCCGCGTCGCCGACCGCAGCACCTACTACGGGCTGCCCGAGGGCCAGCGCGGCATCTTCGTCGGCGGCGGCGGCTCCGGGCGCATCCCGCGCCTGATGGGCGTGGCGCGCATGACCGACCTCATGATGACCGGCCGCGTCTACGACGCCGACGAGGGGCTGGCCGTGGGCCTGTCGCAGTACCTCGTCGACGACGGCCAGTCACTGGCGAAGGCGCTCGAACTGGCGCAGCGCATCGCGCAGAACGCGCCCATGAGCAACTTCGCCGTCATGCACGCGCTGCCGCGCATCGCCGAGCAGGCGCAGAGCCAGGGGCAGTTCACCGAATCGCTGATGGCCGCGGTCGCCGAGAGCACGCCCGAGGCGCAGCAAAGGCTGCGCGCCTTCCTCGAAGGCCGCGCGGGCAAGGTCGTGAAAAGCGGCAAGGGGGCCTGAACATGGCGCGCTACCGCGATGCCCACGTCGGCGGCTGCCTCGAGGCCGAGGTGCTGGCGCGCGCCGACGGCAGTACCGTGCTGCGCTCGACGGAGGCGCTGCGCTGGTATCCCGAGCGCCTCACCGATTGCCTCGAGCAATGGGCCGCGGAGACGCCCGAACGCAGCTTCGTCGCGCGCCGCGCGCAGGGCGGCGACTGGCGCCACGTCAGCTACGCGCAGATGCTGCAGCGGGTGCAGGCCGTGGGCCAGGCGCTGCTTGACGCCGGTCTCTCGCAGGAGCGGCCGCTGGCGATCCTTTCGGGCAACGACGTCGAGCACCTGACGCTGGCGCTGGCGGCGATGTGGGCCGGTGTGCCCCACATTCCCGTCTCTCCCGCCTACTCGCTCGTCTCGAAGGACTTCGGCAAGCTGCGCCACATCCTCTCCATCACCGAGCCCGGCATGGTGTTCGCCAGCGGCCCGGAGTACGCGCGCGCGATCGCCGCCGTGGTGTCGGCCGACGTTCCGGTGGTGTTGACCGAAGGCGGGCTCGAGGGCCGAACCGTGCGTTCCTTCGCCGACTTGGCGGCCGCGCGTCCCGGGGCGGCGCTGGCGCAGGCGCACGCCAAGGTCGGCGCCGACACCGTCGTCAAGCTGCTCTTCACCTCGGGCTCGACGCGCGAACCCAAGGGCGTCATCACGACGCACCGGATGCTGTGCTCCAACCAGCAGATGATCCGCCAGTGCCTGGCCTTCCTCGCGGACGAGCCGCCGGTGCTGCTGGACTGGCTGCCCTGGAACCACGTCTTCGGCGGCAGCCACAACGTCGGCATCGTGCTCTACAACGGCGGCACGCTCTACCTCGACGACGGCAAGCCGACCCCCGCCGGAATGGCCGAGACCCTGCGCAACCTGCGCGAGATCAGCCCGACGATCTACTTCAACGTGCCCAAGGGCTTCGAGGAGATCGCCAGCGCGATGGACGGCGACACGCAGTTGCGCGACACGCTCTTCGCGCGCTGCAAGGCGCTGATGTACGCGGGCGCGGGCCTGAGCCAGGCGGTATGGGACAAGCTGGACATGCACGCCGAGGCCTCGATCGGCGAGCGCATACGCATCATCACCAGCCTGGGCATGACCGAGACTGCGCCCAGCTCCACCTACGCCGTGGGCACGGACGTCGCCGCCGGCCATGTCGGCCTGCCCAACCCGGGCGTCGAGGTCAAGCTCGTTCCCGAGGCCGACGGCGGCAAGATCGAGGTGCGCTTCCGCGGCCCCAACGTCATGCCCGGCTACTGGCGCCTGCCCGAGATCAGCGACGCGGCCTTCGACGAGGAAGGCTTCTATCGCACCGGCGACGCCGTGCGCTGGGTCGATGCCACCGACCCGCAGCGCGGCCTGCTCTTCGACGGCCGCATCGCCGAGGACTTCAAGCTCGCCAGCGGCACCTTCGTCAGCGTCGGTCCGCTGCGCGCGCGCATCGTCGTCGCCGGCCACCCCTGCGTGCAGGACGCGGTGATCACCGGGCTCAATCGCAACGAGGTGGGCGCGCTGCTCATCCCGCGCGCCGACGAACTGCGGCGCCACGTCGGCGCGGCCGCCGAGACCCCCTTGCCCGAGGTGCTCCAAAGCGAGCCGGCGCGCGCCTTCTTCCAGGACGTGGCCGACCGGCTCTGGCGCGAGGCCAGCGGCAGCGCCTCGCGCGTAGCGCGGCTGCACGTGCTGGCCGAGCCGCCCTCGATCGACAAGGGCGAGATCACCGACAAGGGCTCGATCAACCAGCGCGCCGTGCTGACCCATCGCGCCGCACTCATCGAGGCCTTGTACGAAGGCGTCGCGGCCGATCCCCACGTGATCCTGCCGCGCGGTGCGCAGGATCCGTCTTCCGCATGATGCCGACGCAGCGCGCGGCCCCGGCGCCACCGCCGCGCCCGCCCTGTCCGCCGCCGCTCCCGTCCCGGCGTCGCCCCCTCTTTGTCCACCCTGCCCTGGAGACCTTGCGATGAACCCCGTATCGAAGAAGAGCCTCAAGCCCCTGGTGGCCGCCGCGGCCGCGCTGCTGCTGGCTGCACCCGCGCTGGCCGACGTCAACATCGGCGTCTCGATCTCGCTCACCGGAGCGGGCTCGGGTCTGGGCATCCCGGAGGGCAACCAGTTCAAGCTCTGGCCGAAGACGATCGCCGGCGAGAAGGTCAATCTCATCATCCTCGACGACGCCACCGACCCCGGCAAGGCCGTCGTCAACGCGCGCCGCTTCGTCACCGAGGACAAGGTCGACCTCATCCTCGGCGGTTCGGTCACGCCGACGACGGCGGCGATCGCTCCGATCGCCGCCGACTCGAAGACGACGCAGATCGCGCTGGCGCCCGTCGGTGTGCCGCCCGACCAGGGATACTGGGTCTTCCGCCTGCCGCAGAGCTTCGCGGTGATGTCCCATCCCCTGGTCGAGCACATGAAGAAGCAGGGCGTGAAGACCGTGGGCTTCTTCGGCTATACCGACGGCTACGGCGAGCTCTGGCTGAAGGACTTCGGCGCGCTCGCCGAGAAGGCCGGCATCAAGCTCACGATCTCGGAGCGCTTCGCGCGCAACGACGCCAGTGCCACGCCGCAGGCGCTCAAGCTCGTGGCCGCGAATCCGGATGCCATCCTCATCGCCGCGTCGGGCTCGGCGGCGGCGATGCCGCACAAGGCGCTCATCGAGCGCGGCTACAAGGGCAAGATCTACCAGACCCACGGCGCCGCCACGCCGGATCTGGTGCGCATCGGCGGCAAGGATGTCGAAGGCAGCTACCTCGTCTCGGGACCCGCGGTGATGGCCGAGCAACTGCCCGACAGCCACCCGTCCAAGGCCGCGGCGACCGATTTCGTCACCGGCTTCGAGAAGGCCTACGGCCCGGGCACGCGCAACCAGTTCGCCGGGCACGCCTACGATGCGCACATCGTGCTCGCGAAGACGCTGCCGGTGGCGCTGAAGAAGGGCCAGCCCGGAACGCCGGAATTCCGCGCCGCGCTGCGCGACGCGATCGAGAACATGGGCCGCACGGTGGTCGCGCACGGGGTCATGAACTGGACCGCAGACGACCACGGCGGCTACACCAACGAAACCGGGGTCATGCTCCGGGTCGAGAACGGCAAGTTCGTGGTGGAGAAGTAGGAACGCAGCGCAACGCCAGTCGCTCCCTCTCCCGCGGGCCGCGCGCATGCGCGGCCCGCGGTCGCCCTCCGCCCCCCTGCAGGACATTCCATGGATGCCACGATCGCCGGCTTTCTCGCCGTCGACGGCCTGACCAACGGCGCCATCTACGCGCTGCTGGCGCTGGCCACGGTGCTGCTGTTCGCGGTCACGCGCGTGATCTTCATTCCCCAAGGCGAGTTCGTCGCCTTCGGCGCGCTGACGCTCGCGCTGCTGCAGACGGGAAAGGTGCCGGGCACGGTCTGGTTCCTGCTCGTGCTGGCGGCGGCAACGGCTCTGGCCGAGCTCTGGCAAGGCTGGCGGCAGCATCGCCCGCCGGCGCGGCTGCTCGCCGCGGCCGCACGCACGCTGGTCTGGCCGGTGGCGATCTCGCTGCTGGCGATCTGGGCGGCGCCACGCGGCTGGCCGACCGCGGCGCAGGCGCTGCTCACCGTGGCCCTCGTGACCTCGTTCGGCCCGCTGATCTACCGGCTGGCCTACGAATCGCTCGCCGACGCCAGCGTGCTGGTGCTGCTCATCGTCTCGGTCGGCGTGCACTTCGCGCTCGTGGGGCTCGGGCTGTTCTTCTTCGGCGCCGAGGGCTTTCGCAACCCGAGCTTCTGGGACATGCGGCTGAACCTCGGTGGCATCACCTTCTCCGGTCAGGCGCTGATCATCCTGGCCGCCAGCGTGGTGTTCATCGTCGCGCTCTGGCTGTTCTTCGAGAAGTCGCTCTCCGGCAAGGCGCTGCGCGCGACGGCGGTCAACCGCCTGGGCGCGCGCCTGATGGGCATCTCGACGAGCAGTGCCGGGCGCCTGTCGTTCACGATGGCCGCCTTCATCGGTGCGCTCTCGGGCCTCCTGATCGGGCCGACGACGACGATCTTCTACGACAGCGGCTTCCTCATCGGACTCAAGGGCTTCGTCGCGGCCGTCTTCGGCGGCCTCGCCAGCTACCCGCTGGCGCTCGTGGGCGCGCTCGGCGTCGGGCTGCTCGAGAGCTTCAGCTCGTTCTGGGCCAGTGCCTACAAGGAGGTGATCGTCTTCGGGGCGATCCTGCCGGTGCTGCTGTGGCGCTCGCTGCGCGATCCGCACGACGAGGAGCACTGAGATGACGCGGTTCGCCTTCCCGGCCTTCGCGGCATTCATGCTCGTGCTGCCGGTGCTGCCGGTGCCCGACTTCTGGATCACGCAGAGCATCTACATCGGGCTCTACGCGATCGTCGCGCTCGGCCTCGTGCTGCTCACCGGCGTGGCCGGGCTGATCTCCTTCGGCCAGGCCGCCTTCGTCGGCGTCGGCGCCTATAGCGCGGCCTACCTGAGCACGAAGCTGGGTCTTCCACCCTTGGCGACGCTCGCGGTCGGCGTCGCGCTGGCGGTGCTGGCCGCGCTCGTGCTCGGTGCGATCACGCTGCGCATGTCGGGCCACTACCTGCCGCTGGCGACCATCGCCTGGGGTCTGGCGCTCAACTACGCCATGGCCAACATGGAGAGCCTGGGCAAGTACGACGGCATCCTCGGCATCCCGACGATGGAGCTCCTGGGCGTGGACCTCGGCACCGGACGCGGCCTGCACCCCCTGGTGTGGGCGATCGCGCTGCTGGCGGCGCTGGCGTCGATGCGGCTGCTCGATTCGCGCGCCGGACGCGCCATCCGCTCGCTGCGCAGCGGCGCCACGATGGCCGAGGCGATGGGCATCTCGACGCTGCGCTACAAGCTGGTCGTGTTCGTGCTCGCGGCCGTGCTGGCGGCCGTGTCGGGATGGCTCTTCGCCTACTTCCAGCGCAGCGTCAGCCCTTCGCCCTTCAGCATCGTCAAGGGGATCGAGTATCTGTTCATGGCGGTGCTCGGCGGCATCGGGCATGTCTTCGGCGCCTTCGTCGGCTCGGGTCTGGTGCGCGTGGTCGAGGACGAACTGCAGGTGCTGCTGCCGCGACTGATCGGAACCAGCGGCAGCTTCGAGGTCATCGTCTTCGGCATCGTCCTCGTGGCCGTGCTCAAGTACGCCCCCGAGGGCCTCTGGGCCTTCGTGCAGCGCCGCCTGCCTCAGCGCGGGCGCGCGCGCGACTGGGAAGGAGCCGCCCCGCTGGCCGCGCGCGACAAGCCCACGCGAGGCGAGCCGCTGCTCGCCGTCGAGCGCGTGCGCAAGACCTTCGGCGGCCTCGTCGCCGTCAACGACGTGAGCTTCCGCATCCATGCGGGCGACATCGTCGGCCTGATCGGCCCCAACGGTGCCGGCAAGAGCACGACCTTCAACCTGATCACCGGCGTGCACACCATCAGCGGCGGCAGCGTGCACTTCCGCGGCCAGTCGATCACCGGCCTGCCCTCGCGCGAGATCGCGCGCCTGGGCGTTTCGCGCACCTTCCAGCACGTCAAGCTGGTGCCCGAGATGACGGTGCTCGAGAACGTCGCGCTGGGCGGCTACCTTCGCACGCGCGCGGGCAGCCTGCGCGCGATGCTGCGCCTGGAGCGGCAGGAGGAGCGCCAGCTCATGGCCGAAGCCGAGCGCCAGCTCCGGCGCATCGGCATGGAGGCCCACATGCATGAGCTCGCGGGCAACCTGGCGCTGGGCCCGCAACGGCTGGTGGAGATCGCGCGCGCACTCGCCACCGACCCCGCGCTGCTGCTGCTGGACGAGCCGGCTGCCGGCCTGCGCCTCAAGGAGAAGCAGGCCCTTGGCGACGTGCTGCGGCAACTCAGGTCCGAAGGCATGAGCATCCTGCTGGTGGAGCACGACATGGACTTCGTCATGGGCCTCACAGACCGCATCGTGGTGATGGAGTTCGGCACCAAGCTGATGGAAGGCACGCCGGCCGAGGTGCAGGCCAGCCCGGCCGTCCGCGCCGCCTACCTCGGGACGGATCACTGATGGCCGCGCCGCTTCTGGAAGTCACCGATCTGCAGGCCGGCTACGGCCGCGCGGAGGTCTTGTCGGGCCTGCGCTTCGGCCTTGCCGCGGGCCAGGTCGTGACCATCATCGGTCCCAATGGCGCCGGCAAGAGCACCACGCTCAATGCGCTCATGAACGTGATCGCCGCGCGCGGACGCATCGTCTTCGACGGCCAGGACCTGGCGGACGCGACGCTGGAAGAACGCGTGATGCGGGGACTGGCACTCGTCCCCGAGAAGCGAGAGCTCTTCGGCACCATGCCGGTGCAGGACAACCTGATCCTCGGCGGGTACCGCTCGATGAAGCTGCGCGTGCCGAACTGGCAGCGCGAGATCGAGCGCGTCTACACGCTGTTCCCGCGCCTCAAGGAGCGGCGCGCGCAGCTCGCCGGCACGCTCTCCGGCGGCGAGCGCCAGATGCTCGCGGTCGGCCGCGCGCTGATGTCGTCGCCCAAGCTGCTGATGCTCGACGAACCCAGCCTCGGCCTGGCGCCGCTGATCGTGCGCGAGATCTTCCGCATCATCCAGCAGCTGCGCGACCAGGGCACGAGCATCCTGCTGGTGGAGCAGAACGCGCGCGCGGCCCTCGAGGTCGCCGACCACGGCTACGTGCTGGAGACCGGCAGCATCGTGCTGGAGGGCCCCGCCGCCGAGCTTGCCCGCGACCCGCGCGTCATCGACACCTACCTCGGTGCCGCCGGCAAGACTTCCGCAAGCCATGCCGCCGAGCGCTGAACCGGAGTCCGCCGCCCACGGCGGCGCGCCGCGCGGCGCAGCCGCGGTGCACCGGATCCGGCCCTTGCGCGCGGCGCTCGCCGAGCGCCCCGCGGAGCTGGCACTCGGGCCGCTGGCGCGGCTGCTCGGCTATCACATCGCGCAGGCCGCGGTCGTCGTCTACGGCAGCTTCGACCAGCATGTCCGCAAGCCCTTCGAGCTGCGCAAGGTCGAGTTCTCGCTGCTCATGCTGCTGCTGGCCAACGGTCCGCTCACGCCGGGCCAGCTCGCACGTACGCTGACGCTGGGCGCGCCCACGCTGAGCATGCTGCTCGACCGGCTGCAGGCGCGTGCGCTGCTGCGGCGCGAGCGCAACCCGCGCGACGGCCGCTCGCAGCACATCGTGCTCACCCCCAAGGGGCGGCGACTGGCCCAGTCGAGCGCCGCCGCCGCCGAACCCATGGAGCGCGAGCTGCAGGCACAGCTGACGCCCGCCGAGCACGCGATGCTCATCGAGCTGCTGGCCCGCGTCGCCGGCCGCCCCCCGGCGCGCTGACGCACGGCACCCGATGCCGCGCGCATGGCGCGCGGCGTGGGGCGTCAGCCGTTGGCTGCGGCCGGGCCCAGGCGCTCCATCTTCCACTGCCCCAGGCGCTGCATGTTGCGCATCGAGATCATGTGCGCGTGCAGCAGCGCCAGCAGGCCGTTGCGATGCAGCTCCAGCACCTTGTCGTCGGGAAGGGCACGGTACTTCTCCTCGCTGATCGCCATGAAGCCGTCGACCGCGAAGCTGCGGCCGTCGGCGGCGGTGAGGTCGAAGCGCATCGGGTCGAGCAGACCCAGTTCGTTGAAGCGCGTGCAGACGTGGCGCGTGCGCTGCACCTCGACCTCGTAGGACTGCAGCTGCTCGCTCACACGCTTGCCGAGTTCCGCGAGCTCGCCCTGGTCGTCGAACAGCGGCTGCCCCTCGGTCTCCGAGAAGCCGCTCCACGAGGCGTCGATGCAGACCGCGAACTGATCGGCGTCGAGACGCCCGATGACGAACGGATACAGCCGCAGCACCGCGGGCATGTAGCTCGCGCGCCAGTTCGGACCGTCGAGGAACAGGTTCTCCGCGTTGCTCAGGCCGAACACCGCCACCGGCGCCACCTGCGCCACGCCTTGCGCGTCCTTGCCGGCATTGACGAAGACGATCGGGTACTCGCGGCAGGCGTCGATCATCTCGCTGGCGCTGATGAAGACCGAATTGAGCGCCGAGGCGATGCGCCAGTCGGCGATCGGCCTCACGCGCAGCCTGCGATGCGCCTGGCTGTCCATCGGCACCACTTGCCGGTGCAGGGCGGGAATGATCATTCGCTATCTCCAGGTTGTTCGGTGCGCCTGACGAGCACCTTGTCGACTCGCTTGCCGTCGAGGTCGACGACCTCGAAGGACCAGCCTTGCCATTCGACGCGGTCGGCCGTGCGCGGCAGGCGTCCGAGCAGCAGCATGACCATGCCGGCGAGCGTGTTGTAGCGCCCGCGATCCTCGTCGGGGAGGTCCTTGAGTACGAGCCGGTCCTTGAGCTCGGGCACCGGGATCAGGCCGTCCATCAGCCAGCTGCCGTCCTCGCGGCGCACCGCCCAGGCGTCGTCCTCGACGGGGCTGGCGAACTCGCCGGTAATGGCTTCGAGCAGGTCGTGCTCGGAGATCACGCCCTGCACCGACCCGTACTCGTCGACGACGAAGACGAGCTCGGCGCCGGAGCTGCGGAAATGGTCCAGCAGTTCCATGCCCGAGAGCGTCTCGGGAACGAAGACCGGCGGATCGAGCAGTTCCGCCAACGCCGGACGCTCGCCACGCGCCAGCGGCTGCAGCAGCCGCAGCGTGCCGAGCACGCCGATGACATCGTCCAGCCCGTCGCGACACACCGGGTAGCGCGCGTGGCCGTTCTCGACGATCGTCGCGACCGCCTCGTCGAGCGGCGCCGAGATGTCGATCCAGTCGATCTCGGCGCGCGGCAGCATCATCGAGCCGATCTGGCGGTCGTCGAGCCGGAACACGTTGCGCACCATCTGGTGCTCCTGCTGTTCGATCACGCCCGCGTCGAGCCCCTCGGCGAGCTGGGCGGCGATCTCCTCCTCGGTCACCGGCCGTTGCGCCGGGCCGCGGATGCCCAGCAGGCGCAGCACGCCGTTGGTGCACGCCGACAAGGCGAGCACGAGCGGACGCGTCGCCGCCGTCAGGCCGTTCATCGGCCGCGACACCAGCCGCGCCACCGTCTCCGGATACATCTGTCCCAGGCGCTTGGGAACGAGCTCGCCGAAGATGATCGTCAGCACCGTGATGATGACGACGACGAGGCCGGTGGCGAACACCGAGATCACGCCCGGCGCCACCGGCAGCAGCTGCGCCAGCCAGCGCGCCAGCGGTGCGGCGAAGGCCGCCTCGCCGACGATGCCGTTCAGGATGCCGATCGAGGTGATGCCGATCTGCACCGTCGAGAGGAAGCGCGTCGGGTTCTCGTGCAACTCCATCGCCGCCCTGGCACCGGGTTCGCCGCCTTCCACCATCACAGCCAGGCGCGCCTTGCGCGCGGCGGTCAGCGCCATCTCCGACATCGCGAAGAGGCCATTGAGCAGGATGAGCAGGAGGAGAAGGGCGACGTCCATGCGCGCCGTCGGCGCCAAGGGCCGGCGGTGGCGTTGCGGGGAGCGGCTAGCGTAGCAGAATCGCAGCATGGTTCATCTGATCGGCGACCTGCAGGGCTGCTGCAGCGCCTTCGACCGCCTGCTGGCACGGATCGGCTTCTCCCCCTCGCGCGACCGCATCGTCGTCCTCGGCGATCTCGTCAACCGCGGTCCCGCCTCGCTGCAGGTGCTGCAGCGCCTGCGCGCGCTGGAAGGGTCGGCCACCTGCCTGCTCGGCAACCATGACCTGCACCTGCTGGTGGTGGCCGCCGGCCTGCGGCGCCCGCACCGGAGCGACACGCTGGGCCCGATCCTCGACGCACCGGACCGGGAGGACTGGCTGCGGTGGCTGCGGGCGCAGCCGCTGGCGCTGCTGGAGAGCGGCTGGCTGTGCGTGCATGCGGGCGTGCCGCCGCAATGGACCGCGGCCGACACCCTGCGCCTGGCCGCCGAGGTGCACGCGCTCGTGCGCGGCCCCGGATTCGCCGACTTCCTGCCGCGGATGTACGGCGACGAGCCGCGCCGCTGGCACGAAGCGCTCGCCGGCCCCGAGCGCTGGCGCTTCGTCATCAACGCGCTCACCCGGATGCGCTACTGCACCCCCGAGGGCGAGCTCGAGTTCGCCGCGAAGGCGACCGAGGCCCCGCCGGGCTGCATGCCCTGGTACGACATCCCCGATCGCGCCACGCGGACGCAGCCGGTGGCCTTCGGGCACTGGAGCGCGAAAGGCCTCATCGATCGGCCCGCGCTCCTGGGAATCGACACCGGCTGCGTCTGGGGGCGCGAGCTCACCGCGGTGCGCGTCGACGGCGGGCGCCGCGAGATCGTGCAGGTGAGCTGCGCGGCAGGCGCGCACGCCTAGAATCGCCGCCTACCTCCCGCATGGAAGCGTGGCCGAGCGGTTGAAGGCACCGGTCTTGAAAACCGGCGACGGGGCGACCCGTTCGTGAGTTCGAATCTCACCGCTTCCGCCATCGACACGCGCCCCGCCGCCGGGGGCGGCCGATGCCGGCGCCGATGTGAATGAACGTTCAGCCAAACGCCGGTTTTTCTGCTCTTGCGCAACCTGGGAGCCGCGAAAACGCGCATCTCCCAGTGCCACCGCGGGCGTCGCTGTGGTAATGTCACCGCGCGCTGCGAGGAGTCCCGTGCGCTCGCAGGTAGATCCACCCAAGGAGACATCGATGACCAATGCATCCCGGCGCACCGTTCTGAAGACGGGCGCAGCAGCTGGCCTGGGCCTGACCGTCTTCGCGCACCGCGCCGGCGCACAGGAACCGATCAAGCTGCGCATGTCGCACTTCCTCTCGCCGATGGCCCCGGCGCAGACCAAGCTCTTCAAGCCCTGGGCCGACCGCGTCGAGAAGGATTCGGGCGGGCGCATCAAGTGCGAGATCTATCCGGCGATGCAGCTCGGCGGCAAGCCGCCGCAGCTCTTCGACCAGGCGCGCACCGGCGTCGCCGACGTCATCTGGACCGTTCCCGGGTACACCCCGGGCCGCTTCCCGCTGGCCGCGGTGTTCGAGCTTCCCTTCGTCGTCGGCTCGACCGCGTCGGCGACGGCGCAGGCGATCTGGGAGTTCTACAAGCTGCGCATGCGCGACGAGTTCAAGGACGTGCACCCGCTGCTGCTGCACTGCCACGCGCCCGGCCTCGTGCACATGAAGGACAAGCTGGTGACGAAGATGGAGGATCTGCAGGGCAAGAAGATCCGCCTTCCCACCAAGCCGGTGGGCGACGCGCTCAAGCTGATGGGTGCCAACCCCGTCGGCATGCCGCTGCCCGAGGCCTACGAAGCGCTGTCGCGCGGCGTCGCCGACGGCGTCACGGTGCCCTGGGAGGTGATGCGGCCGCAGCGCCTGAACGAACTCGTCAAGTTCCACACCGTCACGGGCCTTTACACGAACGTGTTCCTGATGGCGATGAACAAGGCGAAGTACGACGGATTGCCGGCGGACCTCAAGGCCGTGATCGACAAGAATTCGGGCGACAACTTCATCAAGGAGATCGGACAGGCGTGGGACGACGCCGAACTTCCGGGCCTGCAGCAGGCCAAGGAGCTCGGCCACACCATCGCCGAGCTCGCGCCCGACGAGAAGGCGCGCTGGAAGAAGACGACGCAGCCGGTCGTCGATGCCTGGATCGCGGCCACGCCCAACGGCAAGGCCCTTCACGACGAGGCGGTGGCGCTGATCGCGAAGTACGACAAATGAGCGAAGGCGGCAGCCGCACGGCTGACCCCGCCGCCGCGGCCCGCCCGGGCTACGAGCGCGCGCTCGACGGCGCCTGTGTCTGGCTTGCCGTGGCCGGCGGCCTGGTGATGCTCGCCTTCACGGCGGTCTCGGTGGGCAGCATCATCAGCCGCACGTTCTTCGGTGCGCCGCTGGTGGGTGACTTCGAGCTCACCGAGCGAGGGACCGCGATCGCGATCTTCGCGATGCTGCCCTACTGCCATCTGCGCGGAGGCAACGTCGTCGTCGACATGTTCGTCAGCCGCTTCCCGCCCGCTCTGCGGCGCGCGCTTGCGGTCGTCGCCGACATCCTCTTCGCGATCGTCGCCGCGCTCCTGACCTGGCGCCTGACGCTGGGCGGCATCAACCAGTACCAGTTCAACGACATGTCGATGATGCTGCAGATTCCGACGTGGACGATGTTCGTGCCGCTGGTCTTCTCGACGGCGCTGCTGACGCTGGTTTGTCTGGCGCGCGCGGCGCGCGGCGGACGGGAGTTCGCATGAGCGGCATGGCGATCTCCTTCCTCATGTTCGGCGTGCTGCTGACGTTCCTGATGCTCGGCATCAACGTCGGGCTTTCCCTGCTGCTGGTGGGCGGCATCGGCTACGTCTGGGTCTCCGGCCTGGACCCGATGCTCAACTACATGAACACGGCACCGTACTTCGCCACCGCCACCTACTCGCTTTCGGTGATACCGCTGTTCGTGCTGATGGGCTCGTTCGCCACCGCGTCGGGCTTGTCGACGGGGATCTTCAATGCCGCGGCGGCATGGCTGGGTCACCGGCGCGGCGGCGTCGCCATGGCCGCCATCGGCGCCTGTGCGGGCTTCGGCGCCATCTGCGGTTCGTCGCTGGCGACGGCGGCGACGATGGCCCACGTCTCGCTGCCCGAGATGAAGCGTCTCAACTACTCCGGCCGTCTCGCGACCGGCACGCTGGCCGCCGGCGGCACGCTGGGCATCCTCATCCCGCCTTCGGTGGTGCTGGTCGTCTACGCCATCCTCACCGAGCAGTCGATCGGCAAGCTGTTCCTCGCCGCGATGGTGCCCGGCATCCTCGCCGCCGTCGGCTACATGATCGCCATCGCCATCGTCGTGCGGCTGGACCCCAAGGCCGGGCCGGCAGGGCCGAAGGCGACGACGGCGCAGAAGGTCAAGACCATCCTCGAGCTGATGCCGGTGGTGATCGTATTCGTCGTCATGATGGGCGGGATGTACGCCGGCTTCTTCACGCCCACCGAAGGCGCGGCCGTCGGCGCCGCGTCCACCGCGGTCATCGCCTACGTGCGCGGCGGCATGCGCCTGAAGGGCCTGATCGAGTGCCTGCTGGGAACCGCGAAGATCACCGCGATGATCTTCCTCATCCTCATCGGCGCCGACCTCTTCAACGCCTTCCTGGCGATCACCCAGATGCCCACGCAGGCGGCGAACGCGATCGCCGAGAGCGGCTACCCGCCGATGGTCGTCCTCGCGCTGATCCTGCTGATGTTCATCGCGCTGGGCTGCGTGATGGACTCGATGTCGATGATCCTCATCACCATCCCGGTGCTGTTCCCGATCATCATGAAGCTGGACTTCGGCATGACGCCCGAATACACGGCGATCTGGTTCGGCATCCTGACGCTGATCTGCGTCGAGACCGGACTCATCACGCCGCCCTTCGGACTCAACGTCTTCGTCATCAACTCGCTGGCGCCCGAGGTGCCGATGTCCGAGTCCTTCCGCGGCGTGCTGCCCTACCTCGCGAGCGACTTCATCCGCGTCGTCATTCTCGCCACCTTCCCGATGATCACGCTGGGCATACTGCAGTTGCTGAGTTGACGCGGTCGGCTGCACTCACCGCGCTCACCACGCTCACCGCGCTGCTGCTGTGCGGCTGCATCGTCGTGCCGCGCAGCGCCGAGGTCTACGACCCGCAGTGCCGGACCATGGTGCGGCAGATGGTGCTGGATACCGCCGTCCTCGGCACCTTCGGCCATTGCCGCAACGAAGGCTGCGCCGCGATGCTGGCCGCGATGGGGGTGGTCACCGCGGCCAGCGTCGTCATCTCGGGCAGCGTGGCCGTGATCGGCAACATCGTCTACTGGGCCGAGCGACGCGGCGCCTGCCCGCTTCCGGATGGCGCGGCGACGGCGCCATCGACGGCGCCGATGCCGGGGTCGGAAGTCGAAGCCCCCCCGGCCCGGCCGGCAGACGCGGCGACCTCGCGTCCACCACGTCCACCGCGTCCGCCCGTCGTTCCGGGAATCGTTCCGCTGCCTCCCGCTGCGCGCGCTTCGTCGCCGCCGTAAGGGCAGCGGACGAGGCGCCGCGGGCCCCCGATGGCAGGCGACGGCACCACCGGCTCCGCTACGATCTCCGCTCGCGCGCCTGACGGCCCTTCCCCGAGTTCTTCCTCGCCCCGTCCCCGAACCCATCGCCCACCATGCAAGTCGTCTGCCTCGATCTCGAAGGCGTGCTCGTGCCCGAGATCTGGATCGCCTTTGCCGAGCGCACCGGCATCCCCGATTTCCGGCGCACCACGCGCGACGAGCCCGACTACGACAAACTGATGCACTGGCGCCTGGCGCTGCTGCGCCGGCACGGCCTCAAACTGGCCGACATCCAGGCGGTGATCGCCACCATGGCGCCGCTTCCCGGCGCGCGCGACTTCCTCGACGCGCTGCGCGCGCGCTACCAGCTCGTCATCCTCTCCGACACCTTCTACGAGTTCGCCGATCCGCTGATGCAGCAGCTCGGCCGGCCGACGCTCTTCTGCCATCGCCTCCTCGCCGACGACGAGGGTTTCGTCGCCGAGTACCGCCTGCGCCAGAGCGACCAGAAGCGCCGCGCGGTCGAGGCCCTGAAGTCGCTCAACTTCAAGGTCATCGCCGCGGGCGATTCGTACAACGACACCGCGATGCTCGCCGCCGCCGACGCGGGCTTCCTGATGCACGCGCCGGCGCACATCGCCGCGCAGTTCCCGCAGTACCCGCAGCACGACGACTACGGCGCACTGCGGCGCTCGATCGATCGCGCTGCCGAGCGGCTGGGTTGACGCGCAAGCCCGCGCGGCCGGAAGGCAATGCCCCGCGATGGGCGGCGGGACGTCTCGATGGTGCGGCTTGGCTGCGCAGCCGAATCCCGGCTCCGAAGGGCGGCGTCGTCCTCAGCGCTTCTTCGGCGCAGCCTCATCGGCCTCACCGCGCCTCGCCTGTGCGCCGCCAGTGGCGTGCGTGGGCTGGCGCCGACGCCTGGCCTCCTTCGGGTCGACCAGAAGCGGCCGGTAGAGCTCGACGCGGTCGCCGTCGCGCAACGGCTCGTCGCGCGCACAGGGGCGGCCGCGGATGCCGACGTCCACCGCCGCCGCGTCCAGACCCCGCCGCAGCAGGACACCACTGGCCTGCAGCGCGTCCGCGACCGTCGCCCCCGCAGGGAGCTGCAGTTCGCCGAAGTCGATGTCGTGCGGCGCTGCCGCGTGCACGACCTCGACGCGGATCGTGCACGCGCCCTGCCCGCAGGCCTCAGCGCGGTCCATAGACCTGCTCGGCGCGCCTGACGAAGGAGTCGACGAAAGTGTTGGCGATGCGGTCGAAGACGGGGCTGACCACCGTCTCCAGCGGCTTGCTCGAGAACGCGTAGCGCAGGTCGAACTCGATCTTGCAGGCCGCCTTGTCGCTGCCCGCGCGACCCAGCGGCGTGAACAGCCAGGTGCCGTCCAGCAGCGAGAACGGGCCGTCGACGAGCTGCATCTGCAGGCGCTCGCCGACGATGTTGTGGTTGCGCGTGGTGAAGGCGTGGCGCACGCCCATGTAGGCCAGGCTCAGGCGCGCGGTGACGCCGTCCTCGTGCCGCGCCAGCAGTTCGGCCTTCTCGCACCAGGGCAGGAATCGCGGGTAGTCCTGCACGCCGTCGACGAGGTCGAACATCTCGCGCGGGGAGTACCACAGCAGGACGGACTTCCTCACATGCTTCATAGAATCGCACGCATTCTAGAAGTGGCCCATCGGCCCACCCCGCCCGCATGGCCAACATCGTCGAGAACCGGCGCGCCCGTCACGAGTACCACATCGAGGAGACCTTCGAGGCGGGAATCGTCCTCGCGGGCTGGGAGATCAAGGCCATCCGCGCCGGCCAGGTGCAGTTGACCGACGGCTACGTGCACATCCGCGACGGCGAGCTGTACATGATCGGCTGCCGCATCAACCCGCTGCGCAGCGCCTCGACGCACGTCGTTCCCGAGCCCGACCGCACGAAGAAGCTGCTGATGCACAAGGACGAGATCCGCCGCCTGGTGGGCAAGGTCGAGCAGAAGGGCTTCACGCTGGTGCCGCTGAACCTGCACTACAAGGGCGGGCGCGTGAAGGTCGAGGTCGCGCTGGCCAAGGGCAAGGCCATGCACGACAAGCGCGAGAGCCAGAAGAAGAAGGACTGGGAGCGCGAGCGCGGCCGGCTGATGCGGCACAAGATCTCGGGCCCCAAGGCCACGGGCTGACGCCCCGGGGCGCGTCTCGGTCCGCGGGATCAGGCCAGCCGCCGCAGCGCCTGCTCGAGGTCGGCCTTCAGCGCCGCGGCCGACTCCAGCCCGATCGAGAAGCGCACCAGCGTTCCCGCGTAGGCCTTGTCGCCGCGCATGGCCCGGAGGTCGTAGGGCACGGCCAGGCTCATCGGCCCGCCCCACGAATAGCCGATCGAGAAGAGCTGCAGCGCGTCGACGAAGGCATCGACCTGCGCCTGGCCGAAGCGCGCGTCGAGCATCACCGAGAACAGGCCGGCGGCCGCGCTGCACAGGCTCTTCCAGTGCGCGTGGCCGGGGCAGGAGTCGAAGGCCGGGTGCAGCACGCGCGCCACCTCGGGCCGCGTGCCCAGCCAGGCGGCGAGCTCGCGCGCGCTGGCGTCGTGCGCGGCGTAGCGCAGCGCGATCGACGGCAGCGAGCGCAGCACGAGTTCGGCGTCGTTGGCGCCCACCCCCAGCCCCAGGCGCATGTGCGTGAGCTTGATGCGTTCGTGCAAGGCGGCGTCGCGCGTCGTCACCGAGCCCATCAGCACGTCGCCGCCGCCGGAGGGGAACTTGGTGAGCGCGTGCATGACGATGTCGATGCCCAGCTCGAAGGGCTTGAAGGCGATGCCCGCGCCCCAGGTGTTGTCCAGCGCCGTCGTCACGCCGCGGGCGCGCGCCGCGGCGACGAGGTTCACGAGGTCGGGGAACTCCATCGTCACCGAGCCCGCGGCCTCGAGCCAGACGAGCTTGGTCGCAGGCGTGATCATGAAGGCCAGGCCGGCGGCGTCCATCGGGTCGTAGAAGCGGTGGGAGATGCCCAGGCGCAGCAGTTCGTTGCGCGCCAGCTCGCGGCTCGGACCGTAGACGTTGTCGGGCAGCAGCACCTCGTCGCCGGCCGCGAGCAGCGCCAGGTCGACGAGCGCGATCGCCGACAGCCCGCTGGGAACGAGCACGCAGTGGCTGCCGCCTTCGAGCGCGGCCAGCCGCTCTTCCAGCAGGAAGGTCGTCGGCGTGCCGTGCAGGCCGTAGGTGTAGCCGTTGCGGTTGCGCCAGTCGCGGCTGCGCATCGCCGCCACGTTCGGGAAGATCACCGTCGAGGCCTTGTAGACGCCGGCCTGCGGCGCGAGGAAACCGTCCGGCGCACGGTAGGGATGATGGATCAACGCAGTGATATCGAAGTCGCTCATGGCCGTCGCGAGGCTCCTCGGGTGAACACGGGTTTCAGATCGGCAGGCCGACGAGGTCGTGCCCTTCGGCCGCGAGGATGCGCGCGCGCGTGAATTCGCCGATCTTCAAGGTCTTGCTGGCCTTCTCCGGCGGCAGCAGATGCACGACGCCGTCGATCTCGGGGGCGTCGGCATAGCTGCGCCCGCGCCCGCCCTTGCGGCCCAGCGCGGGCGCGTGGTCGACGAGCACCTGCATCGTCGCGCCGACGCGGCGCTGCAGCCGGCGTGTCGAGACCGCCTCGGCCACCGCCATGAAGCGCGCGCGCCGCTCCTCGCGCAGCGCCTGCGGCAGCTGCCCGGGCAGCGCGTTGGCCGCGGCGCCGTTCACGGGCGAGTAGGCGAAGCAGCCGGCGCGGTCGATCTGCGCCTCGCGCATGAACTGCAGCAGGTACTCGAACTCGGCCTCGGTCTCCCCCGGAAAGCCGGCGATGAAGGTCGAGCGCACGACGAGCTCGGGGCAGGCCTTGCGCCAGGCGGTCAGGCGCTCGAGGTTGCGCTCGCCGCTGGCCGGGCGCTTCATGCGCGCGAGCACGTCGGGATGCGCGTGCTGGAAGGGCACGTCCAGATACGGCAGGATGCGCCCCGAGGCCATCAGCGGCAGCACCTGGTCGACGCTCGGGTAGGGGTAGACGTAGTGCAGCCGCACCCAGGCGCCGTGCGCCTGCGCGAGATGGCCGAGCGCCTCGCAGAGCTCGAAGAGCCTCGTCTTGATCGGACGCCCGTCCCAGAAGCCGGTGCGGTACTTCAGGTCGACGCCGTAGGCGCTGGTGTCCTGGCTGACGACGAGCAGTTCCTTCACGCCGGACTCGAAGAGCGCGCGCGCCTCGGCCAGGACGTCGCCGATCGGGCGCGAGACCAGGTCGCCGCGCAGGCTGGGGATGATGCAGAAGCTGCAGCGGTGGTTGCAGCCCTCGCTGATCTTCAGGTAGGCGTAGTGCCGCGGGGTCAGCTTGATGCCGGCGATGCCGCGGGATTCTGGAACGAGATCGATGAAGGGGTCGTGCGGCTTGGGCACGGCGCGGTGCACCGCGTCCATCACCTCCTGCGTCGCGTGCGGGCCGGTGACGGCGAGCACCTTGGGGTGCACGTCCTGCACCAGCGTGCCGCCGTCCTGGCCCGGCTTGGCGCCTAGGCAGCCGGTGACGATGACGCGGCCGTTCTCGGCCAGCGCCTCGCCGATGGCGTCCAGGCTCTCCTTCACCGCCTCGTCGATGAAGCCGCAGGTGTTGACGATGACGAGGTCGGCGCCTTCGAGCCGCGTGCTCGTCTCATAGCCCTCGGCGCGCAACTGCGTGACGATGAGCTCGGAATCGGTCAAGGCCTTCGGGCACCCGAGCGATACCATACCTATACTCGGGACGCAATCAGTTGTCATAGGGAGAATGCGGTGTCAGGACTGGTCTACAGCTACCTGCGGTTCTCAGATCCGCGCCAGTCGGCCGGCAACAGCAGCGAGCGGTAAATGGCCTACGCGGCGCGCTGGGCGGAGGAGCATGGTCTGAAGCTCGACGAGTCGTTGTCGTTGCGGGATGAGGGCTTGTCGGCCTACCACCAGCGGCACGTGAAGTCCGGCGCACTGGGAGTCTTTCTCGCTGCCGTCGAGAGTGGCCGCATTCCACCGGGGTCGGTGCCTGTGGTGGAAGGGCTCGATCGACTGTCGCGAGCCGAACCAATCCAGGCCCAGGCTCAGCTGGCATCGATTGTAAAGGCTCTGTTTGCGTTGAGTAGTGACAGGCTCACGTAGTGAGCCAGCCGACGGGCAGACTTGCTTCATGGCCTGGGTGTGCCGGGTCGTGGAGCCAGCGATGCGAACTCGTGAAATGAGCCGGCTGATGAAGCTGACGGCCAACCTGACGTCGGTGCAGCGGGCTGTGCTGTTGATGCACCTTCGAGTCCGTGACGAGCGCTCGCGTGCGCTTGCCATCGTTGAGCAGCGGACGGCCGCCGTGCCCGGCTGCCCCAGGTGCGCGGCGACGCAGGTGGTGCGCAACGGGCAGGCCCACGGGCTGCAGCGCTACAAGTGCCGCTCCTGCTGCGTCACCTTCAACGCGTCGACGGGCACGCCACTGGCTCGGCTGCGGTACCGCGAGCGTTGGCTGGCGCAGTGCGCGGCGTTGCGCGAGGGCCTGAGCGTGCGCAAGGCGGCCGCTGAACTCGAGGTCCATCGCAGCACCGCCTTTCGCTGGCGTCATCGATTCCTGCGGTGCCCGGCCAAGGTCAAGGACTTGGCGATGCGCGGAATCGTCGAGGCCGACGAGACGTATGTGCTGGAATCGTTCAAGGGTCAGCGCCGGGCGCTGGCTGAGGCAGGACGGCCCAGCCGACACCGCGGCGGCAAGGCGCGAAAGCGCGGGCTCTCGCGCGAGCAGATCCCGATCCTGGTGCTGCGCACCCGCACCGGCCAGACCGCTGACTTCGTACTGCCGGCCGCGCCTGACAAGGCCGCCGTGCAAGCGGTCTTGGCATGCGCGGCTGGACAAACGGGATGCGGCTTGCGCCGCTCACCACTGTCGCCGACGAATCCCGGACCATGCTCTCAAGCGGGCTCGCTACAGCTCGCACCCATTGCTGGGTCGGTCATGACGGCGCTGCCGTTCACCTTGTAGCGCAACAGCATCATCGCTTCTTCGCGAACGCCGGGCGCGGTCATGGGCCTGGGATGCTCTCAAGGTCTAAGGAGATCATCAGATAACGCGAACAGAGCCTTCACTTATCGGCGCCGTACATCAATCGGCACGCGCGGCGAGCAAGCCAGTGATCGTCTGGACCCGCGGCGGTGCAGACGGCTCATCTACCGACTGCGCCGCATATCGGCCGCGTGACCGCGGCGCCGTTGGTGGGGTCGCTTCGGGCGAGCCGGCAGGTGCCGACGCGCCGGCCATGAGGCCGCTCGCCAGCTCGCGGGAGCGCACCGCCGCTCTCGCACTCGAGGCGTAGACCTTCGGCGAGGTCACGCGAACGCAGGCCGTTGGCCTGCGGGTGCAGGGCTTCCTGAACGGGCGGTCGCTCGAGCAGCGCGTGAAGGAGAAGGTGGCACCGGCGATCGACGCCGCCGTTCTCGGTGCCGACATCATGGGCAGGGCCGTCGCCTTCACGGTCGCCGCGGCGCAACCGAACCGCAGCGTGTGTCAGCCCCAGCGCCGGGCGGCAGCCGATGACGCCTGGACTCGGGGCCGCGCCGCACGCCGCGCCTGCGCCTGCAGCACCCGCGGCAGGTTCAGCTCGATCCAGTCGGCCAGCCCGCGCACGCGCTGGGCGGCTTCGACGCCCAGCGGCGTCAGCCGGTATTCCACGTGCGGCGGCACCACGTCGTGCGCGATGCGCTGCACGAGGCCGTCGCCTTCGAGCCACTGCAGCGTCTGCGCCAGCATGCGCTCGCTGACCCCGCCGATCGCGCGGCGCAGCTCGGCGAAGCGGTGCATGCGGGTCTCCAGCACCATCAGCACCAGCACGCCCCAGCGGCTGGTGACATGCCGCAGCACCTCGCGCGAGGGGCAACCCGCGGCCAGCAGGTCGCCGCGCTGCAGCTTGCCCGACAACGAGTCGCGGGTTGGGTCGGTGCCGGGGTTGGGGATATTGGTACTTACCTTCATGTGCGTACTTCCCAAACGTAAGCTTCAATCGTACAGTGAGGGCTCCTCCACTTCAAGCCGTCGTTCACCATGACCACCGCCATCACCGGAGCCACCGGCCATCTGGGCCGCCTCGTCGTCGCCCGTCTGAAGACCCTCGCCCCCGCGCTGCCGCTGGTCGCGCTGGTGCGCACCCCGGCCAAGGCCGCCGACCTGGGAATCGCCGCGCGCGAAGCCGACTACACCCGCCCCGAGACGCTCGCCGCCGCGCTGGCAGGCGTCGACACGCTGCTGCTGATCTCGTCCAGCGAAGTCGGCCAGCGGGCCGCGCAGCACCGCAACGTCATCGACTCGGCCAAGGCGGCCGGCGTGCAGCGCATCGTCTACACCAGCCTGCTGCACGCCGACCGCTCGCCGCTGGACCTGGCGCAGGAGCACCGCGAAACCGAGGCGATGCTCCAGGCCGCCGGCATCCCACACACCCTGCTGCGCAACGGCTGGTACACGGAAAACTACACCGGCTCGATCGCGGGCGCGCTGGCCGCGGGCAGCTTCATCGGCAGCGCACGCGACGGCCGCATCGCGTCGGCGCCGCGTGCCGACTACGCCGAAGCCGCCGCCGTGGTGCTGACGACGCCGGGCCACGACGGCAAGACCTACGAGTTGGCCGGCGACAGCACCTACACGCTGGCCGAACTGGCCGCCGAGATCTCGCGCCAGACCGGTAAGACGCTGCCCTACGTCGACCTGCCGCCGGCCGACTATGCCAAGGCGCTGGCCGGCATGGGCTTGCCCGCTGGGCTGGCGCAGGCGATCGCCGGCTGGGACGTCGGCGCCTCCCAGGGTGCGCTGTTCGACGACGGCCGGCAGCTGTCGCGGCTGATCGGGCGGCCGACGACGCCGCTGGCCGCCGCGGTGGCTGCTGCGCTTGCGCAGCGCTGAAACGGCATCGGCTGCCGGCGGCTTCAGCGAGCGTTGCGCAGCAGGCGGCGCGTGTCGCGCGTCGCCGCGCCGCGCCGCGCGGCGACGAGGGCGCGCACCCGCCGTGGCCACCGAGAGGTCTGAATTGAGGGCTGAGCAACATGTGCAGCAAACACTTCACGGCGGCCGTCGTCAGACGGAAGGGCGGCCCCTTTGTCCTGGAACGAGTTTGCATCTCCTCTCTACGTGACGATGAGGTGCGCGTGCGCATGGTCGCCACCGGCATGTGCCACACGGACATGGTAGCCAGGGATCAGGTCTATCCGGTGCCACAGCCGATCGTGCTGGGACACGAGGGCGCCGGCGTGGTCGAGGAAGTCGGCTCCGCGGTGAGCAAGGTCGTGCCGGGCGACCACGTGGTGCTCACCTTCCTGCCGTGCGGACAGTGCCGCGCCTGCCAGGAAGGTGCTCCGGCGAGTTGCGAGCGTCTGAATGCGCTGAACTTCTCGGGCCAACGTCACGATGGTTCGCACGCGCTGGAGGACGCAACCGGCCGGGAACTTCATGACCGCTTCTTCGGCCAATCCTCCTTTGGCCAGTATGCGGTCGCCAACGAGCGCAACCTTGTGAAGGTGCGCAAGGACGCCCCCCTCGAGCTGCTGGGGCCGCTGGGTTGTGGTATTCAGACCGGCGCCGGTGCGGCCATCAATTCGCTGAAGGTTGGGCCCGGTGACAGCTTTGCGGCTTTCGGCGGTGGCGCGGTTGGGCTGAGCGCCGTGCTTGGTGCGCGCGTCGCCGGTGCGGGCACCATCTTTGCCATCGACGTGGTCCCGTCGCGCTTGAAATTGGCCCTGGAACTGGGCGCGACCCACGCCATCAACAGCCGCGAGCAGGATCCGGTCGAGCAAATCCGCCGGATCACCGGCAGCGGCGTCGATTCCGCGCTCGACTCGACCGGCATCCCGGCGGTGATCCGTTCTGCCGTCGCCGCGCTCCGTCCGCGGGGGCGCTGCGGCATCGCGGGCGCTTCCAGGCCGGGCACTCTTCTCGAATTGGACGCCAACGACGTCATGCAGAACTGCAAGCACGTGTTCGGAATCATCGAAGGCGACAGCGTGCCGGACTTCTTCATTCCGCGGTTGGTGGACCTTCACATGCAGGGCCGCTTCCCGTTCGACAAGCTGGTCAGGTTCTACGACTTCGACCAGATCAACCAGGCGGCCGACGACAGCGAGAAGGGCATCACCCTCAAGCCGATCGTGCGGATTTCTTCAGTCTGATCAGGAGACTCGTGCCATGAGCCAACCGGGCACCTACCAGAACCTGCATTTGCAGTACATCGCCGGCGAGTGGCGCCCAGGACGCTCGGGGCGGACGCTCGAAGACCGCTCGCCCTACGACCAGCAGTTGCTGGCCACCATACCGATGGCCAGTCGCGAAGACCTGGATGCGCCTATGCACGCGCCGCGCAGGCCCAGCTGGCCTGGGCGGCCACTGGGCCGGCCGAACGCTCGGCCGTGCTGCTGAGGGCGGTCGCCATCTTCGACCATCGTCGCGATGAGATTGTCGACTGGCTGATCCGCGAGTCGGGCAGCACGCGCATCAAGGCCGGGATCGAATGGGCGTCGGCACGCGCCATCACTTTGGAAGCGGCCAGCTTCCCGGGCCGCGTGCAGGGGCGCATCCTGCCGTCCGGCATTGCCGGCAAGGAGAGCCGGGTCTATCGCAAGCCGTTGGGGGTAGTGGGCATCATCAGTCCCTGGAACTTCCCCATGCACCTGACCCAGCGTTCGCTGGCCCCGGCGCTGGCGGTCGGCAACGCCGCGGTGGTCAAGCCGGCGAGCGATACCCCGGTGACCGGCGGCCTGCTGCTCGCCCGCATCTTCGAGGAGGCCGGGCTGCCGCCCGGCGTGCTGAGTGTGGTGGTGGGCGCAGGCTCGGAGATCGGCGACGCCTTAGTCGAGCACCCGGTGCCGGCGCTGATCTCGTTCACAGGCTCCACCGAGGTTGGACGCGGCATCGGCCGCATCGCAAGCGGCGGCGAGCACCTGAAGCACGTGGCGCTGGAACTGGGCGGAAACGGACCCTTCGTCGTCCTGGCCGATGCCGATCTGGAACAGGCAGCGCATGCCGCCGCGGTGGGCAAGTTCCTGCACATCGGCCAGATCTGCATGGCGATCAACCGCATCATCGTCGAGCAGCCCGTGTACGAGCGCTTCATCGAACTGTTCGTCGATCGCGTCTCCAAGTTGCCTGTCGGTGACCCATCGCTGCCGGATACCGTCATCGGTCCCGTCATCAGCGCCAAGCAGCTGGAGGGCTTGCAGAAGAAGATCGCGCAGGCCAAGGCCGATGGCGCCCGTGTCCTGCTCGAAGCGCCTGCCAAAGGCCAGGTCTTGCCGCCGCACGTGTTCGCCGACGTCCGTCCGGATTCCGAGCTCTTCCGCAACGAGATCTTCGGCCCGCTGGTCGGCATCAGCGCCGCACGGGACGAGGAGCACGCGCTCGAACTCGCCAATGCCACCGAATACGGCCTGTCCAGCGCGGTGTTCACCGGCAGCCTCGAGCGCGGCGCATGGTTCGCGCAACGCCTCCGCGCAGGCATGACCCATGTCAACGACATCCCCGTCAACGACGAAGCGAACGCGCCATTCGGGGGCGAGAAGAACTCCGGCATCGGCCGTTTCAACGGTGACTGGGCGATCGAAGAGTTCACCACCGATCACTGGATCAGCGTGCAGCGTGTACCGCGCGCCTATCCGTTCTGACGTACTTGATTGCCTTGACTACCCGTTCTCTTTGACATGTCTGCACGCAGAGAAGCGCCCATGCATAGAGGTTCGAGCAACCGCGTCTTCGCTTCTTTCCATTTCTTGTAGGGACTTGAACCATGAGCATTGCGCAGGCGGGTGAGCCTTGAGCCTCGCGAACGGTGTGATGGCAACGCGCTTGCGGACCGCGCCTGGAGTTCCTACGCTCGCCCGGTCCGCAGATGCGGATCGCGACGCCGCGCAAACGCGATCACTCCGTGCCACCGTTTGTCCGAAAGGATACGCCTGCCATGAACGCCCCTGCCCCTGCCCCTGCCCCTGCTCCTGCTCCTGCCGCCAGCTGGGTCCAGCGCGCCGGCCTGGTCGCCGCCTTCGCGGCGCTCGTGCTGATCCTGCTGCTTCCGCCCGCTGCGGAACTGCCGCACGCCGGCAAGGTGATGCTCGGCATCCTGGCCTTCGCGGTGATCGTCTGGATGACCGAAGCGCTGGACTACGCGGTCAGCGCCGTCGTCATCGGCGCGCTGATGATCTTCGGCCTCGCCTTCATGCCCGATGCCGCCAAGCCCGCCGGGCCGGCGATGGGCACGGGCGCGGCGCTCAACCTGGCGCTCTCCGGCTTCGCGAGCAGCGCGGTCGCGCTGGTGGCCGCCGCCTGCTTCATCGCCGCGGCGATGACCGCGACCGGACTGGACCGCCGCATCGCGCTCCTGGTGCTCTCGCGCGTGCAGGCGCGCGCGCACCAGATCGTCATCGGCGCGATGGTGGTCGGGTTCCTGCTGTCCTTCATCGTGCCCAGCACCACCGCGCGCGTGGCCTGCCTGATGCCGATCATGATGGGCTTCATCCTCGCCTTCAAGGTGGACAAGCGCAGCCGCTTCGCGGCGCTCCTCGTGATCACCGCGGCGCAGACCGCGAGCGTGTGGAACGTCGGCATCAAGACCGCCGCGGCGCAGAACATGGTGGCGGTGGGCTTCGTCGAGAAGCAGTTCGGCAGCACCATCACCTGGACCGAGTGGTTCATCGCCGGCGCGCCGTTCTCGGCGCTCTTGACCGTGGCTCTGTACTTCATCATGACGCGCATGCTGAAGCCGGAGATGGACGAGATCGCCGGCGGCCGCGCCGCGATCCGCCAGCAGCTCTCCGAGCTGGGCCCGATGACGGCGCGCGAATGGAAGCTCCTGGCGCTGGTGCTGGCGCTGCTGGGCTTCTGGTCGACCGAGAAGGTGCTGCACGACTTCGACACCACGTCGACCACGATCGCGGCGATCGCGCTGATGCTCCTGCCGCGCCTCGGCGTGATGGACTGGAAGGCCTCGCAGCGCGGCTTTCCCTGGGGCACGGTGGTGCTGTTCGCGGTGGGCATCAGCGTCGGCACGGCACTGCTGCGCACCCAGGCCGCGGCCTGGCTCGCCAACCTGATCGTCCATCACCTCGGGCTGCAGAACGCCGGCGCCTTCGCGATCCTGATGCTGCTGTCGATCTTCCTCGTCGTCATCCACCTGGGCTTCGCCAGCGCAACCGCGCTGGCCTCGACGATGATCCCGATCGTCATCAGCGTGCTGGGCGCGGTGCAGACGCCGGGCATCAACGTGATCGGCATGACGATGCTGCTGCAGTTCGTGGTCAGCTTCGGCTTCATCCTGCCGGTGAACGCGCCGCAGAACATGATCGCCTACGGCACCGACACCTTCGAGGCGCGCGACTTCGTGCGCACCGGGCTCGTGATTACGCTGGCCGCGCTCGCGCTGCTGGTGCTGTTCGGGCTGACGTACTGGTCGTGGATGGGCTACATGACGAAGCCCGGCTGAGGCGCGCGGGCGCCGCGGGCCAACGCGCCTCGGCCAAGCCGGTTCCCGCCCTCACCCCGCGGGGGAGACTCAATCCCCCGCGCGCGGCGCTACATCTCCAGCACCACCCGTCCGTCGATCCTGCCCGCGCGCATCGCATCGAAGATCGCGTTGATGTTCTCGATCCGGTCGGTCGAGTAGTGCGAGGCGACCTTGCCCTCGCCGGCGAACTTCAGCGCCTCCAGGAGATCGAGTCGGGTGCCGACGATCGAGCCACGCACCGTCTTCGCGTTCAGCACCACGTCGAAGATCGGCAACTCGAAGCTGCCCGGCGGAATGCCCACCAGCGACATCGTGCCGCGCTTGTGCAGCATGCCGACCGCCTGCGCGAACGCCGCGCGCGACACCGCGGTGACCAGCACGCCGTGCGCGCCGCGGAGTTGGCGCTGCACCTCCCCCGCCACGTCCTGCGTCTTCGCGTTCAGCGTCACCTCGGCGCCCAGCTTCTTCGCCAGCGCCAGCTTGTCGTCGGCGACGTCCACCGCGATCACGTGAAAGCCCATCGCCTTTGCGTACTGCACCGCCATGTGGCCGAGGCCGCCGATGCCGGAGATCGCGACCCAGTCGCCGGGCTTGCAGTCCAGCACCTTGAGCCCCTTGTAGACGGTGACGCCGGCGCACAGCACCGGCGCGGCCGGCGCGAACTCGAGCCGGTCGGGCAGGCGTCCGACGAAGGCCGGATCGGCGAGCACGTACTCGGCGAAGCCGCCGTTGACGGTGTAGCCGGTCATCTGCTGGCCGTCGCACAGCGTCTCCCAGCCGCCCATGCAGTGCTCGCAGTGGCCGCACGCGGTGTGCAGCCAGGGCACGCCGACGCGGTCGCCCTCCTTCAGGAACGTGACGCCGGCGCCGACGCGCGCGACGTGGCCGACGCCCTCGTGCCCGGGGATGAACGGCAGCGAAGGCCTGACCGGCCAATCACCCTCGGCGGCATGCAGGTCGGTGTGGCACACCCCCGAAGCCGCGACCTTCACCAGCACCTGGCCCCGCGGCACCTCGGGCACCGGCACTTCCTCGACCACCAGCGGCTTGCCGAATTCGTGCACGACCGCCGCCTTCATCTTTTCCGCCATGTCTCGCCTCCGCATCGAACGTCGCGGCGGGCCGTCGCGCGACTTCAGGTTAGTCCAGAATGACGCTGCACCAGCAGGGGCGCAGACTGCAGTTCCGGCCAAACCCATCATCGAGGTGGTCACGCTGACCGTCAAGAACGGTGTGAGCTATGCCGAGTTTGCGCCAATCGACAAGGCCGTGGGCAGCGAGCATGTTGCCGGCGGAATCCCGGCGTTTTGGGCGTACAGCCCCTGCACCCTTCGCCTGTTCGATCAAGTGGCCCGAGTTCTTCGACGAAGGCTGCGCAGTCGAACTGCTTCTGAACAGCGGCAACGCAGCCCATTCCGCTCGAGGCTCCCGAGCCTCCATCACCAGACGGCTCGGCGCCGTCTGTGTGGTTTATATGCAGACTCGCTCGCGCAGCCCAGCGAGATGAAGCCGACGGTCGGGGCCGATGCAGGTGCCGGCACGCTCGCGCCGGCCGATGACTCGGAAAGGGACATCGCCGCATTGTCGGCGATCACCTCGGGCGCGTGCCGGGGAAGAGCGAGCCCTTCTGCAACTGCTCCTGCATCTGCTCGAAGAGCGCCCGTGACTGCTCGAAGTAGGGCGCCATCAGGCCCTGCATCAACGGCGCCTGGGCGCCCAGGAACTGCGACCACAGCTCGGGGTTGAAGGACTTGGGATCGATCAGCCCCTTGCCTTGCGCGGCCAGGCGCTGCTGCAGGTCGGCGAAGGCGCGCAGGTTGTGCTCCAGCAGACCGCCCATCAGCCCCTGCATCGCGTGGCCGTAGAAGCGGATGATCTGCGCCAGCGTCTGCGTGCTGAACATGGGCACGCCGCCGGACTCCTCCTCGAGGATGATCTGCAGCAGGATGCTGCGGGTGATGTCCTCGTTCGTCTTCGCGTCGCGGACCTCGAAGTCCTCGGCGGCCATCACCATCTTCTTCACGTCGGCCAGCGTGATGTAGCTGCTGGCGCGCGTGTCGTAGAGGCGGCGGTTGGGGTACTTCTTCAGCACGCGCACGTCGCTCGCGCCTGCATCGGCGTCGGGCTTGCGGCGGGTGGTGGGCATGCGGCGGGCTCCTGCGGCTTCGGCGGCGCATTCTAGGAGCGCCACCCGCGGCGGCCGCAGGGGAGTTTCCCCGCCGCCTCGCCGCACCAAAGCTTGATCAGAACCAGACGTTGACGCTCAGGTTGAGGTAGCGCCGCCAGTAGCCCGCGCCGCCGGTCCCGCCGGCCGAGACGCCCAGGCCCTGCCCGGACCCTCCGGCCGCCAGCCGCAGCCGCAGCGTCGGCGAGACGTCCCAGCCCAGCTCGAGCTCCCACAGGTGCGGCGAGCCGTGACTGCGCGCGCCGGCGTCGTCGGTTTCGCTCGCGCTGCCGAAGCCCACCCGCGCCTGCAGGTCGAACTGGCGGAACTCGTGCGTCAACGCGGCATAGGCGCGCCCCTCGGCATAGCGCCTGGGGTTCCAGTAGCCGCGGTCGATGCCGCGATCGCCGGCAACGCGCTCGAAGGCCATGCCCTCGACACCCAGCGCGACGCGCGGCCGCGCGAGGATGCGGCGCTCGATGCGGCCCGCGGCGCGCACGCGCGTGCTGCCGTCGTCGAAACGCAGCACGGCTGCCGATGCGGCGACGACCCAGCGCGGATCGGTTCGCGCCTCGAGGCCGGCGGAGAGGACGTCGACGCGGACGCGGTTGGCGACCGCGCGCGGCGCTTCGACCAGTTCGCGCGCGGCTTCGCCGTCGACGCGCAGGCCGTCCGCCGGCACCCAGCGCACACGTGCACTGGCGGTGACCGGGTTCCAGCCCGGGAAGTGCGCCGCACCGAGCGCCAGGCTCGGCCACCAGGTGCCGCGCGCGTCGCCCGGCTCGCCAACGCGCCAGCCATAGGCTGCCCGCAGCTGCGTCGCCTTCGGCGCGCCGAAGGGGTCGTCCAGGTGCAGCCGCCTCACCTGCATCTCGAGCGTCGAGCCCGCCTGCGGATGCCATCCGGCGCCGACGACCATCGCATCGGCCGTCAGCTCGTCGCGATCCTCGGCGCGCTCGAGGGCGACGAAGCCGAAGGGCCGCAGCTCGCGGCGCACACGGTACTCGCGCAGCCAGATCGTGTCCGCGTCGGCCGGGTCGGCCAGCAGCGGCAGTGCGCGCTCCTCGTAGCCCGCCCAGCGCCAGGCGCGCGCGAGGTCGGTGCGCTCGCCCGGATGCGTGGGCGCGGCCTGCGCGAGAAAGCCGCGCAGCGCGGCCCGATGCTGGCCGTTGAAGTTGAGCGCATTGGCCAGCGCCCAGGCGAGATCGCGATCGCCGGGCACGCGCGCGACCAGGGCCTGCAGTTCGCGGATCGCCCCCGCCTCGTCGCCGTTCCAGAGCAGCGACATGGCATAGCGCCGATGCAGCCTCAGCTGCCCGGGCGCGAGCGCATGCGCTTCGCGAAAGGCCTCCAGCGCCCGCGCCTGCTCGCCCTGCGCCTGGCGCGCCTGCCCGAGGCCGTCGAGCATCTCGACGCGCGCCGCGCCGGCCGCATCGCCCGCCAGTTCGGCGAACAGCGCCTCGGCCTGCGCCGGTTCACCGCCCCACAGGCTCTGCCAGGCCAGCGACGGCGCGATGTCCGCGCGCCGCGCCGGCGCAAGCGCCAGCGCACGGCGGTAGAGCGCGGCGGCGTGCGCGTTGCGGTCGGCAAAGCCGTTCACGCGCGCGGCCTCGATCAGCAGCTCGACGTCGTCGCCGTGGCGCACCACGAGCTCGTCGAAGCGCGCCAGCGCCGGCCCCCAGTCGCGCCGTTCGGCGGCGGCGCGCGCTTGCGCCCGCAGCTCCGCGGTCGGCACCTGCGCCGGCGCCGCGGGCGCCGACGCGAGCGGCACCTGCGCGTTCACCGCGCCGCCGCCGGCGGCGAGCGCCAGCACGCAGGCCGCAAGCAGCGGCCGCGCGGACGGCACGGACTTCAAGAGGCGCTCCCCGTTCGCGCCGTGCTCCAGCGCACGGCTTCCCGGGCAGGGGCCTTGACCAGATAGGGCAGCGCGCGCACCGTGGTCAGCGCCAGGAACGCCCAGTAGACGAGCGGATACCACACCGCGTAGGGGAGGAAGCGCACGATGCCGCGGTCGTAGCGGCGGTCGATGAGCACGCCGGTGAGCAGCTGCAGCAGGCACAGCGTGGCGATCGCCATGCCCCAGAGATTGGGAATCGGCGAGGCGCCCACCGGCGGCAGTCCGACGGCGTAGGACAGTGTCCACAGCGAAGTGAGGAAGACGAAGCACACCGACCACAGGATGGAGAGCGAGGACTCGACGAACACCGGCCACAGGCGGCGGCTCTTCCAGGTCACCATCACGTCGGCATGCTTGCGCAGCACCTGCGCGAGGCCGCGCGCCCAGCGCAGGCGCTGGCGCCACAGCCCGCGCCAGGACTGCGGCACCGTCATCCAGCAGATCGCGCGCGGTTCGTAGCGCACGTCGTAGTGACGCTTCTGCAGCTTCCAGGTCAGCTCGATGTCCTCGGTCGGCATGTTCGGGCTGTAGCCGCCGACGTCCACGACCGCGCTGCGGCGCAGCGCGGCCACCACGCCGGAGACGGTGACGATGCGCCCCCACACGCGCTGCGCGCGGCGCAGCAGGCTGATGATGGAGGAGAACTCGACCGCCTGCAGCCGTGCGAGGAAGCTGCCCGTGTTGCGCACGCGCGGATTGCCGGTGACGGCGGCCACGCGCGGTGAATCGAAGTGCGGCACGATGTAGCGCAGCATCTGCGGATCGGGCTCGGCGTCGGCGTCCAGGCCCATCAGGATCTCGCCGCGCGCCAGCGGCAGCGCGTCGTTGAGCGCCATCGCCTTGCCCTCGTTGACGGCCTTGCGCACCACGCGCAGGCGGGGATCGCCCATCAGCGGCTGCAGCGCGGCCAGCGTGCCGTCGCTCGAGCCGTCGTCGACGACGATGACTTCGAAGGCCGGGTAGTCCATGCGCAGCATGGCCAGCACCGAGCGCGCGATCACCGCCTCCTCGTTGTACGCGGAAACGAGCACGCTCACCAGCGGCCATTGCCGCTCGCCGTCACCGCAAGCGCCGGCGCCGCCGTCCTCCCAGCGCAGGCGGAAGATCGCCGCGGTGATCATCCACATGATGCTGGTGACGATCGGGTAGGCCGCGAAGAAGGCCAGCACGACCGCGTAGGGCCAACTGTGCTGCAGCTCGTAGAGCCAGGGCTCGATCATGCAATCTCCTCGACGGCGGGAAGCGCCGGCCGCGGCACGCCGTCAGGCTCGACGAAGCGCTTCACCGCGCCATCCACGACGACGTCGATGCAGCGCGCGCCGGCAAGCCGCGCCCAGTCGGCGTCGATGCGTCGGCCGTTGAAATCGGCGTCGTAGGCCATCTCGACGGCCGGCACGCTGCGCCGCGGGCCCTTGCGGCGATGGATGCCGACGTTGTGCGCGATCCATCCGGTCGTGAGGACCGACACCACCGCGAGCGCGCCGAGCATCAGCCAGCGCAGTTCGCCGAGCTCGGGTCTGCCGGCGGTGACGCGTTGCCAGCTCCAGGCGAAAAGCAGCCAGCCGGCGGCGACGAGGACTGCGTGTCCGAGGCGCCGCAGCACCGGCAGATGCTCCTGGGCCTGCTGCGCGGCGCGCGGCCCCTGCCAGCCGTGTGCGGCGGCGACCCGGCTGGTCGACGGGGGCTTCTTCAGCATCGCGCAACGCCCCGGCGTGACCAGGCGGCCGCGCCGAAGGCCAGCGCCAGCAGCGCCAGCAGCGAAGGCTCGGGGACGCGGTGCTCGAAGTTGTCGACCGGCACCAGCTCCCAGTCGCCGTCGTCCCGCGACCAGCGCAGGTCGACGACGCCTGCACCCAGGCGGTTCCAGCTTCCGAGCTCGAAGCCGTAGAGCCCTTCGGAGAGCTGCAGGTTGTCGTCGAATCCCAGGCGATCGCGCGGGTTCAGGAAGTCCTGGCCGATCTCCAGCGACTCGTTGTCGGCGCCGATGAGGCGGAAGAAGAAGCCGTCGTCGTAGAGGACGCTGAAGTTGTAGAGGCCCGCCTCGGTGATGCGGATGAGGCCGCTGAAGTGGGTGGCCCAGTTCATCTGGTCCTCGGCGCCGGCCTCCTTGTCGCTGCAGTCGGCCCCGGTGACGGTGTTGCCGAAGAAGGGGCTGAGCGAGGCTGCGCCCCAGGTGCCGGCATAGCACTCGTTGTAGCGGGCATTGCCGAAATTGATCTGGTCGACGATGCCGCTCCACTGCTGCACCGGCGTCACGTCGCCGTTCATCACCTGCTGCCAGTCCGCGCGACCCCACAAGCCGGTGCCCCAGCCGAAGCTGCCGATGGCGCTGCCGTTGCCGTACGTCGTCGTGCCCTCGTTCCACAGCACCTGACTGCCGTGCCAGGCGTTGTCGATACGGCGGAACTCGGCCTGTGCGCCGGCGGCGGTGGCGACGTCGCCGCCGTAGAGCGGATCGAAGACCGTCGGCGCGGCGAAGGCCGCGCTGCAGAGGAAGGCGCCGCAGGCCAGCGCCAGGAGCGTCGGGCGAAGGACTCGGGGCGACGAAAGGGTGCGGTGTTGTTGCAGCATGGCAAATTTGTGAGCAGTTGAAACCGATGCCGAGACCTTAGCGAACCGCGCCGCTACTTGATCGGCAGCAAGGCCCCCGATTCGAGGGACGGCGCGCGATGCGGTCGATCGCGGCGTGCGGAATGCACGGTCCGCCCCGGACAGCCGCGCCCAGGGGCTTGCACAGCCCAACGCGGCCTGAGCCTGGTCTGCCGGGGATGCGGTGGCGGCTCGTCTCGTCATGGGCGCCACGGTATCGACGCCTCCGGGCGCCGGCACTCGGGGAATGGATGAATCGACGCCGCGGGACCGGGCGCATGCGGCCCTGCCGACACCGACCGTGCATTCGTGCACGGCCGGCGCACCGCCGCCGTCAGCGCCTGCGCGCTTTCCAGACCCCGGGAACCCGCGCCACCGCGCGCAGCGCCTGCGCGATGCGGCCCGCGTCCTCGGCCTCGACGGTGAAGACCATGCGCGCGGTCGCGCCACGCTGGCCGCGCTGCGACTGCGTGTTCACGGCGATCACGTTCAGCCGTTCCTTGGTGAAGACTTCGGAGATGTCGCGCAGCAGGCCCTGGCGGTCCTCGGCCTCGATCTGCACGTCCACCGGGTAGACGGGACGCTTGTCGCCGCTGCCGGCGCTCTCCCACGCCACCTCGATGGCGCGGCCCGGGAAGCGCTCGGCCATGTGGCGGAAGTTGCTGCAGTCGCGACGATGGATGGCCACCCCCTTGCCGCGCGTGACGAAGCCGCGGATCTCGTCCGGCGGTGCGGGCCGGCAGCAGCGTGCCAGCGTCGTCATCAGCGAGCCCACGCCCACCACCAACACCCCGCCGCCACCCGCCCCGCTGCGCGAGCGCCGCAGCAGCGGCGCGTCCGCCTCGGCGGCCGCGGGCGCAGCCGGGCGCAGCAGGTTCTCGATGTTGCGCAGCGAGTACTCATCCTTGCCGACGACTTCGAACAGCGCGTCCGCCGACTTGAAGCCGAGCTGCTCGGCAAGGTGCTCGAGCTTGAGGGCCGTGCGGCCCTCGCGCTGCAGCAGCTTCTCGACGAGCTCGCGTCCGCGCCCGAGCGTGGCCGACAAGGCCTGCGCGTTGAACCAGGCGCGCACCTTGGCGCGTGCGCGCGGGCTCTGCAGGAAATGCAGCTCGGGGTTGAGCCAGTCCATCGACGGCCCGCCCTCCTTCGCGGCGACGATCTCCACCGTCTGCCCATGCGTGAGCGGCGTGTTCAGCGGCACCATCGCGCCATCGACGCGGGCGCCGCGGCAGCGGTGGCCGAGGTCGGTGTGCAGCGCGTAGGCGAAGTCGACCGGCGTGGCGCCCGCCGGGAGATCGATCAGCGTCGCCTGCGGCGTGAAGACGTAGATGCGATCGTCGAGTCCAGCGCCGACCGCGGCGCCGACCGCAGGGCCGACACCGGCGCCCTTCGCGGGAGCGGCGGCCACATCCCGACGCTGCGAACTGCTGAAGTCGCGCTCCCAGGCCAGCAGTTCGCGCAGCACGGCCTTGCGCGCGTCGGCCAGGCGCTGCTCGTAGGCGCCGCTGGCGGCCACGCCGGCATAGCCGCGTGCGCCGGCTTCCTTGTACATCCAGTGCGCGGCGACACCGTACTCGGCGTGCTCGTGCATCGCGCGCGTGCGGATCTGCACCTCGACGGGCCGTCCGTCCTCGCCCAGCACCACGGTGTGCAGCGATTGGTAGCCGTTGGCCTTGGGGCGCGCGATGTAGTCGTCGAACTCGCCCTCGACCGGCGTGTAGGCCTCGTGCACGCGCGCCAGCGCCGCGTAGCAGGCCGCCTCGTCCTCGACGATGACGCGCAGCGCGCGCACGTCGAAGACGCGCTCGATCGACAAGCCCTTGCCCTGCATCTTCTTCCAGATGCTGTAGAGGTGCTTGGGCCGCCCCAGCACCTCGGCGCGGATGTGCGCGTGCTGCAGCAGCTCAGCCAGGTGCCGACGAGCCTGCTCCACGCCCAGTTCGCGCTCGGCGCGCTTCTCGTCGACGAGCAACGCCACGCGGCGGTAGGTCTCGGGGTCGAGGAAGCGGAAGGCCAGGTCCTCGAGCTCCCACTTGATCTGCCAGATGCCGAGCCGGTTGGCCAGCGGCGCGAAGATCTGCTGCGACTCCAGCCCCAGCTCGCGCGGGCACTCGCGCTTGCTGGCGGCGAACCAGCGCAGCGTCTGCAGCCGCGAGGCCAGGCGCAGCAGCACGACGCGCAGGTCGCGCCCGAAGGCCAGCAGCATCTTGCGCACGCGCTCGGCCTGCCGGCCATGCCCGCCCTCGCCGAGCGCGGCATCGCGCGCCGCGCGCTGGATCTGCACCAGCTGCCGCGTGAGCATCACCAGACCCGCGTACGACGGCCCGAAGGCACGCCCGATCACCTCCTCGGGCCGCTGCAGGTAGTCGCTGGCGTAGACGAGATAGGCCGAGGCCTGCATCGAGGGTGCCGCCCCGATGGCCGCGAGGATCCCGGCCACGCCGTCGGCGTGCGCAAGCGCGCCCTCGCCCGAGCCGCGTACCCGCCCCGCCAGCAGGGGCTCGGCGAAGGCGCGCGCGCGCTGCAGCGCGTCGGCACCGATGGAGGCGTCCGCGGCTTCGCTGAGCTGGACGATCGGAGCCGCGGCCAACACGGCCTCGCCGGCAAGCGTCTTCATGACGGGCGAACCTTCGCTTCAGCCCTCGAGCAGGAACTCCCTCACCGCCTGGCGCTGCTCGGGCTGCACGAGCGTGGGCGCGTGGCCCACGCCCGCAAACTCCACCAGGCGCGCCTTCGGTCCGCGCTCGGTCATGGCCTGCGCCGTGGCCTTGGACAAGAGGTCGGACTCCGCGCCGCGCAGCAGCAGCACCGGCAGCTTCAGGCCGTCATAGGCGCTCCACATCGCCGCCTCGCCCGCATGGGCCAGCGCCGGCGTGATGGCGCGAAACGGCACGGCGATCGCGGGATCGTAGTGCGGCTTGAAGCCCTCTCCGTCGACCGCCAGCTGCGGGCGCGTCAGCGCCAGCCACTGCTCGCGCGTGTGCGGACCGAAGCTGCGGCTGATCTCCCACAAGGCATCGGCGGCCTCGTCCAGCGAGCGCCAGCGCAAGGGCGCGCCCAGGTAGGTGCCGATGCGCACGAGCGACTGCGGCTCGATCGACGGTCCGACGTCGTTGAGCACGAGCCGGCGCAGCGGCGAACCGCGCAGCGCCGCCACGCCGAGGCCGATCAATCCCCCCATCGACGTGCCGACCCAGTCGACCTGCGCCGCATCCAGCCGCGCCAGCAGCGTCACCATGTCGGCAATGTAGGTGGGGAAGGCGTAGGCCATCGCGTCGTCGAGCCAGTCGCTCTTCCCGCGCCCGACCACGTCCGGGCAGACGACACGGTAGTGGCCGCAAAGGTCTGCGGCGAGGGTGTCGAAGTCGCGCCCCTGGCGCGCGAGTCCGTGCACGCAGACGAGCACGCGCGCGTTGGCCGGATCGCCCCATTCCCAGTAGGCCATGCGGTGCAGGCCGCGGGAATCCAGGCACTGGACCTGGCGCAGGCGGGGTGAAGCGGGACCGTTCATGACGCCACCGGAGCGGAATTTCGATAATGCGGGCATCGTAACCACAGCAGGAGTGCACCGCATGCTGAGTGCAAAGACCGCCCTCGTCACGGGCTCGACCAGCGGTATCGGTCTGGGAATCGCCACCGCGCTGGCGCAGAACGGCGCGCGCGTGATGCTCAACGGCTTCGGCGACGTCGAAGGCGCCCTCGCCCAGGTGCGGCGGTTCGATCCCGAGGCCGTTCACGACGGTGCCGACATGAGCAGGCCCGAGCAGATCGAGGCCATGGTCCGCCGCTGTGAAAGCGAGCTCGGCAGCTGCGACATCCTCGTCAACAACGCCGGCATCCAGCACGTCGCGCCCATCCCCGAGTTTCCCGTCGAGCGCTGGGACGCGATCATCGCCATCAACCTGAGCTCGGCCTTCCATGGCATGCGCGCGGCGCTTCCCGGCATGCAGAAGCGCAACTGGGGCCGCATCATCAACGTCGCCTCGGTGCACGGCCTGGTGGCATCGACGAACAAGAGCGCCTACGTCGCCGCCAAGCACGGCATCGTCGGCCTGACCAAGGTCGCAGCACTCGAGAACGCCACCAGCGGCGTGACCGTGAACGCCATCTGCCCGGGCTGGGTGCTGACGCCGCTGGTGCAGAAGCAGGTCGACGCCCGCGCCGCCGCCCAGCACATCGACAACGAGGAGGCCAAGCGCGAACTGCTGGCCGAGAAGCAGCCCTCGCTGCAGTTCACGACGCCCGAGCAGCTCGCGGCACTCGTGGTCTTCCTGTGCTCGCCGGCCGCCGACAACATCCGCGGCGCAGCCATCAACGTCGACGGCGGCTGGGTGGCGCAGTAGCCACCGCGCGGCGCGCCGCGAGATCGCTCAGCGCGCCGAGAGCTGCACGCTGCCGCTCACGCTGGCGCTCACCGTCGCCTTGCCGGCCTCGAAGGGCAGCGCACCCTCGGCGCCGGGTGCGGCTGCAGCCATCGCCACGCGCGCCATCGGCCGCATGGGGGGCAGGTCCGCGCCCTGCACCGTGACCTCGCGCAGCGTCCAGCCGGAAAAACCGAAGAGACGCGCCACTTCCTCGGCGCGCGCCTTGAACCTGGCGATCGCCTGTGCGGTCAGCTCGGCGTCGACCTGCTCGCGCTTCTCGCGCGAGAGGCCGAAGCTGCTGCGCGCGATGGTCATGCTCTGGATGCGGCCGGCCAGCTGCGACACGGCGACCATGTCGCTGCCCTCGACCACCAGTTCGGCGCTGCCGCTCCAGCCCGAGGGCCCCTTGGCGGTGTAGCGCGGATGGATGGAGAAGTCCCCGGTCTGCACCTCGAGCCGGCCCGGTTTCGCCGCCGCGCGCGCCACCGTGAGCGCCTCGTCCAGCGCCTGCTTCAGCTGCGCCTGCAGCTGGCTGGCGTCCGGGCCCTCGCGACTGGTGGAGAAGACCAGCGTCAGCAAGTCCTTCTGCACCTCCATGGTCGCCGTGGCGCTCAGGCCGACGACGTTCTGCGGCGCCGTCGTGGTCGCCAGCGTCGTCTGCCCCAGGGCAGGCAGCGCGGTGGCCAGCAGCAGCGGCGCCAGGGCCAGGCGGGCGGGAAGGCGGCAGGGGCGAGGTGGCGTCATGGCGATCGCGGGTGAGGAGTGGACACGGAAGGCTAACGCAGCGCCCCGCGCGCGCGCTGACGCAGGCAAGTTCTGTAACAAGCGGTCAACCCAAAGGCCGCCAGGGGACGACGACGGCCAGACGGCACGCAAAATGCGGTTGTTACAATTCAGGAGCCGCCGATGAACGCCCCCGCCAGTCCCCGCCCGGACCGCATCCTCGTCGTCGACGACGATGCGCGCATCCGCGACCTGCTGCGGCGCTACCTCGCGCAGGAAGGCTTCGAGGTCCTGCTCGCGGAGGATGCGAAGGCGCTCAACCGCGTCATGACGCGCGAGACCATCGATCTCATCGTGCTCGACCTCATGCTGCCCGGCGAGGACGGGCTCTCGATCTGCCGCCGCCTGCGCGCCGCCAACGACACCACGCCGATCATCATGCTCACCGCCAAGGTCGAGGACGTGGACCGCATCGTCGGCCTCGAAGTCGGCGCCGACGACTATCTGCCCAAACCCTTCAACCCGCGCGAGCTGCTGGCGCGCATCCACGCGGTGCTGCGGCGGCGGCCCAAGCTCGAGGCGCCGGGTGCGCCGTCCAAGGACGCCCAAGTCGTCAGCTTCGGCCCCTTCGAGTTCGACCTCTCGCTGCGGCGCCTGTCGAAGGACGGCCAGCAGATGGCCTTGACCACGGGCGAGTTCAGCATGCTGAAGGCGCTCGTGCGCCACCCGCGGCAACCGCTGTCGCGTGACAAGCTCGCACAACTGGCGCGCGGACGCGAGTTCGAGCCCTTCGATCGCAGCCTGGACGTGCAGATCTCGCGCCTGCGCAAGATGATCGAGCCCGATCCGGCACAGCCGCGCTACATCCAGACGGTCTGGGGTGTCGGCTACGTGTTCGTCCCCGACGGCGCGAGCTGACCTTGCCGCACGCCCGTCCAACGGTTCTCCATTGCGACCCGCGCTGCCCCTGAGCCTCTTCTGGCGCACCTTCTTCCTGCTGGCGCTGCTGCTGGCCGGCGGTGTCTTCGCCTGGGTGCAGACGCTGCGCGCACTCGAGTTCGAGCCGCGTGCGGTCGCGGCGGCACAGCAGACCGCCAGCCTCGTCAACCTCTCGCGTGCCGCGCTGCGACAGGCCGACGGCATCAACCGCGTCGCCATCCTCAAGGGAATGGGCGCGCAGCAGGCCGTGCGCGTGACGCCACGCGAGCCCGGCGACCACTGGGAGCCCTACGCGGTCGACCGCTTCACGCGCCGCGTCAGCAGCGAGCTGCGCGCCACGCTCGGTCCCGACGCCATCGTCGCGCGCAGCGTCAACGGCACGCCCGGCATCTGGGTCGGTTTCTCCATCGAGCGCGACCGTTACTGGCTGCAGGCGGCGCAGACGCCGGTGGGCCCGCTGCAAAGCCGCACCTGGTTCGTGTGGATCGGCATCGCGGGGCTGGCCACGCTGATCGGTTCGGTGGCGGTGGCCAGCCTCATCAACCAGCCGCTGAAGCAGCTTTCGTTCGCCGCCAGCCGCATCCGCGGCGGCGACCTCGACTCGCGCCTGGACGAGAACACGCTCACGAGCGAGATCCGCGAGGTCAACCGCGGCTTCAACCGCATGGCGCGCGAACTGGCGCGCATGGAGGAAGACCGCGCCGTCATGCTCGCGGGGATCAGCCACGACCTGCGCACGCCGCTGGCACGCCTGCGCCTGGAGACCGAGATGAGCGTGGCCGACGAGGAGGCCAAGCGCAACATGGCCTCCGACATCGACCAGCTCGACGCCATCATCGACAAGTTCATGGACTACGCGCGCCCGGGGGAGACCCGCCTGTCGCCGATCGCGCTGGCCGCGCTGATCGAGAAGGAAGCGGCGTCCTTTCGTGACGCGAGCCAGATCCGCATCGGCGTGCGCGTGGCGCCCGACCTCGTCGTCATGGGCGACGAGACCGAACTCGCGCGCGTCTTCCTCAACCTCTTCGAGAACGCGCGCCGTTACGGCCGCGGCACCTACACCGGCGTCGCCGAGGTCAAGGTCACCTACGTGCGCGCGGGCTCCTGGGTCATCGTCACCGTGCGCGACCACGGCACCGGAGTGGCGCCGGAGAAGCTGCACCAGCTCACCACGCCCTTCTTCCGCGGCGACGCCGCCCGCACCGCCGCCACCGGCGCCGGCCTGGGCCTGGCCATCGTCGAGAAATCGCTGCAGCGCATGGGCGGCAGCCTGGAGATCAACAACGCCCCCGGCGGCGGGTTGATGGTGCACGTTCGCCTGAAGCGCGCCACCTGATCCCGGGCGAGGCGCTCGGCGATCTCAGCGGCCGTTGTCGCGAAGGAGCAGGCAGACCGCGCGCGCCTCGATCGCCCGGCCTTCGCCCACCGGTCCCATCTTCTCCGCCGTCTTCGCCTTGACGTTGACGGCATCCGCCGGCAGCCCGAGCGTCTGCGCGATGCGCGCCACCATCGCCGGGATGTGCGGCGCCAGCTTCGGCGCCTGCGCCACGACCGTGCTGTCGACGTTGACGATGCGCCAGCCGGCCGCGGCCACGCGCGCGGCCGCCTCGGCGAGCAGGCGCACCGAGTCGGCGCCGGCGAAGGCGGGGTCGGTGTCGGGGAAGTGGCGGCCGATGTCGCCCAGCGCGGCGGCGCCCAGCAGCGCGTCGGTGATGGCGTGCAGCAGGGCGTCGGCGTCGCTGTGCCCGAGCAGGCCGTGGCTGTGCGGGATCGTCACGCCGCCCAGCACGAGCGGGCGGCCGGCGAGGAGGGCGTGCGTGTCCCAGCCCTCACCCACGCGCATGCTTGGAAGCTTCATCGTGTCGCCAGCAGTCGTTCGGCCAGGGCGAAGTCCGCCGGCCAGGTGATCTTCAGGTTCTCCCAGGCGCCGGGCACGAGCCGCGGCTGCAGGCCCAGCGCCTCGACGGCGCTGGCCTCGTCGGTGATGGCCTCGTCGGTGATGGCCGCCCTCGCCTGCGCGGCCGGCTGCGCCAGCGCGCGCTGCAGCAGCGCCAGGCGGAACATCTGCGGCGTCTGCGCCAGCCACAGCGCCTGCCTGGGCACGGTCTCGTCCACGCGCGCGCTGCCGTCCGCGCGCTTGACGGTGTCGGCCACCGGCAGCGCGAGCAGGCCGCCGACGGCGTCGTCGCCGACGGCCTCGATGAGCTGTTGCACCCATTCCGCGCGCAGCAGGCAGCGCGCGGCGTCGTGCACCAGCACCCAGTCCGCGTCCTGCGCGCCGCGCTCGCGCAGCGCGGCGAGGCCGGCGGCGACGCTGGCCGCGCGCGTGGCGCCACCCACGCGCGCCAGCCAGCGGCGGTCGAATTCGTGCTCGGGCACCAGGGCCTCGAAGTGCGCATCCTGCGGGCTGAGCACGAGCAGCGTGCCAGCCAATTGCGGCAGCGCGCGCAAGGCGCGCAGCGTGTGCCGCACCAGCGCCTGCCCGGCCACGCTTGCGTACTGCTTGGGCAGCGCGCGGCCGGCGCGCTCGCCGACACCGGCGCAGGGCACGAGCGCCCAGTAGCGCGGCTGCGCCGGCACGCCTGCTGGCGCCGACGCGCCCACGTCGGCACGCGCGTCGTCGTCTGGCGTGCGGGAAGCCGGCAGGGACATACCCGAATTCTAGAATCCGCCCCTTCGCGCCATCGCGGCGCCCTTCCCCTGCATGCAGCTCCCGACGATCGCGCCCGGCAAGCGCTTCACCCTGCCACGCCCCGTGGGCAGCGCCGACGCGCTGCTGCTGGCCCGCCAGGCCCGCGCCGCGCACAAGGACGGCCGCCTGCTGGCCGTGATCACCGCCGATCCCGCCGACAGCGTGCGCCTGGCCGACGAGATCGGTTTCTTCGAGCCCGCGCTGCGCACCGCCGTCTTCCCCGACTGGGAGACGCTGCCCTACGACAGCTTCAGCCCGCACCAGGACCTCGTCAGCGAGCGCCTGGCCACGCTCTGGCGCATGCGCAACCGCGAGGTCGACGTCGTGCTGCTGCCGGCGACGACGGCGCTGACGCGGCTTGCGCCGCCCTCCTTCCTCGCCGCCACGACCTTCTTCTTCCGCCAGAAGAGCCGGCTCGACGAGGCGCGGCTGAAGGAGCAGCTCACGCTGGCGGGATACCAGCACGTGACGCAAGTCGTCTCGCCGGGCGAGTACGCGGTGCGCGGCGGCCTCATCGACCTCTTCCCCATGGGCAGCGCCGTGCCCTACCGGCTCGACCTCTTCGACGACGAGATCGACTCCATCCGCGCCTTCGATCCCGACAGCCAGCGCAGCCTCTACCCCGTGCCCGAGGTGCGGCTGCTGCCCGGGCGCGAGTTCCCGATGGACGAGGCCGCGCGCACCGCCTTTCGCGCGCGCTGGCGCGAGCAGATCGAGGGCGACCCGACGCGCAGCCGCATCTACAAGGACATCCAGCAAGGCATCGCCGGCAGCGGCATCGAGTACTACCTGCCGCTGTTCTTCGACGCCACGGCGAGCATCTTCGAGCACCTGGGCGCGCAGACGCTGCTCGTGCTGCACGGCGAGGTCGACGCCGCGCTGCAGCGCTTCTGGAGCGATACGCGCGAGCGCCATCGCTTCCTGCAGCACGACCCGGAACGCCCCATCCTGCCGCCGCAGGCGATCTTCCTGCGCCCCGAGGAGTTCTTCGCCGCCGCGCAGCCGCTGCCCACGCTGCTCGTGCGCGGGCAGGCGCAGGGCGCGAGCGCCGATGCCGATGCCGGCAGCGACGGGACGGCCTGGGCACGCCCGCTGCCGCCGCTCGCGCTCGAACGCGGCGCCACCGAGCCGCTGGCCGCCCTCGCCCGTCACCTCGAGCGCACGCCGCACCGCGTGCTGCTCGTCGCCGAGAGCGAAGGCCGCCGCGAGAGCCTGCTCGAGATGCTGCGCGAGCACCACATCAGCCTGCCCGGCGTGGCCACGCTGGCCGAGTTCCTGGCCGGCTCGGAGCACGTCGCCATCGTCGCCGCGCCGCTGGCCGCGGGCTTTCACTGGCACGAGCCGCAGGCAGAAGGGGTCAGCGTCCAGTTCGTCACCGAGACCGAGCTCTTCGCCAGCACGCGTGAAGCGCGGCGACGCCGCAAGCAGGAGCAGACGAGCAACGTCGACACGCTCATCAAGGATCTCGCCGAGCTCAAGATCGGCGACCCCGTGGTGCACGTCAACCACGGCATCGGCCGCTACCGCGGCCTGGTCAGCATGGCCTTGACGCCCGGGCAGGACGACAGCCGCAGCGAGTTCCTGCACCTCGAGTACGCGGAGAAGACCAATCTCTACGTGCCGGTCTCGCAACTGCACCTGATCGGCCGCTACAGCGGCGTCTCGCCCGAGGAGGCACCGCTGCACAAGCTCGGCAGCAGCCAGTGGGAGAAGGCCAAGCGCCGCGCCGCCGAGCAGGTGCGCGACACCGCCGCCGAGCTGCTGGGCCTGTATGCGCAGCGCGCGGCGCGGCAGGGGCAGGCGCACCGCTTCAGCGCGCACGACTACGAAGCCTTCGCCAGCAGCTTCGCGTTCGAGGAGACGGCCGACCAGCGCGCGGCCATCCACGCCGTCATCCAGGACCTCATCAGCCCGCGCCCCATGGACCGCCTGGTGTGCGGCGACGTCGGCTTCGGCAAGACCGAGGTCGCGCTGCGCGCGGCCTTCGTCGCCGTGCTCGGCGGCAGCCAGGTGGCGCTGCTGGCGCCGACCACGCTGCTTGCCGAGCAGCACTTCCAGACCCTCAGCGACCGCTTCGGCAAGTGGCCGGTGAAGATCGCCGAGCTCTCGCGCTTTCGCAGCAGCAAGGAGGTGAAGAGCGCGCTGCAAGGCTTGGCCGAGGGCAGCGTCGACATCGTCGTGGGCACGCACAAGCTGCTCTCGCCCGAGGTCAAGTTCAAGCGCCTGGGCCTGCTCGTCATCGACGAGGAGCACCGCTTCGGCGTGCGCCACAAGGAGGCCATCAAGGCGCTGCGCGCCGAGGTCGACGTGCTCACGCTCACCGCCACCCCCATCCCGCGCACGCTGGGCATGGCGCTCGAAGGCCTGCGCGACCTCTCCGTCATCGCCACCGCGCCGCAGCGCCGGCTGGCGATCAAGACCTTCGTGCGCAACGAGGGCGGCGGCGTCATCCGCGAGGCGGCGCTGCGCGAGTTGAAGCGCGGCGGCCAGGTCTACTTCCTGCACAACGAGGTCGAGACCATCCAGCAGCGCGCCGACAAGCTCGCCGAGCTGCTGCCCGAGGCGCGCATCGCGGTGGCGCACGGCCAGATGCCCGAACGCCAGCTGGAGGCGGTGATGCGCGACTTCGTCGCCCAGCGCTTCAACCTGCTCGTGTGCTCGACCATCATCGAGACCGGCATCGACGTGCCCAGCGCCAACACCATCGTCATCACGCGCGCCGACAAGTTCGGTCTGGCGCAGCTGCACCAGCTGCGCGGGCGCGTCGGCCGCAGCCACCACCAGGCCTACGCCTACCTGCTCGTGCCCGACGTGCAAGGCCTCACAAGACAGGCCGAGCAGCGCCTGCAGGCGATCCAGGAGATGGAGGAGCTGGGAAGCGGCTTCTACCTGGCCATGCACGACCTCGAGATCCGCGGCGCCGGCGAGGTGCTGGGCGAGCACCAGAGCGGCAACATGATGGAGGTCGGCTTCCAGCTCTACAACGACATGCTGGCCGAGGCCGTGCGCAGCCTCAAGGCCGGGCGCGAGCCCGACCTGCTCTCGCCCATGGGCAGCCTCTTCGGCGCCACCACCGAGGTCAACCTGCACACCCCGGCGCTGCTGCCCGACGCCTATTGCGGCGACGTGCATGCGCGCCTGAGCCTCTACAAGCGCCTGGCCGGCGCCGAGGACGCACAGACGCTGGACCGTCTGCTCGAGGAAGTCACCGACCGCTTCGGCAAGCTGCCCGCGCAGGGCCAGGCGCTCTTCGACACGCACCGCCTGCGCGTGCTCGCCAGGCCCTACGGCGTGCAGAAGATCGACGCCGGGCCCAGGCTCATGAGCATCGCCTTCCGCCCCAATCCGCCCGTGGACGCGCAGCGCATCATCGCGCTCGTGCAGAAGAACCGTTCGGTCAAGCTCGCCGGCAACGACAAGCTGCGCATCGAACGCGAGTTCGCCGCCGTCGCCGACCGCGTGCAGTACGTGCGCGACGTGCTGCGCGCGCTCGGGCCGCCGCTGGCCACGGCATGACGCCTCGAGCAGGATCCAGAATGCGCGCCGGCCCGCCCCCGTCAGTTGCGGGCACGAAAGGACGAAGCAAGATGAGCGACACGAAAACCCTGCGCGCCGCGGTGGTGCAGGCCGGCGCCGTGCAGTTCGACGCCGAGGCCGGCACCGACAAGGCGGTGCGCCTCATCGGCGAGGCCGCGGCCACCGGGGCGAAGCTGGTCGTCTTCCCCGAGGCCTTCATCGGCGGCTACCCGAAGGGCCTGGACTTCGGCCTCGTCGTGGGCGCGCGCGATCCGCAGGGGCGCGAGGAGTTCCGCCTCTACCACGAGGCGGCGATCGAGGTACCGGGGCCGCAGGTCGCGCGGCTTGCCGAGGCGGCAGGCGAGCACCGCGTGCATGTCGTCATCGGCGTCATCGAGCGCGAGGGCGGCACCTGCTATTGCACGGTGCTCTTCCTCGGGCCCGACGGTGTGCTGCAGGGCAAGCACCGCAAGCTCATGCCGACCGCACTCGAACGCATGATCTGGGGTTTCGGCGACGGCTCCACGCTGACCGTGGTCGACAGCCCCTGGGGGCGCATCGGCTCGGTGATCTGCTGGGAGAACTACATGCCCATGATGCGCATGGCCATGTACGCCAAGGGCGTGGCCCTGTACTGCGCGCCGACCGCCGACGACCGCGACACCTGGCTGCCCTCGATGCAGCACGTGGCGCTCGAGGGGCGCTGCTTCGTGCTCAGCGCCTGCCAGTTCGTGCGCCGCGGCGACTTCCCCGAAGCGCTGCGCGTGCGCCTGCCGCAGCTCGGCGAAGGCCCCGAGGCCGTGCTCATGCGCGGCGGCAGCCTCATCGTCGGCCCGCTCGGGCAGGTGCTGGCCGGGCCGCACTTCGGCAGCGAGACCATCCTCTGCGCCGACCTCGACCTGGACGAGATCGCGCGCGGCAAGTTCGACTTCGACGCCGTGGGCCACTACGCGCGCCCGGACGTCTTCCAGCTCCAGGTCAACGAGGCGCCCACCGCCGCCGTCGTGCGCCGCGGCTGAAAGCCATCGGGGCGCTTCAGCCCTCGACATCCAGCATGCCGCGGTCGAACTGCGCCCACCCCGGCGGCCGCCGGCATGACCTCGCGCAACCAGCGGACACGGGTGAGTACCTGTATACAGTATCCAGATGCCGCCGTAGCATGCACGCCGTTTCTTGCCCCTGACCCTTGACCAGGAGATCCGATGAGCACACCGACCAAGTTCCTGCTCGACGAGAGCAAGATGCCGCGCAACTGGTACAACATCGCCGCCGACCTGCCCGCACCGCTGGCGCCGCCGCTGCATCCGGGCACCCTGCAGCCGCTCGGACCGGACGATCTGGCCCCGCTCTTCCCCATGGAACTCATCATGCAGGAGGTGAGCACCGAGCGCGAGATCCCCATTCCCGAGCCCGTGCGCGAGGTCTTCCGCCTCTGGCGTCCGAGCCCGCTGGTGCGCGCGCACCGCCTGGAGAAGGCGCTGGGCACACCGGCCAAGATCTACTACAAGTACGAAGGCGTCTCGCCCGCGGGCAGCCACAAGCCCAACACCGCGATCCCGCAGGCCTGGTACAACGCGCAGGCCGGCATCAGGAAGCTCTCCACCGAGACCGGCGCCGGCCAGTGGGGCTCCTCGCTGTCCTTTGCCGGCGCGCTCTTCGGCATCGAGGTGCTGGTCTTCCAGGTGCGCATCTCCTACGACCAGAAACCGTATCGCCGCGCGCTCATGGAGACCTACGGCGCGCGCTGCCTGCCCAGCCCCAGCACCGAGACCAACTGCGGCCGTGCCATCCTCGAGAAGGATCCGAACCACCCGGGCTCGCTTGGCATCGCCATCAGCGAGGCGGTGGAGATCGCCGCCACCAACAAGGACACCAACTACGCCCTGGGCTCGGTGCTCAACCACGTGCTCATGCACCAGTCGATCATCGGCCTGGAGGCGATGCAGCAGTTCGAGATGGCCGGCGACGACCCGGACATCGTCATCGGCTGCACCGGCGGCGGCAGCAATTTCGCCGGCCTGGCCTTCCCCTTCCTCGGCCAGCAGCTGCGCGGCGGGCGCAAGCGGCGCATCATCGCCGCCGAACCCGCGGCCTGCCCCTCGCTGACGCGCGGCAAGTTCGCCTACGACTTCGGCGACACCGCGCACCTGACGCCGCTCACCAAGATGCACACCCTGGGCAGCACCTTCACGCCGCCGGGCTTTCACGCCGGCGGCCTGCGCTACCACGGCATGGCGCCGATGGTCTCGCACCTCAAGGAGCTGGGCCTCATCGAGGCCGTGGCCTTCCATCAGAAGGCCTGCTTCGAGGCCGGCGTGACCTTCGCGCGCGCCGAGGGCATCGTGCCGGCGCCGGAGGCGAATCACGCCGTGAAGGCCGCCATCGCCGAGGCCATGCGCTGCAAGGCCGAGGGACGCTCCGAGGTCATCGTCTTCAACCTCAGCGGCCACGGCCACTTCGACATGAGCGCCTACAGCGCCTACTTCGGTGACAAGCTGGTCGACCAGCCCTACGACGAGAAGGAACTGGCGATGGCGCTTTCGGGCCTGCCGGCGGTTCCGGCCTGATGCGGCAGCAGACGCAGCCGCGCCCTCAGGCCGGCTGCGCCTCGCCCTCGATCAGGCCACGCTTGCGCAGCAAGGGTGTGACGGTGGCCGCACGGCCGCGGAAGGCGGCGTAGGCAGCCGCCGGATCGCGGCTGTTGCCGCTGCCGTAGACGTAGCGCCGCAAGCGCGCGGCAAGCTGCGGGGCGAAGGCATCGCCGGCTTCGCGGAAGGCCTCGAAGCCGTCGGCGTCCAGGACCTCGGCCCAGAGGTAGACGTAGTAGCCCGCGGCGTAGCTCGAGCCCGAGAACAGGTGCTGGAAGTGCACCAGCCGGTGGTTGATGCCCACCCCCGCGGGCAGGCCGTGCGCGGCCAGCACCTCGGACTCGAAGGCGCAGAGGTCGGCCGGCGGCTCGGCCTCGCTGCGGCTGTGCACGGCCAGGTCGACGATCGCGCTGGCCGTGTAGCGAACGGTCTCGAAACCCTGGTTGAAGCGCTGTGCCGCCTGCAGCCGCTGCACCAGCGCCTCGGGGATGGGTTCGCCGCTGCGCACGTGGCGCGCGTGGCGACGCAGCACCTCGGGCTCGGAGAGCCAGTGCTCGAAGAGCTGCGAGGGCAGCTCGACGAAGTCGCGCAGCACCTGCGTGCCCGAGAGGCGGTCGAAGCGCACGTCCGAGAGGAGGCCGTGCAGGCCGTGCCCGAACTCGTGGAAGAGCGTGCGCGCCTCGTCCATCGACAGCAGCACCGGCTCGCCCGGCGTCGCGCGCGCGAAGTTGTTGTTGTTGAGGATCACCGGCAGCTCTTCCCCGCCCTGCGGGGCGTTGCGGTTTCGCCAGCGCAGCGAGCTCATCCACGCACCGCTTCGCTTGCCCGCACGCGCGAAGTTGTCTTGCAGGAAGACGCCGATCGTCGCGCCCCGGTCGTCCTGCACCTCGTAGGCCTTCACGTCCGGGTGGTAGACCGGCAGGTCCGCCCGCGGCACGAAGCGCAGCCCGAAGAGCCGCCGCGCGCAGTCGAAGGCCGCCTGCACCATCGCGTCCAGCGCGAAGTAGGGCTTGACCTCGGCATCGTCGACGGCGTAGCGCGCCTGGCGCACCTTCTCCGCCCAATGGCGCCAGTCCCAGGCCTCGAGGGGGTCGCGGGCGCCCTCGGCTTCCATCTGTGCCTGCAGCTCCAGCCGCTCGCGCTGCAGCGCCAGCAGCGCACGCGGCCACACCTCGTCGAAGAGCGCCTGCACTGCCGCGCGGCTGCCGGCCATGGTGTCGGCTAGCGCGTAGTCGGCGTAGCAGGCGTAACCGTGCAGCTTCGCCTGCTCGTGCCGCAGGCGCAGGATGGCACGCGCGACCTGGCGGTTGTCGCTCTCGCCGGCGTGAGCGCCGCGTCCCGTCCACGCGCGCCACACGCGCTCGCGCAGGTCGCGCCGCGTCGAGAAGGTCAGGAAGGGCACGACGAGCCCGCGGGCGAGCGTGACCACATGGCCCTGCAGCCCGCGCTCGGCCGCGGCCTGGCGCGCGGCAGCGCGCACGAAGCCGGGCAAGCCGGCCATCTCATCCTCGGTGTCGAGCGCGAGCCACCAGTTCGTCTCGTCGTGCAGCACGTTCTGCGCAAAGCGCGTCGTCAGTCCGGCGAGCTCGGCCATCACCTCGGCGTAGCGTCGTCCGGCCTCGCCCTGCAGGCGCGCGCCGGCGCGCACGAAGTCCAGGTGCAGGCGCTCGAGCAGGCGGCGCGACTCGGCGTCCAGCGCCAGCGCGTCGCGGCGCGCGTGCAGCGCGTCCAGGCGCGAGAACAGCGCCGCGTCCATGTAGACCGCGCTCTCGTGCGCCGCCAGCGGCGCTGCCATGCGGCGCTGCACCGCCTGCAATGCGGAGCTCGTGGCCGACGCGCCGAGGTTCTCGAACACCGCGAGCACACGCGCCAGCAGCCGGCCGCTGCGGTCGAAGGCGGCGACGGTGTTGTCGAAGCTCGGCGCCTCGGCGCTGTCGGCAATGGCGCGCAGTTCGGCCCGATGCGCCTGCATCGCGGCGTCCAGGGCGGGCTCGAAGTGCTCGGGCCGGATCTCGGAGAACGGCGGCAGGCCGAAGGGCGCCGTCCAGGGCTGCAGCAGGGGATTGGCTTCGGGCATCGGGCGCGGCGTCCTGCGGGGACATGTGAAAGGGCGCGAACCATCATGCCACCGCCCCATGCCGCGACGGAACCGGGGTACTGCTCGAAAAGCCCTTGCGCCGCCCTCACCCTTTCGACCGATGCGGCCAACGGCGCAGCGCCCACGGAACGGCGAGCCCCGCCGCCAGCGCCAGCAGCCACGGCAGGTCCAGCGCGCCGCCGCCCGTGCCGCCGCCCTCGTTCTCGTCCCCCGCGCCGTCGGCGGCGGCCACCGCGGCACGCACCGCCGCCGCGGCATCGAGCATGCCGGCGCCGCAGGTCGCGGTGGTGCAGACGCATTCGTCCTGCGGCCGCCCGTCGGGTGCATGGCATTGCGGCACGCCGGCGGTGCCGGCGGCGACGAAGGGACGCGCCGAGCTGCCCAGCATCGTACGCACCTCGCCCGGCGCCAGAGCCGGGTTGACCGAGAGCATCAGCGCCACCGTTCCAGCCACCAGGGGGCTGGCGAAGCTCGTGCCCACCGAGTAGTCGTAGCCGTCGGTGTACGTCGACCGCACCGGACCCCGGGTCCCGCTGTCGGTCGTCGTGACGATCGGATAGAGGCACTCGCCGGCGAGGTTGACGCAATTGCCTCCGGGCGCGGCAATCGCCACCTCCGGTCCCACGCTGGAGAAGCCGACCTTGGTGCCGGCATGGCGCAGCGCCGCGACCGCGATCACACCTGGGCAGTTGCCGGGCGTGCTGACCGCCAGCCCCTCCTCGTTTCCGGCCGCGGCGACGATGACGACGCCCGCAGCTTCCAGCCGCTCGGTGACGTCGCGATAGGCCGCGGAGCAGCTTCCGCTGGAGCCCAGGCTCAGGTTGAGCACACGCGCAGGGGTCGGATTGACGACCGGGTTGCGGCTCAGGCCCGCAGCCCAGAGCATGCCGGCGATGATGTCGGAGTCGTAGCCGCCGCAGGCGCCGAGCACGCGCACCGGCTGCACGCGCACGCCGCGGGCGACCGCGGCCATGCCCAGGCCGTTGTCGGTGTGCGCGCCGACGAGGCCGGCCATCTTCGTGCCGTGCCAGCTGCTCGGACTCGCCGACTCGCCGACGCCGCACAGGCCTTCGCTCGTCCAGTCTCCGGGATCCGACGGATCGGCGTCGCGGCCGTCGCCGTCGCGCGCGTCGGCGGCATCGGCGATGAAGTCGTAACCGGCGACCAGCACGTCGGCCAGGTCGGGGTGCTCCGGTCGCACGCCGGAGTCGATGATGGCGACCACCACGCTCGCGGCACCGGTCGCGATGTCCCAGGCACCGAGCGCGTTCATCGCCGACACGCGTTCGCCATCGGGCGCGCGCAGATACCACTGCCCCGCGACCGGCGAGATGCCCGGCCCGCCGGCAAACAGCGGGTCGTTGGGCAAGGCGAGCGCGCGCCGGCGCTCGTCGGGAACCGCGTACTCGACTTCCTCGTCGGCGGACAGCCGCTGCGCCAGATCGCGCGAACTCAGGCCGCGCGCCAGCAGCACCTGCGAGCGCTCGTCGACGACGCGCCCGTCGGCGAGCGCAAGGCCGCTGCGCCGCGCCATCGCCGCGGCCTGCTGCGGACCGTGTGTGCTCTCGGCCGGCGTCGTCACCGCAGCGCCGCTGCGCGCGGCCAGCGCCTGGCGCATCAGGGTCCCCGCAGCCCTGTACTTGACGATGACGCGCGCCACAGCCGGGTCGTCGATGCCGTCGGCACGCGATTGCGATTGCGATTGCGCAGGCGCGCCGCCGGCGAGCGCGAGCGCGAAGGCCGCGACGGCGAGCGCCGCGGTCGGCCGCAGGCGCCGCCCGGCGGCATGCGCGCGACGATGGAGACCGGCCGCGCTTTGAGGCGGCAAGGGGTGGGACATGGACATGGGCGACGACGCTCCTCGAGGATCACGGGTTTCCGCCGCGCCGCAGCAGCGCCGCAGCGACCAGCGCGGCACAGAGCAGGCCGGCCACGCTGCCGCTGAAATGCGACCAGGGCGCGACGGCGATTCCCAAGGCCGGTGCGGCGCGCAGCGCGGGGCCGAAAGGCTGCTCGAGCACGAGCTTTGCCGCCAGCCCTGCCAGCAGCAGCAGGCCCGGCACCCCATGGCTGCGCCGCCGCTGCCACAGGAGATGCAGGCCGACGATGACCACGCCCGCGTGCAGCACGCCGGAGAGGCCATGGAAATGCGCCAGCGGCGGACCGAGCAGCCAGCCGCCTTGAGTCAATGGCCAGGCCAACAGCCAGGCCAGCGCCAGCCGTGCCGGCACGCGCGCGGCCACCCCCAGCAGAGCCACCAGCAGCGTGCCGGCGAGGTTCAGGCCCAGGTGCGCGGCACTGCCGTGCACCCAGGCCGCCGTCCACCAGCGCCAGGGCTCGAGCAGCGCCAGAGCCGGCTGCCAGTCCAGCATCCGCGCCAGCGCCGTCGTCGCCGAGGATTCGGCCGCGGCGCCGACGACGAGGGCGCCGACGGCCAGCACGCCGCACAGCGCCAGCCAGGCCAGCCCCGGTGGGCTCCCGCTCGCGACTTGCGCACGCCTCATGGTGCCGATGATGCCAGCAGTGGCACGGCGGGAACGGGCACTGTGGCACAGTCGCGCGCCCGCCACGCTTGCGTGCGCTCAACCGTCCCCGTTCGTCCATGGCTTTGAAGTCCACCGTCTCCAGGATTGCCCTGCACCCTCCGGAGACCGAGGAGCGGTTGATGATGCGCGTGCTCGCGCAGGCGCTGAACGCGCCCGGTGACGACACCGACGAGCCCCCGACCTCTGGCAGCACGACCGCACCGGTGCGCTGTTGCAGTGGATCGAGGTCGGCGATCCCGACGAACGCCGCCTGGCGCGCGATGCCGCTCCATGTGACCGTCCAGGATGGCATGGTCTGGGTCGGCGAAGGCGAGCGGCCGGTCGAGTTGCACCCGCAGTCGCTGGCGCTCGCGGCCTGATGAGCCGACCGCCACGCCGCCGCATTCTCGCCCTGCTGGGCACCCTCGCCACCCTTTCCTGCCGTGACCTTCGAGCGATGAACCCCGATCTTCAACCCCCGACCCCGCCCGACGATCCCTTCCGGTGGCTCGAGGAGGTACAGGGCGAACGGGCGCTGGCCTGGGTGCGCGAGCGCAACGCGATCGCCGAGCGCGAGTTGCAGGCGGTTTCCGGCCACGCCGAACGCGAACGCGCGATCCTCGAGGTGCTGGACTCGCAGGCGCGCATCCCCGCGGTGCAGCGCGTCGGACCCTGGCTCTACAACCTCTGGCAGGACGCTGCCAACCCGCGCGGCCTGTGGCGGCGCGCGACGCTGGCCGAGTTCAGGAAGCCCGCGCCGGCCTGGGAGACGGTGCTCGACCTCGACGCGCTGGGCCGCGCCGAAGGCGAGAACTGGACCTGGGGTGGCGCCACCCTGCTCGGCCCGGCGTACCGGCACGCGCTGCTCTCGCTCTCGCGCGGCGGCGCCGACGCGCACGTGGTGCGCGAGTTCGACCTCGTCGACAAGCGCTTCGTCGCCAACGGCTTCTTCGTCCCCGAGGCGAAGAGCAGCGTCGAGTGGATCGACGCCGATCATCTCTTCGTCGGCAGCGATTTCGGCCCGGGCTCGCTCACCGATTCCGGCTATCCGCGCGTCATCCGGCGCTGGCGCCGCGGCCAGCCGCTGGCGCAGGCGCCGGTGGCCTTCGAGGGCGAAGCCGGCGACGTTGCCGCGAACGCCTTCGTCGACCGCACGCCGGGGTTCGAGCGCAGCGGTTTCGTCCGCGCCACCAGCTTCTACGAGTCGCGGCTATGGCTGCTGCAGGACGGCAAGCCGGTCGAGGTCGACAAGCCGCTGGACGCCACGCTCTCCTTCTGGGGCGCACACCTGCTGCTGCAACTGCGCAGCGACTGGGCGGTCGCCGGGCGGCACTGGCGCGGCGGCAGCCTGCTGCTGTCCGACGCCGCGGCCTACCTGCGCGGGCAGCGCGAGTTCACCGCGCTCTTCGAACCCGCGGCGACACGCTCGCTCGAGCGCTTCGCGACGACGCGCACGCAGATCGTGCTCGAGGTCCTCGACACCGTCAGCAGCCGCCTCGAGGCCTGGCGCCTGGAGTCCGGCGCCCAGGGCGAAGCCCGCTGGCTCCGCCGCGAACTGCCGGCGCCGCCGATGGCCAGCACCTCCATCGCCGCGCTGCACGACCCGCTGCTGCCCGACGACCCGCTGGCCGAGCAGTTGTGGCTGCGCACGAGCAGCTTCCTCACCCCCGACGCGCTGCAGCTGGCGCGCATCGACAGGGACGGCGACCGCATCGAGTCGGTGAAGGCGCTGCCCGCCTTCTTCGACGCCGCCGGAATGCGCGTCGAGCAGCACTTCGCGCGCTCGGCCGACGGCACGCGCGTGCCCTACTTCGTCGTCTGGCCGAAGACGCCGCGCCGCGACGGCCGCAACCCGACGCTGCTCTACGGCTACGGCGGCTTCGAGGTCTCGCTCACGCCCGCCTACCTCGCCATCGCCGGACGCACCTGGCTGGAACAGGGCGGTGTCTACGTGCTGGCCAACGTCCGCGGCGGCGGCGAGTTCGGCCCCGCCTGGCACCAGGCTGCCATCCTCGCGCACAAGCAGCGCAGCTACGACGACTTCGCCGCCGTCGCCGAAGACCTGGTCGCGCGCGGCATCACGCAGGCGCGGCACCTGGGCATCCAGGGCGGCAGCAACGGCGGCCTGCTCGTGGGCGCGGTGATGCTGCAGCGGCCCGAGCTCTTCGGCGCGGTCGTCTGCCAGGTGCCGCTGCTGGACATGAGGCGCTACCACCGACTGCTCGCAGGCGCTTCGTGGATGGCCGAGTACGGCAATCCCGACGATCCGGCGCAATGGGCCTGGATCGCCCGCTACAGCCCCTACCAGAACCTGAAGCCGGGCAAGCGCCTGCCCGCGGTGCTCTTCACCACCAGCACGCGCGACGACCGCGTGCACCCGGGCCATGCGCGCAAGATGGCCGCGCGCATGCTGGCGCTCGGCTACCACCCGCTCTACTGGGAGAACGTCGAGGGCGGACACGGGGGTGCCGCCGACAACGCGCAGCGCGCACGCATGCGCGCGCTCGAGCTGAGCTTCCTCTGGCGCGAGCTGGCGCCACGCTGAGCCCGGCGCACCTCCTGACGCCGCCATGCCCCGCTGGATCGAGGACGACGACCCGCTGCCGCCCGGGCGCAGCGCGCTGGGTCCGGGCGACGAGGCGCCGGGCCTGGTCGCCGTCGGCGGCACCTTGTCACCGGCACGCCTGGAGGAGGCCTACCGCAAGGGGCTCTTCCCCTGGTTCAGCCACGGACAGCCGGTGCTGTGGTGGAGCCCCGAGCCGCGCATGGTGCTGCCGGTGGAGGCGTTCACGCCCAGCCATTCGTTGCGCAAGACGCTGCGCCGCTTCGCGCGCAGCGGCGGTTGCGAGATCCGCATCGACCACGCCTTCGAGCACGTCATGCGCGCCTGCGCGACCACCCCGCGCGAAGGCCAGGACGGCACCTGGATCGTGCCGTCGATGATCGAGGCCTACACGCGCTGGCACCGGCTGGGCCGCGTGCACAGCTTCGAGACCTGGATCGACGGCGAACTCGTCGGCGGCCTCTACGGCGTCTCGATCGGCCGCATGTTCTTCGGCGAATCGATGTTCTCGCATCGCAGCGACGCTTCCAAGATCGCGCTCGCCGCACTCGTCGCCTGGTGCCGCGGCCACGGAGTGCCGCTCATCGACTGTCAACAGCACACGCCGCACCTGGCCAGCCTGGGCGCGCGCACGATCACGCGCACGGCCTTCGAGGCGCACCTGGCGCAAGTCCTCGACGCCGAGTCCGCGTTCGATTGGACCTATGATTCCGCGACGTGGCGCCACCTGCTGCAGGCCGAGCCGGCCCGCGCCGGCGCCGCACCCCGGGAAGATTCGTGACGCACCCGAAAGAGCTTCCGCTTTCGTCGCTGCAGTTCTACGCCACCGCGCCCTACCCCTGCAGCTACCTGCCCGGGCGCCAGGCGCGTTCGCAGGTCGCCACGCCCAGCCACCTGATCCATGCCGATGCCTATTCGGCGCTTGTCGGGGCGGGCTTCCGGCGCAGCGGGATGTTCACCTACCGGCCCCACTGCGAGGGCTGCCGCGCCTGCGTGCCGATACGCATCCCGGTGGCGCACTTCCAACCCGCGCGCAGCCAGCGCCGCGCGCGCGCGCAGCACGATTCGCTGCACGCGCGCGTGCTGCGCCTGTGCTTCATGCCCGAGCACTACCAGCTCTACCTGCGCTACCAGTCGGGGCGCCACAGCGGCGGTGGCATGGACCAGGACAGCGTCGACCAGTACACGCAGTTCCTGCTGCAAAGCCGCGTCAACTCGCGTCTGGTCGAATTCCGCGAGCCCGGCACCGGCGGCGAGCCCGGCGCGCTGCGCATGGTCGCCATCCTCGACGTGCTCGCCGACGGCCTCTCGGCCGTCTACACCTTCTACGAGCCCGACGCGCAGGCCAGCTACGGCACCTACTGCGTGCTCTGGCAGATCGAGCAGACGCGCCAGTTGCGCCTGCCCTACGTCTACCTCGGCTACTGGATCGAGCACAGCCCGAAGATGGCCTACAAGGCACGCTTTCGGCCGCACCAACTGCTCATCGACGGCCGCTGGCAGGACGCGGCTTGAGGGCGCGCCGGCCGCGCGCAGGTCAACATGCGCAGCGGCCCCGGAACCCGTTTCGAGATCCCGTGGAATCTCGCGCGCGGCTACCCGCTGCAGGTGCTGGCGCGCAGCCAGGGCTGGATCAAGGTGCGCGATTTCGAGAACGACGTGGGCTGGGTGCTGGCGCGGCTGACCTCGCGCAAGCCGCATCTCGTGGTCAAGACCGAGGTGCTCAACCTGCGGCGGGGCCCGGGCACCGGGCACCGGGCACCGCATCGTCGGCCAGGCGGCCTACGGCGAGGTGCTGCGCACGCTCGAGCACAAGGGCATCTGGGTGCACGTGGGGCGCCAGCCCGACGGCCCCGGCGGCTGGGTCGCACTGCCGCAGGAGATGTAGCGCTGGTGGTCGAGGACCGCGCCGTGACGGTCCTTCTCGTCGACGTCGCCGCAAACGCAGACCACGGGCGAGCCCTCGGCCTGGGCGACGACGGAATGTCCGAACTCGGCCCGGCCGGGTTCCTTCAGCCGACTGCGGATGAGGTTCTGGTTGAAGCTCAGCCACCCGGCCTCGCTCTCCTTGTTCACGCTCCAGTCGCCGCCGCAGGCCGCCCCGGCATCCGCCCATGAAGGGACGGCGGGGCGCAGCCGACCGCAGCAAGCGGTAGTTGTTGGCGGGCCCGGGTGGCTCAGTCGCCGAGCCAGCGCCAGCGGCCGTCGGCCTGCTCGACCGCGCGCGCGTCCTCGCGCAGCTTGATCAGGTGCGCCAGCAGCGAGCGTCGCGCCACCGGGAACAGCTGCGGCGGGGTGTCGGCATAGACCTGCGGCAGCATCTCGTCGAGCTGCGCCTGGCCGTGCGCGCGCAAGGCCTCGACGACCCTGGCCTCGCGGCGCAGGCGATGCGCGATGAGCGCGCGCAGCACGGCGTGCGGCTCGGCGACGAGAAAGCCGTGCCCGGGCGCAAGCCACTGCAGGTCTTCGTCCAGCAGCGCGTGCAGGCTGCGAAGATAGGCCGCCATGTCGCCATCGGGGGGATCGATGACCACGGTCGAGCCCTGCATGACGTGGTCGCCGGTGAAGAGCAGCTTCTCCTGCTCGAGCAACCAGCACACGTGGTTCGAGGCGTGCCCGGGCGTGTGGATGGCGCGCAGCGTGCAGCCTTCGCCGAGGAAGAGGCACTCGCCGTCCACCGGCTCGCGCGTGGGCGCGAAGTCGCTGTCCTGACCCTGGGCGTGCGTCGGCCTGCGGCCCAGGACGACGGCGCCGAAGGCCGCCGCCGCGGCCGCCGCACCCGGGCTGTGGTCGCGGTGCGTGTGCGTGGCGAGCACCCAGCGCACGGGGCCGGGCGCAGCGGCCTGCAGCGCCGCCAGGTGCAGCGGGTCGGCCGGACCGGGATCGATCAGCGCCCAGCGGTCGGCCTGCGGGTCGCCGACGAAGTAGCTGTTCGTGCCCGGCCCGGTCATCACGCCCGGGTTGGGCGCGGTGACGCGCAGGATGCGTGGCGACAGGCGCACCGGCTGCCCGGCGACGAGCTCGGCCATGACGTCGTGCGCAAGTCCCTCGGGATCGAGCCTGCAGACCTCGGCGAAGGCGAGATGGTCGGGCACGACGATGGTCGGCCCCTTGCGCGTGCGCGCATGGCGCGGCATCACGAGCGGCAGCGGCGCCGGTCGCGCCGCCGCCGCGGCCAGGGCGGCGTCGACGTCGGCGAAGGCGGCCAGCTCCTGCAGCGTGCGCCGCGTCACCGGAAAGAGCTTGTAGCCGCGCGCAGGCTCGAGGGCAGCCGCAGGCGGCAGCCACATCAGCTCCAGCGCCTCGCCGGCGTCGGCCTGCGCCGCCTGGGCGGCGGGCGCGGGGGCGATGAAGAAGCGCGTGTCGAAGCGCGTGGGCGTGCCCGGCGGCGTCAGCCAGTGGCTGAAGGCCTGCAGGCGGCGCAGATCCAGCCGCAGGCCCAGTGCCGTGCAGGCTTGCGCGAGCGTCGCCTGGCGCTGCTGCAGGCGACTGCGCCACGTGCTCCAGGCCGCTGCCGGACGGGCCGGCTCTCCGTCTTCGCCGCAGGCCAGCAGCAGGCCGACCTCCTCGAAGGTTTCGCGCAAGGCCGCGAGCGCGTGCTCGAGCATGCCGCCATGCAGGCCGAAGCGCGCGCTCAGGACGGCATCGCTGCTGCCCTCGACCAGGGCCGAGGCCTCGCCGTCCCCCGCCTCCAGCACGCCACCGGGGAAGACGACGGCGCCGCTGAGCCAGTCGCGCGCGCGCTCGGCGCGGCGCAGCAGCAGCACCTCGAGCCCGGCCTGGCCATCGCGCACGAGCAGCAGCGAGGCGGCGCGGCGCGCGTCCGTGGCCGGCCGCGCCGCCGCCGGATCGATGCGGCTGCCGTTCATGCCGCCTCCGCGGCCTGCAGCGCGCTGCCCGCAGCGAGCAGCGCCTCGATGGCGGCAGCGTCCAGACCGGCCTCGGCGAGCACGACGCGCGTGTGCTCGCCCACGCGCGGCGCCGGGCGCGGCGCGTCGACGCCGCTGCGCGCAAAGCGCGGCGCGGGCGCCGGCTGCAGGCTGCCTTCGACCTCGACGAAGGCCGCGCGCGCCTGCGCGTGGCGGTGCCGCGGCGCCTCGTCGAAATCGAGCACGGGTGCAAAGCAGGCATCGCTGCCTTCGAGCAGGCTGCACCACTGTTCGCGCGTCTTCGTCTTCATGAGCGCCGTAATCGCCGCGCGCAGCGCCGGCCACTGCGCGCGCTCGTATTGCAGGGGCACGAAGCGCTCCTCCAGCCCGGCACGCCGCGCGAACTCGGCGAAGAACTTGGGCTCGACCGCAGCCAGCGCCACCCAGCGACCGTCGGCGGTCTCGTAGCTGTCGTAGAAGGGTGCGCCGCCGTCGAGCAGGTTCTCGCCGCGCGGCGCATCCCACTGGCCGGCGGCATGCAGGCCGTAGAAGAAGCCGGCAAGCGAGGCCGCGCCGTCGACCATCGCCGCGTCCACCACCTGGCCCTGCCCCGAACGCTGGCGCTCGAAGAGCGCGGCCAGCACGCCCAGGACCAGATAGAGCGCGCCACCACCGTAGTCGCCCACCAGGTTCAGCGGCGCCAGGGGACGCCCGCCACGCGGGCCGATGGCGTGCAGCGCACCGCTGAGCGCGATGTAGTTGAGGTCGTGCCCAGCGGCCGCGGCCAGCGGCCCGCTCTGCCCGAAACCGGTCATGCGGCCGTAGACCAGGCGCGGGTTGCGCGCGCGGCAATCCTCGGGCCCGAGGCCGAGCTTCTCCATCACGCCCGGGCGCAGGCCTTCGAGCAGCACGTCGGCCCCGGCCGCAAGCTGCAGCACGGCCGCGCGCGCCGCCGGCGCCTTCAGGTCCAGCGCCAGCGAGCGCCGGCTGCGGCCGTGCACGTCGTGCCGACGCGGGAACGGCACGCCCAGGCCGCTGGCCTCGGTGCGATCCACGCGCACGACCTCGGCGCCGAGGTCGGCGAGCAGCGTCGCCGCCATCGGCACCGGGCCGATGCCGGCCATCTCGATCACCTTCAGTCCGTGCAAGGGTCCCATCGCGTGCGCATTCCGGTGGTTGTCAGGCGCCCGAGTGTGCCGCAGGCCAGAATCGCAGCCATGAACGCGGCCTGGATGATGGTGCTGTCGTCGCTGCTGTTCGCGACCATGAGCGTGTGCGTGAAGCTCGCCTCGGCGAGCTACGGGCCCGGCGAGATCGTCTTCTACCGCGGTCTCGTCGGGGCGCTGGCGATCGGCGTCATCGTCCGTGCGCGCGGAGGCACGCTGAGGACGCCGGTGCCGGGAATGCACCTCGGGCGCAGCGCCGCCGGCGTCGCGGCGATGGCGCTGTGGTTCTACGCGCTGGGCGGCCTGCCGCTGGCCACGGCGACGACGCTCAACTACATGTCCTCGGTTTGGATGGCGCTCTTCCTCATCGGCGGCGCCGTCATGTTCGGTGCGCGCCGCGTCGAAGGCCTGTTGTTGACGGCCGTGCTGCTGGGCTTTGCCGGCGTGGCGCTGGTGTTGCGCCCCTCGATGGACGAGAGCCAGGTCTGGCCGGCGCTGGCGGGTGTGCTCTCGGGCGTCCTGGCGGCGCTGGCCTATCTGCAGCTGACCGCTCTCGGGCGCGTCGGCGAACCCGAGGAGCGCACCGTCTTCTACTTCAACGTCGGCAGCATGGTGCTGGGTGGCTTGCTCGCGCTCGGGCAGGGCCTCGGCAGGCACAGCGTGCGCGGCGCGCTGCTGCTGCTGGCCACCGGCGTGCTCGCCGCCGCCGCGCAGATGCTGCTGACGCGCGCCTATACCGTCGGCCGCCCGCTCTCCAACGCCGTGCTGCAGTACCTGGGAATCCTGTTCGCGTTCGTCTACGGCGTGCTGCTCTTCGACGAAGGCATCACGGCCACGGCGGTGGCCGGTGTCGCGCTGATCATCACGGCCGGGCTCATGAGCACGCGCGCGCGGGCACGCGCACCCGAGCCCGAGGACACGCGCGGGCGCGATCCCCACGCCGGCTGACCGGCAGCCGGCACGCCGAGGGCGGCACGCGCTTCGGTACGGACACCTCGTCCGCGTCAGGTGGTGCTGGCAGAATCGCGGCTCACCCTCATCGCGTCGGCCGCCGACCGCCACGCCGGGCCGCAGCACACGTTCACGCCCTTCATCCCTTCGAGCAGAGCCTCCATCGCCCATGACGACCTCGCCGCCGCAGCAACCCAGCCAGCGCGAGCTCGGCCGCCACGCCTACAGCCGCGAGGAACTGCTGGCCTGCGGGCGCGGCGAGCTCTTCGGTCCGGGCAACGCACGGCTGCCGCTGCCCGACATGCTGATGTTCGACCGCATCGTGCACATCGACGATCACGGCGGCGCGCACGGCAAGGGCTGCATCGAGGCCGAGCTCGACATCCGCCCCGATCTCTGGTTCTTCGGCTGTCACTTCGAGACCGATCCGGTGATGCCCGGCTGCCTGGGTCTGGATGCCCTGTGGCAACTGGTCGGCTTCTGGCTCGGCTGGCGCGGCAATCCCGGACGGGGGCGTGCGCTCGGCGCGGGCGAGATCAAGTTCTTCGGCCAGGTGCTGCCCACGGTGGGCACGGTACGCTACCGGCTGGACCTCAAGCGCGTGATCGAGCGCAAGCTGGTGATGGGGATCGCCGACGGGCACGTCTTCGCCGACGAGCGCGAGATCTACACCGCGACCGACCTCAAGGTCGGCCTCTTCACTTCGACCGAGGAATTCTGATGCAACGGGTGGTCGTCACCGGCCTGGGCATCGTCTCGAGCCTGGGCAACAACGTCGACGAGGTGTTGGCCAGCCTGCGCGAAGGGCGTTCGGGCATCCGCTTCAATCCCGCCTACGCCGAGCGCGGCCTGCGCTGCCGCATCAGCGGCCGCCCGACGCTCGAGCTGGAATCGGTGATCGATCGGCGCACGCTGCGCTTCATGGGCGACGCCGCGGGCTACGCCTTCGTCTCGATGCAGCAGGCGATCGCGAGCTCGGGGCTCACGCCGCAGCAGGTCTCCAATCCGCGCACCGGGCTCGTCGCCGGCAGCGGCGGGGCCTCCAGCTTCAACCAGGTATGGGCGGCCGACACGCTGCGCACCAAGGGCATCAAGCGCGTCGGCCCGTTCATGGTCACGCGCACGATGGGCAGCACGGTCTCGGCCTGCCTGGCGACCAGCTGCGCGATCAAGGGCGTCAACTACTCGATCAGCTCGGCCTGCGCGACCAGCGCGCACTGCATCGGCCACGCCGCACAGCTCATTGCCTGGGGCCAGCAGGACGTCGTCTTCGCTGGCGGCGGCGAGGAGGAGAGCTGGGAGCTCTCGATGCTCTTCGACGCCATGAACGCGATGTCGAGCAACTACAACGACCGGCCCGAGCAGGCTTCGCGCGCCTTCGACGTCGACCGCGACGGCTTCGTCATCGCCGGCGGCGGCGGCATGCTGGTGCTGGAGTCGCTGGAACACGCACAAGCGCGCGGCGCCACCATCCTCGCCGAACTGGTCGGCTACGGCGCCACCTCCGACGGGCACGACATGGTCGCACCCTCCGGCGAAGGCGCGGTGCGCTGCATGCAGCAGGCCATCGCCACGGCGAAGCGACCGGTGGACTACATCAACGCGCACGGCACCTCGACGCCGGTCGGGGACGTCGCCGAGCTCGCTGCCGTGCGCCAGGTCTTCGGCAGCCGACTGCCGGCGATCAGCTCGACGAAATCGCTCTCGGGCCACTCGCTGGGCGCGGCCGGGGCGCAGGAGGCGATCTACTCGCTGCTGATGCTGCAGCACGGCTTCGCCGCGGCCTCGGCCAACATCGAGAACCTCGACCCCGCGGCCGAGGGCATGCCGGTGCTGCGCGAGCGGCGGGACGCGCCGATGCACACGGTGATGTCCAACAGCTTCGGCTTCGGTGGCACCAATGCCGCGCTGGTCTTCGGCCGCTTCGAGGATTGAGACGGACGCGCGCTGCGCGGCGCATTCGCCGTAGACTGGCCACCGACCTGGACGACACGCGAAAGGAGTAAGGCATGTACAAGCACATCCTCGTTCCCACCGACGGCTCCGAGATCACCGCGAAGGCGGTGCAGTCGGCAATCGCGATGGGCAAGCTCTGCGGCGCCCGCCTGGCGGTGATCGCCGTCAAGGAACCCTTCCCCTACAGCGCGATCTCTGAGATGCAGCCGGTGCCGCCGCAGGAGTTCTTCGACGCGCAGGAGCGCATCGCCGCGGCCAACGTGAAGACGGTGCTCGACGCGGCGGCTGCGGCGGGCGTCACGGCCGCCGGCCATACCGTCGAGGCCCTGCACGCCTGGGAGGCGATCCTCGAGCATGCGGAGAAGCAGGGCTGCGATCTCATCGTCATGGCGTCGCACGGGCGCCGCGGCGTCTCGGCGCTGTTGCTGGGCAGCGAGACGCAGAAGGTGCTGACCCACGGCAAGCTGCCCGTGCTGGTGGTGCGCTGACGGTCCTGCGCTGTCGCCCGGGCGCTCAATGCGCGTGGCGCAGCGCGGTCAGCAGCACGACGATTCCCAGGCCGATGCCGATCCAGCCGATCTGACTGACCGTCTCGCGCCATGGCAGGCGGCGCTGCAACTGCGGCATGAGGTCGGCGACGGCGACGTAGACGAAGCTGCTCGCCGCCACCACCAGCAGGTAGGGGAACGCCTCCTGCCAGGGGCCGACGACGAAGTAGCCGAGCACGCCGCCGGCCACCGCCGCCAGGCCCGAGAGCGCGTTGTAGGCCAGCGCGCGGGCGCGAGAGAGCCCGGCGTTGAGCAGCACGATGTAGTCGCCGACCTCCTGCGGAATCTCGTGCGCGACGATCGCCGTGGCGGTGGCCACGCCCAGGTGCGTGTCGACGAGGAAGGCCGCGGCGATGATGACGCCGTCGCAGAAGTTGTGGATGCTGTCGCCCAGCAGCACCGCCAGGCCGCCGCGGCCCGCCTGCTCGGCGTCGAAGCCGTGGTGATGGCCGTGGTGCGGATGGTCGCCTTCGTGGTGATGACCGTGGCGGTAGAGCTCGGCCTTCTCCAGCAGGAAGAAGGCGAGCAGCCCACCCAGCAGCGTGGCAAACAGCGCCTGCGGCGAGGCGTGGCCCTCGAAGGCCTCGGGCAGGACCTGCAGCAGCGCCGTGCCCAGCAGGATGCCGGTGGACAGGCTCACCAGGCTGCGCACCAGCCGCGTCAGCACGCTCACGCTGACCGCCGCCGCGATCAGCACCGACAGCAGGCCGCCGGCCAGCGTGGCGACGAGGATGAAGACCAGAGTCATGCAGGAGCAGGCAAGCGGCGTCGCCCTGCGCGCACCGCGGCGGCTTCAGGCCAGGCTGCGTGCGAACCAGGCCAGCAACCGTTTCCAGCCGTCTTCGGCCGCGGCCTTGCGATAGCTCGGACGGTAGTCGGCATGAAAGGCGTGCGGCATGTCGGGGTAGACGACGATCTCGCTGGCCCTGTTGCCCGCGTCCTGCAGCGCCTTCCTCATCTGCTCGACGGTGTCCAGCGGGATGCCGCCGTCGGCGCCGCCGTACAGCCCGAGCACCGGCGCGCGGATCGAGGCCGCGACGTCCACGGGATGCCGCGGCGTGAGCGCGTTGTGCTCGCCGACCAGCCGCCCGTACCAGGCCACGCCCGCCTTCAGCGCCGGGTTGTGCGCGGCGTACATCCAGGTCGTGCGCCCTCCCCAGCAGAAGCCGGTGATGCCCAGCCGCGTCGCATCCGCGCCCTGCGTGCGCGCCCAGGCGACGCAGGCGTCCAGGTCCTGCATCACCTGCGCGTCCGGCACCTTGGCGATGACCTCGCTGATCAGCTTGGCGATCTCGCCGTAGCCCTGCGCATCGCCCTGGCGCACGAAGAGCTCGGGCGCGATGGCGAAGTAGCCCGCGTGCGCCAGCCGCCGCGCGACGTCGGCGATGTGCTCGTGCACGCCGAAGATCTCGCTGGCCACCAGCACCACCGGTGCCCCCGCCTTGCCCGCGGGCGCGGCGCGGTAGGCCGGCATGCGGAAATCGCCCACGGGAATCGTCACTTCGCCGACCAGCAGGCCCTGCGCCGAGGTCTTGATCTCGGTCTGCGCCATCACCGGCAGCACCGCGGCGGCAAAGCCGCTGCCCACCGAGGTCTGCACGAAGTCGCGCCGCGAGAATTCGCGCGCGGACGTGAGGCTGTCGATTTCCTGCTCGATCATGCGCATCTCCGGCCTGCCATGGGGACGAGGGCATTGTAGGTAGGCAAGCCCGTCGCTGCGGACGGCCCCCGGGGCGCCGCAATCGTGCGCCAGCGGCTGGCGCCGCGCGCGACTCGGGCATCATCGCCGCCGTGGATGCGCCCAAGGCCCTGGACTCCGACGCCGTGCGCTGGTCGCGGCGGGGCCAGGGCTGGCAGCTCGCGCTGCAGGGCGACTGGCGCGGATGCGCCCTGCCACTTCCCGAGCCCCCCGTTCCGGGCCCCGGTGCGGGGGAATCCGTCGTGCTGGACAGCCAGGACCTGAGCGGCTGGGACCGCAACGCCGCGCCGCGGCTGTGGGCCCTGCTGGCGCCGCTGCGGCGCGGCGGCGCCGTGCTCGACCTCAGCGCCCTGCCCGAGGCCTTGCGCGCCCCGCTCGAGCTCGCGCTGCCGGCTCCCGGCAGCGCCGTCGAGGCCGTGCCCGAGCACGTCGACGACGGCGGCATCCTCGGCAAGCTGCGCGCGGGCTGGGAGGACGCGCTGCAGACCGCGGCCTTCGTCGGCGAGGTCGTGCTCGCACTCTCGCGGCTGCTGCGCGGCAAGGCGGCGATGCGGGCATCGGACTACTTCCGCCAGCTCGACCTCGTCGGGCCGATGTCGCTGCCCATCGTCTCGCTGACCTGCTTCCTCATCGGCCTCATGCTCGCCTACATGGGCGGAGCGCAGCTCGAGCGCATCGGCGCGCAGAGCTTCATCGCCGACGTCGTCACGGTGGGCATGGTGCGCGAGCTCGCCGGGTTGATGACCGGGGTCATCCTTGCCGGGCGCGTCGGTGCGGCCTTCGCCGCGCAGTTGGGGAGCATGCGCGCCAACGAGGAGATCGACGCGCTGCGCGCGCTGGGAATCGACCCCATCGACTACCTCGTGCTGCCGCGCCTGCTGGCGATGCTGACGATGGCGCCGCTGCTCATCGCCTACGCGGCCCTGGTGGGGGTTCTTGCCGGGTTGCCGCCGGTGGTCGGCATCTACGGCGTCCCCGCCTGGGAGTACCTGCACGAATGCGAGCAGGCGATGACCTGGACGCACCTGTGGATCGGCCTCTTCAAGGGCACGATGTACATCGGCCTGGTCGCGCTCGCCGGCTGCCGCGAAGGGCTTCACGCCGGACGCGACGCCCAGTCGGTGGGCGCGGCGACGACGACCGCGGTCGTCAAGGGCCTGCTGTGGATCGTCGTCGCCGCGTCCGCGAGCACGGTGCTCTTCCAGAGCCTGGGCTTCTGACGATGGAGCCGGCAGGCATCCCCGAGCCGCTGGTGCGCGTCGTCGGCCTGACAATGGCCTTCGGCGGCGAACTCGTGCAGCGCGATCTCGACTTCGAGATCCGCCGCGACGAGGTCTTCGCCATCGTCGGAGCCAGCGGCTGCGGAAAGAGCACGCTGCTGCGCCACCTCATCGGCCTGCAGGAACCGGCGGCCGGGCGCGTGCTCTACGGCGAACACGATCTGCACCGCGCCGATGAGGAGACGCTGGCGTCGCTGCGGCGGCGCTTCGGCGTCATGTTCCAGGCCGGCGCGCTGTGGAGCTCGATGACCGTGGGCGAGAACATCATGCTGCCGCTGCGCCTGTTCACGGCGCAGCCGCTGGCGCTGCGAGAGCGCCTGGCGCGCTGGAAGCTGGCGCTCGTCGGCCTCGAGGGCGCCTTCGACCTCGAGCCCGCGGAGCTCAGCGGCGGCATGCGCAAGCGCGCGGCGATCGCGCGCGCCCTCGCGCTCGACCCGGAACTGCTGTACCTGGACGAACCCTCGTCGGGCCTGGACCCCTTCAGCGCGGCGCGTCTCGACGGCCTCATACTCAACCTGCGGCGCAACCTGGGCACAACGGTCGTGATGGTCAGTCATTCGATGGACAGCGTGTTCGCGGTCGCCGATCGCGTGCTCTACCTCGACCACGTGGAGAAGACGATGACCGCGCTCGGCGCACCGCGCGTGCTGGCCGAGACCGGGCCCGAGCGCGTGCGCGCCTTCCTCCATCGCCGGAGCCAGCCTTGAAGCGCCGCGCCAGCCCGACGCGCATCGGCCTCTTCGTCCTCGGTGCGCTCGCCGTCCTGGTGGCTGCGGTGGCGATGGTCAGCGGCAGCGGCCTCTTCGCCAGCCGCGAGCGCGCCTTGACCTATTTCGAGGGCTCGGTCTACGGCCTGCGCATCGGCGCGCCGGTGGCGCTGCGAGGCGTGCGCCTGGGCAGCGTCGTCGGCATCGGGCTCGTGCACGAAGGCCGCCCGGGCGAGCTCACGGTGCCGGTGGAGATCGAGATCGACCGCGCCCGCATCGCCGGTGCGGGGCTCGACAGCGGCGGCAGCAGCGAGGCGGCACCGACGATCCGGGCGCTGGTGCAGCAGGGCCTGACGGCGCAGCTCGGCACGCAAAGCCTGCTCACGGGGCTGCTCTACGTCGACCTCGATTTCGGGCGCACGGCGCCGCCGGGTGCCGCGCCCGGCGCCCCGGCGTCCGTCGCGAGCGACGGCACCGCTGCCGCGCTGCCCGTGATCCCGACCCTGCCCACGGCGCTGCAGTCGTTGCAGCGGCAACTGCAGCAGGTCGACGTGCCGCGGCTGCTGGCCGACATCGCGGGCGCTGCCGCCGGTGCGCGCCAGCTGCTGGGCAGCCCGAGGCTGCAGCACACCGTGGAGGAACTGGCGCAGGCCAGCGCCGAGCTGCGCACGCTGCTGGCGCGCATGGATCGGCGCGTCGACCCCTTGGCCGAGGCGGTGCACGGCGCGCTGCAGGATTCGCGCCGCGCCGCGACGGCGCTGTCCCGCACGCTCACCGATGCCGGCGACGCCGTCGACCGCATCAGCCGTGCCGCCGACCGCGTGAGCGCCACGATGACGCGCTTCGACCGCGTTGCCGACGACGCCACGCCCGTGCTGGCGGGCGCGCGTCGAGCCGCCGAAGAGCTCGCACGCACCGCGCAGGCGCTGCGCCGGGCGACGAGCGACGACGACGGCGCGCTGCCGCGCATCGACGAAGCGGTGCTGGAGCTGGCGCGCGCCGCACGCGCGGTGCGCGACCTCGCCGATTTGCTCGAACGCCAGCCGGAGGCGCTCCTTCGCGGGCGCAAAGATCCGCCATGACTGCCAAGCCGCATTTCCCTCCGACTCCCTTCGCGACGAAGCGCGCACGCGGCTTCGACCGTCGCCGCGCGCTGCTTCTGCTGCTGGGCGGCGCGGGCCTGTTGCCGGCATGCGGCAGTTCGCCGCCGGTGCGGCTCTACCGCCTCTCCAGCGCGCCGCCGCTGCCATCGCCGGCACCGAGCGCGAAAGCGGCCGAGATCTGGCAGCTCATGCTGCCGGTGCGCATCCCCGACTACCTGGACCGGCAGGCCCTGCTGCTGCCGCAAGGCGATTCCGGCATGCTGGCCTCGTCGCAGCTGCGCTGGGCCGAGTCGCTGCGCGAGGCCGTGCCGCGCGTGCTGCGCGAGGACCTCGCGCTGCTGCGCGGCGAGGACCGCATCTGGACCGCGCCGCTGCCCCCGGGCCTTGCCGTCGCGCGCGCGCTGCGCGTGGAACTGCTCGCTTTCGACGTCGAGGCCGAGCGTCGCAGCGTGCGCCTGCAGGCGCGCTGGAGCCTCGTCGACCCCACGGGGACGCTGGCACCGCGCACCGGCATCGCCGGTTTCTCCGAACCGGCGCAAGGCGGGCGCGTCGAGGACCTCGTCGCGGCGCACCGACTCGCGCTCTGGCACCTCGCCGAGCGCGTCGCCGCCACACCTTGAGCGGCGTCCGGTCCCGGCGACGCCGCGGGACTCATCGAAACGCCCCCGAAACGGGGCCCGGTGCGACGGAGGCAGCCGCCGACTCCGCCCACCGATCGGCATACGGCGCGCGCCAACCCAGGATGCGGCTTGCGCACAAGGCGCGCTCGCGCAGCTGGACCTCGTCGCGTGCGTGCAGGTGCACGACGCCGTAGCGCCAGCTGCCGAGCCACTTCTCGTCACGCGCTCGCCCCGCCGCGCTGCGCGGAAAGACGAAGAACGGCGCTCCGGGAAACGCTTGCAGGAGCTGCGCGCGCTGCGCGCGCGTGGGCATCGGCGGCGCTGGCTCCCCGGGAAAGCTGCGGTAGACGAGGCTGGCGGCGATCTCCGCCACCGGCTCGATGCGTGGCAGCGTCGCCGGGTTCCGGCCCAGGGCCAGCGCCAGCGCGATGGCGTGCGGATCGACGCCTTGCACGCGCAGGTACAGGTCCGAGAACTGCGAAGCCATGCGCGGGTTGAACTCGATCACGCTCAGGCGGTCGCTCGCCGCATCGTGGAAGAACTCCATGTTGAAGAGGCCGTGCGTGAAGCCGATCGCCGACAGAAAGCGCTGCGCCACGTCGAGCGCGCGCGCCTGCAGCGCCTCGCGCCCGCGGCGGCGCAGCTCCCAGCGCATGAAGGCCTGGGTGCCCGGCACCATCACGGCATCGACGACGCCGAGCGCGTGCGCACGCCCCTCGAACACCCAGCCGTCGAGGTTGTACTGCGGTGTCGATGCCGGCCGCAGCTCCTCGAGGAGCAGCGCGTGCGCGGTCCCGGCGCCGGGCAGGCGCTCGCGCGCGACCTGCTCGAACGGCTCGACGAGGCGGCGGATGATCCACAGCTCCCGTCGCCCGAAGCGCGTCTGCGCCTGCAACTCGCCGCGGCTGTGCGCGGCGCGCGCCAGTACCGAGAAGGCGGCTTTCACCGGCTTCACGAACGCCGGCAGCGGCAGGCCCTCGGGAACGTCCTCGCCATAGGCGAGGTTCAGCGGCGCGAAGCCCAGGTTCGCCTCGGGCGCCACCTGTTGCAGCACCCGGCGCGCATGCAGCTTGTGCTGCGCTGCGAGGACGGCCTCGGGCCGCGTGCCCGGCAAGCCCAGCGCTTCGGCGACGAGCGCCGCGGCCAGTGCGCCGAACTGCTCGTGCTGCGAGCTCACGCCCACCCAGCCGCGCCGGCGTCCGCGCCGTGCCTGCGCCGCGGCGAAGCGCCGCAGGTCGAAGGCCAGCAGCCGCAGCTTGCTCGGGAACGAAAAGAGATCGAAGCCCGCTTCGTCGAAATGCCAGCCTCCGCCTTGGCGCTGCATTCCCAGCGCGTCCCAGTCGAAGTTGAAGAAGAGGCCGACGCGCGGCTCGGCGCTCGTCGCCGCTGCACCGCCGGCAAGGTGATGGTGCATGATTCCTTCCCGTCCTGCCGGCCCTCCCGGCGTCCGAGGTGAATTGGAGCCCCGGTTCCGGTCGCCCAGCTGACGGGCATCGGCCCGTCGATCGGATTCTCCCGCCGCCTCCGAAAGGAACGCCTTGCCGCCCGTGCAATTCCACATCCTGGAGAGCTTGTCGCCGGCCGACCTGGCGGCGCAGGCGCGAGCGGGTCTGCTGCAAGCGGCGGCGACGGTCAGCCCGAAGTTCCTCTACGACGCGCTGGGCTCGCGCCTCTTCGACGCCATCACCGCGCTCGACGAGTACGGCCTCACGCGCGCCGAGGCGATGATCTTCGCGTCCGCGGGCGCGCTCATCGCCCGGGAGACGCGTGCGCGCATCGGGCGCCCGTTCGACCTCGTCGACCTCGGCGCTGGCGACTGCGCCAAGGCCGCGCAACTGATCCCGCTGCTGCGGCCCATGCGCTACCTGGCCCTGGACATCGCCGTCGAGCACCTGCAGCCGGCCCTGCAGCGCCTGCGGCACGCCCACCCGGAACTGCCCCTGCTGGGCATCGGCACCGATTTCTCCGCGCGACTGCAACTGCCGCCCACGCTGTGCCCGGGACCGGCGCTCGTCTTCTATCCGGGGTCGAGCATCGGCAACTTCGACCCGCAGGCCGCGCTGCGCCTGCTCGTGCAGGCGCGTGAACTCGCCGCCGGCGGCGCGCTGCTCATCGGCGTCGACCTCCTCAAGGAGAAGGCGGAACTCGAGGCCGCCTACGACGACGCGCTCGGCGTCACCGCCGCCTTCAACCTGAACCTGCTGCGTCATCTCAACCGCCTCGTCGGCAGCGACTTCGACCCGCGCCAGTGGCGCCACCTGGCGCGCTGGAACGACAAGGCCGGCCGCATCGAGATGCACCTGCGCGCACGCCAGGCACTCGTCGTGCGCTGGCCCGGCGGCGAGCGGCACTTCGCCGCCGACGAAGGCATCCACACCGAGAACGCCTACAAGTGGACGCTGCCGGCCTTTGCCGAGCTGCTGCGCGACGCCGGCTGGCGGCAGCCGCGGCCCTGGTGCGACGAGCGCAAGGGCTTTGCGGTGGTGCTGGCGAACTGATGCCGCCGGGCGTGCCGGGCGTGCCGGGCGTGCCGATAGACTTGCGGCCGAGCGGGTGCAGCGCCTGCCGGAGAGATGTCGATGAACGCCCCCGAGAGGACCGCCGAGCCCCGCCTGACCTCGCTCTCGCACGGTGGCGGCTGCGGCTGCAAGATCGCCCCCGGCGTGCTCTCCGAGATGCTGAAGGGAACGGCGACGCTGCCGATCCCGCCACAGCTGCTGGTCGGGATCGAGACCGCGGACGATGCCGCCGTCTACCAGTTGAACGACGAACAAGCGGTCATCGCGACCACCGACTTCTTCATGCCCATCGTCGACGACCCGTTCGACTTCGGGCGCATCGCGGCGACGAACGCGATCAGCGACGTCTACGCCATGGGGGGCCGGCCCATCCTGGCCCTGGCCCTCGTGGCGATGCCGATCAACGTGCTCTCGCCGGCCACCATCGGCCGCGTGCTCGAGGGCGGCGCCTCGGTATGCCGCGCGGCGGCAATCCCGATCGCCGGCGGGCACAGCATCGACTCGGTGGAAGCGATCTACGGCCTGGTCGCGCTCGGGCTCGTGCACCCGAAGCGGGTCAAGCGCAACGCCGACGCGCGCGTGGGCGACATGCTCGTTCTCGGCAAGCCCTTGGGCGTTGGGGTGATGTCCGCGGCGCTGAAGAAGGGCCAGTTGAGCGACGCCGGCTATGCGCGCATGCTCGCGACGACGACGCAGCTCAACACCCCCGGGCCCGAGCTGGCCGAACTGCCCGGGGTGCATGCGCTGACCGACGTCACCGGTTTCGGCCTGGCGGGGCACGCGCTCGAACTCGCGCGCGGTGCGGACTGTGACGTCGCGCTCGACTGGCGCGCGGTGCCGCTGCTCGACGGCGTGCGCGCGCTGGCGGCCCAGGGATTCGTCACCGGCGCTTCGGGCCGCAACTGGGGCGGCTACGGACAGGATGTCGAACTGCCGCAGGGCTTCAGCGCCGAAGAGCGTGCACTGCTCACCGACCCGCAGACCAGCGGCGGCCTGCTCGTCTCCTGCGCGCCATCGGCGCTGGATGCCGTGCTCGCGGTGTTCGCGCGCCATGGCTTCGGGCACGCGGCCGTGGTCGGCCGCGTCGCCGCCAGGTCGGGCAAGGCGGCTCGGCTGATCGTCGGCTGACTCCCGGTCTACTGACCTTCGAGCATGCGCTTCTGCGCCTGCTCGGCGCGCAGCTTCACGCACTCGGGGTGCGTCTTGAACTCCGAGCGGAAGCACACGACGTCGAGGCAGATCAGGCGCACCAGCGGCAACTCCTTGGCGCAGCGTTCGCTCGGTGATTGCAGCGCAGCAACGGGCGGCTCGGGGGTCGCGGCCGGTTTCGACGGCGGCGCAGGCGCCGTGTTGCCCACGCTTGGCGCCGCAGTCCCCGCCGCTTTCGCCGCGGCTTCCGGCGCTGGCCTGGGTGCAAGCTTCTCCGCCGCCGCCGCCGCGGGCCGCTCGGCAGCGTGCGTCGTCGTCACCACGGGCCCGGGCTCCGCCGGCCGTGCGCGCGGGGTCTCGGTGCTTCGCGCCACCGCCGGCGTCGTCTTGGTCACCGCTGCGGCGGCTGCCGGACCCGGGGTCGGCACCGCCCCACTGGCCGTCTCCGGCATCGTCGCCGCTGCCGCCGGTTCAACTCGCTCGGCCGTCAGCGGCGCCTGCTCGACGCGCAACCCCGGCTCGGCGCCCGGCTGCGGCGCCGCGGCCTGCGGCAGCGGCGCCGGGGTCGCGAGCCCGGCAGCGGCCGACGGTTGCGTGCCGGACGGCGGCGGCACGGCATCCGCCGCCTGCACGGGGGCCGACGGTCGCGCCATGAACCACCAAAGCCCGAGTCCCACGACTGCCGCCAGCGCGCCACCGGCAAGAAGCGGCAGCAGGCGCGAAGCCGAACGCGGGGCCGACGGCAATGTCGATGGCGATGGCGTTGCTGCAGCAGGACGCGCGGCGTGCACGCGCGCTGCCGCCACCGCATCTGCGGGCGCGGACGGTGCGCCAAGCGCCGCCGGCGGCGATTGCCGCGTTGCGGCCGGTGTCCGCGGCGGCGGCTCCGCGCGCGGCTGCAGGATGGTGGCGTCGAAGTCGCTTCCAGGTGGCCGTGGCGGGTCGTCGGGCGGCAGCCACAGGCCGGTACTCTCCGCTCGAACCGGCACGTCGCGCGACGCCTGCGTCCGGCTGTCCGCGTTCGGGCGAGGCGGCGGCGCGAAGGCCGAGCGCGGCAGGACCACCGTCTCGTCGGACAGCGGCGGCACCGGCGCAGGCGCCGGCGGCTGCCCGACGACGATGGTGGCGTCGTCGGCCTCCTCGAGCGCCGGCTTGCCTGCGCCCGGCAGCGTGGCGGTGCGCTCGAACGGCGATGGCGGCACGCGCTCGGGCGCGGCCGCTCGTCCGGCCAGCACGTCGCGCACCATGGCCACGCTTTGCGGGCGCTCAGCCGGCAGCGGCGACAGCATCCAGTCGATCAGCGCCAGGAACGGTGCCGAGAAGCCGGGCAGGTTCTGCTGCGCCAGCGGTGGCATGGTGTCCTGGATCGAGCGCCCCGGCGCCGGCGGCGGCGGCTTGCCCAGCAGCAGGAAGTGCACCGTGGCACCGAGCGCATAGATGTCGGTCCACGGGCCCTGCTTCATCCCGCTCACGTCGGCGTACTGCTCGATCGGTGCGTACGAGGGCTTGAGGATCGCGGTCAGCGTCTGGCTACGGTCGGTGATGACGCGGCGCGCGGCGCCGAAGTCCAGCAACACCGGGCGGCCATCGGCCTCGATGAGGATGTTGTCGGGCGCGATGTCGCGGTGGTAGACGTCCTCGGAGTGCAGCTTCTCGATCGCCCCCAGCAGCGGCTCGAGCAGCCTGCGCACCCAGGCCTCGTCGGGGCGCGACGTCATCTGCTGGCGCACGTCGCGCGCGGTACGCCCCTTGTAGAGCGCCATCGCCATGTAGGCCGTGCCGTTGGCCTCCCAGAAGCGGTGCACCTTCAACAGCGAGGGGTGGTCGAAGCGGGCCAGCAGCCGGGCTTCGTTGACGAAGCTGCGCAGGCCCAGCGCGAAGGTGTCGGCGTTGGCTTCGGAGATGAGCGAGACCTGCAGGGCCTCGTTGCGCTCGACCAGCGAGGCCGGCATGTACTCCTTCACCGCGACCTCGCGCTCGAGCAGGTGGTCGAAGGCTTCGTAGACGATGCCGAAGCCGCCGACGCCGAGCACGCGCCGGATCTCGAACTCGCCCAGGCGCGTGCCCGCGGGCAGCGCCCCGTGCGGGTACGACGGGCGGGAGGCGCTAGTGTCGGCCATGGTCGGCGAGCTTAACAGGGCCCCCGCCGCCGGGGCGCTGCCAGCGCGACGCGCCCAAGCAAGCTGTCCGATCGCGCACGAAGTTCGGCGCCTCGAGACCGCGGAACGTGGCGCCTTGCCTCATCCGCGGCGCGCGTCGATCGCCCCGGCCATGGATTCGAGCATCAGTTCCACGCGCGCCTGCGGCGCCGAAAGCGTCGCGTAGACGGGCCAGCGATGCTCGGGGCTCGGCAGCACCGGCCCCGCGGCGCAGCGCGAGACCAGACGCACCGCGACGCCGGCCCGCTGCGCGCGCTCGAGCGCCGGCAACAGCGCCGCATGCACCGTCGCATTGCCGGTGCCGGCAACGACGAGACCGCGCACGCCCGCGTCGACCAGGGCGTCGATCGACTCCGGGCGCGCACCGGCGTGGCTGACGACGATCTCCACCCAGGGCCAGCGCGAAAGCTCGGCGGGCAGCCGCGCCAGGCCCAGCGCCTGCCCGCGCGGCCAGTCGCGCCAGCGGCGCAGGCGTCCCTCCTCGACCGCCGCCAGCGCCCCGGCATCGCCGCCATCGAAGGCGTCGAGTCGCCTCGTGTGCTGCTTGCGCGCGTCGCCGGCTGCCAGCACACGGCCGGCGAGAACCACCAGCACGCCCGCGGCGTCGGCACAGGCCGCGACCGCCAGCGCATCGCGCAGGTTCTGCGGCCCGTCGGCCTGCAGCGAGCTCGCCGGGCGCATCGCCGCCGTCAGCACCACGGGTTTGCCCGGCGCGAGCACGCGCTGCAGCAGCCAGGCCGTCTCCTCCAGCGTGTCGGTGCCGTGCGTGACGACGATGCCCTGCACCTCGCCGCGCTCGAGGTGATGCGCCAGCCGCCCCGCCAGGCGCTGCCAGCAGGCGTGATCCATGTCCTTGCTGTCGAGTTGCGCGAGCTGCTCGGCCTCGATCTCGAGCGCGGGATCGACGACGGCGTCGCGCACGAGTTCCTCCACCCCCACCTGTCCGGCGCGATAGCCGACGTTGTCCTGCGCACTGGCAGCGCGCCCAGCGATGGTGCCGCCGGTCCCCAGCAGCACGAGACGCCGGCGCACGGGCGTTGCCGCCGCCGCAGGGGCGAGGGGGCTAGGCATGAACGCGACTCTGGATGAAAATACAGGTACTGTATGAAAAACCAGATTCCGGCGGCGTCCCGCGCTGCACGAGGTTTGCCATGAAGGACGGCCCCAAGCTCACCCCGCGCCAGCAGCAGATCCTGGATCTGGTGCAAAGCGCGATCGCGCGCACCGGTGCCCCGCCCACGCGCGCCGAAATCGCCACCGAACTCGGATTCCGTTCCGCCAATGCCGCCGAGGAGCACCTGCAGGCGCTGGCGCGCAAGGGGGTGATCGAGCTTGTCGGCGGCACTTCGCGCGGAATCCGGCTGAAGTCTGACACATTGAAGGCGCTCAACGAAACGCGCGGGCGCCAGTACACGCTGCCGCTGCCGGGTTTCGCCCAGCTCACGCTGCCCCTGGTCGGCCGCGTTGCCGCCGGCAGCCCCATCCTCGCGCAGGAACACATCGACGAGACCTACCTCTTCGAAGCCAGCCTGTTCGCGCGCCGGCCCGATTACCTGCTCAAGGTGCGCGGCATGAGCATGCGCGACGCCGGCATCCTCGACGGCGACCTGCTCGCGGTGCAGAAGGCGCGCGAGGCGAGAAACGGCCAGATCGTCGTCGCCCGCCTCGGTGACGACGTCACCGTGAAGCGGCTGCGACGCACCAGCAAGGCGATCGAGCTGATCCCCGAGAACCCGGAGTTCGAGACGATCACGCTGGCGCCGGACGATCCGGGCTTCGAACTCGAGGGCATCGCCGTCGGCCTGATCCGCAACACGATGCTGGTATAGGCGCGTCGCCGGCGCGCCGGCGAAGGCACGGTTCCCGCGCCGCGCCCGGCTCCCGCGGCCCCGATCAGGGGCCGAATCCAGGGCTTGTTCGCGCCATCGGTCGGCTCCCGCAGGCTGAAGATCGCTTCAGCTTCCGGGCCTGCCAACCGATATGCCTGCCATGAGATCGCTGAGCCTGACCCCCACCTGGCGTCGCCGCCACTCGACGCTGAGCACGCCGAGCGCGTTTCGCGTCGAAGTGCGCCCACCCTCGCTGCGCCACGCGCCGGCCTCGCTCGGCCAGCGCCTGATGTTCTGGCTCATGGCGCCGGCGCCGCAGGACGCCGCACCGCCGATCAACCGCCTGCCTGGCGTGAAGCAGGATTTCCTCGCCTGCCTGGACGACGTT